>ERZ791903.4-NODE-4-length-454399-cov-33.229993_pt1 | contig 454399 bp, 363 predicted proteins | sample MGYA00510148_ERZ791903 | MGnify/ENA primary metagenome ERZ791903 (study PRJEB30046, sample SAMN00792080) | human gut metagenome | study: EMG produced TPA metagenomics assembly of the A metagenome-wide association study of gut microbiota in type 2... | reverse complement strand
ATGCTCTACCAACTGAGCTATTTCCGCGATTGCGGATGCAAAGGTAGATATTTTCCTTAAACCTGCAAACATTCCGCAGACTTTTTTCACACAGAAAAGTGTACATTTTCGCCAGGCATACAAGCAGACTTTTGATTATCAACTCATTCGCCCACGATAATCTTCATAAGAAAATTGCTTGAAAACTTCAGCTTTTCCTTCTTTTGTCCACATTGCAATGGCCGGATGGTGAATTCCATTGAACATATTCGTCTTTACAGTGGTGTAATGTATCATGTCCTCAAAGACGATTCTCTCCCCTATCTGCAGCTCATGGTCGAAACTCCACAGTCCCATATAGTCGCCGCTCAAGCAGGAGTTTCCTCCAAGGCGATAGACGTAAGGGCCCGCATCGCCCATCTCCGCTCCACGCACTGCAGGCTGATAGGGCATCTCCAGGCAATCCGGCATGTGGCACGTAAAGCTAACGTTGAGAATGGCGGTACGAATGCCGCGGTTTTCCACGATGTCCACTATCTCCGAGCTCAGCACACCGGTCTGCCAAGTAAAAGCGGAACCGGGCTCAAGAATGATTTGAAGATGTGGATAGCGCCCCTTCAAGCCCTGCAACAGACGGACAAGATGCTCTACATCATAATCCTTACGCGTCATCAGATGCCCGCCTCCTAAATTCAACCACTTAATCTGTGAGAACCAGCGGGAGAATTTTCCTTCCAAGTGCTCCAATGTGTGTTCCAGCTCGTAGGAAGAAGACTCGCAGTGACAATGACAGTGAAAACCTTCAATACCCGCCGGAAGTTCTTCGGGAAGCTGGTCGGCCATTACACCGAAGCGGGTACCGGGTGCGCAGGGATTATAAAGCTCCGTTTCCACCTCAGAGTATTCAGGATTGATACGGATACCGCAGGAAATGCCGCTTCCCTCCGCCACCACTACCGGATAAAAGCGGTGGAACTGCGAAAGCGAATTGAAAGTAATATGGCTGCTGCACCGCATTATCTCCGGAAAATCGGCCTCGGTATAGGCAGGCGAGTACGTATGTGCCTTACTTCCGAACTCCTCCAATGCCAGACGGGCTTCGTAGACAGAACTTGCCGTAGAGTGGTCTATATACTCCCTGAAAATGGGAAAGGAACGCCACATGGCAAATGATTTGAAAGCGAGGATTATCTCCACACCTGCGCGGTCGGCCACACTTTTTATCAGTACGAGGTTCTTTCTCAGCAATCCTTCTTCCATAATATAGCAGGGAGAAGGGAAAAGGGAAAAGTCTTTATTTGTCATTTTATATATATTTTTTTTACCATTTATGATTCCATCCTAATAAACACGCCACAAGGGGTTGACAAGCCCTCTCCAACGATTTAGTAAAACTTCGGAGAAGATTTACTAAATCGTCCTCCTCATTTTAGTAATTCTCCGGGGAATATTTAGTAAAACAGATGCCGCCCTTCTGCAAAGTCATTCTTTTGTAAACAATATTCATCACCCTATAACTTTGAAACGCGCGAAGCGCAGCAAAAGTTGTTTGTCTCCCGCATTCTTGAAGCGGATGGTGGCTTTCGCATTGTCTCCTTCGCCCTCCACTTTCAAAACTTCACCCAGGCCGAAACGTTCGTGCTCTATCAGTTGTCCCTGCTGTACACGGTTGGCAGACGCGCCGGCAGAAGGCGATGTACTTGCCGTATTTGCAGAAGGCGCCACCCGTTTCAGGTTACGTGGAACGGTCGGCGCAATAATCTGCTGCTTCGGCCGTACAGACACACGCTCTTTTCCTCCATACGGAGCATCTTCCTTATCAGGCGCAAAGCCTCTGGCGTTCTCCCTGCGGAAAACGGTAGCTTCCTCCTCTACCCTGCGGAACATTCCCGCATCCTGAGGCAGGCGCAGGAACCGTACGTCTATATCCTTCAGAAAACGGCTGGGACTGCCAAACTCCATCTTGCCGTACCGGAAACGCGTCTTTGCATACGATAGGAAACAGTGTTCTTCGGCACGTGTGATGGCTACATAGAACAGCCGCCGTTCTTCCTCCAATGCCCGGGGAGAGTCACCCACCATGCTGCTGGGAAAAAGATTCTCCTCCATCCCCACTACAAACACATTCTTGAACTCCAATCCCTTGGCCGAATGTACAGTCATCAGGGTTATCTTCTCATCGTCCCCATCCTTATCCGAATCCTGGTCGGTAAGAAGGGAAACTTCCGAAAGGAAGTCACCCAACAACACGTTAGGGTTTCCTTCCTCCTGCCGTTGGGCGCAAAAATCACTCATACCGTTCACCAGCTCCTCTATATTCTCCTTACGGCTCAGATTCTCGGGAGAGCTGTCTTGACACACATCATTGATGATGCCCGATTGGCGAATAATGTCGGCACCAATCTCGTAGGCATTCTTCTCCGCAGCATCTGTGATAAAGGCAGATATAAGTTCGCGGAATGCCTGCAACTTTCCCACCGTACCTTTATTGAAGTTCAAGCCATACGCCAACGGCTCACAAAGCACGGTCCACAAACTTACATTGTGCCCGGTGGCGGCAGCAATGATTTTTCCCACTGTCGTATCTCCGATACCCCGTGCAGGATAATTGATAATACGTTTGAAAGCCTCTTCATCATTGGGATTCACTATCAGACGGAAGTAAGCAATAACATCTTTGATTTCCTTGCGTTGATAGAACGACAAGCCTCCGTAAATACGGTAAGGCATACTGCGTTTGCGCATGGCTTCCTCAAAGATACGGCTCTGCGCATTGGTACGGTAGAGTATCGCAAAATCAGAGTAGGCATAGCGCTTTTCACGCCGCAGTTCAGCTATCTTATTCACCACAATATCCCCTTCTTCCACATCACTGTATGCCTGGTACACACCAATGGCCTCTCCCTTCTCCTTTTCCGAGAACACTTCCTTGCGTATCTGCCACTGGTTCTTTTCTATCAGGCTGTTGGCCGCGCGGACAATGGTCTGGGTGGAACGGTAATTCTGCTCCAGCTTGAAGACCTTCGTATCGGGATATACTTTCGTAAAATAGAGAATATTGTCAATATCGGCACCACGGAAGGAGTAGATACTCTGTGCATCATCCCCCACCACACAGACATGCTGATGGTTCTTGGCAAGTTGCAGCACGATGCTGTGCTGTGCAAAATTGGTATCCTGATACTCATCCACCAGAATGTAACGGAACTGGTCCTGATAACGCGCCAACACCTCGGGGTGGTCCCGGAACAGCAGGAATGTGTAGAACAGCAAATCGTCGAAGTCCATCGCATCTGCCTGCCGGCAACGCTCCCAATATCTCTGGTAGATGTCGCGAAGCGCCGGAACCTTGGCTGCACGGTCTCCTTCGTAAGCCTCCTTGTTGTTGGCATAGCCTGCCGGAGAAACCAGATGATTCTTGGCATTCGAGATACGCGCCTGCACCATCCCCGGCTTGTACACTTTCTCATCCAGCCCCATTTCCTTGATAATGGAACGTATCAAGCTTTTACTGTCTGCCGTATCGTAAATGGTAAACTGCGAAGTGAAGCCGATATACCCGGCCTCGACATGCAGAATGCGCAGGAACATGGAGTGAAAGGTTCCCATCCACAGATGGCGCGCCCTCTCCGGCCCCACCTGACGGGCTATACGCTCCTTCATTTCGCGCGCCGCCTTGTTGGTAAAGGTCAATGCCAGAATGTTCCAAGGCTGGTAGCCATTCTCCAGCAGATAAGCAATCTTGTAGGTCAGCACGCGCGTCTTTCCCGAACCGGCACCGGCTATCACCAGTGACGGACCGTCATTGTATAACACCGCGTTCCGTTGTCCTTCGTTCAGTTCCTCTATATAATCGGGCATATCCGTATAATCTTAAAATGATGATATTTTTTCTTCCTTTGTTTTTACGGAGGCAAAGATAAAAAAAGCTTCGGAGACGTACGAACATTTCTATAGGTTATAGTGTTTATATAGTAAAGTTCCAAAATTAAATAATTGAAACTTATGAATACAATATTAACGATTTTAATGATAACAGTTATGACTTACGAAATGCCAAAACTTCCCTACACCAACAATGCACTGGAACCTGTAATCAGTCAGCAAACCATAGATTACCACTACGGTAAACATCTGCAAACCTATGTGAACAACCTCAACAACCTCGTTCCGGGAACGGAATTTGAAGGCAAAGACCTGGTAACCATTGTTGCCACAGCACCGGACGGTGCCATCTTCAACAATGCAGGACAAGTGTTGAACCACACATTATACTTCTTACAGTTTGCTCCGAAGCCTGCCCACAGCGAGCCTACCGGCAAGCTGGCAGAAGCCATCAAACGCGACTTCGGCAGCTTTGAGAATTTCAAGAAGGAATTCAACGCGGCAGCTGTCGGCTTGTTCGGCTCCGGATGGGCTTGGTTGTCTGCCGACAAGAACGGCAAACTCCACATCACCAAAGAAGCCAACGGTAGCAATCCGGTACGCGCCGGTCTTGTTCCGCTACTCGGATTCGACGTGTGGGAACATGCCTACTATCTTGATTACCAGAACCGCCGTGCCGACCATGTGAACGAACTGTGGAGCATCATCGACTGGGATGTAGTAGGTAAAAGACTGAAATAAGTAACAAGGTCCCACTAAACATGTTAATGACGCATTCTTGAGCAACTAAGGTTCAAGAATGCGTTTTCTTGTTTAAAATAGCCATCTAACATATTTTAAAGAAATTCTTTGGCTTCTACCATAAGTATTCATTAACTTTGCTAAACTTAAAAGTTAAACAAAAGAAATGAAACTCATCGTAGTAACAGCACCCACATTTTTTGTGGAAGAAGACAAGATTATCACGGCACTATTCGAAGAGGGGCTGGATATTCTACATCTGAGGAAGCCGGAAACTCCCGCCATGTATTCAGAACGGCTTTTAACGCTGATACCCGAAAAATACCATAAGCGCATCATTACCCATGAGCACTTCTACCTGCAGGAAGAGTTCAGCCTGATGGGGATTCATCTAAACACCCGCAATCCCAAAGAGCCCCACGACTATTCGGGCCACATCAGTTGCACCTGCCATTCACTGGACGAAGTGCAGAACAAGAAGCATTTCTATGACTATCTGTTCCTAAGCCCGATATATAATTGCATCACAAAGTCCGGAGTCACGTCCGGCTTCACAGCCGAAGAGTTGCGGCAAGCAGGAAAAAGTAAGGTCATAGACAGTAGAGTCATGGCTTTGGGAGGCATTACTCCCGACAACATACTGGAGATTAAGGATTACGGATTCGGTGGTGCCGTTGTAATGGGTGACTTATGGAATAAATTCAATGCCTGCACCGACCGCGATTATCTGGAAGTAATCCGCCACTTCAAGAAGTTGAAGAAAATGGCTGATTGAGCCTTCTTGGACTGGCAAATCAAAATTTACCGTACTCTTTGTATTCAATACCGGCAGGCAACGTGAAATAGAAGGTGGAGCCTTCCCCTTTCTTAGACTCCACACCGATACCTCCCCCATAGTGCTCCACAATAGATTTGGTGATGGAAAGCCCCAACCCCGTACCTTTGATATTGTAGTTCATCTTCACAAACCGTTCAAAGATGGCATGTCTTCCCACTTCATCGATACCACAGCCTGTATCTGCCACATAAAAATAGAAGTTATGGTTGCTCAATCTCCTGCAACCGATTTTCACACTGCCCATCTCCGTAAACTTCAAGGCGTTCCTCACCAAGTTACCTATGACTTGGGCAAAACGCACGCGGTCTACCACCAAACGGCATTGAGGCAGCCGTTCTACAAACTCCACCTGAATGCCCGTGGGATGCGAGCGCATATTCTCCGTCGTACAGACTTCATCAATCAGCGCGTTTACATCCACTTCTCCATCGTTATATTCCAGAGTATTTGCCTCAATCTTCGAATAGTCCAGCAAGTCATTGACCAGTTGCAGCAGCGAGTCCTTGTTATCATTAATCTCCTTCAGAAAAGCCATACGGGTTTCTCTGTCCAAATTATCCATTTCGGCAAGCATAGTTGTAAAGCCTACAATGGCATTCAAAGGAGTACGAATTTCGTGAGTCATATTAGCGATGAAAGCATTCTTCAGCTGGTTGGATTCTTCGGCAACCTCATTGATGCGCTGCAACGTCTTCAACCTTTTGCTCTTGCTGATGGAAATGATTATCATGATGACCAAAAGCAGAATGACAATTATCCCAAAACTATATACCAATGCTTCATTATTCTGATAGAAGTCATTCGTCCAAACATCGTATGCTGCCGTAATTGTCAATATCATCGTTTTTTGCTTGCTTATTGGAAACTATAAAATTATGGGAAGCAAATATACTAAAGAAAATACAAATAAATTAATAGAAACTACAGTTTTTTCCAACAAAATAGGCCGCATGCCATTACCAAGTAAAGCATGCAGCCCATAAATGTCATTATTCAGTATTATTGAAATCAGCCTTCAATGGCAGCCTGCGCCGCAGCCAGACGTGCAATAGGCACACGGAACGGAGAACAGCTGACATAATTCAAGCCAACTTTGTGGCAGAACTTCACAGAAGAAGGCTCACCGCCATGTTCGCCGCAGATACCGCACTTCAAATCCGGACGGATAGCACGTCCCTTTTCAGTAGCCATGCGCACCAACTGTCCTACACCATTCTGGTCGAGTACCTGGAACGGGTCTACTTTCAGAATCTTCTTCTCCAGATAAATCGGGAGGAAGGAAGCGATATCGTCGCGTGAATAACCAAATGTCATCTGAGTCAAGTCGTTCGTACCGAATGAGAAGAACTCGGCAGAGGAAGCAATGCGGTCGGCAGTCAAGGCGGCACGCGGAATCTCAATCATTGTACCTACCTTGAAGTCGATGCTGTCACCCACTTCTTCAAACAACTGGGCAGCCTCAGCACGAATCACTTCTTCCTGCTGCTTGAACTCATACAAGATACCGGTCAGAGGCACCATGATTTCAGGATGGGTTTCAACACCTTCCTTCTTCAATTCCAAAGCAGCACCCAGGATGGCACGCGTCTGCATCTGTGTAATTTCAGGATATGTATTTCCCAAACGGCAACCACGATGACCCAACATCGGATTATGCTCACAAAGTGCCTCAACACGTTGCTGGATATACTGGAGGCTCACGCCCATCGTATCTGCCATTTCCTGCTGTCCCTTCAGGTCATGGGGAACAAACTCATGCAAAGGAGGATCAAGCAGACGCACCGTCACCGGACAGCCTTCCATTGCCTTGAAAATTCCCTTGAAGTCAGCTTGCTGGTAGGGAAGAATCTTAGCCAAAGCCTTGCGGCGCCCTTCTGCATTTTCTGCCAGAATCATCTCGCGCATGGCTTTAATCTTCTCGCCTTCAAAGAACATGTGTTCCGTACGGCAAAGACCGATACCCACAGCGCCAAAATTACGTGCTACTGCGGCATCATGAGGAGTATCCGCATTGGTACGAACCTGCAGCTTCGTATATTTGTCTGCCAAATCCATCAGTTCCGCAAAGTCACCGGACAGCTCAGCCGCTTTTGTCTCCACCTTGTCTTTATATACTTCACCGGTGCTTCCGTTCAAGGAGATATAGTCACCTTCTTTCAACAGTACACCATCCACTTCCACTGTACGCGCCTTGTAGTCGATGTTCAAGGCACCTGCACCGGACACACAGCACTTACCCATACCACGGGCAACCACTGCCGCATGCGAAGTCATACCACCGCGGGCAGTCAGGATACCTTCGGCAACTGCCATACCTGCCAAATCTTCCGGAGAAGTCTCGATACGTACCATCACCACACGCTTGCCGGCAGCATGCCATTCGGCAGCATCATCGGCAAAGAATACGATTTGTCCCGTAGCGGCACCCGGAGAAGCGGGAAGACCACGGGTCAATACCTTGGCTTGCTTCAGCGCTGTCTTGTCAAATACCGGGTGGAGCAATTCGTCCAACTTATTGGGCTCGCAACGCATCAATGCGGTTTTTTCGTCAATCATACCTTGATGCAGCAAATCTACGGCAATCTTCACCATAGCGGCACCGGTACGCTTACCATTACGGGTCTGGAGAAACCAGAGTTTACCCTCTTGTACGGTAAACTCCATATCCTGCATATCACGGTAGTGGTTTTCGAGCTTCGTCTGCAAAGCATCCAATTCTTTATAGATTTCCGGCATAGCCTCCTCCATGGAAGGATACTTGCTGGCACGTTCTTCTTCGCTTACACCGGCCAATTCAGCCCAACGTTGAGAACCGATTTTTGTAATCTGTTGCGGAGTACGGATACCGGCAACCACGTCTTCACCTTGTGCATTAATCAAATACTCGCCATTGAAAAGGTCTTCACCGGTAGCAGCATCGCGGCTGAAGCAAACACCCGTAGCAGAGCTCTCGCCCATATTACCGAATACCATAGCCTGAACGCTTACGGCAGTACCCCATTCGTCAGGAATTCCCTCCATCTTACGATACAAGATGGCGCGTTCGTTCATCCAGGAGTTGAATACGGCACAAACGGCACCCCACAACTGCTCGTAGGCACAAGTCGGGAAGTCTTTTCCGGTTTGTTCTTTCACCGCAGCCTTGAACTTCTTCACGAGTTCCTTAAGGTCTTCCACCTCAAGCTCGTTATCCAGCTTCACGCCTTTAGCATGTTTCACCTCTTCTATAATAGCCTCGAACGGGTCTACATCTTCCTTGTTCACCGGTTTCATGCCCAGCACCACGTCGCCATACATCTGCACGAAGCGACGGTAAGAGTCCCATGCAAAGCGTGCATTGCCCGTCTTGCGCGTCAGGCCTTCCACCACTTCGTCATTCAAGCCAAGATTCAGGATAGTGTCCATCATGCCCGGCATGGAAGCGCGCGCACCCGAACGTACGGAAACCAGCAACGGATTCTCCACATCACCGAATTTGGAACGCATCAGTGTTTCCACATGGGCAATGGCTTGTTCAACTTCATTCTTCAACAGAGCAACGACTTTATCCTGCCCCATTTCATAATATTCCGTACAAACTTCTGTCGTTATTGTAAAGCCCGGAGGAACCGGAACCCCTATAAGGTTCATTTCTGCAAGGTTGGCACCTTTCCCACCCAAAAGGTTTCTCATATCGGCCTTTCCTTCTGCCTGGCCGTTACCAAAGGTATAAACTCTTTTTTTGTCCATAATATAAATTTAAAGTTTTTGATAGTGATTTTCTCTTTTTTCTGTTCGCAAATCTAAGTATATTTCGCAGACTAGAAAACTTTTTCAGAAAAAACTTTATGCTAAAATGCAATTTCGACATTGCAATCTTTAATATTTCATTTCATAGAGAGAAATCCCGAAAAAATGTCTATTTTTGCCGAAGAATTTATTAGATTGGTGTAAAAGTGGCAAGAAAGAGAAAAGAACTTCCCCTACTGGAGAAGGTGACAATTACGGATGTGGCTGCCGAAGGAAAAGCCATCGCAAAAGTCAATGATTTGGTGATTTTCGTACCATATGTCGTCCCCGGCGATGTAGTTGACCTGCAAATTAAGAGAAAAAAGCATCATTATGCTGAAGCCGAGGCTGTGAAATTCCATGAATATTCGGCAGTACGGGCAGTTCCATTCTGCCAACATTATGGTGTATGCGGCGGTTGTAAATGGCAGGTTCTCCCCTATTCCGAGCAAATCAAGTATAAGCAAAAACAAGTAACGGACAACCTCACCCGCATCGGCAAAATCGAATTGCCGGAAATCTCTCCGATATTAGGTTCAGAAAAAACTCAGTTCTACCGGAATAAACTGGAGTACACTTTTTCCAACAAACGTTGGCTGACGACAGAAGAGGTTCAGCAGAATGTAGTGTACGAACAGATGAATGCCGTAGGCTTCCATATTCCCAATGCTTTCGATAAAGTGCTTGCCATAGAAAAGTGCTGGTTGCAGGACGATATATCCAACTGCATCCGCAATGCGGTACGCGACTATGCCTACCAGCACAACTATTCCTTCATCAACCTGCGTACGCATGAAGGAATGCTACGCAATATGATTGTGCGTACCTCTACCACCGGCGAACTGATGGTAATCCTTATCTGCAAGATAGAGAAAGAGGAGGAAATGGCTCTGTTCAAGCAAATGCTGCAATACATAGCAGATACATTCCCCGAAATCACTTCCCTGCTATACATTATTAATAATAAGTGCAACGATACCATCACCGACCTCGAGGTACACACCTTCAAGGGAAAAGACCACATCTTCGAGGAAATGGAGGGACTGCGCTTCAAGGTAGGTCCCAAATCTTTCTATCAGACCAACTCCGAACAAGCCTACAACCTCTACAAAGTAGCACGCAACTTTGCCGGACTGACCGGTAACGAGCTTGTTTATGACCTTTATACCGGCACGGGTACCATTGCCAATTTCGTATCCAAGCACGCACGCCAGGTAATCGGCATAGAATATGTGCCCGAAGCCATTGAAGACGCCAAGGTCAATGCCGAGATTAACGGAATTAAAAATACATTGTTCTTTGCCGGAGATATGAAAGACATGCTGACACAAGACTTCATCAACCAATACGGCCGTCCCGATGTCATCATCACCGACCCTCCCCGTGCCGGAATGCACCAGGATGTAGTGGATGTCATTCTGTTTGCCGAACCCAAACGCATCGTATACGTCAGCTGTAATCCGGCTACGCAGGCGCGCGACCTGCAACTGCTCGATGCGAAATATAAAGTGAAGGCCGTTCAACCGGTAGACATGTTCCCGCACACCCACCATGTGGAAAACGTAGTATTATTGGAATTAAAAGATTGAAAGTCCAAGTAGTTTTCAATCGTAAATTGTAAATTGTCTAATCGTAAATTAAAACCAGTCGTGGCAAAAGAAAAAATTACAGCAAGAGCCCGCACACAATATACGGACTACATGGTGAAGGAACCGATGGAGCTCATGGAGTTTCTGGCAGCTAAAATGCCGGACGCCAGCCGCACCAAGCTGAAATCATTGCTGAGCAAACGCATTATATATGTGGACAGCGTTATCACTACACAATACAATTTTCCCCTGAAACCGGGTATGAAAGTACAAATCAGCCGTGAGAAGGGACGTAAAGAGTTCAACCATAAACTGATGAAGATTGTATACGAGGATGCCTATATCATCGTGATAGAGAAGATGCAGGGTTTGCTGTCCGTCAACACTGACCGGCAAAAGGAACGTACCGCCTATACCATCTTGAATGAATACGTGCAACGCTCGGGCAAGCAGCACCGTGTACACATCGTGCACCGCCTGGACCGTGACACCTCCGGCTTGATGATGTTTGCCAAAGACGAGAAGACCCAACGTACACTACGCGATAACTGGCATGACATTGTAACAGACCGGCGATACGTAGCCGTAGTGGTCGGCGAGATGGAAAAAGATGCAGGAACCGTAGTTTCTTGGTTGACGGACCGCAAACTGTATGTATATTCAAGTCCGACAGATGACGGGGGACAAGAATCCATTACGCATTACCGTACCATCAAACGAGCCAATGGATACTCTCTTGTTGAACTGAACCTGGAAACGGGACGAAAAAACCAGATACGTGTACACATGCAGGATTTGGGGCATCCTATTATCGGCGACGGACGCTATGGACTGGAAGACGTAAATCCTATCGGACGCTTGGCCCTGCATGCTTTCAAACTCTGTTTCTATCATCCCGTCACGGGAGAGCTGATGCGGTTTGAAACACCTTATCCGGGAGAGTTCAAGAAATTGGTTTTGAAGAATAAGTAAAAAGCTGACATACAATAAAAAACGGAGCAATTGATTTGCTCCGTTTTTTATTGATAAGCATGTCGTCATTGCCGACGCATACGAAAAGGCTGTCCGTGAATATTATCTTGATATTCCCTCCAGCTATTATACCAAGTACCACTGAAAGAATAAGAATCAGCCATGGCTCCTTCAATGTAAGCCATGCTGCCACCATCATAGAATTCCAATTCCATCAGATTGTAAGCCCCACTAACCCAATTCCATCTGAAAAGCAAATAATTCGGGTCGCCATATGAACCAATAGTACCTTGGTTGCGCGCGTTAAAGGTCATAATCGTCCCCCTACCCCAAGTATATGCCCCGAAATCTATTTCTTCAGATGTATACCATTCACCGGGCAGATTATATTCCGTTTCTTCCTCACTATCACATGATGTCAATCCTAATACAAGGACAAACAACAATAACATTTTTGTGTATTTCAACATATTATTCATAAGCCATACTTTATTTATAATTAGCATCTACCATCATAACAACCACTCCATCCAGTTTACCGGATAAATAATGTTCGCGCACCCATACATTATCAAAGTACTTGATTTCACCGGCACCATAATTCAGAGTCAACCCCTCCATAGACTTATCCATCCATTTCCAAGTAAAAGTACGTGAAGTCGTTTCATAGGGACGGGACTCGCCTCCGCGATAATACTCCCAGATTTCCTGTCCAGAATTATCAGCCTTGGCAAACTTCAGCTGATGACTGCATAACACTTCAACTCCATCTTTGTTTTCCGTCTGATATTCTTCTATCCACGTCTTCCCACACAATTTGTCGTCGCTATTCTGCATGGTATAATATACATCATCCCCACAAGACGCCAGCCCAATCGTAAATACACACAACAGCAATATCTTCACATAATTCAAAGTCTTCATAAGTTATCGAGTTTAGTTAATACTTGCGGACAAACATACACAAAAAAAATGAAACACTTAATACTTATCCTGGAATTTCTTGTAGAAGACAAGGAATAAAATAAATCCCATCAGTGCAAACGGTACGCCTGCCAATGCGGGATAACGGTATCCTCCACTCAAGGCAAGACCTCCGATATAGGCTCCGATAGCATTCCCCAAATTGAAGGCCATCTGCACACAAGCGCCTCCCAACATTTCTCCTCCAGGGGCCACACGAATCATCAACACCTGCTCCGGACTGGAGACGGCAAACAAACCTGCCGTACAGAGTGTCATCAATATTGCCGAACACCACGGATGGGGCGAGAGTAAAAATATCAATAATAAAATAACACATATCATCCCTTGCACCACCGTACCGACCTTCCCCGGAGTGTACCGGTCGGACATGCGCCCACTGACCAGATTGCCGACAACCATTCCGAATCCTGCCAGTACCATCAGCGCTGTAATGCTTTCCGCACTAAAACCGGAAACCTCGGTCAGCAACGGGGTGATGTAGCTATACCAGCAGAATACGCCACCGTTGCCCAAAGCCGTAGCTCCCAATATGAGCCACGGCGCCGGCTTCTTCAAAAAACGGAACTGTCCTTTAAATCCCGTGTCTTTCAGTCCTTCGACCTGCGGTACCCAACGCCAAATGTAGTACAATGTTATCAATCCCCAGGCACCTACCAGCAGAAACGTGGCACGCCAAGACAGTGTATGGCTCAACGAAGTACCCAACGGCACCCCAAACAGATTGGCCACAGTCATTCCCGCTATCATAATTGAAACCGCCTCCGAGCTTTTCCCCTTATCAGCCAATTTTCCCGCAACAATGGAAGCCACCCCAAAATAAGCGCCATGAGGAAGTCCGGAAACAAAACGTCCCAACAGCAAGACCCAATAATTGGGTGCCATAGACGCACAAATATTACCCACAATCATTAATGTCATCAAGACCAGCAGAATCTGCTTCAACGGACGTTTGCGGGCCAGGAGCAGCATGGGTGCACCAAAACAGACACCCAACGCATACGCAGAAATGAAATGACCGGCCACGGGAATGCTGATTCCCAAATCAGTAGCCACATAGGGCAAAATACCCATCATCGTAAATTCGGCAATCCCCAGCCCCAATGTACCGAATGCCAATGCAATAAGACTCTTCTTCATACCTTAAAAAAACAACCTATATTTTTTACCGGGCGCAAAGATAATGACATTGCATTCTCCAAATAAAAAGGATACCGAATTATTTTCAGTATCCTTCTTCATTTTTTATCTTATATCAATTGTATACCCACCATTAAAGACTTCTCCCGGTATCAAGTGCTGCATCCAGTCCTTATTCTTATATTCACCTTTATAATGGGCACTGTCACAACGCCCGTACCACGGCTCGATGCAGACAAACGGAGCATTCTTGGCCGGAGGCGACCACAGCCCCACCACCGGAGTGTCGAAATACAGACTGAGATAGGGTTTCTTTTCCTTATTATATAATGTAACTTCTTTCACTTGACTGTTTTCCAGAATCAAGGCATCTTTATCAAAGGAGTGTATGTCCAAAGGCAGCAGGCCATCTGTCAACTCAAGCAAATATTCCTTATCCGGAGCGGCACATCCTTTCTCGGAGATAAGGATATAGTGCAAACCTTCCGTCTTATCAAAGCCGAAATATCCACGGTCCGTTGTCTCCGTATCATAGTCCGGGTAATAGAAAGCCGGATGGGCCCCTATCTGGAAGTGCATTTCGCGTGTTCCGGTATTGATGACTTTCCAAAGCACCTCAATCTTCTTTCCCTCTATCCGATAGCCTATCTCAAGGCAAAACGGGAAAGGATATTTCTTGCGTGTTTCCTCACTGTCAACCAGTCGATAGCGTACCTCATCTTCCAGTTCAAGCATCAATTCAAAATCCATATCGCGGGCAAAACCGTGTTGCGTCAATGCGTAGGAAACGCCTTCGTGGCGGTATTCATTCTCCCAAACGCTGCCTACAATGGGAAAAAGCACCGGAGAATGCCGTTTCCAAAAAGCGGGGTCTGCCTGCCAAAGATATTCTTTTCCATCATGCAAGATACTGCATAACTCGGCCCCATGTGGGGAGACTTTAATTGTCAGTTCTGAATTAGAAAGTGTTTTCATATCATATATCATTTTGTTATTTTCTCATATAGTGTGGCATCTCTCCGGGTATTTCCATCGAAATCTCCACCAGGCCACCGACCACTCCGTCCTGCTTCCATGCCGTCTGATAAATCATTTTCCTGACACCGTTCTTCTCAATGGTGTAGGCATTCACTCCCCCCGTCTCCAGCAGTTCGCGTATCTTGGCTTGCGATTGCGGGTTGTGGCAATCAAAGAGATTCTTGCCTATCAGGTCACCGTGTTTGGCAAACGTACGGCATGCTTTCTCGTTCATATATAGGATGATTCCCTTTGTGTCGCATACAGTTACGGCACAGTTCATTTCATTGGCCCATTCGTACATAATTCTTTATTTTTAATTGGCTATTTTCTATGCACTTGAAATGCATTTACAGAAAACTCTTCAAAGTCAAATGTCCTTTTCTCTATCGAATTATTATTGCATTAATCCTCCTTCTATGAAGAAAACGACTTCATTCAATCGTTCTTTATTCGATTCTTCATCTTTGAAAATAGCTGGAGTGAAGATTATCCTATCTTGAATCAGATTATCTACCAAATCCCACATGACTTCATGGTACAGCATCACCATTGCCACTTTTTCATTGTCAATACCATATTGGCTTGCTAAGGAGCCACAATTATTCTTTAGTTCCGCACTGATAGAGTTTACCAATTTTTCAGTTATTTGATGAAAGCGGTCTTGCCGTTTCTTTATAATAGGAAATAATACATCTCCATTATCATCTACCAGCCCATAAGGTTTTAACTGAGAAACGAGTTTGGCATCTGTTACTTTTCCGAATTGTGCTATTTCATCAGCACAATGGTCCATAATGTCGTTGTCAGGAGCAATGCCGCTATTGATATAAGTCAAAATCAAATTCTGTTCTCCGAAACCATTCGTACCGCATGCAAAGCCATTTCTTGATTCGTATAATACCCAGTAACAGCCACTCCAGCTTGTATAATTGTCAACATCCTCAAACAAGACTAACTTTGTCCACATTTTTCCATCCAGAAGGTATGAAAAAACAAGTGAGAGTACATTGTTCTTGAATCCCATTTCACTGATAGTTTGTGCCAATGATATAAAGTCTGCCTTTGTTTTGACATACATGGATTCAGCAATCTCCTTACTTAAGCTTCTTAGAGAATTGGTCTGTTCTTTGTCGAGAATGGGTATAGTAGCTTTCCATTTTCCTTTTGTTTTACTGACAAGTCCACCTACTTCCAATAACAATAATTGGCTATCAGAGCATTTAATACCCATTTCACGAAGTTCGGCTTGAGTACGTGGAGTCCGTAAATTGTATAGTATTTCCCAATTATTATCTGGCGTTACATAGTCTTCGGGCTGATGTCCGTTCACTGCAACAAACTGGGTTGCTTCCCATTCGCTATAAGGTCTTATCGATATTTGTGCTTTAATCATTGTGGTAACGGACAATAAGGCAAACAACAATAATAAGTCCGGATAATGTTTCATATATCGCTTAATTTTAGTTTTGTTCATCATTCATGCACTTCTCTTATGTAACAAAGATAACGTTTTTTTCAATTCCTCTCTCAAACCTATAACAAAAAACTTCCCGACTACCAATAAAAAACTTCCTAACTACTAATAGTAAAGTTTGCAAGTATAGAGATAAAGAATTACCTTCGCCCTTGGTTTGTCTATCCCAAGCCTTGGGATAGAAATCCCCAACCTTGGCATACACATCCGCAACCTTGGGACAAACTTTGTAAGCCCCAATAAACAAACGAACCTCATAACAACGCTACCATCATGGCAGAATACAACATGCAGGAACTGAACCTGCCGGGAGAAGACGGCAAACGCATTCTCTACCCACGAATGAAACTATACGGGCAGGTGGACTTGGAAACCATCACCGAAAAGATAGCATACGCCTCATCCTTCACACGAGGAGACATCATCGGACTGGTGCAAGCCATCACCGACGAAATAGCCTACCAAATGGGGCAAGGTTACTCCGTGAAGATTGACAACTTAGGAGTATTCACCCCTGCCCTCGGTCTGCGGCAAGACCGTGAACGGGAGACGGGCGAAGAAGGAGACACCAAGCGAAACGCCGTCAGCATCTGCCTGAAGGACATACATTTCAAGGTGGACAAAGAACTACTGTACCGTACCGCTCGCCATTGCCACCTGAAACGTTCCACCGACAAATTCCAACGCTCCTCACAAGTGTTTTCTCCGCAGGAACGGCTGGAACGGGCAAAAAAATACCTGGAAAAGAACAGCTTCATGACCCAAGCCGACTATTGCCAACTGACCGGCTTATTGAAGTCCGCCGCCTCCCGCGAGTTGCGCGAATGGATAGCCAATCCCGAATCGGGCATCGACTACAAAGGACGAGGAACACACAAGATTTATATTCTAAGGAAACCATAACCCACATCCATTGAAGTAACAAAAACAATGAAAATACTACATACCAGCGACTGGCACCTGGGACACACCCTCTACAACTACGACCGCACCGCCGAGCAGCAATCCTTCCTACGGCAACTCACCCGCATAGTAACCGAAGAGCAGCCCGACGCCATGGTGGTAAGCGGAGATATCTACCACTACTCCTCTCCCGCTGCCGCCACGCAGAAGATGTACACCGACGCCATGCTGAACATTCACCAAGCCTGCCCCGGAATGGCCATCGTAGTCACCGCCGGAAACCACGACAGCAGCTCCAAATTGGAGATAGACAGCAGCCTCTGGCAGCACTTCGGCTTGAACGTTGTGGGAAACATCGAACGTACAGCCGAGGAAGTGAATCTGAACAAGCATATCATCGAGATAAACAATGAAAAAAAGACAATAGGCTACGTCATTGCCGTGCCCCACGTCTATCCGCAAAACTTCCCCCTGCTGGACACTGAAACACCGCGCGACCAACGGCAGGCACGCTTCTTCCAGGCACTGCTGGACGAAGTGAAGAAACGGAATACGGCACAGCTTCCCGTCGTCCTCATGGCCCATCTCTCCATTGAAGGCAGCGACCGTAGCGGGCACGATGAGAGTATCGGCGGAATAGAGTATGTTCCCCTCAGCGCTATGGGAGAAGGGTACGACTACCTCGCCCTCGGGCACATCCACTGCCCGCAGGACATCAAAGGCAGTCATCACCACGCACGCTATTGCGGCACTCCCCTCCCCGTCAGCTTCGATGAAACCTATCCCCATTCCGTCTCCGTCATCGAGTTGAAGAAAGGGGCAGAGCCACGGATAAGTACATGGAAGATAGAAAACCCTGTCCCTCTCGTCACACTGCCTCATGACCCGGTGCCTTTTGAAGACGCCTTGAAGTTGCTGGAAGAGTATCCTGAAGAACAAGCCGCCTATATTCGCCTGAATGTACTGACAAAAGGCTACCTGCCACCCGACTGCAACGAAAAAGCCTCGAACGCCGCCAAAGGCAAGGCATGCAAATATTGCTACATCAAGACCACCCGGGAGCGGCAGGCCGACACTAACGGAAACAAGCATATCTCCATCCAAGAGATGCAAGAAATGTCTCCCCTGGAAATAGCCAGACTCTACTACCGAGAAACCGAAGGAGAAGAGATGGACACAGAACTTTGCCAGCTGATGGAGACTGTCGTGCAAAAAGTGAAAAGCAAGAACAACTCCTAATCATTTGTCCGGAACATGAAACTCCAGAAACTGACCATAAAGAACCTTGCCTCCATAGAAGATGCCGTCATCGACTTTGAGAACGGACCGCTGAGCGAAGAATCCCTCTTCCTTATCTGCGGCGAGACGGGTGCAGGGAAGACAACCATTCTCGACGCCATCTGCCTGGCACTCTACAACGAAACACCTCGCATGGACCATGCCGAGAACGAAAAATACAAAGACCTGAGCCAGACTTTCTCTGCCAAAAAGGAAGATGTTGCCATCAACGACAGCCGGCAACTGATGCGCCGTAACACCAGTGAAGCATGGACGGAGCTGGAGTTTACCGGCTCGAACGAAACGCCCTACACCGCCCGATGGTACGTGGCACGGGCACACCGCAAGATTTCAGGAGCTGTGCAGGATGTGCGCTGGACACTGGAAAACAAGAAAAGCGGCGCACAGCTCAACAAAAAGAACGAGATAAAGGCAGAAATACAAGCTGCAGTGGGATTGACCTTCGAACAATTCTGCCGCACCACCATGCTGGCGCAAGGCGACTTCACCAAGTTCCTGCAAAGCAAGGAAAGCGAAAAATCGGATATTCTGGAAAAGCTGACCGGTACAAGTATCTACTCCGAAATAGGTGCCGAAATATATGCCGCCACCAAGGAAAGACGGACGGAATACGAAAACCAGAACCGGAAGCTGGAAGGCATCCACATCCTGACAGAAGAAGAAGTCGCCACAATCAAGGAAGCCATAGCCACGCAAAATGCCGGAGTCAAGGAAGCCAATGAGCAGAAAACCATCGTCCTCGCAAAACGGGAATGGCTGAAGAAATACTCCGAACTCCTCCTCACCCGTGAACAGCAAAAGAAGATGTGGGAAGGAAAGCAAGCGCAACTGCAATCGGACGAATTCAAACAGAAAGAACTGCTGATTAAGGAATGGAACGCCACCGCCGATGCCCGCAACTGGCTCTCTACCTTGAAACAGCAGCAACAGCAGCAACAACAGAACCATGCACAAGCCGGGATACTGAGAGCATCCTTTGCCCGGCTGGACGGAGGAAGCAAGTGGCTATGCGGTTTCCTGAAAGAGCAAGAAGACAAGCTGCATCGTGCCGAGAAGTATTTGCAAGAGCATTCGCCCTTACTGCCCATGTTCGAGCAAAGCCAATCCATCATTACCGGCCTGAAATCCGCACTCGATGCCCAAACACGCATCGGCACCTACAACGCGTACCTTGAAAGACTTGCCGCGCAACAACCCGTAAAAGTCAAGGAGCGTACCGACAAGGAAGCTGCCCTCACCCGGAAAGAACAAGAGAACCATACATTGCAAAACGAAATAAACCTCCGGAACAAGCAGCTTGAAACCATGGACCGCCCTGCCCTGCAAGACAAGAAAAACAAACTCGATGCCGGACGGGAGAACCTGCTACAAGCCTTGAGCGCCTTGTCTTTACTGGCTGAAACGGAAAGGACACTGAACGAGGCAAAGGAAAACGAAAAGGCTTTGAACGCCAAAGTGGAGGCGTGCCAAAAGCAATACGTCCTCCTGCAAACGGCATTCGACAGCAAGAAAACAAGTTATGATGACATCCGCACCCTCTACGACAAGCAAAAGGAAGCCGTAGAAGAGTGGGCAAAGGAAGCACGCTCCCGGCTTGCCGTCGGAGATACTTGCCCCGTGTGCGGACAAGAAATAAAATCGCTTTGCAAAGATGAAGATTTCCAGTCTGTCCTTGCTCCCATACGCACCTCCCTGGAAACAAAAGAGAAAGAATACAAGGAAGCCGAGCAGGCATTGAACAACAACCGGACAGAATCCAAGACCTACGGAACGCTGGCAGAGAATGCCCGTCAGTCCACAGCAAGAGCACTCCGGAGCTACAACCTTGCCCGTACTGACGCGCAAGCCAAATGCGCCCAATGCAACGGCATCGGCCTCTCCACAACCACCGGCGAAACCCTGAAGAAGCTACTGGAAGAGAACAAGCTGGAAGCAGACAAACTGAACGAAAAGCTCACGGAAGTTCAAAAGCTCAGCGCACAAATCATAGCTCTGCAACGGCAAAAGGACGAATGCCAAAAACATGTGGACGCTGCACGCCAAGCCTTCAACTCTGCCGACAGAGTGCTGAATGAGCTGAAAAACAGCATCGTCAATTACGAGTCGCTCACCGCCAACGAAAAGGAGAACATACGTGCCACCATGGACCGCGTCACTCCCCACATCCTCTGGGAAGGATGGAACACGGAATGGGAGAACTCCCCCCTCTCCTTTATTGACCGCCTGACGCAAGCTACGCGCAACTACCGGCTGGCGCAGGAAAAACAAAGAGAACTGAAATCCGCCATTGCCCTTATCCACAAAGAGCTGGAAGGGATAAACATCAACAAGGAAAGCATCGATGCCGCATTCCCCGACTGGCGCAACGCACCTGCAGCAACACAGGAAATGGAAATCAAGGACCTGGGGATTGCCTGGAATAATCTGAATACACAAGCAAGCGGACTGAAACAAAGCATATCCTCCACCGCAGAACAAATGGCAAGGCTGCAAAAGGATTTAACCGGGTTCTATGCCGCCAACCCCACTCTCGACGAGGAGCGTATCACCGTCCTATCCGCTTGGTCCGGCTCCCGGATAGAAGCATTACGTGCCTCATTGCAGACACTTAAAGAGGAAGAAGTAGCTGCATCGACCGCCTTTCATCTGGCCACCGAACAAATGGAAGAGCACATCGGCCGGAAGCCCGAAATAGAAGAAAACGAGAACTTCGAAACCCTGGATGCACTCATCGCAAATCTCGAAGAAAAGATAACCGCCGGCAACCAATCCATCGGCCAGCAGAAGTTACGCCTGGAAGAAAACACTCGCAACATCGACCGGATAAAGGAAGAAAAGGAACGTGCCGACCGGCTACGCGAAGAGTATCTGAAGTGGGACCGCCTCTGCCACCACTTCGGTGACGAACGGGGAAAGAACTTCCGCAACATAGCCCAGAGCTTCGTCTTAAAAGAACTGCTGGCAGGCGCCAATTTCTATCTGCAACGCTTGACCGACCGCTACGAACTGGAATGCCAGGCCGGTTCGCTCACCATCCTGCTGCGCGACTTCCATCAAGGAGGTGCGGCACGTCCGGCATGCACCTTATCGGGCGGCGAAAGCTTCCTAGTATCTCTGTCACTTGCCCTCGGACTTTCTTCCCTCAGCCGCCAGAGCCTCTCGGTAGACACACTGTTCATCGACGAAGGTTTCGGCACACTGAGCAGCGACTACCTGAACACCGTGATGGACACATTGGAAAAACTGCACCAGATGGGCGGCAAGAAGGTAGGCATCATCAGTCACGTGGAAGGACTGAAAGAGCGCATAAAGACCCAGATACAAGTACGGAGGATAGACAGTTCAAGAAGCGAAATAGAAGTGGTGAATATCCTCTAAGCTGGTATCGGGATAAAGAAAACGAATGTTTTTTCGGCTCTTGATAGTACAAGCACTTGCATTATTGTGTATTTTTGCAGTCTCATAAAAAAGAAAAGACAATGAAAAAGTTCATGAAAGGAGTCCGGTTTACTCCTAAAAACTATTCCGACGAAGTAGAAGCCAAAATTCAACATTATAAGAAAGAAGGATATAAACTGCCGATGCGAAGCGCACTCCGCACCGAGGAGCAGTTGGCCGGTATCCGCGCAAGCGCTAAAATCAACACTGCCCTGCTGGATTATCTCTCCGAGAACATTCGCGAAGGCATGTCCACAGCTGAAATTGACCATATGGTGTATTGCTTCACCACAGACCACGACGCCATCCCCGCCCCCTTCATGTACGAAGGCTTCCCCAAAAGTGTGTGTACCAGCATCAACGATGTAGTGTGCCACGGCATTCCCAGCACCAGGGAATTCCTGAAAAGCGGTGATATTGTAAATGTCGATGTATCCACCATTTACAAAGGTTACTTTGCCGACGCATCACGCATGTTCATGATTGGCGAAGTCAGCCCCGACATGCAGAGACTGGTACAGGTCACCAAAGAATGCCGTGACATAGGCATACAGACCGCACAGCCCTGGGCACGCCTCGGTGACGTAGGCGCCGCCATCCAGGAGCATGCGGAAAAGAACGGATACAGCGTGGTACGCGACCTCTGCGGACATGGCTGCGGCGTCAAGTTCCACGAAGAACCGGATGTGGAACACTTCGGCAAACGTGGTACGGGCATGCTGATAGTGCCGGGCATGACGTTCACCATCGAACCGATGATTAACATGGGAAGCTACGAAGTCTTTATCGACGAAGCCGACGGATGGACCGTCTGCACAGACGACGGACTGCCTTCTGCCCAATGGGAAAGCCAAATCCTGATTACTGAAGACGGAAACGAAATATTGACACAATAAGGCGGACACTTCAAAACACCTATGGAGATAGTATTACTGATTATAGGGATAATCATCGGAACCGTAGTCGGCTATCTGGCGGCAGACCGCAAGTCTGCCGCACTGAGGGCAGAAATCAGCGGGACAAAGAAGGAAATAGAATTATTGAAGCTGCAGAAGGAAGAAGCCGAAGCGTTGCACAAGCGCATGAACACCGAGTTCGAGAATCTCTCCAACCGTATCTTCCAGAGCAAAGCCGAAGACTTTACCAGGCTGAATACCGAACACCTGGGCAATCTGCTCCGCCCGCTGGGCGATAACCTGAAGGACTTCCGCCAAAAGGTGGAACAAGTATACAGCACCGAAGCCAAAGAACGCTTCTCGCTGGGTGAACGCATCAAGGAACTGATGGAGCTGAACAACCGCCTCAGCGAAGATGCCAACAACTTGACCCGTGCCCTGAAAGGAGACTCCAAAATGCAAGGCAACTGGGGCGAAATGATTCTGGAACGTCTGTTGCAAGCCTCCGGACTGATTGAAGGCGAACACTACTTCCGCCAGGAGTTTCTAAAAGACGAACGGGGCGAAGCCATCATCAACGAGGAAAGCGGGCAGAAGATGCAGCCCGACATCATCGTGAAGTACCCCGACGAACGGGAAATGATTATCGACTCCAAAGTGTCGCTGACTGCCTATGCTGCCTACACCTCTGCCGAAAGCAAGGAGGAGCAGGCACACTTCCTGAAAGCACACCTGCAATCCGTCCGCGCCCATATCGACGAGCTCAGCCATAAAGACTACTCGCATTATGACGCCCAATCACCGGATTTCGTTATGATGTTCATCCCCACCGAAGGTGCCTACCTCCTCGCCATCCAAAGTGATGCCCACCTCTGGGAATATGCCTACAACAAAAAGGTGGTACTGATGAGCCCCACCAACCTGATTAGTGCCCTGCGCCTCTCGCTCGACCTTTGGAAGAAGGAGAACCAGGTAAAGAATGTGCAGGCCATCATCAAGCGCGGCACCATCTTATATGAAAAGATTGCAGGCTTTACCGATACCTTCCTCGGTATCGGCGACCGGTTGGCCAGTCTGCAAAGGGATTACGACAAAGCCTTCAACCAGCTCTCGGACGGTAACGGCAGCGTAGTGCGCCAAGCCGAAATGCTGAAAGGCATGAGCCTCACTCCCAAGAAACGCATTTCTCCAAGATTGCTGCCCAAAGACACCATTCAAGAAGAAACAGAAGAGGAAAACAATAACATTCAATAAAACATCCAACATGAAAACTCTGAAAGACCGCATTCTCCTTCACCAAGAACCGTTCATACGAGGTCTGTGTCAGCAGGAAGTACCACCGGAGAAGTAACAGCCATTCTGGCAAATGCACTGATTCATATCAAGGAATAAAGAAAAAGCGACGAAGAATCCACTCCACTTTCTTTCATTAGAGAGGAAATGCCCCGAACAAAAAACTCCGGCAAAGCCCTGAAGGACAAGCCGGAGTTTTTTTATCTCAAGACGGACAAGGAAGATTATCCGCCAAAGTTATCGAACATCAGGTTCTGAGCCGGAACGCCGAGGTCGTCGAGCATCTTCTCAACAGCTTTCGACATCGGACCGGGACCGCACATGTAGTATTCGATGTCTTCGGGAGCTTCGTGGTCTTTCAAGTAAGTCTCGTAAATTACGTTGTGTACGAAGCCCGGAGTGTACTTCACGCCCGCTGCATCGGCTGCCGGATCGGGACGGTCCAGTGCAAGATGGAACTTGAAGTTGGGGAAATCCTTTTCAATCTGCAGGAAGTCTTCCAGATAGAACACTTCATTCAATGCACGTGCACCGTAGAAGTAATTCATCACGCGGTCTGTAGTGTGCAGCGTCTTCGTCATGTGCATAATCTGTGCACGCAACGGAGCCATACCGGCACCACCGCCGACCCACATCATCTCCTTCTTGGAGTCGAATATCGGATGGAAGTCTCCGTAAGGGCCACTCATGGTTACCTTATCACCCGGTTTCAGGGTAAAGATATAAGAAGAAGCGATACCCGGCATTACATCCATGAAGCCCGGGCCCTGGTCTTTCGGCTTGAACGGAGGCGTGGCGATACGTACCGTCAGCATAATGCGGTCGCCTTCGGCAGGATAGTTGGCCATAGAATAGGCACGGATGGTTTCTTCGTCATTGCGGCACTTCAAGCCCAGCAGACCGAATTTCTCCCATGCAGGCAGATACTCATCACCGATAAGGCTCTTGTCGATGTCCTTATCATAATCCATCGAATATTTAGGAATCTTAATCTGCGCATAAGAACCCGGAACGAAATCCATGTGCTCGCCTTTGGGCAATGCAACGATGAACTCTTTGATGAACGTAGCCACATTCTTGTTGGAGATAACCTCGCACTCCCACTCTTTTACGCCCAGTACGCTTTCGGGAACCTTGATGGCCATATCGCCTTTCACTTTCACCTGGCAACCCAGACGCCAGTGATCTTGTATTTGCTTACGGCTGAAGTGCGGAGTCTCAGAAGGCAAGATTTCACCCCCACCTTCCATTACCTGGCATTTGCACTGTCCGCAGGAACCTTTACCACCGCAAGCGGAGGAAAGGAACACACCGTTTACAGACAGCGTATTCAGCAATGTAGAACCGGAAGCTACGTCCAGTTCCTTGTCGCCATTGATAGTCAGTTTTACATTACCCGAAGGCACCAAGAAATTCTTGGCAACCAGCAGGATAACAACAAGCAGGATGACAACCACGAGGAATACTCCAATGCTTGCTAATATCATATTCATATCCATTGTTTTATTCCTTTCTTTTAGATGTTCAAACCAGAGAAACACATAAATGCCATTGCCATCAGACCTACAGTGATAAACGTGATGCCCAGTCCTTTCAGTGGAGCCGGAACGTCAGAATAGGCCATTTTCTCACGGATGGCAGCCAAGCCTACGATAGCCAGCAACCAACCGATACCGGAGCCCAACGCATAAGAGACAGCATCAGCAATGCCACCGATGAATTTCGGGTCGCTCTCACCCAGCGTGATGCGCTGCTGCATGAAAAGAGAAGCACCCATGATGGCACAGTTTACAGCAATCAGCGGCAGGAAGATACCCAGTGAAGCATACAGCGAAGGGCTAAAACGCTCTACAATCATTTCCACCAACTGAACGATAGCTGCGATTACAGCAATGAAAAGAATAAAGCTCAAGAAGCTGAGGTCAACGCCTTCAATGATTGCGTTGGCAGCCAGCACCTTTGTCTGCAATAAATAGTTGACCGGAAGCGTAACCACCAACACGAAAGTTACGGCGATACCCAGTCCTACGGCAGTCTTCACATTCTTCGATACGGCAAGGTAAGAACACATACCGAGGAAGAACGCGAATATCATGTTGTCCACAAAGATAGAGCGGACGAATAAACTTATTAAATGTTCCATATCTCTTCGATAAATTAAGAATTAAAGAATTAAAGAATTAAAGCAATGAGAACTTGTACTGCAGCAGAGCAGCCCATTTTTCATTCTTTCATTTTTCATTCTTCATTTATTTATTACTGCTTTTCCTGCAATTCTTTGTGACGTGCACGCTGATACCAGATGATGCAAGCGCAGAGAATCAACGCCATTGGCGGCATCAGCATCAAGCCGTTGTTCACATAGCCCAACTTCTGCAGAGGTTCATAGTTCAAGATGTTGAAACCGAGCAGCGTTCCCGAACCCAGAAGCTCGCGGAAGAAGGCTACGATTACCAGAATCTTGGCATATCCCAAACCATTACCCACACCGTCAAGGAAAGATTCCCAGGGACCGTTCTGCATGGCAAATGCTTCCAAGCGTCCCATCAGGATACAGTTGGTAATAATCAGACCTACATATACAGAAAGCTGCACACTTACATCGTAAGCAAAAGCTTTCAGAATCTCACTTACAATAGTTACCAACGCGGCAACAACCACCAGCTGAACGATGATACGGATACGGTTGGGTATCGTCTTGCGCAGCAGTGAAATCACTACATTGGAGAATGCTGTAATCACCGTCACTGAAAGCCCCATCACAATGGCAGGCTCCAGTTTGGCAGTAACAGCCAAAGCAGAACAGATACCCAATACCTGCACGGTAACGGGGTTGTTCAGTCCCAGCGGAGTAGAGAATACTTCTTTATTCTTCTTTGAAAACAATTGTCCCATATTCTTATTCCTCCTCATTATTATTAGTTAAAAAGTTCTTGTAGCTGCTCAGACAAGCCTTCAACATGGCATCCACACCTACAGAAGTGATGGTACCACCGGAAATGCCGTCCACCTGATAGTCAGGTTTCTCTACCTTGCCGTTCTTCACAACACCGAGGACTACCTCGCCGTTCTCCAACGTTTTCTTGCCGGAGAACTCTCCCTGGAAATGCGTGCTGGCGATTTCGGCACCCAGACCCGGAGTCTCACTGGCATGAGAGAAGTAAACACCATAAACGGTATCCTTGTCGCTGTTCAGCGCAACATATCCCCAGATAGCGCCCCAAAGACCGGCACCGTAAACGGGAAATACATATTTCTTCTCACCGTCAACCTCTGCCACGAATACGTGCAGACGGTTATTTTCTTTGGCTTCCTTCTCGTAAGCGGTAGCAAATGCACCGGTATTCTCTGTCAGAGTACCGTCAACGTTCATCAGCATATCGCCCTTTACATATTTATTATATTCAGCTTCGGCATCCTTCACGTCCTTGATGTTGAGTGCAGCAAGAATCTGCTTCTTCGTGTCAAGTTCCACATTCTTGTTCTGCGTCTCGCGCAAGGAAGAACTTACGAATGCCAGCAGGAATGCAACGATAACAACCATTACCGAAGCATAAATGATAGTATAACTATTACTATTGGTATTCATTTCTTTTCCGGTATTTAATTGTTAGACTTGATTGCACGTTTTTCGCGACGGCTGATGTTACCCTGTACCACACAGTAGTCAATCAGCGGAGCGAAGATATTCATCAGCAGGATGGCAAGCATCATACCTTCGGGGTAACCGGGATTGAGCACACGGATAATGATAGCCATGGCACCAATCAGGAATCCGAAGATGTACTTACCAGTCTCTGTACGTGCCGATGTAACGGGGTCGGTAGCCATGAACACGGCACCGAAGCAGAAACCGCCCAGCACGAGGTGTTCGTACCAAGGCATCTGTGCCATCGGAGTGTCGGGACCGATTGCATTGAACACCCATGCCATGAAGGCACCGCCTACGAATACGGAGAACATCGTTTTCCAGCTTGCAATGCCCGTCCACAACAGCAGAATGGCACCCAGAGCGATGGCGATAACGCTTGTCTCACCGATGGAACCCGGAATAAGGCCGGTCACCATGTCCCAGGAGAACTCCGGAACGGCGCCCGAGGTAGCGGCTGCACCCAACGGAGTAGCTACCGTCAGACCATCTACCGACTGTCCCAGACCGAAGATACTGTCGCCCGATACCCAAACGGCATCACCGGACATCTTCGTAGGATAGGCGAAGAATAAGAATGCACGGGTAATCAAAGCTACGTTGAACACGTTCATACCCGTACCACCGAATACTTCCTTAGCAAAAATTACAGAGAATGCAGTAGCCACCGCCAGAATCCACAACGGGCAGTCTACCGGAACAATCATCGGAATCAAGATACCGGAAACCAAGAAGCCTTCCTGAATCTCCTCCTTCTTCCACTGAGCCACTACGAACTCAATGCCGAGACCTACTACATAAGATACAATGATTTTTGGCAATACAGCCAGAAAACCGTAGATGAACATTTCCCAGAAGCCTCCGGCAGCACCGGTAGCGTGGAAATGCTGGTAACCTACGTTATACATACCGAACAGCAGCGCCGGTACTAACGCAATGACCACCATCGACATGATGCGTTTGCTGTCAATGGAGTCGTGAATATGCGTTCCCGATTTCGAAGTGGCATTGGGCACGAACAGGAATGTTTCGAAGCCATCAAACACCGAACGAAATGCGTGGAATTTGCCGCCTTCCTCAAAGTTCGGCTTTATCTTGTCGAGATAATTTCTTAACGCTTTCATTAATATATTTACGATTTTACGATTTACAATTTACGATTTGCCATACGCCCCGATTATGCCATTTCGGCACGAAGCATATCGAGCCCTGCACGTACGATGCGCTGCACTTCCACTTTGGAAGAACATACGAATTCGCAGAGAGCGAAGTCTTCGGGAGCTACTTCGTAGATGCCCAGAGCCTCCATACGGTCGATGTCACCTGCAATGATTGCTTTCACCAAGTATTCGGGGAAGATGTCCATCGGAAATACGCGGTCGTATTCGTTGGACATAATCATGTGACGTTCACCACCCTTGATACGGGCATCTATCACATATTCCTTCTTGCCCATCAACCAGCTGAAGTAAGAGCGGTTGACGCTGAACTGATTGAAACGCGGCATAATCCAACCCAACATTTCATGGATTTCATCTCCTTCGGGAATAACGGTCAATTGGCTGTCGAAAGAGCCGAGGAAGCCGTTCGGAGAAACTTTCTTACCGGTCAGCACGTTGCCGCTGATGTAGCGGAGGTCTTTGTCGGTAGTCACGTTACCTTTGAAAACGTTCGTCAACAGAGCGCCGACTTTCAGCTTGCAATAAGCGGGTTTCAACACTTCGGAACCCGTTACAGCCACCGTACGGGTCATGTCCACACGACCGGTATTCATCAGACGTCCGATGAAGAGTACGGCTTCGGCACTGATGGTCCAGACCGTTTCACTCTTCACTACCGGAGAGATGTGGTTAATCTGTACACCCACGTTGCCTGCCGGATGTGGTCCGTCAAAAGCTGTTACGGTAACGTTCTTTGCCTGCACAAGAGCAGCAGACTTTTGTTTTACACTAATACCCAGATACGTCTTTGCCATCTTTGACAAAGCGTCGAGTCCCGTCTGGAAGTTTGCTTCTTCTCCCTTCAGCGCGAATTCAAAATCGGGAGCCAGCGGATTGCTGTCGAAAGCCGAAATGAAGATAGCTTTCGGAGTTACCGTCGGATCAGCGATAACGTCGTACGGACGTTGGCGGATGAAAGCGAACATACCTGCTTGCAAAAGAGCTTCTTTTACTTGCTGGCCGCTCATCTTGGACGGGTCCATCTTGCCGAATTCCTCATAGTCTTGCTCAGTGGCAGCCTCTACGACGATGTTCAGCACCTTGCGGCGTGCACCACGCTCCACGCTTGTCACTACGCCGCTAACGGGCGAAACAAATTTCAATTCAGGATGATTCTTGTCGATAAACAAGGGTCCCCCGGCCATCACATATTCCTGCTCTTTGACCACCACTTTCGGAGTGATGCCTGTATAGTCATCGGGAACCAGCGAATAGAATCCCGGTTCCTTAACAGACACAAGTTCCTGGGCAGCAGCGCCTTTCAGGTTGATGTCAAGGCCTTTACGTAACTTAATTACATTTGCCATGCGTTTATATAAAATAATGGTTTCATTAATTTGCCGCAAAAGTAGCAAAAAAGAACGTGAATAAAGAGTAAAAAAGAAAGGAATTACGGAGAAATTTCCGTAATCCCTTTCGTTAACGAACACGAGAACAAGGATTAGGGGTTAAGAATTAGGGATTAATACCCTGCGGAATCATAGTGCAGCCCACTAATCCTTAATCCTTAATCCCTAACCCCTAATCCTTATCATCACTTTTCTTCAGCGAACATCGGGTCCCATGCCGGCAGGCAGACGGGCTTTTGTTTAAACAGTTCCATCACTTTGGCGGGAACATACTTTGTCTCCACTACCAGACGGAACATGTATTCATTGAACCACTCGTCGGTCATGATGAGATGTCCCTGATAACCGGAAGCGGCTCCCCAACTGTTCTCTACCATCCATTTTACGGGCTTTCCGTCTTTGTTCAAGTCAACGGCCATCAAGGTCATGGCGTGGGAAGAGCCACTGGAGAAAGTCTGGATACGTTGCTTCTTGTCCATCCCGAAGGTGGTGCCCATCAGTGATTCGTAGTCATAGTTTTTCACATCGAGCAGACCGCGTTCGGAGTTCAGGAACTTGCCCACATCGCAAGAGAAGTACATCATGGTGCTGTCCTTCAAGGAGGCAATGGCCATCTCTTTGATGTCCTCTACGGGCAGGTTGACATAAGTCCAGTTCTTGCCGTCGTAACGGTGGCGGTCATAGTCTATTTCATAGCACTTGTAATACTCGCGACTGGGGTCGTTCATCAGCATTACGTAGTTGGTCAGCAGTTGTTTGTCTCCATATTTCTCAAGGAAAGACATGGGAGTGTGATGCTCTGTCTCCACAGGATTACCCTTGGCATCGTGGCGGACATAGTCGAACTCCGTGGGAGGTACACCGAGGTTCAGCACCAGCATGCGGTAGATGGTTCCGAGCATCGTAGTTTTCTCCTTCTCCAGAGCTTCGGGCTTGGCACCGGCGGCAGCCATGTCACGCAGTTGCAGACCATACTCTTTCAGCTTCAGAGAGATGAGGTTGGCCATGCGGGAGGTATTTTCACTGCTGTTTGTTTCGGGCATGGCATCTTTGGGAACAAGGCCGTATTTGGAAACAATGTCGGCCACACCGGTAAAGGTACCCCCATCGCTCAGCGGATGCTGGAAGAGCCATTCTACGGTCTTATCAGTCAGGGGACTCTTGGAGGTGTCGATGATGCCTTGCAAGAAGAGGTTTGCCTTCTCCAACTGGTCCCAGAAGAAGGGATAGACTTCGGAGAACTCGAAAGACTGGAAACCGTATTCGGCAAGAGTCTTGGCACGCATCACATTCAGCCCCGTAAACAGCCAGCAGCGGCCAGACGACTTCTGGTCGGTGATGCCTTTGGATTCTACCTTGATGGAGAAGTGGGTATCCATGCCCTGCATATTCTCCTGGTTGAGTGCCAGTTTACGGATGTCATTATTGCCTATGGCATTGCGGAGCGCCTTGTCGGCAGCCGTGCCTTGATAACTTTGCTTGATTTGTCCAAGCATTTCGGGGCTGATACCCCCTTTTCCCTCTTGTGCCTGCACAGAGAACAGTGCGGCACTCAGAACAATTACAGATAAAAATCGTTTCTTCATTCAGATTATGTGTTTTTAGTTATTGATGTCTTGCTTCGTGAAGCAGACAAAAGTAATGTCTTTTTTGATAATTTTAGTGACATCTTTAGATTTATTATCTATTACAGTGAAAACTATTCGGGATAAAATAGTTTCCTTTGCACCCACATTTCGTACGACATGAAAAGATATATACTAAGCATTATCGCACTGGTGCTGTTCGCCACCACCTTTTATGCCCAGGAACAGACTGCGGCCGCCACAAACGACAGCGTTCCTGCACTGACCAAAAAAGAACTACGCAAGCAAAAGGTAGCGCGTCGGAATCTGCATTACAATATTCTGGGCGGACCCAGCTACACCCCCGACTTCGGTGCCGTGCTGGGAGGAAGCGCCCTAATGACCTTCCGTATGAACCCCAGCGACACCACGCAGCTGCGCTCCGTAGTGCCCATGGCCATCGCCTTCATGTTCAACGGTGGCATCAATCTCTTCTCCAAACCGCAACTCTTCTTTAAGGGCGACCGTTTCCGTATCTTCGGAAAGTTCAGCTATAAAAATACGGAAGAAAACTTTTACGGCATCGGCTATAATACCAATAAAGATTATGTACGAAGCGACAGTACCAGCAAATACCGGTACAGCGGCGTGCAAATCAACCCCTGGTTCCTTTTCCGACTGGGCAACAGCAATATCTTTGCCGGACCTCAAATCGACATCAATTACGACCACTTGACGGAGCCCGGCAAGTTCTTGGTGGACGAACCCTCGTACAAAGAGGCAGGCGGTACGGCTAATGGCTATAACAACTTCAACTCCGGCCTCGGTTTCCTGCTGACATACGACAGCCGTGACGTCCCTGCCAACGCCTACCGTGGTATGTATCTGGATTTCCGCGGCATGATGTACGCCAAGTTCATCGGCAGCGACCAGACCTTCTACCGCCTAGAGATAGACTACCGCCAATACAAGTCACTGGGCAAGCGCAGGGTGCTCGCGTGGACGGCACAGACCAAGAACGTGTTCGGTGACGTCCCTCTGACGCAATATGCCCTCACCGGAACGCCTTTCGACCTGCGCGGCTACTACATGGGGCAATATCGCGACAAGTCCTCGCATGTGGTCATGGCAGAGTACAGACAGATGCTCAATACCGACCGCAGCACTTGGGTGAAGCGGATGCTCAACCACATAGGTTTTGTAGCCTGGACCGGCTGCGGCTTCATGGGCCCCACTCCCGGCAAGATAGAGGGTGTACTGCCCAACTATGGTGTAGGTCTACGCATTGAGGTACAGCCACGCATGAACGTCCGCCTGGATTTAGGCAAAAACACGGTAAACAACCAGATGTTGTTTTACTTCAATATGACAGAAGCGTTTTGAGTAACGCCCTGCCTACCTGCCCATCCCTTTCCTATGGAGAATGATGATTGAAAGCCTTTAATCGCCTCTCACTCACAAGGTTATTCAAGCTCACCTCTATAGGAAGCCCACTTCCTTATAACATCGGAACACCTTGAGAAACAAACATTTTATTTTTCTTTTCTTTTTCTTGCATCGGTAAAAGATTATCCATACTTTTGGCAATCACATTTCTTTTTATCAAAAAAGAAAGCAAACGAGCGGATACATGAAAGCCCTTGAAGTACTCTTCTGGATAAGTTTATTCATAGTGTTCTATACTTATATAGGATATGGTATACTATTATATATCCTGGTCAAGATAAAAGAATGTTTCCGTAAGCCTGCGCCCCGTCCGATGCCTGCCGACGATGCTTTACCCCCATTGACGCTATTTATCGCCGCCTACAACGAAGAAGATGTAGTGGATGAAAAAATGCACAACTGCCTGGAGCTGGATTATCCCGCCGACAAGCTACGCATCCTCTGGGTGACCGACGGCAGCAACGACCATACCAACGAACGCCTCTCCCACTGGCCGCAAGCCATCGTCCTCCACCAACCCCAACGCCAAGGCAAGACAGCCGCCCTGAACCGCGGTATACATTTCGTAGAAACGCCCCTTGTCGTGTTCACCGATGCCAATACTCACCTCAACCGCGAAGCCCTGCGGGAGATAGTGCACGCCTTCACCGACCCTAAAGTGGGATGCGTGGCAGGCGAAAAACGTATCGCCGTGCAAAGCAAGGACAATGCTGCCTCGGGGGGAGAAGGGCTATACTGGAAATACGAATCCACCCTCAAAGCGCTCGACGCACGCCTCTATTCGGCAGTAGGCGCAGCGGGTGAACTGTTTGCCGTGCGCCGCGAGCTGTTCGAGGAAATGCAGACAGATACGCTGCTCGACGACTTCATACTCTCCCTGCGCATCGTCATGCAGGGACACACCATTGCCTATTGTGCCAATGCCTATGCCGTAGAAAGCGGCTCGGCAGACATGCGCGAGGAAGAAAAGCGCAAGGTGCGCATCGCTGCCGGGGGCTTGCAGTCCATCTGGCGGCTGCGTCCGCTGCTCAACCCATTCCGTTACGGCACATTCTGTTTCCAATATATTTCCCACCGGGTGCTGCGCTGGTCGCTCACTCCTATCCTATTGTTCCTATTGCTTCCCCTCAACACAATTCTCATCTTTACGACAAGCACGCCATTACTGTATGCCATCATCTGGCTGTTACAAGCTCTTTTCTACCTCATGGGAAGTTGGGGGTACTACCTTTCAATGAAGCATATAAAAAACAAGATACTTTTCATCCCCTACTATTTCCTCTTCATGAACGTCAACGTCATACGAGGATTCAACTACCTGCACAAGCGCACAGGCAATGCAAGCGGCGCATGGGAGAAGGCCAGAAGGGCATGAAACTAATACTGTAAGAATGAAAAACATTTTGAAACAAGCTGAAAACGCTGAGAGACTGTTGAAGCTGACGTCCGACACCATGATTCTTCTGGACAAAGACGGTATTTGTGTGGATATTGCAGTTTACAACATCAATCTCTGGTTCTTGAAGGAAGACCAGTTGCTGGGCAAGAATCTGTTCCAACTAATGCCCTTATCCACTTATAACCAAATCTATCCGGACTTTAAAAAAGTACTGACGCACAAAATACGCTCTATCCATAACTACGAAATGGCCCTAAACGGTACCAATTATTTTTTCAAGTGCATCATGTCCCCTTTTGACGGAATGGTACTCTGCCAATACCGCGACATCACGGAACGCAGCCAGCGCAAGCTGGAACTCGAAAGAAAAAACCAAGAGCTGAATGAAATCCAAAAAGCTGCGCTTATCGGAAACTGGCAATACGATTCAGACACCAAGAACTTCAAATATGCCGGACACACCAATATCCTATGCACAGAGGAGACACAAGAAATCAATCTGAACGACTATCTGAAACTGATACTTCCCGAAGACCGGAAATCTTTCACCAACTGGCTGAAAGAAAACCTGAAAGGGAAAATGGAAAACAGTGTGGACTATCGCATCCTGCTCCAGGAAAAGATTTTCTATATACGTCTCAAGGCCTTTGCACGCGAATATCATAAAGACAAAAATACCATTCTGGAAGGATATATACAGAATATCACCGACATTCAGCAACGGCGCAACGACATCAACCTGCTGACGCATGCCATCGACAACTCCACCGAAGATATTTACTCGGCACACGAAGACGGTACACTGATATTCGGCAACCGCTGCTTCAAGGAGCGGCATGGCATCGGCAATACCCAAGACATCACGAAACTGAAAATATACGACTTGCCTTCGTATGGAAGAGACAAAAAATCGTGGAAAGAATTTGCAGAATGTGTCAAACGCGGAGAAACCTCCCAAGGCTATATTGTTCACAATCCGTTGCCACTGCGTCCGGAAGTACTCGCCATAGAAGGAAACGCCTATTGGGTGACGAGTGACAAAGGCGAAGGGACGGTCTGGACTTTCGGAAGGGATGTATCCACACGCATCCGGCATGAGCAACAAATCAAACAGTTCTACCTGATTTTGGACAAAATCATCGAAAACCTCCCGGCAGGCATTGTTGTGAAGGACATCAACAACAACTTCAAGTACCTCTACCGCAACCGCGAATCGTATAACCGCGAAATCCCCATACAAGAGGCATTGGGAAAGGACGACTTCGATTTTTATCCTCTGGAGACTGCTCAGGAAAAGAGGGCGCAAGACATCGAAATAGCCAGAACCGGCAAAGAGATGCACTGGATTGCGGAAGAACGCGACGGAAACGGAAATCCCATCTATCTGGACAAACGGAAGATGAAGATTGAAAGCAACGACTTCTCCCCCATCCTGCTGAACATCGAATGGGACATCACGGAAATGGAACAGATGAAACGGGAACTGCTCGTAGCCAAGGAGAAAGCCGAGACCTCCGACCGGCTCAAATCTGCCTTTCTCGCCAACATGAGCCACGAGATACGCACACCGCTCAATGCCATTGTAGGCTTCTCACGAATTATTGCCGAAAGTACCGACGAGGAAGAACGGCTAGGCTATTACGAAATAGTGGAATCGAACAACGAACGCCTGCTCCAGCTCATTAACGAAATCCTCGACTTATCAAAAATAGAATCGGGCATCGTGGAGTTCACCATCACGCCCGTACGCCTCCATCCACTCTGCAAGGAGATACACGACGCACATATTTTCCGCTGTCCCGAAGGAGTGGAACTGATATACGAACCCTCTGACGAGAATATCGTGATTGACGGAGACAAGAACCGGATTTTCCAGGTCATTTCCAATCTGATAGGCAATGCCTTCAAGTTCACCACCAGCGGGCACATCAGTTACGGGTATCGCCGGGAAGGCAAGTATGTAGCATTCCACGTCACCGATACGGGTATGGGCATTGCACCGGACAAGGTGGACCGGGTATTCGAACGTTTCGTCAAGGTGAACAACTTTGCCCAGGGCACCGGATTGGGACTTTCTATCTGCAAAACCATCATCGAACGTCTGGGTGGCAACATATCCGTCACTTCAGAGGTGGGTAAAGGCACCACATTTACTTTTGTTCTCCCGCTGGAATCCACCAGCAAAACAGAGGCGGAAAAGAAAGAAGAGGACAACCAGGAAACGACAGCAGAGACACACTCCACAGAGCAGAGGGGCAAAAATGCAGCCCCCGGAGATTCCCCGAAGAATGAAGAGGTCGGAGCACTCCCTACCCCTCCTTTCAAGACCATCCTGATTGCCGAAGATACAGAAAGCAACTTCATCCTAATTAACGCCATTTTAGGCCGACTCTATCGGCTGAAACATGCCAAAGACGGCATGGAAGCCGTAACGATGTTCGAGGAAGTCCACCCCGACCTCATCTTGATGGACATGAAAATGCCCAACCTTGGCGGAATCGACGCCACTCGCATCATCCGTGAACTGGTACCGGACGTCCCCATCATCGCCCTTACAGCCTATGCCTACGAGCACGACAAGCAAGCTGCCCTGGAAGCAGGTTGCAACGACTTCCTTACCAAACCCTTCACTCAAGAAGTGCTGAAGGAAACCATCAAGAAATGGCTGGATGATAAAGGATGACTGAAAAACAGTCATCCTCCACTTTATGCAAAAATATCACTTCGCTGGATATAAGCAATCACATCCCCTTTATTGACCACATCCCCTTGCTTGGCACAGACTTCCACCACACGTCCGGTAAATCCGGTCCATATCTTCTCGTATTCGCCCCACGGCGTAGAGATGTAGCAGAACACCTCATCATGCTGGTACTTGCGTCCGATGAAAGGAGCAGAAGAAGGACCTTCGACGGAAACCTCCCAAAGCACTTGCCCCTTGGAAGGCGCGATTATCGGGTCTGCCTTGGCACGCTTCAGCTTCTTGATTTCTTCTTCCGAGTATCCGTTTTTGGCCATTGCCGCATCCTTGGCACGCTGCAGGTCATCCTCAAAACGTTTCTTGGCAACGCCGGATTTATAGTCGCGATACTGTCGGTCGTGCATGGCAAGCTCGAAGAGTTCCTCGTCATCATCGCCATATTCCCAACCGTTTTCGTCCATCTCTTTCCGGTATGTATCCAGAGCATCCGGGTAGTTCAGCTGCGGGTCCGTATCCACGAACTCAAAGCCTTTGGACTTGGCCAGTTCCACTATCTCGGGCGCTAAAGTACCGGGGAGGCGTCCGCTCTTGCCCAAAATCATGTCCCACGTATGGTTGTCTATCATCGTCCAACGCTCCTCTCCCTTTACCTGCTGCATGAGGTTCATCAAAGCCACATTCTTCACATACTGGCTGAAAGGAGTCACCAAAGGAGGATAACCCAGCTTGGGCCATACATATTCCACTTCGTCGAACAGCATGACGAGCAGGTCGTCCAGACTGAGTTCCGGCTCGTTCTTACCGCGCAGTATCATGTTGATGCCGGAATGCACTCCCTTCAAGTCGGCCATCATGGAGCCCATCATGCCACCCGGCAAACCGCACTTCAGCAAGAGTGAGGACATATGTTTATTGGTGGGGTCCATGAAATAACCCAAGAACTCGTCAATGAACTCCTGCGTCATGGCACGGGCTTTCATGTAGGCTTTCATGTTTATGTCGGGCACTTGGAAACCCAGGTCTTTCAGCATGGCCTGCACGGAGATGATGTCCGGATGAACCTTGCCCCACGACATGGGTTCCATCGCCACATCGATGATGTCGGCACCGTTCTCACAGACTTCGAGAATGGAAGCCATGGAAAGTCCGGGACCGCTATGCCCGTGGTATTGTATCAGCACATCGGGGTGCTTCTCCTTAATGGTTCTGACAAGCTGTCCCAGCATACCCGGACGTCCGATGCCCGCCATATCCTTCAAGCAGATTTCAGGTGCCCCGGCTTCAATCAACCGGTCGGCAATACTGGCATAGTATTCCACCGTATGGACGGGAGAATACGTGATGCAGAGCGTAGCCTGCGGTATCATGCCCGCTTCCAGAGCATATTTGATAGAAGGAATTATATTCCGCGTCTCGTTCAATCCGCAGAAGATACGGGTAATGTCCACACCCTGGGCATGCTTCACCTTGTACATCAGCCGGCGCACATCTGCCGGAACGGGATACATGCGCAGTGCATTTAGCCCGCGGTCGAGCATATGCGTCTGTATGCCTGCTTCCCTAAAAGGTGCGGTAAAGGCGCGTACAGCCTTGTTGGGATTTTCACCATACAGAAGGTTTACCTGCTCAAAAGCTCCTCCGTTTGTTTCAACGCGTGCAAAACAACCCATTTCAACTATCAACGGAGCAATACGTACCAACTGGTCTACCCGGGGTTGATACTTACCGGACGACTGCCACATGTCCCGGTAAACAAGACTGAATTTAATTTCCTTTTTCATCATAGTCAATAATAAGAGATTTTCCTTCGGTTAACTTAACATATACAAATATAAAGGATTATTCTGACATATAGTCAAGAACAACCCTTAAAAATTCATCATAAGCAATATGTTATATATCATATTGCTACTATCAAATTATTATCAGATGAAATCTTTCAATTCATCCTGCAACTTCTGGCGCGTAAAGAAGATGCGGCTTTTCACCGTTCCGAGCGGAAGGCCGAGGCGTTCGGCAATCTCGCGGTACTTGAAACCGGACACATGCATGGAGAAAGGGACTTTATAGTCGCGTGGAAGGGCATTGACGATGCGATGCATTTCTTTCAGGTCGTAGGCACCCTCGGTACTGGCAAAACCAGAGTCCTGGGGCATGCTGAGGTGATACTGATTGTCCGTCTGGTCCACAAAAGTCTGTTCGCGAACTATTTTCCGGTAATTATTGATAAAGATGTTGCGCATAATGGTATACATCCAACCTCTGAAATTGGTGTCGGGTTCAAATTTGTCTTCGTTATCCAAAGCCTTGAGAGATGTCTCTTGCAACAAATCATTCGCTTCTTCCCGGTCGGCTGTCAACTTGTATGCAAAGCGAAGCAGTTCTTCTTGCACTGCAAGTAAATCTTTTCTAAAACTGTAAGTATTCATACTTTGCTCAATTTTTAAATAGTTAATAATGGTTTAGGTTTTACGATTGCAAGTATAAGGAAGATTTGAAGCCCCGGGGGACGGAATACGATTTTTATTAGGGGTGAAAACTATCATTTGACAGTTTACACCCCCCTCTCTGATAGTTTGCGGGTGATATTATATACTGAAAACCATCATTTTTCCGAAGATTTCGTAAATGTTACGTGATTTTTTTATAGCTTTGCCTACATATAGGAAAACACTTTTATTACATAAAAACACTTTATTTTATGAAATCATTTCAATTTAAGTCACTTCTTCTGCTGGCTGCCCTTATCATTTCCCTGCCCTCCTTTGGACAAGGACTGAAGGCTTTCAAGCTGAAGAACGGTCTTTCCGTATATATATGGGAAGATGAATCCAAATCGGACGTGTTCGGACTGGTAGGCGTACGTGCCGGTTCCATCAACGACCCCGAAGAGTACACGGGACTTGCACACTACCTGGAGCACGTCATGTTTAAAGGAACAGACAAGATAGGCGCGCTGAACTGGACGGAAGAAGAACCGATCTACAAGGAAATCATCGCCAAGTACGACCAGATGGCCGAAGAAGCCGACCCGGCAAAAAAAGAAGCCATCAGCAAGGAAATCAATGAGCTGACCGTCAAAGCTGGAAAATTGGGACTTCCCAACGAATACTCCAACCTGATGGAAAGCATGGGTGCCAAAGGGGTGAATGCAGGCACCTACTATGACTGGACCTTCTATCACAGCTCCTTCCCTGCCTATCAGATAAACAAATGGCTGGAAATCTCCTCACAACGTTTCCTGCATCCCGTATTCCGTTCCTTCCAGTCGGAGCTGGAAAACGTGTACGAAGAATATAACCGTTCACAAGATGACCAGGGACGTGCACAGAACCAGTTCGTGATGGAGAAAGCTTTTGAGGGACATCCTTACTCCCGTTCCATCATCGGCCTGCCCGAACATCTGAAGAATCCCCGCCTGAGCAAGCTGATTGAATTTTACGAACAATGGTATGTCCCCGAAAACATGGTACTGGTACTCGTAGGAAACATCAAAGCCCAACAAATCAGCGGACGCATCAATGCCGCCTTCGGACGTCTGGCTGCCAAGCCCGCACCCGAGCGCAAGGTCTACCAGAACCTCGAAATAAAGGGCCGCAAACAGTATTCGGCTAAAGTAGGATTCTACCCGCAAGTGGCAATGGTATTCAATGGAGTACCTGCCGGACATCCCGACGAAGACGCTCTGGACATCGCCCTGGCACTGCTGAACAACAACAGTCAGACCGGAACTATGGACAAGCTGGTACTGGACGGTGAACTGACCAGCGCCGGAGCCTACACCCGTACTTTCCGCGAACAAGGACGCGCCATCGTAGCGGCCATTCCCCTCTACGACGAAAACCAGCGCCGTTTCGAGTCTACCAAGAGCGCCGAAAAGAAAGCCTTGAAAGCCATCCAGCAAATCGCCAACGGAGAATTCGAGGACTGGAAAATTGATGCCATCAAAGCCGAGAAATGCCGCCAGTTCGACCTGGAAATGGAGTCGAACGAGGACAAGGCCATGATACTGATGAACGCCTTCTACAACGAGCAGGACTTGGGCGACATACTCAATTACAAGGACAAGATTATGGCCATCACCACTGACGACATCAAGCGAGTAGCCAAGAAATATCTGTCAGACAATTACCTGGCCCTATATATCGAAAAAGGAAAGCCTGACAAGAACGCCAAGATTGAGAAGCCGGGTTACAAACCCGTAGAACCTCCGATAGGAAAAGAATCGCTCTATGCAACACAATTCAAAAACCTGCCCATCGGACAGATGGAGGAGAAATTCGCAGACTACGGCGAAGTGCAAATCAAGCAACTGAACGACCGTTCAAAGATGTACTACACACCCAACAAGGAGAATAACGTATTCCAGTTGGTTGTACAATACGGAGCCGGTGAACGCGAATTCCCAAAACTTGGCTATGCCGCCCAGTTGATGAACAACGCAGGCATCATGGGGGCCTACGAACCGCAAGAGTTGAAAGAAGAACTCAGCAAGCTGAACGCAACCTGCCACGTGACAGCCGATGATGACAACCTCTACATCATCATGGAGGGCTACGAAGCCACCCTGCCGCAAGCCTGCCAGCTACTTTCACGCCAGATTTTGATGCCAAAACTGGACGAAAAGCAACTGGCACGTCTGAAAGGTTCGGCAATGGGTATGCGCCAGCAGCGCAAAGACAACGTCAGCATCCTGAACGAAGCACTGCGACAGTACATGCTCTACGGAGAGAAATCAGACTACATCAAGGAGCTGACCGACAAGGAGATTTACGAATTACAGATTTCAGAACTGACGGGCGACATCAACCGTGCCTCCAACTACGAGGCAAAGGTGTTCTTTACCGGAACACTCCCCTTCGACCAAGTATACGACATTCTGAGCAAGAACCTCCCGTTGGTGGCCAACGAACGCCCGTCCAACTCCCCGCAGGCAAAGGACATGATGCCGGTGACCGAAAACACCGTCTACTTCCTGCCTAACAACGATGCAGAACAAGCCCAAATCCACCTCTACATCCCGATGCAGAAGGCTGACAAAAAGGACGACGTGCTGCGTAGCGCATTCAACCAATACTTCGGCCTTGACTTCACCGGCATCGTTCTGAACGAAATCCGCGAAAAACGCTCCATGGCCTACACAGCCTACGCATTCGTCGGCACGCAAGGCATAGCCGGAAAAGCAAGCTATCTGCGCGGCTATATCGGTACCCAGAACGACAAGGCAAACGATGCACTGGACGTGCTGATGGGTCTCGTCAACGACATGCCGAAGAATCCGGAACGTATCGACAACATCAAGAGCTACCTCCGCCAAGCCATGCTGACCAGTCACCCCAGCTTCCGCAACAAAGCCATGGAACTGGTAGACTTGGGCTACAGAGGCTACACGGACGACCCAGCAAAGGAAAACCTGCCGAAAGTAGATGCACTGACCTTTGACGACATCGTGAAATTCTACGAAGAGAACATCAAAGACAAACCTTACTGCATTTCCATCATGGGCAACCCTAAGAACATTGACCTGAAGCGGCTGGAAAAATTCGGCAAGGTAGTGAAACTGAACGAACGCAAACTTTTCAACACGAAGGATGCATTGTTCTAACCTTGTTTTATCCCCTTAGCAATCCCATCCTCTTTCCCCCTTATCAGGGGAACGAGGAATATGAAAGATTCCCCGACATTTCGGTTCCAAATGCCGGGGAATCTTATATTTAACACCTGAAGTTCTTTTGCACATTGCCCGGAATTTCACCGGAAAATCCCTGAGATTCTCAGACAGCAGATAACGGACTACCCTTCCTGCTCCTCTTCATTGCCCGAAAGGATAGGCAGGCAAATCCTATACTTCACCGCCAGTATGCGGGTAACGAACACCGTCACACCGCCCACAATCTGACACACGAAAGACTCCATCCCCAGAAGATGGCACATCCAGTAGAAGGTTCCTCCCACCACACAAGCCATCGCATAAATCTCCTTCCGGAATATCAGCGGAATTTCGTTAATGAATACGTCACGTATCACACCTCCCGCAGCCCCGGTGATGCTGCCCATAATGATGGCCACCCAGAAGGGATAGCCCAGCGCGATGCTCTTGCCCACGCCGACCACCGTGAACAGTGCCAGGCCGATACTGTCGAATATGAAGAACGTATTGTGCAGATGGATGAGATGTTTACCGAAGAGGATGACCCACAACAAGGCCAGTCCGGTACAAATCAAGTAAATGGGATCCGTCATCCAGCCCGGGGTGACGTCCAGCAACAGGTCGCGTATCGTACCGCCGCCAATGGCCGTCACAAAACCCACCACATACGCTCCAAACCAGTCGAACCGCTTGGCCGAGGCCAGGCGTATGCCACTGATGGCAAAGGCAAATGTGCCAATGAAATCGAGTATCTGAACAAATGTTGGCATTATCACTTTGAGAATTAAAAATTAAAAATTATAAATTAAACATTGAATAAGTGTGTATTTTCAACAGACACTCTGAAAATAATAGGCAAAGTAACAAATAATTTCCCTAAGAAAACGTATTTTTGTCGTATCATTTTTCACCAACTACGACAATGAGAATAACAATCGTATCGGGCGCACGCCCCAACTTCATGAAAATAGCCCCCATCTGCCGCGCCATCGACGCCGCCAGAGAGGCAGGAAAGAACATCTCCTACCGCATCGTCTACACCGGTCCGCAGGATGACACCAGCCTGGATGCCTCGCTCTTCTCCGACCTTTCCATGAGGAAACCGGATGCCTACCTCGGTGTCACCGGACACAACCACTCGCAGGTGGCAGCCTCCATCATGCTCGCCTTCGAGCGGGAGTTGGACGGGCATCCGGCACAAGTCGTACTGGTGGTAGATGACATGACCGCCACTATGAGCTGCTCCATCGTCGCCAAGAAGCGCGGACTGAAGGTGGCGCACGTCATAGCCGGCACACGCTCTTTCGACATGAACATGCCCCGCGAGGTGAACCGCACCATCGTGGACGCCATTTCCGACTATCTCTTCACCGCCGGCATGGTGGCCAACCGCAACCTCAACCAGGAGGGCATGATACCCGAATATATCCACTACGTGGGCAACATACTGATTGACACCATCCGTTTCAACCGCCACCGCCTGGTGCAGCCCATGTGGTTCTCCAGCCTCGGCCTGCGGAAAGGGAACTACCTGCTGCTCACCCTCAACCGCCGCGACCTGCTGGAGAAGAAAGCCGTACTGCACTCCCTGCTCCAGACCGTCATCGAGAAGGCCGGCGGCATGCCTATCGTCGCCCCGCTACACCCCTACGTGCAAAAGGCGGTGAAGTCGCTGGAAGTGAATGCTCCCAACCTGCACATCCTGCCTCCGCAGAGTTACCTGCACTTCGGATTCCTCATCAACCAGGCACGGGGCATCGTCACCGACTCGGGAAACATCGCCGAAGAAGCTACCTTCCTCGACGTCCCCTGCATCACCCTCAATACCTATGCCGAGCATCCCGAAACCTGGCGCATCGGTACCAACGAGCTGGTAGGCGAAAATTCCTTCGCTCTCTCCGCCTCGCTCGACAAGCTGCTGCACGGAGAATGGAAGCACACCACCCTGCCCGACCGCTGGGACGGACGAACGGCGGAACGCATCGTACAGACACTACTGAACGGCAACAATTCATAATCCTCCATAAATTCTATCCCAAGCTTGCAAACGTCTATCCCAAACCTACGGACGCTTATCCCAAGCTTGGGTCTTTCTATCCCAAGGCTTGGGATAGAACTTTCTCCATACGTTGTGCAACTTTATCCTTTATATCCGGCAACTTTTCTATAAGGATTCTGTACGTTTTTTATCTGTATCCGGCAAACAAGACATACGACTTTCACGTTCATTTAACCATATCTCCCGTTTCTTTAGTCTATATTTGCTTCTTGATTAACCTTAATTTGTTAACTTTGCGCCCGAATTATCTGTAACTTATGAAGCAAAGATATACAATTTACGCCCTTTTCCTGCTGTCACTGTTCGTCTCCATCAGCGCATCCGCCCAGATAAAGGGTGTCATCACAGACTCCCTCACGAACGAACCACTGATGTACATCACCGTACAGTATGAAGGGAAAGGTGTAGGCGGCATCTCCAACGCAAACGGTGAATACCAGGTGGAAACCCGCAAAGGCTGGGATGAGCTGACGTTCTCCGCCGTAGGCTATATCACCAAGAAAGTAAAACTGAAACCCGGCACCCGGGTGCTGAACGTCAAACTGCAATCGGATGACATCATGCTCTCCGAGGTCGTCGTGAAGCCCAAGAAGGAGAAATATTCCCGCAAGAACAACCCCGCCGTGGAGTTTATGAAGAAGGTCATCGAGAACAAGAAGGCCCTGAAACTGGAAGAGAACGACTACTACCAGTACCAGAAGTACGAAAAGATGAAGATGTCGCTCAACGACGTCACCCCTGACAAAATGGAGAAAGGCATCTACAAGAAATTCTCCTTCTTCAAAGACCAGGTGGAGGTATCGCCCAAGACCAACAAGATGATTCTACCCATCTCCATCAAGGAGACGGCGAGCAAGACCATTTTCCGTAAAAGCCCCAAGAGCGAAAAGACCATCATCGAAGGCATGAACTCCACTGGTATCGAAGAGTTCTTCAACACCGGAGACATGCTGGGGACCATCCTTACGGACGTATTCTCCGACATCAACATCTACGACGACGACATCCGCCTGCTGCAACGCCGCTTCGTCAGCCCCATCGGTCGCGGAGCCATCAGCTTCTACAAGTACTATCTGATGGACACACTCATGGTGGACAAGCAGGAGTGCGTGCATCTGACTTTCGTTCCGCAGAACCCGCAGGACTTCGGTTTCACGGGGCACCTCTACGTGGTGAAGGACTCCACCTATGCCGTGAAGAAATGTACCATGAACCTACCCAAGAAGACGGGTGTCAACTTCGTGGAAAACCTCGACATCGTGCAGCAGTTCGAACAACTGCCCGACGGAAACTGGGTGCTGACCGATGACGACATGACCGTGGAACTGCACTTTGTGAAAGGCATCCAAGGCCTGGAAGTGCAGCGGACCACCAAGTACAGCGACTATCAGTTCACGGAGATAGAACCCCGCCTCTTCCGCCTGAAAGGAAACGTCATCAAGGAGGCGAACATGCTTGCCAAGAGCGACGAGTATTGGGCGAAAGTGCGCCAAGTGCCCCTCACCAAGAAGGAGAGCACGATGGACGTATTCATGAACCGTATCGAACAGATTCCCGGCTTCAAGTACGTCATCTTCGGAGCGAAAGCCTTGATTGAGAACTTCGTGGAAACGGGCAGCAAGAACCATCCCAGCAAGTTCGACTTCGGTCCTATCAATACAATGATAACCAGCAACTACGTCAACGGCACGCGCTTCCGTCTGAGCGGTATGACAACCGGTAACCTCGACCCGCATTGGAGCCTGAGCGGTTACGGCGCCTACGGAACCAAGGACAAGAAATGGTTCTACTCCGGGCAGGTGGCCTACTCCTTCAACAAACGCGAATACGTATTGTGGGAGTTCCCGAAGCACTACATCGCCTTCAAGTACACCAACGACGTGATGTCTCCCATGGACAAGTACCTCGCCACGGACAAGGACAACTTGTTTGTCGGCTGGAAATGGACCACGGTAGACCAGATGTCCTACATGCGCGACGCCACGCTGACCTACGAGCTGGAGACCAATACCGGCTTCTCCGTCCAGGCCATGGCACGCCACCGCAACGACCAGCCTGCCGGACAACTGCAATACTGGAAGAACAACGGAGAGACCCCCGGACAATGGGATGAAAAGAATACGCTGGTGCACGACATCACCACTACCGAGCTGGGTGTGACCCTGCGTTACGCTCCCGGCGAAACCTTCGTCAACACCAAACAGCGCCGCGTGCCCGTATCGTTGGATGCGCCCACCTTCACCCTCTCCCACACCGCCGGATTCAAGGGCGTGCTGGGTGGAGAGTACAACTTCAACCTGACGGAAGCCAGCATCCGGAAGCGCTTCTGGCTCGGCTCGTGGGGCAAGCTGGACGTAACGGCACGTGCCGGTGCGCAATGGAACACCGTTCCCTTCCCCCTGCTGAACCTACCGATGGCAAACCTCTCGTACATCACGCAGAACAACGAGTCCTTCAACCTCATCAACAACATGGAGTTCCTGAACGACCGTTACGCCTCCCTCAACCTAAGCTACGACATGAACGGAAAACTCTTCAACCGCATCCCGCTCATCAAGAAGCTGAAGTGGCGTGAGATGTTCCGCATCCGTGGTCTGTGGGGCACGCTGACGGACAAGAACAACCCATACAAGAGCAACAATCCCGACTTGTTCCTCTTCCCCATGCGCGACGGTGTACCCACCAGCCACGTCATGGGCAAGACTCCCTATGTGGAAGCCAGTGTAGGTATCTACAATATCTTCAAGCTGCTCCACATAGAATATGTACGTAGGCTGACCTATACGGACATACCGGGAGTGAAGAAGGGCGGTATACGCTTCATGATATTAATGATATTTTAAGAGTTACATACTATGCAACCATTAGCAGAACGGCTTAGACCAAGAACATTAGATGAATATATCGGTCAGAAACATTTAGTGGGACCGGGTGCAGTGCTGCGTAAGATGATTGATGCAGGACGTATCTCTTCGTTTATCCTATGGGGTCCTCCGGGAGTGGGAAAGACAACCTTGGCGCAGATTATCGCCAACAAGCTGGAAACTCCTTTCTATACGCTCAGTGCCGTGACCAGCGGCGTGAAGGACGTGCGCGACGTGATAGAGCGCGCCAAGAGCAACCGTTTCTTCTCGCAAGCCAGTCCCATCCTCTTCATTGACGAGATACACCGCTTCAGCAAATCGCAGCAAGACTCACTGCTGGGAGCCGTGGAGCAAGGCACCGTGACGCTGATAGGCGCCACCACGGAGAACCCTTCGTTCGAGGTCATCCGCCCGCTGCTGTCCCGCTGCCAGCTCTATACCTTGAAGTCACTGGAGAAGGACGACCTGCTGGAACTGCTGCAACGCGCCATCACCACAGACACCGTGCTGAAGGAACGGAAGATAGAACTGAAAGAGACCACTGCCATGCTCCGCTTCAGCGGAGGAGACGCCCGCAAGCTACTCAACATCCTCGAGCTGGTGGTAGACTCCGAAGCCGCAGACCCTGTCCTCATCACCGACGACATGGTGACCGAACGCCTGCAACAGAACCCTCTTGCCTACGATAAGGACGGCGAGATGCACTACGACATCATCTCCGCCTTCATCAAATCCATTCGCGGCAGCGACCCGGACGGTGCCATCTACTGGCTGGCGCGCATGGTCGAAGGAGGTGAAGACCCTGCCTTCATAGCCCGCCGCCTCGTCATCTCCGCCTCCGAAGACATCGGACTGGCCAACCCCAACGCACTGCTGCTTGCCAACGCCTGCTTCGACACGCTGATGAAAGTGGGATGGCCCGAAGGACGCATCCCCCTGGCAGAAGCCACCATATACCTTGCCACAAGCCCCAAGAGCAATTCAGCCTACATGGCCATCAACAATGCCCTGGAACTGGTACGCGAAACGGGCAACCTCCCCGTCCCCCTGCACCTGCGCAACGCCCCTACCAAGCTGATGAAGCAGTTGGGCTACGGCGAGAAGTACAAGTACGCTCACGACTACCCCGGCAACTTCGTCAAGCAGCAATTCCTGCCCGACGAATTGAAAGACCGCCGTATCTGGGAGCCACAACTCAACCCTGCCGAGCAGAAGCACAAGGAACGGATGCAGCAACTCTGGGGAGAGGAAAAGAAATGGTAAACTATCAATTAAAATTAAAAATTAGAGATTAAAAGTCGGATACAGAAAATCCCCACAACAAATAACTTATAACTCATAACTCCATGAATATAGTAGTATTAGACGGCTATGCCGCCAACCCCGGTGACCTTTGCTGGGACGAATTGCAAGCCTTGGGCGAGTGCACCATCTACGACCGCACCGCCCCTGCGGAAGTATTGGAACGCGCCGCTGGTGCAGAAATCCTGCTGACCAACAAAACCGTGCTCACCGCCGAGCACATGGCGGCACTGCCCGAACTGAAATACATCGGTGTGCTGGCTACCGGATACAACATCGTAGACACCGCCGCTGCCAAAGAACGCGGCATCATTGTCACCAATATTCCCGCCTACAGCACCGACTCCGTAGCCCAAATGGTCTTTGCCCACATCCTAAACATCACCCAGCAAGTGCAACACCACTCCGAAGAGGTGCACCGGGGCCGCTGGACAGCAAGCAAGGACTTCTGTTTCTGGGACACGCCGCTCATCGAACTGCGCGAAAAGAAGCTCGGAATCGTAGGCCTGGGCCACACTGGCTTCACCACCGCCCGCATCGCCATCGGCTTCGGTATGAAGGTATGTGCCTACACCTCCAAGACCAACTTCCAGCTTCCTCCCGAAATCCGCAAGATGGAGCTGGACGAGCTATTCCGCGAATGTGACATCATCAGCCTGCACTGTCCCCTCACCGACTCCACCCGCGAGATGGTAAATGCAGAACGGCTCCGACTGATGAAGCCCACCGCCATCCTCATCAATACCGGACGCGGCCCGCTCATCAACGAACAAGACCTTGCCGACGCACTTAACAACGGTACCATCTATGCCGCCGGCGTAGACGTACTCTCGCAAGAACCTCCCCGTGCCGACAATCCGTTGCTCTCTGCCCGCAACTGCTACATCACTCCGCACATTGCCTGGGCAAGCACCGCCGCGCGCGAACGCCTCATGCAGATTATGCTCGAGAACATCAAGGCCTACCAAGACGGCAAGCCGGTGAACGTAGTGAATAAATAAGCAAACAACATGGGAAAGTCCGCCGTAAAAGGTCTGTTCTACATCTGTCTGATAGCAGCGACATTCGTCTTGGCCACCATCACCATAGTGGCAGCCTTCTCAGGAAACATGGCTCCGGTCGATTCCGTCATCATGCCATTACTGGGGCTGGCAGTGCCCGTACTCCTGATTGCCAATCTAATAACGGCACTCTGCTGGGCATTGGCCCGTAAGCGCTGGGCACTGGTTCCGCTGGTGGCATTCTTCTGCAACTGGGGATATCTGACGTCTGTCTTCCAGCTCCACCTGCCGAAAGACAAAACCCCGGCAGGCAAGTATCTGAAGATAGCCACCTACAACATACACAACTTCGGAGGTGAGATTACCGGTTATTCCTGCAAGGAGATAGCCCGGTACATGCAGCAGGAAGGCGTGGATGTGCTGTGCTTCCAGGAGTTCGGAGACAACAGCGACTTCCCCACAGACAGCATACGGCGCATACTCTCGCATTGGTCACACGCGCTCATCCCTTCCGAAGACTCCAAGGGCGTACTGCCTATCGCCGTATTCAGCCGCTATCCATTGGCGAACCACCGTTTCATCACTTACCAGCAAAGCTCCAACTGTAGCATGATGTGCGATGTAGCGATGGGTACGGATACCATACGTCTGATAAACAACCACCTGCAGACCACCAGCGTTAGCCAGAAGCGCAGGAAGTGGGAACGCGAGCTGGCCACCGACGACACCCGCCGCGAAGTCCAGGCAGCCAAAGATGCCGCAGGCACCCTGCACGAAAACTTCATGAAGCGGGCCACGCAGACTTACGTCATCAGCCACTACGCCAAGACCAGCCCCTATCCCGTGCTGCTATGCGGCGACTTCAACTCAATACCTTCCTCCTACACCTACCATCATTTGAGGAAAACCCTCAAAGACGGATTCCGCACTGCCGGAAACGGATACATGTACACCTACCGCTATGCCAAACGCATGTTGCGTATTGACTACATCTTCCACTCCCCCAGCCTGAAGGGTATTGCATACTACTCTCCGGACCTGGATTTGTGCAGCGACCACAATCCAGTGATTATGGAGGTTGAAATACAATAAAGTAAAGAAAGCCAAAAACAATAAGGGCTGTCCCGGAAATCCCGGAACAGCCCTTGCCTTATCATATTCTGCCATTCAGCGGAGGTTATCTGCACCCGATTAGTTGAACACGTAACGGATACCGACTTGCAGTTTCCAGCATTCGCTGTAGTTCTGATAGGTGTCGTAAGTCTTGGTAGGATATTCACCGTTCACCTTATACATGGAGAATACCGGAGTCAGGTCAGTGGCGCTCTTCACCCCTTCATACTTCAGGATTCGGTTGCTGTTGGAAACGGTGTTGGTCTTGGAGATACCCCATTTGGAGTTGATGAGGTTACCCACGTTCATGATGTCGAAACTCAACTGGAAGCAATGCTTGGTCTTGCCAATCTTGAATTCGAAATCCTCCAGTAAACGGAAGTCAAAGCGGTGCACCCACGGAGCGCGGGCAGCATAAGCCTCGGCATACTGTCCTTTGTGATTCTTCAAGTACGAATCCTGCTCTACGAATTTCCAGAAGGCAACGCGGTCTTCCTCTGTCTTGAAGTTGATTTCACTATCGTCCTTCGGAATGTACATCAAGTCGTTGTTGATACCGTCGCCGTTCATGTCGTTGGTGTAGCAGAAGCTGTAACCGCCGGAAGAATAGCCGGAATAGAACAGATTCAGGTGTGTGCCGCGAAGCAGGCCTTTGTGTCTGAAGGGGATGTAGTAGCCCACAGAAGCAATCACCTTATCGGGAACCACATACTGTGACCGTTGTGCATCCACATAATTGGAACCATCAATCGTGTTCAATCCCTGCCAAGTGGAGATAGGGTCGCTGCCCGGAAGACCGGAAACTTCTTTGGACTCCGTGTGCGTATAGGCCAGCATCAGCATCAAGTCATCCACCGGCTGGGCATTCACCGTGATGTTTGCCGTATAGCCGTAGCCTTTGGATGTATTGTCGAGTACCACGGCATTCTTGCCATTGTAATGCACGAAGTCGCCTGCATATTTCACATTCTTGTCGGGGTTGTCATAAAGAGAATAAGAGTACACCATGCGGTTATCCGCACCATTGAAACGTTGCATACCCGTATGCAGCAGTTCCGTAGTTGTCACGTCTTTTCCATCAGCGCCCTTGACGGTGGTCAGCTTATTGTACTTCCATTCGTCGGGGTTCTTGATATTGATGTTGTTGATGGTAACGGCATTCACATTTTTTGTAAACATGAACTCTCCCGTCACGGTCAAGGGGAAAGATACGGGTACCTGATAGTCCACCGCGATAGACGACTTCCACACCTGCGGCATCTTGAAGTCCTGAGCCACACCGGAAATCTTGCTTCCCGCCACGTGTTTCTCAATCGTGGTAGGGAGGTTGAACTTGTCGATTATCTGGTTCATGTCCGTAATCATGCCACCTGCCAACTGGTCCAGACGGGAATCATGGCCCACCACCTTTCCATTGTCATATTGGGTCTTAAAGGTAACGGAGTTCTGTACCATAGAAGCATTGGTCGGCATATTGGTGAAGAAAACCAACGGCAGACGTCCGGTAAACACACCCGTACCTCCACGTACTTTCAGCGACTTGTCCTTGAACACGTCCCAAACGAAACCTATACGGGGAGAAATCTGCCATCTGGAATCCGGCCACTTGCCAGTGTCGATGTGCTGCCCGTCGAAGTCAAGCTCATAGATGGCATCGTTTCTCTGGAGGTCGTCGTTGTCGAACATCAAGTTGTCGAAACGGATACCGTAGGTCAGTTTCAGACTGTTGCCGAGGTTCCATTCATCCTGGGCATAGAAACCAAGCTGGTTGAAGGTAACCTGAGCATTGGGGTTGGCCACACCGTTGAAGCCATAAGTCAAAGCGAATGATTCGGGAGTTGCGCCACTCAGGAAATCTTCCAGACTGTTATAGCGGTAATATCCCGTACCGTTACGCATATAGGCGTTGTTGGCAAACTGGTGCTCATAGCTAAGACCTGCCGTCAGCTTGTGGTTACCGGTGAAGAAGGTGAAGTTATCGGTAATGTTCGTAATCTTGTTCTTCACACCGTTGTTGTAGGTGAACAACTCGTAACCGGCGCTCATGTACGGTTCCAGAATCTGGTTTCCATTCTCGTCCTTGCCTGCCATGATGTCGATGAAGGGGAAAGGAGAAGAATTGGTGCCGCGCATGTCCTCTATATTGGTGTAGGTGAACAGCAACTGATTGGAAATCTTATCGGTGAAGCGGCTGTTCAAATCTGCCGCCCAAGACTGCACCTTGTTGTCCATGGAATACATGCTGTTGGCAAACGCCATAGACTGCGTACCTACGCGATAAGTATTGTTCAGGCGATATCCCGTATCGGAAGAGTTGCCGTTCGGGGCATTCCAAGCCGTATTCTTCGTATTGTTGTAGCGGAGGCTCAAGCGATGGCGGTCCGTGATGTTCCAGTCGATGCGGGCCAGCAGCTTGGTGTTCTCCTCGTCGGCAGGGAAATTGGTGTAGGAGCCTGCATCATAGCCGTATTTGTCCTTCAGATGGTTGTACACCTTCTCCATGTCCGACTTCAGTGTACGGGACACCATACCTTTCGCATCTTCACCGTCCTCGCGCGCGCGATACTTTATAACCTCTCCCGGAGTCTTCTCTTTTTCGTAGTTCACAAAGAAGAACAACTTGTTCTTGATGATGGGACCACCCAGCGTGAAGCCGTAGGTAGTCTTGGACTCGTCGGAACGTGCTCCCAGGTCCTCGCCGTTGATGCGGTTACCGCGCATGTCCTGGTTGCGGTAATAGGTATAGGCAGTACCTCTGAATGTGTTCGTACCACTCTTGGTGATGGCATTGATGCCGCCGCCGATGAAGTTCGTCTGGCGCACGTCGAAGGGAGCCACCACTACCTGCACCTCTTCGATGGCATCCATGGAGATAGGGTTGCCGCCGCCGGGAAGGTTGGAGCTAAGTCCGAAGTTATTGTTGAAGTTGGCACCGTCGATAGTGAAGTTCGTGGAACGTCCGTCACCGCCGGCAAAACTCATGCCGTTAGCATAGGGAGAAAGGCGGGCAATGTCACTGATGCTGCGGTTCACGGTGGGAAGCTGCGTCATCTGTGCAGACGAGATATTGGTAGTGGCACCCGTCTTTTCAGCGGTGAACTTGGTCTTGGCAGCCGTCACAATCACTTCGTTCAGCAACTCGGAAGATTCACTCATCTCTACGTTCAGGTTGTATACCTCACCCAGCTGAAGGGTGATGTCCTTATAAATAACCGTCTGATAGCCGATGTAGGAAATCTCCACCCGGTAGGGACCACCGGTGCGCATACCCTGGATGGAATAGCGTCCGTCAACGTTGGTCACGGTTCCGTAGCGCGAACCGGAAGGCTGGTGAACAGCCTGGACAGTGGCGCCGATAATGGGCTCATTACTTGCATCCGTCACCTTACCTGCCATAGAGGCGGTGGTGACCTGCGCATTTACACCTACAGCAGCCAGTAGCAGTAGCGCTGTCAGTATAATTCTTACCTTCTTTAACATAATGTCTTTAAATTAGTTCTTTAAAACGTTATATTTCTTAAAACACCGGCAAAGATACGCAAATTTATATATAAAAAGGTTACATTACGATTACAAATTTTAAGAATCTATTCAACACAAGGAAGTATCACTGTGAAACGGCTTCCACGGCCCTCTTCGGAACGGAGCTCAATGCGTCCCCCCATCTTTTCGGCAATGAGCACGCAAATGGACAGCCCCAGTCCTACGCCTTGCGAGAACTCGCTGCGTTTGTAGAAACGCTCGAAAATCATCTTCTGCTCGCTGTGCGGAATGCCTACGCCGGTGTCTTCCACATAGAGATGTACCTCGCCCGTATCGGGCGGACAGCAGTAACCCAGTCGGATGCTGCCGGTCTCGGTGAACTTGTTGGCATTGTTCAGGAAGTTGGTGAGCACCTGCGTCAGACGCATGGAGTCCACGTCCACCTGCACATCCCAGACCGGGAAGTCCTTGACGAACTGCAACGGAGGATGGATGAGCAGGCTATGCGTCTGGTAGACGTCATCGAGCAGCTTACGCACACTCTCATGCTGGAAAGTGAACGAGAGGTTGCCCGACTCGATACGCGACAACTCCAGTATATCGCCCACCAGCTTCAGCAGCAGTTTGGTATTGGTGTTGATGATGTCCACAAACTCCTGCCGCTCTGCGTCGGAGAACTCCGGTTCGTTGGCCAGCATGTCCGAGAAGCCTACAATGGCATTGAGCGGAGTACGTATCTCGTGGCTCATGTTGTTGAGGAACGACTGTTTCAGTTCGGCCTGCTCCGCAAGCTCGCGGGACTCTATCAACTCCTGCTCGTGGTCTTTCAGTTCCTGGATGTTCTGCAGCAGTCCGGCTATGATGGGTGCGTGTCCGGGGGTGTGGATGGTATTGTAGCTGAACTCCCACCACTGGAACTCGCCGGTGAAGTTACAGCGGTACTGTCCCTTGTGGTGCGTACGTTCGTGCCTTGACGCTATGTTCTTGCGGAAAACGGGTAAGTCGCCGGGATGGATGTAGGGAGTGATTTCATTGAGCAGAAGACGACCGGAGCGGTGGTGAATAAGCTCGCAGAACTGCGAGTCGCAGGACACGGAATCTCCCTCCAGTCGCCAGGCGTAGGTAGAATTTCCTTCGATGGCCAGGCAGAGGGTCTCATGCTCGTAGAGGAGGTTTCGCAGTGCCTCACGCTTGCGTCTGCGTTCGCGCAGCAGGCTGAAGGAGAGCAAGACTATCACCGTCAGCACGAAGACTGCGCCCAAGATGGAACCGATAAGTATAGGATAGCGGTAGCGCTCCGAAAAAGGGATATACATCACAGTGTACTCTGCCGGAATGCTCTCGAGCGGGATGCCATACTTCTGCAGCACATGCCAGTTCAGCACGTACTGCTTGGCGCATTCCGTCACCTGCTGCCGGGGCATCCGCCCTTCGAGGCGTTCCTTGATACCGGTCGCCATGTATCTTATCTGGCTTTCCAGTGGAGTGAAATATCCTCCCAGCAAGTAGTCGGCAAAGCCGAAGCCCTCGTTGATGGTCTGAAACGTGGGATTGTCGAAGAGCATGCCCACACGCTTGGTGGTATAGTCTCGCTTGGTGTAGAGCAGCAACGTATTGTCGCCGCGTCCCAGCCACATCAGATGGCGTATCGCTATGGAGTCGCTCGTCATGCGCACAATCTTCGTGGTGTCCAGCAACACGTCTATGTTCTGCCGTTTCAGTATAGGGCTGATAGTCTCCCTCTCGCGCACACGGTGATAGGAGGAACCGGCAAAGTAAGCACCCTCGGTAGAGGTCACGATGGCGAACCCCTGCCCACGACACTGCTCATTCAACGCATGCCATATCTTGCGGTCCAGAAACACTTGTCCGTTCATCAGGCAGATGCGCGACTTTCCCATGATACTCTCTATCATGCGTATGGTACGCAAGTAATCGGGCGTGTCGGCATAGCCCGTGATGTTGGGGTATTGCAGGAGCAGAGATATGTTGGGATAGTTCACACCGCTGAACACAACGGGTATTTCATGCGCCAACGGGTGTCTGCATGCCATCAGCGCATAGGCAGCCTGGTCGTCGAGCACGGCTATCAACTCGGCTCCCCAGGCAGAGAGGTCGTCCACGAAACCGGCCATACGGAGGTTTTCTGCCTCCTCCATGTAGCGGTCGCAGTCCAGATAGTATTCGCGTACATCGCAGTCCAAGCCGAGAAGGCTGAACTCTTTTTGCAACAGTTCCAGAGCCTTCGCAGCAGGCGGATAGCCCGGCTCGAAAGAGTGTATCAGCGCAATACGCCGTGTCTCCGCATGGGCAGGGTGTGCACACACGAGGCAGAGAGAAAGAATCAATATGTATCCGGCAACTGCCTTTATGTGCTTCATATCCGGAAGGTCCTTTTCGACTTGTACCAGCAAAGATACGAATGTTTTTTAAGAATAATGGACTATTTCTTCTGTTTCTGTAACAAAGAATACGTTTTCTTAAATCATTGACACATCCCAACTTATCTTTCAGAGGATTTACCGAATATCCCTAAAGAACCGATTCTTCGTCCAGTATTCCAAAGTGGAGGTCTATTTGTCCTTGACCTTCGGCAACACCGCATTCAGTACCATATATCCCAACATACCGGCAACAATCGTTCCCAGCAATACACCAAACTTCGCCTGGTTCAGCAGATCCGGATATTCTCCTGCAAAAGAAAGGTTGGCTATAAATAAAGATACCGTAAAACCAATCCCCCCCAACAAGGATACTCCGGCAACACTTCTCCAATTCATTCCCGGAGGCATTGAGGACAAACCACTCTTGACCGCCAGCCAGGTAAACAGAAAAATACCGATAAACTTGCCAAGAAGCAATCCTGCAGCCACCGCTATACTAACAGCTCCAACAACGCCACCGCCTCCACTGAACACCACACCGGCATTGGCAAAGGCAAAGAGCGGCAGTATCACAAAGTTTACCGCACCATGCAAATTGTCTTCCAGGGATTGCAAAGGACTAATTACATGATCAGAAGCGCGCTCCACTTGTTTTAGAGTGGCAATCTGCTCATTGGTCAATATAATATTATCTGATTTGGTAACCGGAAAATCACCGATAATGTCGCGGATGCGTTTAATGTATTTCCCGGCATCCAAACGGGGACGGGCCGGTATTACAAAGGCCAGTATCACTCCGGAAATAGTGCTGTGAATGCCCGACTGAAGGAACAAATACCAAATAATTACCCCGATAAGCAGGAAGAATATCTTCTGTGTCATACCGAATTTCCCCATATAGTAAAGGAAGAAATAAAGGACAGCAGCTACAATAAGATATCCGTATGCCACTTCGGAACTATAGAAAATGGCAATAACCAGAATACCGCCAATATCATCAACTACTGCAAATGCCGTCAGAAAAATTTTCAGACTCAGAGGCACCCGCTTACCCAGCAGACTGAGTACCCCCAATGAAAAAGCAATATCCGTAGCCATCGGTATAGCCATGCCGCGCGTTTCCGGAGTGCCCTGAACGACCAGAAGTGAATAGACAATGACCGGCACCAGCATACCGCCACACGCCGCTACAAAAGGTAAAGAGGCTTTACGAAAGGAAGAAAGTTCACCCACCAGCAGTTCCCGCTTTATCTCCAACCCCACAGCCAGAAAGAAAACAGTCATCAGGCAGTCGTTTATAAACTCAATCATTTTCAACGGATGACCGCCATGGGAGAACAAGTTGAAGTCTCCGATACGCAGATGCAGTTCCTGCAAAAGAAAGCCCTGATACAGCGGAGCCATCGGCGAATTAGCAATAACGGCCGCCAAAATAGCCATCAAAAACAGCAAGATGCTCGCCGCTATATTCAGCGACGAGAAGTTTTTCACAGTACGTAAAATAATCATAAAGAAGTATATTTGATTTAAGATTTCATCCTTTCGACATCAATCCAGCTTCAAGACTGCCAGGAACGCTTTCTGAGGTACCTCCACATTACCAATCTGTTTCATACGCTTCTTACCTCTCTTCTGTTTCTCAAGCAATTTTCGTTTACGGCTCACGTCACCTCCATAACATTTGGCCGTTACGTCCTTACGCACAGCCTTAATCGTTTCCCGGGAAATAATCTTGGCACCGATAGCAGCCTGAATGGCGATATCGAACTGCTGTCTCGGAATCAGGTCTTTCAACTTCTCGCACATCCGGCGTCCCAATTCGTAGGCATTGTCAAAGTGTGTCAAGGTAGAAAGAGCATCCACCGGCTCACCGTTCAGCAAAATATCCAGCTTCACCAGTTTGGAAGGACGAAAACCGTTGGGATGATAGTCAAAAGAGGCATATCCCTTAGAGATACTCTTCAATTTATCATAGAAATCGATAACTATTTCGCCAAGAGGCATGTCATAGTATATTTCTACGCGGTTACCTGAAATATATTCCTGCTTCACCAGCTCGCCACGCTTGCCCAGACAAAGAGTCATGATAGGGCCGATGTAATCAGTAGTGGTAATCACCGAGGCGCGGATATAAGGCTCCTCAATACGGTCTATCATGGTAGGGTCGGGCATGCTGCCGGGGTTATGCACTTCAGTCATATTTCCCTGCTTGTCATAGATATTGTAGGAAACGTTGGGCACGGTGGTGATAACGTTCATGTCAAATTCACGGTCAAGGCGTTCCTGCACAATCTCCATATGGAGCAGCCCAAGGAAACCGCAACGGAAACCAAAGCCCAAAGCCAATGAAGACTCAGGCTGGAAAGTCAGCGAAGCATCATTCAACTGCAACTTCTCCAAAGAAGAACGCAAGTCCTCAAAATCTTCTGCCTCGATGGGGTACACACCAGCAAAAACCATCGGCTTTACCTCCTCAAAACCGGCGATGGCCTCTTCGCAAGGACGGGCAATATGCGTAATCGTATCACCTACTTTCACTTCCTTAGAGGTTTTGATACCCGAGATGATATAGCCCACATCCCCCGTACGCAACTCCGGACGTGGCATCATTTCCATTTTGAGCACTCCGATTTCATCCGCATCATATTCCTTGCCTGTATTGAAGAATTTCACTTTATCCCCTTTACGAATCACACCGTTCACTATCTTGAAATATGCAATGATACCACGGAAAGAATTGAAGACAGAATCGAAAATCAACGCCTGCAACGGAGCTTCCTCGTCACCCTCCGGGTGAGGGATACGCTCAATGACCGCAGCCAGAATCTCTTCCACTCCCATGCCTGTTTTGCCAGAAGCACGGATAATTTCATCACGCTTGCAGCCCAACAGTTCGACGATTTCGTCCTCCACTTCCTCGGGCATGGCGCTTGCCATGTCACATTTGTTGATGACGGGAATAATCTCCAAATCATGCTCAATCGCCATATAGAGGTTTGAAATGGTCTGCGCCTGCACTCCTTGCGAAGCATCTACAATAAGCAAGGCTCCTTCACAAGCGGCAATGGAACGTGACACCTCGTACGAGAAGTCCACGTGTCCCGGAGTGTCTATCAAGTTCAGAATATACTTTTCACCTTTATAGGTATACTCCATTTGTATGGCATGGCTCTTGATGGTGATACCTCTTTCCTTCTCAAGGTCCATGTCATCCAGCATCTGTCCGTTAGTTACTTGTATAGTATTGGTAAATTCCAGCAGACGGTCTGCCAAAGTTGATTTACCGTGGTCGATATGGGCAATAATGCAAAAATTTCGTATATTCTTCATTGTCAATAACTATCTATTAATTGGGTGCGCAAAGATAGTGAAAACAGAGCAAATAAAAAAAATGCGTTGATAACATATTCATGTACCAACGCATCTTTTTATAACATTCCAATCAATTCCTCGCTTAGTTCAGCTTTACAAACAATTCGCCTTCCACTTCAGAAGTAGAGACCTTGTCTTCTCTTAACAACCAGCCCAATCCCAGGAAGAAGTCCTTGTCGATCAGTTTAGTTGCTTTCTTGATTTGCTTGTGAGTCAAGCCATCTGTGCCATTCAGTGCAGTCCAAATCTGTCCTGCAACATTACCAGCTTTTTCTTTTAACATTTCTATTTGCTTTTAGTTAAACGTTATCCTCATCTCCAAAGATAGAGATGTCGGTGTTTTTATATCGCTGCAAAGATAGGTATATTTATGTTATACAACACGTTATTAGGCACTTTTTTTCTTACTAAGGGGTAAAAAAGTTCTTTTTTCTTACTTTGAGGACATTTTTTCCAGGTATTCGGTCCAAATTTGGGCAGCTACCTCTACCATCCTGGCACACGGGCGTTTAGCATAATACTGCTCGGTACGGGCTTCCGGAACGGACGAACCTTCCGGTTTTCTCAACCCCAACAATTCAGCACATATCAAAGAGCCGTTTCGTTTCTTGAACTCAGCAGCCAGCTCCTGCACCAACGCATAGTTTGCCGCCTTACCTTCACGGTCCTTGCCTTCCACAGCTCCTTTTTCCAATCCGGCCAATAGGAACATGCCGCATGCAGCACCGCATGTCTGCCTCATACGACCTATGCCACCACCAAAAGAGGCGGACATCCGGAAAGCCTGCTCTTCTGTAAAACCATACATATCTGCAAAAGCTCCCACTACCGACTGCGAGCAGTTATAGCCACTCTTGAAAAGCTCCACAGCTTTTTCTATTCTGTCTTTTGTTTCCATCATCATTATTCTGTAATTTCCAACAACATCGGACAATGGTCCGAATGAACAACGTCACCCAATATTCTCGCCTCCTTCAACATCGGGCGCACCGGTTCACTCACCATGCAATAATCAATGCGCCACCCTTTGTTCTTGGCACGTGAATTAAAGCGATAGCTCCACCACGTATATTCCTGCTTGTCGGGATGAAGCCAACGGAAGGAATCTATGAATCCCGCATTGAGAAAGCGCGTCATCCACTCCCGCTCTTCAGGCAGGAAGCCACTGTTGGTGGCATTCCTGATAGGGTCGTGAATGTCTATTGCCTCATGGCAGATATTATAATCGCCGCAAAGAATGAGTTTAGGACGCGTACGTTCCAGCTCCAATACATATTCCTGGAATTTCTCCAACCAGACCATCTTGAAGGCCTGGCGTTCATCACCGCTGGTACCGGAAGGATGATAAACACTCACAACGGACACATCGCCGAAGTCGGCACGGATAAAGCGCCCTTCGTTATCGTATTCTTCAATACCCATACCATATTCCACATGGTCCGGTTCTTGCTTGCTCAAAATAGCGACTCCGCTATACCCCTTCTTCTGTGCAGAATACAGGTAATGCTTATACCCCAAAGCATCCAGCGCCTCTGCCGGATACTGTTCCGGTTGCAGCTTTGTTTCCTGCAAACAAAGCACATCCGGCTGCTCTTGTGCCAGCCACTCGGGAAAACCTTTTGTCACGGCAGCCCTCAGCCCATTTACGTTATATGTAATAATCTTCATACTACTTATTTGATTTCTTAAAAATGAATTATTCAAGATGTCAACTCGGATACCAGCAGCATGATATTCAGCACAGTGACCACCGCAGCAATGGCATAAAGTACAAATGTACTCCATTTGCTGTTTACATACTGCCCCATCACTTTGCGCGAAGAAGTCAGTCCTACTTGCAGGAAAACCGTGAACGGCAGCTGGATGCTCAGTATCATCTGTGAAATCAGCAGTCCTTTGAACGGGTCTCCGATAAAGAAAATCAGCAGCAGTGCAATGCCCAGCGACAGAATCACACCCACCTGCGAGTGACTGTCTTTGATATGATAGGATTCTCCGAAAATACCGGCAAAGATAGAACCTGCCGCCATACCGCTGGTTATCGTGGAAGATATACCCGCCATCAGTAATGCCAATGCAAAAACCACGGCAGCACTGCTCCCCAGCAACGGCTCCAGCAAGGATTTGGCCTGCTGCAACTCTTCCACCTGAATACCGCTTTTAAAGAAAGTTGCCGCTGCCAGCAGTATCATGGCACTGTTGATGGCCCATCCCACAATCATAGAGAACAGCGTGTCGAACAATTCATATTTCAACACCTTACGGATGGATGCATCATCTTTCTTATTATATTCATGGCTCTGTATCACTTCCGAGTGCAGAAACAGATTATGCGGCATCACCACCGCACCGAGCACACTCATGATAATCAGCATGCTCCCATGCGGGAACGAAGGTGTCACCCACCCTTGTGCGGCCAGCGGCCAATCTATCTTCACCAGAAACAGCTCATAGATAAAGGAGAGCCCGATGACCGAAACAAAAGCAATGATGGAACGTTCTATCTTCTTGTAGGAATTAGTGAAAAGCATGACGACTACAAATACGGTAGTCAAGACAGAGCCCCATATGATGGGAATGTCAAACAGCATCTGCAAAGCGATGGCACCTCCCAATATCTCTGCCAGCGAAGTCGAGATGGAAGCCAGCACTGCTGTACCCAATATGGGACGCGACACCCAGGAAGGAGTATATTTGGTAGCGGCTTCGGACAAGCACAAGCCGGTTACAATGCCAAGATGCGCCACATTATGCTGCAATACAATCAGCATGATAGTGGATAAAGTCACGACCCACAGCAACGAATAGCCAAATTCAGACCCTGCCGCAAAATTAGATGCCCAGTTCCCCGGGTCAATAAAGCCCACAGTCACCAGCAGTCCGGGACCTATATATTTAAAAACGTCCAGACCGCCCAGATAGCGTTTGTGGTCTCTCCGTTTCAAGTCTTTAAAAATATTCTTCATTGTGTCTGTTCAATTAAGAGCATAAAAATACTCAAATAATAACAAATACCTCCATGTTAGGTTCAAAAAAAGCCCCTGGCATCTTTCAATGTCAGGGGCTCTCATCCATTCTTTCAGGCAGGAGGCTCAATACCCCATCTCGTGCAATGCCTTGCACAATTGGTCGGGGCAGGAAGTGGAACGTCTTCCGCAGCGAATTCCTTCCAAACGGGCAATCACCGCATCTACCGGCATGCCTTTCACCAAACGTGAAAGTCCTTGCAGGTTTCCATTACATCCACCCCAAAATGCCACTTCTTTCACAATACCATCTTCCACATCCAGTTCGATGTTACTGCTACACGTACCTTGCGTCTTGTATGTATATGTCATTATTCTCCGCCTTCTTCCGGTTTCATGTTAGTATAAACCGTCTGTACATCATCAAACTCTTCGAGACGCTCTATCATCTTGTCGATGGTTTCGCGTTGCTCGGGAGTCACATCCTTCATATCGTTCGGGATATAGGTAAACTCTCCACCGACATCTTCAAAACCGCACTCTTCCAAATGTTTCTGGATAGCTGCATAGCTTTTCGGGTCACCATAAATAGTGATAGTACCTTCTTCTTCATCCTCTTCGTAGTCTTCCTCTACGTCATAGTCTATCAAGTCAAGAATGAGTTCCTCCATATCGATACCGTCTTTCTTCTTGAAAGTGAACACACACTTGTGGTCAAACAAGAAAGCCAGTGAACCCATTGTTCCCAAGTTGCCACCGAACTTGTTGAACACGGAACGCACATCGGCTACTGTACGGGTAGTGTTATCGGTCAGTGTATCCACAAAAACAGCTACACCGTGAGGACCGTATCCTTCATAAGTCATACCCTTATAGTCGCTCTGGTCCTTACCCATCGCATTCTTGATAGCACGTTCAATATTATCCTTCGGCATGTTTTCACGCTTACAAGTAGCGATAACCGAACGCAGTGTCGGGTTGTTTTCCGGCTCCGGACCACCGGCCTTCACCGCAATAGCAATTTGTTTACCCAGTCTTGTAAAGGTCTTTGCCATGTGACCCCATCTTTTCAATTTGGCAGCTTTTCTATATTCAAACGCTCTTCCCATTGGAACTGTATTTTAAATTATGAATTATAAATTCTAAATAATGAATCAACGCAGCTTGGCATTCAACTTGTCCTCCAGGTTCTTCACCAGTTTGGACATAATCTTGTCAATCTGCTTATCGTTCAACGTGGCATTCTCATCCTGCAGCAAGAAACTCACCGCATAACTCTTCTTACCGGCTTCCAGATTCTTACCCTCGTAAACGTCGAAGAGAGAAACCTCCTTCAGCAGTTTTTTCTCTGTCTCGTAGGCAATCTTCTCGATTTCCGCAAACTGCACTTTCTTGTCGAGCAGTAACGCCAAGTCGCGTTTCACGGCAGGGAACTTGGAGATTTCCGTATAGCTCACCTTCACATTGCGGATAGCCTTCAGCAATTCTTTCCAGTTGAAATCGGCATAGTAAACCTCGTTGTCAATATCGAATGCCTTCAGCAGCTTCTTTGTTACAATACCGAAAGTAGCCAACCGCTTTCCACCCCTTGTCTGTACGGATAAACCGGCAGCATAGATATCATCAGTCAGATTGCCGACAACCAAATCATGCATGTGCAGCCCCAATCTGGCAAAGACATTCTCAACGTATGCCTTCAGCTCATATACCGAGCTGTTCTCGTCCGGATGAGCCCATGAGTTGGCCACCCTCTTGCCAGTCACCCACAAACCAAGATGATAGTCTTCGGAATAAGCGGCAAGCACTTTCTCCGGATTCTTCTTTTCCTCGTTGAAGTGATAACAATTACCGAATTCAAAGAATTTCAGGTCTGCATTCTTACGGTTGGCGTTGTGCGAGATGCTTTCCAATCCACCGAAAAGCAGTGTCTGACGCATGGCATTCAAGTCTGCACTCAACGGATTCAGCAACATTACCAGATTCTTCGACGGATAAGACTCCAAGTTGTCATAGTAAGCGGCACGCGTCAACGAGTTGTTCAGAATCTCATTGAAACCACAGCCCACCAGCTGCTCGGCAACCAGGTTTTGCAGTTTGTTGGATTTATCATATTCACCCTTGGTAGTCAGACAAGACTTCAAGGTAGTCGGAATCTCCACATTATTATATCCGTAGATACGCAGGATATCCTCTATTACATCGCAATCGCGCTGCACGTCCACACGGTAAGGAGGAACATCCAGTGTAAGCCCTTCGGCTGTCTCGTCTACAATCTTCATTTCCAGACTTGTCACGATGCTCTTGATGGTATCCACCGGAATAACTTTACCAATCAGTGAGTTCACTTTCTCATAGGCAAGTTCCACACGGAAATCCTTGGCAGGAGCGGCGCACACATCTTTTATTTCAGAAGAAATGGTACCTCCGGCAAGTTCCTTTACCATCAAAGCAGCCAGCTTCAGGCAGTAAATAGTGGCATTCGGGTCAATACCTCTTTCAAAACGGAAAGAAGCATCTGTGTTCAATCCATGACGACGGGCTGTCTTGCGTACCCATGTGGGATGGAAGTAGGCACTTTCAAGGAACACATCCTTGGTGGTTTCCGTAGAACCGGAATCCAGACCGCCGAACACACCGGCAATACACATCGCCTCTTCCTTGTTGCAAATCATCAGGTCGCGTTCGTTCAATTTACGTTCCACGCCATCAAGAGTTACAAACGGAGTACCTTCCGGCATGGTCTTTACAATCACCTCACTGCCTTTAATCTTATCTGCATCGAAGCAGTGCAGCGGCTGGCCGAAAGCATGGACGATATAGTTGGTAATATCCACCACATTATTGATAGGACGCAGGCCGATAATACGCAACTTGTTCTGCAACCATTCGGGGCTTTCTTTCACTGTAACCCCTTTCACCGTAACGCCTGCATATCGGGGACATGCCTCGCTGTTCTCTACAGTTACTTTAATATCCAAGTCGTGATTTTCTACCGCAAAAGCGTCTACCGAAGGTTTCTTTAAAGTAGCCGGCTTACCGTTCTGTATCAAGTAGGCATACAAGTCGCGTGCCACCCCATAATGTGAGCAAGCATCGGCACGGTTGGGAGTGATGTCCACTTCCAGCACGTAATCGCTCTTGATGTTATAGTAGTCCTTGGCAAGCGTACCCGGAACAGCTGTCTCCGGCAGTACGATGATACCTGCGTGGTCCGTACCGATACCGATTTCATCCTCAGCACAAATCATGCCGACAGATTCCACGCCACGAAGTTTTGATTTCTTGATGGTAAAGCATTCGTCACCGTCATACAGTTTTGTACCCAACGTGGCTACTACCACTTTCTGTCCGGCAGCTACATTCGGAGCGCCGCATACAATCTGCACGGGTTCACCTTGTCCCAGGTTCACCGTAGTGACGTGCATATGGTCTGAGTTGGGATGAGCTTCGCATGTCAGCACTTCACCGATGACCAGTCCTTCCAGTCCGCCTTTAATGGTTTGCACCTCTTCCACACTTCCCGTTTCCAGTCCGATGGAGGTCAGTGCCGCAGCAACTTCATCCGGTGTCAAATCGAAATCGACATACTCTTTCAACCAATTATAAGAGATATTCATATCATTATATTTTTATTGTTTCCAAAAGTGACCTGCAAAGGTAATAAGATTTTTTGGTTGGCAGGGAATTATAAATGAAGAAAATAACAAAAAGGCGATGAAGTGCTTTTCCTTCACCGCCTTTCTCCTAATATTCTATATAAATCTACAATTTATACATTCATTGCATTGGCACCTAAAGCTCCCAATATGGCAGAAGCAACAGCTATCACTACCTTCAAAATTTTGTCCCAAACGTTCTTTTTCATAGTTTTAATCTTTCTAAATCAGTAAATACATCTTATCCTAACGGGTTCTCTCCCTGGTCACCGTCGGAACCGCCACCGGAATTACCACTATCACCGGCATCATCCTTACCATCCGTAACCACTCCCGTCCATTTCTCAAACTCCACACCCTGGAGCAGGGCACGCGTAGTGCCGATGGCAGCCGGGCGCGTGTATTCCGGAGTAAACTGGCAGCGCAAAGCAGTCACCTGATTGGGATTCACGTCTTCAGATTTGACCACTCCCTTACCTCGCGTACGGGCCTTCATGGTGAATGTGCCCAGGCCATCCAGACGCACCGTACGGCTGTTCAGCAACTGGCTCCTCATTACCGTCATCAGGTTACGGATTACATTATGTACGTCACCCGGAGTCAGGGAAGATTTCTCGGCAATCACCTCAGCCAGCTGTTGCGCATCCACAGCTCTTCCCACTTTCTTCAAACTCAGATGCCAAAGTTTGGCACCCTCTTTCGTCGCCAGAGACGACTGTCTTGCATAATAAAATAAAGGCATACTTTCTTTCTCCTTTTTACATTTTTAATTCAACATGGTTTTTCATCTCGTATTGTTGATCAACAATGCAAAGGTGAGGATATATTTGCCTGTAAACAAAGAAAACAGCCTCGCTGAAGCTGTTTTCTGAGATAAGTTCATAAAGTATTGATTTACAAGTCGACAGATTAGGCAAGCCAACTTAATCAAGAAAAGGAAAGCTTATTTCAAATTGATTGATGTAATCCAAAATACCTCTTCATGAAACAGATATAAATAAGACTTAACAAGAGGATGGTACATAGCAGATACCAGTAGCCTGAATCCAAACACATTATATATCCTACGATTATGATTGCCTGCACTGCCATGTAAATAGAAGAAACCATTACATGAGGAATCTTCAGCTCATTCGCCATAATCTGATACAGATGCTTGCGATGCGGTAGTCCGATATTCTCATGAAGCATCAGGCGGTGAATGATAGTCAGTACACTATCCACACCATAAACGGATAAAAGGACAATCCAACTGAAATCTTCCGTTTCAATGATGAGCCTGCCTATCAGGAAAAGAAGGATGAAGGCAATGCTCACCGAACCCACATCACCCGCAAAGCATTTGGCACGCTTGCGGAAATTGAAGAAGCAGAAGACAAGAACGGAACAGATAACGGTATAGATGAAATCCGCTTCCACAAAAGTAACAACCTCCTTATTGATATAGGCCAACGCAGCAAGAATAACCAGAGAACAACCGCCGGTTATGCCATTAATACCATCCATAAAGTTGTAGGCATTGATGATACCCGTACAGACTATCAAGGCTATGACTATCCACCACCAGGACAAGGAGAACAGTCCCCACTGATAAAACATCAAAGCCATGGCAGAGAAATGAAAAAGCAGTCTTGTCATCTGTCCGGTGGATTTTATATCGTCCACGAAGCTGATGAACGTCACCAGTGTCAAGGCAAGCAGGAACCAGGGATATTCAAAGCCACTCGTCAGGAAATAGACCAACGCACCGAAATAAAAGATAATCCCACCACCACGCAAAGTCACTTTCGTATGGGAACTGCGCTCATTGGGCTTGTCGATGATATTGCACCTATCAGCCACCCTAAAATAAAAAAGTTCTGCCACGAATAACAGAACTAAAATTATCAGATAATACATAAATACAAACTTATTTTACTACTTCAAACTGTCTGCAACCTGTTTTAAAGACTCTTCAAAGCTTACCAGCTGATAATCAAATTCCATCTTACTCATCTTTGGATTGTAATAGTAGGTCGCAAACATCTTATTTATAGGCTGCAACACAAAGCTACCCAACCACACAAACGGGTTCAGCAACTTGGTTATCCAAACCTTGTGACCAGCAACCTTAGCGAAGTAACGGACAATCTCCACCGTATCAGCCAACTCGCGATTTTGCGGATAAAACGTACCCTCCAACTCACGTTCAATCGCCTGCTTCACAAACTCAGCCAAATTGTCAATATAGAGCATCGAACGCTTATTGTGCCACTCTGGAAATACCGGAGTCTTACAAGCCAACTTCGCCAAACGAGGGAAATTCCCCTTCGCATTTGGACCATAAATCATACAAGGACGAAGGATACAGATTTTCATCTGATTTCCACCTTTAGTTTTAGCAGAATCTTCCTCCTGATTTTTAACAAGATCCCACAGTCCATTCTCTGCCTGTAACTTCGAGTCACCATAGAACCCATTCGGAGCCGGTTTCGTTTCTGCCGTCAAGACTTCAGCCTTAAGCGACCGGCTTTCATGAAACACTATCTGGCTCGACATAAAGATAAACTGCTTCACGCCCGTAGCCTTAGCATGTTTTGCAATCTCAATCGTTAAGTCACGATTCACCTTATAATAAAGCGGCTCCATTTTCGGATCTGCATTTACATGTGCAATACCAGCCACATGAAAGACCACATCATACTTTGTATAATCAGCCTTCTTCCAGTTGTCGTCCATCGTATCCACCGCATCAATCTGATACGATGAGTCCTTAGACAATATATATTTTCTGACGCTCTCGCCCACATAGCTACCAGCGCCAGTTATTAATATTTTCTTCATTCGTTCAATTAGTAGAGTTTCTCTATTTCTTTCCAAACCAATCGGCTGTCAAAGTTCTCAACGACCCACTTTCGTCCATTTCTTCCATCAATGACATTTTCCTTACGAATCATATCAAGCTTTCTCACCAAATCCTCAGGAGCAATATCCACGAACAAACCTGTCCTACCGTCAATAATCGAGTCACAACAACCTGTTACACGAGTCGTAATGACAGGTTTCTCCATCGCCTGCGCCTCCAACACACCCGTAGGAAATCCCTCACGATAAGATGCGAGTACATACACATTCATCAACGAATAGTAATACTCCATACCGCCATTGATAAAGCCTGTGAAAATAATACGCTTATCATTCTTAATCCGTTCCTGAATGTCCTTAGGCAAAGCATCCCTCACCTCAAACATGCCTACAAGCAACAACTTGCAGTTATCCGCATCCTGCAACCGGTCAAAAGCACGTACCAGTTCAATAATGCCCTTATCACGTACCAAACGACCTGAATAACCAATTACAAAGTTACCCTCCTCAATGCCATACTTTGCTCTCAATGCAGCAACCTTCGTCTGATCAATAATAGCGGGATTGAAGTGATTGACAGTATCCACTCCATTGCATGTACCCTTACCTAAAATGATTTGCTTTTTTGCAGGAGCCAAATGATTTTCAATACTCCTTCTAAGCACAGATGGACTTACACACACCACCTTAGTTGAACAAAACGAAGCCAATCTGTCCACCGTCATCAGTATGAAACGTTTCAATCCATAACTAGTCTCATACACCAATCCATGACGAAAGTAAATGCGATTAGGCACACGCATCAACCAACCCGAAATCATAGCTAGTAACCCACCTTTAGGCGTATGCCCAACAATGATATCAATCTTTTGTTTTTTGATAAACTTGCAGATATTCCGTATCGAAGTAAAATCCTCTTTTATCGAGATACTTCTATTCACAGGAGTCTCAATATACGCGAATCCTTGCTCCTTAGCAAAGTCTGCCAAATACTCACTCGGACTGCAAGCTACATTCATATTATAACCCTTTTCTTTGAAGTATTTGAACTGATCTCCGATGAAATATGGAAGAACGAAATAAATATTTACTACATGTAGAATATTCATTTTTATAAAGCAACATATTTTTACTTACCTTCTTGCCACTTTCTACAATCCTTGAAGAAGCTAATAACAATCATTGTGAGAAGAATCCCTACAGGGAAAGCCGCAATAATGGTTACGCCCTGAAGACTATAGAGGGAATTCTCAGCAAAGAGAAGACCGATAGGAAGAAAAATGAGCAAAAGCGCCCAAAATCCACGAATCTTGCGTGAAGGTTCTTCATCGGCAGCAATCTGTTTGTAACTGTAAGATGAAGTGACATATGTGATGCCATCAAGTGTAGTACTATAGAAAGCAATCATAGTAATCACAAGCAATATCAAGGCAACTGCAGGAAGAGGGAGCGTGTCAAAAATCATCAGAATGGCATCGTACATCTCACCACCATTGCTAATGAAGCCAGTCACATTAAGACCATACTTCATTTGCTGAGCAAGCCCGTAGTTACCAAGAATAATAAACGACATGTAGGTTCCTGCGAGCCCCCAACCAAACGAACCGAAGACCGTGTTGCGGATAGTACGACCCTTTGAAATCAAAGCGATGAAGAAAGGAGTTGCCACACACCAAACAAGCCAGTATGCCCAATAATAGACAGTCCAGTTCTGAGCAAAACCGTTTTCACGAAGAGGATCCATATAAGTAGAGAGACCGATGAAGTTCTGAATGAGGTTGCCCAATGATTGGAAGCCTGTTTCAACGATATAACGAGTTTCACCACCCAAGAAAAGGAAGTAAAACAAGATACCGAAAAACAGATATGAACAGATGCCTGCAAGTTTGCTGATACCAGTCACACCGAAGAGTACGGTAATCGTGTAGATAGAGCAGATAAGCAGAAGCACACAGATGGTGATGGCTGTATTGACCTCAAAACCGAATACCGAACCCATAGCTTTGGTAAGCAGAGGAGTTGCCAACGAGAAGGTAGTAGCAGTAGCACATACCACAGCAAAGATGGCAATCACATCAATCATCTTACCCCAGATACCATCCACTTTATCGCCAAGGAGCGGACGGCAAGCCTCTGAGAAACGCTGTCGTTCACGCTTGCGAACATGCATCATGAAGCCAAAACAAACAGCAAGAATCACATAAAAGCCCCAAGCCAAAGGTCCCCAATGAAATAAAGTGAAAGTAGGAGCCCACATCTGCATAGAGCCCTTTTCTACTACATGAGTTTCTGCGCCATAGAGTGCCCACTCAATAAGTGAGTAAAACATGATGTCGGCTGCCATAGTGGAAGTGAAGATCATTGTACCCCACTTGAAGTTACTGTAAGCAGGCTTGTTTAGATTTCCAAATCTGATGTTTCCATACTTTGGCTTAAGAGCTACATAGAGTGCACAAGCCACACTACCAATAGCAAGTATAGAATAATAGAGTCCGATGGTATCACCCAAAAATCCCCTCATTATATCGACTACTGATTTTGACTTATCGGGCACTATCATAAATACTGCCATCAATGCTATAACTATAGCAAAGGGGATTAGCATCGTGCTCCAATCAATTTTTCTATTTTTGACTTCCATCTGTATACTATCTTTTGATGTTCTTTAAGTTCCTTATCGCGCGATTGTAACGGTCGTATCCGTAGGTCCCAAAGTTATCTCCCTTTGCCTCCTTGATGATTGTCCATTGTGCCCAGAGGTAATCCCAAAGAATCATATAACAGAGAATCTTTTTAAAGGAATTCTTCGGTACATTTCCGTTAAAATACTTGTCAAGAATGTAATCCTGATTTTCTTTCGTAAAGTCTGCTTCTATAAATAGAGCTGCAAAATCTGCCATCGGGTCGTTCATACCTGAGTACTCCCAATCAATGAGGTAGATTGTTCCATCCATTGCCTTGATGAAGTTCTCGTAGAGAGCATCATTGTGACATGGGCAAAGTTCTACACCCAATTCATTTAAATAGCCTTCAAGTGCCATCACCTGCGGACGAACCTCCTCCCATCCTTCATACATTATAGCCTCTGCCTTTTGTATCAACAGGTCGTACTTTTCTATCTCCTGAAAAATATTGAACTCGTTCTTCAGCCGAATATGCGAACCATGAACCGTCTGATAAATCTTGGCTATCTTCTTCATATTGTCATGACGCTGGATAGTAGCGGCATTGAGGGTTTCAGCATTCTCTACAAAGTCTGCCAGTTTAATTCCGGTCTTTGCATTGAAATAGCGAATCTCCGGAGTCACACCCATCTTGCAGGCTTCGATGGCATTAAATTCTTCGTTAGCACGCTCCACCATTCCCTCCGAACCATTTCCTGGAACACGAAGTACATAACTCTTACCTTCGAAATTCACTCGGAAGTTCTTATTGCTCATACCGCCAATCTGTATGATTTCAACCTTGCTGACATCTTCTCCTGAGAAGATGCTCTGCAGATGCATCATCAGGTTATCGTAATCAAACGGATCTTCGCGTCTTCTGAGACGAGGATAAATATCGTTCTGTAACTTCTTAAAATCCTCTTCACAATCCACATCGCCCCAAATGAGATTCTTGAACATTATGACAGGACGATCAAGCGGATCGGTCACATCCATCAGCAGATACTCATAGTTAAGATACGGATTGCTGGCATGCTCCCAGGCTTCAATCAGATGCTTATAAGTGTCCAGGCTGATACGGCTCACACCTATCATCTCACCCTCAAAATGGCACACACGATGGCGATCTTTTGTTATCTTGGTAGCAAAACCATTCTTTGTTTCCATAAAGCACTCGTCGCCCGAACCACTTTCCTCAGTCATTGAGAGACAATTGCCTTCGGTTCTGGCAGCGAGTTCCTCCAGAACTCTTCTGCCATAGAAAGTATCGCTTTCTATAAGCAGAAAATCCTCTTGGATATCATCTTTTGCCAATGCCAGCGAACCCATAGATGCCGTAAACTCATAGTCCTCATTTTTGATGAGTTTTACATCTTCAGCTGCATATTTCTGGAACATTTCAGCTTTGTAGCCCACCACTAACACAATATTACTGAAATGGAGGTCGCGAAGGATTCCCAAAGTTCTGTCAAGCAAGCAAAGACCTTCGGCAAACGGCATCAGAGGATAGGGTATTTCAGAATCCTTCTCACGTCTGGCTGCAAGTATTACGGCAGTTTTCATATTCTCTTAATCTCTACACCTTTTTCGGAATTGTATTCGTATGGGATTTCACCTACCATAAACCGGAAGTGCAGGTAGTCGCCCTTGTGCCTGATATTCTTAAAGGCATAAACATCTGCCTCTTTCACCTCAAGCTGTTGGCAAATCTGCTTAACTACCGACGAACATGTATCATCTTTATAGCTTTCGTCAAACTGGCGCAATTCGTCAAGCGAATCAAACTCAAGAATCTCCCCTTCCTTATAGCGGTTGATTCTCATCTTTGGCAGTTGGTCTATATAACGGATATAGACATCCTCCCAATAGCCTTGCTTGGTTTCTTCGTTCTTGTATTCCTCAATCATAATCTTACGGAAAGCCTCCGAGAACTCATGATTGAAAAACACATGCCCTACCATATACCAAGCATCACGACCGCCAATCTTTACTTCGGTAATCTGACCGTTGTCATTGGTGGTCAGACAATATTCACCAGTTTCGCCTTCTGCATAGAGAGCAGAATAATAACTTTCAGCCGATTCCTTTACGAATACATTATCTGGGAAATAGTTATCTGAACTACACACGAACGTATTATCCAGTTTTTCGATTACACGTATTACTGACGAAGTATTGTTGTAACAAGCATAATCTTCGTTGCACACAATGCTGACGCCATACTTCTTCTTGAGATAGGCAAACATTTCTGCCTTATACCCCACAACGAGAGTGATGTCTTCAATGCCAGCCTCTTTCAACTGACAAATCTGGCGCTCAATGAGCACCTCACCTTTCACCTCCAGCAATCCTTTTGGACGTTCAACAGAGAGTGGTACAAAGCGCGATGAAGTACCCGCAGCCATAATGATGGCATTACGTTTTGTCATTAGAATGAGATATTTGCAATGAAGTTGATGTATGGCTTATCAAAAACCGGATTGTAGATATACTCTGCACTCAGAGGAAGCGTCCATCCATTTTTGAAGTTTACATTATAAGTATATTTCAGGTCGATGTTGCAGACTGCGAATTTCTTTTCGTAATTGGTGTAACAAGACCTAGTTGGTGTCATACCAACAGCCAGCGAGATGCGGTTGTTATTGAGGAAATCGTAATAAGTACCAATCTCCAGATAGGTAGAGTATGCCTGCTTCAGATTGCCATCGGCATCCTCGTATTTGTCATCATCGCCTGCAAAAAAATTACTGGCAGTAATCCAAAGAGGTACTCTCTCAGGAGTATAGGTGATGCAAGCCTCTAACCAGTGACCATTGTGCTTACCGCCAAAGTACTCATCGCCCTTACTTCCAATAGTAGGGTAATAATAGTCGTTGAAGGCAACGGTCAAGCCCTTCCAAGTATAGCTCAAACCAAGGTCAACCTCTGCATATTTACCATTAAAAGCATAACCACCCATGGCGTATACATAAAGACCATTCCAACTATAGTTCACACAAGGGAAAAGCACAGGTGCAGACTCCTCAGGAATCATCTCCATACCTCTCCACATATACTTGGTCTGAAGATCAAGGCCCAAGTGGAAGTTCGAAGCCTTTAGCTTTGCGCTCCAGTTGTTCCTTGCAGGAAGCCCAGCCTTTGCTACTGGAGTTGATACGGTTTCCTTAACAACAACCTGTGCGATATAGACTGTATCATGAACGTACACGACTTCCTGTGCGAAAGAAGCAATCGAAATTGTTAGCAATGATAATGTAAGAAAAAACTTTCTCATTTCTACTGTAAATATTTATCACTAATTATATTATTTTCAATATTTCCTGATTACTAAGTGGTCGTTCAATAGAATAAGTTTTTTTGCTTCGCATTGCCTTTTCATTTATTACGATATTATCTGTCAAGACTCTATTTAGAACAATTCCAGTAAAAAAAACGCCAAAATAATCCAAAGGGAACACTCTTTACCTGAACTTCCACTATTTTTCTGCAGGTACCCTTATACCATTTATAAAAATGTTGTAAGAGACGTTATTCTTTGAACAGAATGAGTGAAGAAACATTCCATGAGGGACGGCCTCAGTTTGGTACTGAAAATAAAATCTTTCAAGAGCTTCGCTATATACATAAGTGTTAGATTTTATTTCCTACAAAGATATAGATAGCATTTTGAAGCCCTAATTTGAGTGCTTACTTAAATATATATGTCAGCCTATTTTAAGCACTTAAAAAACAAATGATTAACATTTTCATAATTGCAATACTCTACATAGACGGCATATATCCAAACAGGCTCTAAAAAAGAAATATTATTTCTCCCCTATTTTGGTATATTTATATCCCATTTTCTCTATATCAACTCTATTCCAAATATTTCGACCATCCACAATCACTTTCCCCTTCATCACTTTATCAATAACATTCCAAGCAGGTAAACGGAACTGTCTCCATTCTGTCATTAATAATAATGCATCTGCTCCGTCCGCACAATCATAAATATTAGAAGTATAAGTCACTGAATCACCTATTCTGCGTTTACATTCATCCATGGCAATGGGATCAAATACTCTAACTTGAGCTCCGATTTTCAATAATTTATCAATCACGACCAATGCCGGTGCTTCCCGCATATCATCAGTTTCCGGTTTAAACGCAAGACCTAAAAGTGCAATAGTCTTTCCTTTCAAACAACTTTCAGAAGCCTGTTTCAAGGAATCTTCAGCGGATATTAAAGCTACAAGTTTTTCATATACGATACTCTTCTGCTTCTCATTAACTCGTTCTACAGCTTCAATTATTTCCATGTGGTAACCATTCTCAACACCTGTATGTATCAATGCTTTAACATCTTTTGGGAAACAACTTCCACCATATCCACAACCTGCATAAAGAAATTTTTGTCCAATACGGGCATCTGCTCCAATTCCTTTACGCACACTATCCACATCAGCCCCTACCCTTTCACAAAGGTTTGCAATATCATTCATAAATGAAATGCGTGTTGCAAGCATTGCATTGGCTGCATATTTAGTCATTTCTGCACTGGGAATATCCATAAAAATCACCCGAAAATTCTGAAGCAGAAAGGGTTTATAAAGCTTAGTCAAGATCTCTTCCGCCCGCTTACTTTCTATTCCAATAACTATGCGATCCGGACTCATAAAATCCTTAATGGCAGCACCCTCTTTCAAAAATTCCGGATTACTTGCTACATCAAATGGAATTTGCAAACCTCGCTTGTCCAATTCTCCTTGAATAGCCATTTTTACTTTTTGAGCAGTGCCTACAGGAACTGTGGACTTTGTTACAAGTATAGTGTATTTATTAATATTCCTTCCAAATTCACGAGCTACCGCCAATACATATTGCAAATCAGCAGAACCATCTTCGTCAGGTGGCGTTCCCACTGCTGAAAAAACAACTGCCGCCTCATCAATGACATCTGATAAATTTGTCGAGAAGTTCAGACGTCCATATTCTACATTACGTCGTACCAACTCTTCTAATCCAGGTTCATAAATGGGCATCTCACCATTCTTCAACTTTTCTATTTTATCTATATCAACATCAATACATGTTACCCGAACACCCATTTCCGCAAAACATGTACCGGAAACCAATCCTACATAGCCTGTGCCTACAACTGCTATATTCATAATTACATTATTTTATAAAAAAAATACCTTATACAAGAAAAAAACATCCAAAAAGAAAAATTTCTCAATCCAAACCGATATTCTCTATAACGGAAGAAATGCTTTTGCCAAAATGTCATATTCTCACCATTTTTACAATAGAATTTATAAAGTCCCAGTTTCCTATTTGCCAATTTCGTAATAGAAGGAGCTTCTTTATCCACATGTATAATCTGAAGAATATCCGTCAGATATATAGCCTTTGGTTTAACTTTAAGCAAACGTGTCCACATATCCCAATCTTGATTACAAGGCATCTCTACATCAAAACCATTTGCTTGAAGTATCAATTCTTTTTTTACCAAAACTTGATTTCCCACCACATTACACCACAACAAATCATATAGAGAGAAACACCGATCTTTAAAAAAATAGCGAACAATCTTCTTTCTATTTTTCTCATCACAAATTACCCCGGCAGAACATACAAAAGCCACCTCATCCGACATCGCAGCCATCATTTTCTCAATTCTCTCCGGCACAAATTCATCATCATCATCCAACCCTGCAATATACATTCCATGAGCTTGGCTTATTCCATAATTACGAGCAGCACAAGCTCCCCGATTAGGATCTGGCAATGCATAATAAAAAAGATTATCATTCTTCTCTATCAACTGCCCGATTTTTTTTGCAGTATCATCAGAAGAATGGTCATCCACCACGATAATCTCTATATTTCGATAAGATTGGTTTATAACAGAATTAACGGCTCTTATCACATTATCCTCACGGTTGTGTGTTGTGACAATTACACTCACTAATGGTTCATTCATAACTATTCGAAAGGATATAAATACTCTTCCAATTCTGATTCTATAAATTTTATTTTCTCAAGTTCCTTAACATACATAGATTTCTTCCAAAGCATTGTATTGTTAATCGATCTTGAAGGCATGAACTTGGGATCTTTACTATGCAGTTTCTCATCAAGATTCAAAAAATGATTTACACGCTTTGAAAATTCATCGTAATGATAAATAGCGTCTTCGAAACGAATTCTCAATACATTTTCCGAATCTTTTTCTCGATTGATTTGTTCACGCTGTTTACGATATAACACCACAAATTTATTTACATCCTTAGGTACCCAACCCTCACCCCAGCGCACAACATTTTCCAAATAATAATCACGAGGATCACGATCAACCACTATTGCTTTCATCTTTTCAAAATAATCGAAATAACGGTTGATGCCAGTAGGCGGTAGCAATTGATCAAAATAAATATAATCATATTTATTAGACGGATCTATTACTTCACACAATGCTGTGAGATACCATTTCACACATTCACAGAAATATACTTTTGTTGGAGAAGAAAAATACATATCTCGATGCGGAATATAGTGCGCAATATACTTACGGTTTCCACCTAATAATCTCATGAAATGAGGATAGATTTTATATAAAAGATAAGACTTCCATCGAGGCGCCATCACCAAATATTCTCCCCAAAAACCATCCCATGTTACATCCAACAGTTTCGATAGGAAATCATAAGATATTTTTTTAAATTGCCCATGGAAAAATTGTTCATATCTCTTATTAAAAATATCGCCCGCTTGCCATTCCACATAATTGATGAAATTCTGAATAGCAATATCAGAATTCAATCGATGATAACTATTCACCAATGTATCTTCCAACGAAGTTACTCCACCAAAATCTTGAAGAAATCTAAACTCAAAATCACCGAAATTATTAATATTCTCAAATTCTGATAAATAATCGGTCACTACACCCGACCCTGAACTTCCAAAGCTAGCGCACGATACTATTTTGTAATCTTTCATTAACACTACATTTTATATTAATATAGATTCAGTAAAAAGGCTTCCACTCTTTCTAATATCACTTCCGGAACAAACTGTTTACTTTTCTCCAATGCCAAATCTGAATATTTTCGATACATTTCTTTATCGGAAAGTATGCGATATATATTTTCTCCCAATGCCTCGAAATCATCAATAGGAGAAACAAGCCCATACTCACTATTACCCAATATCTCACGTACCGATGTGTCCGATGACACTAATGGAAGTCCAAAACTACCCGCTTCAATCAATACGGTAGGTAATCCTTCTGAAAAACTGGAAAAAGCGAACAAATGTGCTGCTGCATAATAATTCTGAGGTTCTGGCTGGTTACCCTCGAAAAAGCAAACATCTGCCATTCCATTCTCTACAGCAAAAATTTTAAGTTCCTCTTCAAGTTCCCCTTCACCTACCATCAACAAATTACACGAATAATGGTATTTTTCTCTAATATATGCCATGGCCTTGATGAGGCTTTTATGGTTTTTTTGAGGAGATAACCTTGCTACCATCAATACAAAATCACCATATTTATCTCTCAATTCACTTATCTTCTGTTCATTCAAAGGTTTCTGTCTTATAAAAGAAGGATTATAAATTTTTTCAATATTCAGATGAAGGAACTTATTGAAAAACAAGACCTCTTTTTGACAAACATCGGTCAACACCACCAGATTCTTTATTTTCATATATAACCTTTCAAAACCTGGTACAATTACCATATAAGAATAAAGCCCCCCATGCAACCAACAACACTTCTTTTTCGCTTTCAGAAAGTCATATGCAACAAAAGACAGATCATTCAAATGACCAGAGAAAGCAATCGCCACATCATATTTTCTTCGAGGTGTTATGATGCATTTATAACCAAACAAAATAATCCTCAACAATAAAAAGATTATAGGAAAAGCATATTTCCCCCACCAATATTGCTTGGCAACCCTCCAATACGCTTCAGGGCAAAGTGCCAAAGGCAACGGCATATTTTTTATTTCACAATCTTCAGGCAATTCATTGACTATTTCATCCGTTTTTTTAGGATTCAGAATATAAACATCCACTTCATAGCCACGTGATTTTAATAAATGGATATAATCTATCCCCACGCGCTGAATGCCTCCATAAAACATAGAATCAAAAACAAAAGCAATTTTCATTTCATCTAAATTTACTAAATATTATTTCCGAAAAGATGTTTCTAACTCCATAGCCCTATCCGCATCTTCTATACGCTGCTCCACTATGTTTTTCTGATTTTTGTCAAAACGATGAAATATATCAGTATATGGATACCAACGATGATAAAATTTCAATCCACTTCTCACATAAGACAAATCTCCTGCATAATAATTGGCATTAGGCAATATAGGAAGGGTGAAAAAAAAGACAAAAGCCAATAAGTTTTGCGGCAAGCGTAAACGGTATAAAGCATCAACATAATAAAGTAACATATAAAAAACGATATAATTTATCATACGTCCCGCAATAGCAGTATTGGCAACCATTGTTGTAGCAATGAAAAAATAAAGCATATAAATGGGGTCATATTTATCTATTTTGCCAAGCAACTTCTTTCTATTGTAATAAACTAAAATAAATGGAAATAATACATACTCAACAAACCGTAATATTTTCCCATTAATGTTCATGCCCAAACCTTGATAATATTCAAACTTCTGAGCAATAAGAGGATTGACAAATAAATAAGAAAATATATCGTTCAGATACCCCCATAGCAATATATTTCCCACCAACATTAAAAATATATTCAGATAAGAGAAACGGATATACCGACAAAAAGGATAAAGAAACAATATAAAAGCAGAAGAATGGAATAAAAATGCTATTGATACAACCAAATAGTACTTACTCCATTTCTTATCAATATAATAATCTGATGCAAAAAGGAAACAAATGACAGCCAATGATTCACGTAGAATTTCTGTATTAAAATATAAATATTGATATAAAAAATAAAAAAGCACTACTGTAAAACGATATTTCGTTTTCTTCCAAATAAAAAAGAATACAAAGCCATTCAAAAGGACAGCATGTACAAATTGAAAAAATATAAAATCATCATAAACCGTTTTAATAATAGAATTTAAAAGTAACCAACCAGGATCAAAAAACACGTAAGAAAAGAGATTCATTTCATCCCCCAGTTTCGGATAAAAATCGAAATATCGAATATATCGCACAGTATCTCCCCCTACCACATAACGACATCCCATTATCAAAACTGCCAGTATAAGCAATAACTTATAAGACAGAACAAGCCCTTTCTTTTTTTTGCAGATATCATAACGGAATACAAAATAAAGGGTTAGAGTTAATACGAAGAAATAAATCATAGCATAATCTTCTTATATCGAGTATATGCACTCATAAAAAACGGTATATATAACAATAATAAAGTAAATACACATATCCATTTCATCCCCAATGTAAGATCCCCTCCAAGCATTACATATAAAGATAATGCTAAAACCGGCATTAAAGTAAACAATAATAACCTCCAATGAAAATCCACTCTATATAAATATTCTGTAGTTATCAAACTAATGGCACATAAAACAGCATTTGCTAAAAACATTGAAAAGGCAACTCCTGGCAAAGCAAAAAATCGAACTCCCAAAAACAAAGTTACTATATTAACAATCAATGACATAAAAAAATTAATCGAAATATATTGAGTTTTCTGCACAATTTTAGGCCCTACATTTACTATCTCTGTCAATACCAGAAAAGAGATGCTCAATCCTAACATACCTACATATTTAGACGAGTCCAAATATTTATCATCAGCCATAACCTTTATCAAATCTTGTGAAAAAACGGTAATACATGATACTAAAAAGAACAATGGCGGGGATAATAAATCCAACATACTTTGTATCATCTTTTTATGATTTTCCTTTTGCAGAATCTTAAATAAGAATTGATTCCAAGCCATCATAAAAGTTTGTTGAAACAGTTGCATAATCGACCCGAACTTCAATGCCATTGAAAAAATTCCTAAAGTATATGTATCCAAGTATCCTAATATAAAGAAACGATTAGAAGAAGAGTTTATAGAAACTCCTACACGTGCTGGGAACTGTGGAATTGCATATCGTAAAGACTTCAGAAAAGCTGTTTTTGAAAAAGAGAACGCTAACAATTTGCGAATAAAAATCAAGGATAATACAGAAGAGAAAAAAACAGCCAAGAGTTGAGACATGAAAAAACCTTGCAAGCCCATACCTGAAAATCTCAAAAAGACAAACATCAAAGCTATCAACAATATGGATTTTATAATCACGGAAGTTGCAAATAAAAAGACCTTATTTTCAAACCTTAATAGAATTAAAGACAATGTTGAAAGTGCTGAAAAAGGCATTTGTATCGCAGCTATTCTGAAAGCATATGCATACTGAGTATTTTCACACAATAAAACACTTAATGTTTCCGCATAAATACATACCAACAAAACAAGCAATAGCACCAATAAAAGTATGACAGAAAATATAGTAAAAGCAAAAATTTTTCTCTCTTTACTCTCATATTCATAATAATATCTTTGTAACGATGTCTCCAATTGCAAAAAGGCAAATATCAACACAACACCAATTGTCGTTTGTACAATGTCAATTACCCCAAACTCAGCAACAGTAAAAGTTGAAGCATATAACGGGATTAAAAGAAAAGAGCATAGCCGCTCTAAAGCAACGGCAAAACTATATGAAAAAAAATTCAGAATCAATTCTCTCATTTTCCAAAACGTCTTAGCCAAGATTGATATGTATACTTTTCCACTATGCTCGAAGATAAAGGAACAATATCCTTTTGCAAAAAAGCATCCAATTCATCCCATGAATCCATATCAATAATAAATATATTATTCGGATCATAAAAATCCGCTTCTTTCACTGACTTTTGATTTGTAATTAATTTCTTTCCGAAAAAAAATGCTTCCATTACCCTTAAAGTATAACCGCTTTGTCCTGGTTGGGCTATATCCAATAAAATATTTGACTTACTTACATAATCCAAGTATATTTCATATTCCAAATAAGGAAGTCGCTGCGATTTAGGCAATGTTTCGTCAACTACATAAAACAATACATTCATATTTAGAGATATGAATTTCTCACGTAAGGTATTCAACAACGCTCCTCTTCCCTTATTTTGACCACAGAACAATACATCATACTCTTTTCTCCCAATCTTTTCAGGAACCAATTCCTTTAAATAGAAAGCTGTATTATATTGCATATTCCAGCGTTCACAATCTGCCTTATCAAAAGACCATAACTGACATCCCATTTTCCACAAAACAGAGGGCAAAATTGAGTTTTTCGCAGCAATAACAGGATTCCAATACCAAACTATAACTTTACCATGCATCATTTTTTTACATACATATTTGATTACTCCATATGAATAATCATGATTGTAAGCAAAAATAATTACGCATTTATATGTATTTAATTTCTTTTTCCAATTTCCTAAAAAGATAGCTATCAATTTATTATCCAATATACCCAAACTCTTTAATACCTTTTTCAATATTCGAGTAATTATTCCCATATTTTTATAGGGAGCACAAATGTCCACATTGTTATTCCCCATATATTTTTCCCATATAGGAAATGGCGTATATAATACCAAAAAATCCTTATTCATTTAACAAATCTATTTCTCCTTTTCATTTATTTACTACCATAGCTGGAACACCAACCACAGTACATCCAATAGGCACATCATGAATAACCACAGCATTAGCACCAACCATACTATCATCCTCAACAATAACACCTCCTAAGACACATGCCCCACACCCAATCATAACATTATCTTTTATAACAGGAACCCCTCTATTATTTCTACCTGCTATTGAAACATTCTGATATATCTTACAATTATCTCCAATTATAGCATCTTGATGAATCACACATCCCAAGCCATTATGGACAAACAAAGTATTCCTTCCTATTTGTACACTAGGAGGCAGTTCACAAGAATAAATAACTCGAATTAAACGAGATATAAATCCTGGGAAAAACGGTATTTTCTTTTTATACAAATAGTGCATCACACGATACAAACGCATTAAAGAGTTCTTTTCCATAAGTGGTGTTAATACTCAATTTAGAGCATATCCTTTTTATAAGGCACCAGAATGGGTGCCTCACAAAAAATTGCTATTAAATTCGATTGATTTTTAACTATTGGCATACAGCCAAGTCTATATTTTGCGGTGCAAGACTCAAAAAATCTCTGCAACCGTTAAAAATTCCGGTAAAAAATTTGCCAAGATAATCCCACGTGGACCTGCCTTGCAGCTTCACCGTGCTGATTATGCTATGGTATACGGCGGCAATCTCAGCCCCCTCGTCGCTGCCGAAGTGCAGCGAGTTCTTCCGTTTGGTCGTAAAGGGACGGACAGCACGTTCTGCAAGATTGTTAGAGATCGGATAACGCCCGTCCTTGATATAAGTGAAAGCCTCCTTCCAAAACTTATGGAGATAATTAAGGGCCTCACGCATATAACAACTTGTATGCTCCCCCTCACTTTTCAACTCCTGCAGCAGGTTTGCCCGCAGGTTTATCATCGCCTCCAGGGTCGGCAAACCCTGCCGTCGCCGGGTACGCTCCTCATCCGTAATCATCTCCCTGTCATACTCCCTTTCAAAACGGAAGAGACGGTTGATATTGTCAAGGAAAACATCCGCCCTCTTGTCGCCTCCTTCCATCCGGGCCTTCACGAACTTCGCCCGCACGTGCGCCAGACAGACCTGATGGTCTGTATCCTTATACCTGTGGGTTTTCAGTTCGTCACCGATAAAGACATAAGCGTTATAACCGTCAGACATAAGAGCTTTCAACCCGGCATCACCTAAAAAGTTCGTCAGCACGTCACGCCCACGGGAACCGTCCTCGTAGAAGAAGATAACCATACGTTCAGCCTTGTTCACCAGGACCCACATGTAGCATTTCTTGTAACGGTCATATTTACGGACCTTGCACCAGGTCTCGTCACAATTGACAACGGCATCCTTCTCCAGCGCGATCCTCTTCAGTTCCACCACCATACGGTCGAGGTATTTCCTGCCTTTCTTCAGCCAGTTGCGCAAGGTATTCTCCGAGACGGTCATTCCCATATCCCCAAGCCATTGGTGCAGCAGGCCGAAGGTCACGTTCTTCACGTATACCTCATAGGCGATGGCCTGCAGGAACCCAGGAGTTATCTTGGTACCGTCAAACCGAGTTACCACCTGCGGGTGTCCTTCCTTGGGGAAATACCCCCAGCGCGGCTTGCGGCCCTTCTCCACGTACTGTACCATCTCGAACTGTTCTTCCACAAGACAGATGTCAAGACGGAAGGTCCTCACCAGCTTGCGGTCAAGGATACGCCCGGGAACCTTGGAGAGATCCGACAAGTACCTGACAGGAGTTCCGTTCACGCCCATGGTACGATAGGTTTCCGGACGGTTGGAGAGATCCCTCGGATTCGGAGAGGAGGGGTGGGATTCCTGTGTTTCCGACTCCGGTATGGAACGGGTATCCAACGATTCGTCCGTACCGTCAAAGCCATCTTTCTCATTCTCACGGTCAACAGGATCATCATCACTACCGGAATCATCCTTCTTTACGGACTGTCTCTTCGAACCGAAACGCTACCTGCGGGCAGATTTGAGTTGTTCCTTCAGCTTTGTATTCTCACGTTCCAGGGATTTACGCGATTCGCGTTCTTCCTCAAGAAGGGATTGCAGCTCATTCAATTTTTCCAGCATCCGGTTGGAACGGGATAACTCTTTAGTCAGGTCCTCCAACACCAGTTTCATCGCGCGGTTATCCAGTTCCGCGTTCTCCAGACGCTCGATAAGGTATTCCACATAGCGGTTTTTCATCTCATCGGACATATTCTCACAGCGGTTAAAAGCACGACGCGAGAAGGTCTCACGCGCCAGAAGCTCGCGTTTCTGAACTATAAACTGTCGTAATTCGTCCGTATCCATATCCTGCTTTTTGTACATCAAATATACGGAAAAAATTTGATATAACCATATAAATACGGAACATAATTATCTTATTTTTAACGATTTAATCACGGGATTCTCCAACAGGAGGACCACGTCCTTCCAGTCTATCCGGTAGGCGACCTCGTTACCTTCGTCGTCTTTGATTATACGCATAAACTGATAGCCCGAAACAAACTTTTTCTCGAAAAGACTATAGGAACGGTGATCATAGGCGAACAGCCGAACGATACGCCGGTCTTTAGACATCACGATATAAATGTCACCGTCTGAGGGCTCACGGTGCAACTGTTCACGGATGACGGACAGAACACGGGAATGCTTACAACGCATGTCAGTAAAGCCACGCAGGTAATAGAAGCGGTTCATGCCGGTCACACTCAACATAGCACCTCCAGCTTTTGAATCAGACGGTACAGACCAGGATAATCCAGATCTTTTTGGAGGATATGCAGACCATTGCTCAAGGTTAGATCCAAGCATATACGCACGGGAAGCACACGCGCCCCTTGGCACGGATTCCGGTGATTGTTCCCTGCCTGCGGGGAAGGAATGTCCTTCTTGACCGGGTTTTCCACTGAAGGAGAAGACGGAACGGAATCCGAGGGCGGAACCGGGGGAACACCATCCACCTGAACTTCTACTATTTTTCTGCGGGTATCCTTGTACCATTTATGAAAAAGGTTGTAAGGAACGTTATGCGTTGAACAGAATGACTGAAGAGACACACCATGAGGGACGGCCTCCGTTTGGTACTGAAAATAAAATCTTTCAAGATCTTCGCTACTATACATAATTCGGAAATTTTAGTTCGCAGCGAAGATAGGTATTTCATTTTTGAGCTCTAATTTGAGTGCTTACGAATGGTCATCAAATGGGAACATTGCGAGACGCTTAGTCTTTCACTTCCTCCCACGGATAAGGATTCTCCATCACATTCTGAAACTCATCAACAGCTTCCTGCTGTTCGGCGGTCAGCAATGCAGCATTCCAAGAGGCAATGATGGAGTGAGCTTCATCTGCCAAAGGCTCATCGAAAACCTCTCCATAACAAGCAGTGAGCAGACGGAGCTTCAGCAAAGATGCGGGAAGAGTATCCAGAATATCCCAACAACGGTTCAGAACCTCCTGCACATGCTGCTGTTTCTCACCGTGGTCGACAAACGAGGCACTGTAACCCATTAAAAGAGCGAGACATACATTGGCTTGTTCCTCCACTGTAGTGCCCCAAGTGCCGGAATTATATAAAGTTGTAGTCAAACGATAAACTTCACCATTACGACGCGACAAGTCATCACTATAAATAGGACTCCCGTCCATACCCAAATACATCAGATCGTGCGCAGCACGCTGAAGGAGGAGTGCTTCTTCTAAAAGAGACATATTATTTCAGATTTATGATTTTAGATTCTAAAGAGGAAAAAAGATACTTCGCCACATCCTACATAGTGATCGTTATTTGATCACTTCTATAAGGTCCGGATGGATAGTGGCCATGGCAAGAGCAATGACACCTTGTATCTCTATAACCACACGGCGGTCACGTGCCCCCTTTACTTTCAGAAAAATACCCTCCTGACCTGCAAAGTCACCACCCGTAATACGGACTCTAGTTCCCTTCGACAGATTCAACTCTTCGGGCTGGAAATAAAGCAAATGGTCGTTATAGGTTCCGGCAACGGCGATGAAGCGCTGCATCTCATGGTCGGGAATAATTATCTTCTGACCACTGCGGGTATCGGTTATATATTGCAAATAAGTAATTTGAGACTTAACACGCTGTACGTCGGAAGGACGTGCATGGACAAAAACCAGATTACGGATGACGGGAACCAAAGTACGGACTTTCTTACCCTTACGGATACTTACCTTATATTGCATGGGGACAAAACAGCCGAGGCTCTCCTTCTCGAGAAGATGCACCGCATCAAGCTCTCTGCGGTATGTGGCACGCATGGCATGCCAGACTTCAACCTCGTTATCCGTTTCCATTTTCGTTGTTTTGTTCACAAAAGAGTGTTCCTCTGGGGCTTTGAACCCTCGGTATATACCTGGTATCCAATCATTTGCGAGCACCCTATGTAAAATACAGCAAGCATTGTGCCCTTCTTGCCAACAGTTTTTTTGCAGTTCGTCATTACCTTTTGGTAAGAGACTATAAACGAACGGATTACAAACAAAAAGCGTTTTTTAAACGTTCGTTTTTTGAACGTCAAATTTCAGGAAATGAAATAGGGAATAAGTTAATAAAAGGGAATGGAAATTTTAAATATTAAATAAGATACTTAATACACTGAATTACTGTATATTAAACTGGAATATGATGGGCTTTCCAAAATATTTTTATTAAACATTTTGAGGATATAAAAAACAGTCTTATCTTTGCGTCCATTAAACGAACGTTTAAAAAACACTTCCAAGTCAAAGTCATTTCCATTTATATATCAACGCATTAACCCATCATAAAGATAAAACCCAGCTTTTTATCTCCATCCTTACTCCACAAAAACAAAAAACTTGATATACCTTTGCATTTATTTTACAAACTACAGTAATTTTAATTATTAACCCAAAAACATTAGAAAAATGAAGGCAAAAGAGACACTCCAAAGTAAGGAAAAAAAACAAAAAGAGCCCCCCTAGAAACGAATGTAAAGCACGGCATATCAGCTCCTAAAGCAGGAGTAGGACGTCCCTCAAGCGGGGAGGTTATGGGAATATTGCCACAATATAGGAAAGAAGTCATTAAAGACATCATCCTATGGAAAAAATCAAGATACTTTATAGAAGAAAAGCCGACAAGCAACAAGGCATTGGCACAATGGGCATACTCACATTTCGACTTCAGAACGCCAGACTATAAAAGACTGTCAGAAAACACTATAATACAAGAGTTCGGTGAAGTGTGGCGGGAAATGAAGGTAGCAGGAGAGATATAGGGAATAAAACAAAAAAGGGCAGAAACCACGAAACTTATTGACAATAATTAAATATAAACAACTTAAGGAATAAACCACTTATCTTTGCCGCCACTTTGGTAAGGATGAAGCCACACCGCCTATAGATGCCGCTTTCTCAACGAATGCGGCATCTTTTTTATATATAAGCGTACCTCCTGCCAAACTAATACAATTATTAATTTTAAAGACAACAAGATGAGAAAGTCGACAAAGAACGCCCCACTTCACGAGGCACTGAGAAACCTATGGAAAATACGTATCATGCTGGAAAAGAACTATACGGAAACATGCGCCACATGGATGACCCAACGGATAGAAAGCCTGATAGACCACATGCAATACGGACACGCACTCATAGCCTACCACAAGCAGGACGGGACATTTAGGCTGGCGAAAGCCACCTTACTGCCCTACAAGGCAGACTTCAGAAGAGATTATGACATCACAAGAGTGACAAGCACCATAGCCTTCTGGGACGTGGAACTGCAGGCATGGAAAACCTTCCAGCTGGAGAACTTCCTCGAATGGAGCCCCATATGCTAACCATTAATCACCAATCATTAAACACTAAAAACAATGGCCATGATGTATGGGGGAATGCTATATTTCCCCCTCAAAGTAAATCTATTCGAAGAGATAGCAGTGGAACTGGTGGAAGCCAAGTTCGGACTGAAAGGAACCGCAGCGGTAATGAAACTGCTGTGCAAGATACATAAGGAAAACGGATATTACCTGAAATGGAACGCGGAGCAATGCACACTGTTCACCAACAAGGCAGGAAGGGACATCAATGAACAGGAGATGCAGGGAGTCGTGGACATCCTGGTGGAGAAAGTCTTTTTCGACCCCAAAACCTATAAGGAACAAGGGGTGCTGACCTCTACCGAAATACAGAAGGTATGGCTGGAAGCCACCAAACGGAGGAAAAGAGACCTCACCACCTTGCCCTATCTGCTGGTAGAGACGGAAGAGGACAAGCCGGACAAGGACAAGACTTGTACGCAAAAACGGGAAAATTGCACGCAGGATGCAGACATTTTCCCCGAAAATGCATGCAATTCCAAACAAAGCAAAGAAAGCAAAGTAAAAGAAAGCAAAGCAAAAGAAAGTAGAGCACTTCCCCCTCTTACTCCCCCCGGGGAAAGCGGAGGAGCGCAGGGAAATCCTGATTTAGACATTCCCGGATATGCCTACAACAGGAATACGCACAACCTGGAATGCCTCATGCTGAATCTGGAAAAGCTCTACATCACCGACCGGGAGGAAATCAGGAAGATTCTGAAGTTATCGGACTACGGCAGGCTGGGAAACTACGTCTGGAAAATATTCAATGGGACGAACTGGAGCAAGGTGAACAGCAAGGGAGGGTACATCATCTCGGTACTGGCAAGAGAGAAGCGGAGTACGGGAAGCTGATTCCACAGGGCACAAGCTATCAATAACATGTCATGCAGGAAATCAATAACGTGTGATACAAAAAACAAATATCGTGTCGGCAGGATATTAATTCCTTGCCGACACGATATTCATTCCTTCTTCGTCCTTAAAATTGTGACTTATAATTATGCTGATATTCAGCGCAAAACCTCTGCAATTCAATAAAAAATGGCTGGAACACAGCAAACAGTTCCTCATCGTGCTCTTCAAGGTATCGAATTGCCTTATCTACGGATATATCAATATGATGATATTCCACCATGATGTTCAAAGACTCTCTTATTCCGTTCAGAGTGGCGTATTTCCGCAAACGGTCGGTCAGGATAAAATGCCAGATAAAACGTTTGAACCGTAGCGGAAGATAGCGGTAATTGATAAGGAGGGAAAGATAAAAATTCCGGGTATACTTCCTCAAGGAGCCTCCGGAGAACGACTCGAAACGGGAAGCCAGCAAATAATCGAAACAAATATCCAGCAATACCCCCGAATACCGTCCGAATTCAGGTTGAAGCCTATGCACCACCTCGCAAACTGCCGGATGATGGTCGGTATAGTCGTCAATAGCGCGGTGAAGCTGAATACCCTTGGCTATATCCGGCGGATAATTCTTATAGGAGCTTCCCTTTACGGCATCGCCTACAAAATTGCCCAACTGTACTTTTCTGTTCGAACCGGAAAGGAATATATGTGCCAGATAGTTCATGACAAAAGATTTACCAGCTCCTTGCAAAGACGCTCCTTCACCTCCTCCATCGACACCTCGTGTCCCAGCTCTTTCTGCAAAGAAGTGACACCCTTGTCTATGAATCCGCAGGGATTGATATAGCTGAAATAACGTAAATCGGTATTCACATTCAGTGCCAATCCATGCATGGTGACAAAATGGCTGCTGCGCACGCCGATGGCACAAATCTTACGGGCACGGGGAGTATCGCCCTCCAGCCATACGCCCGTTGCCTTCTCCAGACGTCCGGCCGCGATGCCAAACGAAGCACAAACACGGATTACCGCCTCTTCCAGCAGATGCACATATTCCTTCAACCCCAAAGAAAAGTCGTCAAGGTTCAGAATAGGATAGCAGACCAACTGTCCCGGACCATGATACGTAATGTCTCCGCCACGGTCAATATGATAGAGCGTAGCCCCTATCCTGCGCAGTTGTTCTTCTCCCAGCAGCATATTCCTTTCTTTTCCGCTACGCCCCAATGTATAGACATGGGGATGCTCGCAGAGCACAATATGATTGACATAGCACTCTCCTGCCTGCTTGGCATGTACAAGTGCGTCAAACCATTCCGTCTGCCGGCTCCATGCTCCGGCATAAGGAATCATGTTCCAATCTGATATTTCCAGTTTCATGCAAGCAAATATAGCACTTTTTTGAATTCACTCCCCGAATTTATCTTAAATATGTAGCATCAATTCATAAAAATACACCTTGATAATCTGATAATATCTCACGTACTTTGCAAACATTCTGATATAACTATTCACAAAAAGACAGACTTATGAAAAAAAGAATTCTAATAACGCTATTCGCAGCGTTACTGTTCAGCTTTTCCATATCTGCACAGATATTGAAGGGGCACGTATATGATGCAACGACCAATGAACCGCTTGCAGGGGCATCGGTCACCTACAAGCTGAAAGACACGCAAGGCGTAGTGACCGACATAAACGGTGCATACGAAGTACACCTGCCGGCGGGAGGTGTAGATTTGGTATTCAGCTACGTGGGATATGAGGATGTGCCAATGCCCATCGTCATCAGCAAAGGAGACATTATGCAGAAAGACGTGTACATGAAGGAAAGCACCAACCTGCTGGAAGATGTCGTGGTCTCGGCCGGACGGTTTGAACAGAAGCTGAGCGATGTGACGGTCTCCATGGATTTGATAAAGGCCAGTGACATTGCCCGCCAGGCTCCCACAGACATCACCTCGACACTGCAGACCATTCCGGGGGTGGATATCATCGACAAGCAACCCAGCATTCGAGGCGGTGGCGGCTGGACTTACAGCGTAGGTGCCCGCAGCCTGGTACTGGTAGACGGGATGAGCGTGCTCAGCCCCCAAAACGGAGTCATCAACTGGAACAGCGTACCTCTGGAAAATGTGCAGCAGGTAGAGGTCATCAAAGGAGCCTCCAGCGTGCTCTATGGTTCGTCGGCCCTGAACGGCATCATCAACATACGCACCGCACGGCCGGGACTGACCCCTCAGACCCGTTTCAGTGCCTATGTAGGAATCTATGACGACCCCGACAACAGCGATTACCAATGGAGTGACAAATCTTTCTGGAAAGAGGACAAATATCCGGTAAAGCCCTTGTTGCGCAACAGCCTTTTCAGCGGTGTACGCAATCCGCTCTACGAAGGTTTCGACCTCACCCACTCCCGCCGCATCGGTAACTTTGACGTCAGCGGCGGACTGAATCTCTTTACCGACGAGGGCTACCGCCAACAAGGTTACAACAAACGTTTCCACATCAACGGAAACCTCACCTACTATCAGCCGGATATGGGTATGAAACTGATGAACTACGGTTTCAACGTGGATTTCCTTTCCAACAAGTACGGGGATTTCTTCATCTGGCGCTCGCCCGGCGAGGCCTACCGCCCCTCTCCCTTTACTAATATGGGACGTGAGTCCAACAACTTCCGCATTGACCCTTTCTTCAACTTCACCAATCCTGAAAGAGGTACTTCACACAAAGTAAAGGGCCGTTTCTACTACAGTGCGGACAATGTGGTACGCCCTACACAATCCGCCTCCATTACGGATATTCTGGGCAACATGGGCACCGACGCACAAGTCATCCAGAACATTGCCAATGGAGACTACACAGCCCTCCAGCCACTGATGACCGGAGTTATCAAATGGCTGGGAAGCGACAAGCTGAGTGATTTGATGGACGGTGTCTTCGGCTCTCTGGACAACATATTCCCCAATGCCACCACTGCCGACTATTGCGACCTCATCTCTTGGGTAATGAGCAACGGCCTGCCGTCTGACATGGGAGGACTGCTTGAAGGGAAACTACCCAGCGACCTGGTTCCCTGGCTATCCGGTGTACTCAATCCGAAGCGCAATCAATCACCAACACGGACGGACAAGAATTACGACTATTATCTGGACTATCAGTTCAACAAGAAATGGGACGGCGGCGCACAAATCACCACGGGTCTGACTTACGAACATATCCGCACCTTCTCCGGCGAAACGGAAGAAGTACATCAAAGTGACAATGTTGCCGCCTATATGCAATACGACCAGCGCTTCTGGGACCGCCTCAGCGTATCGGCCGGTGTACGTGCCGAATACTACCGGATAGACAAGCACTACCGGGAAGCCGACACAAAGGTTTTCGGGAGCAAGATTCCTTTCCGCCCCGTGTTCCGTGCCGGGCTGAACTACCAGCTAGCCGATTACAGCTTCCTGCGTGCCAGCTTCGGCCAGGGTTACCGTAATCCCTCCATCACCGAGAAATACCTTCGCAAAGACATCGGAGGTGTAGGTGTATATCCCAACTACAACGTACAGCCGGAAAAAGGATTCAATGCCGAGCTGGGATTCAAGCAAGGGTACAAGGCAGGCAATTTACAAGGATTTGCAGATGTCGCCGCTTTCTATACCCAATACAAGGATATGGTGGAATTCCAGTTCGGCCTATTCAACAATGCGGACCTGAGCATGATAAACAGCGTTACAGACGCCATACAAATGCTGAAGAACGGCAAGGGTTTCGGCATCGGGGCACAGTTCCACAACGTGTCCAAAGCACAGATTTATGGAATGGAAATCAGCACCAACGGCATGTACACCTTCAACAAAAACGCCAAGCTGCTCTATAACCTGGGATATGTATATACCGAACCGAGGGATGCCGACTACAAGAAACGCAATGCCCTGGAGAACACCTATACCGACCCGCTTCAGATGAAGGAGAAAAGCAATGACGGCAAGTACTTGAAATATCGTCCGAAACACAGTTTCAAGGCCACGCTGGACTTTCAGTGGAAACGCATCAACATAGGTGCCAACGTAAACTGGAAAAGCAAGATGCTTGCCGTGGACTATATTATGCTGGACGAACGCAGCAAAAGTGAACCTGACCTGCTGGACTACGTGCGCGGCATCCTCTTCGGCTCGTCCAACGGGGAAACCCTGGCATCCTATTGGAAAAAGCATAATACGGACTATGCCACAGTGGACATGCGCTTCGGGGTGAAAGCCACCAAGGAAGTAGCTTTCCAGTTCATGATAAACAACCTGCTGAACAAGGAGTACAGCTATCGTCCCATGGCAGTGGGCGCGCCACGTACTTTCGTCGTAAAGATGGACGTTACATTTTAAAAAAAGAACATTTCATTTTAAAAACAGAATGTCTTCCGTTACTTTTTCCCGGAAAAGAATTACCTTTGTGCGAACTCTAAACGACAAAGCGTATGGAATTTCCTCAAGTCGACCTGCCAGTAGACATGATTGCATGGACTGAAGTAACGGAAGACATTCTAAACATATACAAACAGTCTTGCCGTCTGAAAGCATGCATCTTTGCACTTTGTATAGAAGGTTCCATCACGGTATCCATCAATCTGATGGATACGGAAATCAAGCAAGGGGATTTCATTACCCTGCTTCCCGGAACTATCATACAGTTTTACGAACAAAAGGAAAAAGTGTGCCTGGGATTCGTGGGGTTTTCTTCCCATTGCCTCAATGGAGTCAACCTCATCCAGTCTACATTAAGCTCCTTCTCCAACATACTGGAGTATCCGGTACTGGCTATCAACCCTACCGTCGCCTCCTATTTCAAGGACTATTTTGCCTTATGGGCACGCATCACGACCGGTCCCTATCCTCCTGACACCAAAATGGCACAGAGCACTCTGAGCATGCTCTTCAGCGGCATAGACAGAATGTATTGCCACCGTCCGCAGATGCAAAAAGGGAACAAGAGCCGGAAAGAGGAAATATGCCGCGAACTGGTGCAGCTCGTCATCGAAAACTATACCCGCGAACGCCGCGCGCAATTCTATGCCGACAAACTGGGCATCTCCCTGCAACACCTCAGCACCACCGTGAGGCAAGTGACCGGCAGAAATGTATTGGACATCATCGCCCACGTCGTCATCGTAGACGTAAAAGCCAAGCTGAAATCAACCAACATGACCATTCAGGAGATTGCCTATTCCCTGAACTTCCCCAGTGCTTCCTTCTTTGGAAAATACTTCAAGAGGCATATGGGCATGAGTCCGCTGGAGTATAGGAACAGCTGAGAATACAGCCGTCAGAACCTGGAACTCAGACGAAGGCTGCTCAAAGCCACGGATACACAGGAAAGAGCCATGGCAGCACCTGCCAGCGCAGGACTCAGCAGGATGTCATAGACGGGATAGAGTACTCCGGCCGCGACAAAGATACCCACTGTATTATAGATGAAAGCCCAGAACAGATTCCGGTACATGAGGCTCACAGTCTGGCGAGACAACCGGAAAACTTTGGGCAACAGCAGTAGGTCTGAAGTCCTGAGAGTAATCATGGCGGTGTCCATCAACGTATCGGTCCCCTTTCCCATGGCAATGCTTACATCAGCACAGCTCAAGGCTTGCGCATCGTTCACGCCGTCACCTACCATGGCGACCGTTTTACCCTGAAGCTGCAGCTTATGGATGAAATCCTCTTTGTCATCGGGCATGGCATCGGCCACAAAACGCATGATACCCAAACTGCCGGCCACGGAAGAAGCCGTACGCTCACCGTCTCCCGTAAGCATGCATATCTCGATGTCCTGGATACGCAGTTCCCGGATAGCTTCCATAGAAGTCACCCTCAACTGGTCCTTGATGGCAATAACGGCAAGTAAATCGTTCTCACGCCCAAAGTAGACAATACTGTTTCCGTCCGATTCATATTGCGTCAGCATATCGGCCAGAATATCCGACAAATTGGCTTGATAATCTTTCAGCAGTTTATGGCTTCCTACCCAATATTCCGCACCTTGATAGGCCACTCTGACACCTTTTCCGGCAATGCTTTCGAAACCGTCCAAATGGGCAGGGATAACCTGCTCTTCCCCTTCCAGGGCCGTAACGATAGCTTCTGCCAGAGGATGGTCCGAAGTAGACTCGGCGGCAAGCAGTACATCTTTATAATGCTCCTCCTGCCCTTGCGCCCACAGCCAGCCTATTACCGTAGGATGCCCTTCTGTCAGAGTCCCGGTCTTGTCGAATACCACCACATCCACATTACGCATCTGCTCTAAAGCGGAAGTATCCCTGATAAGGATATGATTGCGGGCAGCTTTATTAAGGCCCGCCGCCAAAGCTACTGGAGTGGCCAGCCCTACCGCACACGGACAAGCCACCACCAATACGGACAAAGCGGCAAACAGACCGTGTGACACTACATCTATGCCTCCGAAGAACACCCATATAAAAAAGGTCAGCAGGGAAATGATGAGAATGACCGGGACAAAAAGCTCGGCAACGCGGTCGTCAATGCGTTGCTTCTCCGGCAGTACGCGGGCTGCGTTATGCTGCCAGCCTCCCAACCGGCAGATAGCCGCCGACACATTTCGCCGGGCACGTTCCTCCATAAACTCGCCGGTCAGGGAAAAGGCGATGATGACGGCGGCAACCCCATAATAGACATGCGGTTCCAGCCCGATGCCCAGCCAATAATCCGGGAAGAAAGTGTTGAACACACTGAACAGAAAAGCCACAGAGGTGGTAAGCGCCACCAGACGGTCTATATTGTTGCGGCCCGACCGGGTTCCCTTCCAGGCACCGGCATAAAAAGGAGCGCCGAAAAACAGCAGTACCGGAATTGCCAGTACCATCTGTATTTCACGGGTATAGGGTACATGCACAGAGACTGTAGAAAACAGTATCAGCACGATGGCAAAAAGCCATGCACCGACGACGCGCAATCCCGTGCTGTGCATATCCGGCACGGGATGTGCCTTAGTAATTATATTGCTCATTCGATTTATTTTTTAGATGGTTGTTGTTCCGCTTTAATAAAGCAACAACCGGAATGAGCAGTTTGTTCAATTACTTCTTATCGTCCTGCTTGGTTTCCTTGACAAACTCCGCTTCATAATGGAACTTTTGGAAACCTTTTTTCAACTTTTCCACATTGGTCTTGTCGGCATCATACATGATGGTTACCGTCTTTGTCTTCAGGTCTGTGTTGAAGTCCTTCAGTCCCTTCTCAAAACGGATGTTATTGTTTATCTTCCTTACACAGTTCTCACACTTCATCTGTGCCACCTTGAACACGGCTGTACGGATGTCTTTTGCCATTGCGGCAGATGCACAGAAGAGTACAACTGCCAAAGTCATTAAAAATCTTCTTGTTTTCATTGTTTCGCTATTGATTTAATAAATAATATTATATTCTCGGCAAGTTAAAACGGACACCTACATAGGCTTTTGCCCCATGCATCGGTCCCCACACCATCGTAGCGTCAAAGTTGCTTCCCCAGGGATTGGAAGCATCAATGATGGGGTTTTTCTGCTTGAAGTTTGTCAGGTTCTCGCCACCGACGTATATAGACCAGCGACGGAAATAGCGCGTCACCTGGGCACTCAACTGCTCGAAGCCGCCATAGCGCCTTTCCCACGACCAGTTGCCGTCTGTCAGTTCGTATGGAGCCGGCATGCGCCCGCCACCGTTCAGTTGCAAAGTCACATCAAACTGCCACAATCCCAAAGGTGTCTGATAAGAAGCCGTCAGCAAACCTTTATACTTGCTGGTAAGGGGTTTCTCCATCAGCTCTCCGTTGTAATTCGTTTTGGCATCCGTCCAACGGTAAGCCGCGGTAAAGGTGAAACCCGGGAAGAACGGATAGCTTGCCTCCACCTGCACTACCTGCGAATAGGAACGGCCGTGAAGGTTGTAGAACAGAACGGCATGCGGGTCCGTATCCATATCCACCACCACCTGCTTGCGGAAATCCGTGTAATAGTATTCCGCATTCAGGTTCAAGGTTTTGCCGAACAAGGGAATATAGGCGGAAGCGCTTGCGCCATAGTTCCAGGCCTCATCCTGGTCAAGACGTTTGGCGATGTCTATCCGGCGGCTGCTTGCCAGCAGGTAGTTATTCTCGGCCAGCACATGGTTTGTGCGGTATCCCTTTCCTACCGAAAGACGGAAATGTACATACTCGTTGGGATTGTACTTCACATGGAAACGCGGAGTGACGAAATAGCCGTACTCACTGCTATGGTCGCCGCGGATACCACCCATCAGCACCAGTTTATCGTCCCAGTTGTAGGTGTACTGCACGTAGGCGCCGGGGACGGCTTCTTTGGTGAATTTCTTCGTCAAAGGCTGTGCGGCGTCATTGTCCAGGCGATAGTGCTGGTCGTAGGAGTCATAGTTGAAGCTCAGTCCGGCAGAAAGGCTTTGACGCTTGGTCAGTTCCGTCTCGAACAGCAAGGAGGCATAAGCGTTGTGCTGGTCCACATCGTAGATTTTCCGTCCGTACAAGGCATCCTGCTTGTGCAGGGAGCCGGAAAGGATCAATGCCAGGTTGGTGTTCTTCTCCTTATTGAATATATAGGCGTTCTTGGTGAAGGCTTCGTAGCGGTCGGTACCTATACTTATCTTATAAGGGTCTGCCAGGGACGTTTTGCCATGGCTGACTTGCCCGCTGTTGCGGTCTTCTGTAAGCACTTTGATGCCTGCCTGGAAGACGTAGCGGTCGCCCATGTATGCCCAGCGGTTCCAGAGGTTGTACTGCTCCACACGGGGGATGTCGGCAAAGCCGTCGTCGTTGCTGTCGTGAGCTTTGGTCTCATTCTCGTAATGCGCCAGCAAAGAGGTGCTCCAACGTTTGGAGAGTTTCACCGTGGCATCGGCATTGGCTTCGTAGCGGTTGGTGCTGCTGGCAAAGAGGTTGGCGGAGAACCAGTCGGCTTCGGGCAACTGGGGTTTCTTGAATTCCACATTGATTTGTCCCGTGATGGCCTCATAGCCGTTCTTCACGGACGAACTGCCCTTGCTCACCTGAATGCTCTGCATCCACGGCCCAGGGACATAGCCCAAGCCGTAGGGGGCGGCAGAGCCGCGGTAGTTGGGGATATTTTCCGTCATCATCTGCACATACGTACCGGACAAGCCGAGAAGCTTGATTTGCTTGGCACCGGTGGCGGCGTCAGAGTAAGTGACGTCCACCGAAGGATTGGTCACAAAACTCTCTCCCAGGTTACAGCAGGCGGCACGACTCAACTCGGCGCTGCTTATCATATCTTCATTCATCACACTGTTGCGCAGCTTCATGGTGCCCAACTTACGGCTGACCACATTCACCTCGCTCAGTTCCACCCCTTCGCGCAAGACAATGTCGAGCGTCTCATTGCGGTTACTGACGTGTATCGTATCGTTCTCAAAACCGATAAAGCTGACTACAAGCATATGCTTGTCATTGGGTTTGGACAAGGAGAAGGTACCGTCCGCCGAAGTGGTGGTTCCTTGAGTGGTTCCCTGCCAGAAGAGGTTGGCACCTGCAATCGGGTCGCCCAAATTATCCCTTACCGTTCCCTTTACCTGCGCCTGCAAGGCGGTGAAAGAGAACAGAAGGATGGCTATCAAACTATATTTCATTTCTGTTTTATACTTAAAGAAGTGATTAAAAAACAAACAGTTCCCTCCGGACAATTCATGTCATTGCCCCGTATAAAACAACACTAAATGAGAAGCGTGGAATAGAGCGCCAGATAATGACGCGAACCGACGACATATGGCGGTGCCCCGAAATGCACTTCCGGAGTACAGGCCACTTGCGGCAAGGAGTAATCAAACAACGGCAGTTGCTCACAAAACAATGTAAGGGATGGCACGAACGAAGCAGACTCGTGTGCATGCTTCACGAAATCCACCTTGTAGTAGACGGCTGTACAACCGGTATCCTTGCATGTTTTTTGTGAACCACGATGTGCATGATGGCATTTGGAACAGCCGGAGGTGCAGCAACTTTGTGTCGTCTCGCATACGGCACAGCAATACTGAACTACAGAAATCCCCACTCCGCTTATAATGATAAGGGAGGAAAAGAGTACAGCCAGTATGTAACGGAGTTCCTTCATAAGCGCTGCAAAGATAGAAAGTTTTAACCGTTTGCCGGAATTAATTTTTCCTTTTTTATGTGTGCAGTTCGTTAATAAGTTCTATATTTGTCGATAAAGTTTTTTGATTGATATGTTGATTTATAAACGAAATTCAATATGAAAAAGCAAACTGTCAGCCTACTTGTCCTTCTGCTTGCGGCAAGCGGCTTTTTCTTTTCCTGCGGTAACACCGTGAACAAAAACGCATACGCGTTGGAGTTCGACAGTATACAAGTAAACGAAACCGTACATCTCTTCGGAGACACAGCCAAGCCGGCCTGCAACCTCATCCTCAACGTTGCCTACGCCAGCCAGTCATCCGACGTGAGGCTGAAAGACAGTCTGAACGCCTTCTTCCTCTCTGCCTGCTTCGGCGACAAGTACATGGCGATGACACCCGAAGAAGCTGTCAAGAAATATACGGAGAAATATGTCGGCGACTACCGCAATGACCTGGAGCCGATGTACAAGAAAGACGAGGAGGACAAACAGGACGAGCAGAGCATAGGAGCCTGGTATTCCTATTATAAAGGAATCGAAAGCCATGTGCAGTTGTGCAATACCTTAGTACTGACCTACCGTATAGATTACAACGAATATACCGGCGGCGCACACGGCATCTATATGTCCACCTTCCTCAACCTCGACCTAAAGACCCTAAGCCCCATCCGCCTGGACGACCTCTTTGAAGGCGACTATAAGGAAGCGCTGACCGACTTGCTTTGGAAACAGCTGATGGCAGACAACAACGTCAGCACCCGCCAAGAGCTGGAGGACATGGGTTACGCCACCACCGGTGACCTGGAGCCTATCGAGAATTTCTACCTGGACCCAACGGGAATCACCTTCTATTATAATGTATATGAAATTGCCCCATACGTAATGGGAGCAACCAAAATCACGTTGTCTTATGAGGACATAGCCCCTCTGATGAACGGTAAATTCATTGTATTAAGCAGCGCTATAAAAACAGACGGCGAATAGGAACTGTAATCAATTGTCTATCAACATAAAATTCACAATGGATTTAATACTCAAATATTTCCCGGACCTGACGGAAGAACAGAAACGGCAGTTTGCCGCACTCTACGACCTCTATCTGGACTGGAACTCTAAGATTAATGTCATTTCACGCAAAGATATAGAGAACTTGTACGAACACCATGTGCTGCATTCTCTGGGCATAGCCAAGGTAATCCGCTTCAGGCCGGGGACACAGATTATGGACCTCGGCACGGGAGGAGGCTTTCCGGGAATCCCGCTTGCCATCCTTTTCCCCGAAGTATACTTCCATCTGGTGGACAGCATCGGAAAGAAAGTACGCGTAGCCTCCGAAATAGCCAACAGTATCGGGCTGAAAAACGTCACCTTCCGTCATGCCCGCGCAGAAGAGGAAAAAGGGAAGTTCGACTTTGTGGTGAGCCGTGCCGTGATGCCACTGACAGACCTACTGAAGATTATCCGCAAGAACATCTCCTCCAAACAGCAGAATGCATTGCCCAACGGACTGATTTGCCTCAAGGGGGGCGAATTGGGAAACGAAACCATGCCCGTCAAGAACAAGACCACGTTGTGGGACTTGAAGGAGTTCTTTGAAGAGGAGTTCTTCGAGACAAAGAAAGTAGTATATGTAGGGGGATAAATCTAAATACATAATATGAAAATAAAGAGATTCGAATTTAATATGTTCCCGGAGAACTGTTATGTGCTTTGGGACGAAACCAATGAAGCGGTCGTCATTGACCCGGGCTGTTTTTATGAGGAAGAAAAGCAGGCCTTGAAAAACTTCATCATCAAGAATGGGCTGAATGTGAAACATCTGCTGAATACCCATCTGCATCTGGACCATATCTTCGGCAATCCTTTCATGCTGAAAGAGTTCGGCCTGAAGGCCGAAGCCAACCAGGCCGATGAGTTCTGGATTGACGAAGCGCCGAAACAAAGCCGCATGTTCGGCTTCCAACTGCAGGAAGCCCCCGTGCCCCTGGGCACTTATCTGCACGATGGAGACATCATCACCTTCGGCAATACGGAACTGGAAGCCATCCATGTGCCGGGACACTCGCCGGGCAGCCTGGTGTACTATTGCGCGGCAGACCACTGCATGTTTTCGGGGGATGTGCTGTTTCAAGGCAGCATCGGCCGTGCCGACCTTGCCGGCGGCAACTTCGACGAACTGATAGAGCATATTTGCAGCCGTCTGTTCATCCTGCCCAACGACACGATTGTCTATCCCGGACACGGAGCACCGACTACCATAGGAATAGAAAAAGCGGAGAATCCGTTCTTCCGGTAAATATACAGCAAACTTTTAAATCATTACAGCCATGAAAAACGACCTATTGGCCTACCGCCACATCGGCATCAGCGAAAAAGACGAGGAGAAGATGCTCCAAAAAATAGGAGTGAAAAGCCTGGACGAGCTGATTGATAAAACCATTCCTGCCAACATCCGCCTGAAAGAACCGCTGGCTCTGCCCAAGACAATGACGGAGTACGAATTCGGACAGCACATTGCAGGACTGGCTGCCAAAAACAAACTTTACACAACCTATATCGGTATGGGATGGTACAATACCATCACTCCTGCCGTTATCCAACGGAATGTATTCGAGAACCCCGTTTGGTACACTTCCTATACCCCCTATCAGACCGAAGTCTCACAAGGACGCCTGGAAGCCCTAATGAACTTCCAGACTGCCGCATGTGACCTCACCGGCATGCCCCTTGCCAACTGCTCCCTGCTGGACGAAGCGACTGCCGCAGCCGAAGCCGTGACGATGATGTACGCCCTGCGTCCGCGCGACATGCAGAAATCGGGTGCCAACGTGGTATTTGTAGACGAAGCCGTCTTCCCGCAGACACTGGCGGTAATGACTACCCGCGCCATTCCGCAAGGTATCGAGCTGCGTATAGGAAAATACCATGAAATGGAATTCACGCCGGACATCTTCGCCTGCGTACTGCAATATCCCAACGCCGCCGGCAACGTGGAAGATTATCGCGCCTTCGTGGAAAAAGCCCATGCGGCCAACTGCAAAGTGGCCGTTGCCGCCGACATTCTGAGCCTCGCCCTGCTCACCCCTCCGGGAGAATGGGGAGCTGACATCGTCTTCGGAACCACACAACGGCTCGGTACACCGATGTTCTACGGCGGGCCGTCGGCAGCCTACTTTGCCACCCGCGACGAGTACAAGCGCAATATGCCGGGACGCATCATCGGCTGGTCGAAAGACAAATACGGCAAGCTGTGCTACCGCATGGCGCTGCAAACCCGCGAGCAGCACATCAAGCGTGAAAAGGCGACTTCCAACATCTGTACCGCGCAGGCACTGCTGGCTACAATGGCAGGCTTTTATGCCGTATATCATGGTCCGGAAGGTATCCGCACCATTGCGGAACGCATCCACAGCATTGCCGTATTCCTGGAAAAGAGCATCAACAGACTGGGGTACAAGCAGGTCAATGCACAATATTTCGACACGCTCCGCTTTGCACTGCCCGACACCATTTCGGCACAGCAGATACGTACCATCGCTCTAAGCAAGGAAGTGAACCTGCGTTATTTCAAGAATGGAGATGTAGGCATGAGCATTGACGAAACTACGGATATAGCTGCCGTCAATGTACTGCTCTCCATCTTTGCCATTGCCGCCGGAAGGGATTGGGAAAAGACAAGCGACGTACCCATGGCAAGTAGCATCAGCGCGGAGATGAAGCGCCAAAGTGCCTATCTGACACACGAAGTATTCAACAAATACCATACGGAAACGGAGATGATGCGCTACATCAAGCGCCTCGATCGTAAGGACATCTCACTGGCACACTCCATGATTTCCCTCGGCTCGTGCACCATGAAACTGAATGCCGCCGCAGAGATGCTGCCGCTCAGCCGTCCGGAATTCATGAACATGCATCCCCTGGTGCCCGAAGACCAGGCCGAAGGTTACCGCGAACTGATAAGCAACCTCAGTGAAGAGCTGAAGATAATTACCGGCTTTGCCGGTGTCAGCCTGCAACCCAACTCCGGTGCGGCAGGCGAATATGCAGGACTTCGCGTCATCCGCGCCTATCTGGAAAGCATAGGACAAGGGCACCGCAACAAAATACTGATACCGGCATCCGCACACGGCACCAACCCGGCATCTGCCATCCAGGCAGGCTTTACCACCGTGACCTGCGCCTGCGACGCACAAGGCAATGTGGATATGGCCGACCTGCGCGCCAAAGCGGAAGAAAACAAGGCGGACCTCGCCGCCCTAATGATCACCTACCCTTCCACACACGGTATCTTTGAAACGGAAATTGTGGAAATCTGCCACATCATACACGCCTGCGGTGCGCAGGTATATATGGACGGTGCCAATATGAATGCCCAAGTAGGCTTGACGAATCCCGGCTTTATCGGTGCGGATGTCTGCCATTTGAATCTGCACAAAACGTTCGCCTCTCCTCACGGTGGCGGCGGACCGGGCGTAGGTCCCATCTGCGTGGCAGAGCATCTGGTTCCGTTCCTTCCGGGACACAAATTGTTCGGCAATGCCGCCAACCAGGTGTCCGGAGCTCCTTTCGGCAGTGCAGGTATCCTCCCCATTACTTACGGCTATATCCGCATGATGGGAACAGAAGGGCTGACACGGGCCACAAAGATAGCCATCCTCAGCGCCAACTACCTGGCAGCCTGCCTCAAGGATACGTACGGCATTGTTTATCGCGGTGCTACCGGCTTCGTGGGACACGAAATGATATTGGAATGCCGTAAGGTGCACGAAGAGACGGGCATCAGCGAAAACGACATCGCCAAGCGCCTGATGGATTATGGATATCATGCCCCTACCCTCTCCTTCCCGGTACACGGCACACTGATGATTGAACCGACGGAGAGCGAAAGCCTTGCCGAACTCGACAACTTTGTCCACGTGATGCTGACCATCTGGGACGAGATTCAAGAGGTGAAGAACGGCGAAGCCGACAAGACGGACAACGTGCTGGTGAATGCCCCGCATCCCGAATACGAAGTGGTAGCCGACACATGGGAGCACAGCTATACCCGCCAAAAGGCAGCCTACCCGATAGAAAGCGTGCGCGAAAACAAGTTCTGGGTGAACGTGGCACGTGTAGACAACACGTTGGGAGACCGTAAACTGTTGCCCACATGCTATGGATGCTTCGACTGATGAAAAGAAAGCGTAACGGACTATTTTATAGTAAAAAAGAAGAAACCATCAATTCCATCTCCCATGGCATCGGCATTGCCATGGGAGTAATTGTAAGTGCACTATTCCTGATAAAATGCTACCAGGCACAGAACCTTTGGGCAGCATGCGGCGTATGGCTCTATCTGTTCGGCATGGGCGGCTCCTATCTTGCCTCCACACTTTACCACTCCCTGAAACATCATAATCCGTGGAAACGGCGCTTGCGGCATTGGGACCATGCAGCCATCTATTGGCACATTGCAGGCAGTTACTCCCCCATCACACTCATTGCATTGAGAGAGGACGGCGGTTGGGGCTGGGGACTGTTCGGCTTCGTCTGGCTATGCGCCATCATCGGCACTGTTGTCAGCTTCCGCAAGATGGAGGAGCACAGTTACGTGGAAACAGTGTGTTACATCCTGATGGGACTGTCCGTACTGGTAGTATTCAAGCAGCTTTTCGCCCTCTCCCCTACAGCCTGCTACTGGATTATTGCCGAAGGAGTATGCTACATCACGGGAGCTGCTTTCTACTCCTTGCGCAAGGCACGGTACATGCATTCGGTTTTCCATTTCTTTGTATTGGGCGGTTCAGCCTGCCACATGGTGGCTGTATGGGACATACTGGTGAAGATGCTGTAAGCAAACGGCAAGCGCACAACCGCTAAAAGAAGTTAATAAGTATCTCTTTCCCTTGCTTTTCTCCATAACTTACCCTACGTTTGCAGTGTTGTACATCAGTACAACACTAATAAAGTTATGATAACGATAGAGAACACAAGCTACGGATACAAGTCCAATCCACTTATTTTCAACAACATATCTTTGGAAATAGGAAACGGTATATATGGACTTCTGGGAGAAAACGGCGTAGGCAAAACGACGCTGATGCATCTCATCTGCGGACTACTCTTTCCCAAAAACGGAAAGTGCAGCATAGACGGAAGAAACACGGCAGAGAGACAGTCCGAAGGGTTGGCCCGTTACTTCTTCCTGCCCGAAGAGTTGCAGATGCCTACCGAAAGCATTGCCAGCTTCGCTGCACGCCATTCCGTATTCTATCCACATTTCAATCAGGAAGAATTCAAGCTGAACCTGGAAGAGCTGAAAATCAACCGGAAACAAAAACTCTCTTCCGTCTCCTACGGACAACAGAAGAAGGCAATGCTGGCATACGCCTTTGCCCTGCATACTCCATACATCCTGCTCGACGAACCGACAAACGGGCTGGACATCACCTCCCGCCAAGCCTTGAAACGTATCATCAGCCGCAGCATCGACGATGAAAGCACGCTGCTCATCTCCACCCATCAGGCGCACGACTTCGAGAATCTGCTGGACCATCTCGTCATCCTTGGCAAAGGCGAAATATTACTGAACCGTTCGCTGGACGAAATCAGTAACCGGCTTCTCTTTGCCCGTACGGACATCCTGCCGGCAGAAAGCATCTACAGCGAACAAGACTTGTCGGGCCATTTCTCCATTCTCCCCAACGAGGACGGAGAAGAGAACACACCGGACATCGAACTGCTGTATAAAGCGGTGCTGCAACAACCGGAAAAGATAAAGAGCATGTTTCAATGAAAATCCATCATACAAACAGAACTATGAACGCAACTTTTAATCTGAAACGCTTCCTGCTACTGGAACAATATAAAAGGAATGAGACCGGCAGACACCTGCTTTGGTCGGCAGCCGTCGTATCGTTCATCTGCATCCTGTGCATCCTCTACGACATAAACCGCGGTGGAAGTTACTACGGCAAACATACCTCTGCCACCGAATTCTCCCGCTACGTACTATGGTTTATCCTCATGGCCCCCTGCCTGCTGGAAACAAATTTCAGCAAACGCAGCTCCACTCTCGATATACTGCTGCCGGCATCGGCATTCGAGAAGTTCCTGCATATCTGGATAAAATACCTGCTGCTGCTTCCCCTATTCTGCAGTCTGCTGATAGCCTGCCTCAAAGGTCTGCTGTCCTTAAGCGGCAGCGAGTTCCTGCAGTATTTTGCAACGCACATCACGATGTTCCGGATACACAACACCCAGATACTGACCTATGTAATCCTGCATGCTTCCGCCTTCATCGGCTACTTCGCCTTCAGCCGGCAAGTCCTGCTGAAAAGCTTTACCATCTTTGTAGGCTCCATTGCCGTCTGCATAGGAATTGTAACTTTTGTGGCCTCCCTCATGCCCGAAGCCAGAGCGGACGGATATTGGATGGATAACATTGCCACATGGCCCAACACCAACTATCCGTTGTCGGCCGGTGCACAAGCCATCGTGACTTTCTGCAATTATGCGGCTCCTATCAGTGTGCTGCTCGGTTCATGGGCATCGAGCTACTTCCTGCTCAAAGAAAAACAGCTTTAGCCTATGGACTTCAAGACCAACAAACCGATATACCAGCAGATTGTAGACTTCTGTTTCAGCAAGATTCTCACCCGCGAATGGCGGGCAGAAGAGCGGGTGGTATCCGTGAGGGAGCTCTCCACACAACTGGCAGTGAACTCGCGCACCGTGCTGAAGGCCTATGAATACCTCCAGACGGAGGACATCATCTACCCGGAACGGGGAATGGGGTTCTACCTCTCCAAAGATGCGGTGAAGAAAGTGATGCGAATACAGAAGAAAGAGTTTTTTGACAACCAGCTTGCCGACATGTTCCGCAGCATGGAGCTACTCGGCATCAGTATAGAAGAAATAACAGAACGATATAACAAACTTAAAAAAGACGGTTCATGAAGAGATACGCAAAGACTGCATTATGGATTACCTTCGGACTCCTCTTCGGACTTACGATTGTCAAAGTTTCGACACTGATGTACGAGATTTATTCCTTCATGCATTCCTAACTTTCATCGGACAGACGAGGAAAGTATAAACAACTGATATACAAGCTTCAGCATCTTCCCTTAGCAGGAAGAGTGACTTTTACATCCCTATCCAACAGTAACAGACTAATACAAACGATTATGAAAACCAAACTTTTTTTACTATTGCTTGCCCTCTCCGTACTCCGTACGCAGGCACAGAGCCTCTCCATCAAAGGACGCGTCACGGACGCCTCGCAAGAAGCAGTTATAGCCGCCAATGTGTCATTATGGACCATAGACTCTACTTTGGTGACCGGAGTAACCTCGGATGCACAAGGCAAGTTCGCCCTCCATAAAATCAAGGCAGGCGATTACCGCCTTTCCATCTCCTTCATCGGCCTCCAAAGTGAAAACATACTGCTGAAACTGAATAAAAGCCTCGACCTGGGCGATGTACAGTTGCAGGAAGATGCCGTGAGCCTCGGTGAAGTGACGGTATCTGCCAGCAATGTGCTGCAGCGGGTAGACCGGCAAATCATCCTGCCTTCCGAAAGCCAGCTCAAACGCTCGTTCGGTGCCTACGACCTGCTGAACAATCTCGGCATTGCCCGTCTGCAAGTGGACAATCTGAGCAACAGCATGAGCGTCAGCGGTGGCGGGTCCGTACAAACCCGTATCAACGGCATTAAAGTGACAGACAAGGAGATAGCGGCCGTCAGAGCCAAAGACGTACTGCGTGTGGAGTTCATCGAAGACCCCGGCAAGCAGTACGGAGACGATGAACTGGGCGCCGTAGTCAACATTATCCTGCGCCGCCGCGAAACGGGCGGTGTTGTGAACTTCCAACTCTCCGATTCGCCCCACACCCTATGGGGAGAGAATTTCCTGAGCGCGAAGTTCAATTACAAGAACTCCGAATGGGGCATCGACTACTTCAACAAGAACGGCAAGTATCACAGCCGCCTCGAATCCCATGAAACCTTCTATCTGGGCGACCGTACCATCGACCGCATCAAGGAAGGCATCGAAGACGAGTCTCCCTCCCTGAGCTTCATCAACAACCTGAATCTGACGTACAATCTGACGAAAGCGGACAAATATGTATTCAATGCCATCTTCCGTAACAACCTCAGCAATGCCCCCTACCAGAATGAGCTGAACAAGATGTGGGCAGCGGGCAGCACGGAGTCCATCTATTCGTACGTCAACAACCACACATCCAGCTACTCTCCGGCGCTCGACCTTTACTTCCAGCATACCCTGCCCCATCAGCAGAGCATCCAGGTGAATGTAACGGGAACGCTCATCCATACCAAGAACAACCGGAAATACAAGGAGTACAAGGACGAGAACGCACCGCTGGCAGACATCCAGACATTAGTGGACGGCGACAAACGCTCCGTCATCGGCGAAGCCATTTATGAAAAGAACTTCAAGGAGGTGAAGCTGAGCGACGGTGTCCGCCACTATCAGATGCGGACGGAGAATGAGTATAAAGGTTCCAATCCCACCACTTCGAAGATGGACCAGTCGCAGACATCCGCTTTCTTCGAGGTGCAGGGCAAGGTAAAGGACTTCAGCTATGCGGGCAGCGTAGGCATGACACGTGCCTGGTTCAAGGAGAGCGAGGAAGAGCATGCTTACTATACCTTCACGCCCACCGTGCGGTTGAGCTATAATCTGAAGAAGGCGGGATTCCTGCGCTACCGGTTCAACATCAGTCCTGCCATACCGTCGCTCGGCTCGCTGACGGATGTAGAGCAGGCGATGGATACGATACAGATAGTCCGCGGCAACCCGTTACTGAAAACGTATCAACAGTTCACGAACTCCTTGTCTTACAGCTATTCGAAGAAGCAGTTCAACGCCAATCTGAGCGTGCGCCACCAGTATTATGACAATCCCATCATGGAAAGCATCTTCGTGGAGGACGGCAAACTGATACTGAAAGATGAAAACCAGCGGTCGTTCCAAAGCCTGAATGCGGAACTGATGGTCGGCATTAACGGCGCTACGCTGTTCGGGCTGAAGGATTTCCTGACGCTTTATGCTTCGGGAGGATATACGCGCAGTTGGTCGGAAGGTTTGAACTATAGCCATATGTACGATGAATTCTATTACAGCGTGATGGCGCAAGTGCAATATAAAGACTTCTCGCTGCTCGGGCAGTTCCGGAAAGTGCAGAACAATTTCTTCGGCGAAACCATCAAGAAGAACGAAAACCAGACGGCATTCATGGCAATGTACACCCGGCGGAACCTTCAGGCGGGAATCGGCATTATGTTTCCTTTCACCAATAACTATAAGGTGGGAAAAGAAAGAATCAGTGAAGTGGCTCCTTTCCGTTCCGAAACATTCGTCAGGGAGACGGGACAGATGGTCGTACTGCGCATGGGCTATACATTCGAGTTCGGACGCAAGCACAAGGCAGGCAACAAGGGGCTGAACAACAGTGATACGGACAGCGGCATCATCAATATGCAGCGATAACCCATTTCCTCTGTGAAGAGGAAGCCCAACGGAGAGTGGCGGAATTATACGTTATTTTGCTTCATGTATGATTAATTACCTGACCGCCACCTCTCCTGCGGGTATCTCTGTTTAGCGGATGATGGTCACCGTACCTTCCTTCACCTTTTTCTCCTTCACCGGAGCATCGGCGGGAGCATATCCCAGGGCTGCGCAGCCATATACCTTATGGCTCTCGGGTACACCCAGCTTTGTCAAGAAAGCGCGGACATCGGGGTCGTCGCAGGTCTGCCCCAACTGGTTAATCCAGCAGGAACCGATGCCGAGGGACTTGGCTGCAAGAAAAATGTTCTCCAAGGCGCAGGCACAATCCATACCGGCCCACCACTTGTCCGGCTCATTGGAGACAATGACCAACGTGGGGGCATGATAGTAGCAACAATAAGTCTGGCTGTGTCCACGCTCCCGTGTATGGAGGTCGTCACTCTTGGCAAAGGCACCTTTGATTTTATCGTTCAGCTCTTCCAGCACCTCCTTATTCTGGATGGCGGTAAAGTGCCACGTCTCCAAATGCATACCACTGGGAGCATAGGTAGCCGCCTCAAGGATAAGGTTCAAATCTTCTGCGGAAACTTGCTGTTCCGTATAGGCACGGACGCTGCGGCGTGCCTTGATGGTTTGTAATGTCTCGTTCATTTATTTATTTATTTGAGAATTGATAGTTGATAATGCACATCAGTACGTGTTCAGTGGGGCTGTTTCACCGTTTCACCAGCCCAATCTTTACATTCAGCTTGAAGTACCAGACGCCGTTCTCGCGCTCCAAGAAGCCGTATTTATCTTTCTCTACGGCACCTTTCTCCAAACGCGTATTCTGATAGAGGAAGTCTGCAAAGACCTGCGGACGGGATTTGTGGTAGCAAAGTACCTGCCCGCTGCCGTCCGTCAGGAAGATGCCTTCGACGGCAGAGTCCGTACCGTTATAAATTTTGGCAGGGCGCATGCCGAGGGCAAGTGCCAGCAGGAACTGCTTCATCTTGAACTCGTAGAAGCGGTGCTTGTTTATCAACTCGTCCTTTATCTTCAACGGATTCATCTCCTTGATGCGCTCCGTCAATTCGCTGATGCGGGTGATGCCGTCCAAGTGCATCAAGCGTACCATCTCGGCAAGCATGCGGGGGAAGTGGAGGTCTATCATCAGCAAGTTGCAGCGGAACACGCGGTCGGCAACGTCGGCATACTTCAGCACGCCGCCCAGTCGCTCAATCATCATCATGCGTTCTGCCACTTCCGTAGGAGATTCCGGCAGGGCATTCACCTTGTTCACCGTGGGCACGGCAAACTTGACACCGCTTTGCTCCAGCTTCAGATTCGCCGTGCGCCCTCCGTCCAGCAACGGATTCATCGGGGTAAGACGACAACGGACATTGAAGCCCGTTAGAGGTGCTTCGGGATGCCAGAAGGCAACGGAGAAGTCGGTACGGTCCTCCGTCTTTGCTTCCAGGTCGAAGATGTTGATAGCATCCAAAAAGGCTTCCAAACCTTCGGACACTTCCACTTCCTCGCCCGAAACGTTCTTCAGCAGATGCAGAACCAACTCTGCCGCATCACCAAAGTCTTCGCGGGGGAAACGCAGTTCCTCCTTCTCGCCCGGAACAAACGAACCGTCCTTCCCGGCAGTTCCGCTGACAACGCGCACTTCCTGCGCTTCGATATAGTAACGGCGCGTACCGTCATGCTCTTCCCTCTGTATCAAGGCAACGGGCCAGCGCAGGGTTTCGTCTTTTTCAGCTTTCGGTGTACCCAGTGACACGGCTCCATCCGCCAGCAGGCGAAAGAAGGTGTAGAGCTCGCCCAGTTCTCTTTTTGTTGCACTAAATGCCATAAACTTTCTTTTGTTTAAAGGAGGGAGTCAGCCTTTCATAAGGAGTGATGCCGTTTCCGCAAAGAAAACAGTCTGTTCCTCATAGGAAAACAACTTGTTCCGTTAAAGGAAACGAACAACTTCCCTATTAAAAGGGGCTCTTATCCCATTTGTTGTATTATTCAAACCTCAATGTTTCTACTTTCTCCAACCGTGCCCGCAACTTCGGCATCATGGACTGACGGATGCGGAGCGTCATACGGCAGTCCATATCATACGACTGTTCCAGAATTTCCGGCTCCTCCTCCTTCACCACCCGCATCACATCGTTCATGAAGGGGTATTCGAAGAGGAAAGTCACCGCCTCATCTACCGTCTTTTCAATGATGGTGGCAGCGGCAATGGCTTCGGCGGCAGCAGCCTTATAAGCTACAATCAGTCCACTCGTACCCAACTTGATACCGCCGAAGTAGCGCACTACGATGACGAGAATATCCGTCAGTTCGTTGGAATTGATTTGTCCCAGAATCGGCTTGCCTGCCGTACCCGATGGCTCGCCGTTGTCGTTGGCACGGAAGTCCTTCCGCTCATGGCCCAACATGTAGGCGTAACACACGTGGCGGGCGTCGTAGTATTTCTTCTGGTAAGTTTCCAGATGCGCCTTCACCTCCTCTACTGTACGCACCGGCAGGGCAATAGCAATGAACTTGCTGCGCTTTTCAGTGTAAATGCCCTCGGAAGGGGCAACGATGGTTTTATACGTATCTTCGCTCATGCTGCAAAGATAATGCAAACCGAAGAGAGAACTTTCATGCTTGTATGAAAAAGAAATGAAATTTTGTATATACCTTTGTAATTGTACAACTTGTCATCCGAAGCATGACGAAATTATAAAAGACCGCATTTATGAAAAAGATAGTGATTGCCCTTGATTCCTTTAAAGGATGTCTCACCTCGGCAGAAGCCGGAGAAGCTGCCGCCCAAGGGGTACATGCCGCATGTCCCGAATGCCGGACCATCGTGCTCCCCGTGGCCGACGGTGGAGAAGGCATGCTCGACGTCCTGCTTGCAGCCAGTAACGGAAAACGTATCACCGTCCGTGCCCACGACCCGTTGATGCAACCGTGCGATGCCAGTTACGGCATCTCCGGAGACGGCAATACCGCATTCGTAGAAATGGCTGCCATCAGCGGCCTGCCACTGGTTCCTGCCGACAAAAGGAATCCGATGAAAACCACCACCTTCGGAACGGGCGAACTGATACACGATGCCTTGGAACGGGGATGCCTCCGTTTCGTCATCGGACTTGGAGGGAGCGCCACGAACGATGCCGGTCTGGGAATGCTGCAAGCATTGGGATTCCGTTTCTTCGATAAAGAAGGACACGAAGTGGGAAGCATGGAAAAAGGCATCGCCCTATGCGGTGCCCTTCTATCGGAAATCAGCTCCATAGACAGCTCTTCTGCCCATCCCGCACTGAAAAAGGCATGTTTCACGACGGCGTGTGATGTACGCAATCCTTTCTTCGGTCCCAATGGAGCAGCCCACGTATTCGCTCCCCAAAAAGGAGCAGACGCGGATATGGTGAAGGAACTGGATATTGCCATGCAGCATCTTTCAGACGTCATATTCCACACTACCGGCAAAGACGTATCCTTGCATCCCGGTGCCGGTGCGGCAGGCGGTATGGGGGGCGGTCTCCACGCATTTCTGGATGCACAGTTGAAACCCGGCATAGAGCTTCTTTTGGAAACTCTGGACTTTGCAGAAAAGATTAAGGATGCCGACCTCCTCATCACCGGAGAAGGGAAATCGGACCGGCAGACTCTTATGGGGAAAGTACCTTCGGGCATCTTGCAGGAAGCAAGGAGGCAACATATTCCCGTCATCCTGCTGGCAGGAGCGATAGAGGATGCCGGGATACTGAATGCAGCCGGATTCCGGGGCGTATTCTCCATTACCCCCTCTCCCATCTCTTTGGAGCAGGCCATGCAACCCGAGTTTGCTCAAGAAAATATCCAAAGGACAGTGGAGCAAATTTGCCGGATTTTCTTTTAACTCCCTCTAACTCCTTTAACATACCGATAGCACCAGATACCGACCACGTCGGCAATCAGCCAGCCGATGGGGATGGACCACCAGATGCCTGTCACCCCAATCTCAGGTATCGAAGCAAGCCAGTAAGAAAGAACTACACGGGTGCCCAGCGACAGCACGGTCAGCACAACAGACATGCCCGGCATACGGATGGCCCGGTAGTATCCGTACAGCAAAAACAAGATACCGATGCCACAGTAGAAAGCACCTTCAATGCGTAGGTACGCCACTCCCACCGCAATAATCTCCGTTTCGTCCGGACGGACAAAGATAAGTATCAACGGTTTGGCAAAGATGAAAACCAATACGGACACAAGGAGCGAAAAAACAACAGCCGTGACAAATGCACTGCGAACACCCCGGTGGATACGGTCGTAACGTCCGGCCCCGAAGTTCTGTGCAATAAAGGTGGAAAAGGCGTTCCCAAATTCCTGCACGGGCATATAGGCGAAAGAGTCAATCTTCACAGCTGCCGCAAAAGCTGCCATTACCGCTGTTCCAAAGCTGTTGACAAGTCCCTGTACCATCAGGATTCCCAGATTCATCACCGACTGTTGGATGCAAGTCAGTGTAGAGAAGGAAGCTATTTCCTTCAAGCAAGTACGGTCAAAACACATATCTTCATGATGCCATCGCAGTTCCGGACGCCTTCTGTAAGTATAAATGATGATGCCCAGAGCAGCTACTCCTTGAGCGAGGACAGTGGCCGCAGCCGCACCCTGAATCCCCCAATCCAGTTGTAGGATAAAAAACAAGTCGAGCGCTATATTCAGAACGACAGAAACTGCCAGAAACCAAAGCGGAGTGACAGAATCCCCTACTGCACGCAGCAGAGATGCGTAGAAGTTATAGATAAAGGTGAAAACTATACCGCAGAAGATTATCCACAAGTAGCTGCGCATCATGCCGTATATGTCTTGCGGGACCTGCAACAGCCGGAGAATAGGGTCGAGCCAGATAAAAACGGCTACATTCAGTATCAATGTCACGATACCTATCAGTACAAACGAACTGAATATGCTACGACGCAGTGCTACATGGTTTCCGGCACCATAATGTAAAGAGAACACAGTGCCACTGCCCATCGCCAGTCCCAGCAAAACGGATATAAGGAAAACCATCAATGTGTATGCCGAACCGACCGCCGCCAACGCCCCTGCACCAATGCATTGGCCTACAATGAGCGTATCTGCAATGTTGTAGCATTGCTGCAAAAAAGACCCTACCATCATGGGTAGGGTAAAATGTAATAAAGTACCGGTTATGCCTCCTTGAGTGAGGTCTCCTTTCCGTAGCATCCTGCTTTTGTTTTTAAGAGTTTCATTTCCGGGTACAAAGATACAAAACCCTCCAACAAATCATCTGGACTCGACGAAGAAAGAGGCATGTAATAAAAAAAGCAGAGGGTTAACCTCTGCTCTCCATACTGTTTTTGTCAGGATTCAGAATCTTTACGACCTGACGAACATCTCTCTTGTCTGCATTACCGTAAAGGCCAATCTGTTGTCCGGGTACTGTTCCCTTTTCATGTTCTGCCTGGGACAATGCTACTTTCGGGTCAATATGCCCTGCTTTCTTATCTATATTCATACCTATTGAGTTTTTCTAAATTCTTATATGAGAACAAGATAAAAAAGCAAATTGTTCAGCAGTGTCACGAGATATTTAGTAATTCCACTTCAAATATCAGTGTGGAATACGCCGGAATGGGTCCACTGGTACGTGTACCGTATCCCATGGTGTAAGGGATATATACAATCCAACGACTTCCGGGATGCATTCGTAGCAAGGCAATCTGCCAGCCCTCAATCACTTCATTCAGACGAAAAGCCTCCGGACAATTCCGTTTCCACGAATTATCGAACTCACGCCCATTAATAAGCGTGCCTTTATAATGCACAGATACTACACTGTTGAGACGTGGTGTCGGACCGTCTCTGCCTTCCTCCAATACCCGATAAAGTATGCCGCAAGGCAATTCCTTGATTCCTTCTGCCGTACGCAACTGCTCCAGAAACTGTTCGTTCTGCAATTTATATTCTTCTTTTCTACTCATATTGACTTTTTCAATACTTTACAATAATTTGTGCACTGCTTTCTTGCAGTTCCGCATATCCTTTTCCGTCAGCTCAGGATGCTTCTTAGTACCTCCCCTCTCAATGGTTTTCACAATCTTGAAACCACTCCATTTCAGAATCTCCCTGAAAGCTTTCACCACACCGTGCGTCTGATTATAGAGAATATTGAAAGGATAAGGGGTAGTACAAGTGCTTACCACAATCGCTTTCTTGCCCTTATGAAGCGGAAGGGGCATTCCCCAGGAGTTCTCCCCCATCATACCGTAAACCATACGGTCGAAAAGCACTTTCACTTCTCCCGGCATGTTTCCCCAATAGCAAGGGGCACCGATTATCACTGCATCGGCTTCTTTCATAGACTGCAACACTCTCTGTGCCCCATCCTCGGGCAGACAACACTTCAATGAACTGCGACACTTCATGCAACCGATGCAGGGATGTACCTGCAACTGTGGAACGTCTATATAAACTGTTCCAACTCCGCAGCCTTCAAGTTCCTGCTTCATCAGCTCCAACATTTTCGACATGTTGCCATGACGACGAGGACTACCGTTAAGAATCAATACCTTCATTGTATACTCTCAATTTTTCGGCAAAGGTCGGCATTTTCTACATAATAACCTTATTATTCTGTTTTAATCCGAAAAAAACGGGGATGTCTTTTAGTGGAAGACATCCCCGTTTCAGTTTATATCAATTCATTTAGTCCAGTTTATGAATCACCAACCCCGAACGCAACTTCGGCTCAAACCAAGTTGTCTTGGGAGGCATGATGTTGCCCGTATCGGCGATGTCCATCAGCTGCTTCATGGAAACGGGATAGAGGGCCAATGCCACTTTCATCTCACCGCTGTCCACCCGCTTCTTCAACTCTCCCAGACCACGGATGCCGCCTACAAAGTCAATACGCTTGTCGGAACGGAGGTCTTTGATGCCGAGCACTTCATCCAGTATCAGATTGGAGGAGATGGTTACATCCAGTACTCCAATGGGGTCGTTATCATTATAAGTACCCGGTTTGGCAGTAAGGCTGTACCACTTTCCGTTCAAATAGAGGGAGAAGTTATGCAGTTCGGACGGCTTATAGATGTCCTCACCTTTCTCCTCCACGATGAAATTCTTGCCCACAGCAGCCAGAAACTCTTCGGGAGTCATGCCGTTCAAGTCCTTCACCACCCGGTTATAGTCAATAATAGTCAACTGGTTGGCAGGGAAGCACACAGCCATGAAATAGTTGTACTCTTCGTCACCACGGTGATTGGGGTTTTGCTTGGCCTTCTCCGCACCCACCAAAGCGGCAGCGGCGCTGCGATGATGCCCATCGGCAATGTAGAGGGCGGGCATTTGGGCAAACTCTTGGGTAATGGCATCAATGTCCTCCTGCTTGTCTATAATCCAGAAGGTATGGCCGAAACCGTCACCCGGAGCGATAAAGTCGTATACCGGTTTCCCCGCTGTATAACGGGAAATGACGGCATCCAGTGCAACGTTATCGGGATAGGCAAAGAATACGGGCTCAATGTTGGCATTGTTCACGCGGACATGCTTCATACGGTCCTCCTCTTTATCACGACGAGTCAACTCGTGCTTCTTGATAACGCCGTTCATATAATCGGGAACATAGGCACCGACAACAAGACCGTACTGTGTCTTGCCGTTCATGGTCTGGGCATAGACGTAATAGTTTTCTTTATCGTCCTGCACCAGCCAGCCTTTCTCCTGGAACATACGGAAGTTCTCTGCAGCTTTCTGATAAACACGTTCGTCATGCTCATCCGTACCGACGGGAAAATCTATTTCCGGCTTGATAATATGATATAGGGATTTTTCATTACCTTCCGCTTCTGCACGTGCTTCTGCAGAATTCAATACGTCGTAAGGACGGGACGCTACTTGTTCCACCAAATCCTGAGGGGGACGAATCCCTTTAAAGGGTTTAATTATAGCCATAAGAGAGTGTTTTATATGGATTATTGAGGTTTCTTTTTCACGAAATATCTTACCAGATAAATTGCACTACCTAATATCAGTACAATAGATACGCCCTCGCAAAAACCGAGGGCGAAATCTGACAATTCATTTCTGAATATACTACTTAATGAAAATATACCAGCACCTATTGCTAAATAAAGAACTGAACATTTATAGGTAGTCTTACTATTCATCTCATTTCCTGTTTACGCGGAACTTCTCGCAACCGTCTTTCAGGAAGCCTACAATCTGCTTGGCAGCGGCAATACCTGCGTTGATATTGGCTTCGGCAGTCTGGGCACCCATCTTTTTCGGTGTAGAGAAATAACGTCCGGCAAACTTGGCTGCAAATGTTTCATTGGCAGCAGGCATAATGTCGGTCATGTATTTCAAGTCGGTACGCTCTTCCATCAGCTGGATAAGCTCGGCTTCATTGATGACTTCCTTACGGGCTGTGTTCACCAGCAGTCCACCTTTCGGCATCTTGTTCACCAATGCATAATTGATGGAATTCTTCGTTTCGGCAGTTGCAGGAATATGCAGGGAAACGACATCGCAAGTAGAGTAAAGCTCTTCAGCAGAACCCACAGCCTTCACTCCATCCTTCTCGATTACTTCTTTCGGGCAGAAAGCGTCGAACGCATAAATCTCCATACCGAAGCCTTTGGCAATACGGGCTACGTTGCGACCCACGTTACCATAAGCGTGGATACCCAGTTTCTTGCCCATCAGTTCCGTACCGGAAGTACCGTTATACATATTACGGACAGCCATCACCATCAAGCCGAAAGCCAACTCGGCCACAGCATTGGAGTTCTGTCCCGGAGTATTCATTACACATACATTGTGGGCAGTAGCTGCTTCCAGGTCCACATTGTCATAACCGGCACCGGCACGCACCACAATCTTCAGTTCCTTGGCGGCATCCAGCACTTCAGCATCAATGATGTCACTGCGGATAATGATAGCGTTGGCATCTTTCACAGCCTCCAACAGCTTGGCTTTTTCACCATATTTTTCCAGCAGCACGAGTTCGTAACCTGCTGCTTCTATTTCTTTACGGATACCGTCTACTGCCACTTTGGCAAACGGTTTGTCTGTTGCAACTAATACTTTCATAATTTCATGATATTAAAAAGACTCACCACAGATGACACAGATTATCACAGAGTTTAATCATAAAAACAATCTGTGCAAATCTGCGTAATCTGTGGTGAAAAACAATATTATTAATGAAGTTTCTCAAATTCCTGCATGCAGTCAATCAAAGCCTGCACGCTTTCCTTCGGCATGGCATTATAGCAGGATGCACGGAATCCACCTACAGAACGGTGTCCCTTGATACCTACCATACCTCTTTCGGTAGCGAACTTCAGGAAGTCAGCTTCCAATTCCTTGTATTCGGGAGCCATCACAAAGCAGATGTTCATGCGTGAACGGTCTTCTTTGGCAGCCGTACCCACAAACATTTTGTTACGGTCAATTTCAGCATACAGCATATCGGCCTTTTCGATGGCACGGCGTTCCATTTCCTTCACGCCACCCTCTGCCTTAATCCAACGCAATGTCTGCAGGGCTGCATAGATGGGGACAACGGGAGGAGTATTGAACATAGAGCCGCTATCCACATGCGTCTGATAGTTCAGCATGGTCGGGATATAGCGGGATACCTTACCCAGCGCGTCATTCTTCACGATGACGAATGTAACACCGGAAGGAGCCAGATTCTTCTGCGCACCACCATAGATACAGATATATTTGGATACGTCGATGGGACGGGAGAAAATATCAGAAGACATATCGGCCACCATCGGAACGTTTACGTCCAAATCCTCTTTCAGTTCCGTACCGTAGATTGTATTGTTGGTAGTGATGTGGAAATAGTCTGCATCAGCAGGCACTGTATAGTCCTTCGGAATATAAGTATAAGTAGATTCAGCGGAAGAAGCGACTTCAACTACTTCACCGAATGCCTTAGCTTCTTTCATGGCTTTCTTGGCCCATACACCCGTATTCAGGTAAGCAGCTTTCTTTTCAAGGAAGTTGAAGGGTACCATGCAGAATTCCAAACTGGCACCACCGCCCAAGAATAGTACCGAATATCCTTCGGGGATATTGAGCAATTCTTTGAATAATGCCACAGCTTCGTCCACAACGGGTTGGAAGTCTTTGGCACGGTGGCTGATTTCCATCAGTGAGAGGCCTGAGCCATTGAAATCAAGAATAGCTTGTGCCGTATTCTCAATCACCTCACGAGGAAGGATAGAAGGTCCTGCATTGAAATTATGCTTTTTCATTTGAAGTTTGTTTTGGTTATACAATTTCGTTCATTAATGTCTTTCGACTTTGCGAAATTACGGAAATATTTCTTCAAAACAAACCTTTCCTGATGAAATTCTATTTTTAAGCCGCATTTAGCTTACTTTTTAATGGTTTATACAAGATATATGCACCATTTTGTTATCTTTACTTATCAAGGATAATACTTTTAGAGAAACTAAAAGCAAGGCGGTTTCATTACTTCATATTCAAAAGAATAAGCGCAAATAAAATGAATATTTATAAGATAAATCACTTTGCTTCCTCGATAACAGTTTTCATTCCCTTGATTTTTTCACCGCGTACCAGCGTCAGCAATTGTTTCATTTTACTGCGGCGCACGGCTACAAAGGCATAGTGTTCCTTTACGTCCACCTGCCCGACATCTTCACGCGCCATCCCTCCTTTTTTATACAAGAAGCCGACAATATCTATCTTGTTCAACTTATCCTTTTTCCCTTTACCTATATATAAGGTAGCCCATCGGGGCTTGGCCGGTTTGGGAAGCGTCTCCGGAAACTCGTACGTTTCGATGTCTTCAGAAATGTACTCGGGTACCCGCTCCTCAGCATGCAGGACAAGATATGCATTTCCCGATGCCTCCCAACGGGCAGTACGTCCATTACGGTGTGTATAGGCTTCCTCGTTTACGGGAGGATGGTAATGCACCACATTCTCAATACCCGGAATATCCAGTCCGCGGGCGGCAAGGTCTGTAGATATCAGTACGGCGCAACTGCCATTACGGAACTTGTAAAGCGCACGTTCGCGGTCGGGCTGCTCCATACCGCCATGAAACATGTCGCAAGGGAACTTCCTGGCTTTCAGGTACCCGGCAACACGCTCCACGCTTTCACGATAATTGCAGAATACCAAGGTGGAATGATAGCCGAGGGTACAAAGCAGGTTATAGAGGGTTTCCAGTTTGTCCTTCTCCGGAGAAACGACCTTATGCAGCCGCAGACGCGGAGCAAGGGCTTCCGGAGCAAGAAAATCAAGCTTCATGAACCGGGAGACAGAAGACGGGGAATCACCTCCTACTCCGGCAAATTGCGGTATTTCCTCTGCATCGGTGGCCGAGAGAAGCACACGCTTTTTCAGTGAGGGAAGCTGCCCGATAACCTCCACCATCTCGTCATGGAAGCCGAACTCAAGACACTTGTCGAATTCATCTATCACCAGAGTGACAACAGTGGCGACATTGAAATTCTCTTTCCTCAAATGGTCGTTCATACGTCCCGGAGTACCGATAATGACGGCGGGATGAATGCCTTTCATTGTCCGGTGTTCTTCCATAGCAGGGCGTCCGCCATAGCAGCTCATAGCCTTGAAAGGAGTTCCCATAGACTTGAACACAGTTTCTATCTGCAAAGCCAATTCGCGTGAAGGTACTAGTACAAGAGCCTGCACACCTTGTATATCCGCTTTCAAGGTCTGTACCAGCGGAAGGAGAAAAGCCAGTGTCTTACCCGAACCGGTGGGCGAAAGAAGTACTAAATCTTTAGCTGATTGATAGGCTTCCTTAGCAGCCTCCTGCATCGGAGTAAGTTCTTGTATCTTCAAATTATGAAGTATATCCGAAAGTTCCATGAATATCTCTTTTTTAATCAATATGCAAAGATACGGATAAGAAGTCAGTTTCCATCAAAACAAAAACAGCTTTTAAGAAAGCTACCTAAAATCATGACATGCCCGTCAATCGAATAGGAGAAAATTAAAGTCGTTTTCTCCCACTTTAATTTTGGGGAAGTAAAGATATTGAGGTTGTCAAGGACGTGCTCAATCTACCTGAGGAAACAGGTTGATTGAGCACGTCCTTGACAAAATCACCGTTTTCTTTTGACAAATATATTTTTATGCCAAAGATATAATATAAAATTGTAATTGATATGTAACGGTAATCTGAAAGTTATTGTTTAAATTTGCAACGTTTTTTAATAGTTTAATCATATTAATTAAAATCTCATGGCAAAAAGAATGCGATTCATTCTTTCCACAATTATGGTGATAGTCGCAATGACAGCTAAGGCTCAGGTGACTACCTCCTCATTAAGTGGAAAGGTAACAGACCCAGACAAAGAAGCCATTATCGGTGCAACAGTTCAGGCTATACACGAGCCTTCCGGGACACGATATGGCGCAATTACAAACATTGATGGTCGTTATACCATTCAAGGTATGCGGGCAGGCGGGCCTTACAGTGTGGAAGTCTCTTACATCGGCTACCAAACAATGATGTACAAGGATGTGACTCTTCAATTAGGTGAAGTCTACAATTTGAATGTACAGATGAAAGAATCATCAGAGCTTCTTGAGGAAGTAGTTGTTACAGCTCAAAAGACTAAATTTGCTTCCGAAAAGACCGGAGCAACAACCAACATTTCCAATACACAGATTGCCAGCATGCCTTCTGTAAGCCGTAGCATTACCGACTATTCTCGTTTGTCTGCTTACGGTGGTAATGGGATGTCGTTTGCCGGATCTGACGGTCGTACAGCCAACTTCACAATCGACGGTGCCAACTTCAACAACAACTTCGGTTTGAGTTCCAACCTGCCTGGTGGCGGTAATCCGGTCTCTATAGAGGCGATTGACGAAATTCAGATTGTCATATCTCCGTTTGATGTACGCCAGACCAACTTCATCGGTGGCGGTATCAATGCCATTACCAAATCAGGTACCAATACTTACAAAGGTACAGCTTATATTTATCACCAGAATGAAAACATGCGCGGTGATGCCATTGATCGTGAAACAATCTTAGGTGCTCGCGAGAAAGACCAGTCAACTACATATGGTTTTACTATTGGCGGTCCGATAATCAAGAATAAGCTCTTCTTCTTTGCAAACGGCGAGCTGCAGAATACTCCTGCAATTGCCAATCGCTGGCGTGCTTCCGAAGACGGTGTGGCCAATGCAGACGCATACATCTCACGTGCAACCGTTGCCGATCTTCAGAATGTGTCCGATATAGCGAAAGAAAGATATGGCTATGACACCGGTTCATTCAGCAGCTTCCCGTCTGACAATAAGAACACTAAATTATTGGCACGTATAGACTGGAACATCAACAACAACCATCGCTTGGCTTTGCGTTATAACTATACCAAGAATACCGTATGGAATGCCCCTAACGCTTCCTCTATGGACGGTGGTACTCGTATGTCGGGTAGTCGTACTTCACAGTATGCCATGTCGTATGCCAACTCCATGTATTCCTTGGATAACTTGGTACATTCATTGTCTTTCGACCTTAACAGCCGCTTCTCTGCTACCTTGTCCAACCAGTTTTTGGCAACATTCTCCAAGTTGGATGACGTACGTGGTACTAATTCCAGTATTTTCCCATTTGTCGATATTTTGAAAGACAATCAAAACTACATCTCTTTTGGTGAAGAACTTTTCACTTACAATAACGCAGTCCACAACACAGTGTGGAATATAAAAGATGACGTAACTTACTATACCGGCAATCATAAAATCATGGTTGGCTTGAACTATGAGCATCAAATGGCCGACAACCAGTATCTCCGTAACGGTACAGGATATTATCGCTATACCAGCCTGGATGACTTTGTTCAAGGAGCTGCTCCGGAAATTGTATGTTTGACTTATGGCTATAACGGTGAAAACGAACCTGCATCACGTGTTCAGTACAATAAATTGGGCTTCTACTTGCAAGACGAATGGAACGTACGTTCCGATTTCAAGGTTACAGCCGGTCTGCGCTTCGACGGACTCTTCTTTGATAATGGTGACTTGATGACCAACAATGCTATTCTTGACCTTGACTACAACGGTCGTCATATCGATACCGGCAAATGGCCCGGAAACTCATTGACAGTATCTCCTCGTATAGGTTTCAGTTGGGATATACTTGGCAACAATACTTTGAAGCTGCGTGGTGGTAGCGGTTTGTTCTCCGGACGTCTGCCTTTGGTATTCTTTACCAATATGCCTACCAATGGCGGTATGATTCAATATCAGGCGCAAGTCAATGCCAAGAATGCAAAAGACAAAGGTTTCACTATGGATGAATTCAAAGGTGGAATCCTTTCCACAGAAGCTCTGAAACAAAAGCTTTATGATTTGGGTTATCCTCAGACAATCAAACCGGAAGACGGTACAGTTCCTTCAAGCATTTGCGGCGTCGATCCCGACTTTAAAATGCCACAGGTCTGGAAGTCTTCAATTGCCGTGGATTATACAGTACCCGTATCATTCCCATTGAACGTGACGGTAGAAGGAATCTATAACAAGACACTTAATGCCGCCATGCTGAAAGACTGGAGCCAGAAAGATATAAACGGCTTTACACGCTTCAATGGTGCTGACAACCGTCCTGTATTCCCGTCTGACGCTACTTATACGGACGAGGCCGGCAAGAGTCTGCCCAGTGCTTACATGCTTGAGAATACAAGCCGCGGTTACGGATGGTCGACCAGCGTTACCGTGAACGCAGCGCCTGCCAAATGGATTAATTTGATGGCTGCTTATACGCATACAGTATCTAAGGAGGTGACTTCACTTCCGGGTTCCAATGCTTCTTCAGTACTCAACTACCTTTCTACATACGAAGGTGTCAACAACTTCCGTTTGCACAATGGCCTTAACGTTACTCCCGACCGTTTCATTGCAAGTGCCACTATCAACGACAAGAGCGGCAACCACTTTAGTTTGATTTACGAGACTTGGCGTGGCGGTTACAATTACTCTTACATGCTTGCCAACGACATAAACGGTGACGGTTACAACTACGATGCCATTTATATCCCTACAGACAAGCAAGTTGCCGACGGTTCATTCCGTTTCGTTAGCGAGGATGACAAGACACGCTTCATGGATTATGTACACAACGACTCATACCTTAAGAATAATCAGGGTAAATATGCTGAGCCCAACAGTCTTTATTCTCCTTGGGTACACCGTGTAGATTTCTCTTATAAGCACGATTTCAACTTGAATGTATGTGGTGCCAAGCACAAATTGCAGCTGAGCTTTGACATGAAGAACGTGCTTAATTTCTTCAATTCAAGCTGGGGAGTAAGTAAGCATTTGAATCCTGCTATCGGTAACGAAGCCCGTATCTTGAAGTATGAAGGTGTAGACGCTGAAGGTTTTGCTACATTCTCAACTCCGGAGTCTATAAATGGCAACACCAAGACTTGGACTCTCAACCATGCTATTGGTCAGTGCTGGTATGCTTCTATCGGTATTAAGTATTGCTTTAACTGATTATCAATTTAAATATAATCGAAGAATATGAAAAAATATCTATTTATAGTACTTGCTGCTGTGATTTCCCTTTTCTCAAGCTGTGCTGAAGATGATGCAGCAATAGGCTTGTCAGGATTGAAGGTTTCACAGTCGTACGTTGCGCTGCCGGTTGAAGGAGGTAGCACTGACATTACAATTGAATCGAAGTCCGAATGGATTATCACAGGTAACGACAAGGCCGATTGGCTTACCATCTCTACAACTCAAGGTCCTCAAGGCGAAAGCAAAATCACATTCTCTGCTGATGAAGCTGTGGATGGCCGTTCAGTGGAACTGAAGCTGAGCAGCGCCAATGAAACTCAGAACTTGACTATCATGCAAGGCTTGCCAGTCATTTCGGAAGCTACTTGTGCCGAGGTAATAGCCGGTCCCGACAAGAAGACTTATAAAGTGACCGGTGTTGTTTCAAATATTTCCAACACCGTTTACGGCAACTGGGACATTGTGGATGCCACCGGTAAGGTTTACGTCTATGGAACTTTGGACGCCAAAGGCAATACGAAGAATTTTGCCAGCCTGGGTCTGGAAGAAGGCGATGAGGTAACAATACAAGGTCCCAAAACCACCTACGGTACTACAGTTGAGCTTGTTGATGTTACTGTGCTCAAGATTAACAAATCGCTCATCAAGGTCGACTCTGTCTACAATGATGTACTTCCGGTTGAGGGTGGTATCTTTGAGGCATACATCATAACCAAAGGCAACGGCGTTTCTGTAGAAATTCCTGAGGATGCCAAAGAATGGTTGTCTATTGTCTCTATCGACCAGAAAGGAACAGATGCTTGCGTGAAGTTCCGGGCTGCCCGAAACGAAGGTGGTGACCGTTCAACCAGCATTACATTCCGCACTACTGACGGTAAAAAAGATTACACAAGCAAGACTGAACTCTCACAGCAGGGCGCCATCGTTGAAGCTACTGTTGCTGAATTCATTGCCGCCGAGGTTGGTGCTACACAATACCGCATTAGTGGTGTAGTGACCAAGATTGCTAATACCCAATATGGCAATATCTACATCAAGGATTTCTCGGGTGATGTATATATCTATGGCATCAAAGATTTTGCTGATTCTAATATCAAGGAAGGTGATATTGTAACTCTCGTTGGTCCACGTGCCGAATACAAAGGTACTCCGCAGATGACCAATGCCGTTGCAGAGGACGTGAAGAGTGTAAAAACAGTTACTGTTGCTGATTTCCTTGCAGCAGAGGAAAGCCCTTCACAATATTACCAGTTGACCGGTACTGTATCAAATATCGCAAGTACCCTTTATGGTAATTTTGATATTACAGATGAAAGCGGCAAGGTATATGTTTATGGTCTTCTTACAGGCTGGAAAGGCGCAAGCAAACAGTTCGAATCACTGGGTATTGTTGAAGGTGATAAGATTACTATATGCGGTGTTCGTACCAGCTACAAAGATTCCGATCAAGTGGGAAGCGCATTCTTCATTTCTAAAGTGACTGAATAAAGAATTTTTTATAATAAAGTAAAATCCGCACTGCCATCACAGTATATGTAGATGACATTGCGGATTTCTTTTTCAATTTTATATATGATATGAATAAAAGATATTACAATTTGATTTTAGCGATTTGCCTGTTGCTGCCATTGTTCTGTGGATGTAGCTCAGATGATTCTTCAGAAATGAATGAACATCCCACTATCAATGACATTCAATTCACTGAACAAGGTTCCAAGCGTGAAGTACTATATGCTATTGATGGTAGCAAAGGCTTGACATTGGATGAATCAATCCGTTCGCAAATCAGTATTGCAGCCAATAAGACTATTTCCGGTGACGGATTCACCTTTTCAGAAGAATTTGATACTGATAATCTATCGTCACTTCCCGATTACTCCACCGTAAAGCAATGGAGTGACAAGGCTGTGGCCAAAGCAAAAACTTCTTATTGGGTACGCTATCAGCTTCCTTCACAAGTTGCCATGTTCAAACTTCGCATCGCATACGTTGATGGGATAAATGTAGGAGTGGAGCATAATGCAGCCCAAAAAATTGTGATAGAAAACAAAAATGCGAATGTATCCGCCCAAGGACAAAATTACGTGACAGAATACGAAATGCCACATCTGATGGAGGGTAATACCTACGTGGAGCATGAAGTTACGGCCGGTGGCAACAAGGTGCTTAACTATGCAATGGAATGGAACGACCACATGAAACATTCTCGCTGGGTGGCCTATAGCTACGATGCCATTACGGGGGTGAAAAATGTAACCAGAAGTGATGACGCCTGGGCAGTAGACCCATTGCTGCCGGAGAGTATGAGGGTTGACAATAGCTGGCATACCAATGACGGATTCGACCGAGGACACCTCTGTGCTTCCGATGACCGTTCTTTTTCTACAGAAGCCAATAAGCAGACTTTCTACTTCAGCAACATGAGTCCACAACTCAACTCATTCAATGGCGGTTACTGGGTTACCTTCGAGCAGTTACTCAATTCATGGGTGCGCAAGGACAATGCCTTTGGAAGTGTGTACGATAAAATCTATGTGGCAAAAGGTGGAACGCTCGACAAGCTATTGATAGATTATAAGGGAACCAAGGCAGGAGGAGATGGAGTGATGCCCGCTACTGACTCAAATGGTTTCACATCAAAAGGATTGCCTGTTCCACAATATTACTTCATTGCCGTATTGGCTCATCGTGCCAATCAGCTTGTTGACATAGCTACATCCTATCAGGCCATAGGTTTTTGGGTGGAACATCGTGATGACTACGGCTATACTTTTGAACATCCGCTGAATAGGGATGACACCAAAGCAAATGCCATCAGTATTGATGAACTTGAAAGCAAGACAGGCATAGACTTCTTCTGCAATCTTCCCGATTATATTGAGGATGAAGTGGAGAGTAGCTATAATGTCACCGATTGGGCCTGGTAGTATCATGTGCTACGAATGAATATTCGTGAATCCGGACATGAATAATGGTATATTACACACTCCCTAAGTGACGAGTAGATAATAAGAAGAGAGAGGGAGGTTTGCCTTATGGCTGACCTCCCTCTCTCCTATTTGTTCTTTGAAATACTCAAATCAGTCATTCATGAGCTTTCTATAACGTACACGGGTGGGTTCTTCTTTCCCAAGACGTTTCTGTTTATTTTCCTCATATTCGGAATAAGAGCCCTCAAAGAAGAACACATTGGAGTCTCCTTCGAAAGCGAGGATATGCGTACAGATACGGTCGAGGAACCAACGGTCGTGACTGATGACCACGGCACATCCGGCAAAGTCCTCCAAACCTTCTTCGAGGGCGCGGAGCGTGTTCACGTCGATGTCGTTGGTAGGCTCGTCCAGCAGAAGCACATTACCCTCTTCCTTCAGGCAGAGCGCCAGGTGCAGGCGGTTGCGTTCACCACCGGAAAGCACTCCGCAGAGCTTTTCCTGGTCGGCACCGGAGAAGTTGAAACGGGACAGATAGGCGCGCGCATTGATGTCGCGTCCACCCATGCGAATCAGGTCGTTTCCACCGGAAATGACTTGATATACACTCTTGTTAGGGTCGATGTCCTTATGCTGCTGGTCCACGTAGGCCACCTTTACGGTTTCCCCTACCTCGAACTCGCCCTTGTCTGCCTTTTCCAGTCCCATGATAAGGCGGAAAAGCGTGGTCTTACCGGCACCGTTGGGGCCGATGATACCCACGATGCCGTTGGGTGGAAGCATGAAGTTGAGGTCGTCGAACAGCAGTTTGTCGCCGAACGCCTTTGCCACCTGCTTGGCTTCAATCACCTTGTTGCCCAGACGGGGGCCGTTCGGGATAAAGATTTCCAGCTTCTCTTCCTTCTCTTTCACGTCCTCGTTCAGTAATTTGTCGTAGGAGTTCAGACGGGCTTTCCCCTTTGCCTGACGAGCTTTGGGAGCCATACGTACCCATTCCAGCTCGCGTTCCAGTGTCTTGCGGCGCTTGCTGGCTGTCTTTTCTTCCTGCTCCATGCGCTTAGTTTTCTGTTCCAGCCAACTGGAGTAGTTCCCCTTCCAGGGGATGCCCTCGCCACGGTCCAGTTCAAGAATCCAGCCTGCCACATGGTCAAGGAAATAACGGTCGTGCGTCACGGCAATCACCGTACCCTCGTACTGCTGCAAGTGTTGTTCCAGCCAGTCGATGGATTCGGCATCAAGGTGGTTGGTGGGCTCGTCAAGAAGAAGCACGTCGGGCTTCTGCAACAATAGGCGGCAAAGGGCCACACGGCGGCGCTCACCACCGGAAAGATGTTCTACGGACTGGTCTTCGGGCGGACAACGGAGGGCGTCCATGGCGCGTTCCAGCTTGCTGTCAAGGTTCCAGGCATCGGTCGCGTCAATGATGTCCTGCAACTCGGCCTGGCGGGAGAAGAGCTTGTCCATCTTGTCCTGGTCCTCATAATATTCGGGCAAGCCAAACTTCTGGTTGATTTCCTCGTATTCTGCCAGCGCGTCCACAATGGGCTGCACGCCTTCCATTACAATTTCCTTTACGGTCTTGGTGGGGTCGAGGTACGGTTCCTGAGCCAGATATCCCACAGAATATCCCGGCGAGAACACCACTTCGCCCTGATAGGACTTATCCAATCCGGCGATAATCTTCAGCAGGGTCGATTTACCCGAACCGTTCAGACCGATGATACCGATTTTTGCCCCGTAGAAGAACGAGAGGTAAATGTTCTTCAGTACCTGCTTGTTGTTCTGCTGAATGGTTTTATTCAGCCCAACCATAGAAAAGATAATCTTTTTATCGTCTACTGTTGCCATGTATTTAATGATTAATGTTCAGTGATAATGATTAATATCAAGGATTAATGGGGACAAAGATAAGAAAAAAGATGATATTATTTTGCAATTTTCAAAAAAGTATCTATCTTTGCATCCGCTTAACAGCAATGAAGGATTGAATCGCTAGCTCAGCAGGTAGAGCACAACACTTTTAATGTTGGGGTCTTGGGTTCGAGCCCCAAGCGGTTCACATAGAAACAAAGTCAGAAGGCGACAAAAAGAAAAAAGTCCTACAATATCAATGTATTGTGGGACTTTTTTTATGTTTCCATCTTACCTGAAAGTCCCAAAAGGGTACGAAAAGAAAAGTTGGACATCCAAACAGTGGTACAATTGGTACAGTGGGTACAGCGCCTCTTCTGCTTCACACACATGTGCTTATGTACATTACTTCATAACGCGTACATTATTTATATACATGCGTGTGTGAGATAGAAGAGACGCTGTACCACTGTACCAACTGTACCCATCAACCTCACCTTTACGCCGCTCAAGTTCACCTTTACGCGGCTAAACCTCACCTTTATTCACGTCATTTCACCTCTTCCAGATAAAGCACACGGCTTGAATAGTCGTTCTGTTTGTGGTAGTCCACCTTATGTGTGTAAGGAATCTCCAACCCGTTTGCCATGAGGTAGGCACCGCTGAAAGTCTTTCCTTCATAGTTCAAGGGAACATTATCTATACGGTTCAGTTCATGCACCCGGTATTGCTTGTCGGCACAGAGCCCTGCCATCTTCACACGCGGCAGGTGCTGGTTACAGAAATGTTCCGTCTTCCACCAATAGAAGACTGCCTTGTCCTTCTCCGGAGCCACGTACATCAGAGAAGCCACACCTTGCTTGTCATAAGGAGAGAGCAGGCGGTAAATGTCTCCCAACTGTACTACGGGACGAATGGTCTTGTACTCGGCAATGGCATTCTTGCAAAGAGCCTTTTCTTCTTCCGTCATATTTTTGGGCTGGATTTCCATACCCAAACGACCACTCATGGCAACGTCTATCCGATATTTCAGAGGGATGGTGCGGAACGTCTGATGATTGGGGGCAGCACTGATATGCGATGCCATAGCGATGGCGGGGAAGAAATAGGAAGTTCCCCACTGCATATAGACACGTTGCAGGGCATCGGTATTGTCGCTTACCCAGAACTCGTCGAAGTAAGGCAGCACTCCGTAGTTGGCACGACCGCCGCCACTGGCACATGCCTGGATGGTAAGGTCGGGATATTTGGCACGGATGCGCTGGCAGATTTTCTCGAAGCCGCGGTGGAATTCGATGTACATGTGGCTCTGATTATCCTTCGTCAGATATTGCGAACCGTGGTTCTGGACAGACATATTGGCGTCCCACTTGATGTAATCTATTTCAGGATAAGAGGTCATCAGGTTGTCTACCACACCGAAAACGAAGTCCTGCACGGCAGGATTGGCAAGGTCAAGCACTACCTGCGTGCCGCCGCGTCCCAACACAACGTCACGTTCGGAAGCCTTAAGTACCCAGTCGGGATGCTTCTCGTAGAGTTCGCTGGTAGTGTTCGCCATCTCCGGCTCAATCCAGATGCCAAACTTGACGCCATGTTTCTTGGCATCACTCAGCAAGCCTTCAATGCCGTTCGGAAGCTTGTTCTTGTCCACCACCCAGTCGCCGAGTGATGAGCTGTCGTTCTTACGGGGATACTTGTCGCCAAACCAGCCATCGTCCATCACGAACAACTCGCCACCCATGGAGGCAATGTCCGCCATCATTTGATCCATACCTTGCTGGTTGATGTCAAAGTACACGCCTTCCCAACTATTCAAAAGAATCTTGCGGGGGGTAGTGCCGTGCGCCAGTTTGTGCAGGCGTGCCCAGCGATGGAAGTTACGGCTGCCGCCACTCAAGCCTTCATTACTATAAGTCAGGGCAAGTTCGGGAGTGCGGAAAAGCTCGTCCTTCTTCAAGGAATAAGTAGAGTTCTCTTCGTTGATTCCGGCAAAGAAATGGTGGTATTCATCATCGTGTGTCTCAATGCGGAGTTTGTAGTTGCCGCTGTAACAGAGGGCTGCACCAATCACGTTGCCCGTGTTCTCCTGCGGACGGCCGTCAAGGGAGAACATCACTTCGGCATGGTCAGTATGGGAATTGCGCACACCGTCCTTATTCTTGATAACCTTCATGCCCGGAGTGAGAGGTTCCTGCGTCAAAACCCCTTCATTGGCCCAGGAACCGGAGAGATGGGACAGCCATACATCGCCACGGCGGATGGGCAGATAGCCGGAAGCAAACTGATTGAGCACCACCGGCTTCTTCTCCTGATGGGAGATTTCAGTCCAGGATTCTATCACGTCGGCATCCTGCCAGGCACGGTAACAGACGTTGACGAAGAAGGGATACACCTTATCCTTCAGTGCCACGACAGTCGTCACGGCATTCCCTTCCTTTTCGGTAGTCACGTTCAATACTTCGAGCTGGAGGGTCATGTTACCGTCGGCATGCTTCACAGCGAGGGCCGTCTCCACGGGAGCATTCAATCCATATTCGGGATAGGCTGCATGGTTCGCTTCTGCCGCAGAGATATTCTGCAAGTCGGCTTCAGAAAGTCTGTTACCATAATACAAGTGTCTCAGTGTACCGCCTTCAGGAGCCGAAAGCACCAAAGAGGTTTTCGGAGTGGATACACATACGTTTTGAGCCAACAAACTGCCGGTCAGCAGCAGTACTCCAAAGAGGAAATTTGTTCGTTTCTTGAAATTCATGCTTTTCTTGTTTAGATTCTATATTCATTTAGCTGTGCGCAAATGTAGGCGTTTCCCCGAAGATAAAATAGTATCATTTTATCATATCCTTATACAAATTCTATTTCCGGCTGACAATTGTCCCCGTGGCTTGGTTGGCAGGCATCACCAGCACTTCCGCAATCTGGATATGCTCGGGGACGGCAGCGGCGAAATAGACCACTTCGGCTATATCGTCGCCGGTCAGCGGGCGTATACCTTTATATACATTATCGGCCGCCTCCCGGTTACCACGGAAACGGACGACGGAGAAATTGGTTTCCACCAACCCCGGCTTGATATTCGTTACGCGTATCGGGGTATCCACCAGGTCGATGCGGAGTCCGTCGGAAAGGGCCTTGACGGCAGCCTTGCAGGCACAGTACACACTGCCTCCCGGATAAGCGTAATCTCCGGCAATGGACCCCATATTGATAACGTGACCACGGCCTCGCTCCACCATACCGGGAACCACGAGGCGGGTCATGGCAAGCAAGGCTTTCACGTTAGTGTCGATGACAATGTCCCATTCATCCAGGTTACCTTCATGTTCCTTGTCCACCCCAATGACGAGTCCGGCATTGTTCACCAGTATGTCTACCGCCTTCCATTCCTCCGGAAGGGATTCGAGGGCGGCATGGGCAGCCTGCCGGTCGCGGACATCGAAAGGAAGCAGATACACATCGGCTCCATATTTCTCCAACAATTCTTTCTTTACAGCATTCAGTTTCTCCACATTACGGCCATTGAGTATAAGCCGGTAACCGTTCATGGCAAATTTACGCGCGCAGCCTTCCCCTATTCCCGAGGAGGCTCCGGTGATGAGTACAATCTTCTTTTCCATCATGTTATTAAGTTTTAATATCAATACTGCCAACAAAGGTATTACTTATTATTTTAACTTCATAGGAATAATGAATTTTAGAGTAAGGCGAAAAATCCCGATAAATTATGTAACTTTGCACCCGCTTTTTGAAAGCCCGAGAAACTGTTTTGATTTTATTTCAGCTTTCTTCTGAGATTTGTTTAATTCGTTTGGATAAAGTAAAAGACGCTTATGCAAAAGTCCGATTGCATCATCGGTGTGGAGCACGTATCGAAATTTTTCGGAGATAAGGCCGTGCTGAATGATGTGAATTTGTCTGTCCGTAAGGGCGAGTTTGTAACAATACTGGGACCGTCCGGCTGCGGAAAGACAACACTGTTACGCCTCATTGCAGGCTTTCAGACAGCCTCGGAAGGAGTGATAACCATTGCCGGAAAGGACATCACGCAGACACCGCCGCACAAGCGTCCGGTGAACACCGTGTTCCAGAAGTACGCCCTCTTCCCCCACCTCAACGTGTTCAACAACATTGCCTTCGGGCTGAAGCTGAAGAAGCTGCCCGGTGCCACCATCGAGAAGAAGGTAAAGCAGGCCCTGCGCATGGTGGGCATGACGGACTATGAGGACCGCGATGTAGACTCCCTCTCCGGCGGGCAGCAACAGCGCGTAGCCATTGCCCGAGCTATCGTCAACGAACCCGAAGTGCTGCTGCTGGACGAACCCCTTGCCGCCCTGGACCTAAAAATGCGCAAGGACATGCAGATGGAGCTAAAGGAGATGCACCAGAAGCTGGGCATCACCTTCGTATATGTGACCCACGACCAGGAAGAGGCACTGACCTTGAGCGATACCATCGTCGTGATGAGCGAAGGACGCATCCAGCAAATAGGCGTGCCGACGGACATCTACAATGAACCCATCAACTCCTTCGTAGCAGACTTCATTGGTGAAAGCAACATCTTGAACGGAGTTATGATAAAGGATAAAGCCGTCACCTTCTGCGGACACGAATTTGAATGCGTGGACACGGGATTTGGCGAGCAGATGCAGGTAGACGTAGTGATTCGCCCCGAAGACATCTACATCTTCGATGTATCCGACGCCGCACAGCTGACGGGGACCGTAACCAGCTGCATCTTCAAGGGTGTGCACTACGAAATGCTGGTGCAGACGCGCGAAGGCTACGAGCTGATGGTGCAGGACTACCATGCCTTCGAGGCAGGACGCGAAGTCGGTCTGCTGGTGAAGCCCTTCGACATCCATGTGATGAAGAAGGAACGCACCTGCAACACCTTCGAAGGAAAGCTGGTGGACGAGACACATGTAGAGTTCCTAGGCTGCAACTTCGAGTGCCTGCCCGTGCAAGGCATCGAACCGGGCAGTAGCGTACAAGTGGAAGTGGACTTCCAGTACGTCATCCTCGAGGACAACGAAGAGGACGGCCGTCTGACGGGTGAAGTGAAATTCATCCTCTACAAAGGAAACCATTACCACCTGACCGTGTTTACGGACTGGGACGAAGATATCTTTGTCGACACCAACGACGTGTGGGACGACGGCGACCGTGTAGGTATCACCATCGCCCCTCAAAATATACGGATTGTTCAATCTCTTAATAAGGAAGGAAGTGCTCAATAAGTTATCCCATTTCTTTATGCGCCGGCGCAACTGGACGGTACCCTACGCGCTGTTTCTGCTTGTATTTGTCATAGTACCGCTGCTGCTCATCGTGCTCTACGCCTTTACGGACGACGGAGGAGCGTTTACGCTGGCCAACTTCCGCAAGTTCATGATGCACCCCGAAGCGATGAACACGTTTGTCTACTCCATCGGAATAGCCGTCATCACCACGCTGGTCTGCCTGCTGCTGGGCTATCCGGCGGCGTATATCCTGAGCCAAAAACAATTCAACACCTCACGCACCATGGTGGTGCTGTTCATCCTCCCCATGTGGGTGAATATCTTGATACGTACGCTTGCCACAGTAGCGCTGTTCGACTTCCTGAACCTGCCGCTGGGCGAAGGTGCCCTTGTGTTCGGTATGGTCTACAACTTCCTGCCGTTCATGATATACCCCATTTACAACACCCTTCAGAAGATGGACCACAATCTGATTGAGGCTGCGCAGGACTTGGGAGCCTCTCCTACCCGCGTATTCGGCAAGGTGATTCTGCCGCTCTCCATGCCGGGAGTGATGAGCGGCATAGTGATGGTGTTTATGCCTACGGTTTCTACCTTTGCCATTGCCGAGTTGCTGACGATGAACAACATCAAACTGTTCGGCACCACGGTGCAAGAGAATATTTACAACGGAATGTGGAACTACGGTGCCGCCCTCTCGCTCATCATGCTGCTGCTGATAGGCATCACCATCCTCTTTACCAACGAGGAGGACGGGGCATCGAATGAAAGCGGAGGTGTGATATGATGACACGAATCTTAACCCGCGGCTACTTGTGGCTGCTGCTGGCGTTGCTCTACTCGCCCATCTTAATTATTATGATATTCTCCTTCACGGAGGCAAAGGTGCTGGGCAACTGGACGGGATTCTCCACCAAGCTGTACAGCTCCTTGTTTACGGGCGGGATGCACCACTCGCTGATGAATGCCATCTGGAACACATTCGCCATTGCCCTGCTTGCCGCCACCGCCAGTACGGCGCTGGGCAGCATTGCAGCCATCGGCATCTTCAATCTGCGCTCGCGCACACGGCAGGTAATGAACTTCGCCAATGCCATCCCGATGATGAATGCAGACATTATCACCGGTGTGTCGCTGTTCCTGCTGTTCGTCAGCTTCGGCATATCGCAAGGATTCACCACAGTGGTACTGGCACACATCACTTTCTGCACGCCCTACGTGGTGCTCAGCGTAATGCCCCGGCTCAAAAAGATGAACCAGAATGTCTACGAGGCGGCACTCGACCTGGGCGCCACACCGTTCCAAGCACTGCGCAAGGTTATTCTTCCGGAGATATTTCCGGGTATGATAAGCGGATTCATCCTTGCTTTCACGCTCTCCATCGACGACTTTGCCGTGACCATCTTCACCATCGGCAACCAGGGGCTGGAAACGCTCTCCACCTACATCTACGCCGATGCGCGCAAGGGTGGACTGACGCCGGAACTGCGGCCACTCTCCACCATCATCTTCGTGACGGTGCTGGTGCTGCTGATTGTAATCAACAAGCGGGCCGAACGGACGAAAAACGATTGATGTGAGTGATGAGTTATAAGTTATCAATTGTCAAGAACAAGATGATGAAAAGGATAATAAACATACTGATTCTACTGTGCTGTATCGCATCCCTCTCTTCTTGTGGAAACTCCACAGAAGAGCGCAGCCGTGTACTGAAGATATACAACTGGGCGGACTACATCGATGAAGATGTGCTTGCCGAATTTCCCGACTGGTACAAGCAGCAGACGGGCGAAGACCTCCGTATCATCTACCAGGTGTTCGATATCAACGAAATCATGCTCACCAAAATTGAGCGCGGGCACGAGGACTTCGACGTCGTATGCCCCTCGGAGTACATCATCGAACGCATGCTTCGCAAAGACCTCCTGCTACCCATCGACCGCAACTTCGGCCACACGCCGGACTACATCCCCAACGTGTCGCCCTACATTCGCCACGAGCTGAACAAGACCTCGCAACCGGAACGCCAGACCGAGGACTATGCCGTGCCCTACATGTGGGGCACCGCTGGTATCCTCTTCAACAAAAAGTTTATTACCGCCGAAGAGGCCGGCACATGGGACATCCTCTGGGACTCCAAAAACCGCGGCAAAATACTGATGAAGGACAGCTACCGCGATGCCTACGGTACCGCCATCATCTACGCCCACGCCCGGGAGCTGGCCGACAGCACCGTCACCGTAGAGCAACTGATGAACGACAACTCCCCGCAGGCCATCGCCCTGGCCGAGCAACGCCTCAAGGAGATGAAACCCAACATCGCCGGCTGGGAAGCCGACTTCGGCAAGGAAATGATGACCAAGAACAAGGCGTGGATTAACTTCACCTGGAGCGGCGACGCCGTCTGGGCCATCGAGGAGGCCGATGCCGTGGGTGTGGAACTGGACTACACCGTCCCCTGCGAAGGCAGCAACATCTGGTACGACGGCTGGGTAATCCCCCGCTACGCCCGCAACGTGAAGGCGGCAAGCTATTTCATCAACTACCTCTGCCAGCCTTCCGTGGCACTGCGCAACATGGATGCCATCGGCTACGTCAGCGCCGTAGCCACACCGGAAATCATGGAGGCCAAGACCGATACCACGCTCGACGTGCACTCCGACCTCAGCTACTTCTTCGGCCCCCTGCCCGGAGCCGACAGCCTGCAGATAGACCCGGTACAATATCCTGACCGCCGAGTAGTGGAACGCTGCGCCATGATACGCGACTTCGGCGACCGCACGGAACTAGTGCTCGAGATGTGGAGCCGCGTGAAAGGTGACAATCTCAACACAGGCATCGTGCTGCTCATCTTCGCCGTTTTCGGTCTGCTCTTCATCTGGCTGGTATATGCCAAGATACGAAAGTACAAGCAGAAACGCCGCCACCGTCTCCGCAGAAAGCGGAAAAGGGGATGAGCAACACATTGTTTACCTAAAAACCCGTCAACGTGCAAGGAACAAAGAATCTGACACAAGGCCCCATCAACCGCCAGCTTTTCACGCTGGCAATGCCCATCATGGCCACCTCGTTCATCCAGATGGCCTACAGCCTGACGGACATGGCATGGGTAGGGCGTCTGGGCAGTGAGTCCATGGCTGCAGTAGGTGCGGTAGGCATACTGACGTGGATGTCCGGCTCCATCGCCTTGCTCAATAAAGTGGGCGCCGAAGTCAGCGTAGGCCAGTCCATCGGTGCACGCAGCGAAGAGGACGCACGCAGCTTTGCCTCGCACAACATTACGATTGCCCTGCTCATCTCCGTCTGCTGGGGAGGCCTGCTCTTTCTTTTCGCCCGCCCCATCCTGAACATCTTCGAGCTGAAACAGCATATCACGGACGCCGCCGTGACTTATCTGCGCATCGTGTCGACGGGACTGCCTTTCATCTTTCTCTCCGCTGCCTTTACGGGCATCTACAACGCGGCAGGACGAAGCAAGATTCCGTTCTACATCAGCGGGACGGGACTGATAATGAACATCGTCCTCGACCCTCTGTTCATCTTCGGCTTCGGTTGGGGAACAGTGGGCGCGGCACTTGCCACATGGCTTTCCGAAGCTACAGTATTCGGCATCTTCGTCTACAAGCTCCGGGGGAAAAGCGCCGTGCTCGGAGGTTTCTCCTTTATCGTTCCGCTGAAAAAGAAGTACACCCGGCGCATCTTCAAGCTCGGGCTGCCCGTGGCTACGCTGAACACGCTATTTGCCTTCGTCAATATGTTCCTCTCGCGCACCGCCTCGGAGCAGGGAGGACACATCGGACTGATGGCATTCACCACCGGCGGACAAATCGAGGCCATCACCTGGAATACTTCGCAAGGATTCTCCACGGGGCTGAGCACGTTCATCGCCCAGAACTATGCCGCGGGGCAGAAGTCGCGCGTGAAGCAAGCATGGCGCACCACCATGTGGATGACGGGCGTATTCGGAAGCCTCTGCTCACTACTGTTCATCTTCTTCGGCAGCGAGGTGTTCTCTATCTTCGTACCCGAGGCCGAAGCCTACCGTGTGGGTGGAGATTTCCTCCGCATCGACGGCTATTCGCAAATGTTCATGATGATGGAAATTACCATGCAGGGCGTGTTCTACGGACTGGGACGGACAGTGCCGCCTGCCATTGTCAGCATCGGATGCAATTACATGCGTATTCCGGTGGCGTTATTGCTGGTGCACATGGGTATGGGAGTGGATGCCATCTGGTGGGCAGTAAGTGGAACGACCGTTGCCAAAGGTCTTATACTGACAGCCTGGTTCGTCCTCATCAAAAGGAAAATTCTCTAAAAAAGGACAGAACTGGCGAACTTTAGAAAGAAGAATATGGTTATTATATACATAAATTTGCAACATTAAAGATAAAGTCAACTTTTAAAGAAAAAGAGTTATGAAGAAGATGAAATTTACAGTATTACTTTTGTGCGGCGCATTGCTGCTGGGCAGTTGCGGCACAATGAACAACAAGGCCAAAGGTGGAATAATCGGCGGTGGCTCCGGTGCAGCAGCAGGTGCCATTATCGGCGGACTGATAGGTAAAGGCAAGGGGGCAGCCATTGGAGCTGCGGTAGGTGCTGCAGTAGGTACGGGTGCCGGCGTTGCCATCGGACACAAGATGGACAAGAAGGCTGCCGAAGCTGCCAAGATTGAAGGCGCCCAAGTGGAGCAGGTGACGGATGCCAACGGCTTGCCGGCTGTCAAAGTATCCTTTGCGGCAGGTATTCTTTTCGGCTTCAACTCCGCAGCACTGAGCAACGAGGCAAAGGCTTCCCTGCGCGAACTCGCACAGATTCTGAAGGAAGACCCGACAACCGATATCGCCATCATCGGCCATACCGACAAAGTGGGTACTTACGAAGCCAACATGAAAGTTTCCAAGAACCGCGCCTATGCCGTAGAGAACTATTTGCAGGATTGCGGCGTATCTCCGGCCCAGTTCAAGAAAGTGGAAGGCGTGGGATACAACGAATACGACGAAAGTCTGTCTGCCGACCAGAACCGACGCGTAGAGGTATATATGTATGCCAGCGAACAGATGATTAAGAATGCGGAGGCAGCTAATTAATATGGTAAAGTGATTAATGTGTTAATGTGCCAATATGCATATTGGCACATTAACACATTAATCACATTGGCACTCTCTCCATGAAACTCCCGAAGCCTTTGCGGTTCCTCCGCAACATCATATTATTCTTCTTTATTTCCACTATCCTAGCGGTAGTGGCTTATCGTTTTGTACCCGTCTACATCACGCCACTGATGGTTATTCGCAGCGTGCAACAGGTCTTTAAGGGTGAAAGTCCATGCTGGCACCACACTTGGGTATCTTCCGACAAGATATCCCCTCACCTGCCTATGGCCGTCATTGCCTCGGAAGACAACCGGTTTGCCACACACAACGGATTCGATTTCATCGAGATACAGAAAGCGATAAAGGAGAATGAAACAAGAAAACGGAAACGGGGCGCAAGCACCATCAGCCAGCAGACGGCAAAGAATGTATTCCTATGGCCCCAGTCTTCCTGGGTACGTAAAGGACTGGAAGTCTACTTCACCGTACTGATAGAATTCTTCTGGTCCAAAGAACGTATCATGGAGGTCTATCTCAACTCCATCGAAATGGGAAAAGGCATCTATGGCGCACAAGCTGCCGCCAAATACAAGTTCAAGACTACAGCAGCCAAGCTCTCTGCCGGACAGTGCGCACTAATAGCGGCAACATTGCCCAACCCCATACGCTTCGACTCAGCACACCCCTCCCCTTACATAAAGAAAAGGCAAGGACAGATTCTACGATTGATGAAACTGGTACCCAAATTCCAGCTAAATGAGAAGCGGACAAAAGAATAAGAAGAGGATGTATCAAAACAGTTAATAGCACACAGATGACACATCCTCCTTTAATTTTTAATTCTTAATTTTTAATTAATACGCGTGTCCTCCCTCTTCCATCTCCTTCGCATCAATCTTGCGATTGTCGATACTGCGCCAAGCGTAGAAGATGTAGGCAAGAACGAAAGGAACAAGGATAGAGACATAAGCCATAACCTTCAGTGTGAACTGGCTCGAGCAACTGTTTGCCAACGTGAGTGAGCTTTGCAGGTCGTGGGTAGACGGATAATAGGCCGTATTGTTATAGCCTGCCACAAGCAGCAGTGCCAATACCGTAAGCACCGTCCCTGCACCGGCAAACCAGATACCCTTGTCGAATGCCGGCTTCCACAGCGTGCGGATAATGCCCCAGAGCACAGCCACCACACCAACCAGGAATACAAGCAGCACTACCGGCATCTGCAGGAAGTTCGTCAGATACTTGTAAGGTTCCATGAACACCTCTCCCGTTTCCGGGCGTACAGCATAGCCGTCGGCAAGCAGCGTGCGGATGACGAAGGCCAGGAAGAATACCAGGAACAACGCCGTATTTCCCCAAAGTGCCCGGCGGCAGCGTTTCACCAAATCATCCTCATTGATATTATTAATAAAATAAAGCGCTCCCAAGATACGTGCCAGGAAGAACACAGCCAGCCCCAGCACCACATTCCACGGATTAAGCAACGCATCCAAACCATGCCAGCCGTTAGCCCATTGGCTGATAACCGGCATTGCCGCATCTGCGATATTCCCTTTATTGATATAGAAGTTAGACCCCGTGAAGAACGTGGCCACTGCCCCACCCAGCAATACCGGACCTACCACTCCGTTTATCACCAGGAACGTGCGATACGTTGTCTTGCCCAGCAGATTTCCCGCCTTCGACTGAAACTCGTAGCTGACAGCCTGCAACACAAAGCTGAACAGAATAATCATCCACAGCCAATAGGCCCCTCCGAAACTGGTACTATAGAACAACGGAAACGAAGCAAAGAACGCACCTCCAAACGTGACGAGCGTTGTAAACGTGAACTCCCACTTCCGTCCCGTAGAATTAATCATCATCTTCTTCTGCTCCTCCGTCTTCCCCAGACAGAACAGAAGCGAATTACCTCCCTGCACGAACAGCAGGAATACCAGTAGTGCTCCCAGCAAAGAGACTACAAACCACCAATAGTGTTGAAGAAATATATAAGCATTCATTGTGAGTTATGAGTTATAAGTTATGAGTTATGTGACGGTGTGTGCGTTTCGGTTTCAGGACCTTTGCGAATAGCCTTCAGCATAATTCCCACCTCAGCAATCAGCATGACAGTGAAAAGTACCAGGAAAATAAAAAACGTGGTCTGCACGGAGCCTACATCCAGCTTAGAGATGGCGGCACTCGTGGGCAGCATATCTTGGATGGCCCACGGCTGACGACCACACTCGGCAACCACCCATCCGGCTTGTCCGGCCAGATAGCCCAGCGGAATGGTGAGCATAGCCACCCAATGCATCCATGGCATCCGCGACAAGTCTTTCTTATAGGCCAGGAACAGCACCACAATAAAGAAGAGGATGAAGTATCCACCCAACATCACCATCACACGGAACATGTAGAACGTAAGGGACACATTGGGCACCAGCTCGTTCACGTCCTTGATATAACCGTAACCGAAATAGGCTACATTATCTTTCAACACTTTGGCAGCCACCTCTGCATCCGCCTCATTGCCCGCAGCCTTGGCTGCACGATAGGCGGCAAACGCACCGATAGCCGTTTTTCCTTTTTCTATTTTCTCCTCTGCCGAAAGCGCTACGGTACCATCGCTCAACGGATATCCGCCTTTCAGCAGGTCATTGATACCGGGAACAAAAGCATCCATCTTGCGCTCGGCAAGCAACGACAGCATCTTCGGAATTTCCACACGGAAAAGGAATGGGTCTACTCCGTCCTGCGGTGTCTGCTTGGCAGGATTCAGCAGCCCGAACGCTACCAATCCGGCACCTTGCCGCCCTTCATAATAGCCTTCCATAGCAGCCAGCTTCATCGGCTGCTTTTGCGCCACCTGATAGCCCGAGCCATCACCCGTCCAGGCAGAGAGCACAGCGGCACACAGACCTACCCATGCGGCAATCTTTACACTTGCCAGCGCAAATTTCTTCTCGCGCTTCTTCCACAGATACCAGCAGCTTACGCCTACTACAAACACGGCAGCCAGCACCCAGCCGGACAGCACGCTATGGAAGAACTTATTGACAGCCATCGGCGAAGTTGCCACAGCCCAGAAGTCCACCATCTCGTTGCGTGCCGTATCGGGATTGAACTCCATACCTACGGGATTCTGCATCCACGCATTGGCAACCAGAATCCACCAGGCAGAAATCGTGGCGCCCAGCCCCGTGAGCCAAGTAGATGCCAGGTGGAAACGCTTGCTCACCTTATCCCAGCCGAAGAACATGACGGCGATAAACGTTGCTTCCATAAAGAAAGCCAAAATACCCTCGATGGCAAGCGGCGCACCGAAGATGTCGCCCACAAACCAACTGTAATTACTCCAATTCGTACCGAATTCAAATTCCAGAATAATACCGGTTGCTACACCAATAGCAAAGTTGATACCGAAAATCTTCATCCAGAATTTGGCAGTACGTTTCCAAAATTCGTCACCCGTACGGTAGTACGCTGTCTCCATGATGCCCATAATTACCGCCAGTCCAAGTGTCAGCGGCACAAAAATCCAGTGATAGATGGCGGTCAAGGCAAATTGGGCTCTCGACCAGTCAATCAGGGAAGTGTCAATGTGTCCAAGCATAAGAATCAAGTTATGAGTTATAAGTTATGAGTTATTAAGTTTTTAAGTTATCGGGTAAGAACAGAGAGACACGGAGAATTTATAAGGGCAAGGAAATAAACTCTGTGTCTCCGTGTTTAGTCGCCCAGACTCCGATGGATAAGCTCATTACTGACATAGCCTTCCTTGTCATCGCCCACCACGGGGGTATTCAGAAACCGTGGGAAGAAGAAAAGGCGGAGAATGAAAAACATGATGAACAACTTCACAAGAATGATAAGCCACAAAGTACGCCCTAACGTCATACTTCGAAAACCTTCCAAATAAAAACGCCAAATGTTTACCGCAGTCTGTTTCATGCCGATAAAATTATAATGATTACAAATATAAAATACTTTTATATAAAGAACAAATAAAAAGGTGAAAAGTTGAACAGAAAAAAGACTTCTCCCATTCATCGGTACAAAAAAGATTTTAGGCGAGGAAAATTCACTCTACGTCTATCACTTTTGCAATCCTTTCTCCACCCTACTACATTTGCAAATGTAAAACCATAGAATAACGAAGATATGACGAACGTAAAAAGATTGACAGTGATAGCGCTATGTATGGCAAGCTGCATGGGAGTGGCCGCCCAAAACGGCACTTCCACGCAGATACCCGGCAGTTCCGAGCAGCCAGCCGACAGCCTGCCCGCCCAATGGGACTTGCAAGCGTGCATCGACTATGCCTTGCAGCAAAACATCACCATCCGCAAGAACCGCCTCAACGCGGAAAGTGCCCAGGTAGATGTAAAGACCGCCCGAGCCGCTCTCTTCCCCAGCCTTTCGGCCAGTGTGAGCCAGCGTGTCGTGAATCGCCCGAAGAGCGAGACAAACACCATCATCGACGGCGACAACATCACCAGCAGCCAGAGCAAGACTTCCTATAACGGCAGCTACGGCATCGATGCCAACTGGACCCTCTACAACGGCGGGAAGCGCCTCAACACCATCAAACAACAGCAACTGAACAACCGCATTGCCGAACTTAGCGTAGCACAGAGCGAGAACAGCATCGAAGAAAGTATCGCACAAACCTACGTACAGATACTCTACGCCGCCGAAGCCGTGAAAGTGAACGAATCGACCCTGGAAGTGAGCCAGGCCGAATGCGAACGCGCCCGCCAGCTTCTCGAAGCAGGAAGCATAGCCAAAAGCGACCTGGCACAACTGGAAGCGCAAGTGAGTACCGACAAGTACCAGCTGGTGACAGCACAAGCCACCCTGCAAGACTACAAACTACAACTGAAACAGCTCCTGGAACTGGATGGCGAAGCCGAAATGAACCTCTACATCCCTGCCCTCGGCACGGAAAACGTACTGGCACCCCTACCCACCAAGACCGATGTCTATCGCTCTGCCCTCGTACTCCGTCCGGAGATAGAAGCCGGCAAACTGAATATACAGACATCCGACCTCGACATCAAGATTGCCCGCGCTGGCTATCTGCCTACGCTGAGCCTCAGCGCCGGCATCGGAACCAGCCATGCCAACGGCAATGACTTCACCTTCAGCGAGCAAGTCAAACAGAACTGGAACAACTCGCTGGGCTTCACCGTAAGCGTGCCTATCTTCAGCAACCGGCAGACCAAGAGTGCCGTAGAGAAAGCCAAGATTCAGAAGCAGACCAGCGAACTGGACCTGCTGGACGACCAAAAAACGCTGTACAAGACCATCGAAACCCTCTGGCTCGATGCCAACAGCGCCCAGCAGCGCTACGCCGCCGCCACAGAGAAACTGAAAAGTACGCAGACCAGCTATGAACTGATTCAAGAGCAGTTCAACCTGGGCATGAAGAATACCGTAGAACTGCTGACTGAGAAAAGCAATCTGCTCAGCGCACAGCAGGAGACACTGCAAGCCAAATACATGGCCATACTGAATATGCAGCTACTGAAGTTTTATCAAGGAGAAAAAATCGAATTATAATACCTTATATATATGAACAAAAAAAGAATTATCCTCATTGCCGTAGCTGCCGTAATCATAGTGGGCGGCGGCGTATGGCTCTTCGGTGGTGCCAAGGCCAAGCACAAGGTGACCTACGCCACAGCAACCATCCATAAAGGCGAGATTTCCGAATCCGTAACCGCCACGGGAACCATTGAACCGGTGACAGAAGTGGAAGTGGGTACCCAGGTGAGCGGTATCATTGACAAGATTCATGTAGACTACAATTCCGTAGTAACCAAAGGCCAGCTCATTGCCGAGATGGACCGTGTGACCCTGCAAAGTGAACTTGCCTCGCAACGCGCCGCCTACAACGGTGCAAAGGCCGAATACGAGTACCAGAAAAAACTCTACGAGCGCAACAAGACGCTGAACGAAAAGCAGCTCATCGCCGCCACGGACTATGAGCAGTCCGTCTATAACTACGAGAAGGCCCGCAGCAACTACGAAAGCAGCCAGGCATCACTGGCAAAGGCTGAACGCAACCTCTCCTACGCCACCATCACCTCGCCCATCGACGGTGTGGTCATCAGCCGTGACGTGGAAGCAGGACAGACCGTGGCTTCCGGCTTCGAGACACCGACACTGTTCACCATCGCTGCCGACCTGACGCAGATGCAGGTTGTGGCCGACGTGGACGAAGCGGACATAGGCGGTGTGGAAGAGGGACAGCGCGCCACGTTTACCGTAGACGCCTACCCGAATGACGTGTTCGAAGGAGTGGTCACACAAATTCGTCTGGGAGATGCCAGTTCAAGCAGCACGTCGAGCACCAGCACCAGCACGGTTGTGACCTACGAAGTAGTCATCTCCGCCCACAACCCGGACCTGAAACTGAAACCACGCCTGACAGCCAACGTCACCATCTTCACCCTCGACCGCAAAGACGTACTGTGCGCTCCTGCCCGTGCCCTGCGCTTCAACCCCGAAAAACCGCTTATCGGCGACAATGATATCGTGAAGGATTGCGAAGGGGAACATAAACTCTGGACCCGCGAAGGCAACACCTTTACCGCCCATCCTGTGAAGATAGGTATCTCCAACGGAGTCAACACGGAAATCATCAGCGGCATTAACGAAGGTACCGTAGTGGTGACCGAAGCCACCATCGGCAGCATGCCCGGCAGCAGCGCTCCGGACATGAGCCAGGAAGCTCCCGGAGGTGAGAAGAGTCCGTTCATGCCTGGCCCTCCGGGAAGTAAGAAGAAGAGCGGAAAATAATACAAAAAAAGAATTATGAATAAAGCAGTCATTGAACTTCAAAATATCAAACGCAACTTCCAGGTGGGGGACGAAACCGTGCATGCCCTGCGCGGCGTCTCGTTCACCATCCGTGAAGGCGAGTTTGTCACCATCATGGGTACATCGGGCTCCGGAAAGTCGACTTTGCTGAATACCCTCGGCTGCCTGGACACGCCCACCAGCGGCGAATACCTGCTGGACGGTATCTCCGTACGCACCATGAGCAAGCCTCAACGCGCCGTACTACGCAACCGTAAAATCGGCTTCGTATTCCAGAGTTACAACCTGCTGCCCAAAACCACTGCCGTGGAAAATGTGGAGCTACCGCTGATGTATAACTCCTCCGTCTCGGCTTCCGAAAGGCGGAGACGTGCCATCGAAGCCCTGCAAGCCGTGGGGCTGGGCGACCGACTGGAACATAAGTCCAATCAGATGTCCGGCGGTCAGATGCAACGCGTAGCCATCGCCCGCGCCTTGGTGAACAATCCCGCCGTTATCCTGGCAGACGAAGCTACGGGTAACCTGGACACCCGTACTTCTTTCGAGATTCTGGTACTGTTCCAAAAGCTGCATGCCGAAGGACGCACCATCATCTTCGTCACCCACAACCCCGAAATAGCCCAGTACAGCAGCCGCAACATCGTGCTGCGCGACGGACAAATCAAGGACGATACCATCAACACCCAAATCCAGAATGCAGCCGAAGCCCTGGCAGCATTGCCTAAACAAGAGGAGGAGGAATGAGGGATAAGGGATTAAGGATTAGGGATTAATTTTAAACTTTCCATTAAAACGATATGAACGGAACAAACCTTTTCAAAATAGCCTTGCGAGCCTTGAACAACAACAAGCTGCGCGCATTCCTCACCATGCTGGGCATCATCATCGGCGTGGCGTCCGTCATCACGATGCTTGCCATCGGACAAGGTTCGAAGAAAAGCATCCAGGCGCAAATCTCCGAGATGGGCTCCAACATGATTATGATTCACCCCGGTGCCGACATGCGCGGCGGTGTCCGCCAAGACCCCAGCGCCATGCAGACCTTGAAGCTGACCGACTACGAAGCCCTGCGAAACGAAACCAACTTTCTGGCTGCCGTCAGCCCCAATGTCTCCTCCAGCGGGCAGCTCATCGCGGGCAACAACAACTACCCCTCCTCCGTGAGCGGCGTGGGCACGGACTATCTCGAAATCCGGCAGCTCAGCGTGGAGAACGGCGAGATGTTTACCGAAGCCGACATACAGACCTCTGCCAAGGTGTGCGTCATCGGAAAGACCATCCAAGACAACCTCTTTCCCGGAGGAGAGGACCCTGTGGGACGTATCATCCGCTTCAACCAAGTGCCCTTCCGCGTGGTGGGCGTGCTGAAGTCCAAAGGCTACAACTCCATGGGCATGGACCAGGACGACGTAGTGCTTGCCCCTTACAGCACCGTGATGAAACGCCTGCTGGCACAGACCTACCTTAGCGGCATCTTCGCCTCCGCCCTCACCGAGGACATGACGGACAATGCCACCGACGAAATCACCGAGATACTGCGCCGCAACCACAAGCTGAAGGAGAGTGACGACGACGACTTCACCATTCGCAGCCAGCAGGAACTCAGCACCATGCTGAACTCCACCACCGACCTGATGACCACGCTGCTTGCCTGCATAGCCGGCATTTCGCTCGTAGTGGGCGGCATCGGCATTATGAACATCATGTACGTATCGGTGACGGAACGCACGCGCGAAATCGGCCTGCGCATGAGTGTAGGCGCCCGCGGTGTCGACATCTTGAGCCAGTTCCTCATCGAAGCCATTCTTATCAGCATCACCGGAGGCATTATCGGTGTCATCATCGGATGCGGAGCCAGCTTGATAGTGAAGGGCGTTGCCCACTGGCCCATCTTCATCCAGCCGTGGAGTGTATTCCTCTCCTTCGCCGTATGTACCGTCACCGGAGTGTTCTTCGGTTGGTATCCCGCCAAGAAGGCTGCAGACCTCGACCCGATAGAGGCCATACGCTACGAATAACCTTTCCTCCCTTGCCGGAAGTTAGCCAAATAGTTCTTAAGTATTAGGAAAAAAGTTTCCGGCAATAGGGAAAAAAGTTATGCGAAACTAAGAACAATCTCTATCCCAAGCCTTGGGATAGACATCCGCAAGCTTGGGATACATATCCGCAACCTGGAAACGCTTATCCGCAACCTGCGAACAGAGATTTGCTTCGCAGGCAGCGGATATTTCCAATATCCACCTAAAATCCGTATCTTTGTATCATGATGAAACAACAGCTCCCTAACCCACGCCGCCGCGGCATCGAAACCCTGATACACATCATTGTCTGGGGTATCGTCATCGGTTTCCCCTTTCTGATGATGACACGCAGCGGCTTCAATATCAGCCTTGCGGACTATCTGCGCCACGGTAGCAGCAGTACCCTCTCATTCTTCCTTGTATTCTACATCAACTACTGCCTCCTCATTCCCCGCTACTTGTTCGAGGGACGCATCCGGCAGTATCTCCTGCTGAACACACTGCTCATCATCTGCATTACCACCGGCGCCCACCTTTGGCAAGAATACACATTCCAAAACCATATGCGCGGCGATGATGACGGTCAGCACATGGGGCCTCCCAAATGGATATTCATCTTGCGCGACGTCTCGACCATGATTCTCACCGCCGGCCTCAGCGCTGCCATCAAGCTGAGCCGCCGCTGGGCGCAGATGGACGCCGCCCGCCGCGAAGCCGAGAAAAGCCGCACGGAAGCCGAGTTGAAGAACCTGCGCAACCAGCTCAACCCGCACTTCCTGCTCAATACGCTGAATAACATCTACGCCCTCATCGCCTTCGATGCCGACAAGGCACAGACTGCCGTGCAGGAACTGAGCCGACTGCTGCGCCATGTGCTGTATGACAATCAGCAGAACTTCGTCACCCTGGACAAGGAGATGGACTTCATCCGCAACTACATCGAACTGATGCGCATCCGTCTCTCCGCCAACGTCCGTGTGGAAACAAAGATAGACGTCCGACCGGACAGCCGTACTGAAATAGCTCCGCTCATCTTTATTTCCCTCATAGAGAATGCCTTCAAGCATGGCATCTCCCCCACCGAACCCAGCTTTATCCGTATCCACTTCAGTGAAAGCCCCGGAGAGATACATTGCGAAATAACCAACAGCTATCATCCCAAAAGCGTGGCAGACAAGAGTGGAAGCGGCATCGGGTTGGAACAAGTGCGCAAGCGTCTGGAGCTGACCTATCCCGGTCATTACGACTGGCAGCAAGGAGTGAGTGAGGACATGAAAGAGTATAAATCTATTTTAATTATAAAGATATGAATCTGAAGTGCGCCATTGTAGACGACGAGCCCCTCGCCCTGGGGTTGCTGGAAAGCTACGTCAACAAGACCCCGTTTCTAGAGTTGGTCGATAAATACTCCAGTGCCGTACAAGCCATCAAGGAGTTGCCCGAGAAGCACATCGACCTGCTTTTCCTCGACATCCAGATGCCCGAACTGAACGGACTGGAATTTTCGAAGATGGTCGATTCCGGCACCCGCATTGTCTTTACCACCGCCTTCGACCAGTATGCCATAGACGGCTACAAAGTCAATGCGCTGGACTACCTGCTGAAACCCATCTCCTACGTCGACTTTCTGCAGGCTGCCAACAAGGCTGTGCAATGGTTCGAATTGCTGCAACAGTCCAAGGAAGAGATTCAGAGCATCTTCGTAAAGAGCGAGTATAAGCTGGTGCAAATCGAATTGAGTAAAATTCTGTACATAGAGGGGCTAAAAGACTATCTCAAAATCTACGAGGAGGATTCTCCCAAGCCTATCCTGTCTCTCATGAGCATGAAGGCAATGGAGGAACTTCTGCCTGCCTCGCGTTTCATGCGCGTCCACCGTTCCTACATTGTTCAGAAGAATAAAATACGTATTATAGACCGTGGCCGCATCGTGTTCGGAAAGAATTACATCCCGATAAGTGACAGCTATAAACAAGCTTTTCAAGAATTTTTAGACCAAAGAAGCTAAAAAAATCGACTAATCCGTCGATAAAATCGGAAAAAACGTCGATTTATTATAGAATCCTTTTGCATATTAAAATATGTTTTTTTATCTTTGCACCGAACAGATAGGAGTTGTGAAACTCCCCCAATAGAATAGTTTAGTTAAGTCTAGTTTAGTTTTTGTGTGAAGCACTTCCTCCGTAAGCGAACGCTGGAAGTGCTTTTTACATATCAACACTATTTAATCCACAAGCAGAAAAATTATCAAAGCAAATTTAAAAAACTATATATAACTACATATCAAACACCAACATAACATTCATTTTCTTATCTTTAATACAGAAACAAGTGGGCACGCATGTTTTATGATTTTACTAATCACATCTGTATAATGTTAGTTTCGCGACAACCATTATACGGTAATAATCTTGTAAATTATGGAAATCAAGAAAACATCCAAAGCAAGCCTGGAAAACAAGAAGTCAAGTTGGCTACTTGTAGGTTATGTAATTGTGCTGGTCTTCATGTTCGTTGCATTTGAATGGTCGAAGCGTGATGTTAGGATTGACATGAGCGGTGCTATTACCGAGAAGGTATTTGAGCAGGAAATTGAAATTCCTATCACGGAGCAACCCGAATTAGTAGCTCCGCCACCCCCTCAAGCTCCTGCAATTGCCGAGGTATTGACAATTGTGGATGATAATGACAATGTGAAAGAAACAGCCATTGCCTCTTCCGAAGAAATCGGTGAAGCTGTAATCATCAAACCCATATCTCCAACCGTAGATGAAGAGATTCCGGTAGAGGATGAGATTTTTGAAGTTGTAGAGAAGAATCCCGAGTTTTCTTATAATGGCATGAGTCTGATGCAATATCTGGGTAAGAGTATAAAATACCCGACTATTGCACAAGAGACCGGAACCCAGGGGCGCGTAATAGTACAATTCGTTGTCAACAAAGACGGCAGCATCGTAGATGTAAAAGTAGTAAGAGGCGTAGATCCCTATCTGGACAAAGAAGCTATCCGTGTGATTTCCACCATGCCCAAATGGAAACCCGGTGAGCAACGAGGCAAACCGGTCCGTTGTAAATTCACAGTTCCCGTAATGTTTAAATTACAATAGCAGACATGCCAGTGTCCACTTTCCACTTGTCTCCATAAGGTAATCTCCAATATCCGAGGGTGTGTCGAAACTGGTATTCACCACAGATTACACAGATTTGCACAGATAAGCATCTTTGATTATCAGTAGATTAAGCTCATTCTGTGTTAATCCGTGTAATCTGTGGTGAATTTTGACACACCCCCATTTTTTTAAGTATCAACACAGCCATTTCCTTCTTCCATATTTTTCTTTCCGCAGAAAAACAAAAACATTCAGCCTTCTCAGACTGTTACATAGAAAAACAATATATCACTCCTGATAAAACCACACGATAATGAAATCACAACTCTTTGACATCAGAAGAGAATATAAGAAAGGCAGGCTGACACCGGGTAACCTCAACGACAATCCCTTTGAGCAATTCGACCATTGGCTGAACGATGCTATCCATAGTGATGAGTACGAGCCCACCGCCATGACGGTAGCTACAGTCTCGACAGACGGGCATCCTTCTACACGCACAGTGTTGCTGAAAGGGGTGGAAAATGGCCGTTTCATCTTCTTCACCAACTACGAAAGCAGGAAAGGCCGGCAACTGACTGCAAATCCGTATATATCCTTATCTTTCGTATGGCACAAACTGGAAAGGCAAATACACATTGAAGGAAAAGCTGAAAGATGCGCTCCTGCCGATTCTGACGCCTATTTTGCAAGCAGGCCTTACAAAAGTAAAATCGGGGCGAGGATTTCACCCCAAAGTCACGTCATCGGCAGCCGTATGGAGATAATGCGCGCGTTCGTCCGCGAAGCGGCAACATGGATAGGGCAAAGTATCAAACGTCCCGACAACTGGGGAGGTTTTGCCGTCACCCCTTTCCGTTTTGAATTCTGGCAAGGACGGGAAAGCAGGCTACACGACCGTTTCCTCTATTCCCAACAAGCGGATGGCAGCTGGAAAAAGGAGAGGCTGGCTCCCTAAATACGGACAGGGAAACACTTCTCATCACAAATAAATCTTAAAAGGAGGAACAAAGCCACAGAAACGCTGTTTGAAGGGGAAACTCTAAAAACAACAGTTATGAATTACGGTATCAGTATTCTTTTCAGGGCTATACCCTTGTTGATGGCCCTTTTCTGTTTCGGCTACGGAGCCTTTGTGCTCCACGAAGGACTGGACTCGGCAAAATTTGTGGCCGGTCCGGTAGTATTTTCCTTAGGGATGATTTGCATTGCCTTGTTCGCCACAGCGGCAACAATCATTAGACAAATTATTCATACCTACAATCCGATAGCCAGATACGTACTTCCGGTTATTGGTTACCTGGCAGCCGTACTCACAGTAATCTATGGTTGGAATTATATGCACGAAACTGCCACGGCAAGCAATTTCGTAGCAGGACACGTGATTTGCGGAGTCGGTTTCATCACAGCTTGTGTAGCTACCACAGCCACAGCCTCCACCCGCTTCACCCTCATTCCCGCCAACTCGGAACGTATCGACCAGCTACAACCTGCCGATGCATTCAATTCCTCCCAGGGATATATCCTGATAGCAGTTGCCACCCTTATGGCAGTAATGGCATGGATATGGGCCTTCTGGCTATTGTCAAAAAGCAGCGAGCACAATGCATATTATGTAGCAGGCCATGTCATGGCAGGACTTGCTTGTATCTGTTCCAGCCTAGTGGCGCTGGTTGCAACCATCGTCCGCCAGATACGCAACAACTATACAAAGGCTGAACGGAAACGGTGGCCGGCCCTTGTTTTGATAATGGGCAGCATCAGCATTCTCTGGGGACTTCTGGTCTTGGCCAACAGCAATCCGGCACTCTCCTCCACAGGATATATTATGATAGGCCTGGGACTGGTATGCTACAGCATTTCCAGCAAAGTCATCCTGCTTGCCGCCATCTGGCGGAACACTTTCAAGCTGGCCAACCGCATCCCGCTGATTCCGGTCTTCACGGCCCTGGCTTGTCTGTTTCTCTCCGCCTTTCTGTTTGAGATGGCAAGCCTGCACAATGCCTATTTTGTCCCTGCACGCGTACTGGCCGGTTTGGGAGGCATCTGCTTTACATTATTCTCCATCGTAAGCATTCTGGAGAGCGGTACATCTAAGTAGACATTTTCCCGCCATTGGCCTGAGCATCGAGGAACAATTCCACACGCTCGGCATGGTGGGCCACATAAGCTGCCGGACCGGTATCCCCGGAATCAAGAATATCGCGGACTACATCCGCCTTATTCTTGCCGGTAATAAAGAAAATAAGATTCTTCGCAGCAAACAAAAGGCAGCCGGTCATGGCTATGCGTTTCTGCCCATTATAGGGATTGACACTCACCTCATAAGGATGAAAGGAAGAAAGCAGATATTCCTGCCCCGGAAAGATAGAGGAGGTATGCCCGTCGTCTCCAGCACCGAGCAAAACGACATCGAAGGCCGGGAAGCCACCCCAAAGCGGAACCGTGCGGCAAACCAGCGTCGAATAGTTCTTTGCTTCAATCTCCGGGCGGTTCACTCCATAAATAGGGTAAACGTATTCATCGGGCATGCCTACTTCGTCCAACAGCAAACGGCGCATGGTACCATAATTGCTCTCATAATCCTCTGCCGGCACACACCGTTCATCCACCCAATAAATCCGCATCCGCATCCAAGGAGTCACCTCCTTGTACTCGTTGGCCCAAATGTCAAACATCAGCGAAGGAGTACTTCCCCCACTGAATGCAAAATAAAAGGTCTTTTCCGGCTCACGCTCCATCATCGCAATCAAATGTTCAATCAACGCATGTGCCGTAGCTGTAGCCGAATGGTAAACATAACTTTTCATAACTCGCAATATTCATCTGTATTAGTCAAATTCTTACACGGATTAGTCCACTCAGCACCATGTTCGTGCATCATCGCTTCACTTTCCAAAGGTCCCCACGTACCTACGGGATACCCATATAAAGGAGCATCCGTATGCTCTTTCCAATAGCGCAACACGGGATCGAAAAAGCGCCATGAAGCCTCTACCGCGTCGCTGCGGGTAAAGAGTGTAGGGTCACCTTGTATGCAATCCTCTATCAGACGGGCATAGGCATCGCCGGTAGGCAGCCCGCCCAACTGGTCATAACTGAAGTCCATCATCACCTGCTTCACGTCAAATCCCGGTCCGGGAGTCTTCATGCCGAATTTCAGCACAATGCCTTCATTGGGTTGCAGGCGGAGAATCAGCTTATTCGCGCGGGGACAATGTCCACCCTCGCAACGAAACATCTGATGGGGCGTCTCACGGAAATGTACAACAATCTCAGTCACCTTTGTCGGCATTTGTTTGCCGGTACGGATATAGAAAGGAACACCCTTCCACCGCCAGTTGTTAATACCGATTTTCATGGCAATATACGTTTCGGTACGCGAATCAGGTGCCACGTTCTTCTCTTCCCTATACCCGGCTTTCGAGCCCGAAGCCGTATATTGTCCGCGGACAATGTGTTCCTCCAAATCCTCCTCTGTCAAGGGGGCCAATGACTCATAGACCTTCACCACCTCGTTGCGGAAATTATCGGCATTGAAAACGGCAGGCGGTTCCAATGCTGTGAGCGCCACAAGCTGTATGAGGTGGTTTTGTACCATATCGCGCAGGGCTCCGGCACCTTCATAGAATCCGCCACGTCCTTCGATACCCAGATTCTCTACGGCTGTAATCTCCACATAGTCTATATAATTACGGTTCCATAGCGGTTCGAAGATTCCGTTGGCAAAACGGAAGGCGAGAATGTTCTGCGCCGTTTCCTTACCCAAAAAATGGTCGATGCGGTAAATCTGATGCTCCTTGAAAACGGAAGCATAAATGCTATTCAGCTTTCTGGCTGACTCCAAATCGTAACCGAACGGCTTTTCAACGATGATACGCGTATCAGGACGGTTCAGACCGGCCGCCTTCAAGTGCAAGGGAATGACACCGTACAAGGAAGGTGGAGTAGCCAGATAGAACAGCAGGTTGTCCGGTTTCTGCTCACCGGTAAACTCTTGTAAACGTCCGTCCAGCAGATGATAGCCTTCAACCTCGGCGGGATCCAATGTCTGGTAATGCAGATGGCTGCAAAAATCCCTCATTTTATCTTCCACCTGCTCTTTGGAAGCTACGAACTTACTCAATTCACTCATTATATATTCTTGGTAACGGGCATCCGTATACTCGGTGCGTCCTATCCCCAGAATGGAGAATCCTTCCGGCAACCGCCCGCCACTATACAAAGTATAGAGCGCCGGCATCAGTTTGCGCTTCGTCAAGTCACCCGAAGCGCCGAATATAACAATCACTAATTTCTTCATCATCTTCTCCCCCTTTCTCACACATTGTACGTACCCGATTTCGTATCTCCTCCGTGTCCCGTCCAATTTTCATGGAAAAACTGTCCACGCAACTCGTCTGTCCTTTCAAAGGTATGCGCACCAAAATAGTCACGTTGCGCCTGAATCATATTGGCAGGCAACTTGGCAGACACCAGCGAATAGAAATAATTCAAGGCGGACGAGAATGCAGGTACCGGAAGTTCCTCTTTCATGGATTGTGCCACCAGATGTTTCCAGCCGGAAAGCAACAGCTGCATTTCATTTTTGAAATAAGGAGCCAACAGCAAATGTTTGGGCTTGTCTTTAGCCTCGAAAGCCGTAGCTATGTCGTTCAGGAAAATACTACGGATGATACAGCCGCCCCGCCACATGCGGGCGATGGATGCCAAATCGAGGTTCCAGGCAAAAGCGTCGGATGCACGCTGCAACACAGCAAATCCCTGAGCATATGACACTAATTTGGAAGCATAGAGTGCGGAATAGATATCCTTCACCATCTCCGACTTGTTGTACACCGCCTGCGAGCGTCGGCATACAAATTGCTTGGAAGCCGTTTCACGCAAGCCCTTCTGTGCCGACAAACTACGTTCGAATACAGCCGTAGCAATCAGCCCCAACGGCATGCCCAGCTCCATCGCATTGATAACGGACCACTTGCCCGTACCTTTCTGTCCGGCGGTATCCAATATCTTATCTATCAGGTAACCTCCTGATTTGTCCTTATGACGCAGTATGTTGGCGGTAATTTCAATGAGATAGCTACGCAACTTACCCTCATTCCAATCAGCAAAGATTTCTGCCATCTGTCCATTGTCCAGACCAAGCAGATTCTTCATCACCCAATAAGCTTCGGCAATAAGCTGCATATCTCCATATTCGATACCGTTATGTATCATCTTGACGAAATGACCGGAACCGGCAGGACCAATCCACTGGCAGCACGGGGTACCGTCAGATGCTTTTGCCGCAATACTCTGCAGGATAGGCTTCACCTCAGGCCAGGCACTTTCAGAGCCTCCGGGCATGATAGACGCGCCGTTCAGTGCTCCTTCCTCTCCACCGGAAACTCCGGCTCCCACAAAACGGAAGCCTTTCTTTTCGGCCAATGCCACACGCCGGTTGGTGTCCTCATAATTGGAATTGCCACCGTCAATCAGGATATCCCCTTCGGACAAATGGGGAAACAGCTGTTCCATCAGTTCATCCACCGCACTGCCGGCACGAACCATCATCATTATTTTGCGGGGTATGGCAATGGAAGTTACAAATTCGGCTATATCTGTATAGCCTTCAATTTTTTTCCCTTTGGCGCGGCCGTTCACAAAACGTTCCACCACCCCTTCTTCCACTCCCGGAACCGTACGATTATATACCGAAACATTCCATCCCTTATCCGCCATATTGAGGGCCAAATTCTCGCCCATAACTGCCAGACCGATAAGTCCAATGTCTGTTTTATTTAAATTCTTCATATTCATGTAAATTTTGTCTTTATATGGAAACAAAATGCTAACAGCATTTGTTCGTATGAATTACGAAAATAAAATAGTACTTTTGTCAGCGAAAGCCTATTTTTCAACCAGACAGAAAACCAATGCTCATGAAGAACTTCCACATCGGACTATTGCCACGCATCATCATTGCCATTATCTTAGGTATACTTTTCGGAAATTTCCTACCGGCTTCGCTGGTACGGCTGTTCGTAACATTCAATGCCATTTTCAGTGAATTCCTGAACTTCTCCATCCCCCTCATCATTGTGGGACTGGTCACGATTGCCATTGCCGACATCGGCAAAGGAGCCGGACGGATGCTGGTCGTCACAGCGCTCATTGCTTACGGAGCTACCTTATTCTCCGGCTTTCTCTCCTACTTCACCGGTATGGCGGTATTTCCTTCCCTCATAGAAACCGGGGTGCCGTTAGAAGAAGTCAGTGAGTCTCAAGGTATTCTTCCCTATTTTTCCGTGGGTATCCCGCCATTGATGAATGTTATGACCGCACTCGTACTTGCCTTCACACTGGGGCTGGGCCTGGCTCATCTGAAAAGCGAGGTACTGAAAAATGCGGCGCGCGATTTTCAAGAGATTGTCATCCGCATGATCAGTGCAGTGATATTGCCGCTGCTTCCCATCTATATTTTCGGCATTTTCCTCAACATGACGCACAGTGGACAAGTATTCGGCATCCTGATGGTCTTTATTAAGATTATCGGTGTAATCTTCCTGCTTCACATCTTTCTCCTGGTATTCCAATACAGCATTGCGGCACTGTTTGTCCGCAAGAACCCTCTCAAACTACTGGGACGAATGATGCCTGCCTACTTCACGGCTCTAGGCACTCAATCCAGTGCCGCCACTATCCCTGTAACATTGGAGCAAAGTCGGAAGAACGGCGTCTCTGCCGATATTGCCGGATTCGTCATCCCACTTTGCGCCACCATCCATCTGTCGGGCAGCACATTGAAGATTGTGGCATGCGCCCTGGCACTGATGATAATGCAAGGCATGCCCCATGATTTCCCTCTATTTGCAGGATTTATCTTCATGCTGGGCATCACTATGGTAGCCGCTCCCGGGGTACCGGGAGGCGCCATCATGGCATCACTGGGCATCCTGCAATCCATGCTGGGCTTCGACGAGTCGGCACAAGCGCTGATGATTGCACTATACATAGCGATGGACAGCTTCGGTACTGCCTGCAATGTGACGGGCGACGGGGCAATCGCACTGATTATCGACAAAGTGATGGGAAAGAAATAGTTTATATTTTGCTATCTCGTGGAAAATAACGAATATTGCAGTCCGAAAAGACATAATAACAAGAAGCATACATTATGAAGAAAGCCCTTATCTCCGGCATTACCGGGCAGGACGGCTCGTTCCTTGCCGAATTCCTCCTGCAGAAAGGATATGAAGTGCACGGTATCCTGCGTCGCTCTTCCTCTTTCAACACCGGCCGCATCGAACACCTCTACTTCGATGAGTGGGTACGCGACATGAAACAGAAACGTACCATTAACCTGCACTATGGAGACATGACAGACTCCAGCTCTCTCATCCGTATCATCCAGAGTGTGCAGCCGGACGAAATATATAACCTTGCCGCTCAAAGCCATGTCAAAGTATCCTTCGACGTGCCCGAATATACCGCCGAAACCGATGCCGTAGGCACCCTGCGCATGCTCGAAGCCGTACGCATTCTCGGTATGGAAAAGAAGACACGCATCTACCAGGCCTCCACTTCCGAGCTCTTCGGAAAAGTGCAGGAAGTGCCGCAAAGCGAAACGACCCCGTTCTATCCCCGCAGCCCCTATGGCGTAGCCAAACAGTATGGCTTTTGGATTACAAAGAACTACCGCGAAAGCTATGGCATGTTTGCTGTAAACGGCATACTCTTCAACCACGAGAGCGAACGCCGAGGTGAAACCTTCGTGACAAGAAAAATCACACTGGCGGCTGCCCGCATCGCCCAAGGCTTCCAGGACAAGCTGTATCTGGGCAATCTGGATGCCCGGCGCGACTGGGGATATGCCAAAGACTACATCGAGTGCATGTGGCTCATCCTGCAGCACGACACCCCCGAAGACTTCGTCATTGCCACCGGAGAAATGCATACCGTACGCGAATTTGCGACACTGGCATTCCGGGAGGTAGGCATCACTCTGCGCTGGGAAGGCCAGGGAGTGGACGAGAAGGGTATCGACACACAGACCGGAAAAGTCCTCGTGGAAGTCGACCCCAAATATTTCCGGCCTGCCGAAGTGGAACAATTGCTGGGCGACCCCACCAAAGCAAAAACACTGCTGGGATGGAATCCGAGGCAGACCAGTTTTGAAGAGTTGGTACGCATCATGGCAGAGCACGACATGAAATTTGTGAAGAAACTGTATTTAAGAAGCAAAGAGCTTTGAATGAACAATTAAACTTTCAGACAACAATGTTAGACAAAAATGCCAAAATATATGTAGCAGGCCACCGGGGACTGGTAGGTTCTGCCATCTGGAAAAATCTTGAGGAGAAAGGATACACCAATCTCATCGGCAAGACCCACACAGAACTCGATCTGCTCGACGGAGTTGCCGTACGCCGCTTCTTCGACGAGGAGCAGCCCGAATATGTATTCCTTGCCGCCGCCTTTGTGGGTGGCATTATGGCCAACAGTATCTACCGTGCCGATTTCATCTACAAGAACCTGCAGATACAACAGAACGTCATCGGCGAAAGCTTCCGCCACGGAGTGAAAAAACTTCTCTTTCTTGGCAGCACCTGCATCTATCCCCGTGATGCCGAACAGCCGATGAAAGAAGACGCACTCCTCACTTCTCCGCTGGAATACACGAACGAGCCCTATGCCATCGCCAAAATAGCCGGACTGAAAATGTGCGAAAGCTTCAATCTTCAATACGGTACGAACTACATTGCCGTGATGCCCACCAACCTTTACGGTCCCAACGACAACTTCGACCTGGAACGCAGCCACGTGCTCCCTGCCATGATACGCAAGATACACCTCGCCCACTGCCTGAAACAAGGCGACTGGGATGCCGTACGCCACGACATGAACCTGCGTCCGGTGGAAGGCATCAACGGCGACAGCAGCAAAGAAGACATTCTGAATATCCTCCGGAAATACGGCATCAGCGAAGAAGAAGTGAGATTATGGGGTACCGGCACCCCCTTGCGCGAATTCCTCTGGAGCGAGGAGATGGCAGATGCCAGCGTCTTCGTCATGGAACACGTCGACTTCAAAGATACCTTCGAGCCGGACGACAAGGAAATCCGCAACTGTCACATCAATATCGGTACGGGCAAGGAAATCACTATCCGCCAGTTGGCAGAGCTGATTGTCAACACCGTAGGCTATCAGGGCCGGTTGACCTTCGACACTTCCAAACCCGACGGCACCATGCGCAAACTGACCGATCCCGGTAAGTTACATGCATTGGGATGGCATCATAAGATTGATATCGAGGAAGGTGTGCAACGCATGTACCGATGGTACTTGGGAAAGTAATTAGTGACGTCTGATTAGCCATGAATGCCATACGGTACAAGGTGGGAACTGTATTGTTTATATTGCTGATACTTTTATCAGGTATCAGCCCAACCATGAATGCCATGATAGCTCCCGTGACCTATTCCGTTCGCGGCAAAGTCATCGACAGACAGTCCAGACAACCCGTGGCCTACGCCAACGTTTTCGTTGCCGGCATCCCCGGGAAAGGGGCATCCACCGATTCACTCGGCACATTCAAGATAGAGCAGGTACCTCCGGGCATCTATAGCCTTGAGGCATCCTGCATAGGATACCAGACTGTTTCCACCCCCGAATATATCGTTTCAGCCTCAACCCCGTTCATCGAGATAGAGATGGAAGAGGATGCCAATCTGCTGAACACAGTAGTGGTGGTGCCTTCCCCCTTCCGGCGAAATATCGAAAGCCCGGTCAGCATGCGTATCATCGGCTTGCAGGAAATAGAGAAAAGTCCCGGAGCCAACCGGGATGTTTCGCGCATCGTACGCTCCTATCCCGGCGTCTCTTTCTCTCCCATCGGCTATCGCAACGACTTGATTGTTCGGGGCGGTTCTCCTTCCGAAAACCGCTTTTATATGGATGGCATCGAAATCCCCAACATCAACCACTTTGCCACTCAGGGTGCATCCGGAGGACCGGTAAGTATTGTCAATGCCGACCTGATACGCGAGATTACATTTTATACGGGCGCCTTCCCCGCCAACCGCTCCGGAGCCTTGAGTTCCGTCCTCGACTTCCAACTCAAGGACGGAAATCCGGACAAGCAGGCGTTCAAAGCCACCATCGGCGCATCGGAAGTCTCGCTCAGCGGAGCAGGCCATCTGGGGCAGCGCACCACTTATCTGTTCTCCGCACGCCAGTCCTACCTGCAACTTTTGTTCAAGGCTTTGGGACTGCCCTTCCTGCCCAATTTCATTGACGGACAATTCAAAACAAAAACCCGTTTCAACGAGCACAGCGAGCTGACCCTGCTTGGTCTTGCAGGCATTGACAAGATGAAACTGAATACCGATGAAAAAGGAGAAGATGCCGAATATCTGCTCAGCTATCTCCCCACTATCCATCAGGAAACATTCACTCTCGGAGCCTCTTACAGACACTACAATGGAAGGCACGTACAATCCCTTATACTGAGCCATAACTACCTGAACAACCGCAATCTGAAATACCGCAACAACGATGACTCTTCCGAAGACAACCTGACCCTGCGCCTACGCTCCACAGAACAAAAGACCACCCTGCGTTTCGAAAACCAAACGCGCTTGGGAGCATGGACCCTAAAAGAAGGAGCAGAACTGAACAACTCCATCTATACAAACCACAGCAGGCAAAGACTATACGGCAGTCATTCGGGTACGCTTTCCATCTACGAAACCTCACTCAACATCTTCGGCTGGGGGGCTTTCTTCTCTTCCAACTATACCACCGCCGACAAGCGTCTGGCCCTTTCTGCCGGTATCCGTATGGATGGCAACACTTACAACCGAAAGATGCGGCAGCTATGGAAACAGTTCTCCCCACGCCTCTCTGCATCCTACAAACTCTCGGAACAATGGACCCTGAGCGGAAGTACCGGCCTCTACCACCAATTGCCTCCCTACACCGCTTTGGGATATAAAGACAATGAAGGGCAATATCTCAACAAAAACCTGAAGTACATGCAGGTCTTTGAAAGCAGCCTCGGTGTGGACTGGCACCTGCAAGACCGGTTCATGGTTTCTGCAGAAGGTTTCTTCAAGCGTTACAGCCGTATGCCACTTTCCCTTCAAGACAACATTCCGTTGGCATGCAAAGGAAACGATTACGGTGTCACTGGCAACGAAGCACTCGTCCCTACAGCCAGCGGCAGGGCCTACGGACTGGAAACCATGTTCCGCTGGCAGGCATCCGGCAAGTTCAATCTCGTATCCTCCTTCACCTTATACCGCAGCGAATACCGCAACCGTCCAGATGGAGACTTCATTCCATCTGCCTGGGACAACCGTTTCATACTCAACATGAGCGGTACATACAACCTGCCCCGGCGCTGGAGCATAGGAGGCAAGCTAAGCTATATAGGCGGCAGCCCCTACACTCCCTATGATGAAGACAAATCATCACTCGTAGAAGCATGGGATGCCAAAGGACAGCCCTACTACGACTATGCGTACTATAATACCGGGCGGCTTCCCAACTTTGCCCAGTTAGACTTGCGTGTGGACAAGTCCTTCTACTTCCATCACTGCATGATAGGAATCTATCTGGACATACAGAATATCACCGGCAACAAACTGAAGCAGCCGGATGTGATAATGAGTACGGGCATCATCGAAAATCCGTCTGCTCCTGTTGCCGAACAGCGTTATAAAATGAAATACCTCAAGCAGGAAAGCGGCACTATCCTGCCTACTTTAGGTATAACTGTCGAGTTTTAGCAAATAGCCGCCATAAAAACTATTTTCCCTATAAAAGTTTGCTTTCTATATATAAACCCTTATATTTGCACAATTTTCAACCAAATGTGCAATTAATATCATGGAACAAAGTTTTATCGCCTATATAGAGAATAGCATAAAGGAAAATTGGGATTTAGACGCTCTGACCGACTATAAGGGAGCAACCCTACAATATAAGGACGTAGCCCGCAAAATAGAAAAGCTGCATATCATTTTCGAGGCAAGCGGCATCAAGAAAGGCGATAAGATTGCCGTCTGTGGCCGCAACAGTTCCCACTGGGGCGTAACGTTCCTCGCAACATTGACCTACGGTGCGGTAATCGTCCCCATCCTTCACGAGTTCAAGGCAGACAATGTACACAACATCGTGAACCATTCCGAAGCCAAACTGCTTTTCGTAGGCGACCAGGTTTGGGAAAACCTCAACGAAAGTGCCATGCCGCTGCTGGAGGGCATCATGATGATGGCAGACTTCTACATTCTTGTCTCCCGTAGCGAAAAGTTGGACTATGCCCGCGAACATCTCAACGAAATGTTCGGTAAGAAATACCCCAAGAACTTCCGCAAGGAACATGTCAGTTATCACAAGGACCAGCCCGACGAACTGGCGGTCATCAACTATACATCCGGCACCACCAGTTACTCCAAAGGAGTGATGCTGCCCTACCGCAGCCTTTGGTCAAACACCACTTTTGCTTTCGAAGTATTGCCGCTGAAAGCCGGTGACAAGATTGTCTCCATGCTGCCAATGGCACATATGTACGGACTTGCATTCGAGTTTCTGTATGAATTCGCCGTAGGTTGCCACATATTCTTCCTCACTCGTATGCCCAGCCCCAAAATCATTTTCCAGGCTTTCACCGAAGTGAAGCCTAACCTGATTGTGGCTGTTCCGCTCATTATCGAAAAGATTATAAAGAAGAGCGTACTGCCCAAGCTGGAAACTCCCGCCATGAAGTTGTTGCTGAAAGTACCCATCATCAATGACAAGATAAAGGCGACCGTACGCGAACAAATGATTCAAGCCTTTGGCGGAAACTTTGCAGAAATCATTGTAGGAGGAGCTGCCTTCAACCAGGAAGTGGAGCAGTTCTTAAAGATGATAGATTTCCCCTATACGGTAGGCTATGGAATGACGGAATGCGGTCCCATCATCTGTTACGAGGATTGGACCCGCTTCAAACCCGGTTCTTGCGGAAAGGCCGCACCGCGTATGGAGGTGAAAATCCTATCATCCGATCCCGAAAACATTCCGGGAGAGATTGTCTGCCGTGGTCCCAATGTCATGCTGGGTTACTACAAGAACGACGAGGCCACCGTACAGGTACTCGACAAAGACGGCTGGCTGCACACCGGAGACCTTGCCCTGATGGATGCCGAAGGCAACGTAAGCATCAAGGGACGCAGCAAGAACATGCTCCTTGGTCCGAGCGGTCAGAATATCTACCCGGAAGAGATAGAAGACAAACTGAACAATATGCCGTATGTAGCCGAAAGCATCATCGTGCAGCAGAATGAGAAACTGGTAGGTCTGGTTTACCCCGACTTCGATGATGCCTTTGCCCATGGGCTGAACAATGACGACATCGAACGCGTCATGGAGGAAAACCGTGTGGCACTGAATGCAGAACTGCCCGCATACAGCCAGATATTCAAAATGAAAATCTATCCTGAAGAATTTGAAAAAACGCCGAAGAAATCTATCAAACGCTTCTTGTATCAGGAGGCCAAAGGATAATGTAAAAAAACAATTAAACTACAACCTATCTAACCCTTTCTAAATTATTATCTAAATGAGAAACGAATTATTATTATCCGCCATGCTTCCGATATGCGGAATGGCGGGAGAAGCGTATGGCATGCCGCCTGGGGATGCCGTACCTGCTCCAAAAGAGCAGCCAAACATCATTCTGTTCCTAGTGGATGACATGGGATGGCAAGACACGTCCCTCCCCTTTTGGACACAGCGTACCAAGTACAACGATACGTACCATACTCCCAACATGGAACGGATGGCTACACAAGGCAAAATGTTTACGCAGGCCTATGCATGCAGCATCAGTTCACCTACGCGTGTCAGCCTTTTTACGGGAATGAATGCTGCCAGGCATCGAGTCACCAGTTGGACCCTCCGTAAGAACACTACCCATGAACAACCCGACTCGGTCATGATTTATCCGGAATGGAACGTTAACGGCATTTGTCAAGAGCCTGGCGTGGAACGGACCACACAAGTCACCTCCCTGGCCGAAGTGCTCAAAGACCATGGCTATCACACCATTCATTGCGGAAAAGCCCACTTCGGTGCTGAAGGCACTCCCGGAGCCGACCCGTTGAAAATGGGGTTTGAAGTGAACATAGCCGGACATGCTGCCGGTTCACCTGCCAGCTACTATGGCAAGGAGAATTTCGGCAACAAAACAGACGGTAAAAGCCCGCTGGCTGCCGTACCCGGTCTGGAGAAATATCATGGAACCGACACTTTTCTAAGTGAAGCCCTTACCATAGAGGCCATGAAGGCCCTGGACGATGCACAGCAGACTGACAAGCCATTCTTTCTGTACATGGCACACTATGCCATCCATACCCCTATACAACCTGACATGCGTTTCTACCAGAAGTACCTGGACAAAGGCCTTCCTCCGGTAGAAGCCGCCTATGCTACTCTCATTGAGGGTATGGACAAAAGTTTGGGAGACATTATGGATTATCTGGACAAGAACAACCTGACGGAAAACACTATCCTCATCTTCATGTCCGACAATGGCGGTTTGGCGGCCCATACCCGCGCCGGACAACTGCATGTCCAGAACTATCCGCTCAACAGTGGTAAAGGTTCCGCCTACGAAGGAGGCATACGTGAACCGATGATTGTCCGCTGGCCGGGCATCGTAACGCCCCAAACCCAATGCGACCATTACCTGATGATAGAGGACTTCTTCCCCACCATCCTTGAGATGGCAGGCGTAGATAACTATACAACCGTACAGCAACGCGACGGCATCAGTTTCATGCCATTGCTCACCGGAAAAGGTAAAATGAAAGACCGTGATATCTACTGGCATTATCCCAATAGCTGGGGTCCTTCCGGCCCGGGCATCGGAGCCACTTGCTCCATCCGTTCGGGCGAGTGGAAGCTGGTGTATTATTTCGGTGACGGTAGACGGGAACTTTTCAACATCCCCGCCGACATCAGTGAAAAACATGATATGGCCCGAGAGAAGCCTGAAGTTGTCAAAGAGTTGTCACGGAAATTAAGTAATTACCTCCGGTCTGTGGATGCGCAGCGCCCTCTGTTGCGTGCCACCCGCCAACCAGCTCCCTGGCCGGACGAAATATAGAAAAAAGTATGAAACGAAACCTTTCCCTCCTCCTTGTGTCCCTGCTTTTTGCAGGGACAGCTCTTGCCCAAGAACATAATCCGGGCAGCGTACAGCCGGATACGATTCAGAAATCCTCCGAAAAATCTTTCCGGAAACAACGCTCTCCACGAACAGACCATGGCCCGGTAGGTATCAATATCTCCTTATGGAAAAACATCTCCACACAGCGGACTGATACCATAGGAAGCACCTGCTTCAATCTGGGTGTGTTCTCCTCCATGAACCGTCTGAATGGCCTCGGCATGAATATTCTTGGCAGTGTAACCGGCAGGGATGTGAACGGTGTACAGATGGCAGGTCTGTCAAATATGGTGGGGGGAAGCATGCGAGGCATGCAGATAGCAGGAATTACCAACATCAATGGCAACAACCTTATCGGAGTATCCGTTTCGGGACTGGTAGGTATCACCGGAAACCATGCGCAAGGCGTCATCATTTCCGGTCTGGCAAACATCAGTGGGGACTATAATCGTGGCGCCTCCATAGGCGGCCTGTTGAATATCAGCGGAGAAGGTGCTTCCGGCATACACTTTGCCGGACTCGCCAATATTTCCGGTGGAAATTTCAAAGGATTTTCAGGGGCCGGCCTGCTAAGTGTAATCGGTGAAGACTTGAATGGCATGCAGATGTCCGCCCTTACCAACATCACCGCCGGAGATATGACCGGTGTTCAGGTTTCCGGCCTGGGCAATGTGGTGGGTGGTACAGCCCGAGGATTACAAATAGGCGCTGCCAATATGGCCATACGTGCCAAAGGGCTTCAAATAGGTCTATTCAACTACTACAAAGAAAAATTAGATGGTTTCCAGTTGGGATTAGTCAATGCCAATCCCCAAACAAAAGTTCAACTGATGTTTTTCGGTGGTAATGCCACCAAGCTGAATGTAGGTGCCCGTTTCAAGAACCGGCTCTTCTATACCATCCTCGGTGGCGGTACCCATTATCTGGATTTTGGCGATAAGTTTTCCGCTGCCCTCTTCTACCGTGCCGGTCTTGAACTACCGCTCTACAAACAGCTGTTTATCAGCGGAGATCTGGGATACCAACATATAGAAACCTTCAAGAACAAGGACTACGGCATTCCGGCACGTCTCTATGCCCTCCAGGCACGTGTCAATCTGGAATACCACCTGACCGACCGCTTCGGCATATTCCTCACCGGCGGTTATGGCGGCAGCCGCTACTACACCCAAGGGAAAACCTATGACAAAGGCATCATTGTAGAGGGCGGGGTGACGATACTGAAATTATAAATTATTGTTTCTCCTTAATCAACCCCGTCCTATACGCCACCAGCAGTTTCATCAAATCCTGAATCTGCGTAACGAGTTCACTTCCTTTGTCCGTATCCTTCACCATCATACGCTGCGAATTGAATTCGACAACCAGGGTTGTAGACTTGATGTCTTGCCCTTCTTCAATGGCTTTCTGACGGCTCTGGAACGGCTCATGCTGCACCAACTGCAAGCCGTGGGAATGATATACCAGCGTATATCCCGCAATTCCCGTTTCCGGCTGATAGGCTTTTGAAAAACCACCGTCAATCACCAGCAGCTTACCATCCGCTTTGATAGGCTTCTCACCTTTAATGGTCTTTACCGGTACATGCCCGTTGATGATATGCGAATGTGGCCCCGGCTTCACGCCGAACTCTTCAAGAATGCGGTCACACACCTCAGCCTCGTTGCGCAAGGCATAGTAATGCCCTTTCGTCTCCTTATGCAATGTTTTGTCGGCCACAAAATAGCGTTCAAAGGTAGCCATCTTGTCTTTATCGAAGGAAGGGGCATCCGGTCCGCACCACATGTACCAGACATAATCCAGTGCAAACTGTTTCTCGTCCGAACCGTCCTCGTCAAAGTAAGCGGTACGTATCAGCTGGTCGGTCTTTTTCAGCAACTTACGTCCCCAGTATTCCTTTTGGCCGATGCGGACATGTTTAAAACTGCCGTCCGCATTCAGAGGCACGGAAGCATGATAAAGCAGGTTACTGTTGCACACCAGATACATGCCGCCATACGTAAACAAGCAGCGCATGTGCTTCTTCATCTTCTCGCTGTTCATGAAAGAAGAATGAATCCGGTGCATCAGTTCGCGCTCTTCGTCCGACAGACGATACGGGTCCGCCGGGTCTACGGTGGGGAAATTCACATCGCGCAACGGATATTCCTTGCCTTCGTATACAAACACACCACGCTCGAAATCCACCAGATGCAGCAGTTTCCGGTTCTCCATACCGAACTCAGGACGGCGGCTGATGATTTCCGCCTCCAGTTTCAACTGGATAACCGTAATCGCCTTGTGCATCTGTGTAATCAGCCGCAAGGTCTTCTCATTGTATTCCGCATCGGCAAAGTTCATTTTCGGCGCAAAGATGGTGCAAGGGTCATCCGCATAGGTATCCATGGCAAACGTTGCAAGCGGCAACAGATTGATGCCATAACCATCCTCCAGCGTTGCTAAATTGGCATAGCGCATCGACATACGGATTACGTTGGCTATACAAGCATCATTACCCGATGCGGCACCCATCCACAGAATATCGTGGTTACCCCATTGGATGTCGAAATTATGATAATCACAGAGAGTATCCATGATAATATGCGCACCCGGTCCGCGGTCGTATATATCGCCCACGATATGCAGCGAGTCGATGGTCAAGCGCTGGATAAGGTTACACATCGCCACAATAAAATCATCCGCACGCTTCGTAGAGATAATGGTACTGATTATGACATTGATATAGGCATGCTTGTTAGGTTCGATGCTCGATTCGTGCAACAGCTCTTGAATGATATACGAGAACTCTGCCGGAAGTGCCTTGCGTACTTTCGAACGGGTATATTTGGACGAAACGTTCTGGCATACTTTTACCAACTGGTTCAGTGTTATCAAATACCAGTCATCCAGGTCCGTTTCCTGCTCCTTGATAAGTTGCAGCTTCTCTTCCGGATAATAAATTAACGTACAGATTTCCTTCTTCTCACTTTCGCGCAGTGTATGCCCGAATATTTCGTTCACCTTACGTTTCACTGCCCCCGATGCATTCTTCAGCACATGCTGAAAAGCCTCATACTCGCCATGAATATCCGTCAGAAAATGCTCTGTACCTTTCGGCAGATTCAGAATGGCCTCCAGATTGATGATTTCTGTACTGGCATCAGCAATGGTAGGAAAACTGCGTGATAATAATTGCAAATAACGCAAGTCATTGACAATACTTTCCGGAGTTATATTTCCCATAGTTATTTAATTGATAGTTGATAATTGACAGTTGATAATATCCCTCATTCTTCATTATCCATTAATGAAGAACATGAGCAGCACTTGGGCTATGATTACCCGTAGAAACATGCACAGCGGATAAACCGTAGCATAAGCTACAGACGGATTGTCTCCCGGAATTGTGTCGTTGGCGTAGTTCAGCGCCATGGGGTTTGCCATGCTTCCGCACAGCATACCCGCCATTGTTCCGAAATCTATCTTCAGCCACTTGAAGGTAACGATACCCATAATCAATACCGGAACCACAGTCAACGCAAAACCCGTAGCAATCCATAACAGCCCTTCCGGCCGGAATACCGTATCGAAGAAATGGGCACCTGCATCCAGTCCCAGGCAAGCCAGGTAAAGAGACAATCCCAATGCACGGAGCATCAGGTTCGCACTGCGCGTAGTATAAGTCACCATGTGCATCCTCGGACCGAATGTCCCGATAAGAATACCTACGATGATAGGGCCTCCTGCCAATCCGAGCCGCACGGGAGCGCTGATGCCGGGAATGGAAATAGGAATTGCTCCCAAAGCCAGACCGATGACAATGCCGATAAATACCGCCACCAAGTTCGGTTCCTTCAGGCTTTTCACAGCATTGCCCAGCACCTTCTCCACATTTTGTATAGCAGCGGCTTCGCCCACTACGGTCAGGCGGTCACCCAATTGCAAGGTCAGTTCCGCTGTGGCCAGCAGCTGCACGCCGCTACGATAAACCCGGCTGATATTGATACCGTAATGATTACGCAGATGGAGAGAACCCAGCTTCTTGCCGTTCAACTCCGGGCGCGTCACCACGATACGTTGCGAAATCAACTGGCTGTCTATGGCATTCCAGTCTATATCTTCCTTGTTCCAATCAGTATGCTCCTGCTCGCCGAAAAGCACGGTCAGAGCCGGCGTATTTTTCTCCGAGGTAATCACCAGCAGGCGGTCACCTTCCTTTATAATCTTTTCCGAGGTAGGAATACTCACATTCCCATCCCGCCACAAGCGGGAAATCACGAACTTCGGATAGCTGTTCAGCCCGCCTATTTCCTTGATACTCTTGTTGAAGATGGCAGGATTGTGCACCTGGAACGCAACAATGTAAGGCTTGTTCACGTCATCCTTCTCTTTCAATTCCAGGTCTTCCTTATGCGCCAGCGTCTTACGGATGAACAGTACGGCCAGAATGACCCCTACCACCCCCAGCGGATATGCCACCGCACACCCCAAAGCAGGGGTACTGGACTCCAATCCCATCTGTTTCAATGTCTGCTGTGCCGCACCGAGTGCCGGTGTGTTTGTCGTGGCACCGCAAAGTATGCCCACCATATCCGGCAGGGATACTCCCAACCCATAGCTGCCCAGTACAGTCAGCAGGGTGCCGATAAGCACTACACCCGTGGCGAGCATATTCAGTTGTACCCCTCCTTTACGGAAAGAGCTGAAAAAGCCCGGTCCCACCTGCAAACCCAAAGCATACACAAATATCACCAGCCCGAAGCTTTCCGCATAATTCAGCATCTGCGGGTCTATGGACAACCCGAAATGCCCGGCAATGATGCCGGCAAAGAATACAAACGTCACTCCCAATGAAATGCCGCAAACATGTATCTTCCCCAATCCCAATCCGATAGCGGAAATCAGTGAGAGTACCACAACCGCCTGCAAGGCGGAGTGCTCGACGAATAAACTATATAGCCAGTCCAATGTGCATTCTATTTTACAGTTTCAGGCTGCAAAGATAGTGCAAACCTCATGCAAAATAAAACGAACCCGTCTATTTTTTATGCGGCAGCACTTCTAAAAAAGGGATACGATACAATAAATCCCTGCTGCCAGCAAAGCACTGACGGGGATAGTCAGCACCCAAGCGGTCATCAGACTCTTCGTAACTCCCCAACGCACAGCCGAAAGCCGCTTCGTGGCCCCTACTCCGATAATAGCTCCCGTAATGGTGTGTGTCGTACTTACCGGAATCTTCAGATACTCCGTCAGATAAAGCGTAAACGCACCGGCAGTTTCCGCAATCACCCCTTCCAGTGGCGTCACCTTCGTAATCTTAGTCCCCATGGTCTTCACAATCTTCCACCCGCCGGACATGGTACCGAGTGAAATGGCCGTAAAACAAGAGAATGCCACCCAGTCCGGCAGGTCATCAATACTGTTTATCCCCATTCCCAGTCCTTCCGAATGTCCGGCTATCATAGCCGCAGCAATGATACCCATTACCTTCTGTGAATCATTCAGACCGTGCCCGATGCTGAACAAAGCCGAAGACACCAGCTGCAGTTTCTTGAACCACACCTCGGCCGTATGGGGATGCGCCCTGCGGCAAATGTACAAGACCAACAACGTAAAACCGAATGCCACCACCATACCAATCAAGGGAGCCAGAAAAATGAATGCCGCAATCTTCAGAATGATACTCAACTGGATGGCCTCAAAACCGTGTGCCATGATGGCAGCTCCGGCAAAACCTCCGATAAGCGTGTGCGAAGAAGAGGAAGGGATTCCCTTCCACCAAGTGAACAGATTCCAGGCAATAGCCGCAATCACGCCGGCCAGAATGATAGGCAAAGTAATGTAAGGCTCCATCACCGTTTTCGATACGGTGTTGGCAATGCCGAAACCGCCGATGACACACTTGGCGATGAAAAAGGCCACAAAATTGAAGAAAGCCGCCCATATCACCGCCTGAAACGGTGTAAGCACTTTGGTAGACACAATGGTGGCAATAGAATTGGCCGCATCATGAAAACCGTTGATATAATCGAATATCAGAGCCAGTACAATGATAATCACTAATAGTTCCATGCGTCCGTTCGTTTATGCGTATTTCACAATCAGGCTCCTCAAAATCTTGCCCACGTGTTCGGCTGCGTCCGTCGTTTTTTCCAGCTCATACATAATCTCCTTGATTTTGATGAGTTCAATGCAGTCCTTCTCTTCTTCAAAAAGCCTGGTGATGAAAAATTCATAAATATCATCTGCCCGGTTTTCTATGTCATGCATCTGGTTGCAATATGCGCGCAGCTTATCCGGACTCTTGCGGAATGCCTCCAGTTCATCCATGGCCTGGCCGATGAGGGCCGCTTCTTGTTGAACCATATGTCCCAGCTCTTTCCCCTTGTCCGAAATAGGATGCGGATTATAGATAGTGATACGCTTGGCACAGCTGTTTATTCCATCAATCACATCATCCATGCCCGAAGCCAGGTCATGGATATCCTCCCGGTCAAAAGGAGTAATGAAAGTAGTGCCCAGTTCATCCAGAATCAGATTGGTCAGCTTATCGCCCTCGCGCTCCAAATCTTTGATTCGTTTATAATCTTCCGCCCTCTTCTCAGGCGAGTCATGGCCCAATATTTCTATCAACAGAGCCGACGAGGACAATAAAATCTCAGACAATTGCTTCAGCAAAGGAAAGAATTTCGGTTCTTTCGGTGTGAACCGGCTAAAAAAAGAATTCTTCATAATGGATAAATGTACTAAGTATATTAATTTATTTTTGTTTTCGTTGTTTCAGTCTTGCACGCAGCACTTCTACCACGGCCGGCAGTATGGAAACCACAATAATGGCCACAATCAGCAGTTTGAGGTTCTCTTGTACAAACGGAAGGTCACCGAAGAAATAACCCGCATAACAGAAAATGACAATCCAGCAGGCGCCCCCAATCAGGTTGTACAGCATGAAGTAATAGTAATGCATCTTACCCATCCCCGCCACGAATGGCGCAAACGTACGGACGATAGGCACAAAACGAGCTATGATAATTGTCTTGCCTCCATACTTCTTATAGAACTCATGGGTCTTGTCGAGATGGTTTTGCTTGAATATTCTGGAATCGGGATTATTGAAGAGCCTTTGCCCGAAGAAATGCCCTATCATGTAGTTGCAAGAGTCGCCCAATACCGCGGCAACAAACAATATCAAAGCCAGCACATTGACCTCGAGAGGCATGTCGGGCAGTGCGGCAATAGCTCCCGCCACAAAAAGCAGGGAATCGCCCGGCAGGAAAGGTGTGACCACCAGCCCCGTTTCGCAGAAAATAATCAGAAACAATATGGCATACGCCCACATATGATATTCCTGCACTATATCAATCATATACTGATCGATATGGAGAATAAAATCCAATAGAAAATCCATTATATATTGATTATCAGTACTTAAAAAATAGAGAAAAACTCGGCATGGGGAGACGGGCAATCTCTCCGGCTCCCGAAAGAGAGGAGGGGAAAGTACTAAATAAGAATACGCCTCAGCGTATATACATAATATCTATATGAAATCTTATGGAGATGGAAAGTAAAGGGGAAAGAAGTTGTCTTTTCTTCCGGGAGCAGAGTTTTCAGGGTTCTCGCAACCTTGGCGGCAATGAAGTCCGGATTAAGCCTCAACAATTTCGAGCAAGAGGCATGCCGTAATGAGAAGGTATTTCCTATGCAACCGGCATCTGCCAGGCAATTATAATTCGCGTCCTCCCCTTTTTCCTGGCATTGTCTGCCATCTGCCCCCGACAAGCTGTACCGGGTTCCGGAGAAATAATGCACATCCGCAGTAGGGAGTGTCTTACATCCCTCCATATCATCAGAAACGGAAGTGAACTTCGATATGAGGAACAACCCTAACAAGATATAGAATATACATTTCGCCATAGCGGGTGCAAATATAGAAACTATTTTCGGATTACAACAGAAAAATGAAAAACAAAAAGCGGTTAACCGTTTCATCAGTCAACCGCTTTCTTGTTTTTGTAGTGGGTACGAGAATCGAACTCGTATACCATGCGTGAGAGGCATGTATCCTAACCGTTAGATGAACCCACCCTCGCATTTGTCTTGTACACCCTCAGGGATTCGAACCCTGGACCCACTGATTAAGAGTCAGTTGCTCTACCAACTGAGCTAAGAGTGCATCTGGCGGAAGCTGGGGGATTCGAACCCCCGGTACGGTTACCCGTACGTCAGTTTAGCAAACTGGTGGTTTCAGCCACTCACCCAAACTTCCTTTTTTATAACCAGCATTCTTTTCAAATGCGGTGCAAATGTAGGGCAAACTTTTGGACTGTGCAAATCTTTCCTACATATTTTTTTCACCGTTTTCATACAATTTGAGATAACACGTTAACACTCAAACCCTAAAACAAGAAAAAAAATTTGATACATATCAAACCGTCCTTTTCAACCTTTCCTTATCTTTGCGCGATTTTTAAAGTATAGTGCACATACACGGACAATGATACAACAAGAAAGTCTGAAAAAGCGGCTTGCCAAGCTGGCCGCCCCCATTTTTATAGAGACACTTCTCATCATGATGCTCGGTGCGGTGGACACCATCATGCTGAGCCGCCACTCGGACAACAGTGTTGCCGCCGTAGGGGTAGTCAACCAAATTATCATGCTCACTTTCCTCGTTTTCGAAGTCATCAACCTCGGAACGTCCGTTCTGTGTTCCCAGTATCTCGGTGCGAAACTACACAAGAAAGTAGTGCAAGTAGTCGGCGTATCCATCCTCGTCAACCTGGCGGTAGGTATCACGGTCAGCCTGGTACTGTTCTCCTGCGCCCATCCCATCCTCCGGCTGATGGGGCTCACCGCTGAACTGATGCAGGACGGCATGGACTATATGCGTATCGTAGGCGCTTTCGCCTTCTTCCAGGCACTATCCCTCACCCTCTCCGCCTCCCTGCGCAGTGCCAACAAGGCCATCTACCCGATGATGGTCACCGTCGTAGTCAATATCCTCAATATCATCGGCAACTACTCCCTCATCTTCGGTCGCTTCGGCTTTCCGGAACTGGGCGTGGAAGGCGCCGCCATCTCCACAGCCTTCAGCCGGGGTGTCTCCATGATTATACTGTTCGTCATACTGTTCCGCAAGCACATCCACCGTTTTCCACCGGCATACTTCCGCCCTTTTCCGTGGATAGAACTAAAGAACCTGATGAAGGTAGGCCTGCCCTCCGCCGGCGAACAATTGTCGTACAGCTCGTCGCAAGTCGTCATCACCTACTTCATCAACATGCTGGGAGTGGAAGCGCTCGCCACCCGTACCTATTGTGTCAACATCATCATGTTCGCTTATCTGTTCAGCATCTCCATGGCACAAGGCGGCGCCATCTGTATCGGGCATCTGATAGGCGAGAAGAAACCTCACGCAGCCTTCCTTATGGGAAAATACGTCATGAAGAAATCCGTCATGATTACCGTCATGCTGTCCTGCATCCTCGCCCTTTCGGGGCATGCCATCTTTGGCTGGCTCACGTCCAACCCCGACATCATACGTATGGGTGCCACCATCCTTATCATAGATGTACTCCTCGAAATAGGCCGCCCCATCAACATCTTCGCCACCAACGCCCTTCGTGCGGCAGGAGATGTCAACTACCCCTTCTACGTAGGGTTGGTGGTGCAGTGGAGTGTAGCTGTAGGTGTGGGATACCTTTTCGGCTTCCTCTTCGGCTGGGGTATCTGCGGCATGTGGGTAGCCTTCCTGTTGGACGAGAATATCCGCGGCTTCATTTTCGTCCGCCGCTGGTATGGCATGAAATGGGTAAACAAAAGTTTCATACGGAGCTGATTTTTTCTCGTAAAAACCTTATCTTTGCCCCTCGAACAAACAAATTATGGCTTTATGGATGCACTATTGAAAGAAACCGTAGATGCCGCTATCAACTCCCGCTATCCAGGCATGGCTCCCGAGGGAAGAAGGTTGATAGAGGAAATCCTCATTCGCAAGGAAGTAGAAAAGGGCGCATTATTACTCAATGAAGGGCAGATAAGCCATAATATCGTATTTGTAGGAAAAGGCATGTTGCGCCAATTCTATTATAAAAACGGTAAAGACGTCACCGAACACTTTTCCTATGAAGGCTGCATCATCATCTGCATAGAAAGTACCTTGAAGCAGGAACCCACCCACCTCATGATTGAGGCACTCGAACCGAGTGTCGTATACCTGCTGCCATACAACAAGCTGCTGACACTTACCGAAATCTCATGGGAAATAAACATGTTCTATCGGAAGATTCTGGAATATTCCCTGATTGTTTCACAGATAAAGGCTGACTCCTGGCGGTTTGAGACTGCACGCGAGCGCTATAACCAGCTCATGGAACATCAGCCCGAAGTCATCAAGCGGGCTCCTTTGTCGCACATTGCGTCCTATCTGCTGATGACCCCCGAAACACTGAGTCGGGTACGTTCGGGCATACTGTAACCCTCCTCCTGTCTGCCCGGAGAATACATATCTGAATTTGTATAGAAATTTTACCATTTCTCCCCTAAGCGTGCATTGATTGCCATACAATCATTTCATGCTCAAGGTTGTTTTATATGTATTTAAAATATTAAAATTCAGATTATGAATACTATACATAATTTTTCCGCTTCCCTGATACAGCGGACAAAACAAGCCGGACGATACAGTACATCCGGTATATATACCAGTACAGTGAACAGCTTTTTCCGCTTCATCGGCCACCGTTCCATCACTTTTGCAGATCTTACCCCCAGCCTCATCAAGCAATACGAAGACCGGCTGCTCGGCGAAGGGCGGCGCCATAATACCATATCCACCTATATGCGTATGCTCCGTTCCATCTCTCACCAGGCTGCCGAACAAGGCATTCCATTCACACACAGTATAGACGATTTGTTCGCCTATGTATTCACTGGCTATGAGCCTACCGCCAAACGGGCCATCTCTCCTTTACTAATCCGGCGCTTGGTAAATCTTGATTTGGAGAAGAAACCCGCCTTGCGTTTCAGCCGCGACATGTTTCTGTTAAGTTTTTACTTACGAGGCATTCCGTTCGTAGACCTTGTACATCTCCGCAAAACGGATGTCAAGCACAATACCATTTATTATTACCGCCATAAGACCCGTCAGCAATTGTCCGTACATATAGAGTCGTATGCCGCACAGATTATAAATAGGTATAAAAACGAAGCCGCCTCTTCCCCCTATTTGCTACCGATATTATCACTGACCGGGGAAGATGGTTACAGACAATACAAAAGTGCTTTACGGCTCTACAACCAACATTTACACACACTTTCGAAGATGTTACGGTTAAGCATTCCATTAACATCTTATGTAGCCCGCCATAGCTGGGCCACCACTGCCAAAGACGAAGGAGTGGCCATTTCTGTGATTAGTGAAAGCTTAGGACATACTTCTGAAAAGGTAACTCATGTTTACCTCGCTTCTTTTGACAACAATGCGATGAGTAAAGCAAATAAAAAAGTGATTGCAACAATCCATCCAAACAAAAAGAAAAAGCCCTAAAAACTAGAATTTGTAAAAGTATTCCTATTTGTATAGGAGTACTTTTATTATCCAATTTTATTCTCTTACTTACAAGGTAAGAGAATATGTTTTGTGGCTGCAAAGATATGAAAAAGATTACTACAATCGCAAAAAAATAGATTTATTTTTTAATTCATATTTATCTCATATATAGATATAAGACACATTGCAGCCACTTGTATTTCAGTCTTATATATTTACATAAACGCCCCCATTTTGAATTCAAAAATTAAATTTAATTATGAGATAAAATATCGTTTTACATTTTAATTACATATATAGTCTTTTAATGTAAAATACCTTTTAATGGCTGGTTTATAAGATTATTCTCCAAATAAAATACCACCTCTTACCTTGTAAGTAAGAGAATTATTAAACAAACAAGAATGAACAGTTTTTTCTCTTTCAATACCATTGAGAAAGAAAAAAGCTATTGAATTAGTGTGAATTATGAAACAAGTTCTCCATTTCAATAAAGTGATTAAGTTCGTCATTATCTTTGGTGACTTATGCTTACTGAACATCATTTTCATCTCGCTATATCACATTTTTGACTACCAAACACTGGGCAATGAATTTACACATTCATTGTCCCAGCTATTGGTATTATTGAATCTAGTCTATCTACTTTGCAATTACTCCAATGGCGTCGTACTGCATGAACGTATTGTACGTCCGGAACGCATTGTACGTCGGGCTCTCCGTAATACAACTTTTCACGCCACGCTGTTCATCAGCTTGGCTACTTTAGCAGATATCGGTACCAGTTCACTCCGTTTTTTCACATGCTTTTATAGTATTTTCTTTATCTGCCTCGCTATATATCGCCTTCTTTTCCGGTATTTACTGAAAAAATATCGAGAACATGGAGGCAACTCACGTACCATCATTTTAATCGGCAGTAACAAAAACATGACAGAACTCTATCAGGAAATGACCGGAGATCCCACCACGGGCTTCCGCATTACCGGCTATTTCTGTGATGTACCTTCTGATGATTTTCCCGAAGATGTCCCCTATTTAGGGCAGCCTAAAGAAGTTGTCACTTATTTACAGCAACACCATATAGAACAAGTCTATTGCTGCTTGCCTTCTGCACGTAGCCATGAAATACTTCCAATCATCAATTATTGCGAAAATCACTTGATTCGTTTCTATAGTGTACCTAATATTCGCAATTACCTGCATCGTCGCATGCACTTCGAGATGTTTGGCAATATCCCCGTACTCACTATCCGCGAGGAACCTTTGGCACAAATGGAAAATCGCCTGCTGAAAAGAACCTTCGACCTCTTTTTCTCCCTCGTTTTTCTGTGTACAGTATTCCCCTTCGTCTACATCATCATAGGTACCGCTATCAAGCTATCCTCCCCCGGTCCTATCTTCTTCAAACAAAAACGAAGCGGAGAGAATGGAAATGAATTCTGGTGTTACAAATTCCGTTCGATGCGTGTCAACATAGACAGTGACGAACTACAAGCCACCGCCAATGACCCGCGCAAAACAAAAATCGGAGATTTCATCCGTAAAGCCAGCATTGACGAACTTCCCCAATTTATCAATGTGTTACTGGGGCAAATGTCCGTTGTAGGGCCACGCCCCCATATGCTGAAACACACAGAAGAATATTCACGCCTTATCGACAAATATATGGTCAGACATCTGGTAAAGCCCGGCATCACCGGTTGGGCCCAAGTCACCGGCTACCGTGGTGAGACCAAAGAACTCTGGCAAATGGAAGGACGTGTACAGCGCGATGTATGGTATCTGGAACACTGGACTTTTCTATTGGATTTATACATTATATACAAGACAATCAGAAACGCCATTCAAGGCGAGAAAGAAGCGTATTGAGAATTAAAATTGAAAATCAAAAATTAAAAGGAGCAGTAATGAAAAACAAGAAAAGTATAGCCATCTTGATGGCGGCAATTACATTGGCAAGCTGCCAATCTTACAAAAAAGTACCTTATCTACAAAGTTACAAATCACTTACAGATAAGAGTTATAAGGAAATCGTCATCAATGAAGTCAACCAGCAGGATACCCTCTACGATGCGCATATCCAACCTAAAGACTTGCTGAATATCACCATAAACACCACTGATCCGCAAGCTGCCGCACCGTTCAACCTGACCATGCAGACCTATAATAATATAGCACAATCCAATGCCAGCACTACATCGCAACCAGCTCTGCAACAATATCTCGTAGACAATGCAGGTGAGATAGACTTCCCCGTGATAGGCAGACTGAAAGTAGGGGGCTTAACTAAAAATGCAGCCGAGAACCTTATCCGTGAACAGCTTCGTCCTTATCTCAAAGAAATACCTATTGTCACTGTACGTATGTCCAACTACAAAATTTCTGTCCTCGGTGAAGTGAACAGTCCCGGAACTTTCACTATCAATAATGAGAAAGTGAATATTTTCGAGGCGCTTGCCATGGCAGGCGACATGACCATTTACGGTATACGAAACAACGTCAAGCTCATCCGCGAAGACTGTAACGGCCAGCGAAATGTCATCAGCCTAAACTTGAACGAGCAGAATATTCTTCATTCTCCCTACTACTACATGCAGCAGAATGATATCCTTTATATAGCTCCAAATAAAACCAAGGCAAAGAGTGCAAGCGTCAGTAACAGTACCACTATCTGGGTTTCTGTGATTACTTCCCTTGTTTCACTCGCAAGTCTGATTGTCAACATTGTAAGATAATTTTAATCCTCAAAAAATGAAAGAAGATTTATACGATGACCTTTTAAACGAAAAAGAGGAAAAAACAGATTTCCAAGCCCTCTTTTTCAAATACATCATTCATTGGCCCTGGTTTGTGGCAAGCGTATTGATATGCACTGGCCTGGCCTTTGCTTATCTCCGTTACCAAATACCTGTCTACGAAGTGTCATCTTCTATCCTAATTAAAGAAGACGACAAGAAAAGTACCAACAATGCACTGTCTGCCATGCAGGATTTTGGTATGCTTTCCATGACCAGCAACTTTGACAATGAGCTGGAAATTCTGAAATCAAGGACACTCATCAAGAAAGTCGTGTCACGTCTGAACCTTTATACCAACATCGCCATCGAACAATCTTTCGGCTACGATGTTCCACTTTACAAAAACTCCCCTCTTGATGTGTTCATGACCGCCGAGGAAGCTGACAAACTGGAAGGGAACATTCGGCTGGAACTGATATACTCCCCTACCGGCCAACTGACTGTCACAGCCTTTTATATACAAAACGGAGACAAGCAAGAAACGACCAAATCTTTCGACGAACTACCTGCCATTCTACCACTCCCGGTAGGTGTCATCACCATTTCGCACAATGACTCATTGCCTACTCCGCAAGAGCCCGTCAATCTGAAGGCTATCATCAGTACCCCCACTGCCGTAGCAGCAGGCTATAGGGCAGGTCTGACCGTAGCCCCCATATCCAATACCAGTACCATTGCCACCATCAGTGTACAAAACACCCATATACAACGAGCCTCCGATTTCACCCAAGAACTGATAATACTCTATAATCAGGACACCAACACAGAAAAGAATGAAGTGGCCCAGAAAAGCGCCGACTTCATCGAGGAACGTATCAGCATCATCAACCACGAACTGGGCACCACAGAAACCGAACTGGCGGAATTCAAGCAACGCGCCGGACTGACCGACATCAGCAGCGACGCGCAGCTTGCCCTTCAGGAAAGTTCCAAGTATGAACAGCAATATGCAGAGAACGCCACCCAAATCAACCTCGTGAACTATCTGCGCGACTACATCAACAATCCTGCAAACAACGACGAGATCATCCCTGCCAACGTAGGACTGAGCGACATGAACCTGACCTCCGCCATAGACAAGTACAACAATCTCATCGTGGAGCGTAAGCGCCTGCTACGTACCTCCTCCGAAAGCAATCCCGCCATCATCAATCTGAACACGGGGATCGAGGCCATGCGCCACAATGTGAAAACCACCGTAAACAGTGTTTTGAAAGGCCTGCAAATCACCCGGAGCAACATCGACCGACAGTCGCGCAAGTACGAAAGCCGCATCAGCAACGCCCCCAAGCAGGAGCAGGAGTTCATGAGTATCGCACGCCAGCAGGAAATCAAGGCCACCCTCTACATCATGCTGCTGCAGAAACGCGAGGAAAACGCCATCACACTGGCTGCAACCGCCAACAATGGACGCATTATCGAAGAGCCCATGCCTGCCGGCATCGTTTCTCCCCAAGGCAAAAAAATCTATATGATTGCCTTTGTCATCGGCATCGGCATTCCCTTGGGCATCATTTTCCTATTGAACCTGCTCCGTTTCCGCATTGAAGGGCATACCGATGTGGAAAAGCTCACAAAGGTTCCCATTATCGGTGACATCCCCCTTACCGGTTCAAACAAGCATGAAGAGTCTGCCATTGCCGTACGCGAAAACGACAACGACATCATGACGGAAACCTTCCGCAGCCTGCGCACCAACCTGCTCTTCATGATGGGCGATCCGGATAAGAAAGTCGTCCTGGTTACCTCCACCATAAGCGGTGAAGGCAAGACTTTCATAGCTTCCAACCTCGCCCTCAGTCTGGCGCTGCTCGGCAAAAAGGTCATTCTGGTAGGATTGGATATACGCAAACCGGGATTGAACAAGTTGTTCCATCTTTCACACAAAGAAAAAGGAATCACCCAATACCTTGCCGCCCCCAAATCCACAGACCTTCATGCGCTGATACAGCCTTCCGGCATAACTTCCAACCTCGACCTGCTATTGGGCGGTCCCATCCCACCCAATCCTACGGAACTACTGGCACGCCAGTCACTGGAAGACACCATCAGTACATTACGCAAAGAATATGACTATATCGTACTGGATACAGCCCCTATCGGCATGGTGACCGACACGCTCATCCTTTCGCGCGTAGCGGACGCCAGTATCTACGTCTGTCGTGCAGATTATACGCATAAGACCGATTACCAGCTCATCAACGAGCTTCAGGAGCATCATCGTCTCCCCAACTTATGCACAGTAGTCAACGGAATCGATATGAAGAAGAAAAAATACGGTTATTACTACGGCTATGGTAAATACGGAAAGTATTACGGCTACGGTAAGAAATACGGATACAGTTGAGTTAGCGACTAGCTATTAAGAGTTGAGAGTAAATAATCGAGTGTCTAATTTTTAATTTCTAATTTCTAATTTTTAATTAACCCCGCCCCTCCAATGTGACAGGCGACCGCGTAGCGCGCCCGAACCTCAACTATTTATAGACCATAGAAATACTTTATTCAGCATATTCCTATAAGTCTGGGGCGTCATGCAAAGTGCATCGCTGTTCTTTGTACCCGGATTTATTTTGTTTGTTTTGTTTGTTTGGTGTTCCGGCAGGCAGAGCGCTGTTCCGGAACACCTTATTAAAAAAAATTCAGATGAGCCATACTGATATCACCCCTCATATTATTCCTCGTCGCCAATGGCTGGTGGCATACGTGCAGTCTTGTCTGGAAAAGAAGACTGCCGAACGGCTGAAAGCTATGGGAGTGGAATATTACTTACCCATACAAAGCGAAATACGCCAATGGAGCGACCGGCGCAAGAAAGTGGACCGCCTGGTCATCCCGATGATGATTTTCGTGCATGTCACTCCGCAGGAACGCCCCCTGCCGCTTACCTTACAAGCTATCAGTCGATACATGGTATTGCGCGGTGAAAGCCGTCCCGCCGTCATTCCCGAGGAACAGATGGAACGTTTCCGCTTTATGCTGGACTATAGCCCGGAGGCTGTAGAGATTTGCAGTACACCTCTGGCAGCAGGTGATGCCGTGAAAGTAATAAAAGGCCCCCTTGCCGGATTGGAGGGAGAACTGGTCATGATAGGAGGAAAAAGCAAAGTGGCAGTCCGGCTGGATATGCTGGGCTGCGCACATGTGGACATGCCGATAGGATACGTGGAAAAACTAAAAGTTAAAAATTAAAATGCATAAAAAACATAAGTCTCAATAACTTTCCATATATTTGCTGATGATAAGTGGAAAAATTATGAAGGATTCTCATAAAACATATATAAAATCATTTTCCTTACAAGGATTGTGGGGGTATAAAGAAGTGGAGTGGACAACCATCAATTCAGATGTAAATGTATTGGTTGGAATCAATGGCAGTGGAAAAACTACGCTCATGGATATCATGTATGCTTATTATACCAATGATGCAAAAGAACTAAAAAAATATCAATATCAAGATATTCAAAGCACCCCTCTCAGCACAGAAGTTTATCCGCTGGTATATCTCCGTACATTCGATACCCCTTTAGCCAATAAACGTAAATCAGGAAGTCCATTGATGGAAGAACTGAACAATGTGGTCTTTCAAAACAAGGAAGGCATCTCATTTTTCAATTATCGGATGAAAATGCTGGATTTTCGCGATAAAGCAAACGAGATACAACAAAATATAGATGAATTGTTTGGTATCATCAATGAATTATTCCAGGATACGGGTAAAACAATCAGTATTTCCAAAGGGAACAACAGTACATTGATATTCCACCAAAATGAGAATACACTCCATTTGGAGCAATTATCATCCGGCGAAAAACAATTACTGCTAATTTTGTTAAAAGTCTTCTTGCAGGAAAAGAAACCTGCCATCATTTTTATGGATGAACCGGAAATCTCATTGCATATCCGATGGCAAAGAGAAATTATCGACCGAATACGACAGATTAACCCTTCTTGTCAAATCATTATTGCTACCCATTCACCAAGTATGTTTGGAGCCGGCTGGGGAGATAAAGTTGTTTATATGGAAGATATAATAAAGTAAGCCATGCCGGAATCAGTATCTGCTTTTGAGATGCAAGCCGAATATTTTGCCAATATTCCCATTCTTGACAAAACATATAGAGCTTCCGTCCACTTGGAAAATGAAAAAGACGAGATGTTTTGGGACACCATGTTACAAGAATGCCGTCCCGGAAAGTACAACTACATTTATTTCAGTAAAAGTGAGTTAGGGAACGATTCAAAGGGGTGTAAGCAATGTTTAAAATACAAAAATCATCTTTCCCGTAATTTTTTTATCTGTATAGACAGCGATTTGAGGCATCTATCTCGGGAACAAGGGATAGACAGTGCTCATTTTATCTTGCAAACATATAGTTATTCATGGGAAAACCATTATTGTTACGCTGAAAAGTTAGAAAAATCATGGAAAAGCAAATGTCCGGAGAAAGCGCAGGGTTTCAGTTTTCTATATTTCATCAATGAATTTTCGTGTGCCACCTATACAAGTTTCCTGCATCTTCTGACAATGAGGAAACGAGGGTTCAAAGAAGACTTTTCTTTAAGGCGTTTTGATGAACCTATCCCACGACAATGCAACAATAAAGAATTAGCAGAAAACGGGAAAGGCATTCTTCGTAAAATAAAAACAGACAACTTCCCGTATGTCAATGTACAAGATAAAGTATACTTTCAACAGTTAGGTCTGAATGAAAAAAATACATATCTGCATATAAAAGGCCATACCATCTATACACTGATAAAATCAATAGGAGACTACTTTTGCCATCGCTCGAATATAAACTTTGAGAAAGATGTTATATTAGAAGGTCTGCAGACCATAGGATATTGGGAAATAGACAAAATACGGGAAGATATTACCGCAATGCTGGGTGATTAGTGATTATCCCCCCATATTCCCCCTTTGCATCAAAGCAAGGACAAGCCTTATGGATGGATGCACTGAGTTGCCGATGCCCTAAAATCCGGGCAAGGGGATAGTCCGTCTTCAACTGCCGGAGCAAGTCGAGCAAGGAACATTTCTGTGCATACGTACGTGTATCGGCGGGAGAACCTTCTTCGTTGAGCCCGCCTTCATAGCAAATGCCGATACTCTTGTCATTCCAACCGGTGGCATGAGCTCCAATCTGATGGACCGGACGACAAATATGCACCTCACCGTCACGGGTGATGTAGAAATGATAGCCGATATCGGCAAAGCCCCGTGCCAAATGACTGCGGCGAAGCGCCTCCACCGAAAAATGGCGGTCACAACGCGTAGCGCTGCAATGAACTACCAGGAGGCGTACCTCCCGATAGTTCTGATAGAAACTGCCTGCCTTCATCCGGCTAACGGTTGATGCAGGAAGTCAGACCAAACACTCCGGCCAATGTAGTGGCCACGGTAATAATCACTTTGAGGACAATGCCCCATACAGATTTTGATTTTGTTTTCTCACTCATAACAATTTGCAATTAAGGAATTAAATAATATGGTTATCTGGATTTTTAACATGCTAAAGCGCAGCCAATTAGCACATTAGCCTTCTATCCTAACGGATTTTCCCCCTGGTCTCCGTCCGAACCGCCTCCCGGGTTGCTGCCTCCACCGGCATCTTCACCCCCGCCAGTGGCTCCGGTCAGGTCCACGGTAGTCTTTCCGGCCTTCAGGGCTTTCACCACGGCACGGGCTGCACTTCGGGTTGCCACCAGATTGAATTCCGCCTCCTCCAGCAGCTCTCCAAAACGCTGGCCACAGGTCCAGTTCACATTCAGCCTACGGATATGGATGGCAGGATTGAACTCCTTGGCAGAAGCCGCGCCGATACTGTTGATGCTGATGTAGAAACTCCCCAGGTCGCCCAACTGGATTTTTTGTCCGGCCAGCAACTGCTCCCGCATGCAATCCACGGACATGGTGAGGATGGCAACGATATCCGAACGCTTGTACACGCAGCCATGACTGGCTATATGCTCGGCAAAGCGGTTGATGTCCATCACTTCCGAATACTGCGCACTTGCGTACGCTTTTTTGGCAACCGTCTTATCGGTAGGATTGCCACGCATCACGATACTGTAGTTAATCATAAATTAAAAATTATAAGTTAAAAATTAAAAGATAGGGAGACGATACTAATCCCAGGGGCTTACGATTACTAATCTTCGCGCGTCACGATTACTAATCTTCACCCTTCATCGTCTGACAGAACAAAGATACGACGTACCTCCGGGCAGAATAAGAGATGCGGTGAAGTGATATGAAGGGATGTGGGAAAATGTGAGATTAGGTAAGATTATACCGGGTTCCGGCAATGGGTATACAGAAAAAATTCCGTACATTTACAGTGTAATAACCAGTTAAAGCATTGTTTATGAAGTACGTTGAAGACTACGAAAATATCCCCGGCAAAGAGTGGCCCGTCCGCCCCTATTACAAACGTGAACTGGCAGAGGCATACGCCCCCACCATTTCACCGGCATCCGCACTCAACCGCTTGTCCAAATGGATGAAGCTGAATTTGGAACTGGACGAAGCCCTGCGGCATACCGGCTACAAAGGCTCCCAGAAAATATTCACCTCCCTGCAGGTGGAACTTATATTCAGGTATTTAGGAAAACCGTGAAAGAATCAATCCCCCACATAGCGCGCCATGGCGCATTGGTTGCGGTAGATTTCATCCCCTTTCAGCTCGACCACCCGATAACCACGACGGCCACCGGAACGGACAGCCTCATAGCCCTCCTGCTTCATCACCAGACCGAGGCGCGTGGGACTCAAGGGTTGCCGGATACCTATGTTGATATGTCCCAGTATCTGGGCATTGGTCAAGAACATACACTCCTCGCCCGGCATGGGGCGGCGATAGTACACCTGAACGAGCTCACGCTCCAGGCAGGGCACCTCAAAATAACGGTTATGAAGATTCACGGCATCAATCTCCTCCTGCTCAAACCAGTAGTGAAAGCCGCTCTTCCAGAGGGCATAGCCTTGCGCATACACTCCGGCATAGTCTATGGGATAATCGAAAGGACTGTCTATGGAATCCACCTCGAAGGGAAGCCAACGGCGGTTGCCACTGAGGTCGTTGAGGAAGGTGACGTTGTTGCTCGTGCCACAGAAGCTGGCAATATGCGGACGGCTCTCCTTGAAGTGTCCGTAGGCGGCACGCTCGTTCACGTCTGTCATGCCGGTGATGGCCTTCAACTGGCTGACCTGGGCAGAGGTCATCTCCTCCAGCTCTTCAAGGCATACCAGTGCAAACTCGGTCAGCGTAAAAAGGTCGTCCTTGCTGACGCGCCGGCTGTTGCTTTTCACATAAAAATAACGCTGAAGTTCGACAGGAAGCAGACGCTGCATCCAGGTAGTCTTGTAGATGCCCTGCTTACCGATGAAGACCAGAATCTCATGATTCACCACCTTAGTATCGAGCAGCGAAGCAATGGTGGCCACCAGCCACTTCTTGAAGTAGATGCCGAAAAGCTTCTGGTCGTCCTTCACATGTACGCCGGCAGCCAGACGAGCAATAGGGTCAGTAGTACCGTCCCAAGCAGGCAGCCCCTCCAGATAGGCTACAAAGGGATTGAAAAGCGGTGTGTACTCCGAATCGAGCACGGAACGTATGTCCGCAATGCGGGCAAGCATCCCTGCCTTGTTCATGCGGCTCCACAACGTGTTGACGTAGCGGTCGGTCAGCTCCGCATACTCCTCTCCGCAGTCGGTCATCAGGACTTCGAACTTGCCACTCACCGTATTTTTGCGGAACTTCGCCTGTTCGGAAAGGAACTGCTCGATATCTGCCACCGTGGCAAACTTTTCATCGCCCTCTCCCCTGCGGACAAGGGAGCGGGTGCCATGCTCCCCGGTATTCGCGTAGCAGGAGCCGATGACAGTTGCCACATCCCCGTCATAGTCAGGAAAGTGCTCCGCTGCCCAAGCGGCGGCTGTCTTCCGGGCCACTCCGTACTGGTTGAGCAGATACCCCATGCGCATCACATATTCGTTATGATGATGTTCACAATAACTCACTCCCTCCTCTTCCAGCAGGCGTTCGGCAGCTTTCACCACCTTCTCCAAACGTTTGTTGCGCTTTGTCGGCACAGCTTCGGAAGCGCTATCCTGCGGTTGGGGAGCAATCGGACTATCTTGCAAAACAAAAGAAGCGGCACTGGGATTGTAATATACATGAGGGTCGGAAGCCAGTCCACTGATACGGGTAGCATTCTTGCACTGCCCGTCGCTTTCGAAGCCCACCAGGCAGGAATAGTAGTCGTTGACTTGATTGAAATACTTGGCGTATTGCCGGAAGGCTTTTCCCTTTTCCGCTCCGTTCAGGTCATCGATGCGGCAGATGATACGGATGCCATGACCGCTGATAGTGGTGTAGGCCATCAATGTATACTTGTCGGCACAAATCAATGTCAGTGTGGCAGCCATCCGCTCGGGAGCGATATGGTCCAGGTCGACCAAGGTATAGCCGGTCCAGGCACAGATATGTTCGCGGGTCTTCCCACCTTCAAAGCAGACGGCAACAGCGAAGCAGGGACAGCCGGACTTCTCGCGGTCGGCATCCCTACGCAGGTCTTGCTGCAAGTAGTAGCGATGTTTCTCGGTGCGGTCTCGCAGGGCAGCGTCGCATTTAATGATGTTGACTATTTCTTCAAGAGAAGTTTCTACTGATTCTGTGTCCGAATAGCCTCTGAAAAGGCTGATATTGCGGTGTTCCATAATTTACTGATTTTTGTTTATGTTTAAAATTACGACGCGAAGGAACGCATAAGTGCCCAGATACACAAGTCCGGTCGTTTCCACTACATGGAAATGATTTCGCTTGTTTTTATTATTGTTTAACAATTAAAAGAGTCAACATGACAAAGAAAGAGCCGGTGACACCGGCATTCGGAGCCTTTCTGAGCAAATGCCAGAAAGAACAGCTCGTTAACGGCAGACATCTGACCAACGAGACCATCGCCCAAGCAACGATGATGAGTACCAGAACCTACAACCTTTTAAAAAAGGGCTGAGCAACAACATCAACCAGATACATGCCATAACGCATTTCTGGAGGTCGTTCCCGAAAACAGACCAAGAAAGGGAGAGTTTTGAGAAAGAGGTGGCAGATTGCCTGGAGAGTGATTTGAGGAACTACAGAATCCATACCGGAGTCCTGAAGCCTTAACTTCACTTGCAACCTTGACACTTGTGGCACCCTTTTTCCAATACTCCCTATTAGGCTAATATTTATCACACACAAACGATACAGGTCTGTGCATATTGATAATTTGTCTCGCGCGCGTAACGGGTATTTATGTTTAAGGGGTGACACAGGTGTCATTTCGGCTTACCACTGATTACATAAATTGACAGAAATTGAAAAGAAAAATTACCTACAAGAATCTGTGAATTTTATGGTATAGATATTAGAGAAAGTAAGCAGCTATTCCATATAAAATATAATCATGATTATGAAACAATATAATATTGCCGTTGCAGGTACCGGCTATGTAGGTCTGAGTATTGCAACTTTGCTTGCACAGCACAACCATGTCACTGCTGTCGATATAATCCCTAATAAAGTAGAACTTATCAACAACAAGAAATCACCCATTCAGGATGAATATATAGAGAAGTATTTGGCAGAAAAGGAGCTTGACCTAACTGCTACTCTGGACGGCAAGGCAGCCTACAAAGATGCGGACTACGTCGTTATTGCCGCTCCTACCAACTACGACCCGGTGAAGAACTTCTTCGACACCCATCATATCGAAGATGTGATAGACCTCGTCATCAGCGTAAATCCGGATGCGGTAATGATCATCAAATCAACCATCCCCGTGGGGTATACCCGTTCACTCTATATAAAATATGCACAACAATTCCTTCACAATCCGGAACTGGAAGGCAAGAAATTCAACCTGCTCTTTTCTCCGGAATTTTTGCGTGAGAGTAAAGCACTTTACGATAACCTTTATCCTTCTCGCATCATAGTAGGTTATCCTAAAATTATTGAAGGAACAGAATTTACAGAAGAAAATACAGCTATAAATGCCATCAGCAATCCCAATGCGGAAGAATATGCCAAAATTTTCGCAGCATTGCTCCAACAAGGTGCTGTTAAAGAGAACATAGATACCCTATTTATGGGTATGAAAGAAGCCGAAGCCGTAAAACTTTTCGCCAATACCTACCTTGCCCTGCGTGTCAGCTATTTCAACGAACTCGACACGTATGCCGAAATGAAAGGGCTTGATACCGCAGCCATCATCAACGGAGTATGTCTCGACCCACGTATCGGCACACACTACAACAACCCCTCTTTCGGTTACGGCGGCTATTGTTTACCTAAAGATACAAAGCAACTCCTTGCCAATTACGACCGCGTCCCCCAAAACATGATGACCGCCATTGTGGAAAGCAATCGCACACGCAAGGATTTCATTGCTGACCGTGTATTGCAGAAAGCCGGTTACTATAGTTATGCAGAAGGTAATTATGATGTTGCAAAAGAAAAGCAAGTTGTAATTGGCGTATATCGCTTGACGATGAAGTCCAATTCGGATAATTTCCGACAATCATCCATTCAAGGTGTAATGAAACGGATAAAGGCAAAAGGGGCAGAGATTATCATCTACGAACCGACACTGGAAGATGGAAGCACGTTCTTCGGCAACCGGGTGGTGAATAATCTGGACAAGTTCAAGAAGCAGAGCCATGCGATAATAGCCAATCGATATGATGCTTGTTTGGAGGATGTGAAGGAGAAGATTTATACGAGGGATATTTTCAGGAGGGACTGAGTAAAATCAATTGAATTTTTAGCCATACTCATTTTTAGGACACTCTAAAGAGCCCTTTCAAAGAAGGATACCCTAAATTGAGTACTTACAATCTAAATAGAAATCTTGGGATAATGAAAGCATCTTTAAGGAGCAGTGCCGTTTCCGGAATGTTATGGACAGCTATGGAACGGTTTGGTCACCAATTTCTTAGATTAATAATCGGAATAATAATCGCCCGTATTCTTGAACCGTCAATGTTTGGGATTGTGGGCATGACCGTTATATTTACCGATTTGGCGCAATCAATTCTCGACAGTGGTTTTGGCAGCGCATTGATTCAAAAAAAAGATAGGAATGAGGTCGATTATTCAACTTGTTTTTATTTTAATGTAATTGTTGGATTGTTTTTGTATGTAATATTGTTTATAGCGGCACCACATATTGCCGTTTTTTATCATACAGCTGAGCTTACAGATGTAATCAAGGTTATTTCGTTAGGTTTTGTATTTAATTCTCTAATTATTTCGCAAAACGCCAAGCTGTCTGTAGAACTTAAATTTAAAGCCTCTTCAATTATAAATATCACTTCATATCTCATTTCCGGAATCATAGGGATTGTCTTGGCTTATGTTGGATTTGGAGTTTGGTCGCTTGTATTCCAACAAGTCTCAGCCTGTTTGCTAAGAGTCTTATTCGTTGAAATATATACAAGATGGATACCAATGTTTGTTTTCTCAAGGAAGTCTTTCCACTATCTGTTTAATTTTGGGAGCAAGGTATTAGTGTCCGGATTTTTATTTAGTATTTATAATAATCTATATACATTGGTTATTGGTCGTGTTTTTACTCCAACGGAAGTGGGACACTACAATCGCGCTAATCAATTCGCTGATTTACCGTCCAGTACATTGATAAGTGTTGTGATGAAAGTTGCATATCCATTAATGTGCAAAGTACAAGATGATACAAACCGTTTACGACGAAGCTATCAAAAAATTCTGCGGCTTCCTATATATATTATTCATCCCATTTTAGTAGGACTAATTGTGCTCGCAGAACCTTTTATTGTTCTATTGATAGGTGAAAAATGGATTTTTTGTGTTCCTTTATTACAAGTATTAGCATTTGGCTATATGTTTGATCCGTTGACTCGTGTTAATTTGAATATTTTGTATGTAAAAGGACGAACTGACCTTATATTAAAATTGGACATAGTTAATCGTATAATAGGTTTGTCTATTTTATTTACGACAATTCCCTTTGGTCTTTGGTGGTTGTGCTTTGGCCGTGCTTTTTACGGCTTAATAGCCTATAGTGTTAACTGTTATTATACAGGCAAATTTATTCAATTAGGCTTTTGGGAACAAATGAAGTGTATTATTCCTCTGCTTGCAAAAGCATGGGCTATGGGATTGTTATGTTCAATACCTATGTTCTTAACTTCAAATTATTATTATCAGTTCATTTTAGGTAGTTTTATTGGCATAATTAGTTATATAGGCATATCTATTCTTACAAATGATGAAAATTATAATGACCTCATTGAAATAGTAAAATCAAAAAGGTCTATTGGTATGGCTGAAAAAACACCTAAATAAAAAAAGGTTGATGATAATTTAAAAAGTAAAAGAATAGTATTTGATGGAAAAAATATCAGTAATCGTACCTATTTATAAGGCTGAGAAGTTTATTGAGCGTACAGTGCGTTCGGTTATTTCTCAAACATATACTCATTGGGAATTAATTTTAGTGATTGACGGCAGCCCCGATGATTCGGTGGTTGTTTGCCGGAAAATGGCAGAACAAGATAGGCGTATCATCGTGGTGGAGCAAGAAAATCGCGGTGCTCACGGGGCAAGATTAACTGGCTTGCACCATAGCGATGGAGCGTATGTCGCTTTTCTTGACTCAGATGATTTGCTTCCTCCTTATTCTTTGGAAGTAATGGCTGCTGAAATTGGCAATGGCTGCGACATAGTGAAAGGTGTGGTATGCGTTAATAACGCTACGCCTCGCAAAGGGAAGAATGAGTATCAGACTAAATCTTTGACCTCAAAAGAGTTTATAGAGCAAATTTTTTTAGGAGATCTTGATGCATATATGTGCGGTTCTTTATTTTGTAGAAACCTATTAGACGATTATATATTTAATTTGTGCATTAAAAACAAGCTTACAATCGGTGAAGATTTTACTACGAATCTGTATATTGGTAAGCATATATCTCAAGCTAAAATAATAAATGAATGCACATATGTTTATTGCGAGAATCCTAATGGAGTGATGAATACAATATCAATGTCTGATGAATATGGACTTCGGATAGGTAAGATTAATCGTATGATTTTAGGGGATGACCCTCAATGGAACTATGCAAAATTGCTAAAAAAAGCAACGTGTGTAAGCAACTTCTTTAACCCGTCACGATCTTTTCAACACGAAGAGTATCAAGCTTTAAAAACATTTATAGCTACCTATGGGAAGGAACCTTTGTATCGATATATAGACAGACGATTTCTTTGGTTTTGCCAATATAAATTTATTTATCGGATATATTCATGGTGCTATAGAAAAGCTAAGGGCTTGAAAAAAGGAAAGAAAAAAACTATTAAATGAAAACGATAATAAGTTCTGCCACTAAAACTAGAGATAACAGTATTGATATACTACGTAGCTTTGCTCTAATTGCCATTATTCTTATACATTGTCATCCTGATAGTAATTTTGTATGTCAGTTGACAGAATTTAATGTACCTATGATGGTTTTCCTTTCAGGAGTGTCATATGCATTAAGTTCTAAAAACGAATCTTATGGTTCTTATTGCTGGAAGCGCTTCAAGCGTCTGATACTTCCTGCGTGGATATTCATATGGGGATATGGGTGCGTTCTGTCATTTCTTTCATCCAATTTTATGGCCAAATTCCTGCTTTTCAATAGCATCTTCTATACTTATTGGTTTGTTTGGATAATAAGGGTATTTTTTCTGATTGCTTTATTGGCACCTTTATTTAAAAAATATATTAATTTCATCAACAGTTCTAAGAAAATAGCCACACAATTAACACTTGTTTACGTTTGCTATGAAATAACGCTTAGGTATATCAATACAGATTTTCTTCTGTGGAATATTTTTGCGCAAATAATACCCTATTCCATATTTTTCATATTAGGCATGGTTACTGTTAAAACGGGGGGGGTAAAAATACATTACACAATACAACGATCTGGATTGTTGATATTTACCATTATTGCATTTTACTATTATTCTACTTCGCACCAATTCATTGTGACAAGTGCATATAAATATCCTCCTCAAATATATTATTCCTCATTCGCTATTGCAATAATTAGCATATTATGGATGAGAAGAAAATCTATAGAACGAAAAATGAATGGCATGTTAGAGGGTAAAGTAAGCACTTTTTTTAAATACATTGGCTCACATACTATTTGGATATATTTTTGGCATATTCCGTTTGTGGAATTTTTTACATATACAAACAGTGACATGCATTATATGGCTAAGTTTGCTATCGCTATGAGCGCAGCGTTTCTCATAGTTTTTTTGCAAGAGCAATTGATACGCAACTTGAACACTACGAATGGCAGGATTCAAAAATGGCTCAATATTCTATTTATAGGTTGATTAGTTTAGCGTAAATTTACAATAATAAAGAAAGATGAAGTTACAGAATATGCCCCAAAAGGTCAGAAGGGAATATCGTTATTACATCAAGAAGTTTTACTCAATATATAATCCTTAAAAGCTGGCGGATTATTTGTATTATGAAATTTTTCATAAACATATTAATTGGACACAATCCTTGTTCATGACAAGATGAACATTGATAAAAAACACATTAATCATATACTCAAAAAAAACTACACCGGAAATTCGGTAAAATGACAGCAAAACCTCATTATCTGAATATTAAACCATTAATTATTGCAGAAAAATATTACCCCCGAGAGAGAGGGAGTTGAATCTATTCTCTTTAAAATGGGAAAATTTAGACCGATACATATCGCCTGATTACAAGAATAATCATATGGTACCACAGCCTTCAAAGCTCGCTGATATGATAGAATACGCACGCAAACTTTCTGAACCTTTCAAGGTCGTTAGAGTTGATTTCTATAAAATAGACGGGCATGTGTATTTTGGAGAATTAACCTTCACATCAACTGCCGGACGTATGACATACTTCACGAAGAAGTTCCTTATCTTGATGGTTCAAAAAGTAAAAATATAAATTAAAATGCACACACCCAAACTAACAGTGGTAGTTCCATGCTGGAATTGCGAAAAATACATCGCGCAACTATTAAATTGTATCTTGAACCAGAGTTTTCAAGATTGGCGTCTTTTGCTAATTGACGATCATTCCACGGACAACACGGCAGTAGTTGTCAAAGGTTTTAGTAAAAAAGACCAACGTATTGCATATCATTTAAGGAATCGCCTGCCCAAAGGTGCGCAAACGTGCAGAAACATGGGGCTGAGTTTAGCGAGCGATTCTGAATATGTTATCTTTTTCGATGCCGATGATCTTATCGCTCCTTATTGTTTTGAGCAAAGGGTTTCTTACATGGATTTACATAAAGACTTAGACTTTGCCATTTTCCCGGCTCTTATGGTTTGCGAAGACCATAAGTATCACTATGTTTATGGCTACCAGCTGTTTGATGACACCTTAAAGGCTTTATTAAATTGGACTTTGCCGATGGTAGGATGGACTAATATTTATAGGGTGTTGTCATATAAAGAGCGAAAACTCGAATGGGATGAAAATTTACTTTCCATGCAAGATTCCGACTTTAACATACAGGCATTGTTGAAAGGATGTAAATACGCTTACGCTGATACTAAGCCGGATTATTTTTATCGTATTTTTAAAACTAACGGCAGTATTAGCAGTAAGATCAGCAGCAAGCAGCACTTGAAAAGTCATCTTCATCTGATAAAAAAAATATTATTATCATTAGATGTCGGGCAATTGGAAAAATACGACAAAGATCTTGAATGCTATTTATTGAAATTTATACGCATTTTCGCAACTGATGTAACTACTATGAAAGCCTTCGTAAATATTCCATGGATCAAGGTTCGCAAATGGTATACGATAAGAGCACTTGCCTGTGCTTATATCTCGCCCAAAGCTATAAAGTTGCTTTTCCCGAAGATTAAAAGACTCAATGCAAGAAATATGCAAAAATGGGAATTATTGATGAACGAAAAATACATGGACATAAAGAGTTACGATAAACTGTATGGTTTTCAAGAATGAACATAACCCTACATTCTCTATTATAAAGGGAATTGCTATCATCAGCGTAGTGATAGGGCATTGCGTAAACTCGTCGTTTTGGGAAATTTTTGTCAACCAATATCATTTGGCTATATTCTTCTTTATAGCCGGATATTTCTTTAAAGAAAAGTATCTGGCTGCTCCCAAGAATTACCTAATAAAAAAAATAAAGCGTTTGTATATACCGTTTGTGTGCGCAGGCATTGGGTGCGCGTTATTGCATAATGCACTACACAATATGTACATCTATTCTAATGTTTTAACTGCTACAGATATATTGAAAGAACTGTTTCATGTCACAGTACGGATGGTTTCACACGAAACTTTAATGGGCGCCATGTGGTTTTGTCCGGCTATGCTAATTGTTTCTTTGATAAGTTGGGGAGCTTTTAAAACAGCTTCACTACTAAAGAACAACCTATCGAAACAGGTAAACCAAATTTTAGTATTCTCGGTTCTGATTGGTATAGCTTCTATCTGCCTTTATGCCGTACATTTGGAAAGTCCTTATTGCATCTGGCAATATATGATAATATGTGGGATATTCTATGAAGGTTTCCTTTTTTCAAAATGTAAAAAAAAGATAAATAGGGGGGGGGGCGAAATATGCAACTCTTATATGCAATCCTATTTACCGTACTTTTGATACTGCTTCTTTGGCTGACTTCCATCGGTATCTACGGGCGTTTGCAGCCAGCCAACGTGAATGTTGAAAATCCTATAACAATCTTGCTTATAGCGGCAATGGGGGCTTTAATGGTATATTGCTTATCGCACTTGATTTCCAACAGCAAGATTGGAAATTGGATTGCCATTTGTGGAGATTACAGTTTTTCCATTATGTTATTGCACTTTCTTGCCTTTAAGGCGGTAAATCTCTTGCAATGCTTGATGTATGATTATCCGTTAGAGCGCATCGCTGAATTTCCGTGTATAAATTACCTCTCCATGGAGTGGATGGGGCTTTATATATTAGCAGGATGTACCTTGCCTATTGCCTTATCAAAACTCTATGAAATGATATTGCTTCATGTTTTCAATATCTTTAAAAGAAACAAGTAAAATGATGACAGGTATCATAGTTGTGTCTTATCACAATGCAGAAGGCACTCGTAAATATGTAGTAAAACAGCTTTCGAAGCTCTCTGATGCATATCGTGTTATAGTTGTTGCTGTGGATGCAACCGAAGAATATGGACGCAATCTTGCTTATGATTGTGAATTATTATATATAAACCAATCGCAACAAGTAGCCGACCATCCCAAAGGATGGTGCATATCTACTACTGAAAATTTGGGGTATGCCAAGGGAAACAATTGGGGCGTAAATATTTTGAAAAAGAGCGGGATATCATTTGACAATTACCTATTTTCTAATGATGATATTGAGATAATGAATCCTAATATTTTAAATGTGCTTGCCACTACTTTCTATCAAGATGAGCAATGTGCTGGAGTAGGACCAAGAGTGATAGGCTTAGATGGAAACGACCAAAGTCCCCATATGAAATATATTTCACCTAAAAGACTTATAGGATGGAAACTTTTCCCTTTCTTAAGAAAAAAGAGAAAAAGAGAAACCATGAAAAATCAAAAAGCGACATTTACAATATCCGAATCAACCCAACTAAGAAGACAGAATACTACAACCAAACAAGCTATGATCCCTACTACTACCCCAAAGCCCCCAAAAGGGAAGTGCTATTGGGTGAGTGGCGCTTTTATGCTAGTAAGAGCAGATAGATTCCATGTTGTTGAGGGATTTGATTCACGCACATTCCTTTATTATGAAGAAGCGATATTAGCAGAGCGTTTTATACTTCATGGCTGGAGTTTCGCATTTGAGCCATCGGTTTCTGTAATACATTATGAAGGAGGAAGTACCACTGTGAAAACAGACAAACGCAATGCCATAGAAACGGAAAGTAGAATATTATATTATAAAGAATATAGACGTGAGCATAGTTGGTTGCTATGGATATACGAAAAAATCTCTAAAATGTAACTAATGATGAATTTTATAACATATCATTATAAATTATTCCAAAAGATATATCCCAAAGAAATCTGGATATATACCTTACTCATTCTCTTACACATGAGTAGAAAAACCATATTTAATGTGCAACAAGATGTCGGAAACGAAAGTGTAGGCGGAGGCACTCTCTTGATGTTACTTTGCACAATACTCAATTACTACTATGCATTTAAAGAAAGTAAAAGTTTGACACCGGCTATTCAAGCAACTAAATCTTATTTTGTGTTCTACATATTTGCATTACTCAGTTTTTTATGGGCTATATTTCCTGATTATAAAGCTCTCTTTTCAAAATGTTTAGAACTAATCTCATCTTACATGTTAGTTTCTGTAATCATGTGGAAAACAAAAAGCAGGAGAAAAGCCATGCTATATCTATTGTATCTATGTACATTATCGGCAACAATAGGATATTTTGCAAAAGTACTGGCATTTAAAAGCATATTGGTCCACACCAATACCCACAGCCTTATTGCCGCTATGGGTGCCTTAATGGCATGGAAAATGAAAAACCATTACAAAATACGTCATTTAGCACCTCTTGTATACTGGAATTTTTTCATGTTGCTTATGGGAACCTCATCTGCTTCTAATATTGCCTTTATAGTTGGCTTGTTCGTAATGTTATCATGCACTAAAAAGGGTGTAAACATTCCAAAACTTGCAGTCACTTTTTTGTTTTTCTCGGCATTCTATTATTTTTTTAAAGATTTAGTGTTCGAGTACGTATTTTACGGCAAATCACAAGAAGCCGTTGAATCTGGTACAGGCAGGCAGATTATTTGGAATGTGGTGTTTGATACTTGGAGGAAACATCCTTGGTTTGGTTTAGGCTATATAGTTGGTGAACGGCATTTGGTTGACTTAACTGGACTTCCTGCCGCTTATTCCACCCACAACGGCTTTTTATCTGTCCTTTTGGGGACAGGCATTGCAGGAGCTATTATTTTTGGATGGTTTTATTTGAAAACAATATGGATAAATATTCAAGGTACATTTTCTTCCAAATATGGCACAGAAATGACCATACTTTTGCCCATGCTCGCTGTTGTAACCGTTAACAATCTATCGTTCCCTGCTGTGGGTTCTGAATGGAATTATACCTTACCACCCATCTTGGGACTTTTCGCATTAATACACACCATTCAATATAAAACCAAATAAGAACATGTTATTTTCTGATATTAATTTTTTATTATTCTTAGTTCCCCTATTAGCTACATTATGGATACACGAAAAATTAAAATGGGGTGGAGTATTCTTACGTAATACAATATTACTAATAGCCAGTTATTGGTTCTACGCTCAACTATCACCTACGTACGTTGTACTATTAGGAGCTATTACACTACTTAATTGGATAAGCGGCAAAAGTTTGTTGCAGCAAAAACGTAAATGGGTATGTGGTACTACTGTCATACTAAGTCTTCTGCCATTAATTTGCTATAAATATGCTCATTTTTTTATTGTGGACGTTCTTGGACTAGCTAATGAAAATTTTGCCACATGGGTACTCCCTATCGGAATTTCATTTTTTACGTTTCAGGCATTGACCTATACCATTGATATATATCGGGGAAAAATAAAAGAAAAAGCTCCTTTAATTGACTTTATGTTGTTTGTGTCCTTCTTCCCTAATATACTATCCGGCCCGATTGAAAAGGGGCGCAATCTATTACCCCAACTGCACAAATTACACCCTATCACCAATGACAATCTATTAAGAGGTAGCGAATTATTTGCTTGGGGACTTTTCAAAAAAGTGGTAGTAGCCGATCGCATAGCCATATATACAAATTCCGTTTTTGAACACCCGGACTTCTATTCAGGAAATTCAAACCTGCTTGCAATCGCATTATACAGTATACAGATATATTGCGATTTCAGCGGATATACAGACATGGCAATCGGTGTGGCAAAAATGATGGGATTCAGATTAAATGATAATTTCCGCTTTCCTTATTTCAGCACTACAATTAGGCAATTTTGGAAAAAATGGCATATATCACTTACGTCTTGGTTCACCGAATATCTCTACATTGCCTGTGGAGGAAATAGAGTGCCGAAATGGCGATGGTATATCAATATTTCACTAGTGTTCTTAGTTAGTGGATTGTGGCATGGAGCAGCTTGGACTTTCATTTTTTGGGGAGCATTACATGCCGTATTGTATTTGATAGAACATATCAGCGGGCTGAAAAACCAATTTTTGTCATTTTGGCGTATATGGGTACAAGGCATCTATGTATATATAGTAGTGTCACTGGCTTGGGTCTTTTTCCGTGCCAACACATTCAATGATGCAACGGCTATGATAAATGGAGTATTTAGAGATTGGGGGCGGCAATACACCACCGCATCGCTAATGGGCTTCGTTTTAATGTTAGCAGCATTAGCACTATTTATCATACTTGAAATATTGGCTTATAAGAAAGTGATAACTATAACAGAAAGTGAAAACAATCCTTATGATGGAAAAAACTTAGCATTCTTGGTGATAACGTTGCTTTCTATTTCTCTATTAGGACAATCGGGCGCGCAGTTTGTTTATTTCAAATTTTAAATTGACACATGAAGAAATTATATAAAATATTGATTGCCATTGCAGTTTTTTTCTTTCTTGATTTTGCTATCAGCAGTTTATTAAAAGAAGGATTAAACAAAGGGTTTGGATTAAGACAAGAGTCTGAAATATTAATAGTAGGTCATAGCCATATGATGATGGGAGTGGATAGAGACAAATTGGAAAAAGGACTAAAATGCAAAATAAGTAAATATACTCGTACTGGAGTAAGTTTACCCGAACGATATCTAATGACTCAACAGTATTTAAACTCAAAATACTCAAAAAAATTAAAAGCAGCATTAATCGGAGTGGATGCTTTTACTTTTTCAGAAGGTAATATTAGTAAAAATTGCTATACGCTATTTTATCCATTCTATGAAGACAAGAATGTGAACGACTATTTAAAAAGACACGCAAAACCTACAGAATATTGGCAGCACAAAATCATCCGGTTGTCTCGTTATAGCGATGACTTGATAAACTCATCTGTTCGCGGCTGGATGCACGATGACAAAAACTATAAGACAAATCAAATAAATATGGACGAATTTGAGAAACAGCGTTCCAAATGGAAAAGTAACATTAGCTTTAATAAGGAACTTATGTCTAAATTGAATGAGCTAATACATATGCTGACAAAACGCGGCATAAAAGTTTATTTAGTTAACACTCCTACACTTGATACAATAAACCATACACAACCAGAAAACTATAAATACATAATGGAGTATTACCGAAAATTGGCGAACAATAATATGGTCTATTTTATTGACTTCACAAAACATGAATCTAATTATGAACTTTTTTTTGATCCCCTTCACTTAAACGTTAACGGTCAGACTTTAGTTACAGATTCATTGATTCAATTTTTAAAAAATCAATTTTAAACAGTTTCTTGGTAATTCTTTCTTATTCCTATTATGTTACATGAAACATGCATATTTAATTGTAGCACATACAGACTTTAAAATTTTGGAAAGACTTTTGGATCTATTGGATTATCCCGGAAATGATATTTATGTTCACATAGACAAAAAAGTGTCTTATGATATAAAATATCACCCTGTGTATTCAAAGCTATTCACTGTATCTAATGAACATCGGATAGATGTAAGATGGGCAGATTGTACAATTGCATGGGCAGAAATGGAATTGTATAAATTAGCTCATAATCATGGTCCGTATGGATACTACCACTTAATGAGCGGAATCGATTTACCTCTCAAATCACAAAATTTTATTCACCGTTTTTTTGAAGAACATAATGGAATAGAATTCTATGGTCTTATGCAAAATGCTTGGCGTACAAAAAGCAAGATTATGTATTACCATCTTTTCACCAAGCATCTCCGCGGATTTGGGTGGAGAAGTCAAATTGAAGGTATTTTGAACTCGATTTTAGTAAAACTGCAAAAGATTCTGCCAATTATGCGCTCGCATAAAGAGATACCGATTTTAGTCAAAGGCACAACTTGGAGTTCTCTTACAGAAGAAGCTGTAAGTTATATTCTTTCCAAACAAGATTATATCTACAAAAGGTTTCGATATACATTCGCTTGTGACGAAATTTACAAACCGATTTTATTAATCAATTCTCCATTTGTAGATAAATTCTATTCAAAAACAGATGAATATAAGGGGTGTTTGCGAAAAGTAGATTGGCAAAGGGGAAATCCATATATTTGGCAGTTAAAAGATTATGATGAATTAATCAATTCAAATATGTTGTTCGCTCGCAAATTCAGTTCAGAGCATTGGGATTTGGTTGAAAAAATTTCAGATTATGTAAATAACAATAAAAACGTTGTATGAAGATAACTTGGGTAACACGTAGCTTTCTTGATTATCGTATTCCTGTTTATCAGGAGCTAAACAAACTCTGCGGAAGAAACCTTACTGTAATTTATTATAAGGACATTCCACCAGAGCGGACACAAAAAAAAATAAAAGAAGTTCTAGGGGATAAAGCAATCGCCCGAGAAAAAGAATTTCGTATTGGAAATAAACCCAAAATTGATAATGCCTCAAAAAGTAATACTACCTTTAGAATTCCTATTAGTCCAGGACTTATCAAACAAGTTCTTGACAGTAAGCCAGATGTATTAATTTCTGATGGATTTATGCAATGGACATATGCAGCACTTGCAGTACGTGCATTAAAAAGAATTCCTCATGTAATGTGCTATGAACGAACAGCACATACAGAACGTAATGCTGGAAGACTACGGATATGGTACCGAAAAATAGTTTCCCGTTGGATAGACGCTATTGATTGTAACGGTATTTTATGTGGAGAATACGTTCGCTCTTTAGGGTTTGACAGTAAGCGATTAACATTTGGGCATATGGTAGCAGACATTTCAGGTATGTCAAGAACCATACAAAATATAGCGAATGAAGATATTGTCAAAGTAAAAAAAGAATTAAAAATCCCCCCCAAGGGGCTCATGATTCTATTTGTAGGTCAATTAATACCCATCAAAGGAGTTGATCAATTGTTGACTGCTTGGAAACAATTTAAATCACATTGCAAAGAAAATTGCACTTTAGTTTATGTGGGATATGGACGTTTGGAACAACCATTGCGTGACCGTATAGTAAACGAAAAGATACAAGATGTGATATTAATAGGAGGCATTGACTATGATAGTATTGCCCAATATTATAAAGCTGCAGATTGTTTCATCCTCCCTACAGTAGAAGACAACTGGAGTCTTGTGGTACCAGAAGCAATGGCCTGTGGATTACCCGTAGCTACTACGATATACAATGGATGCCACCCGGAATTAATCACTAAAGAAAACGGTTGGGTGTTTGATACATACAATGAACAGTCCATCATTGACACCTTACAAAATATTGTAAACAATAAGGAACGGTTAAAGGAAATGGGTGAAGTGTCTAAGCGCATTGTAAGTAAACATACAGCTGAAAGAGCAGCCCAAAGTATTATGGCCGCTATTGATATTGCCCAAAAACATTGCAAAAAATAAGTTCTATCAAAACAATTTATGAAAATAAACACACTTACCACATACGATGTTTATAATTATGGCGCATCACTGCAAGCCTATGCCCTGCAACAATATTTGACAAATCTAGGACACGAAGTGGAAATCATCAATTACCAACCAGACTATCTAACTCGCAAATATAATTACAAATGGGTGAATCCTGAATCGAAGTTGAGCAGATATACCTTGACACGTGCTGCCTATCGGGTGATGAAGTATCTACAGCGCCAGACAACTTTAGGCAGAAAACAAACATTCGACATATTCAATCATCGGACACTAAAGGAAACGTCCTTAAGGTATACTTCGTATAAAGAACTTTGTAACAACCCTCCAAAAGCAGATTTATACATTGTAGGGAGCGACCAGATATGGAACGTGTTTTATGAAGCCGGACGTGATCCGGCTTTCTTCCTGGAGTTTGTCAAACAAGGGCATAAAGCATCATATGCTGCAAGTTTTTCGTATTTGGACATAGACGAGACAAACAAAAGACGCATTCAAAAGTCATTGGAAACTTTTGATGCTGTGGCGGTACGTGAATATCATGGCCTTGATATTTTAAGAAGTATGAATATAGAGGGAACATGGACACTTGATCCTGTATTTTTACTTTCGGCAGAGCAATGGAAAAAATTGATGGTAACAAACATCCCCAAAAAAGATTATCTATTGATTTACGACTTTGAGGGGAACAAAGAATTAAAGCAATTTGCCAAGGAGTATGCACAGCGGCATCATCTGAAGATTTATGCCATAGCAGATACTTATCCATTGCTTTATGCCAACAAAAACTTCATGAAAGCAGGCCCTCGTGAGTTTATTTCAATGATTTATCATTGTAAAGTTTTTATTTCCAATTCCTTTCATGGCACGGCATTCTCCATCATGTTTAACAAACCTGTATTCGTGTTTAACAGACATCGACATAAAGTGAATTCGCGTATGGAGAGTTTAATGGCTCTTTTCGGATTAAACAATTGCATCTTGGGCAGTCCAGAAAAATGGGAAAAAGCTTATGATTATCCTTTCGATTACGAACAGATCAATCACATCAAGCAACGTGAATTGATTAAGTCGAAAGCCTACTTGGATAATTTGTTAAATATATGTACACATCCATAAAATGCTATGATAGATTTATCTGTAATCATACCGGTTTATAATGCCGCCCCATCCATTAACCGCACATTAGATTCTATTTTCAACCAGCAAACATCTTACGCTATAGAGGTTATTCTCATTGATGATGGGAGCAAAGATAACTCCATAGAGATTATCAAAACCCGAAAAGAAGCCAACATCACATTGTTACGACAAAAAAACGAAGGACCTTCTGCTGCCCGTAACAATGGGATTAAGACAGCACAAGGTCGCTATTGCGCTTATTTGGATGCAGACGATTATTGGGAACAAGGTTTTATCGAAAAAACTGTTTCATTTTTGGACAACCATCCTGATTGTGTGGCAGTAAATGTTGCGCAACGTCACCTCACTGTCTCCGGTTCATTTGAAATCCCCAGTTGCTACCAAGAGTATAAAGAAGCTTTCATCTTAGAAGATTTTTTCACTTTCTGGGCAAAGCACATGCATGTCTGTACAGGAAGTGTCTTAATCCGCAAAGAAGTGATTAATATAATTGGAGGACAACGTAAAGACCTTCGCATCACTGAAGATTTGGAGTTTTGGGCTATGGTATCTACCTATGGACAATGGGGATTTATCCCGGAAATTCTTTTTGTAAGCGATGGTGGAGACGTGACCCGTAGTCAAGGCTGGTTAAACAAAATGATGATACGCTGGAACAGCGCGCCCAGTATTGCTGATTGGGAAAAGCGCATTGTTACACGCCTGCCCAATGAACTACCTGCAGGTTATTTAAAAGCCCGTGGTCGTATTTCACGCAACCTCACTTATTGCCAACTTCTCTCCGGTCGTTTGACATTGAGCCGTCAAGAGGCTTTGAAATATGGCAGATATTTTGTGAAGGACTCCATTGGTAAACTCATGAATATGACGAAACATACTCCTATTACTTGGTGGATGTTGGCGAAGTTGCTGCAATACAGGGAGTATCACCGGAAGTAGTAAAGTTCACATAAACAATAGGTACATCATCAATATATGCCAAGAGAAAGACATCAAACTGATAATGGTAACCTCGCCATAGCACACTGGTTGAAGTCTATACTTTGAATTTGATTAAACGAAACATGAAACCAAGAGTTCTTTTTATAATGCACATGCCCCCACCCGTACACGGTGCATCCATGATGGGGGAATATATCCATGACAGCAAAGTGATAAACGAAGCTTTTGACTGCCATTATCTTAACTTAACTCTTGCCAAAGATATCAATGACATAGGAAAAGGAGGAATAAGGAAACTTATTGTTTACTTAAAAAAACAGATACAAATAGCAAAAACCGTAAAGAGAATAAAGTCGCAATTATGCTATTTGACTCCCAATACCAAAGGTGGGGCTTTCTACAAAGATTTTTGTACCCTATTCCTGCTAAAATGTTTGGGACAGAAAATCATAATACATTTTCATAACAAAGGTGTGAAATCAAGAGAAGGGCAATGGCCGGACAAATGGTTATACAAAGCCTTTTTCAAGAATATACAGATAATACTGCTGGCTCCCCCACTCTACAATGACATCCAAAAATTTGTAAAACCAGAACAGGTGGTATACTGTCCCAATGGCATTCCACAAAACGTAACCTATGATTTTTCCAAGAAAAGAAACACCCCTTTCAAATTATTATTCCTCAGCAACATGTTAAGGGAAAAGGGGGTATGGGATTTGATAGATGCACTAAATATCGTAAAGAACGATGGTTATTCATTTCATTGTGATTACATTGGAAAATGGAGTGACATTGCGGAAAGTGAATTCAACCAAAAGGTAAAACACAAAAATCTAGACAAGTATATACAGGCACACGGAGCCAAATATAGAGAAGAAAAAGAATTGTTTCTTAAACAAGCAGACTTATTTATATTTCCCACTTATTATCATAATGAATGTTTCCCATTAGTACTTCTTGAGGCTATGGAACAGGGACTACCCTGCATCAGTACGAATGAGGGAGGAATACCCGGTATCATAGAGGAAGGCAAAACCGGATTTATCGTGGAAAAACATAGTCCGCAACAGCTGGCAGAAAAGATAGAATATTTAATAGACCATCCCATGATATGTGCTGAAATGGGTAAAGCCGGTAAAGAAAAATTTCAAAGGGAATTCACTTTGGAAAAGTTTGAGAACCGGATGAAAGATATTTTAAAAGAATGTATAGCTTCATACAAGAAGTAAATAGAAAAAATTAATTTTATAACTAGGGTATTAGTCATGTTAGAAAAAAATGCAAAGATTTTTATAGCGGGGCATCGTGGTTTAGTAGGTTCCGCCATCTGGAACAACCTGCGACAAAGAGGTTATACAAACTTAGTAGGACGCTCACACAAAGAACTGGATTTGCTGGACGGAACCGCCGTAAAGAAATTTTTCGATGAAGAACGACCGGAAGCGGTGGTACTGGCTGCCGCCCATGTGGGTGGCATTATGGCAAACCTGCAATACCGGGCGGACTTTATCTATCAGAATCTGCAAATCCAGCAGAACGTAATCGGCGAGAGTTTCCGTCACGGAGTAAAGAAGCTGCTCTTCTTGGGAAGCACCTGCATCTACCCGCGTGAAGCTCCGCAGCCCATGAAGGAAGAAGTGCTGCTGACCTCTCCGCTGGAATACACCAACGAACCGTATGCCATAGCCAAAATAGCCGGGCTGAAGATGTGTGAAAGCTTCAACCTGCAATACGGAACCAATTACATAGCCGTGATGCCTACCAACCTATATGGACCGAACGACAACTTCCACCTGGAAAACAGCCATGTACTGCCTGCCATGATTCGCAAAGTCTACCTTGCCAAATGCCTCAACGAAGGGGACTGGGATGCTGTACGCAAAGACATCGACCTGCGTCCGGTGAAAGGGGTAAACGGCAGCTATAGCAACGAGGAGATTCTGGCAGAGCTTGCCAACTTCGGAATAACTCCGGAAGCGGTCACCTTGTGGGGAACCGGCAAACCGTTGCGTGAATTCCTATGGAGCGAAGAAATGGCGGATGCCAGTGTACATGTACTGCTGAATGTGGACTTTAAAGACACATATGCTCCGGACAGTAAAGAAATACGCAACTGCCACATCAATGTGGGCACCGGAAAGGAACTCAGCATAAAGGAAGTGGCTGAAAAGATTATAGCCGAAATAGGATTCAAAGGTGAGCTGCGATGGGATGACTCGAAACCGGACGGCACACTGCGCAAACTGACGGATGTGACCAAACTGCATAACCTGGGATGGCATCATAAAATAGAAATAGACGAAGGAATACACCGTTTGTACGAATGGTATCTGAAAGGTATCTGCATCAACCACCAGACCAACTAAATTACATTTTTCACATTCCTCTTGTATATTACACACATAATCTTTACATTTGCCGCAGTTTTCGGACATATTGCATCGTTCCGTTCAAAAATACCTTTCCATGTGACGGGCGACAGCGTAGCGTACTCTGCGGAAAATTATACTCCTTTTTACATGTTGAAGTTAAAGACGATTTCGCTTCTGGAACACAGAAGTGAACTTGACGCATTGCCCGAAGGCAAACTGCTGATTAACACCATCAATGCGCACTCGTATAACACAGCATTGAAAGATCCTGCCTTTGCAGAAGCTTTGCTGAGGGGAGACGCATTGATTCCGGACGGAGCAAGCATTGTACTGGCGTTCAAACTCCTGAGACATGAGAAGATAGAGCGCACAGCGGGATGGGACTTATTTCTGTACGAAATGGATAAACTGAACCGGAAAGGAGGAACCTGCTTCTTCCTGGGAAGTAGCGAAGACACCCTGAGGAAAATAAAGGTAAAAGCTGTCCGGTTATATCCCAATATCCGGGTAGAAACCTATTCCCCACCCTACAAGCCGGAATTCACCCAAGAAGACAATCAAGCCATGATAGCCGCCGTAAACCGGGCACAGCCGGATTTGCTCTGGGTGGGCATGACCGCTCCCAAACAAGAGAAATGGGCTTATGCACACCTAAAAGAACTGGAGGTAAACGGTCCCATCGGTACTATTGGCGCTGTGTTCGACTTCTTTGCCGAAAACGTGCAACGTGCTCCCGTATGGTGGCAGGAACACGGGTTGGAATGGCTGTACCGGCTGATAAAGGAACCCAAAAGAATGTGGAGAAGATATATCATCGGGAACTGCTTATTCTTATGGAATATCACAAAAGAGAAATTTACATCATAACATAAATAAAAACTGATTTTAAAACCCGAATCATGGATAAGAAAATTGCATTGATTTCAGGCATCACCGGTCAGGACGGTTCATTCCTGGCCGAGTTCCTAATTGAAAAAGGATATGAAGTACACGGCATTCTGCGCCGTTCGTCATCGTTCAACACCGGACGCATAGAGCATCTTTATCTGGATGAATGGGTGCGTGACATGAAGAAGAACCGTCTCGTAAACCTGCACTACGGTGACATGACGGACAGCAGCTCGCTTATCCGCATCATACAGCAGGTGCAGCCGGACGAAATCTATAACCTGGCGGCACAAAGCCATGTGAAAGTATCATTCGATGTGCCGGAGTATACTGCGGAAGCAGATGCCGTAGGCACCCTGCGTATGCTGGAAGCAGTACGTATCCTGGGACTGGAGAAAAAAACGAAAATCTATCAGGCTTCGACTTCCGAACTGTTCGGTCTGGTGCAGGAGGTACCACAGAAAGAGACAACCCCGTTCTACCCGCGCAGTCCGTATGGTGTGGCCAAGCAATACGGCTTCTGGATTACGAAGAATTACCGGGAAAGCTACGGCATGTTCGCCGTAAACGGCATTCTCTTCAACCACGAAAGCGAACGGCGCGGAGAAACCTTCGTGACACGCAAAATTACACTGGCGGCAGCACGTATAGCCCAAGGATATCAGGACAAGTTATATCTGGGTAACTTGAATTCGCTGCGCGACTGGGGATATGCCAAAGATTACGTGGAGTGCATGTGGCTGATTCTGCAGCACGACACTCCGGAGGATTTTGTCATAGCTACCGGAGAATATCATACCGTACGTGATTTCACTACACTTGCCTTCAAGGAAACCGGTGTGGAACTGCGTTGGGAAGGAGAAGGCGTGAATGAAAAGGGCATTGATACCAAAACCGGTAAAGTGCTGGTGGAAGTGGATCCCAAATACTTCCGTCCTGCCGAAGTGGAACAACTGCTGGGTGACCCGACCAAAGCCAGAACACTGCTGGGTTGGAATCCACGCAAGACTTCTTTTGAAGAACTGGTGAAAATCATGGTGACACATGACATGGCATTTGTGAAGAAGCTCTATATGAGAGCACAAATGGATAGCGAAAACACCCCTCCTCGGACATGCTGAAAACGAGAATAAGAAAATGGTGCCTGCTCCTACTGCTACTTGGTTGCTGTATGGGGGTGCAGGCCCAATATTCCATGGGCAACACCGGACTGCTGAACATCCCGACAGCGGATATGCAGAAGGCCGGTACCTTTATGGGAGGCGGTAATTATCTTCCGAACGGCATGACACCGTTTAACTTCAACACCGGAAATTACTTCGTCAACATCACATTCTTATCTTTTCTGGAGTTGAGTTATCGGTGTACGCTATTGAAAACCACCCGGTATGACGGTAAGAAAAGATATTTCCAGCAAGACCGTTCTTTATCTGCACGTATACGTCCGATAGAGGAAGGAAAATATCATCCGGCAATAGTCATAGGTACCAATGACCCTTTCAAAGACACTGGAACCAACTACTTTGCAACCATATATGGCGTACTGACCAAAGGCTTCTCCATCGCAAAAGGAGACCGACTAACACTGACTGCTGGATATTACCTGCCACTGAACAAACACAGTATACAAGACGGTCCTTTCGGAGGCATCAGCTACTCTCCTGCTTTCTGCCGGGAAATGACTGTCATGGCCGAATATGATTCGGAAGGTTTCAATGTGGGAGCCGCCGCCAGATTATGGAAGCATTTCTCCATCCATGTGTTTACCAGAGAATTCAACAGCATATCGGGAGGAATACGGTATGAATGCAGGTTGTTGCACTAAGAGAGGGATAAGGGATTAGGGATGAAGGATTAGGGATTGGAGAATAAGATGAAGAACAAGAGAAAAAACGGTTTGAAGTGGATACTGGCAATATGGTTCTGTGGTATTTCTGCAATGGCAGATGCCCAAGTGACAGAGAGCTTGAAAGCCATCGGTATGGAAAATATACGATGTGCACAGACCCCAGGGGTAACCACTGTAAGTTTTGAGAACAACGTATATAGAAGTACCTACACCGGAGTGGGCAAAGCCATAGATGCCTGCTTGGGAAGCAAGACGAAGGGCGATTTGCAATTGGTGGTACTGGAAAACCGGATTCCCAGGCTTTGCATCAATCTGCCGGATACACTGACGGCAGCATACAGAAACGGAGAAATTAGCCTGACACAAGTATATCAGCAAATGGGAATTACGGTAGATACGGATGCGGCCATGAAGGCATTGAAAAATGCCGGTCAAGAAGAAGTGCCGTCTGCCTGGAAGGTGGATTTGGTGATATACCCCGATTTGTTTTTGGAGAACAATACGTTTGACGAACTGTATACATATGCCATCAACCTGAATCCGGCAGTGGAAATGGCTCTATGGAAAGGTGGGAAAATGACCGCACAAGTGATACTGCCCGTAGCCACCAATCTGAGTGGAGAGATGAAACGGATAAGACCGGGAATCATAGCTCTATCGCAGGATGTACGCTTCAGGCACAACATCTTCGGGAAAATGACGGTGGGTAACTTCACCAACAACAGATATGGTGCACAACTGGAAATAAAATACCGCACCAACAACGGACGTTGGGAACTGGGCGGAACGGCAGGCTCCACCGGTTTCTCCGCCATCACCCGGGAAGACGGCTGGTATATAGGCAGAAAACAGCGTATCAATGCCTCACTGAATGCTTCGTACTACGAACCACGCCTCAACTTGCAGTTCGACTTGAAAGCAGGAAGATATATTTACGGTGATTATGGAGTGAGAGGAGACTGTACGCGGCACTTCGGAGAGTATGCCATCGGCTTGTATGCCCTTTGTACAGACGGAGAGATAAACGGAGGATTTCATTTTGCCATCCCCCTGCCGGGAAAAAAATGGAGTAGAAAAGGATTCTTCAGAGTAAAACCGGCTGACTACTTTGCATGGGCATACGGCATGGTGGCAGATGGAGAGTACATAGAAAAACAACTGGGAAAAAGTTACAGTACACGCCCTAACGAAAACCGAAGCAGCAACTTCTACCAGCCGGACTATATACGCTATTTCCTTATAAAGGAACTGCAAAAAGAAAAATCGAAATAAGTATAATTTAAACAGATTAGTTTTATCAAATGACGAAAATTATGAAAAAGAAAAGTTTATTTTTAGGAGGTGCATTGATGTTTGCAATGACCTTCAGCACAACAGTCTTTACATCTTGCCACGATGACGACAAGAAGTATGAAGAAGTGGAAGACCCGCTAAGAAGTCAAACAGCCTACTACATTGCAGGTACCATTACCGATGCCAACGGTCCATTGGCAGGAGCCACCGTAAAAAGCGGCGAATACTCTGCCACAACCGATGCAAAAGGCGTATACTCACTGACTGTGAACAAAACCGGCATCTACACGCTCACTGTAACAGCTGAAGGACATGATGACTACGAGGCCACAGCAGAATTTACAGATGGAACAGCCAACCACAGCCTGATGGTGGTAAATGTAAAAATGTCAACAACCATAGAATTCGGCGAGATGCAGGAGGCTGACGGAAGCACCATTGAGGCTCCGAAAATAGAAAATCCGGAAAAGGAGAATGCCGCCACCATCAACATACCCACCGGAGGTACGGAAGAAAACACCAAGATTGCAGCCGTCGTGTTTGAAGAGGCACGTGAGGCCAATCCGGCAACTTCCACACAACCGGAAGCATCAAAGGCTTCTGTAAATAACGTAGCCATCAAGACAGAGCCGGCTGACGCTGTTGCCAAGGAAGATATCATCATTGCCATTCCCAATCCGTCGACTGATGCCAACCTGGGCTATTTTGATCCGGAAAACATGGAAGTGGAATCCAGCGAGGCGCCTGCAACCAGAGCCGCTGCTAAAACCGTGGGATTCAACAATAACAATTACATCATTACCATTCCGCAAGGCGAGAAGATAGCCGGCAAATATTCACCTAGAGTGAAATTTACCAAACAAGCTGCCGCCAGTGTAGCAAACGGCTACAACGAAGTGAATGGAAAAGCCGAGGTAATCAAGATTGAGAACAGAGATTACGATGCGCTGGAAAACATCACCCTGACCCTTAAAATCAAGAACGGATGGGACTATACCGTTTCTCCGGCTGAAGCGCTGAAAGCTGCAGGAGCATCCGATGCACTGGCCACATACATCAACAACTACATTGAAACTGAAGAGGGAGGTACGAACGGTTCTTATGAAATTGAACAAAAGCTGACTGCAAGTGTCAGTGGCAACCATGTACTGCTGTATGGCAGCAAGCGCATGGTACGCGTGAAAACATATACCTTTAAAGTAATAGTAGGCAACCAGAGCAAAGACGTAAAAGTAGAGCTGAAAAGCTACACGGGACATCAGGAAGAGTATTCAAACAATCCGGTCAGCCAGCACTCCGGCGGCACCACAGGCGGTCAAGGATAATTTTTTCTACAGTCTGAAACCAATAAAAGCTATTCATTTATGACCATAGCCGTTGATTTTGACGGTACCATTGTAGAACACCGCTATCCCCAGATAGGAGAAGAAATTCCCTTTGCCACCGCTACGCTGAAGATGCTGATAAACGAGCGTCACCGGCTGATTTTATGGTCGGTACGTGAAGGGAAGCTCCTGGAGGAAGCTGTGGAATGGTGTAGGAAACGGGGTGTGGAATTCTATGCCGTCAACCGGGACTATCCGGAAGAAGACATCGCACACACCGGTTTTTCACGCAAAGTAAAAGCCGATCTCTTTATCGATGACCGCAACCTAGGTGGACTGCCTGACTGGGGAAGCATCTACCGCATGATACATGACGGAGTGACCTACGAAGAACTGTTCCGCGAAAACAGTGAACCGGTCCGGCAGAAAAAGAAGGGCTTTTGGGCACGTTTGAAAAAATAATATCCGAATGAGATTTTTGACTTATGTCAATTCATAACTCGCAAAAACCTTCTAATTTTGTACTCGAAATAGAGAAAGATTAGTTTTTATAAGAGTAAAGAGATTAGTTTTTAGGGTGCACTAAAAAAATAGGCAATATCCACAACGGTTATTGCCTATTTTTATATATAGCCGGAAGCCAAGTACATCAATACAGACTTCCCAGGCCGACTTCCGTAAAGAGTTTCGCCAACTTTTCCACCACCGGTTTCATATAACGTTCTCCTTTCTCGGCAGAAGCTTTTTTGGGGTTCCCTACCCCGCTGTCGACTGTAGCCTTATCCCAATGGCGGGGAGCCCAGCCAACCTTTTCATTCAAGGAAGGAATGGCAAACGGTTTGGATTCCCCGTCACCGGCCTCAGCCAAATTCACCAGCTCGGGATGGTAATGCATCATAACGGAAGTCTCAGACTCGCCGGCATGGTCGTCGACAACAGCCTCAAAGTAGTCTTTGGGAGGGACGATGCTGAACCAGTCGGCAGCGATAATCAGAAAATCGGGATACACAAACGCCAGGTCACGAATCATTCCCTTGAAGTTGTTGCCGCCATGACCGCTGAGAATAATCAGCTTACGCATGCCTTGTGCATAGAGGGAGGCAACTATGTCTTCCAGAATGGCCTGCTGGGTGGAATAGCGGGTATGGATGCAGAACGGAAGTTCGCGCTGCCCCGGATTGTGTGCACCGAAAGGTACGGGAGGCATCACCATGCAGCGTACACCGGAATTCTGCAAAGCCAGTGCAGCCGCATCTACGGCAATGTCATGCGGCAGAATACAATCAGTGAGATAAGGCAGATGCAGATTATGGGGCTCCGTAGCTCCCCAAGGCAGGATGACAACGTCATACTTCACTCCTTTCACCTTTCCATAGCAGGAAACAATAAGGTCAATTTCTCTTTTTTCCATGATAGTTTATTTTGGGGGTAAATCTTTACCGCAAAAATAAACATTATTCCGTCACATTGAACCTATTGCCGGCGATATTCTTTAGGTGACATACCGGTGTGATGCTTGAAATACTTGCCAAAGAACGACTGGTTGGCAAAGTGCAGCTCGTCTGCAATTTCCTGAATGCTCAGCTCGGAAGACTTCAACAAGGCTTTGGCTTCCAAAACGACGAGACTGTCAATCCATTCGCCCGCCGTCTTTCCGCTGATTTCCTTCACTACGGTGGAAAGGTGCTTGGCAGTGAGGAACATCTTATCAGCATAGTAGGACACACTGCGCTCTTCCTTATAGGACTCGGAAATAGCACGGATAAAGCGCTCGAACAAGTCTTCCTTCCTGCTTTTGGGAATGCGTTCCTGGATGACATGTCCTTGATAGATATTATATATCTCATAAAAAAGGGCCAACAGCAACCCCTGAGTGATTTCCTTACGGAAAGGATTGTCTTTCAGCTTCACCTTGCTCCAAAGAAAAGAGTGATACTCCTGAAACGATTGGGATTCCTCCGGAGTGATGTGAACGAAGGGCCGCTCCTTAATCATGAAAAACATAGGGAAAAGCTGTTGCATGGTAGGTATCACCATATCCATAAAATCCCTTGAGACGGCAATGAAAAGACCGGAAAAATCATCGGAACGCTCGCGTTGCAGAACAATCTGGTCGGGAAGAATAATACCCAACATACCTTCCCGCATTTCACATTGCTGCAGGTTGAGTTCCAGTTTGCACCACCCTTTCAAGCAGACAGTCAGGCAAGCAGCATTCAAACGGGTGGGATAAGAGCTCAAAGGCATGTCCTTGATGTCATTAAAAATAGCAAAATCATTGCCGATGAAATCAATCATCGGCAAATGATGTATCTGGGAAATGTCTACATTCCGTATTCTCTTAGTATCCATGGTTTTTGTGCTTTGGCGACAAATGTAGGACTATTTTGCGGAATTTAGCTCTAAAAATTCTTAAATGGAAACTTTTAGTTCATTATCTTGAAACCGATAAAGAAGGTTCTCGGCTGCGTCGGTCCGTAGAAATAACCCGCATCGCGGAATTCCCCTTTATCCAGGTCTTTCTGGAAACTGTTAAAGATGTTCTGTACACCCGTGTTCAACTGGAGTTTGATATGGTCGTGAAGCACAAAGGTGTAGTTCAGCTTCACATTCAGGTCCAGGAATTGGGGAGTATGCTCCATGCGGTCTGAAGTGATATTACAGAAGGCACCCTCGGGAGCATCTTCCGGTGCGTAGTGCGGAACAATCATCTTTCCCGTATAGGTACCGGAAAGAGAGAAATCAAAATTCTTTACCGGTGCGGAGGAGAAAGTGAAGTACCCGTAATAATCAGGTGTACGGGGCATGCGCTTGGTGGTAAGGTCTTCTCCGTCCACCTTCGTCCAGGCTTCCTCATGGGTATAGCGGCTGCGCTGTGCCGTAAATCCGAGCTGGAACTGCGCCTCCTTGCCATGGGCAATCTTTACATCCAGATTGGCACCATATACGCGTGCACCGTTTCCGTTGCGGCGCTCCTTGATGACATCCCCTACTTCGTTCTTGCCGATATCTTCGAGCACAAAGACGTGGCGCAGGTCTGTATAGAAACCTTCCACCAGGATGTTTGCCTGCCAGTGACCCAGATGGGCAGTCCAGTCCACCGAACCGCTGTAACTGTTGGAGCGTTCTTCACTCAGGTTATCGGCGAGTTTGATTTGGACTCCCTTGCCGCCTACTGCCGTCACGTGCAAGTCCTCATCGTATGCCTGCGGAGCACGGAAACCGGTAGAATAAGTCAAGCGTGCCTGAAAATCATCTGTCGGCTTGTAGAGCAGGTTGACGCGGGGGCTGAAAATAAGCTTGTCTATCAGGTTGTGCTTGTCCAGGCGGGCGCCGACCAGCATGGTCAGTACGTTCATCTTCCACTCATTCTGCACGAAGGCGCTGGCAATGCGGACATCCTGCTCCATGTCACGATGATAGCCGGTCATGATGTCGTGCAGGGAGTTGTTCTGATATTCCAGTCCGCCGGTGAAGGTGGCGGGGGCAAAGAAGCAGTTGTCCATATTGCCCACGTACATGCCGCCGGCAACCCAGGTCAGGTCTTTCGTCTTGCCGTAGGCATTCATGTTCTTTTGGGCACCATAGTAGCTGTTGCGGTCGGTGTGCTGGATGGAGGTGTAAGCCGAAATCTTATGCTTGTACTCTTTCCAGAACAAATCATAGCTCACGCCTCCGCTATTGATGATATGCTTGGTCTGCTCGGTGATGTCCGTCTCGTGCGGCTGCAAATCGAATTTGTTGCCTCCGCGACGAAGTTCGTTAGTGGTATGGTATTCCAGATTGATGCGGCTGAAATGCGTAGGACGGTAATAGGCGCGGAAACCGAAGGTATTCATGTTCAGCTTGCCCAGCTCGGAAAAGCCATCGCCATCGCGGTCGTAGGGGTTACGGTTGCGGTAACTCTCATAAAAGGCAATGCCGTAAGAGTTATCTTTGGCAACCAGCGACACATTGCCACCCATATATTGCTCCCAGGACTTGCCGTCCATATTGGAGAACATGCTCGATACCTGGAAGGAATTGTTGATGGGGTCTTTGGTTATAATATTGATAGTTCCTCCCACAGCATTGGCGCCAAACAGGGCAGAGCCTCCGCCACGCACCACTTCTACCCGTTCAATCATGTTCACGGGGATTTGCTCCAATCCGTACACACCGCTCAATGCACTGATGATGGGACGGCTGTTTATCAATATCTGCGAATACGGACCTTCCAAGCCATTGATGCGCACCTGGGGGAAGCCGCAGTTCTGGCAGTTGTTCTCCACGCGCAGGCCCGACTGGTAGTTCAGTGTCTTGGCAAGGTCGGTGGAGTTGACCATCTCGAACAATTTGGTACTCATCACATTTACAACTACCGGAGCTGCCTTGCGGCTTACCTCGTTGCGGTTGGCAGATACCACCACTTCATCGGTCATGAAACTCTCCTCTTCCATCGGGAAATGTATGACGGCAGTAAAGTCCTTGCTCACCGTCACTTCCTTCTCTTGGGTCTTGTAGCCCACTGCCGACACACGGAGCTTGTATTTTCCCGCCGGAAGCTTGCGGAACTCAAATTGTCCTTCTTCATTAGAAACCGTTCCCTGACCGCTGCCGATAATCAAAACCGTAGCATACGGTATATTTTCCTCCGTACCTTTCACTATCACATGGCCGGAAATCATATTGCCTTCCTTTATAGGATTTACGGCAAAAGCTACGCTGGCACTTACCACTGCAAGTACCAACGCCAAAATGTATTGTTTCATCAAATTAGCGCTCTAAATAAAAAAATAATTCAAGTCTGAAAAAAGATAATAATCCGCAATGCCGCACTTCTTTCACTGAAATACCGGACATTCGAGACTAAAACACCTGGTATCTACATGCAAAAAATCCAGGCGTTTTTAAACCTAATGACTATGAAAAAAGAGCGGGAGGAGCGCGAAGGGAAAGAGTACGTATAACTTCCCCCTTTACAGTAGGCGTTGCCGGTTTGGCTCTGAGCATGGACAGCAAAGGACGCATCGGGTGCTGAACCTCATACACATCCACCCCGGAAGAGTGGAATACCGACAGATGCCCGATAACCAGAAGGGAAGTCTGAGAGTGAGAGTGTGTGCCATGAAAAGGGTGCGAGTGCGTTATCATCACCCCATTCACATAATGGACGTGAGTGAACGCAGTGATACTTGCCTGGTACATGATAAACAGTACCAGCAAGCTCAATGCACCTATAATTTTTTTCTTCTGCTTCACGCCCAAAAACTTATACTATAGATTTTGAGCCGCAAAGATAGTGAATTATTCTTTAACTTTGCCAAACAAGAACTCATAATCACGCTTGGAAGCCGGAGCCGCCCATTCTTCGGGAATGAACTTCCACTGATTCAGCGCACGCGGTTCAATCACCTTCTTTCGCTCGATGTACTGCATCAGATAATAGCGTAAGTCCTTATCCGTAGAGTGGATGATGCGCTCCTTCAATTCATCCTGCGAGATGCCGGAACCCTTTGTCAGCAATTCGCCACCACCGTTTCCACGATAAGAATTCACCGCTACCTTATACATTTTATCCATATCGAACGGGGTACCGTCTGCCATGCTGAGAATGGTTACCTTCTCGCCATCCGGCTTGGTCACATCCACCGTGTAGATAATACCCGCCGCAGAATCGAAGTTGAAGCTGAAATTCTTGAATGAGGCCCTATCCGTAACACCTTCGCGGCGCTTCTCACGGAAGAGAAGGATATGGTCGTCCGGAGACTTCATCCGATTGGTCCACAAATCATACGACATCTCCAAGGCATCGCGTATCTCCTTCCCCGTCAGACGCATGGTGTAAAGCATATTTTCGTACTTATACAGATTGAACATATCGTTCACAAAAATGTCTCCTTTACGGATTTCCGTATCATAGGACAAAGGAGCCGCAAAAGAAATATCCGCTCCGCTGATTGCCAACTGCAATTCGTGGATAAGGTCTATAAAAGCGGAAGAACCGAAATAAGCAGGACGTGTGGAGATAGTCTCGGTAAAAGAACCAATTTTCTTGGAAACAAAATTCTGCACAGCTTCATTTTCGGGGGCAAAGCGTTGCATGAACTCTTCGCTGACGCCGTAGTCTTGCGTATCGGACAGTATGCCGTCTATCTTCTTGTCTATAACTTTACCATCACGCAGTTTCAAGGTTATATCCACATTACTCACAACGACACCGTTGCTGGCAGGGTCCATCACCAGTACCGAGTCACCGGCTATGTTGCACACCCTCTTGCATTCGCGCGCATGGTCGTGCCCCATCAGGACAATATCGAATCCCGGCACGTTGCACGCCACTTCCACCGAAGCGTTTTCGCGATACTTGCCTCCCATCAGCTGGGCATCCTGGCCGGCATGGAACATACCGATAACCAAATCAGGCTTTTCCTGCTCACGGATAATCTTCATCCATTTGCGGGCAGTCTCCTCCATATCGTCGAAACGCAGCCCTTTCCACAGATTCTCTGAAAGCCACACGGGGATGGCAGGAGTTATCATACCGAGAACCACAATTTTCACTCCGTCACGTTCCAGCACCTCATAGGGTTTGAAATGGGTTTCTCCGGTAGCAGTATCCACAATATTGGCACCCAATATCGGAAAACGGCAGTCACCTGCCCAACGGTCGAAAACGGTACGGCCGGTCTCTACGTCATGGTTACCCATATTACCGGCATTATACCCCATGAAATTCATCATCTCCGCTGCCAGATGAGGGGCAACGGTATCTATGTAATTATAATAATAGGCTGTGGGCTGTCCCTGCAGAATGTCACCATTGTCCAAGAGAATCAGATTTTTGCCATAAGCCTCACGTTCTTTTTGCACCAAAGCATGCACACGTGCCAGACTGCCGGTTGCCTCCCGGCGGCGTATAAAGTCGTAGGGATAGTAGTTTCCGTGTATATCACTGGTCTGTACGACTTTCAGTTTCACCTCTCTTTCCTGCGCAGGCAGTATGCTTGTCAGGACAAAAATCCAGATAAAAAAACAACTAAATCTTTTCATTATATTTCCTTATTTCTTGTCGGTTCTTATAAGTTCATAGGATGAGTAAACATAAACCGCGCTCCATTCGTATAGGCAGGATCTATCCAAATCTCGCCGCCCCACTTCTCAACGGTCAGCTTACAGATGGACAAGCCCAAGCCGGTTCCCTGCACATATTCGTTCAGCTTCTCGAAACGTTCGAACACCCGTTTCTGTTTGTCCAATGGAATGCCGCAACCAGAGTCAGTCACCGAGAATACTGCAACATTCCTCGCCGTATCCGGCTCCAGCTTCAAGGTTATCGTACCTTCCTTTGTAAACTTGTCCGCATTGGAAAGCAGATTTATCACAACCTGCTGTAAACGCTGCACATCCGTCCGCATCTCCACTACCTCACGTTCACACTCAAATAAGAATTGATTGGTCGACCTACGTGCCTGGGCCACGGAAGCTACTACCTGCTGGCATATCTGCACTACATTGCAGCTCTCCAAAGAAAGGATGACGCGGTCGGCCTCCAAACGGGACACATCCAATATGTCATTAATCAACCGAAGCAGCAAATCAGAGTTGGTCCTAATAATCTCGAAATAGCCACGCTGTTCTTCTTCCGAGGCTCCTCCGGCAGACAGCACGTCCGAGAAGCCCACAATCGCATTCAATGGAGTACGGATTTCGTGGCTCATATTGGCAAGGAAAGCACTCTTCAGGCGGCTGGATTCTTCGGCACGGTCCTTTGCTTCACGCAAGGCCCCCTCGGATACCTCCAGTTCATCCTTCAACTTCTTTGTATGATAATAAAAGTAAAGGGAAACGAACAAACCGCCCAACAGCACCAACAGAACAGCACCGACAGACCAGATATGATACTTGTACTGTTCGTAGAAAGAAGGGGTTACGTTCAGCATCTTTACCGGCTGCGGAAGGCCGGCGATATTCAGTTTCTTTTCCTTCACGAGCTTGCCGTCCAGTATGGTCTCATTCGGAATGATTTCCATATGGGTCTCACTATCCTGAGGGGTGGTCAGCAGGCGGTAGGACTGTCTTGCCATCTCCTTGCCCAAAGCACGGTAGGCAGGAACAACACCTGCCACAGCCCAATATCCCAAGCCTACGGAACTGAGCGAGAAAGTGGGCAAAGTGGGAGCTGCTTCCATCATGGCGTAGGTTGCATTCCGCATGAAGTAACCATCGTTCATGTCCACACGCCATGTCCCCATCAATATAGCTGTATTTTCCGGTAACTCATGCAATCTGTCACAAATGGTATATATGGTATGGACGCGTCCGTCCAGCAGAATCAGGTTGAGTTCCGGAAACTTCTGCATCTCCTTCACTACATAGGCTTGCATGGCAACGCCGCCATAACTGTTGTCTGAGACAAAAGCGATATTCTTGGTGCCGGGATACATCTGCTTTATCATATTGATGTTGGCCTCCACATCATACTCATAAACGAAGCCAGCCTTGATAGGCGAACTGGGGAAATCCGTGAAGAAGTCGACGGATTCGGGCATCCAGGTCTTTAAGTCGACCGTATCGCCCGGCAACAATATGGCGTTACGGCTGGACAATGCACTTACGACCGGAGTATTGCCGCGTATAGAGTCGGGCAGAGAAAGATAGGCAGCCCAAGCCTCCTGCCCAATAAGGACGGTCAGCGCCGGACTGTTATCGCCCTGGTATTTGGACAATAGCTCCACCATCCTCCGTTCCCAAAGGGGAGATTCGGAGAAGCTTTTGCAGTTCATGTTTTCCAATGCGATGGTGTTTGTCCCGCCCAGGCGTTGGAACTCCTCCATAAAGTCTGAGATGTTGCCGGAAGTACGGCCGGCATCCGGATTATAGGAGCTGATAATCAGTACCGGATGTTCTCCTGTGATAGAGAACACCGGTAACAGACAGCAGAATAATGCTATGATACATGACGATATGGCACGAGACACATCAGTCATTAAATTTGTAGTCGTTAATGCCATAAAGTATGGCGTAGGACTTTGCTAAATTTGCTTTTTCAAATTTAGCCATAAATGTGGTGTCACTCTCGGCATTGGTATCACGATGTTTTGCTTCGTTAAAGTCATAAATATCCTTCAGGCCTACGGGAACGCCCTCCTCATCAAAGAAGATTGTCGCACAGCCCAAGGCATAATCAAATTCATCATTCTCATAGAAAGAAATGGTTTGGGAATAATAGACCTTTCCTTTAATGATTACCTTCTGTGGGCCATGAAACAGCTTCTCGCTTGCCGCACGCGAGGCAACAGCCGCTTTCGCAATCCGCTCAAAGACTTCTGACGACACGGTCATAGTTTGACCTTTTTTTGTAAAATACCAAAGCAGGCATTGTTTTTCAAAATCGCTATTCACTTTTGCCATGAAATGCTTCAATACCTCCTCAAGGTTTTTGCCGAAATGTGTTTGAGCCTCATTTTCGGCTGCTTTCACTAACGTATTGATAAATGTAGTGAGCATTTTATCTAAAATCGATTGACCTTTAGCTTCTTCCATATTTATTGTTTATTAGTTCGTTATAGTTGACAAACTTCGCAATAATAAATGATTTTTCCAAGAATATGGGGTTTATTTTCGTACGACGATTGTTTTTCGTACTTTTGGCATCCATTATAAAAAGAGAGAACCGATGATACAACATTTCCACCGCATGATATCTGCCGCCCTCGGCATATCAGAGAAACAAATAGTACAGACCCTCGGATTGCTGAACGATGGTGCCACCATCCCCTTCATCAGCCGCTACCGAAAGGAAGTGACGGGAGGACTGGACGAAGTGCAGATTGAATCCATAAAGACCCACTACGAAAAGCTGAACGAAATCGCCAAACGTAAAGAAACCATCCTGAACACCATACAGGAACAAGGTAAACTGACCACCGAACTTCAGAAACGTATCGAGGAGACTTGGGACAATACCCTACTGGAGGACATCTACCTCCCCTACAAGCCCAAACGGAAAACACGTGCCGAAGCAGCCCGTCAAAAAGGACTGGAACCCCTCGCCACCCTGCTGATGCTGCAACGTGAGCCTCATCCGGAGGAACGCGCCGCCAATTACGTGAAAGGAGACGTGAAGAACGTGGAAGATGCACTGAAAGGTGCCCGTGACATCATAGCCGAGCATGTTAGCGAAGACGAACGTGCCCGAAACAGCGTGCGCAACGCATTTGCCCGCCAAGGCACACTGACCGCCAAGGTGGTGAAAGGCAAAGAAGAGGAAGCGACCAAATACCGCGACTACTTCGATTGCTCCGAATCGTTGAAGCGATGCAGCTCCCACCGCCTGCTCGCCATCCGGCGTGCCGAAGCGGAAGGCCTGCTGAAAGTCAGCATCAGCCCAGACGATGAGGAGTGCGTGGAACGGCTGGAACGCCAATTCGTGCGGAGCAACAACCCCTGCGGACAGCAAGTGGCGGAAGCCGTGCAGGATTCCTACAAACGCCTATTGAAGCCATCCATAGAGACGGAATTTGCCACGCAAAGCAAAGAGCGTGCTGATGAGGAAGCCATCAAGGTATTTGCCGAAAACCTCCGTCAGTTGTTGCTGGCTTCACCACTGGGGCAAAAGCGTGTGATGGGTATAGACCCCGGATTTCGTACGGGTTGTAAAGTCGTGTGCCTCGATGCACAAGGAAATCTGCTCCACAATGAGAACATCTACCCCCACCCTCCGGTCAGCAAGCAGAAAGAGGCATTTGCCAAGCTGCAAATGATGATAGAGTCTTATAAGATAGATGCCGTAGCCATAGGTAACGGAACTGCCAGCCGCGAAACGGAGGAGTTCTTGAAACATCAGCGCTTCAACCGCGACATACAGATATTCATCGTCAGCGAGCAGGGAGCTTCCATCTATTCGGCCTCTAAAATTGCACGGGACGAGTTTCCCGACTACGACGTCACCGTACGCGGTGCTGTGTCCATAGGCAGACGACTGATGGACCCGCTGGCAGAGTTGGTAAAGATTGACCCGAAATCTATTGGTGTGGGGCAATACCAGCATGATGTGGACCAAACCAAGCTGAAAAAATCATTGGACCAGACCGTAGAAAACTGTGTAAACTTGGTAGGTGTCAACCTGAACACCGCAAGCAGCCATCTACTGACCTACATCTCGGGATTGGGTCCGCAACTGGCACAGAACATTGTGAACTATCGCGCCGAAAACGGTGCCTTCACCTCGCGCAAGGAACTGATGAAAGTACCTCGTATGGGTGCCAAGGCGTTTGAGCAATGTGCCGGCTTCCTACGCATTCCGCAGGCAAAGAATCCGCTGGACAATACTGCCGTACACCCGGAAAGCTATTGTATCGTAGAACAAATGGCAAAGGACTTGGGTTGCAGCGTAGCCGAGCTGATAGCCAGCCGGGAGCTGCGTCTGAAGATTAATCCCGAACGCTACCTCTCCCCCACCGTGGGCATGCCGACACTGAAAGACATCCTGCAAGAGCTGGACAAGCCCGGACGTGACCCACGCGGACCGATAAAGATATTTGAATTTGACAAGAACGTGCGCACCATCAACGACCTGCGCGAAGGCATGGAATTGCCCGGCATCGTAGGAAACATCACCAACTTCGGCGCATTTGTCGACATAGGCATCAAGGAAAACGGACTGGTACACCTCTCCCAACTCGCCGACAGATTCATATCAGACCCTAATGAAGTAGTGTCCATTCACCAGCATATACGCGTAAAGGTACTCAGCATAGATATGGACCGGAAACGCATACAGCTGACAATGAAAGGAGTGGAACAGAATTAGTGATTAGGGATTAGTGATTAATGGTTAGTGGTTAATGGTTTCCGTATTAATCATTAATCCCTAATCACTAATCCCTTATAATAGTGTCTTAAGATAATTACTGTACCAAGCACTAAAAGTAGTGAACACAGAATAGAGCCTTCGAACCCGAAAGTTCCTCCATTTATCAGATTTTCTTCCGGAAAGTGAAGAATCAGCAGATTCTCATTGCTAAATTCATTTCCACTGACTTTATATCCCAAAACAGAACCTTGAATCCAGTTCCAGAACCAATGCAAGGCAATGGGGAAACAGAGGTTGCGCGTGTATATATAGGAAGCTCCCAAGAAACAACCCGCCAGCATGATATTCAAAAACGGGACGAAGGCAAAGCTGGGATTGAAAAGATGCATCAACGAAAATAACACCGCAGAGATAAGCAATGCCACAAACTTATTGACGCCTCCATCCAGCATACGCCCTAAAATGAAACCGCGTCCAATAACTTCTTCCGTAACTGCCACTAAAAAATAAAGCAAAAGACTCGACAACAACGAAATGGGAGAAAACAAGACCCCTGCCACTTCCACAGCCCCCAACAATAAAGACAAGCCAAAACCAACTACATACAAGAACACGACAAACAAAGCTCCGTTCAGCAGGCTTCTGCCCCATCCCTTCAAAGACAAGCCCAAGCCCGAAAAAGGAAGCTTCCTGAAACCCAGCACCATACAAGCGGCAATAAGCCCACTGGCCAACATCAAGACTTCATTCAACATCATTAAATAGACGCTCATCCCACCAGCTTGTGTCTTCAACTCAGGGAAAGCAATCGCAAAAGGTATGGCAAACAAAAACAGAAAAATCATAAAAAGTACAGTAAACAGTACTATATCAACGAATGCCAGCCAAATACGTTTTGTTTTACTCATAGCAACACACTCTTCCTTCACCGTTTCTTCCGTCTCCATTTGTATCTCATTTTGATTAATATCCGACAAAAATAATAATAAAAAGAAAAAACTTCATGTATTCCTGCCGGTTTCTTCTTATATTTGAAAAATCAATCTGGAATCGACAAACATGAAACTAAGAAAAATACTTTTAGCCGTTGCCGGACTGGCGTTAATGCTGAATGCCTCGGCACAAAAATCCAAAAGATACTACGTGGCCAAACCTGGTACCCTGGTGGAACTGATGACAGAAGCGGAAGCCAATGAAATCACCCAACTGACCCTGCAGGGCAAGCTGAATGCCGTAGATTTCAGGCATCTACGGGATGAATTCAAAAACCTGCAACTGCTGGACATTTCCAATGCCTCCATCAGCATGTATGCAGGCAAGAACGGGACTTATCCAAACCGTTTTTATGTATATCCTGCCAATTGCATTCCGGCATATGCCTTCTGCAAGCAAATGGACGACAGTACATTTGTAGGTAAGGAGACGCTGACCAGGATTATCCTTTCCGACAAGACCAAGAACATCGAAGATGCTGCCTTTAAGGGATGCAAAAATCTCAAGATATGCCAGATACGGAAGAAAACGGCTCCCAATCTGTTGTCCGAAGCATTGGCCGATAGCGTTACAGCCATATTTGTTCCATTGGGATGCAGTGACTCCTATCGTACCAAAAAGAAATGGGAAACCTTTGCATTCATTGAAGGAGAACCACTGACAGTAAATGTGCAGATTGGTAAAATGGGCAGCCTTGCCAGCGAACTGTTAAGAGCCGGATTTCAGCCCAAAGACGTTAACTTTCTGACCGTTGAAGGAAAAATGGACGAAGCCGACTTCACATTGATACGCGACTATATGCCCAATCTGGTTTCCATCGACATGACCAACAGTAATGCCACTGCAATTCCCGACTATACTTTCACCCAAAAGAAGTATCTGCTGAACGTACGGCTCCCGCAAGAGCTTAGAAGCATTGGACAGCGTGCATTCAGTGGCTGCGGCCGTTTGTGCGGCACGCTGGTGCTTCCTGCCAGTGTAACCGCCATTGAGTACGGAGCATTTATGGGATGCGACAACCTGCGCTATGTGCTTGCCACGGGGAATAAGATTACCACGCTGGGCGACAACCTTTTCGGAGAAAGCCAAGGCAAAATTATATATAAGGAGAAACAATAACTCAGACTATTCCCCGCCTTAATAAGAACAAAGAGACTCTTTTAATAGCAAAAGAAGGTGTGTCAGAATGATAGCTAAAAATCATTCTGACACACCTTCTTCTTTTTTTCAATATCGCACAAGCCTTTATTAAACCAAAAAGATATGAAAGAAGAATCGTTCCATCATGATGGAACAATTTAAAATATGCTTATTTAGTCCTTAGCTTCCGTTATCACTTTGTTGCGTACATACGTGCACGCAACTCCTTGATGTGGTCTGAAGTGATGTATTCGTCATACTCCATCATCTTGTCGATAATACCGTTCGGAGTCAATTCGATGATACGGTTGGCAACCGTCTGAATGAACTCGTGGTCGTGGGATGAGAAAAGGATATTGCCTTTATAGGTCTTTAGATTATTGTTGAATGCCTGGATAGACTCCAAGTCGAGGTGATTGGTAGGTGTATCCAGAATCAAGCAATTGGCATTGCGCAGCTGCATACGTGCAATCATGCAACGCATCTTCTCACCTCCCGACAATACGCTTGCTTTCTTCAGCACCTCCTCGCCGGAGAACAGCATACGTCCCAGGAAGCTCTTCATATAGACTTCATTGCCTTCACCGAACTGGCTCAACCAGTCCACCAGATTCAGGTCTGTATTAAAGAATGCAGTATTGTCCAGCGGCAGGTAAGCGGTGGTGATAGTCACACCCCAGTTGAAAGTACCTGCATCCGGTTTCATATTCTCGTTGATAATCTCGAACAGGGCGGTCATGGCACGCGGGTCGTGCGAAAGGAATACAATCTTGTCTCCCTTCTCTACGTTGAAGTTGACGTCGCGGAACAGCACCGTACCATCTTCCAGCGTTTTCGTCAAACCGGAAACTTCCAGAATCTGATTACCCGGTTCGCGTTCGGGCGTAAAGATGATGCCCGGATACTTACGTGATGACGGCTTGATTTCTTCTACATTCAGTTTCTCCAACATCTTCTTGCGGCTGGTAGTCTGCTTGCTCTTTGCCACATTGGCACTGAATCGGCGGATAAACTCTTCCAGCTCTTTCTTCTTCTCCTCGGCCTTTGCCTTCTGGTTCTGCTGCTGACGGAGCGCCAGCTGGCTGGACTCGTACCAGAAGCTATAGTTACCGGCAAAGAGGTTAATCTTTCCGTAGTCGATGTCCACCGTATGCGTACAAACGGAGTCGAGGAAGTGACGGTCGTGGCTTACCACCAGCACCGTATGCTCAAAGTTGGAGAGGTACTCTTCCAGCCAAGTCACGGTCTCCATATCCAAGTCATTGGTAGGCTCGTCCAGCAGCAAGTTATCAGGATTTCCATAGAGAGCTTGCGCCAGCATGACACGCACCTTTTCTTTGTTGTTCAACTCACCCATCAACAGATAATGCTTGTCTTCCTTGATACCCAAACCACTCAACAAGGCGGCAGCATCGCTTTCGGCATTCCAGCCGTCCAACTCGGCAAATTTCTCTTCCAATTCGGAAACCTTCAGCCCATCCTCGTCTGTGAAATCCTCTTTGGCATACAGCACTTCACGCTGCTTCATGATATCCCACAACACCGTGTGTCCCATCATCACCGTGTCCATCACCGTAAAAGCATCCCACTTAAAGTGGTCCTGGCTCAAAACGGAAAGACGCTCTCCCGGAGCCAGCATGATGGAGCCCGTCGTAGGGTCCAGCTCCCCGGAAATCGTTTTCAGGAAAGTAGATTTTCCGGCGCCGTTGGCACCGATGATACCGTAACAGTTACCACTTGTAAACTTCAGGTTTACGTCATTGAACAACACTCTTTTACCAAACTGTACTGAGACATTAGAGACTGTAATCATCTTTATATTTACGATTTATTTATTTACAATTTACTATTTAATACCTATTAGTCTGCGAATTGCGAGTGCAAAGATAGTTATTTTTCCATGAATAGACACAGAGAAGCGCTGTCAATCTGACATAAAAGTATTACCTTTGCAGCGTTTTCGGCAAAAATATCCGTTTTGGCAAAGTTTTTGCTGGAGCACTAATATCGTATTAACTTAAACCCTTAACAGCAATGAAAGCTAAATCATTTTACAAGAATAATAAGCATAACAATATGAATCCGAAAGAAAAAGAAAACAACCAGGAAGAGGAGCTGAAAACTCAAGCTACTCCCAACGAATGTGACGAAGAAACTGTCGGACAAGAAACTTCACAAGAAAACGAAGCTCCCCTGACAGAAGAAGAAAAGCTCGCCCAGGAACTGGAAAAGGCCAATGAACAGATTGAAGAGCAGAAGGACAAATACCTGCGCTTGTCTGCCGAGTTTGACAATTACCGCAAACGTACCATGAAGGAGAAAGCAGAACTCATCCTGAACGGTGGTGAAAAGAGTATCAGCAGTATCCTACCCATTGTGGATGACTTTGAACGCGCCCTCAAAAACATGGAGACAGCCACCGACGTAGCCGCCGTAAAAGAAGGCGTTGAACTTATCTACAACAAGTTCATGTCTGTATTGGGACAAAACGGCGTTAAGGTAATAGAGACAAAGGAACAACCGCTCGATACAGACTATCACGAAGCCATCGCCGTGATTCCGGCACCCAATGAAGCACTGAAAGGCAAAATTCTGGACTGTGTACAAACCGGTTACATCCTAAACGACAAAGTGATCCGTCATGCCAAAGTGGTAGTCGGAGAATAACATAAAACTGTATGGAAAAAAGAGATTACTACGAAGTATTGGAAGTCGAAAAGACAGCAACGGTAGAAGAAATAAAGAAAGCCTATCGCAAGAAAGCCATCCAATATCATCCGGACAAGAATCCGGGCGACAAAACAGCCGAAGAGAAATTCAAGGAAGCGGCAGAGGCATACGACGTACTAAGCAATCCGGACAAGCGTGCCCGCTACGATCAGTTTGGTCATGCCGGACTGGGTGGTGCCGCCGGTAATGGTGGTCCGTTCGGCGGCTTCAGTGGAGGCATGTCCATGGACGACATCTTCTCCATGTTCGGTGACATCTTTGGCGGACACAGTGGAGGAGGTTTTGGCGGTTTTGGAGGTTTCGGCGGAGGTGGCGGCACACAACAACGCCGTTACCGTGGTTCGGACTTGCGCGTCAAGGTGAAACTGAACCTCAAGGAAATCTCTACCGGCGTGGAAAAGAAATTCAAACTGAAGAAATACGTGCCTTGTACCCACTGTCATGGTACGGGAGCCGAAGGTGACGGTGGTTCAGAGACCTGCCCGACTTGTAACGGCAGCGGCACGGTAATCCGTAACCAGCAAACCATACTCGGCACCATGCAGACAAGAACCACCTGCCCGACATGTGGCGGTGAGGGCAAAATCATCAAGAACAAGTGTAAGGAGTGTGCCGGTGAAGGCATTGTATACGGTGAAGAAGTAGTAACCGTAAAAATTCCGAAAGGCGTTGCAGAAGGTATGCAACTCTCTATGGGAGGAAAAGGAAACGCAGGCAAGCACAACGGCGTGCCGGGAGACCTGCTGATTCTTGTAGAGGAAGAGCAAGACCCGAACCTGATACGCGATGAAAATGACTTGATTTACAACCTGCTCCTCAGCTTCCCGACAGCAGCCTTGGGTGGTGCGGTAGAAATTCCCACGATTGATGGAAAGGTGAAAGTAAAAATTGACTCAGGTACGCAACCGGGAAAAGTACTCCGCCTGCGCGGCAAAGGTTTACCCAACGTGAACGGGTACGGCACGGGAGATTTGCTGGTAAATGTCAGCGTATATGTACCCGAAACGCTGAGCAAGGATGAGAAGAGAGCATTGGAGGAGATGGAAGAATCGGATAACTTCAAGCCGAACACTTCGATTAAAGAGAAAATATTCAAAAAGTTCAAGAGCCTGTTTGACTAATAACATGGTACATAAAGAAGCCTCCCGGTATACAATAAAATATATCGGGAGGCTTTCTTATGGGTTTATCGGGGAAAATGTTAAAGCTCCAACATCCGCTTCATAAAAGCCTTTATTCCCTCCACATCAGAAGCCTGAGGAGCCCACGAAGCCAAATCCTCTGAGGGTAGAGGCTGATATGGGCCTTTTTTAATTTCAAAAATAACAGTACCTGACTCCAAGGCAATAATACTATGCCATGTATTAGAAGGAATCTCCAGACCATATTTACCTTCCGAAGGATTGAGGCATACCTTATCTGTTACATTACCGGCATCATCATAAAAAAATGCCAGCAGACTTCCACGCAAAACCAGATAAGTTTCTTCCTTATCTGTATGACGGTGAGGAGGAAGATAAGTTCCCGGTTCCAAAGCATTCAGCAACCGATGAATAGGAGCATCCATAGACGCATGAAAATTATAATTCATACGTAAACGGGAGTTCTCCTTAGCTCGTGAAGTAACGGTATCCAGCAGCTCTTCTGTTATCAGCTTCATCATAACTTCAGCAATTGGGCAAACTTGGCAGGAAGTTCTGCTTTGCCCGCCTCAATAGATAAACTTTTTCCTTCATTATCTACTAATATAGCAGCCTTCTGCGAGGAAGCCAATGAGGTAACTTCCGACACATTACCGGCAACAAACAAACATCCGGAAAAAAGAGGAGTAATCACCTTCCGGATATGCCCTTTCCATTTTACAAACACAGCCTGCATCGGGCAATATGTAGTATATCCCGCAGCATTCAAACGCTGCATCAACTTATGTTCAGACTTGGGTGCTGTGTACAATGCATGCCAGCACATCATATCATTATCCGTCATCATATTGTTTGCTTTTTCCATCCCTTTAATAAATCTTTTACAAATAATATCCATCCCACACTGCCGACACCTGCCAAGAACATGAAGCCGATCAAAATCATCAATTTATTGGGCTTTGCAGGCTTCAAAGGTACCGTAGCCGGCTGGACAACCGTATATACCGGTGTAATCTCCTGCACCTTAGCTCTTGCCATCTGCAATTGTTGAGACACTTGTGTATATACTTGATAGGCTAAATTCATTTCATTCTGTAAACGCTCTTGCTCTGCGCGATAACTCAGCAATATTATATTCTGGTTTGCATCTACAAAATTTGCGTATTTCTTCTGGGCAGACTCATAACTGGCCTTTGCTTCTCCATAAAGTTTTTCGGTAAATGCCAAATCATGACGAGCTTTATTAGTTCGATAATCTGTGATGTAGTTCTGCAGGCAATGCATCACGGTATCCGTCAGCGAAGCAGATATCAAAGGATCCTGCATAGTAACAGACAAGGTTGTCACACCTGTCTTTTTGTCTACGGAAACAGAGATACGTTTACTTAAAGCATCTGCAATGGCAGACTCATCTCTAGTAAGACGAAAAGGATCCAGCTTTGCATCCCCCTCTTCCGGTTCATCCTTAAACAAAGACAATGTCCATCCTAACACCTTAAAAGGAGCGGAGAAAATTGCACTCCACCAAGGAGAACGCTGTTCTTCTTTCAAATAAGCATATAAAGTCGTGTCTACTTTTGCTTTCTGATCCTTGACTTTAACATCGAACAGTTCAATCAGAAAAGGAGTAGAACTTACAATATCAGGATAAAGTTCGGGTGACAAAGCATCTTCACCAGAAGAAGTACCCAAATTGATACCCGCCATGGCTGCAAGGGCTCCCATACTTCCGCCACCAGATTTACCACCACTCTCCGGAGCCAACGTCACACTTGTAGAATACTCCTTAGGAATACTAAATGCAACAACCAGTCCAACAAGGGCAGCGATACCACACGCCTTAAAAACCAATTTGCGACTAGCCCATACTTTCTGGGCCAGTTCTATCAAATCTATTTCTTGTTCCTCTGGTTGTGGAGAAGTTATGTTTTGTATTCTTTCTTCGCTCATAATTCAAATTACTTAAAGAGATTAACCATAGTCGCAATCATCGCTGCAATAGAAGCTGTCGTACTTCCCATTCCCAGAATTTCAGTAGTAGTCATCTTCCTTTTCTGTTCTTTACTTGGAACAATTATTTCACAACCTGGTTCAATGGCTTTCTTGTTTCCTGCTCTTAAACGAGAAACTGTACCATTCATGTATATTACATAGACCTTGCGTTTCTTGGCGTCATTACCAAAGCCACCAGCCTGGTTGATGTAATATTTCAAGCTTTCACCCTTTTTATATAAAACTGTATTCGGATACATTACAGCACCGTTGATTTTCACTGTACTTACGTACTCCGGAACAAATAATACATCTCCCTCGCGAAGCACCATATCAGCATCTGAACCAGGATTTTTCAAGGCCTCTCCCAGATTTATACCTACAGAATAGGTATCGGACAAATCCAATCTTTTTACAGATATGGAATCTCCGCCTCCCGCTTGCGCCATACGCAGAGCATCTTCCTTACGGCGGAATTCTTCTTCGGTCATCCTACGTATAAGACGCGCTCCTTTTATATAAGCATCGGGAGTTACTCCACCAGCCTTAGCTATCAAGTCACTCAAACGTTCATTCTTTTTCGATAGTGCATAATTACCGCTAAAAAGGACTTCTCCGCCCACCATAACATTCTGTTGTTTAAAATAGGACGGACTCTTACGAACATAAATTTCATCAAAAGGCTCAAGATGGAAATCCTGGCTTCCTTCTCCCACCAATAAGCCATCTTTCAAATCAAAAGAGAAATTCTGGCCTACTGTAGTACTGAAAGATGTACTCTTCGGATCTTTCATGCGCCGTGCAACTTCAACCTTTGTTGTAGCCGCCGCCTCCAACAAGCCACCAGCCTGCAACACCAAATCCTCTACTGTCATTTTATCAGAATAAAGATATGTACCCGGATTGGCAACTTCACCATGAATGGTAAGTGTAGCTTCTTCCTTCAAGTCATGAATACTTGGAATATATAAAATGTCATTCTTCTGCAAAGGAATATCTGCAGCCGTCCCGTTCAGCAAACCTTTCACATCTACTTGTATAACCTCATGCGACAAGTCTTCAAGTTCACGATCGATTATAGCACGGTTTAAGAATGCATCTCCGCGAAGTCCTTCCGCTTTCTTAATCAGCTGCTTCACTGTATTCATCGTACCGTCCAACTGATACAAACCTTCACGATATACAGCACCGCGGATTTCCACACGATTCTCAAAACGCTGTAAAACGGAATCAACCGTTATCTTATCACCGTCATCTACGCGGAATACGGAATAATCCATCTCATCCACATTATAAATTTGATGCTCACGTCCACTTTTACGGATTATACGTAATGCTTTCTTATAAGCATCACCCGTAAAACCACCTGAATACTTCAATAATGTACCTACGGTTTCAGTGGGTTTCATTTCATAAAACATCGGACGTTTTACCTTACCTAATATCTGTACCAGTGACTGGTAAGGATCCACAAGAATTACATCACCATCCTGCAGACGGATGTCATCCTTCATTTTTCCTTTCATAAGTAAATCGTAAACATCCAAATCCGCTATTGTATTTCCATTGCGAATCACTTTAATACTGCGCAAACTACCAATCGGATTCACACCACCTGCACGATATAAAGCATGAAATACGGAAGCAAATGATGAGAGGGTATAAGTTCCGGGCACCACAACTTCACCCATAACGTTTACTTGAATAGAACGTATTTCTCCTAATGTCAGTTTAACTTGGGTAGACGGAACATTTCCGGTTACTCCAGAATATATTCTGGCAAATTCTTGTTTCAAATAATTATTGGCTTCCTTTACAGTTTTGCCACTCAGATAAACCGGTCCTAAATTATTCACAAGAATACTTCCTTCCGGAGAGATTGTTTGTCGAATCGTTGTTTCAGAAGCTCCCCACACATCAATAATCACCTCGTCACCAGGTCCCAGACGATAATTCTCGGGAGTAGCAACATTCACATTGGGTTCGAAAGTCAAATTATCGTTAGTAAAAATATTATGACCATAAATTTGCGAAGTCGGATCCTCTGTTTCCTTCTCTTGAGACAAGGAACGATTATCCATCATTTGTAAAGAATCCCCTGCAACATCCGTTTGTCTGGCAGAATAAGTTTCCGAAGTTGTACGCAGCCCTTTGACTACGCCACTCATTTCACCACGTTGACGAGAACGCTTCTCATCTTGGGTATTGCTCTGCGGACTTCCAGATTTAGAGTTTTCATACTTTTTCTGAATTCTTTCAACTTGTTCCTTTGTCACTCCCCGCCGCATTAATTCAGTAGTAATCTGCTTTTGATTTTTGCCCATCTGCTGAGCGCTTTTTACATACTGAACAACCTGATCATCTGACATCTGCTGAGCAAAAGCTACCCCTGACAAAGTAAATACCAAAAAGAATAGTGTTATTAATCTACGCATAAGATATTCTGATTAATCTTTTGAGTTCTTGTAATAAATATAAATCGGGCACAAAGGTAATATATTATTTTTATAATATACATTTATTCCACCTCTAAGTTTCAGAAAAAGCATTAAAAAGCTGTCACTTTCACGTCTTTTCATCGGGTAGAAGAAAGCGGAAAAATTGGCACTATTTTTTTCATTAGTCCAATCAAAATAGCCTTTTTTTCAGTATAACTATGTTGCACCAAGGCCAGCACTTCTTCCCGCACATGTTCATAATCATCAACAGATGCCTTTTCACGCTTTATCTTTTCACCGATTACAGAATCCAAAAGTCCATCCCCAGGCCCTCCCACAATGTACACTTCTCCCCCATCCCCCATGACTCCCACTTCCAGGGTGAGCATACAAGCTTCAGACAAGGTAATCAAACAATGAGTATTCGTCGGATACACCTCACCCAAACGTACTATGAACATATCAGTTTCCCTTGTGTCGCGTTTCAACCTGCAATCAGATGATTGCACATATATTTCCGCCACACGCTTACTATATTCCATAGCATTCTCCGGATGACGTGCATTAGCAGCAGATATCATAACCATACGGGACACTCTATACTTTGCCGCCAGGTCCGCAATATTCACTGTCCCCGATATATTCGTTTGAATTGCCTCCGATACAAAATCATCCATCAGTTGTACATGCTTATACGCAGCAGAATGAAAAACAAGTTGAGGACGTGTTTCTTCAAATATAGCCTCCATACGCGTACGGTTAGCAACATCTGCAACCAATACACGGACCTCCAGATTCTTCCAATGATCAGACAATTCCAACTGTACATCATACAATGGGGATTCTGCCTGATCTACCAGAATCAACTGATAAGGATTCAGTGTAGCCAACTGGCGAACGATTTCCCTTCCTACAGCTCCCGCCGCTCCCGTAACCATTACTCTACGCCCCTCGATATGGGCCGTAATTTTACGCATGTCAACTTGCACCGGTTCTCTACGGAGCCAATCTTCTATTTGAATGTCCTTTATCAGTCCATCGTCCATACAATCGCTTAAGGGAGGAACGGTCATTACATGAATATCATGAGAGAACAGTTTATCCAGCATTCCGGAATTTTCCAAATCCGACACCTTGCTTGGAGAGATAATGATTGTATCCACTTTCTTTTTCTTTAGACGGTCAAACAGCTGCTCATCATTGGGATATACCCTGCATCCCATCGTATGTTTACCTATCATATCAGGTTCGTCCGAAATAAAGCCACGCAGGCGATAATGATTATTACGACTAACTCTCAAGGATTTTGCAACATTGACTCCAGTCCCATGGAATCCATAAATAAAAACATTCACGCAATGACGTGCATCAAAAGCAATAGCTTCATAAAGCATCTTCACAGCAATGCGCATACAAGCCATCAGAGAGAAGGTGAACATATATGCCATAAACAGAATGCTGTTCGGCAAAGTTTCTCCAAGCCCCGAAACAGACCAACAGCAATTCCCTAAAAACAGTACAACATAGCTTATCGTAAGACTCCAAAACACACGATAAATATCTACAAAAGAGGAAAAACGGATAACACCCACATAAGTACGGAGAATATGAAAGAAACAGATATTACACAAGACAGCCCAAATGGTCAGCCATACATATAAAGAAATTTCATAAGATACGGACGAAAGCCTATATTGCAAAAAACATGCAGAAAGCATGGAAATCACAACGATAATTACATCTACCAACAGCACCGTCCATTTGGACGCTATGCGTGAAGAAAGATATTTATAATAGATTCTTAAATTCATAATCAGTATCAGACTTATTTGCTATAGGACCTACGACAAAGATGCTTCTTTTCGTTTTATTATCCAATTTTTATGGCAATAAAGTTCAAGACATTCAAATAGAAAATTATCCCACTAAAATATTTCTAAAAAAAACAGAGATTCTTTTTGCCTTTTCAAATAAAGATGTACCTTTGCACCCCGTAAACAAAAGCTTATTGCCGCTATAGCTCAGTTGGTAGAGCAACGCATTCGTAACGCGTAGGTCGCCAGTTCAAGTCTGGCTAGCGGCTCGATATTCAAGCACTGATTATCTGGAATAATCAGTGCTTTTTCTTTTCAAGAATCGTTAGAATAAAAAAACGCTCTTCTACCAATATATTTGCATAAAACATAATGCCCTTCCAAACAGTTTAATCCATAGCCGCATAATTATCCCAAAGCAAGTAAAGCAAGTTTAAAACAGCACCATCTGATTACAATGATAACTTGAAACATATAGGCACATTATTAAAAACATAATACACCTTATATTATACATAGTAATTCCCAATATTTGCGGCAACTTTTCAATAACCCGATTTTTCAATCTTAAATAAAGGATTGAGGTGATTGAAGAACACAAGCCAAAATCAAAAGGCTACCATAGGTTTCTATAACATACTATAAACAAATGAAAAGAATCAAATTATTTACAGCGGCTTTGCTGCTGGCGGCTATATCCGCAGGAAACGATGTGTGGGCGCTTTCCGATTCAAGAAAGAAAGACACGCGTCCGGTAAAATCACCCCAATTCTTCAGTGGAAACGCCAACCCGCTGCTTCCACCTCCTTCAATTCAGACTCTTTGCAGACTGTCTCTACAAAGATAGACACAGACAAAGACGGCATTCACGACCTTTATTTCGTGTTTAAAGGCAAGGAGCTGAAGGTAGATGAATGGATGTTTGAGAGATTTTGAGCTAGCCTTACTACGCTTTATTTCCACATTTACTAAGAATTATTCGTCCGACATCTGTTGCATTATCGTCCGACAGCTGTCGGACGATAATGCAACAGATGTCGGACGAATAAGCAACAACCGTCGGACGAATAATTCTCTGCAAGGAAAAACATAATCTATCGTAGCCCTCAAAGGTATTCAGCGCAATACCGGAAACTATTCATATGATAAGCACTACGCATTCGACCATCACTACAGATTCTCTCTGAAAAAAGCATGCTCCGACTATGTAGTTTCCAATAAAAAATGTATCTTGCGGAGATTTATTAAATACGATATGAACATGAAACCCTATCTAATCCCCTTCTTTGCAACTGTTGCACTGACCGCAACCGCTCAACAAAAAAACGAGATTACCAGCGTCCTCGAAATACTGGATGTAACCAACGGTAACCGGACTGTCGTAAAAGAATTTCCCTACCGGATTGAAGCTCCCAATTGGACGCCCGACGGGCAATGGCTGCTATACAACAGCGACGGAAAGCTTTACCGCCTTTCCCCCACCTCGCCTGCCGAACCGGAACTGATAAACACCGGATTTGCCCAAAACTGCAACAACGACCACGTCCTCTCGGCCGACGGACAGCAGATAGCCATCAGCCACGGGACGAAAGAAGACTATAAATCGCGCATTTATACACTTCCCATCACGGGCGGCACTCCCCGTTTAATAACACCTATGGCTCCCAGCTACCTCCACGGCTGGAGCCCCGACGGCAAAGAGCTTGCCTATTGCGCCGAACGAAACGGCAACTATGACGTCTATACCATCCCAGCGGAAGGAGGTGAAGAAACCCGCCTGACCACTGCCGAAGGTCTGGATGACGGACCGGAATATTCCCCCTGCGGACAATACATCTGGTTCAATTCCGTACGCACCGGACTCATGCAAGTCTGGCGCATGAAGGCAGACGGCTCCGAACAGACCCAGATGACCTTTGACGAAACCCGTAACTCCTGGTTCCCCCACATCTCCCCTGACGGAAAATCCGTTGTATTCATCACCTACTACAAAGGTGACCTGGAACCGGGAGAGCACCTGGCAAACAAGAACGTAGAGCTGCGCCTAATGCCCGCAAACGGTGGAGAACCCAAGACATTGTTAAAGCTTTTCGGTGGACAAGGCACCATCAATGTCAACTCATGGGCACCGGACAGCAAACGCATAGCCTTTGTCAGCTATCGAATTAACTGATATGACTTGATGGTTTTCACTCCATTTTTTACTAACTTTGCCCGACTAAAGATGCAGTAAAACAAAATGGAAAAGAAGAAAATCATTATCGGAACATTCGTCGCACTGATTCTTATTGGAGCAGCTTGTGCAGGAACAGTATACTACTATCTGTTTGCCCCGCAATTCCATCCGAAAAAGACAGTCTATATCTATATAGACCGCGACGACACCGCCGACTCCATATATAATAAGGTGGAACAACAAGGCCATCCTCGAAGCTTCACCGGCTTCCGCTGGATGGCCCAATACAAGAAATATTCCGAAAATATACACACCGGACGCTACGCCATCCGGCCGGGGGAAAACGTATATCACGTATTCAGCCGTCTGTACCGCGGATATCAAGAACCTACGAACCTCACCGTCGGCAGCGTACGCACACTGGACCGGCTGGCACGCAGCGTAGGCAAACAGCTCATGATAGACTCCACCGAAATAGCCGGATTGATGAACGACTCCGCATTCCAACAAAAACTGGGATACAACAAAGAGACCCTGCCCTGCCTCTTCATCCCCGAAACCTACCAAGTCTATTGGGACATGAGTGCAGAAGAGTTCTTCGAAAGAATGCAAAAAGAGCACCAGAAGTTCTGGAACCAGGAACGCTTAGACAAAGCCACCGCCATCGGAATGACCCCGACGGAAGTCTGCACCCTCGCCTCCATCGTCGAGGAAGAGACAAACAACAATCCCGAAAAACCAATGGTGGCAGGGCTCTACATCAACCGCCTGCACACCGGCATGCCTCTGCAAGCCGACCCTACCATCAAATTTGCCTTGCAGGACTTCGGCTTGCGGAGAATTACGAATGCCCATCTGGCAGTAGAATCCCCCTACAATACCTATCTCAACACCGGACTACCTCCCGGTCCCATACGCATCCCCTCACCCATCGGGCTGGATGCTGTGCTGAACCATACGAAACACAACTACCTCTACATGTGTGCCAAAGAGGACTTCTCGGGCACCCATAACTTTGCATCCAATTATGCCGAGCACATGAAAAATGCAAGAAAATATTGGAATGCATTAAACGAAAGAAAGATTTTCAAGTAATCTGCTGATAAAATAAAAGCAAAATCCTATATTTGCGTCAAATATTAATCCATGACTAACACTTAAATATTCAGATATGAGCAAGCAACTCTTACTTGGCGATGAAGCCATTGCACAAGCTGCATTAGACGCCGGACTTTCGGGTGTATATGCCTATCCCGGCACTCCTTCTACGGAAATCACCGAATATATTCAGATGGCACCGATTACTGCCGAAAAGAACATCCATAACCGCTGGTGCTCCAACGAGAAAACTGCAATGGAGGCTGCCCTGGGCATGTCCTTTGCAGGCAAGCGTTCACTGGTGTGCATGAAGCACGTGGGTATGAACGTGGCTGCCGACTGTTTCATCAACTCTGCCATTACCGGCGTAAAAGGTGGTCTTATAATCATTGCTGCCGACGACCCCAGCATGCATTCCTCTCAGAACGAGCAGGACAGCCGTTTCTATGGCGACTTCTCTCTCATCCCGATGTACGAACCAAGCAACCAGCAGGAAGCATACGACATGGTGTACAACGGATTCAACTTCTCCGAACAGACCGGCGAACCCATCCTGATGCGCATGGTTACGCGCCTGGCACACTCCCGTTCCGGCGTAGAGCGCAAGGAGCAACAACCGCAGAATGAGATTTCCTTCAGCGAAGACCCGCGTCAGTTCATCCTCCTGCCGGGTAATGCACGCAAACGTTACAAAGCATTGCTGCAACGCCAGGACGAATTTATCAAAGCTTCTGAAAACTCCGCTTACAACAAATATACCGACGGCCCCAACAAAAAGCTGGGTATCGTGGCATGCGGCATCGGCTACAACTACCTGATGGAGAACTATCCCGAAGGTTGCGAATATCCGGTACTGAAAATCGGACAATACCCGTTGCCCAAGAAACAGCTGATGCAGCTGGTAGAAGCATGTGACGAGATTCTGGTACTGGAAGACGGACAACCGTTCGTAGAAAAACAGCTGAAAGGCTATCTGGGCATCGGCATCAAAGTAAAAGGCCGTTTGGACGGCACTCTTTCACAAGACGGAGAGCTGAACCCGGACAGCGTGGCACGTGCCGTAGGCAAGGAGAACAAGGCTGAATTCAGCGTTCCTTCTCTGGTAGAGATGCGCCCGCCCGCTTTGTGCGAGGGTTGCGGCCATCGCGACATGTACACGGTGCTGACCCAAGTATTGAAAGAAGAATATCCCACTTATAAGGTGTTCAGCGACATTGGTTGCTACACGCTGGGAGCCAATGCCCCATTCAACGCCATTAACTCTTGCGTGGATATGGGCGCCTCCATCACCATGGCGAAGGGTGCTTCGGATGCCGGCCTGCATCCTGCCGTAGCCGTCATCGGCGACTCCACCTTCACCCACTCGGGCATGACGGGACTGCTGGATTGCGTCAACGAAAACGCCGACGTCACCATCGTCATCTCCGACAACGAAACCACCGCCATGACCGGAGGACAAGATTCTGCCGGCACCGGACGTCTGGAAGCCATCTGCGCCGGCATCGGTGTAGCTCCCGAACACATCCGCGTCGTAGTGCCCTTGAAGAAAAACTACGAAGAGATGAAGCAAATCATCCGGGAAGAAATCGAGCACCACGGCGTATCCGTCATCATCCCCCGCAGAGAATGTATCCAAACATTAGCACGCAAAAAAAGAAACAAGTAAAGCCATGAAAAAAGACATCATACTTTCCGGCGTAGGAGGACAAGGTATCCTCTCCATCGCCACTGTAATCGGCAAAGCAGCCCTCAAGGACGGACTCTACATGAAGCAGGCAGAAGTACACGGCATGAGCCAGCGAGGCGGCGACGTGCAGTCCAACCTGCGCATCAGCGACCAACCCATCGCTTCGGACCTCATTCCCACAGGAAAATGCGACCTCATCATCTCCCTGGAACCGATGGAAGCACTGCGCTACCTCCCCTACCTCAGCCCCGAAGGTTGGCTGGTGACCAATGAAGCCCCCTTCATCAACATTCCCAACTATCCGGCAGAAGAAGACATCAAGGCCGAAATCAACAAGCTGCCGCATAAAATCATGCTGAACGTAAACGAAGTGGCAAAAGAAGTCGGCTCTCCCCGCGTAGCGAACATCGTACTGCTGGGCGCCACCATCCCCTTCCTCGGCATCGACTACGCAAAGGTGCAAGACAGCATCCGCGAAATCTTCCAACGCAAGGGCGACGCCATTGTAGAGCTGAACCTCAAAGCGTTGGCTGCCGGCAAAGAGATTGCTGAAAAACTGATGTAAACTATAATTGACTCTAAATTTCAACATACCATGAATAACAAATACTGGGAAGAAGAGATTGAAACGATGCCCCGTGAGCAGTTGCGCGAACTGCAACTGCAACGGTTAAAAAAGACTGTCAGCATTGCCGCCAACTCTCCTTATTATAAAAAGGTATTCCAAGAGCATGGCATCACTGCCGACAGCATCCGGTCTGTAGAAGACATACGTAAGATACCGTTTACCACCAAGGCCGATATGCGCGCCAATTATCCTTTTGGATTAGTAGCAGGCGATATGCGTGAGGACGGAGTACGTATCCATTCTTCCAGTGGTACTACGGGCACGCCGACGGTCATCGTACACTCCCAACACGATTTGGACTCTTGGGCTAACTTAGTGGCACGCTGCCTCTATATGGTAGGTATCCGTAAGACGGATGTTTTCCAAAACAGCTCCGGTTACGGCATGTTCACCGGAGGACTGGGCTTTCAGTATGGAGCCGAACGTCTGGGTGCGCTGACTGTTCCTGCCGCTGCCGGAAACAGCAAGCGTCAGATAAAGTTCATCACCGACTTCAAGACCACTGCCCTGCATGCCATTCCCAGCTATGCCATCCGCTTGGCAGAGGTATTCCAGGAAGAAGGGATGGACCCCGCCGGCACAAGTCTGAAAACGCTTGTTATCGGTGCCGAACCCCACACAGACGAGCAACGCAGAAAGATTGAACGCATGCTTGGCGTCAAAGCCTACAACAGCTTTGGTATGACTGAAATGAACGGTCCCGGCGTAGCCTTCGAGTGCACCGAACAAGACGGCATGCACTTCTGGGAAGATTGCTACCTGGTCGAAATCATTAACCCGGAAACCGGCGAACCCGTACCGGAAGGTGAAATCGGCGAACTGGTACTGACAACGCTGGACAGAGAGATGATGCCCCTCATCCGCTACCGTACACGCGACCTTACCCGCATCCTGCCCGGCAAGTGCCCTTGCGGACGTACCCACATCCGTATAGACCGCATCAAAGGCCGTAGCGACGATATGTTCATCATCAAGGGAGTCAATATCTTCCCCATGCAGGTGGAAAAGGTGCTGGTACAATTCCCCGAATTGGGCAGCAATTACCTCATCACGCTCGAAACGGTCAATAACCAGGATGAGATGATTGTGGAAGTTGAACTTAGCGACCTCTCTACCGACAATTACATCGAGCTGCAAAAGATTAGCAAAGCCATTACCCGCCAGCTGAAAGACGAGATTCTGGTAACTCCGAAGTTACGGTTGGTAAAGAAAGGTTCCTTGCCGCAGAGCGAAGGAAAAGCCGTCAGGGTAAAAGACTTACGGGACAACAAATAAACTTAAAAAAACTCTTTTCAAAACAGACCATCTGTTCACCCGATACAGATGGTCTGTCTTGTATAAACACATCATCTATCTTCCCTTGACACATCATCTGTTTCAGCATCACGTATCATCGTTTCACAATCACCCACATCCGCATAAAACGAAAGAGGAACGGTTATCCAAACAGATTACCGTTCCTCTTTTATAGAAAGCCGCACCGATGATGTGATGAAACTCCGTATGACATGATTTGAGTGCTCCTCCTCTTTGTAATCCACCGACTCAAGAGTTACCCCGAAGGGCGTGGCCCGCCATTGAGAAGCGAAGCTTGTCTCGGTATTTCATAAAAATTGATGAGTTTCCCGATCCAATCAATGCGGCTATTTTTTCTATAACAAAGGTAATGAGTTTCTATGAAAGAAACAAGTAAAAGCAGTAAATTGTTTCAAGTCCTTTTCAAGTTTTAACCCCTCCCCGGAGTATCAGAAAACAAAAAGTGCTGACTACCAAAAGAGTAATCAGCACCTCGTAATTTATCTGCTAACTGTTTTTATGCAGCCTTTGCTTTAGCAACGATAGCCTTGAAAGCTTCCGGATGGTTCATCGCTAAATCAGCCAACACTTTGCGGTTGATTTCGATACCAGCTTTATGCAAAGCGCCCATCAGCTTAGAGTAAGACATACCTTCCAGACGAGCAGCAGCGTTGATACGCTGAATCCACAAAGCACGGAAGTTTCTTTTCTTGTTCTTACGGTCACGGAACGCATAGGTCAAACCTTTTTCCCAAGTATTCTTGGCAACGGTCCAAACGTTCTTTCTTGCACCAAAGTAACCTCTGGTCAATTTCAAAATTTTCTTTCTTCTTGCTTTAGAAGCAACATGATTTACTGATCTTGGCATAGTTTTACTTGTTTTTGAATGTTAGCGCCGTTACTTCACGCAGCGGACTTAAAGCTAATGCATTCGGTTAATAACTTTAATACTTTTGTACGCTTTTCAATTACTTCATTGCTAAGAGCTCTTTCACCTGGCTTACATCTGTTGTACTAACAAGTGTAGAGTAGCACAAGTTTCTTTTCTGCTTCTTAGTTTTCTTAGTCAGGATGTGACTATGAAAAGCGTGCTTTCTTTTGATTTTACCTGTTCCGGTAAGAGTAAATCTCTTTTTAGAACCGGAGTTAGTCTTCATCTTTGGCATCTTTTTTAAACTTTTTAATTATTAAATTATATGGCAACGCACTATACCTATGGCGTTACTCACTTCTTTATTCTTCTTCGGTTTCAGCCGACGCAGCCTTTGGCGCATCTTCTGCAGGCTTGGGAGCCGCGCTCTTCTTAGGTGCCGCCACTTTCTTCGGAGAGAGCTGGATTGTCATTCTCTTTCCTTCCAAAACCGGCATTTGGTCTACCTTCGCATAGTCTTCCAAATCATTGGCAAAACGGAGCAGCAACACTTCACCTTGCTCTTTGAACAAGATGGAACGTCCTTTAAAGAATACGTAGGCCTTCACCTTGTCACCATCTTCCAAAAAGCCTTTAGCATGCTTCAACTTGAAGTTATAGTCATGGTCATCTGTCTGAGGTCCAAAACGTATTTCCTTCACGTTCACTTTTACCTGCTTTGCCTTTTGCTCTTTCTGACGCTTCTTTAACTGATAAAGAAATTTAGAATAATCAATAATACGACAAACAGGGGGTTGTGCATTTGGAGAAATCTCCACGAGATCCGCTTCATGTTCTTCAGCAAGTCTTAAAGCCTGCGCTATCGGATACACTTTTGGTTCTACTTCATCGCCCACTATGCGGACTTCTTTGGCCCGGATTTGTTCGTTAATCCGATGTTGCCCTTTTAAGCTGTCATTCTTCATTAAATAACGTTTACTTCCAGTTTGTTTCTTATTTACTATTCCCAAATTAATGTTTTTGTTAAGTAAAAGCGAACTTTAGAACATCTAATATATGCTATGCTTCTACAATTGGGCGCAAAGTTACCATTTATTTATCATATTCTGAACTTCTTCGTTCATTTTTTTGGCAAATTCTTCAAATTTCATGGTTCCTTTATCACCTTCTCCCTGCTTGCGGACAGCAACTTCCTTGTTTTCAGCCTCCTTTTCACCTACAACCAGCATGTACGGAATACGCTTCATCTCATTGTCACGAATCTTACGACCAATCTTTTCATTGCGCTCATCCACAATGGCACGGATGTCATATCGCTTCAAGTATTGTTTCACTTCATGCGCATAGTCGTTGAACTTCTCGCTGATAGGCAGGATGGCAACCTGGTCGGGAGTCAGCCACAACGGGAACTTACCGGCCGTATGCTCAATAAGCACAGCCACGAAGCGTTCCATGGAGCCGAACGGAGCACGGTGAACCATTACGGGACGGTGCTTCTGATTGTCGGCACCGGTATATTCCAGCTGGAAACGTTCCGGCAGGTTGTAGTCCACCTGGATGGTACCCAGCTGCCAACGGCGACCGATGGCATCCTTCACCATGAAGTCCAATTTAGGACCATAGAAAGCGGCTTCTCCATATTCTATTTTTGCCTTCAGACCCTTTTCTTCACAAGCTTCGATGATGGCTCGTTCTGCTTTTTCCCAGTTCTCGTCGCTACCGATATATTTTTCGCGGTTCACCTTGTCGCGCAAGGAAATCTGTGCCTCGAAGTTCTCGAAGTCCATAGATTCGAACACGATGGAGATAATGTCCATTACACGGAGGAACTCATCCTTCACCTGGTCCGGACGGCAGAAGATATGCGCATCATCCTGCGTAAAGCTACGTACACGTGTCAAACCGTGCAACTCGCCACTCTGCTCGTAACGGCAAACCGTACCGAACTCTGCCAAACGTAAAGGCAGGTCTTTGTAAGAACGGGGTGAGTTCTTGTAAATCATACAGTGGTGAGGACAGTTCATCGGTTTCAAGAAGTATTCCTCTCCTTCTTCCGGTGTGTGGATGGGCTGGAAGGAGTCCTTACCATATTTTGCATAGTGTCCGGAAGTGATGTAAAGCAATTTGTTGCCGATGGGCGGACACATTACTTCCTGATAATCGTAACGGGCCTGAATGCGGCGCAAGAAGTCCTGCAAGCGGATACGCAGTGCAGTACCTTTGGGTAGCCACATCGGGAGCCCCTTACCTACGGTGTCAGAAAACATGAACAAGTCCATCTCCTTACCGATTTTGCGGTGGTCACGCTTCTTGGCTTCTTCCAGCAGAACAAGATACTCATCCAGCATCTTCTTCTTCGGGAAGGTGATACCATAGATACGGGTCATCATCTTACGGTCCTCCTGTCCACGCCAATAAGCACCGGCAACGGAAGTCAGCTTGATAGCTTTGATAGGCGCTGTGGTCATCAAGTGAGGGCCACGGCACAAGTCGGTAAATGCACCCTGCGTATAAGTTGTGATGTGGCCGTCTTCCAATTCGGAAATCAGCTCGCATTTATAAGTTTCTCCACGGTCACCGAACATCTTCAAAGCATCCGCCTTGGCAATGTCTTGTCTGACAACCGCTTCTTTCTTAGCCACCAGTTCAGCCATCTTTTTCTCAATGGCTGGCAGGTCAGCTTCCTTGATAGTCGTTTCACCCGGGTCCACATCATAGTAGAAACCGTTTTCGATAGCAGGACCTATACCGAACTGGATGCCCGGATAGAGTTCCTGCAAAGCTTCGGCCAGCAAGTGGGCACTGGTATGCCAAAAGGCATGCTTACCCTGCTCATCCTCCCATTTATAAAGAACCACTTCAGCGTCTTGCATGATAGGACGCCCCAAATCATAAATTTCTCCGTTCACGCCACAAGCCAGCACGTCTTGTGCCAATCGCGAACTGATGCTTTCTGCAATCTGCAGTCCCGTTACTCCTTCGTTATATTCACGAACAGAGCCGTCTGGAAATGTTATCTTTATCATAGTTTATATGTATATTTCATTTTTCAGAACGCAAAAATAGCTAATTCTTTTTGATATTCTATTTTTTAGCAAAAAAATGTTATTCCCGTGTATCTGTAAACCTCTTTATGATATTATAGGCCGAGACAATGCCCAACTCTCCGGCTTTACTCAAATCGGCAATACCTTGTTTGTTATTCCCCAGGAAGATGTGCGTCAACCCACGGTTAAAGTATGCTTCAGCAAAATCGGGACTCAGCTCAATCGCCTTGTCATAATCCGCCAAGGCGGCACGGTAATCCTTCAGTAACGAAGACACATTGCCACGGTTATAATAGCCATAGACAAAATCAGGAGCCAATAGAATAACGTGGTCCAGGTCATTCTTCACAACTTCATAATCGATGGCCGTCACTTCTGGCTTCTTCATTTCCGTTGTACCCGAAGTGGCGCCTTCACTCATTGTGGCTTCGGCCTTTTTATATTCCAGTTGCTTATAACGCACCAAAGCACGCATAAAGTATGCCGGGAAGAAAGTGTCGTCCAACAAGATACTCTTTGTAAAGTCATCTATGGAACTGGCAAAATCCTGAACCAGATAGAAATCCAGACCTCTCATGAAACGTTTCTTGGCGTTCTTCTCGTCAGCCACCACATCAGACGTATGAGCGTCTATCAAAGCAAAGTGGAAGCGTACTTGTTCCTCCGTCAACGGAGCTTCCATATTGGTGATGCGCAGTGGCTTCGGGAACAGTTTCGAATGGTTCAGTTCCTCAATATACTTATGATAATGTACGATACGCTTCACATCGCTCAGTTTCTCATAATAAGTCAAAGCATACATCGGCTCGAGCTTGATGGTCACATTCCGGTCTTGTACACGTCCGCGATAATCGCTCTTATAACGCTGGTCAGCTTCCGAATCGTCCGCTATTACAATTTTCCGATAATTTTCCATGTTCTTGTCGGATTTCTTACGGGTCTTCCCACCATCTCCATTGGAGTTTTCCGAGGAATTATCCGCAACATCCTTACTGTCGTCACCTTCCTTTTTGTCACCAGAAGAAACACCGTTACGCTTGTCTATCTGCATCTTCATGATTTTGAACTCATCCTGCTCGGCTCCCTTATGGTCGCCAATCTTTTTACGGGCTTCGGCACGCTGATAATAGCCGGCCATAAAGTTAGGATATTCTGCAATCACTTTGGAATAGTCACTGATAGCTCCCCGGTAATCCCCCGTCTGCGCACGTAACAAACCACGATTGAAGGTGGCCATCATGTTATCCGGTTCCATCTTCAACACAAAATCAAAATCCTCTATTGCCCGGTTGTCATCGCCCACCTGGGCACGCAGCAAACCGCGGTTGTAGTGCCCGAGAAAATTATTCGGATCAATATCCAAAGCCAAATCATAGTCACTCATGGCGCCTCTCAAATTATTCTGATGGAAACGCGCCAAGGCACGGTTGATATAGTTACCGGCATTCTTTGCACTCAGATGGATAGACTGGTCCAAATCAGCTTCAGCCTCTTTATACTTCCCCTGTTGGAGGCGTACAATGGCTCTTGCCCCCCATCCATCCGGGTCATAACGGTCCATATCGATGGCTTTGTCAAAATCACGCAAAGCTTGTATCGTATCATTCTGTTTCAGGGAGACTTCCCCGCGCATCAGATAGGCACGTGTATATCTGGGGGCAATTGTCAGAAGCGTACCCAAATCTTCCTTAGCCGCCTCATAATCTTCTTTCTGAATATGGCAAAGGGAAAGATTATGCCAAAGCACCACATTCTCCGGGTCGTATTTGATGGCAGTTTTATAATCTTCAATCGCCTCGTCAAACTTGTTCTGACGGATACGTGCCAATCCTCTGATTTGGTAAGCACCTACCACAAAAGGGTTCCGCTGAATCGCAGCATCACAATCACTCTCCGCTCCCTGATAGTCATCCAAATTGATTTTTGCCAGTCCACGGAAGAAATAAGGCTCATATAAATAAGGTTTCGCGTTGATTACCTGATTAAAATATTGGATAGAAAGCACGTAATCCTCAAAATACAATGCATTCCGAGCAATGGTCATCACCCGTTCCGTATTGATTTGTGCATACAACAATGTGGGTAACAGCAAAATAGCCGTCAGTATTTTTTTTATCATCTTGTTTTATAAATGCTTGTAAACGAAACAAAAGTAACGTTTTTCGTTTACTTGTCGGGATTAGCGGAACACTTTTTATATTTTTTGAGCCTTTTATACCATATTATATGGTTAAACTTATTTCTTTACGGTTTTCACCTTATAAGTGCAGTGTGCCTTGCCTTTCAACATGGCATTCAGTTTTCCTTTAATCATCTGCTTGCGTAACGGAGACAAATGGTCGATGAACATCTTTCCTTCCAGATGGTCGAACTCGTGCTGCATCACGCGTGCCAGGTAACCTTCGATAATCTCATCGTGCGGTTCCAAGTTCTCGTCCAGGTATTGCACGCGTATTTTGTTGCCACGCTTCACTGATTCATGAATTCCTGGAAGGCTCAAGCAACCCTCGTCCATAGAAACTTCCTCACCGGACACTTCCAGAATATGGGCATTGATATACGCCTTGCGGAAATCTTTATATTCTGGCAAATCATCAGACAAGACATCCAGATTAATGGTTACTACGCGGATAGGCAAACCTATTTGCGGTGCAGCAAGTCCCACACCTTCAGCATTGTCCATCGTTTCAAACATATTCTCAATAAGTTCTTTCAAATTCGGATAGTCCGGGGCAATATCCTCTGCTACCTTTCTCAATACGGGCTGGCCGTACACATAAATGGGTAAAATCATTTCCTTTACTACAAATTACTAATTACAAATTACTTTCTATACATTATAAAAAAGAGAAACGTTTGTTCTCTAAATAAGTTTGCAGAATAATAGTTGCACTGATTTCATCCACCAGCGCTTTGTTTTGGCGGTCCTTCTTTTTCAATCCGGCCTCAAGCATCGTCCGATGAGCCAGAACAGAAGTAAAACGCTCGTCTACATATTCAACCGGCATGTCAGGCAGTTTCTTCTTCAGCGAACGGACAAAAGGTTCGATATTCTTCATATTTTCCGAAGCCTCATTGTTCATCTGCTTAGGAAAGCCTACCAAGATACGCTCTACCGGCTCCTTAGCCACATAATCAAGAAGAAACTGCAACAATTGGTGTGTAGGCACAGTTGTCAGTCCATTCGCAATCATCTGCAATGTATCACTCACGGCTATTCCCGTGCGTTTCCGACCGTAGTCTATGGCTATTATTCTACTCATAATGGGCTACAAAATTACGATTAAAATTTGAATTCCGCCGTTAATCTTACATATATAATACAGAAAAAGGGATGTCTGATAGTATCAAACATCCCCTCCTCTGATTTTTTCACTAATTATTTCAAATGAATTTTGTATGTCAACCCTCCACTGAAATATTTCATCCTCTGCATTTCCACCTGCACATGCAGATGCTTGAACAACAGATAGGTGGCTCCCAAGGCAAAGTCCTTGGAGTCATATTCCGCTATCACCCTCAGCTGCGGATGGAAGGACGGATTGTAGGTGACACCCAGTGCAAAGCCATTCAGCTTGTACTCCTTGCGGTCATTATACAGATAGGAAAGATGCACGCCAACCTCCTCTTTACCCGCAACGGGTATCTGCTTGGAAGCGGCAATATAGAAACGGCTGTAATAGCCGTTACCTTCCGTAGTGCTAACTTGACCGCCGCCAGAGGAAGTGAACGGGTCAGATGTCCCCAGCACCACGGCCGGCATGTATTTCCAGAACTGCCCCTCCTTCAACACACGCAGACGGGCGGAAAAGTAACGGTCCTGGTTCGTGAATCCGCTGTACCCGTATGGCTTCAATCCTAACGCCTCCGCCTTGAAAAGTGTACACGTGTAGGCTATTTCCAGAAAGGGAAAGATAGTTACACTCAAGAAATAGTTGTAGGTATGATAGTACCAGGTGGGTGGTGTGAGCTCCTTGTTCAGGAAGTTACCGCCGACCATGAAGGTCTTGTCACGCTGCATCTCCGCAGAGGGTGCATGCAACAGCCCGGTCGTACCATACGTCAACTGGGAAAAGGCTGAAAGGGAAAGGCTGCAAAACAGAACGATAAAGAATAGCTTAAACTTCATCATCACATATAAATTCAGTCGCTGATAAAAAATGGATTGCTTTATGACATGCATCGGACATAGTACCAAAAAAAGGCGTCTGAGTCCCAGACGCCTTCATTTTTAGAGTCTATTTGTCACTTGGAGTATATTATTCCAGGATAACTACGCGGTTCAGGAAGTTCTTGCCGAACATATTGGCAGTACCACCGAATCCAACGAGTTCGAGCTGGTCTTTGTCAACACCCTGAGCAATCAAAGCATCGTAAACAACCTGAGCACGCTTTTCAGACAGCTTCTGGTTCCAAGAAGCGCTACCGGTAGCCTTGTCGGCATAGCCTGCAACCTTGTACTTCTTGTCCGGATTAGCCTTCAGAATCTTGGCTGCCAGTTCGATGTTAACCTTGCCATAGTCGTCCAGACGGGCGCTGCCAATCTTGAAGAAGATGGCACGCGGACCGGCAACTTCAACTACCTTGGTCACTTCCTTAACTTCAGGTTTAGCGTTGGCCAGTGCATTCTTGCAGTTAGCCAGGTCAGCTTGAGCCTGAGCCAGTTCACTTCTATATCTGTTGATTTCTGCATTGACTGCGTCTTCATCAATCTTAGAAACCGGAATAAACTTCTTACCACCGAAGATGTAGCTAACACCTGCAGTCAAAGTTCCAGTACCTTCAGCCTTGCGATGGCTGCTGATATTGCCGAATACAGACGGAGCGATAGCACCGCGAGCTTCTACGTCAATAGCCCACTTAGTGTTGATATTGAACTTCAAGCCCAAACCAGCAGAAGCGCCTACACGTGCTCTAGTCTTTTCATCCCCATCAGGAATCATTGTTCCATCGTTTTGAATCAGCACATTAGCTGACTTTGCAACAGTTACTTGAGGACCCAAAAATCCATAAACTTCGAAGAAACGGTTAGGATTAACGCCTGCGAACAATGTAGAAAGATTGATCATTGCATCAATGTTACCACCAAAGTACGTCTTATTATGTTCCCAATATGAGTTATCCAGACACAAGTGCTGAGTAACACCATTGAACTGAGCACGTACACCCCATGTCGGAGTAATCAACTTACCAACTGATACGCTAAAATGCGGAGCCAATTTATTGAAACCATCATTGTTGATAGCGTGGACACCACCACCTACACTCACGAAAATATTATCGCTCCATTTCGGAGTGTAGTAGTTCGTTTTTTCTTGTGCATTCAGATTTGCTGCACAAGCGCCTGCTAATAATAAGGAGGCTATTACTAATTTACTTTTCATTATTCCTTTAGTTTAAAATTAAATACTAACTAAAACGATTTTAGTAAGCTGTACCGTCACCATTACCACCACCAGCATTGTTTCCATTGCCATGACCGTGACCATGATCATGAGTAATTGAAACAATATCTTGTGTTGCAGTTGTATTAAGTGCAACCTTAATATTTACACCAGGAATATTATATACCACACCATCTACTGTTGCTGAAACATTATTTACAGAAGTCTGATAGTTTGTAGTAGCTTTCAAAGTAACAGTTGTATAAGGTGCAATTGTTACTTCTTCTGTTCTAACTACTGCAGTAAAACCGGTATTAAGACCTTCTACAGCAGCTTTCAATACAGCTTTCAGTTCTTCATTAGACAAAGCCTTAGTAGCAGGTATATTTGCATCAATCCAAGTTTTTACCTCATCAATGTTAGTAACAGTTTGACCGACATATGCTGTATATGACAATTCTTGCACTACAGGCTCGGGACTATCATTGGTATAACTTCCACCATCTACAACCTGACCTATTTCAGGTTTTATAGTCTCAGGATCAGGAGTAGGATATACATCCTTAGCGGCATCTGTTATTTTCTGCAAGAAAATGTTTACCGGAACAAAAGCGAATTGTCCTTTATTCAAAGCAGGAATCACAGCTTGTCCCTCGCCTGGTAAATAATCTTTTTTTGTAGCAGTAAACTTTCTTGTTTCAGGTGCAATTTTACCATCAGCACCAGCCTTCACTTCAGTGTCACCTGTAATATTAAGGCCTTCTGTTATGATAGAACGATCCCCCAAATCATATACAGTAATAGCAATGGTAGCACTTGCAGGATCCAATTCCACAGGTGCAACATTGAATTCTTCCTTTTCGCAGCTTGTGAACATCACACTTGTCAAAGCCACTGTAGCCAATGCTAATTTAGCATTTACGCCACTAAAAAAACTTTTCTTTTTCATCTCAATTAATTAATTAAAAATTTAACAATTCTGACTTAATAAAATATGGGTTAAAACTATTTTCTTCCATTATATTATCACTTGCCTCTGCCTTGTATTCCTTATAATAATACCTTTCATTACCTGCATTATAAGAAATACCCATATTGGTAGAAGTATTCACACGCGGTACATATCCTTTCCTTTTATACTTATAAGGAGGCAATGCCACCTGAAACCGGAATCCTCCATTCGCTTTAGCATGCTCTGCCTTCATGACATAAAAGCCGATTGAGCAATAACGGAAATGACGAATCATATCGAATTTAATCCCCTTTTCCTTCAACAAATACTGTTCAGCCTTCAGTGTGAACTGTGTATTAAATCGCGGCCAATAGAAATTTCCACCCAAAGACCACGTCACACGCCATAATGAAGGATCATATTGGAACTTAAATCCGTCCCAACGTCCAGCTCCCGTATATCCTATTCTTGCCAACAAAGAAAAGCGCTCATCCTTAAAGGGTCGAAAGAAATCTACATCAGCACCATATCGGTTGCCACTAAAATAACCTACTGAAAATTTACCAAAAACGTTATAAGGCAATCGAAAACGTTGTGAAAGAGTCAGGAAACCCGGATGAACCTTTCCTTCCCGAGCCCCATATCCATCATTATAAACCGGTATCTTCACTTGTGCTGTGGCTTTCATACCCTTCCATAACGAAATTTCTATTGCAGGGCTCAAATCAAATAGAACTTGATAAATCTGCGTAATAATCACGTTCTTGAAAGAGAATTCCGGATACACCAATACATCAATCTTGAACAAAGAACTATTTTTCAACTTTATTTTCCGTGCATTTTTCCAAGCATCGCCCAATTCATAGCTCACATTCCAGTCATTACGCTCCGCTTGAGGCACCGAATCCCCCTTTAGGGGACAATAATAAAGAGAAATTTGGGGTACATTATTGTCCAGAACTATTATCCGACATGACTTTTCTTCCGGAAATGACATTATATACTTTACATTATGTTTGATATGATATACAGTTTGCTGAATATCAGTAGCCTTTTATGTTTATTTGTTTTTTTTCAAACAATAAAGTATCTTCCTCTTGTTTGCTATTTAATAGTTAATTGTTACTGGCTTATTATTATATTTGCCCTTTTAGCAGTACTGTATTGTGTGGTGTAAATGTTTAATAATTAATAAATTGAATACAAAAAGTAAGAATGGAAATAATTTTGGGAATTGAGAACTTGTTACCATTTTGTTACTACTAATAATAAACTGTGTGTTTTTATTGAAAGAATATGAAAAAGCTATTGAAAATAAAAGAGCCAATAAAGGTGAGAACAAAAAAGTTAGTAAATGGATGTCAATCCATATATCTAGACATATATATGAATGGAAGACGACAATACGAATTCTTAAAGTTGTATATTATCCCTGAACATAATCAAGCTGACAAAAAACGAAATGTGGAAACGCTAAATTTAGCAAATGCGATTAAGTCTCAGAGGATTGTGGAAATACAAAATCAAGCTTATGGATTTAATCGTAACAGATTGTCCGATGTGAAGCTGACTGACTATATGAAATTAGTAGCAGAACAAAGTGTAAACAATAAGGTGCGAAAAAGTACAATACATGCTGTCGTATGTCATTTGAAAAGATATACACCGAATGGAATATTGTTAAGGAAGGTAGACAAAGCCTATTTATTGGGGTTTATAGATTACTTGAAGAGAGCAAAACAAATACATAGTCAAAAAGAAAAAATGTTACATGTTAACACCCAACTTTATTATTTGAAGATGCTACGTTATTGTTTGAACTGTGCTGTCTATGAAGATTACATAACTGTTAACCCAATGGATAAAATAAAGAATGAGGATAAGCCAAAACGTTGTAGAACAGAAAGGGATTATCTCACAATAAAGGAATTAACCAGATTAGTTCATACTCCTTTTTATAATACCTTATTAAAAAAAGCATTTCTATTCAGCTGTTTTTGTGGATTGAGACATTGTGATATTATTGCATTGAGATGGGAAGATATACGTTATGATGAAAATGGAAATGCACTATTGAATATCATTCAGAAGAAAACGAAAGAAGCCATATCGCTTCCACTCAGTTCAGAAGCTATAAAACATTTGCCAAACAGAGGAAATGCCCAAGAGACGGAAAAGGTATTTGCCGGATTGGTCTCATTAGGACGGAGTAATGAAATTTTGCATAGATGGGTCGAGCAGGCTGGGATATCGAAACATGTAACCTTTCACACAGCACGCCATACACATGCAACAATGATGCTGACGTTGGGAGTAGATTTATATACAGTCTCCAAGTTATTGGGACATACCAATATACAGACAACACAAATTTACGCAAAGCTTGTGGATGAAAGTAAAAAGAAGGCCGTCGCTTTGATTCCTAATATAACATAAGAGCTAGTTGAATTCGAAATACAATTTGCCATTTTGTATTTTTAGTCATCACTTCGTGTTCCTAATTCACTTAAAAGATATTAGGAGCCTAATAAATGCTGCTAAAACTCATTATGTAAACTGTAAGTGTCATTGATTTGTTGATCTTTGATTAAAAAATGATAGATATTTTTTATTCATGCAAATAATTGCATTCCTATTTTGAGTTATTGGCGTTAAAATGAAGAATACTGAACATCAGCTGCTTTGGCTCCCTAAAATGGATTTTAAGATGAATGGAGGGCTATTTCAAAGAAGTGGTTTATCATTTTATGAAAAAAACTGTTTTTCTACCGAGAATAAGTTAATATCTTGTTTGCTAGATATTGTATTTTTGTTTGCCGGATATTAACTTGCTACATACAAAAAACAAGTCCTTTAGAGAAAGTATTACATAAATATCTGTATAAATGTAGGGTATTTGTATTTTCATCCTTATTTTTTGCGGATACTTTTTCTATTTTTTCTTTTTCGCAAGAAAAGTAGATTAGTAGAAATTGCTAAAAAGTGACTATTTGACACAAAATATAACATTCTATATGACAATTGTACATCGTTAATTCAAAAGTTTTAAAATGGTAATAGACTTCATATAAACATTCAGGGGCTTTGTTAGAAGCTTTTGAAGAAAAAACGAGATTATTTCATCTTTTCATATAAAATTCTTTGGTATTATTAAAAATGTGTCTATTTTTGCACCATATTTTGTGTTATACGGACACGAAAAATGGTTGAAAAAATGAGGTATAAAAACTCTAACATAAGAAAGTGCCTAAATACTAAAACAATAGCACAGTGTGCAGCGTTCTTTTTATACTGTTTGCTCCCTTTAAAAGGAATTTGCCAAACGGGGGAAAGTACTGTAGATGCTTTAGTGAAAATGGGATTTGAAAATGTTGGATGGACAGAAGATGGCAATGAACGTGTTTATGTTCTGCAAAACTCTGCATATCGTTTGCAGGGTGTAGGCATAGGTAAGGCGGTAGATATTATTCAAAAGATGGGTTTACCGGAAGAAAAGTCATGTCGGATAATAGTTCTGGACAATAATGTACCCCAAATTTCTCTTTATTATTGTCCCCTAAAGGGGGATTCGGTGCCTCAAGCGGAGCGTAATGACTGGAATGTGAGCTATGAATTGGGCGATGCTTGGAAAAATGCACGGAAAATAAAGTTGAAAAATAGTTCTTTGTTCAAGATTGATGTATTGGTATATCCTCAATTAGCTTTCAAGAATCTGGTGATTACACAGATTTACCAGGTCTTGTTTGATTTGAGTCCTGCGATAGAAGTTTCGTTATGGAAAGGTATGAAATTAACGGCACAGTTGAAAATACCGGTTTATAATGATGGGTATGGAAGGTTTGAAGATAAAGTTCATCCAGGACATATTACAATTTCACAGCGTTTTAGATTACCGTATAATGTGTTTGGTAAAGTGACTGTGGGATGTTTTAGTGCTGACCAATATGGAGTGGACGCCGAATTTTATCGCCCTTTTAAGGATGAACGCTTTTCCTTAATGGCTCGGATTGGGTATACAGGAATGGGATATTGGAGCGGATTTCGCTATGTATATGATCCTTCGACAGCACTTGTTACGTGGTCTTTGGGCGGTAGCTTTTATTGGCCGCAATTTAACACTCAGTTTAATCTGAAAGCAGAACAGTATTTATTGAAGGAGAAAGGTGTTAAATTTGAAATGATTCGCCATTTTCGCTATTGTTCGATTGGTTTCTATGCAATGAAAGCAGAACATGCAAAGATGAATGGAGGCTTCCGATTTCAAGTGGCATTACCTCCTTATAAATATAAAAGGAAAGGATATATACCTCGTGTGAATACCTCTGCTAATATGGGCATTGTTTATAATGCAGGTAATGAAAGGTACTATTATAGACAGTATAAAGCGGAAGTTAGTGACAATATAATGGAAGAAAATAGTTTTAACCCATATTTTATTAAGTCAGAATTGTTAAATTTTTAATTAATTAATTGAGATGAAAAAGATTAAATTCTTAAACGGCATAAGTGCAGTATTTGCGTTAGCCGTAGTAGCTTTAGCTACAACTTTAACTTCTTGTGAGAAGGAAGAGTTCAACGTTAATGTAACTCCTACTAATGCACAAGCTGTTATTAGTCCGATTGTGCTTGCTATAGAGGATGGTGTTACTACAGATGTAACTGGCCAAGCCACTATCGCACCTGCAGAGTTGACATTTACTGGTAATCCTACTCTGGCTGCTAAGAGTGTTGATGTTACAGCTTCTTATAATGGTTTGAGTGCAACTGTTACAGTTAAGGTTCCTGCTTTGCAAGCTGGGCAATTTGCTACTCTGACTCCGACTATCATTCTTCAGGAAGAAGATGCTGAGACTAAGATTGTAGCAGAATCTACAAAACTTGAACCAGTAACGGATCCTAAAGTTAAGACTTGGGATAACTACGAGCTTTATTGGTTTGACATTCCATCATTCCCTTATGTAGTAAAAGAAGGTGCAAAAGTAGGTGCAAAGAAAATCAATACAACTGATCTTATTGAACGCGCAGCTATTGAATCTTTCTTTAACACGCTTGAGAATACATATGAGGAAACGACAGTAACAACACCGGAGAATAAGTATAAAGTTTATGCTAACTCTAGAACAACTGCATCTATTACTTATACTGTTGTAACAACTGAATATAAAGTAGTGAAGAAGGCTGTAACAAAAGCTGAAACAGAGCCTTTAGCTTCTATTGAAGTAGATGATTATACAACTTCTACACTGTTTGTTCTTGAAAATCAAGATATTCCTGGTCACGGTCATAGCCACGGTCATGGTCATGGTCATGGTGAAGGCAATGCCGGTGGTGGTGTTGGTGAACTTGATTAATAGAAGTTTTAGTTGTTATTTATCTTAAACTCAAGAGAAAATGAAAAGTAAATTAATGATAGCCTCCTTACTATTGGCAGGCGCTTGTGCAGCAAATCTGAATGCACAGGAAAAAACGAACTACTACACTCCGAAATGGAGCGATAATATTTTTGTCAGTGTAGGTGGTGGTATCCACGCCATCAACAATGACGGTTTCAATAAGATTGCTCCGCATTTCAGCGTGTCAGTTGGTAAGCTGATTACTCCGACTTGGGGTGTACGTGCTCAGGTAAACGGTATTACTCAGCATCTGTGTTTGGATGATGCATATTGGGAACACAACAAGACTTATGTAGGTGGTAACATTGATGCAATGATCAATCTTTCTACATTGTTTGCCGGCGCCAATCCTAACCGTTTCTTCGAAGTTTATGGTTTCTTGGGACCTCAAATTTCTGTAGCAAAATCTCAAAATGTGGATATTACAATTAGTGCTGACGGTACTTCGCAGTCTATGGCTCCTGCCGGTGAAGCTGAAATGCGTGCACGTATCGGTGCTTCCGCCGGTTTGGGCTTGAAGTTCAATATCAACACTAAGTGGGCTATTGATGTAGAAGCTCGCGGTGCTATCGCTCCGTCCATTTTCGGTAACATCAGCAGCCATCGCAAGGCTGAAGGCACTGGCATGTTGACCGCAGGTGTTAGCTACATCTTCGGTGGCAAGAAATTTGTGAAGGCTTCCAATATCGACGAAGATGCTATCAATGCGGAAATCAACAGATATAGAAGCGAACTGGCTCAGGCTCAGGCTGACCTGGCTAACTGCAAGAATGCACTGGCCAACGCTAAACCTGAAGTTAAGGAAGTGACTAAGGAAGTTGAAGTTGCCGGTCCGCGTGCTATCTTCTTCAAGATTGGCAGCGCCCGTCTGGACGACTATGGCAAGGTTAACATCCAGTTGGCTGCCAAGATTCTGAAGGCTAATCCGGATAGGAAGTACAAAGTTGCCGGTTATTGCGATAAGGCTACCGGTAGCGCTTCTTGGAACCAGAAACTGTCTGAAAAGCGTGCTCAGGTTGTTTACGATGCTTTGATTGCAGAAGGTGTAAGTAAAGACCAACTTGAGCTCGTAGGATTCGGAGGTACTGAAAACATGTTCGGCAAGAACTTCCTGAACCGTGTAGTTATCCTGGAATAATAACTCCAAGTGACAAATAGACTCTAAAAATGAAGGCGTCTGGGACTCAGACGCCTTTTTTTGGTACTATGTCCGATGCATGTCATAAAGCAATCCATTTTTTATCAGCGACTGAATTTATATGTGATGATGAAGTTTAAGCTATTCTTTATCGTTCTGTTTTGCAGCCTTTCCCTTTCAGCCTTTTCCCAGTTGACGTATGGTACGACCGGGCTGTTGCATGCACCCTCTGCGGAGATGCAGCGTGACAAGACCTTCATGGTCGGCGGTAACTTCCTGAACAAGGAGCTCACACCACCCACCTGGTACTATCATACCTACAACTACTTCCTGAATGTCACAGTCTTTCCCTTTCTGGAAGTGGCCTACACGTGTACACTTTTCAAGGCGGAGGCGTTGGGATTGAAGCCATACGGATACAGCGGATTCACGAACCAGGACCGTTACTTTTCCGCCCGACTGCGTGTGTTGAAGGAGGGGCAGTTCTGGAAATACATGCCGGCTGTCGTGCTGGGGACGTCCGACCCGTTCACTTCTTCCGGAGGGGGGCAAGTCGGCACCACGGAAGGTAACGGATATTACAGCCGTTTCTACATTGCCGCCTCCAAGCATATACCCGTTGTGGGTAAAGAGGAGATTGGTGTCCATCTTTCCTACCTTTACAACAACCGCAAGGAGTACAAGCTGAATGGCTTTGCACTGGGTGTCACCTACAATCCGTCCTTCCATCCGCAGCTGAGGGTGATAGCGGAATATGACTCCAAGGACTTTGCCTTGGGAGCCACCTATCTGTTGTTCAAGCATCTGCATGTGCAGGTGGAAATGCAGAGGATGAAATATTTCAGTGGAGGGCTGACATACAAAATTCATCTGAAATAAGAAATAAGAAGTAACCCAAAGTCTCAGTGACTCCATTAAAAAAGCAGCTAAAGTATGACATCCAACTTTAACTGCTTTTATTCTAATATACCAATTTTACATTGTCAATCCACAACGAATTACCGGGAGAACCTATGTAAGCACCACCGTGGCTGGAGGTAAACTGTAACAACAAATGAGTAGGCACATCATCTTCCGTTCCCCAGGCAACCTCCTTAATAGGTACGCTCTCTCCTTTACTATTAACTGCATAGCGTTCTTCAACCTGAAGACGCATCATGTGGGCCTTGTACGCAGGGTCACCGGTAATATCACCGTACATGATGGAATAAGTGGCATTATTATGCCAATCGGTAGTAGTATAATATCTTACGACCATCGTTCCTACGCGCTTGGCATAGATATTCCCCTTCTCATCTTCCCAACGCTTTTGCAGAAACAGATTCACTTCCGGGAAGTCCTTTCCTTCCACATCTGTGATACGGCTAAAGCCCGTTGCACGGATACGCTTCTCGCGGTCGGACATCTTTACTTTATAATCAAACTGTATGGCGATAGGTTTCTTTGTGAACGGTATGCCGGAATTCAGCATTTTCTGCGGATTTTTGGTTCCCTTGATAGGTTCGTGCACCTCACCCAGAAACATAGAGCCGGCAGCCAGCACCGTGATATCCACTATTCCAAAAACTTTCACACTCTCCATACGGGTGTCCATGCGGGCGCAGAAACCATCCCCTCGCTTTTCCGGAAAAACAGAAGTATTAGTTTTCGTGATACCGGCTACCCGGGCCATCACATTGGATGTCGCCCACGGCGAACCTCCCATATTCTTGTATGCCTTGGTTTCGGTGACAGTAGCAGTAGGGCCGATGGCATACACATTCTTCGTGGCACCGCCAATAATACCGGATTCCTTGATTTGGCGGTCAATCCATTGATCCATATTTCCGAAAGGAATCATCTCTACCTCGTGCTGCTGCGCAGAAACGGCTCCGCAACAAAGCATGGCAGACAGCACTCCCAACATACGAATTTTCTTTTGAATCATTTCTCTCATTGATAATTGACAATCATTATAAATCGTACTTCCACTGTTCCAGCGCAAAATTCCAGTTATCCTGAACCAACTGCACTGTACGCTCATCATACTTGTATTTATTCTTCTTATATCCTTTCTTTCCGCCTACATACTTCTCAATATCGGCACGCGCCTCTGCAAAGCCCGGAATGGACAAAGCCTTGTAGATATGTTCAGTCATTCCCATTGCGTCCGCTTCGAAGTCCTCAAACTTCACCTCTATCAAGTTTCCTTCAGGAATGCATGCCTTGTCCGCTTCGTACTTATGATACAGTTTGGCATAAATGGACAAAATATTCTTCTCAAGCTCCTCATGACTGATATCCTGCAGCTTCAACGGCTGAATGGTGTTAGTAAAGAAACTACGTGTGCTTTCGAAAACAGTATAAGGATTACGCATCAGATAGATAAACTTGGCATTGGGGAACATCTTGACAAGCTCTTTCACACGTCCCGTATGAGGCGGATTCTTACTAAGAAACTGGGTTCCGTTCGTATTCCAAAGAGAAATCTTTATCAGTTTGACGAAAGTCTCCTCAAATACTTTCAGCTCTTTCTCTGTGATGTCATCAAACAGCAGGTATTTATCGGCATACTCTTGCTGATATTCGGGCAGAAACCAGAAATTATAATAGGTGTAGGGCATCATATTTGCCAAAGCAAATTCCTCTTCTTGCGGAAGGTCAACGGCAAGTTCCATATTGTCCGTGGGACGTTTGTCCGGCATCAACCAACTCATGTTCTTCTTGAAGAAAGGCTGCCCCCACATCATAAGATGCGGAAATACAGTCTGGTATGTCGTGTTGTAGCCGAAATGCTTGTCGCAGGAGAAAACATTATGCACAAACGTAGTTCCGCTACGCCAGTGTCCCAAAATGAATACCGGATCATGCTCCAAGGGCTTATCTGCCAGAAGCTTTTCATAGCGTCTGTCCTGCAGAGGAGCCAAAGTGGACAGCAGGCGGCAGACAGCTTTTGTCAGCCGATACTTGCCTTTGTAGGCAGCACCGATGTCACGACCGCCCGTTATATCCTTGAATGTTTTCCAATCCGCACCTACCAGGGTGTTTATCGGAAGCTTATTGAATTCTAACAATCCCATTATTATCTTTATATTAATATGTTATGGTTTTCTTCCGGTGATACCGAGAGAGAACTGCAATACTTATAAAGAAGTACTGCGCTCTATCCGTACAGCCACGCCCTGGCGTTCCAGCTCTTTCACAGCCTTTTCTATAGCTTCGTAATGTTCGGGAGCTATACCCAGCTGAGGCAAATTCAGTATAGGCAGGTCCTCAGCTAAGTGCATGTCCTTATCCTCCACCCTATCGATAATCATACCTACAGCACTGGTATTGTTGGTTATCGGGTCTATCAGGATGAACGAACCGGTAGCCTTATTCTTCTGATAAGGGTCAAAGAACAGCTCTTTGGCAGTGGTCAGCACCACGCGCGCAATCTGATTGAGCTGCATCGGCAATGTTTCCTTGCTCAACTTTCCGTTGTCAATGGAAAGATGCTCCATCGTATTGACATCCACCTTATACTTGATGCTGTCGATGCGGGTGCGGCTTATATTGGTGGTCTGTTTGATGAAGAATGATTTGTTTATATCCATCGGCTCTTCATCCATCCAAACCAGCATCGTTTCAAAATTGCGGTCCATGACGGGCAGGTTATCCGGATGTACCAGCATTTCCCCTCTCGACACATCTATTTCGTCCTCCAAAGTCAGGGTGACGGACTGGGGCGGAAAGGCGTAATCCAACTCGCCGTCGTATGTAACTATACTCTTGATATGCGACTTCTTACCGGAAGGCAATGCCATCACTTCATCTCCCTTACGAACAATACCCGAAGCCACCTTGCCGCAAAAACCACGGAAATCGAGATTGGGGCGCAAGACGTATTGAACCGGGAAACGAAAATCCTTCAAATTATGATCGTTGTCAATATGTACCGTCTCCAGGAAGTCAAGAAGTGAAATACCCTCATACCAAGGAGTACGTTCCGATTTCTCCACTACATTGTCCCCGTCCAAAGCTGACAGCGGAATGCAGTTTACGTCAGGAATACCCAATGGAGCTATAAACTTCCGGTATTCATCGACTATCTCGTTAAAACGTTCTTCGGAGAAATCCACCAGGTCCATCTTATTGACAGCAAGCACCACATGCTTGATGCCAAGCAACGACACCAGGAAAGTATGCCGGCGCGTCTGCGTAATGACACCCATACGTGCATCCACCAGAATAATTGCCAGGTTAGCCGTAGAGCCTCCGGTAATCATGTTGCGTGTGTACTGCTCGTGTCCCGGAGTGTCGGCAATGATAAACTTACGATTGTTGGTCGAGAAGTAGCGGTATGCCACGTCGATGGTGATGCCTTGTTCGCGCTCCGCCTTCAAGCCGTCCAGCAAAAGGGCGTAGTCAATGTGGTCGCCGGCATTTCCCATGCGCTTGCTGTCGCGTTCCAGTGCGTCCAGCTGGTCCTCATATAGTTTCTTGCTGTCGAACAACAGACGGCCTATCAATGTGGATTTTCCGTCATCCACAGAACCGGCAGTCAGTAAGCGCAACAAGTCTTTCTGCTCATCCTTTCGGAGAAACTCCGAAATTGACAATTGACAATTGACTATTGACAATTCGTCCTTACACCTATCTTTCATACTTTATTTTCTTTCATTTTTTTTATAATCGAAATAAGGAGCCTCAACAGTTCCCTACAATCTTCTATTATGGAATTATATTCATCCGCTGAGAGATAATCAGATTCTTTTAATAGCATCAGCCAATATTCTGTTTCATTTGCTTCTTTTAGAGCAATACTCAATTTATTGATAAAATCAGCTTTTGACTGAGCATGTTCACTTTCCTTAATCAAAGCACCTACAGCTGTTCCGCTTCTCAATATTTGCTTAGAAAGAACAAGCTCCTTTCTATGCTCACACAGCAACTTGTAAAGTCTGACAATCCGTATTGCAAAAGCAAACGATTTATCCATTATGAGATTACCTTTCCCCATAATTGTCAATTGTCAATTATCAATTGTCAATTTAAAAGTATCCCTCGCGCTTCTTCTGCTCCATGCTTGCGTCTTGGTCGAAGTCAATGACACGGGTCGTCCGTTCACTCTTGGTGGTGGTCATCATTTCCTCGACAATCTTCTCGATGGTATCGGCATCGCTTTCCACAGCACCGGTCAACGGCCAGCAACCCAGCGTACGGAAACGCACCATACGCATCTTTATCTGGTCGCGGTACTGTTCCGGCAAGCGGTCGTCATCCGCCATTATCAGATTTCCGTCAATCTCCACACAAGGACGTTCCTTGGCAAAATACAACGGCACAATAGGGATGTTTTCCAAACGTATATATTGCCAGATGTCCAGCTCCGTCCAATTACTTAACGGAAATACGCGGATACTCTCTCCTTTATGTACCCGGGCATTATAAATATCCCACAATTCGGGACGCTGATTTTTGGGGTCCCATTGATGGAACTTGTCGCGGAAAGAGAAAATACGCTCTTTGGCACGTGACTTCTCCTCGTCGCGACGAGCACCACCGAATGCCGCATCAAACTTATACTTATCCAATGCGTGGAGCAAAGCCTGCGTTTTCATCAGGTCCGTATGCACCTTGCTGCCATGCGTAAAAGGCCCGACACCTGCATTGAAAGCTTCCATATTGCTTTCCACTATCAGGTTCCAACCATACTTCTTGGCATACTCGTCACGGAACTGTATCATCTCCTTAAACTTCCACTTGGAATCGATGTGCATCAACGGGAACGGCACTTTGCCGGGAGCAAACGCCTTTTCGGCCAAGCGCACCATAACCGAAGAATCCTTGCCGATACTATACAGCATCACCGGATTTTCAAACTCCGCTGCCACTTCACGGATAATATGAATGGACTCTGCTTCGAGTTCCTTCAAATGGCTCAATTTATATTCTTCTTTCATTATATCTTATTTCTTCTGAATTCTTGGTAAAATGAGTTCCAACAGTTTATTGACCGATTCTTCCAGGCTGAGAACAGAGGTATCCAACGTCAGAGCCGGATGAGCCGGTTCCTCAAAAGGCGCGGAAATACCTGTAAAATTCTTGATTTCTCCCTTACGTGCCTTGGCATAAAGTCCCTTCACGTCACGGCGTTCACACTCTTCAAGCGGGGTACTGACATAAACTTCCAGAAAATCGTCTTGTCCGATAATATCAGCCGCCATTTCACGAATATCGTTATTAGGACTGATAAAAGCCGCGATTGTTATAACACCCGTATCAAGAAAGAGTTTGGAAACTTCGGCTATACGCCGGATATTCTCCACACGGTCGGCCTCCGTAAAACCGAGGTTATTGTTGATGCCACTGCGGATGTTGTCACCATCCAGGATACGGCAAAGCAATCCTCTTTTATGAAGTTCGCGCTCCAAGGCAATGGCTATCGTACTTTTGCCGGAGCCGCTCAAACCGGTAAACCAAACCATCACGCTGTGCTGCTTCAACAAGTCTTCTTTGTCTTTCCGCATCAGCATTTTGTCAAATATCGGATATATGTGGTTGTTTTCTTCCATATGTTATTATTTCTTCTTTTTTTAAAATGGCCAAATTAAAGGAATCAAGAAAATGGATATCAGGAAAGTAATGATATTCAAAGGTAACCCGATGCGTACAAAATCCGTGAACTTATAGTTACCGATACCTTGTACAATCAAATTAGTCTGATACCCTATAGGAGTGGAGAAGCTGGCAGAAGCCGCCATACAAATTACAACGAAGAAAGGCATCGGACTGACTCCCATCTGTGAAGAGATGGAAAGTGCCAACGGGAAAGCGAGTGCCGCGGCCGCATTGTTCGTAATCAGTTCTGTAAACAAGTTCGTTATGATAAACACAGCAGCCAGCAACACGTGGGGGCCATAATGATGGCTCATGCCTATAATGAAACGCGCCACAGCATCTGCCACTCCGGAATTCACCATCGCCTTGCTGATAGCAAAAGCACAAGCAATCGTTATCAGAATATCCCAAGATATATATTTGGTATACTTGCGGGCCGGAAATATCTTTGTCCAGGCCATAATGATAGTAGTAATGGAAACGAAGAAAAACATATCCAACTTGATTTCCGGAAAAGCTTCCTTGACAACCGGAAGTTCACCAACCGTTGCACCCACTATCATCAATATCAGCAAAACCAAGGCAAACCAGCGCTTTCCCTTTCCGGGCACCGGTTCCGTATCCTTGCCATTGGCCAGCAACACGAACACCGAAGATTCCCCCCAGGTCTTTACAAAAGAGTCATCAGCCATCACCACCAGCGTATCCCCTTCGCGGAGATATTCATTTTCCAGATTTCCGACAATGCTCTGACCGCTACGCTTAATCTCCTTCACTTCGGCCCCATAATGCCGCTTGAAGTTAAAATCACCAAGTTTCTTGTTGATACCGGGAAAACGGGCGCCGAGTACAGCTTCCACCCGATGTAAATCTCCATGCTCCTCCGGTTCCTCATCCAGCTTTACCGCATCCGTACGAACATCCGGCAAAAGCCTTGAGGAAAAAGCGAACAGATAAAGGATGCCTGCAATCGCGACGAAAATGCCCACTTTACCCAACTCGAACATAGTAAAGCCTTCATATCCGGCTTCCAATATCATACCATGCACCACCAGATTGGTCGACGTCCCTATCAGGGTGCAGATTCCGCCAAGTATCGTCACATAAGAAAGGGGTATAAGGAACTTGGTAGCAGGCAATTTTACAGATTCGGCCCAACGCTTGATAATGGGAGCAAAGATAACAACCACCGGAGTATTGTTTAGAAAAGCTGAAATAAAAGCAATGGTGGGCAACATACGGAACTGCGCTTTAAAGACCGTAGTCTTACCTTGGGGAAGCAGCTTCTTGATTACTTGCCCCAAAGCACCCGACTGCCTGATGCCTTCACTGACCAAAAACAGCATGGCAACAGTCATCATCCCCTTATTACTGAACCCTTCCAGCATCTCCTTAGGAGTGAGGATACCTGCACACAAGAACAATACTACGACAGAAAAGAGCACCATGCCCGGACGCATTTTATCCAGAACCAAGGCAATCACCATGCCCAACAATGCCAGCAGCACAAACAATATCTCAAATGTCATAAAGTCGTTATTTTATTTCGGTATGCTTGGGTTCTACGATAAACCACGGATTCAGCAAATCCTCCTTATTATATTGCAAAGGTTCTTCCTTCCCCGCCTGATAAATTTCCATTCCGGCAGCATGTGCAATAGCATGCCCAGCCGCCGTATCCCATTCCATCGTAGGGGCAAAACGAGGATATACATCAGCCTTGCCTTCAGCTACCAGACAAATCTTGATGGAACTTCCACTTGATATAAGCTCAACTTCCGCATGGCTGCATTTCATTTTCTCGATATAATCTTCTGTCTCGGGCGTCAGATGCGAACGGGAAGCCACAATTACAAACCGTTCGTGCACGCTTGTTTCCGGCAGCCGGACAGCTTTCGCAAGCAGTTCATCCCACGACATTCCATCACGTGCAGTAATACCGGATAGCTTATAAGCACCCGAATCATGCACTCCAAAATAGAGCTCCTTTTTTACCGGCACATAAATGACTCCCATTACCGGTACTGAGTGATGCACCAAAGCTATATTCACTGTGAACTCACCGTTCCTCTTGATGAACTCCTTCGTACCGTCCAAAGGGTCTACAATCCATAAAGTTTCCCAACTCCGTCGTTCCGAGAAAGGCAAATGTTTGCCTTCCTCGCTTAGCAGAGGGAAAGGTGTATCAGCCAAAAAACGGCAGATAGTTTCATGAGCCTTACGATCGGCAATAGTAAGAGGAGAATTATCCGCTTTTTTTTCTACCTGAAAATCCGATGCCGGATCATCGTAAATGGAAAGAATTTTCTCGCCAGCCTGCAAAGCGGCATCAATCGCATTCAGTATATATCGTCGTTCCATACTATATTCTTCTCAAAGATAAGGCACAAAATTAAAAACTTTTTCAGGTCTAAAAGTTTCCACCTCTTGTTTTATAACTTCTTTTAAACGAAAGAGAGAATATTATAAGCACTTTTCACAATCAGGAAAATCAATCCGGGGCAGAGAAATAGAGTGAAATATTCACGAAGGAAGAGGAAATAAAGAGACTGTGACAACATGAGTTTATCAGGGGCTTTTCATGAAAAAGGCAGTAACTTCGCAGTTACTGCCTCATCTTGAAAGGAAACATATGTATTCCTCTCTGTTATGAATTACCAAAAAGAATTCTATTAATTGATGCTATACAGCAACCATGCCTTCTGAAAGTCATCATTCGAAGGATGTTTAGCTTTGAAAGAGTCGCGCAGATTCTCGGCGGATGCTCTGTCATCGAATGTACCGATAACTACACGATACAGGTTTCTTTCTGCATTGTAAACCACCATTGCAGTATAGCCTTCATTCACCAATGCCTGCTTCACACCTTCCGCATTAGCTTTCACGCTATAAGCTCCGCAAACTACACTAAAGGTTTTCAAGCTGGTACCACCTGATACCACAGTCACCTTTTCCTGACGCATGCCGGCAGGTGCACTTTCCACCACCTTTACTTCTACTGGAGCGGTAACCACTGGAGCCACCTCTTCTGCAGGGGCAGTTGTTTGCGGCTCAGCCAATTCCTGCTGTTTTGCCTTTTCATATGCTTTCTTATAAGCACTTTCACTTGATTTACAAGAAGAGAATGCCAGAGCTATGCATACTCCCATTCCCAATACGGCTAATTTTTTCATCTTTTCTATTGTTTTTATTAGTAAAATCGTCTATTCTTATTCTTTATCTCAAAATTTTCGAAAAATAGATTTCGTGCCCTCATATTCCAAACGCAATGAAGAGTAGGACAAATCTTCTACTTTAAAGGTACATTTTCCTTCCGGCCACCCGAAATAAGTATCATAATTTTTATCGTTAACGCTTTCAGGCAACAAAATAATGGAAATTTCAGCACCTTTCAAAGAATAATTTCCAAAAAACGTAGTCAACCCTCCATCTTTCAACAAACATATGGCAGAAAAACTTCCTTTTTGAAAATTATAAAATACACTGTCCACCTTCTCTGATGTACCGTCGGCATATTGGTACTGACGCAACTGCCACTTACCGGCCAAGTCACCCCCACCATTCATGCAAGCAGTCAAAGTACAAGCCATCAATACAATCCAAAGATATTTTAAATGCAATTTCATCATTTTTCCATGCCACTATCTAAATATGGAGCAAAAGTACACCATAACATGCGATTATACCTCAGCATCCTTAGTTAAATATAATTAAACCCCTCCATAAAAAGAGATTTCCCGGAAGACTTGACGTATATTTGCCAAATATAAACAGAGCATGAGGCTCACTTAATTGATTACATGACATTTGAAAATTTGAATTTGATAGAACCTATATTGAAGGCTCTTCAAGAAGAGGGGTATTCCACCCCTACCCCAATCCAGGAAAAATCGATCCCTATATTACTTCAAGGAAAAGACTTATTAGGATGTGCTCAAACCGGAACAGGCAAAACCGCCGCATTTTCCATCCCTATCTTGCAAAAGTTGTATAAAACGGATAACCGCAAAAGTATCAAAGCACTCATTCTGACGCCGACCCGCGAGTTGGCCATACAGATAGGAGAATGCTTCAGTGCATATGGTAAGTATACCGGATTGAGACATGCCGTCATCTTCGGCGGTGTAGGACAAAAGCCACAGACAGATGAACTGAAACGTGGAGTACAAATACTGGTTGCAACTCCCGGACGACTGCAAGACCTGGTCAACCAAGGTTTCATTAACCTAAAAGCGCTCGAGTTCTTCGTATTGGACGAAGCGGACCGGATGCTGGACATGGGATTCATACATGATATCCGGCGCATATTAAAGTTATTGCCCGCAAAACGACAGACCCTCTTCTTTTCGGCCACAATGCCTCCGGAAATAGAGACCTTGGCAAACTCCATGCTGACGCACCCCGAGAAAGTGGAAGTCACCCCTGCATCGTCTACGGTTGACACAATCTCCCAATCAGTCTATTTCGTTGAGAAAAAAGAGAAAAAAGACTTACTGATTCATCTGCTGAAGAATCCGGCTATCAAGTCCGTACTTATCTTCACCAGAACTAAATATGGAGCAGACAAACTTGCACGTACCCTTAGTAAGTCCGGAATAAGAGCCGAAGCCATACATGGAAACAAGTCGCAGAATGCCCGACAGCGAGCACTGACCGGCTTTAAGAACCATGAACTGCGTGTACTGATAGCAACCGATATTGCAGCACGAGGTATCGACGTGGACCAACTATCACACGTCATCAACTATGAGTTGCCCAACATTCCGGAAACATACGTGCACCGTATCGGACGAACCGGACGTGCCGGCCACGACGGTATTGCCCTCTCCTTTTGCGAATCGGAAGAACTGCCTTACCTGAAAGATATCCAAAAATTGATAGGGAAAAGTATCCCAGTAATAAAAGAACACCCTTTTGTCACCGCCGATGGTTTAAAAGCCCAGAAAATCAAGACTGAAGAAATTAAGGCCAAAACCAAGGAAAACAAAATCTATCGCGGGAGCCGTACGAATGGAGACTTTTGGAGAAGAAAAAAGCAAACCTCGCAAAACAACACCCCAAAAGGAGTTGGAAGATAAAGACAATCATAAAAAAACTGATATTCCGAACAAAGTTTCAAAAAAATTTGTTAGTTTTGTCGTACGAACCTCAAAAAAGAAAGGAATATCATTATGAAAGGATTAAATGTTTTAGCAGCTTTCCTGGGTGGCGCCGCAGTAGGTGCAGCCCTCGGTATCTTATTTGCTCCTGAAAAAGGAGAAGACACCCGTAACAAAATCGCAGAAATTCTCCGTAAGAAAGGGATTCGTCTGAACCGAAGCGAAATGGAAGACTTGGTAGATGAAATTGCTGCGGAAATCAAAGGTGAGGTAACGGAATAAGGTAAAAAACAGAACCACTATGTTTGCAGACGACAAAAGTATAGAAAATATGCAGCAGCTCTTCATTGAATTCAAGAAATACCTGGAGCTGCAAAAAGAATATACCAAACTGGAAGTCACCGAAAAACTATCCAAACTGCTTTCTACACTTTTATTGGTGCTATTGGTCGTCATACTCGGCGTAGTGGTTCTGTTTCATCTGTCGTTTACGCTGGTCTATATCTTAGCTCCGCTGGTAGGCGGGCTAATGATGAGTTTTGCACTTATCACGTGCTTCCATATCCTACTCATCGTTCTGCTTGTCCTATTCCGCAAAAAGCTCATTATTGATCCGACAGTAAAACTTATCGCAGAATTATTCTTAGACAATTAATTCGAAATATTCATGGATAATACGACCAATACGACTCCCGTCACTTTAGAAAGTATCGCCCAGAAAAAAGCCATGCTGCTACAAGAAATACGACTCCAGAAAGAAATCATGACTGGGCTTACACAAGAAATTTTTGCTCCGCTGGAACCAGCTACCAACAAGGCAAATGCCATGATGAGAGCATTCAACACGGGTATGGCTGTTTTTGACGGTATAGTATTGGGGGTAAAGGTAATGAAGAAATTCAGAAAAATATTTGGAAGAAAGAGATAGAATATCGGATAAAAAAAGAGGGGATGGCCATAACAGTCATCCCCTCTTTTTTTATCCGATATAGTCTGAGCACTTTTATACGTACGTCTCAAGCAACTTCACTGCTCCTTCAGGCACAATCGTCACTTCTTGGGTTGCAGCTGGCAGCAGGATTGTTTCGCCCGCTTGTACGGAAACTTCATTCTTCTCATTATCAATAATACGGCAAGAACCCTCCACACAAATAAAAATAACAAAAGAATCCAGTTCAGAATAGTCACAAGTGATTTCTTCCGTCATGTCATAGATGGAAGTCGTGAAATACGGGCTTGCCACCATTTCTACCGGTTCATTCTGCACCTGCTCGTACTCCGTACGAAAATCGTCCTGCACATCTGCAAAATTAATGGCATCAATGGCCTGGCTTGTATGCAGTTCTCTTGATTTACCATCCTTATCCTTACGATTGTAATCAAAAATACGGTAAGTGATATCCGACGTTTGCTGTATTTCTGCTACAAAAGCTCCCGCACCGATTCCATGTACCCGACCTGCAGGCACATAAAACACATCGCCCGGTTTAATGGCGCAAGTCTGCAGAACATCCGCAAACGTACCATTATACACTCGTTCCTTATATTCTTTCGGAGTAATCTGCTCTGCAAAACCGGAAATCAGCTTGGCACCCTGGTCAGCAGCAATAACATACCACATTTCATTTTTACCAAAACTGTTATGACGTTTCTTAGCCAACTCGTCACCCGGGTGTACCTGAATCGACAAGTCCAACTTGGCATCAATAAACTTTATCAATAAAGGAAACTTATTTCCGAAACGTGCATAGTTGGCTTCTCCTACCAGGTCTTCCTTATATTTTCTGACCATATCCGGCAGCGTCAATCCTTTGTCTGCACCATTGGCCACTATAGACTCACTGCCTTCTACTGCCGACACTTCCCAACTCTCGCCTACATTGGCAAGGGTATCATTCAAATGTTTGAATGGAATAATCTTGTCGCCTCCCCAAAGCGTCTGCTTCAGAATAGGCTCAAATTTTAGAGGATACATTCGTTGTTTTTATTAGAACTTTCTGTTAATGATGTGATTTTTTTAGATTCCGGGGGCAAACATACAAAAAATATCAATTTGTATTCCATTTGTTAAACGCTAAACTTTCCTAAAATGTTCTCCACATTTCCTTCCAATTACTTGGGGGAACAAAAGAATTTCTTTTTATTTGCAAGAAATTTAATTAATACCATGAATATGATAAACACTACTCCAACAGAAAGTAATTTGTCCGGTTTGAACCAAAAAGACTTTCAAAAGGATATAAATAACAAAAAGACAGATTTGTTTATCCTGAAGAATGCCCAGGGAATGGAAGTTGCAGTTACTAATTACGGCTGTGCAATACTTTCCATCATGGTACCCGACAAAAATGGCAAATATGCCAATGTTGTATTAGGACACGACAGTATTGAACATGTAATCAACAGCCCGGAACCTTTTCTAAACACTACCATCGGACGCTACGGTAACCGGATAGCTAAAGGAAAGTTTACTTTATACGGCGAAGAGCACCAATTGGCAATCAACAATGGTCCCAACTCACTGCATGGTGGTCCGACTGGTTTTCATACCCGTGTATGGGATGCTGTCCAGCCAGAGCCATCAACAGTCATCTTCAACTACACATCCGCTGACGGCGAAGAGGGCTTCCCCGGAAATCTCGAAGTAGAAATGACTTATCGCCTGGAGGATGAGACCAATGCTCTGGTCATCGAATACCGGGCTACTACCGATAAAGCCACCATCGTCAATCTGACCAATCACGGTTTCTTCAATCTTGCCGGTATAGCCAATCCCTCCCCTACAGTCTTAAACAATATCGTTACCATCAACGCAGATTTTTATGTACCCATCGATGAAGTATCCATTCCTACCGGAGAGATATTGAAGGTAGAAGGTACTCCTATGGATTTCCGTACTCCCCATACTCTTGGTGAACGAATTGATGAGAAACATACACAAATTGTGAATGGCGCAGGATATGACCATTGCTATGTACTGAACAAGACTGAAAGTGGAGAGCTGAGCCTTGCAGCCACCTGCATAGAGCCCAACAGCGGACGAACTATGGAAGTATATACCACTGAAAATGGCGTCCAGCTTTACACTGGAAACTGGCTCGGAGGCTTTGAAGGTGCCCATGGAGCCACTTTCCCTGCAAGAAGTGCAGTCTGCTTTGAGGCCCAGTGTTTTCCCGATACGCCCAACAAGTCCCATTTTCCGTCGGCAGTATTGCTATCGGGTGATGAGTACCAGCAAGTGACAATCTACAAGTTTGGTGTACAAGAATGAAATAACTAATCCAATTTATAAACTTATTAATTTTACAAAACCATGACACAACAAAAACAGAATGGTAAACTCATCGCAATTATCACGATGATCTTCCTTTTTGGTATGATTTCATTTGTTACCAACCTTGCTGCCCCTATGGGAATCGTACTGAAAAATCAGTTTTCAGTATCCAACGCTTTAGGGATGTTGGGTAACTTTGGTAACTTTATTGCATATGCAGTGATGGGAATACCAAGCGGCATCTTACTACAACGGGTAGGGTATAAAAAAACGGCATTGATAGCAGTAGCTGTAGGCTTTATCGGTGTAGGTATCCAATATTTATCAGGTCATTCAAGCCCTGATATGGCTTTTGCCGTATATTTGATTGGCGCTTTCATCGCCGGTTTCTCCATGTGTTTGCTTAATACGGTAGTCAACCCGATGCTGAACAAGCTCGGCGGCGAAGGTAACAAAGGAAACCAGCTTATCCAAGTGGGTGGTTCTTTCAACTCCGTAATGGCCACCATTACTCCGATGTTCGTAGGTATCCTGATTGCCGGTTCCATTGAAAAAGCTACTATCTCTCAGATATTCCCTGTAATGTACACAGCAATGGCTGTATTTGCCATCGCGTTCTTCGTTCTTTTGATTGTGCCCATACCGGAACCCAATGCTGCAACTTCAACAGAACCTATCGGTAAGTTGATGTCAGGCGCTTTAAAATTCCGCCACTTCATTTTGGGAGCTATAGCGATCTTTGTATATGTAGGTGTCGAAGTTGGTGTACCGGGTACTCTGAACTTGTTCTTGACCGATCCGATTGAAAAGGGAGGAGCAGGCATTTCTTCCACCATTTCCGGTTTTGTTGTAGGTACATATTGGTTCCTCATGCTGATTGGACGTCTGGCCGGCGCTTCATTGGGTGCAAAAATCTCCAGTAAGGCAATGCTTACCTTTACTTCCGCATTAGGCTTACTTTTGGTATTCCTTGCCATCTTCTCATCTACCGGTTCGCTTGTCAATCTGCCGGTACTCCAACAAAGTGCTACGGGAGGTCTCTCTTTCGGATTTGCAGAAGTACCCATCAATGCAATGTATCTGGTACTGGTAGGTCTGTGTACTTCCATCATGTGGGGTGGTATCTTTAATTTGGCCGTAGAAGGATTGGGTAAATATCTGGCAGCGGCTTCCGGTCTGTTCATGGTATTGGTATGCGGCGGCGGCATCTTGCCCGTTATCCAAGGTTTGGTGGCCGACATTGCAGGTTTCATGCCGAGTTACTGGGTTATCATCGCAGCCCTTGGCTATCTGTTGTTCTACGGTTTGGTAGGCTGCAAAAATGTCAATAAGGACATCAAGGTCGATTAACAAGAAAATATAGGTAATTTATTTATTCACCTTATAAAATATAAATATCATGGATATAGAATACGTAAGAAGCCGTTTCATCAAGCACTTTGACGGAACAACGGGAGCTGTTTATGCTTCTCCGGGTCGCATCAACCTTATCGGTGAGCATACAGACTATAACGGTGGTTTTGTATTCCCCGGAGCAATCGATAAGGGAATGATTGCAGAAATAAAGCCCAACGGCACAAACACAGTAAAAGCTTATTCCATCGACCTGAAAGATTACGTGGAATTTGGCTTGAATGAAGAAGATGCACCCCGCGCAAGCTGGGCAAGATATATCTTTGGCGTGTGCCGGGAAATGATGAAACGCGGTGTAGATGTAAAAGGTTTCAATACCGCTTTTGCAGGCGATGTGCCTCTGGGTGCAGGAATGTCCTCGTCAGCAGCTTTGGAAAGTACCTATGCCTATGCTTTGAACGACTTGTTCGGTGACAACAAGATAGACAAATTTGAATTGGCAAAAGTGGGACAATCTACAGAACACAACTATTGTGGCGTAAACTGTGGTATCATGGACCAATTTGCTTCTGTATTCGGAAAGAAAGGAAGCCTCATCCGCCTGGATTGCCGTTCACTGGAATATCAGTATTTCCCATTCGACCCGCAAGGCTATCGTCTGGTTCTTGTAGATTCTGTAGTGAAACACGAACTTGCATCTTCAGCATACAACAAACGTCGTCAAAGCTGCGAAGCTGCTGTTGCCGCTGTTCAGAAGAAGCATCCACACGTAGAATTCCTGCGTGACGTTACCATGGGCATGCTGGAAGAAGCCAAAGCCGACATCAGCGCAGAAGACTATATGCGTGCAGAATATGTCATCGAAGAGATTCAACGCGTACTCGACGTTTGCGACGCCCTGGAGAAAGGCGATTATGAAACTGTAGGCCAAAAGATGTATGAAACACATCATGGCATGAGTAAGTTGTATGAAGTAAGCTGCGAAGAACTCGATTTTCTGAATGACCTTGCATTCGATTGTGGAGTTACCGGTTCACGTGTCATGGGCGGTGGATTCGGTGGATGTACAATCAATCTGGTAAAGGATGAATTGTACAGTACATTCATCGAAAAAGCAAAAGATGAATTCAAGAAGAAGTTCGGCAGAAGCCCAAAAGTATATGATGTAGTCATCAGCGACGGTGCCCGCAGATTAGAATAATAGACATCAGCATTCAAATAAAAGGCGTTTCCCAGTAATGAGAAGCGCCTTTTTCTTCTCCCCTATTCCACCGTTTTCCACTCTAAAAACAAAATCATCCGAGAAGTTTATTCCGAACACATCTATCTGTACAGCCAGTTGGCACAGATATGTTTCTTGACACTTATGTTGCATAACATATAAAAGTGTACAGCCTACACTAAAGAAAAGTGTTACTTTTACACCCAAAGAAAGATAATCATCTCATTTACATTAAATACAAAACCATGAAAAGACATGTTCTACTTGCAGGAATTGCCGCAATGATGCTAACTGCGTGCAATCAAAAGACAGAAACAACGCTTACGCTGTCCGGTCTTGATCCAGTAAAATTCCAAACAACAGTCAATGACGCCCAGACACAGCTTTATACGCTGAAGAATAAAGCGGGCATGGAAGTATGCATCACAAACTTTGGAGGACGTATTGTATCCATTATGGTACCCGACAAAAATGGAGTTATGCAGGATGTAGTATTGGGCTTTGACAGCATTGCCGATTACATCAACATACCAAGTGACTTTGGTGCTTCTATCGGACGCTACGCCAACCGGATTAACCAAGGGAAAATCGTTCTTGACGGAGATACCATACAGTTACCACAGAACAATTTCGGACATTGCCTGCACGGTGGCCCCAAAGGATGGCAATACCAAGTATACAGTGCCAATCCCATTGACAGCACAACTCTGGAGCTCACCCGCATTTCACCGGATGGAGACGAGAATTTCCCGGGTAATGTTACGGCAAAAGTACTTTTCAAGTTAACGGATGACAATGCCATTGATATAAAATACAGTGCAACAACAGACCAAAAGACGGTTATCAATATGACTAACCATTCTTATTTCAATTTATCAGGTGATCCTTCAAAGGCAGCAACAGACCACATCTTATACATCAATGCAGACAACTATACTCCGGTAGACAGTACTTTCATGCCAACGGGTGACATCATCTCCGTCAAAGAAACACCAATGGACTTTACCACTCCCAAGAGTGTGGCACAAGACATCAACCGGATTGACTTTGAACAAATAAAGAACGGAAACGGATATGACCATAATTGGGTACTGAATACTAAAGGTGACCTATCCCAAGTGGCAGCCAAACTGACATCGCCTATAAGCGGCATCACCCTGGAAGTTTATACCAATGAGCCAGGCATACAAGTATATACCGGGAATTTCCTGGACGGCACCGTAAAAGGTAAAAAAGGCATTACTTACAACCAGCGCGCTTCCGTATGCCTTGAGACACAACATTATCCGGATAGCCCCAACAAAGCCCAATGGCCTTCTGTCGTACTGGAACCCGGACAAACATACAACAGTGAATGTATCTTTAAATTCACTATAGAAAAATAACCTTTTAAATACACATCGTACAATGAATTGGAATTCACATGAATTTATATGGCTCGACTGGGTAATCCTCATAGTCGGCATGGCAGCTGTAATATGGGCTGTATGGCGTGCTGTCCAGAAAGACAAACGTATGCAACAAGGAGCAAGCAGTGCTGATTATCTATTTGGTAAAGGAGAACCCTGGTACATTATCGGTGCAGCAATCTTTGCTGCCAACATTGGCTCGGAACACCTGGTAGGTCTTGCCGGAACCGGAGCAAAATCGGGAGTAGGCATGGCTCACTGGGAAATGCAAGGCTGGATGATTCTTCTTTTAGGATGGTTGTTTGTTCCGTTCTATCAGTTGCTGAATAATAAGATGGGAAAAATCATCACTATGCCCGATTTTCTGAAATACCGTTACACACAACGCACGGGTTCATGGCTCTCCATCATAACACTGATTGCCTACATTCTGACTAAAGTGAGCGTAACAGCCTATACCGGAGGTATCTTCCTCGAATTTCTTCTTGGACTACCATTCTGGTACGGAGCTATCGGCCTGATTGTACTGACCGGTCTTTTCACGGTATTGAGTGGTATGAAGGGGGTAATGACCCTTTCAGCTATCCAGACCCCTATTCTAATTATCGGTTCCTTTCTCGTTCTGTTCCTGGGGCTGTCAGCTCTAGGTGGTGGAAGTATCGCTACCGGCTGGACAGAAATGATGGAACATGCCCGCAATGCCATGAATGTAGGAGCAGACGGCCATGCATACGGTGCCAACCACATGTTCCATTGGAGTGAAGCAGACCCGATGTATCAGGAATATCCCGGTTTTTGGGTATTCATCGGAGCTTCCATCATCGGTTTCTGGTATTGGTGTACAGACCAGCACATTGTTCAACGTGTGCTTGGACAAAGTAAAGGAGAAGCGAATGATGTCGTAATGAAGCGCGCCCGTCGCGGTAGCATTGCAGCCGGTTACTTCAAGATTCTGCCGGTATTCATGTTCCTCATTCCGGGCATGGTGGCAGCAGCCCTGGCCGCCAAAGGCGAGTTCGACATGTCAAACACAGATGCCGCTTTTGCCGTTATGGTAAAAGACGTGTTGCCCGCCGGTGTAAAAGGCATTGTAACTATCGGTTTCATCTGTGCCCTGGTTGCTTCGCTGGCTGCATTCTTCAATTCATGTGCCACTCTCTTCACTGAAGATTTCTATAAACCCATGTGCAAAGGTAAAAGTGAAGCTACCTACGTATTGGTAGGACGTATTGCCACAGTAGTAGTTGTTATCCTTGGTATGGCATGGATTCCCATCATGATGAGTCTAGGAAGTCTATACGATTACCTCCAAGGCATCCAGTCACTCCTGGCTCCTGCCATGGTAGCCGTATTTGCATTGGGTATCTTCTCAAAACGGATTACACCGAAAGCGGGTGAAGTAGGCATGATTGTAGGATTCATCATCGGTATGGTACGCCTACTGACGAATATCTTTACCAATACCGGTAAAGACGTCATGAACGGCTGGTACTGGGAATACACCAGCTGGTTCTGGCAGACCAACTGGCTCATCTTCGAAATTTGGCTGCTTGTATTCCTGCTCGTACTGATGGCAGTAGTTTCTTGTTTCACTCCCAAACCCACTGCCGAGCAGATAGAAGCCATAACCTTCACCGGCAGTTACAAAAAACTAATCAGAGAAAGTTGGAATAAATGGGATGTCATTGCTTCACTGGGAGTTGTGATTCTCTGTGCTCTATTCTATATTTATTTCTGGTAACACTCAACTGTCAAACGATAAATATACATACTTATGACAACTTATTATAGTAAGAACCCCAAATTCTACGTCTCCGTGGACTGCATCATTTTCGGTTTCAACGAAGGGGAACTGAACCTGCTGCTGCTGAAGCGTAACTTTCAGCCGGCAATGGGCGAATGGTCTCTGATGGGAGGATTTGTACAAGAGGATGAAAGCGTGGACGATGCTGCCAAACGCGTACTGCATGAACTGACCGGACTGGACAATGTATACATGGAGCAGGTCGGCTCATTCGGAGCCATCGGCCGTGACCCGGGCGAACGTGTTGTCTCTATTGCCTACTACTCACTAATCAACATCAATGAGTATGATAAAGAACTGGTGCAGAAACACAATGCATTTTGGGTAAATATCAACGAACTGCCGGAACTGATTTTCGACCATCCGCAAATGGTAGCGCAGGCACGGAAGCTGATGCAGCAGAAGGCCTCTACCGAGCCGATAGGCTTCAACCTGCTACCCAAGCTGTTCACCTTATCGCAGCTACAAAGTCTATACGAAGCCATCTATGGAGAAGCCATGGACAAACGCAACTTCCGTAAGCGGATAGCCGAACTGGACTGTATCGAAAAGACGGACAAAATAGACAAAACCGGCTCCAAACGGGGAGCTGCACTATATCAGTTCAACGAGAATCTATATCGTAAGGCACCGAAATTTAAACTGTAAAATAGAGTTATGTTAGAAGCACTGAAAGAAAAAGTATTCCATGCCAATCTTGAGTTGGTGAAGCATGGACTGGTTATCTTCACCTGGGGCAATGTTTCGGCCATCGACCGTGAGACGGGATTGGTAGTCATCAAGCCCAGTGGTGTAAGCTACGATGACATGAAAGCTACAGATATGGTAGTGGTGAATCTTGACGGTAAGGTCGTGGAAGGACGGTTAAAGCCCTCTTCAGACACGCCGACCCACCTGGTTCTCTATAAAGCATTCCCCGAAATCGGCGGTGTGGTGCACACGCACTCTACTTACGCCACAGCCTGGGCACAAGCCGGATGTGACATACCGAATATCGGGACAACACATGCCGATTACTTCCACGACGCCATACCCTGCACAGCAGACATGACGAAGGAGGAAGTGGAAGGAGCGTATGAACTGGAAACGGGAAATGTCATCGTAAAACGCTTTGAGGGGCTGAACCCGGTACATACTCCCGGAGTATTGGTAAAGAACCACGGTCCTTTCTCGTGGGGAAAAGACGCACACGAAGCGGTACATAATGCCGTAGTGATGGAGCAGGTGGCAAAAATGGCAAGTATAGCCTATGCCGTGAACCCCAATCTGACCATGAATCCGCTGCTGATAGAAAAACATTTCAGCCGCAAGCACGGTCCTAACGCTTATTATGGACAGAAATAACTATCATTCTTTAAATATAAACTATAAAAATAAATTGTATGAACACATTTGAACAATATGAAGTATGGTTCGTAACCGGAGCACAGCTCTTGTACGGAGGTGACGCAGTTATCGCAGTAGACGCACATAGTAATGAAATGGTGAAAGGTCTGAATGATTCCGGGAAACTGCCCGTAAAGGTAGTATATAAAGGTACGGTCAATTCATCCAAAGAAGTAACCGCTACCTTCAAAGCCGCCAACAACGACGATAAGTGTATCGGAGTCATCACCTGGATGCACACCTTCTCTCCTGCCAAAATGTGGATTCACGGTTTGCAGGAACTGAAGAAGCCATTACTACACTTCCATACACAGTTCAACAAGGAAATTCCCTGGGAGACGATGGACATGGATTTTATGAACCTAAACCAATCGGCTCACGGCGACCGCGAATTTGGACACATCGTGACACGTATGCGAAAGAACCGCAAAGTGGTAGTAGGCCACTGGCAGGACGAAAAAGCCCAAAACCAGATTGCCGCATGGATGCGCGTAGCTGCCGCATGGGCTGATGCGCAGGATATGCTCATCATCCGCTTCGGCGACCAGATGAACAACGTGGCTGTGACAGACGGTGACAAGGTCAGTGCCGAACAAGTATTGGGCTATCATGTGGACTACTATCCCATCAATGATGTGATGACATACTACAATGCTGTCAGCGACGAGGACGTGAAGGCACTCGTAGCAGAATACTTCAAGCTCTACGACCACGCTCCCGAACTGGAAGACGCACGTACGGAAGCCTACACCAAAGTATGGAACTCCGCCAAGGCCGAAATCGCCATTCGCCGCGTGCTGAAAGACACGGGTGCCAAAGGCTTCACCACCAACTTCAACGATTTGGGCGACTTTGACCAAATCCCCGGACTGGCCTCACAGCGACTGATGGCAGAAGGTTACGGCTTCGGTGCCGAAGGCGACTGGAAAACTGCGGCACTATACCGTACCACTTGGGTGATGAGTCAAGGCATGCCGAAGGGGTGCTCCTTCCTCGAAGACTATACGCTGAACTTCGACGGAGAAAAGAGCGCCATCCTGCAGGCACACATGTTGGAAGTCTGTCCACTGATTGCCGAACAGAAGCCGAAACTGGAAGTGCACCGTCTGAGCATCGGTATCGACAGCGAAACAGCCCGCCTGGTATTTACCAGCAAGCAAGGTGAAGGTGTAGCCGCTACCATCGTAGACCTGGGCAATCGCTTCCGCCTCATTGTGAACAAAGTAGAATGCATCAAGAGCAAGCCTCTGCCCAAGTTGCCCGTTGCCAGCGCACTGTGGATTCCAATGCCCAACCTCGAGGTGGGCGCTGCAGCCTGGATTCTGGCCGGAGGTACACATCATACCAGCTTCTCCTACGACCTGACGGTGGAATATTGGGAAGACTTTGCCGAAATGGCCGGCATCGAAATGGTAGTCATCGATGAAAATACCACCATCAGCGAGTTCAAAAAAGAACTGCGCATGAATGAAGTCTACTATATGCTGAACAAGGCACTTTGCTGATAATCATTACGGATTACCGATTGCGGACTACTAATTACACGTACCACAAACGTAACTAGTAGTTTGCAATTAGTAATCCGTTGTTTATAATCGTACTATAAATCCGTAAATTATCATTAATACCATGAAATTAGATGCAAAATCAACCATTGAGGCAGGTAAGGCCATCCTTGGCATAGAACTCGGTTCCACACGAATCAAGGCGGTTTTGATTGACCAGGAAAACAAACCCATCGCCCAGGGAAGCCATACTTGGGAGAATCAGTTAGTCGACGGACTGTGGACATATAGCGTCGAAGCTGTCTGGTATGGGTTGCAGGATTGCTACGCAGACCTTCGTGCTAATGTAAAGAGCCTTTACGATACAGAGATAGAAACCCTGGCAGCCATCGGTGTCAGTGCCATGATGCACGGCTATATGGCATTCAACGAAAAAGAAGAAATCCTTGTGCCCTTCCGTACCTGGAGAAATACCAATACCGGCCAGGCTGCCGCAGCCCTATCCGAACTATTTGTCTACAACATCCCTCTGCGTTGGAGCATTTCCCACCTCTACCAAGCCATCCTCGATAATGAAGAACACGTTCCATCCATCAATTACCTGACCACCCTTGCAGGTTTTGTCCACTGGCAAATAACCGGTCAAAAGGTACTGGGCATAGGAGATGCCTCCGGTATGCTCCCCATCGATCCCATCACCAAAAACTATTCTTCTGAAATGGTGGATAAGTTCGACAGACTTATTGCTCCGAAAGGATACGACTGGAGGCTTCGAGATATTCTGCCGAAGGTATTGTCGGCCGGTGAAAACGCAGGCTTCCTTACTCCCGAAGGAGCCAGTCGCCTCGACGTATCGGGACATCTGAAAGCAGGAATTCCCGTCTGTCCGCCCGAGGGTGACGCAGGAACCGGCATGGTTGCCACCAACGCCGTAAAGCAGCGCACTGGAAACGTATCGGCAGGCACCTCCTCTTTCTCAATGATTGTATTGGAGAAAGAATTGTCCAAGCCCTACGAAATGATTGACATGGTAACCACCCCCGACGGAAGCCTCGTAGCTATGGTGCATTGCAACAATTGCACTTCCGACCTCAATGCCTGGATCAATATTTTCAAAGAATACCAGGAACTGATGGGTATCCCCGTAGATATGGACGAAATCTACGGAAAGCTCTATAACCACGCCCTGACAGGCAATGCAGACTGCGGAGGCCTCATCTCATACAACTACATATCAGGCGAACCTATAACGGGACTGGCAGACGGACGTCCACTGTTTGTACGTTCGGCAAACGACAAGTTCAACCTTGCCAACTTCATGCGCACCCATCTGTATGCTTCAGTGGGAGTTCTCAAAATCGGCAACGACATCCTTTTCAATGAAGAGAAAATCAGAGTAGACAGAATCACCGGTCACGGAGGACTCTTCAAAACCAAAGGAGTAGGCCAGAGAATACTGGCAGCTGCCATCAATTCACCCATTTCCGTTATGGAAACAGCCGGCGAAGGTGGTGCCTGGGGTATTGCCCTCCTCGCTTCCTACCTCGCAAATAACGGAAACAGCCAATCCCTTGCCGACTTCCTGGACAAGCATGTATTCACCGGAGATGCCGGTATTGAAATCTCACCGACAGCCGAAGATGTAAGCGGATTCAACACCTACATTGAAAGCTATAAAGCAGGTTTGCCCATCGAAGAAGCAGCAGTAAGATTCAAGAACTAAGTATTTAATAACACTAAAAAACTATGAACACAAAGTTATTTATCAGTAGCATATTTCTCTCCACCTCGTTGTCACTCTTCGCACAGAAAAGTGCCACTATCACTTTACACACAGACCAGAGCGGGCAAATCATTCCCAAAGAAATCTACGGCCAATTTGCAGAGCATTTGGGAACTTGTATCTATGGCGGACTTTGGGTAGGTGAAAACTCCGATATTCCCAACATCAACGGTTATCGCACCGACGTATTCAATGCACTGAAGGAGCTCCGTGTACCCGTCCTCCGCTGGCCGGGCGGCTGTTTTGCCGATGAATACCACTGGATGGACGGTATCGGCCCTAAAGAAAACCGCCCCAAAATGGTGAACAACAACTGGGGAGGCACTATCGAAGACAACAGTTTCGGAACCCATGAGTTCCTCAATCTCTGCGAAATGCTGGGTTGTGAACCCTATATCAGCGGAAACGTAGGCAGTGGTACCGTAGAAGAACTTGCCAAATGGGTGGAATACATGACCTCCGAAGGAGACTCCCCCATGGCACGCCTGCGCCGCCAGAACGGTCGCGACAAAGCCTGGAAAGTGAAATACCTCGGTGTGGGTAACGAAAGCTGGGGTTGCGGTGGGAGCATGCGTCCCGAATATTATGCCGACCTCTACCGCCGCTATTCCACCTACTGCCGCAACTATGACGGCAATAGCCTCTTCAAGATAGCCAGCGGTGCCAGCGACTACGACTATAACTGGACCAAAGTGCTGATGGACCGCGTAGGCGGCCGTATGCACGGTCTTTCCTTGCACTACTATACCGTCAGCGGATGGAACGGCAGTAAAGGCGCCGCCACCCGATTCAGTAAAGACGATTATTACTGGACACTGGGCAAATGCCGCGAAATAGAAGATGTCATCAAGAAGCATTGCACCATTATGGATAAATACGACCCTCAAAAGAACGTGGCGCTGATGCTTGACGAATGGGGAACCTGGTGGGACACTGAGCCGGGTACCAATCCCGGACATCTGTACCAGCAGAATACATTGCGTGATGCTTTTGTCGCCTCCCTCAGCTTCGACATCTTCCATAAATATACCGACCGTCTGAAAATGGCGAACATTGCCCAAATCGTCAATGTATTGCAATCCATGATTCTGACCAGCGGAAAAAACATGGTACTCACCCCCACTTATTATGTATTCAAAATGTACAATGTACACCAGGATGCCACCTACATTCCTCTTGAGCTGAACTGCGACATGATGGATGTACGCGACAACCGCAAAATACCAATGGTCAGCGCTACCGCCTCCAAAGACCAAAATGGCAAGATACACATTTCCATGTCCAACGTAGATGCAGACAATGCACAAGAAGTGACCATCAATCTGTCTGGAACGAAAGCCAAGAAAGCAGTTGGCGAAATATTGACTTCCACCAATCTGACGGACTACAATTCATTTGAAAATCCCGACAATGTGAAACCCGTTCCGTTCAAAGAGGTAAAAGTCAATAAAGATATTCTCAAGATTAAACTTCCGGCCAAATCAATCGTTACTATTGAGTTACAGTAAAACTACCGTGCACCGCACAAAATCAGCTAAATACGTTTAGTATCATTTTAGCAGCAAAAAGGCAGTAATACTGATAAAAAAGACACTCTTCGAGTGTTGTGAATTACGCATAAAGAGTTATCTTTGCCCTTGGAAAACCTACAAGGACCAAATAACCTATTGATAATATTCAAAATTAATTAGATTCAATATGAACGACAACAAACTTATGAACCGTGCAGCGGATAATATCCGTATCCTTGCTGCATCCATGGTTGAGAAAGCCAACTCCGGACACCCGGGCGGTGCCATGGGTGGTGCCGACTTTGTAAATGTACTCTTCTCAGAGTTCCTGGTATATGATCCTGAAAATCCGGCTTGGGAAGGTCGCGACCGCTTTTTCCTCGACCCGGGACACATGTCACCGATGCTTTACTCCACATTGGCCCTGACCGGCAAGTTCACGCTGGACGAACTGAAAGAGTTCCGTCAATGGGGAAGCCCTACTCCGGGACATCCCGAACGTGACATCATGCGCGGCATCGAAAACACTTCCGGACCGCTCGGCCAGGGACACACATTTGCAGTCGGTGCGGCCATCGCAGCCAAGTTCATGAAGGCACGTTTCGAAGAAGTAATGCCACAGACCATCTACGCTTATATTTCCGACGGTGGCATCCAGGAAGAAATCTCCCAAGGCTCAGGCCGTATTGCCGGAGCATTAGGGTTGGATAATCTCATCATGTTCTATGATGCCAACGACATCCAGCTTTCTACCGAAACAAAGGATGTAACCATCGAAGACACCGGCAAGAAATACGAAGCTTGGGGCTGGAAAGTCATTAAAATCAATGGCAACGATCCCGATGCCATCCGCGGTGCACTGAACGAAGCCAAAGCTGAGAAAGAGTGTCCGACGCTGATTATCGGCCATACCGTAATGGGTAAAGGTGCCCGCAAGGCAGACGGCAGCAGCTACGAGGCTGATTGTGCCACGCACGGTGCTCCTCTGGGCGGCGACGCTTATATAAACACTATCAAGAATTTGGGTGGTGACCCGACAAATCCGTTTGTCATCTTCCCCGAAGTGGCCGAACTATATGCCAAGCGTGCAACTGAGCTGAAGAAAATCATGGCTGAAAAGTATGCAGCCAAAGCCGCATGGGCAAAAGCCAATCCAGAAAAGGCTGCCAAACTGGAAATGTTCTTCTCCGGCAAGGCTCCCGAAGTGAATTGGGCCGCCATCGAACAGAAAGCAGGCGTTGCCACCCGCGCAGCATCTGCCACTGTGCTCAGTGCTCTCGCCACTCAAGTAGAAAATATGATTGTTGCTTCTGCCGACCTTTCCAATTCCGACAAGACAGACGGATTCCTCAAGAAAACACATGCCTTCAAGAAAGGTGACTTCAGCGGTGCATTCTTCCAGGCCGGTGTTGCCGAGCTGACTATGGCATGTTGCTGTATCGGTATGGCACTGCATGGCGGTGTAATCCCCGCTTGCGGAACTTTCTTCGTATTCTCCGACTACATGAAACCTGCCGTACGTATGGCAGCCCTGATGGAAGTTCCCGTGAAGTTCATCTGGACACACGATGCCTTCCGTGTAGGTGAAGACGGTCCTACCCATGAACCGGTAGAGCAGGAAGCCCAAATCCGCCTGATGGAAAAACTGAAAAACCACAAGGGACATAATTCCATGTTGGTACTCCGCCCGGCAGATGCAGAAGAAACAACTGTGGCATGGAAACTGGCAATGGAAAATACCACAACCCCAACCGGTTTGATTTTCTCCCGCCAGAACATCGCCAACCTGCCCGAAGGCAACGATTACGAACAAGCTGCCAAAGGCGCTTATATTGTAGCCGGCTCCGATGAAAATCCAAATATAATCCTCGTTGCTTCAGGCTCGGAAGTTGCCACATTGGTAGCCGGTACTGAATTGCTGCGCAAGGATGGCATCAAGGTGCGTATCGTGTCCGTTCCTTCCGAAGGTCTGTTCCGTAGCCAAGCTCCGGGATATCAAGAAGGCATTATCCCGTGTGGTGCCAAGGTATTCGGCCTGACAGCCGGTCTGCCCGTCACACTGCAAGGGCTGGTAGGTCCCCGCGGTAAAGTATGGGGATTGGAATCATTCGGATTCTCGGCACCTTATAAAGTGCTGGACGAAAAGCTCGGTTTCACCGCAGAGAACGTTTACAAACAAGTAAAAGCAATGTTATAATCATTATCCAATGTGCTGATGTGCTGATTGCCCGCGCCCTACAAGCTGCAGGCATCAGCACATTGGCACATTGGTATATTAACTGACCATCATGAAAACAATAGGAATCTGTTCCGACCATGCAGGCTTCGAATTGAAGGAATATGTTCGCGGCTGGTTGGAAGCCAAAGGCTGGGCTTACAAGGACTTCGGGACCTACTCAACCGAGAGTTGCGACTATCCCGACTTTGCACATCCTTTGGCACTGGCCGTTGAAGCCGGAGAGTGCTATCCGGGAATTGCCATCTGCGGAAGCGGTGAAGGTATCAGCATAACGCTGAACAAGCATCAGGGTATCCGCGCAGCCCTCTGCTGGACGGCAGAAATAGCCCATTTGGCACGCCAGCACAATGATGCCAATGTGCTTGTCATGCCAGGGCGATTCATCAGTACCGAAGAAGCCGACATGATTATGAGGGAATTCTTCAGTACACCATTCGAAGGCGGACGCCACCAACGAAGAGTGGACAAGATACCGGTACACTTGTAAAGCAGTAGAATCACATTCTTTATGATATCCGCCCGAAGCTCTGACATTCTGATAGAATCGTGAGAAACTTCGGGCTTTTTATTTGCCCCTTTTTCTTATTTTTCACAGTGAAGATGCTCATTGTCTTCAAATAAAAACTATCTTTGTGGTTCGATAACCCGGATATTTTTTAGATATGGAACGACTGAATACCATAAAAGAGCTTATCAACCAGGGAAATGTAGAGCAAGCCATCCAGCAGCTTGACGAAATACTGCAAACAGACTTTCCCGGCAAAGACGAAGCTTACTACCTGCGGGGAAATGCCTATCGGAAACAAGGCAACTGGCAACAAGCACTGAACAACTATCAGTATGCCATCGACCTGAACCCCGAAAGCCCGGCACAACATGCCTATCAAATGGCTATGGACATCCTGAACTTCTACAACAAGGATATGTACAATCAATAAATAAAGAACGTAAATTATGGCAAAAATCAAAGGAGCAATCGTAGTAGACACCGAACGTTGCAAAGGCTGCAACTTGTGTGTGGTAGCGTGTCCGCTCAACGTAATAGCCCTCACCAAGGAGGTGAATGTGAAAGGGTATAACTATGCCCACCAGATATTGGAAGATACTTGTAACGGCTGCGCCTCGTGCGCCACAGTATGTCCGGACGGATGTATCTCAGTATATAAAATAAAAGTAGAATAAATCTGTAAATCAGTAGAATATGGCAGAAGAAGTTGTATTAATGAAAGGAAACGAAGCCATCGCCCACGCAGCCATCCGTTGCGGTGCAGACGGTTACTTCGGATATCCCATTACTCCGCAATCGGAGGTATTGGAAACTCTTGCCGAACTGAAACCCTGGGAGACGACCGGCATGGTGGTTCTTCAGGCAGAAAGTGAAGTGGCAGCTATCAATATGGTGTACGGCGGTGCCGGAAGTGGTAAAATGGTCATGACCTCCTCCTCCAGCCCCGGTGTCAGCCTAAAGCAGGAAGGTATCTCTTATCTGGCAGGTGCCGAGCTGCCTTGCTTGATTGTAAACGTTATGCGCGGCGGTCCCGGTCTGGGAACCATCCAACCGAGCCAGGCCGACTATTTCCAGACAGTAAAAGGAGGCGGCCACGGTGACTATCGTCTGATTGCCCTTGCTCCGGCTTCCGTACAAGAAATGGCAGATTTCGTAGGACTGGCATTCGAACTTGCCTTCAAATACCGTAATCCGGCAATCATCCTTGCCGACGGTGTCATCGGCCAGATGATGGAAAAAGTGGTGCTCCCGGTACAAAAGCCACGCCGCACCGATGCGGAAGTCATCGAACAATGCCCATGGGCCACTACCGGCAGAACCAATGGCCGCAAACCCAACGTCATCACCTCATTGGAACTGAAACCGGAAGAAATGGAAAAGAACAACATCCGTTTCCAGGCCAAATACAAGCAGATAGAAGAGAATGAGGTTCGCTTCGAGGAAATTCATTGCGATGATGCCGACTACCTGATTGTAGCCTTCGGCTCTATGGCACGCATCGGACAGAAAGCAATGGAGCTGGCACGCGAAGAAGGAATAAAGGTAGGTATGCTCCGCCCCATCACGTTGTGGCCGTTCCCGACCAAAGCCATTGCCGCGTATGCCGACAAGGTGAAAGGTATGCTCGTTACAGAATTGAATGCCGGACAGATGGTGGAAGATGTCCGCCTTGCCGTGAACGGTAAAGTGAAAGTGGAACATTTCGGACGCCTCGGCGGCATTGTTCCCGATCCGGATGAGATAGTAGATGCATTGAAAGAAAAACTGATTAAGAAATGAATCCTGATAAAATAAGAAACGTACTGAACATTCTCTTCATGGTACTTGCCCTGGCAGCTATCATTATATATTTTGCTGCAAAAGATGACTTCAAGCTGTTCATCTACGTCTGCGGCGCGGCGATATTCGTCAAGTTGATGGAGTTTTTCATACGGTTCACCAACAGATAGGAGAAGTGATTATGACAAAAGAAGATATTATAAAGCCCGAGAATCTGGTTGCCAAGAAACCGACTCTGATGAACGACAATCCCATGCACTACTGCCCGGGATGCAGTCACGGCGTAGTTCATAAACTCGTAGCCGAAGTTATCGAAGAAATGGGACTGGAAGACAAAGCAATAGGCATCTCCCCCGTGGGATGTGCCGTGTTCATCTATAATTATATAGACATCGACTGGCAGGAAGCCGCCCATGGACGTGCGCCCGCACTTGCCACTGCCATCAAGCGCCTTTGGCCAGACCGCCTGGTGTTCACTTACCAAGGAGACGGCGACCTGGCTTGTATCGGTACTGCCGAAACCATCCACGCCTTGAACCGCGGCGAAAACATCACCATCATCTTCATCAACAATGCCATCTATGGTATGACCGGGGGACAAATGGCTCCCACTACCCTTGTAGGCATGAAGACATCGACCAGCCCTTACGGACGTGACGTGCATCTGCACGGCTATCCGCTGAAGATGGCCGATATTGCTGCACAATTGGAAGGAACCGCTTACGTGACACGCCAAAGCGTACAGTCCGTTCCCGCCATCCGCAAAGCGAAAAAGGCTATCCGCAAAGCATTCGAGAACTCTATGGCAGGCAAAGGTTCCAACCTTGTGGAAATCGTTTCCACCTGTAACTCCGGCTGGAAGATGTCTCCTGCGAAATCCAATGAATGGATGGTAGAGAACATGTTCCCCTTCTATCCGCTGGGCGACCTGAAAGATAAATAATCATGCTAAAGACAGAAGAACAATGAAAGAAGAAATCATTATAGCAGGCTTCGGTGGACAAGGTGTATTGTCCATGGGAAAGATTTTGGCATATTCCGGACTGATGGAAGGCAAAGAGGTGACTTGGATGCCGGCTTACGGACCGGAACAACGTGGTGGTACAGCCAACGTAACAGTCATCGTAAGTGACGAGAAAATATCCTCACCTATCTTAAGCAAGTACGATGCCGCCATCATCCTGAACCAGCCGTCACTGGAGAAATTCGAAAGCAAGGTAAAACCCGGAGGCGTACTTATCTACGACGGTTACGGCATCATCAACCCGCCGACGCGTAAGGACATCCACGTTTACCGCATCAACGCCATGGATGCCGCCAATGAAATGAACAACGCCAAGGCATTCAACATGATTGTATTGGGTGGATTATTGAAAATCAAGCCGATGGTTACACTGGACAGTGTACTCAGAGGATTGAAGAAGACACTGCCCGAACGCCACCACCACTTGATACCGATGAACGAAGAAGCTATCAAGAAAGGGATGGAACTTATTCAGGAAATGAAATGAAAGGCTGTGTAAAGCCACTCCCCATAAGAGGAGGAACTTTACGCCAGAATAAGAGATAAAGGAAAACGGATAAGCCCTTGTGATATTTTATTGCAAGGGCTTATTTCATTTCAAGCCGGAAAAAGCATGGATTCAAGGGCAGAGAACCGGAAGCAGTATAGAACAAAACAGAAAACAAGACAGTTTAAAAGAAGCAAAAAAGGCTGAATTCAGTAAGCAAATAATTTTTTATTGTATCTTTGCGCCTAATTATGAGACGAATTGTACTGACATATATATTTCTGTCCGTTATAGGGATATGGGGGGCTATGGCGCAAAACACCTTAAACCCGATGAACAATCGCGACCGGTTCGGTAACCAGATTGACCCGAATACCCAGCCGGACAATCTGGAAGACAGTACCAATACTGAGATTCAAAGTCTTCCACCCAAGCTTTACATGTGGAAACTAAGTGAGACACTGGGCAACCGTACCATCATACCTGCCGACACAGCCAGCCTCAACTTCCAGAGCACCAATCTGGTGGAAGGAATGTTCGGCCATTACAACTACTTGGGAAATCTAGGTTCTCCACGTCTCTCACGTCTGTTCTTCGAACGGGAGGAAAGCGAACCTACCATCTTCATGGCTCCCTTCTCCAGTTTTTTCACACGTCCCGACCAGGTGCTTTTCACCAACAGCAACGTGCCTTACACCAATCTTACCTACTACAAGGCCGGCAACAAAGTGAACGGTGAAGAACGCTTCAAGTCCTATTTCTCCGTCAACGTCAACAAGCAGTTGGCATTTGGCTTCAACATCGACTATCTGTACGGGCGCGGTTATTACCAGAACCAGTCCACCTCGCACTTCAATGCAGGTCTGTTCGGTAGCTATATCGGCGAGAAATACCAGGTACAAGCAGTCTACAACAACTTTTTCCTGAAGATGAACGAGAACGGCGGTATTGCAGACGACCAATACATCACCCGTCCCGAAAACATGTCCGGAGGAAAGAAAGAGTACGAGTCCACCACTATTCCGGTCAAATTGGAACAGAGTTCCAACCGTAACAAGGATTTTTATATCTATCTGACACAGCGCTATCGTCTTGGTTTTACGCGGAGAGTACGGAACACACAAGAAGGCAAACCGATGGTATCCGCACCCAAAGCCTCATCCTCCCCGTCCTCTGAATCCGAAATATCCGCTTCGAACAACGACATAGCATTGCCAAACGACAGCATAGCATCAAAATCGGTCAGCACACTTGCAGCTGCCAATGACAGCCTGCCGTCTGTTTCTACCGCAGACAACGACTCACTTTTCGAAGAAGAGTTCGTCCCCGTCACCAGCTTTATCCATACCTTGAAAGTAGAGCGGTCGCGGCACCAATTCCGTTCGGGAAGCGAGCCCGAAGGATTCTTCCCGGAAGACTACAAGCTTTACAAGAATTACAGCAACGACTCCACCACGGCATTCAGTGTAAAGAACGTGTTCGGAATAGCCTTGCTGGAAGGTTTCAACAAATATGCCAAAGCCGGACTTACGGCTTATATCTCCCACAAGTTCAGCCGGTACGACCTGATGAACACGGACACGCTTACCGACATGCGCCGCATCCGCTACACCGAACAGGAAATCTTCGTGGGCGGCGAGCTCGCCAAGCGCGAAGGCAAACTGTTGCACTACAACGTAAACGGTGAAGTGGGGTTGGTAGACAAAGCCATCGGGCAGTTCCGCGTCAACGCCAATCTGGACCTGAACTTCCGTCTATGGAAAGATACGGTGAACTTCTACGCCCGCGGTTATGTGAGCAACACGCTTCCTTCCTTCTATATGCGTCATTATCACTCCAACCACTACAACTGGGACAACGACAACATGGACAAGGAATTCCGTACGCGTGTGGAAGGCGAGCTGAACATTTCCCGTTGGGGAACCAATCTCCGTGCCGGCGTAGAGAATATCAAGAACTACACCTACTTCAACCAAAGCGCCCTGCCCGAACAGAACGGAGGCAACATACAAGTGCTGTCCGCCACACTGAAACAAGACTTCCGCCTCGGTGTCTTCCACCTGGACAATGAGGTGACCTGGCAGAAGACGAGCAATGAAACAGTACTTCCACTGCCCCAACTCTCGCTCTACCATAACTTCTACATATTGGCTAAACTCGCCAAGAAGGTGCTGACCGTTCAGTTGGGTGCCGATGTCCGTTACTTCACCAAGTACAACGCACCCGCCTATGCACCCGGCGTCCAGCAATTCCATCTGCAACCTACGGACGATTTGGTGGAAATAGGCGGTTACCCCATCGTAAACGTATATGCCAACCTGCACTTGAAGCGGACGCGTATCTTTGCCATGATGTATCACGTCAACGCGGGTATGGGAAGCGCCAATTCCTTCCTGGTGCCGCACTACCCCATCAATCCGCGCTTGTTCAAAATTGGCGTCTCATGGAATTTCTATGACTAACAGATGACTGTATGACGAAAAGCAGACTGCTCAAATACGCACTTCTGGGAATTGCAGCGGCTCTCATTGCCCACTATCTCATCAAGAAAGAAGAGAAACCGAAAGGTCATCCGCGCGATTATGCCGAGATAGCTGCCGAAGGCATCATACATGCTTCGACGGAATACAACTCCATCAGTTTCTATGTGGATGATGACACCTTGTCCGGTTTCCACTACGAGCTGATAGAAGCTTTTGCACGCGACCACGGGCTGCAAGCGGCCATATCACCGGAAATGAGCTTCAACAAGCGGCTGGAAGGCCTGGCCGACGGGCAATATGACGTGATTGCCTACGGCATCCTCGCCACCAGTGAGCTGAAAGACTCCTTGCTGCTTACCACCCCTATTGTGCTGAACAAGCAAGTGCTGGTGCAACGCAAGCTTGAGAATATTTCCGACTCGTCATTATTCATCAAAAGCCAACTGGACCTGGCTGGAAAGACACTGCACGTAGTGAAAGGCTCCCCTTCCATACTACGCATCCGCAACCTGGGAAATGAGATAGGCGACACCATCTACGTTGAGGAAATAGAGAAGTACGGTTCCGAACAACTGATTGCCTTGGTAGCCCATGGAGACATCGACTATGCCGTATGCGACGAAAGCATTGCCCGTACCGCAGCCGACAGCATTCCTCAAATAGACATCAATACCGCCATCAGCTTCACGCAATTCTATTCCTGGGGGGTAAGCAAACAGTCCCCTATCCTGCTGGACAGCCTCAACACATGGCTGGATAGTTTCAAAAAGGGAAAAGAATACAAGAAAATCTACAAACGATACTACGGGAAACGAAACTAAGCTGCACTTTTCCATACACGCAGCATATCCCTACTTTTACAACTAGTTATCAATCAGCAGCTTATTACTGCAAAATCCTGCATACATTTTGCAGTGCCACTGCAAAGCCGTTGCAGTGGCACTGCACACCGATATGCAGTACGACTGCAACAGTTATGCAGTGATACTGCAACACGTTTGCAGTCGCACTGCAAAATACATGCAGCAAGAATGCAAACAAGATGCAGTCATCAAATACCCATATCGATATTACGGCATACCCGAAGTAAAGAATTAGAGTCCTTCCACCTCCCTTAGCCACATCTCCGACGAAGCATCGCTCGGCATTCTCCAATCACCGCGCGGACTCAGAGAGATACTGCCCACCTTCGGACCATCCGGCAAACAGGAACGCTTGAACTGCTGGTTGAAGAAACGACGGCAGAAAGTCTGCAACCATTTTTTGATGGTTTCTTCATCATACATCCCCTTGAATGTGTGTGCTGCCAGGAAAAATATCTTGGAAGGACGGAAACCGCAGCGCAGGAAGTAATAAAGGAAGAAGTCGTGAAGCTCATACGGCCCCACCAAATCCTCGGTAATCTGCTGGATATTACCGTTCTCATCTGCCGGAATCAGTTCCGGGCTGATGGGAGTATCCACAATATCGAGCAAGGTAGCACGTGAAGCATCGTCCATATCATGCTCTGCCACCCATTTCACCAAGTGCTTCACCAGAGTCTTGGGGACGCTGGCATTCACACCGTACATCGACATGTGATCGCCGTTGTAAGTGGCCCATCCTAAAGCAAGTTCCGAAAGGTCGCCCGTACCGATAACCATTCCCCAGGTCTGGTTGGCAATATCCATCAAGATTTGGGTACGCTCCCGTGCCTGCGCATTCTCGTAAACCACGTCGTGCACATGGACATCATGGTCTATGTCTTTGAAATGCTGTATGCAGGCCTCCTTGATACTGACCTCGCGGACAGTCACACCGAGGGAGTTCATCAGGTCGATGGCATTCGTGTAAGTACGGTCGGTCGTTCCGAATCCCGGCATGGTGACACCGACAATACCCTGGCGGGACCATCCCAACTTATCGAAAGTCTTTACGCAAACCAGCAGCGCCAGCGTAGAATCCAGTCCGCCCGAAATGCCGATAACGGCACTCTTCGCTTTAGTATGCACCAGACGTTGCGCCAGTCCGGACACCTGGATGGAGAATACCTCCTCACAGCGTTCGTCCAACGCTATCCCCTGCGGAACAAATGGATGCGGTTCAAAAGTACGTGTTAGGTTCAAATCCCTGCTGTTGACATACTCCGTAGAGATTCGTACCGGAAGGGCCGAAACACAATTTGCATGGCAAGCCGCGAAGGTCGTATTCACCCGGCGCTCCGTACGCAAGTGTTCCACATCAATTTCACTGATGACCACCTGCCCTTCGAAAGAGAAGCGTTCGTTTGCCGCCAGCAGAGTCCCGTTCTCATAAATCAGTCCGTTGCCGGCAAACACCACATCCGTAGTGGATTCTCCGAAACCGCATGAGCTGAATACATAACCGGCAATGCACCGTGCCGACTGCTGGCTGATAAGCGAGCGCAGATAATTGTGCTTGCCGATACCTTCATTGTCGGCCGAAAGATTGAACAAGATTTCCGCACCTTGCAGTGCCAGCGTGGAACTGGGCGGTATGGGTGCCCACAAATCTTCGCATATCTCCACTCCGAAAGTGGTATCTGCCGTTTCGAACAGCAGGTCTCTCCCCATCGGAATAATCTGCCCGCAAAGGCGCACACTGTTTTCTGCCACATCACATGCGGAAGTAAACCAGCGCTTCTCATAAAACTCCTTATAATTGGGAAGATAAGTCTTCGGGACAACGCCCAGCACTCTCCCCTTCTGAATGACAACCGCCGCATTCAGCAACACACCGTTCAGTGCAACGGGCATGCCCAATATCGAAATGATATCCATCTGGCGCGTATTGTTCAGAATCTGTATCAGCCCCATTTCCGCCTCTTCGAGCAGAAGTTGCTGGGCAAAGAGGTCGCCACAAGTATATCCGGTAATGCACAACTCCGGAAAAGCAATGATTTGCACACCTTTCCCATCGGCTATAATAATCTCTTTTTCAATCTCTGAGGCATTGAACTTACAGTCAGCCACCTTGACACGGGGCACAGCCGCCGCTACTTTTACATATCCGTAATTCATAAGGATGCTATATTATTTATTCGGTGCAAAGATACGGCAAAATTCTGATTAAGAGAGATAAGGGAAAAACGTTTTATCTATATCGGCACGAGAAACTGACTAAAACCGGGTGCATCCTGCCTTCGCTTTTATGACAAAAATACGGCAACCTACCTACAAGAAGAGGAACATATATAAACAATTTTAATGACCGCAACTAAAAATTTTCCAAAAATCTTTTGGAGAATTATAGGAACTTCCTATCTTTGCAAGTGAATTAAAAATGTAATAATTACAAGTTTGAAACTTTAGATTATATGGATGTAGTAAAACGATTGCAGAATCATAATATCAAGCCTTCAGTACAGCGCATAGCCATCATGAATTACTTGATAGAGCATCGTACGCATCCCACGGTGGATGAAATCTATACGGCACTGTCTCCCTCCATACCGACACTGTCTAAAACAACGGTATACAATACCTTGAAACTACTGAGCGAGCAAGGTGCCGCACAAACCCTGACTATCGACGAGCGTAACACATGTTATGATGCCGATACCAGCCCGCACGGTCATTTCTTGTGCAAGCGTTGCGGAAAGATTTATGACTTGATGTGCAATAACAACATCAAGAAAGTGGTCGACATGGATATGGACGGGCACGATGTGCAGGAAATCCACTACTATTATAAAGGAATCTGTAAACATTGCATAGAAGAAGAACGTTTAAGAACAACAAAGAATAACTAATTCAACTAATTAAAATCTGAGAGAAAATGAAAAAATTTAGATGTACTGTATGCGGTTACGTATACGAAGGAGATGCAGCTCCCGAAAAGTGCCCATTGTGTAAAGCTCCCGCAAGCAAGTTCGTAGAAGTTGAAGAAGCAACAGCTGACGGCCCGCTGGTATTTGCCGACGAACACGTAATCGGCGTAGCCAAAGGTTGCGACGACGAAATGATTAAAGACCTGAACAACCACTTCATGGGCGAATGTACAGAAGTTGGTATGTACTTGGCAATGAGCCGCCAGGCAGACCGTGAAGGCTATCCTGAAGTTGCAGAAGCTTTCAAGCGTTACGCTTGGGAAGAAGCAGAACACGCTTCCAAGTTTGCCGAACTGCTGGGCGACTGCGTATGGGACACCAAGACAAACCTCGAAAAGAGAATGAACGCAGAATCAGGTGCATGCGAAGACAAGAAGCGTATCGCTACCCGTGCCAAAGCATTGAACCTCGACGCTATCCATGACACCGTTCACGAAATGGCTAAGGACGAAGCCCGTCACGGTAAAGGTTTCGAAGGTCTGTACAACCGCTATTTCAAGAAATAATCCTATACTTTTATAGTAATGTGAAGAAAAGGGACTGCTAATGTTAGTAAGTCCCTTTTTTTATTCCAACTTTTTTCACTTTACAATGTCACGTTTGTATTTCCCATTCGTCTTATCTGTGTAAATGGAACTCAAAGAATTCAAAATAACCGTTCTTCCACTCCGTGCCAAGCTGTTGAACTATGCACGGAAGTTGACCGACGAACCGGAGGATGCAGAAGATGCCGTCCAGGAGGTACTGCTCAAGCTATGGAACAAAAGGCTTGAACTGGAGCAATACCGGAGCATCGAAGCATTTGCCATGACGTTGACGCACAACATCTGTATAGATATGTGGCGCTGCAAACGCAACGACACCCTATCTCTCGACATAGTGCAGGCGGCATCCCCCACCGGAACACCGGAACGGCTGTTGGAAATCAAAGATGAAATCCACCTGATGCACGAAATCATCCACTCGCTGCCCAATCTTCAACGCACCATCATGCAGATGAAGGACATCGAAGGATACGAAACGGACGAAATCGCCGAAATCACGGGATGCGGACCGGAAGCCATCCGCAGCAATCTGTCAAGAGCCCGGAAGAAAGTGAGAGACGTTTACCTGCGAACCATACAAGAAAGAAAAGAAAGGAGAAATGAGCCATGAAGATAGATGAACTGCTGGATAAATATTTCGAAGGGGAAACTTCCTGCGAAGAAGAGCGTGAACTGCGCCGTTTCTTTACCGAAGAGGAAGTGCCGGAGCACCTGCAAACGTACCGCCCCCTATTCGCTTATCTGAACCGGGAAGCAACTTCAATGGCAGAACCGACAGAGGAAAAATCCGTAACAACAGAATCGGCAAAGGAAGTACCCGCACAGCGGAAGCCTTTCCGTCTCTATCGCACATTCTATGCTGTCAGCGGCATTGCCGCCGGATTGCTCCTGCTTCTCGGGGTAGCTAAGATTATATTTCCGCTTTCCGATGTTCCCGAAAATTATGTCGTCATCGACGGCCAGCGGTATACAGACGAGAAACTGGTGGAAGCCAAAGCACTGGAAGCCCTGCAGAACGCCAGCTTCACGGATGAAGATTTAAGCAACTTACTGTTTCAACACTAATATAACAAGGTTATGAAAACATCTATACTGATTTGCATACGTAGTCTGTGCCTCTTTTCCCTGCTGATTTGCCTGCCAGCCTTTGTACATGCACAAGAGAGACTGCAAATAGCCGACCTATTCAGCAAGTATGGCGAGCAAAAGGACGTGACCAGGGTAGAACTGAACGGCAGTATCCTGAAATCTTACCGCATGACTACCTACAAGAGCCTTGTGTTCAAGAATGTATCCCCCTATCGCCGGGAAATTCAGCAGGCCATTGTACACGACAAGCAAGATAACGCAAAGAAGGCGCAGGAGGTAATGGAAAGCGGTGTGCTGCGTAGCGCTTATTACCAACTGAAAGAGGTGGAACGCAATGGAAAGAAGCTGAACCGCTACATCATTTTCAAGATAGGAAAAGACTCCATGGGCACTTTGATTTACATAGAGGGTCTGCTCAGTGAAAAGGAAATGATGGATATGCTTTACAAATCGGAATAACACTAAAAACAATATACGATATGAAAACCAGAATTATGATTTTGGCCTGCCTGCTTGCTGTGCCGGCCGGCCGCATGGCAGCACAACAACAGACTGACCCTGAACAGAAAGCTACAGTACAGACACAAGGCGACTCCATCATCATCCGGAAAGGAAAAGGAGACATGCGCATCAAGGTGTACGAAGAGCAGTTGGAAGACGGAGAAAAGAAAGAAGTACAAATTTATGAAGGAGTCTATCTCGAGAAAGTGGATGCAGACAAGCGCACTTTCCTCGACGCACTGCCATTCATCCCCAAAAAGAGAAGATACAATGCTTACGAACCGCACTGTTCCGGTCTGTATATTGGCTACAGCCGGCTGGCTAACGACTTCCTTTCCTTCGGAGCAAGCGACAAGATGGGACTCGACTTATCCAAGTCATGGGAATTCGGCTTCAACATCCTCTCCGTATATCACAACTTCAAGAAGAACCCGCATTGGGGAATCAACCTGGGAGTCAGCTGGGGATACCGTTCTTTCAATATCGACGGTAACTATGCCTTGCTGAAGGAAAACGGAACCAGCATCTTCACCGCAGGCAACGAAGACACCAGTTACAATAAAAGCCGTCTGCGCCATTTCTTCTTCCGTATACCCGTATTGATGGAATGGCAGCAAAGAGTGGGAAGAAACAAAGTGTTCTTCAATGCCGGTCCCGAATTTGAGATACGTCACAGCGTGAAGTCATTCTCACACATCAACGGAGGCAAGAAGAAAACCGTAGGCAAAGGTATGTATGTGCAGCCCGTCGGCATAAACCTGCTGGCACAAGCCGGTTATGGTAATATCGGCATTTACCTGCGCTACTCCACATACGGATTATTCCAGAAAGACAAGGGACCGGAAGTATCTCCCTATTCATTTGGCGTGGCATGGTATCTGTAATCCCTCCCCTATAACACAAGACTCCCCGAAATGTATTTGTACATTCCGGGGAGTTCTTTTATACCCTAAGGTATTGACAATGAAAGGTTATCTGCAATAAAAATTGTTCTTCTAAAAACGCATGCCCAATGTAAATAGCACTTTACTGCGAGTGTTGGTAACTTCCGTTGTTGGCGGTGTTACCAAGCCATTTATATCATTATAAAACGGATAGAAATCAGATTTATAAGTATCGAATTTATAAGCCAAATCCGCATAAAACGAAGAAAAGCGATAACCGATACCTAAAGTGAAAGTATTCATCGATTTGCTATTGGCAAAATCCGTATCTGTATTTATAGAATTGGAAGGCAATGCCTTAATAGCATCCTTTTTATAGGCTGCAGTACTGTAATTGTAACCGGCACGCAGAGAGAAAGCAGGTATCGGCTTGTATTCTGCTCCTAAACGAAGCGTACTTACCCCCTTCATACAGAGGTCAGCCTCACCCGTTTCCCATGCCATCTCATCACCTTCAGGATATTTGAACTTCATGCTTGAGTAATCCTCATATTCATATTCAGCTCCCAAAGCCAGATTATTACCTACCGTATAGCCTAAACTGGCGTTAAACACCCACGGGGTTTGCAGTTTAAAGTCACGGTCCATGTCTCTACCGCCCAATGCAGAATAAGTATCTACAGTTGTACGAGTAAGACGTTCATTCCCCGCATCATCAGGCAAATACAAATCCGAAGTCAGTAATGCCCCCGTAGTATAAGTCAGTTTGTAATAGATAGGAGTATGCACAGCTAAACCTATACGAAGCGGAGAATCTTCAATCGGCCGGAAAATGGCGCCGAATTTAAAGTCGAAACCCGAACCATGTATACGATTAAAGCTCTCCAAGGAATAACCTTCGTCATCATAAACATGTGTATCTCCTTCCAATGTATAGGCATACTTTTCATCATAAAGGGAATACTTGTTGTAATCCACATCATAAGCACCCAGAGTAACACCAAAGTAAAAACGGTCATTTATATTGAAGGAGATATTGAAATCATATTGGTCAACACCGCCACGCTCACGCGACAAGAAGTAAGCATCCGCTTCGGAAGGAATATAAGGAGGATAAGTATTATAGTCCTCACTTTCTATATCCTCAAGAACAAGTGCACCTTGATACCCCATAGTCCCCAGCCATCCAGCATAATTATGTTGATAAATATCCTTGCGCCCATAGTCCAAATAAGCTCCTTGATCCGGGTAATCATATTGAGGACGATGATAGAACGCATAAGCTGCATCCGTAGCCTGCTGCGCCATACTCCGCACTTGAGATACATATTGATTATCTATGCTTCCCATCAACCCCTGCATCGTCATATTCTTATAGAATGACTTTGATTTGTGGTAATTAAAACCAAAATTCACATACCGCAAAGGAGTATGATTGCCTATCTTCGAAGCTATCACAAAACCGGCATTATCAAAACTCCAGCGGTTCTTGTTCGTTTCAAATTTATTACCTACATAATTGCTTTCTGTACCCGTCATTGAATAGCCAAAGGTAAGCATAGCATCATTGCTACGATAAATACCGATACCGGCAGGATTGGTTCCTATGGTAGAAATATCACCACCCAATGCTCCCATAGCTCCGCCCATTCCGACAAAACGGGCGGTTCCATTCAATTCCTTCTGTGCAATATTCGTTGCATCATATATTGTCTGTGCCCCTGCGCCTACAGCTGTAAACATAGCAAGGGCTATCATGGTTATCTTCTTCATAATTCTTAGTCTTGTTAGATTAAAACATACTTATACTTACCGTCTTCTGGAACCACCGCCGCCACTGGAACGACTGGCACCACCGCCACCACCACTGGAGTAACTGGAACGTGAGCTACTGCCTGAAGAGAAGCTGGAAGAAGAACGGGTGCTACCGGATGAACGTACAGGAGCAGAATATGAACGACTGCTGCTACGATTGTTATCATTAGAATAGCTGCGTGTCGGCGCAGTGCTTGAACCTCTGTTATAAGTCGATGAAGTTCTGCTGCGTGTTGAAGTTCCAACAGAAGAACGTACACCGGAAGAACGACTGCTGCGAACTCCTTCTACACTGCTATTATATGAACTACTACGCGTACTGCTTGGACGGGTGTAAGTGGAACGGCGGGTAGAAGCTGCACTCGAACGATTTACACTTGAGCGAGTTGCAGAAGAACCCGAACGAACTGTAGACGAACTTCTTGTACCCACCACCCGACGGGCTGACGTACCGGTACTGCTACGTCTCACTTGACCGGAAGTAGTACTGCTACGACGTACAGTCTGCCCTCCATTTACAACAGAAGAACGGCGGGAAGTGGAAGACGATACTCTGTTTCCGGCATATGAAGAACGGCTCGAACCATAAGAACGTCTATTGGTATATGCATTTCCCCAATGGCCGCCTCCCCAATGACCACCGCCACCGGGATAATATCCGGGATGATAGTGATGGTGATGATGATGTCCCCACCAGCCACCGCCGTACCAGCCGCCCCAGCCAAAGCTCCAGCTCGGACCGTACCAGCTGTTCCATCCCCAGCCATAGTAAGGATAACCGCCCCAACCATAAGAGTTATAGCGCCAATCCCACCACAAGCGGTTGGTGAATGTAGGGAAAGCATATGCATATAATCCGTCGGTATACACGTTCCAATCCCAGGAATTCAAGCCATAGACCACATCCCAATATAGCGGGCTGCTGATGCTGATGGCATAACGGGGATTACGGAAACGGATGATACGGGTAGCATACTCGTAATCATCCTGCGAACCTTCAAATTCACCGTTCACCCATTCGCCGTCCAGGCCGTCATCTTCTTTTTCATTGATGTAAAGGGTATCGTTCTCCATCACGAAATCATTGTCGCGGGAGTCATAACGGCGGTTATATTCGTCCACATCGCGGGTGTTTCCCTTACGGTCTTTTACTACAACAGTAGTGCTTCCCGGCGATGAATAGACAGTGGTCGGTACATTCGACTTTACTACAATCTCTTCTACGGGAGCAGCGACTTTCTTCTCCTGCTTCACCTCTTCTTTTTTCTCTTCCTTATTCTTGGAAGGAGTGTAGTAAAGGTCGTCATCTATACTTTGTGCCACCAGTGTCCATGGGAGGCACAAGGCAAAAAGCGATAAAAAAACAATCTTTTTCATATTAGTTTGGTCTATGGATTTTACGTTTATCTATTTCTTCACGTCACAAAGATAACGCCGGATTTTATCCCATGCAGCAGATTTTCCCCAAAGATTTATAGGGAATTCCCTAAATACCCTATCATTCAATAAATCAAAGTCCCTGCCGGATAAAAAAGAGCACGTTCGTTTTATTCTACCCTCGGTTTGCATTACCTTTGCAGAAAGATAAACAAATATACGCAGAAACTGGTTTGCTTCTAAAAATCATGTTCTGTATTTAACAAACAATCATATTCCGATGAAATATTTAGAATTTACATTCCGCACCGTTCCGTGCACAGAAATAGTCAACGATGTACTTTCCGGCGTCTTGGGCGAAGCCGGCTTTGAAAGTTTTGTCGAGCAGACCGACGGCATCACCGCTTACATACAGAAAGACCTTTATAGCGAAACCGTCCTCAAAGAGGCACTTGCCGACTTCCCCCTGCCCGACACGCAAATAGCATACAGCTATGTGGAAGCCGAAGATAAAGACTGGAACGAAGAATGGGAAAAGAACTTCTTCCAGCCCATCGTCATCGGAGACCGCTGTGTCATCCACAGCACTTTCCACAATGATGTTCCCCAGGCTGAATATGACATCGTCATCAATCCGCAGATGGCATTCGGCACGGGGCACCACGAGACCACCAGCCTCATCATCGGCGAACTGCTGGACAGTGACCTGCAAGGCAAATCACTGCTCGATATGGGTTGTGGAACTTCCATCCTTGCCATACTGGCACGCATGCGTGGAGCCTCTCCTTGTACGGCTATCGACATAGATGAATGGTGCGTGCGCAACTCCCTCGAAAATATAGCATTGAATGGAGTGGACAACATTGCCGTATCCCAAGGCGATGCCTCCTCTCTGAAAAGCAAAGGTCCGTTTGATATGGTTATCGCCAACATCAACCGCAATATCCTCCTGGCGGACATGAAGCACTACATAGCTCGCATGAATCCCGGAGCGGAGTTGTTGATGAGCGGTTTCTACATAGATGACATTCCCGTCATCCGCGAAGAAGCCGAACGTAACGGACTGCACTTTGTCCACCATCGTGAGAAGAACCGATGGGCAGCGGTGAAGTTCAGAAAATGAGCATTTATTCATCCCGTAACGCTTCTACCGGCGATATACGGCTGATACTGTGCGCTGGAATGTATACACCAAGCCATGTCACCGCCATCATCACCACATATACCAGCAGTGATACGATGCAGAAATGTGCAAAGAAATGATTGGTCAGGTAAAGGTCGCCATATCCCGGCACGCCGTCATCCAGCGTATAGAATCCTTCATAATAGGCCCACTGGAAATACAAGAAACAACCGACAAAGACAGCTATGGTTGTCATGATAAAAGCCTCTCCTATCAACATTCGGCAGATACCTCCGGGAGAGGCTCCATAGGATAGGCGGATACCTATTTCCTCGCGGCGAGTCCGTGTATGCAGCCAGAAGGTACCGCTTACAGCCAACAGCAAATTTATCATGAAGAAATAGGCCAAAGCATACTTCATCCGTATCTCGTTCGTAGCTCCTTCCTGCAAATCACTTTCACGCTGCACTTCATGGAAAGGAGTCAGTTTCGTGAACACCAACGAACCGGACGAAAGGTTATCATCCACCCACGACATGAATTCTTCTATAAAACGCCCTTCGGAAACATCCGCCTTTGTCCGGAAAAATATACGCAGCCCGCTATCAAAGGCCCATGAGGGCATCTGTTCTTCATTTCCATAGGAAACCAAGCGTACCAGATAAGGTTGCATACTGTTCCGCATTTTAATAGGCTTCATGATTCCTGCAACACGAATTTCCGTGGAATCATAAGTACTGTACACGCTTTGCCCGATCAAATCCTTGCCTTCGGAAAGCAACATGACGGCATCTTCCGACATTATCACGCTGCCTTTGGGAACTTCCAGCTTCTCAAGTGTCTCCCAAGCACCATCCTTAGCCGAACGGAAACGCCAAGTCCGGAAAAAGCCGGAGTTCGTAAAAAAGGGAATATACGTCATGCGTACCTCTACTGAATCTTTAAAAACTCTATTCATATTATTACCCGGAGAACTGGGATAGGCTCCGGACAGCACACATGTAGCTGACTCAATGTCCTTGTGATGGCGCAATCCCTGCATAATCCGTTCAAAGTCCCGGGCAGGAACGGAAAGTGTATCCGCCTTATTACGCGTCACCTCCAGACGGTAGAGTCCTTCAGCATCGTAACCGTTCGGGATGGACTGGTTGTATGTCAAGACAAACAACGGGTCCAGAACAGCCCAACTGACTATCGTTATCACCACCAGTTCCAGCATAATCCACAGATTGTGCCGACGGCTGTTCCACAGCATATTCATGATTTGTTGTAACATAACTTATTATTTTTGTCGGCTGAGCGAATAAACAATATCTTTCTTCAAAGCCACGCAGGTGGGTATCAATGCCGAAAGTAAATTCAGTACCACACAAACCACAAACGTAACTGCAAACAAGGTAGGATTGAACAGCATATCCGTCGTTATGCTCATCTGAACACTGTCCGGTAACGGTTGCGTTCCTCCGTCAAGCATGGTCAGCAACCAACTCTTAGCAAAGTACACCATGCTGAAAGAGAGTATCAGCCCCATAATGCCTCCCAAGCACGTCAGCAAAAGATTCTCCCATACAATCTGTGAGAAAAGACGTTCCCCGGTAGCACCGAATGCTTTCCGTATTCCCATCTCAGGAAGCCTGCGCTCCATGCGCGAGGAAATCATTCCTGACAAATTGAGTGCAGGTACTAACAACAGCATCAGCAGCCACAATCCCATTTGCCGGACTATCACAAAGAAATCCAAGTCGTCCATGTCATTGACATAAAACAGCGTCTTCCAATAAAGATAAGGCTGACCGTGCATCACCAGATGATAATCATCATGCGGCAGAGTATTGAATTTGCGTACATATTCATCTACCTGCAATTTCACCCGGTCGGCATCTGCTGCCGAGGGCAGAAGAACTGCCACCTGAAACGGTCCGATTACTCCCCACTGGTTATTGTCTCTCACATAGGCAGGCTGGCAGGTATAAGGCAACCAGACTTGCGCGTAACTCAGCTTCATGGCATAGCTTGGCGACTTCACGACCCCACATACACGGTAATCCGTATAATTCAGTTTGATATACTCCCCCACGGCATCCCCTTTTCCAAAAACACGGCGAGCCATATCTTCCGAAATAACCGCTGTACGCATGCCACTCTGAAAATCGGCATCAGTAAAAGGTTGTCCGTAAATGAAGGAAAAATCGAATACTTTCCAGAAGCCGGTATCGGTCAGCTTCACAAGTGCTGAAAGAGGACGCTTCACATTCCCTACTTTCACAAACCAGCTATCGGCATCGCTCACGGCAGTCACAGCTTCCACTCCCTCCAAAGAGTAAAAGCAATCCTTTACAAAAGGGATGGAAAATTTCCAGGTAGTATTCCAGTCCGTATCTTTTGTATATTGCATATGAGCTGAAGATGCAACAAGCATACGGCTACGATGGGTCTCAGGATAGATATCCCCTATCTTTATATAATACAAGACAGCCAGTACCATGACCATAGAGATAGCCAGTCCGGTAGCGACAATATAGAAGCAACTGAACAAGGGTTGCTGCTTCAGCATCATAAAAGATTGTTGCAAGTATTTTCCTATCATACAGATACATATTAATGTATGATAAAAAGCAAAAGACAGACCAAACTGCCAACAATCAGATTATCAAAGAAAAACGAAACTAAGCCTGTGTCCGAAAATGAACACATGTCCACTATCGGACAGATGAAAAACAGTAACGACGGATTACTTCTGCAATGTAAGCGCCTGCAACTCTTCCAGTGTCCCGTTAAAGACGTTCAAATCCACCTCTTTTTCGATACCGGGCACAGTGCCTACATCGGTGTGCTGCCAAAAGTGCCACTTGCCCTCATAGCGCACGGAATCTACATAATAATGGGCTATCCAATAAGGATAAGCATTGAAAATGGAATCGCTGAGATAGCGTTTCTTGAATTTATAGGAAGTATAAAGAATAGGCTTTACGCCGTAATGCGCCTCTACTCTATCCAGCCAAGTCTTGACTGCCGTTTTAAGTTCCTGCGGTGACTGCTTGCCGGTAGTCTCCACATCAAGTACGGGAGGCAGGTCTCCCTTTGCCAGCTGCACGGTACGGATAAAGAAATCGGCTTGCTTGCGGGCATCGGTCTTAGGGATAAAATAATGATAGGCACCACGGATAAAACCGTATTTACGCGCCTGGCCGAAGTTCTGCGTAAACGTATCGTCACCATGATCGCCGCCTTCGGTAGCTTTCAGAAAAATAAAGTGAATGGGAAATTGGGCTTCTCTATTATGTGTCAGGAGTTCCCAATCTATCTTTCCCTGATAGTGGGATATGTCTATGCCATGCACCTCATAGTTGCAAGGCATACATACACCGTAACCTTTCTGACCATAACAAGGCTTCCAGCGATAAGCATAAGGACGAATGAAAAACCAGTAAAAGCCGGTAGAAAAAACAAGAATGATACAGACCGCCAAAAGATTGCGCAACCATACGGGCATGGTACGCGGCTGCATTTTCTTCTTGCTCCGCGGAGAGGAAGAACGACGAACGGCAGCAGTTCTGCGCCGGGAATTTGTGGAGGTCTTGGTTGCCATGAGTAAATGAAAAGAAAGGGCGGAATGAACCGCCCCTCCGTTTTATTGTCAACTAGTTGATGCGTCAACTTATTTAGCCTGCTCCAACTGCAAAGTCTTCGTAGCCTGGTCACAAACTTCTGTCGGACCGAAGTACTGGATAGGACCCGGATAAACATAGTCTGTTTCCATAGCCCAACGATCACGCTGAGCGGCGAATGCCTTGAACGGAGCACCGTCCAGCTTCACCAGAGCCTTCTGGATAACCGGCTTCATTTCACCGTGGCGACGTTCCATGTTCATCATCATAGTGATGGGCACACCGCCTGCAATCCATTCTTCGGCAGGAGCAGTAGTGTTGCGTACAGAAGACATGTAACCGGTCTTTCCGTTAGCAATCAATGCAGATGCTGCATAACCCAAAGAGTAGCAGTAGTCAGCGTCGAAGTTTGACGGAGCAGCGCAACGTCCTTCGTAACCGAAGAAGTGGTGTTGTGCAGCAAACTTGCCTACGAACTTGCCCTCTTCTTTCCACTGAGCCAGCTTGGTACCCACCATTTCGGACAGCAACTTTTCAGTTTCAATCAGAGATACCTGTACGTTTCCGTGCGGGTCGCGGTCCAGAGACAATTGGCGAGCCACGCCTTCGGGCAAGCTTGCGTAAATGGCAGCATTCTCCGGAGAGAGTTTACGGATGATATAATCGCGTTGGTGAGATTTCTTAATTTGAGCAAACTCTTCTGCATTGGCAGCAAGGAAGTCGTTCAACTCAGCAATTAGACGCTTCATGGCCGGGATGAATTCAACCAATCCTTCGGGGATAAGAACCGTACCGAAGTTGTTGCCCTGGGCTGCACGTTCAGCAACAACCTTGGCAATGCTGGTCACGATGTCGTCCAAAGACATATCCTTAGCTTCAACCTCTTCAGAGATGATACACATATTGGGCTGTACCTGCAATGCACATTCCAAAGCGATATGAGAAGCAGAACGTCCCATCAGCTTGATGAAGTGCCAGTATTTACGGGCAGAGTTACAGTCACGTTGGATGTTGCCGATTACTTCAGAGTAAGTCTTGCAAGCCGTATCGAAACCGAAAGAAGTTTCAATCATATCATTCTTCAAGTCACCGTCGATGGTCTTGGGGCAACCTATTACCTGCACGCCATAATTCTTGGCAGCATAGTATTCAGCCAGTACGCAAGCATTGGTGTTGGAGTCATCGCCACCGATGATTACCAGTGCCTTGATGCCGAGTTCCTTCAGGATTTCATAACCTTTCTCAAACTGTTCTTCCTTTTCCAGCTTGGTACGGCCCGAACCGATGATGTCAAAGCCGCCCGTATTGCGGTATTCATCAATGATGTCAGCAGTCAGTTCCATATAATTATGGTCAACCAAGCCGCCAGGGCCCAGAATAAAGCCATACAATTTGCTGTCTTTGTTCAGCTTCTTGATACCGTCGAAAATACCGGAAATCACATTGTGACCGCCAGGAGCCTGTCCACCGGAAAGGATAACACCCACGTTCATTGCGGGGAAGTTAACCACCTCATCGGTAGTTTCAAACTTAATCAAAGGCATTCCGTACGTGTTGGGGAACAATTTCTTGATTTCTTCCTGGTCAGCAACAGACTGAGTAGCTGCGCCTTCTGCAGCCTTAACAGTTCCTTTCAGCGCTTTCGGAAGTTTGGGCTGATAGGCAGCCCTTGCAATTTGCAATGCACTTTTAGTCATTTCTCTTAATTATTTAAAGGTGTTAGTAAAGTTCCGTTTAAAAGCGTCGCAAATTTCGCTTTTTTTCGTAAGATATGCAAACGAGAGGCCGAAATAATGTATAAAATGACATTTATCGTTTTTTATCCTAAAATAAAAAGGAGAAGAAAGCAATTAACTGATTTATTGTGTTATCTTTGCCGCAAAGTTTGAGTTACGAGTCGTTATCGCATTGTTCTTCTTTTAATATACAACTATTATTAGGCGGTCTCTTCCATAATTATTCTCCATACTCCAATTTAATAATTACAATTAATTAAAATTTCAAATGAACATTTACATTTCAGGTTTAAACTTCAGCACAACAGACGCTGATTTGAGCGATTTATTTTCAGAGTACGGAGAAGTTTCTTCTGCAAGAATCATTACAGACAGAGAAACAAGAAGATCCAGAGGTTTCGGTTTCGTAGAAATGCCGGACGATGCAGCAGGCCAAAAAGCCATTGACGAATTGAACGGTGCTGAATTTGACCACAAACAAATCTCGGTAAACGTGGCACGCCCCCGCGAAGAAAGACCTTCCAATGGCGGCAATCGCGACAGAAGAGGCGGTTACAACTCTAGAAGATATTAATATTCTTAACTACTGACAAAAGCAGGAGGTGTTGTAGCAATGCCCCCTGCTTTTTTTATAACTCAATAAATAAAAATACATGGCCAAATCCATCTCCGCAGACAAGCGTGAAAATGAAAAGAAAAGACTCGCCCGACGAGCTGAAAAACAAAAAAAGAAAGAAGAAAAAAAACTATCCAACAAAGCCAATAGCTTTGAAGATATGATTGCCTATGTTGACGAAAACGGCATGATAACCTCTACTCCTCCGGCAGAAAACACTCCCAAAGAAGAAATAAAGCTGGAAGAAATCGTCATATCAACTCCCAAAAAAGACAAGGAAGAACCGGTCATCCGCAGAGGACGTATCGAGTTTTTCAATGAATCGAAAGGCTTCGGCTTCATCAAGGACTTATCCGGGGTCGAAAAATACTTTTTCCACATTAACAATGTGCTGACAGATATAGCAGAAAACAATATTGTGACGTTCGACCTCGAACGTGGCCTTAAAGGCATGAATGCTGTAAACGTAGCTCTTGAAGTAGAAAAGGCAAAGGAAAAGAAAGAAAACAAGGAGACTCTAAATACAGAATCCTAGATGAAATAAGCCAATTATAGAACAAGGGCGTGTATATACCATCAAATATTTCGGTACATACACGCCCTTGCTGTCTTCTTTAATCACACGTCATTCGGTTTGCCAGCCACCCCCCAATGCCTTATAGACATTTACCATGGCAATAAGTTCGTCGCGGATGGCATTGCTCACCCCTATTTGGGCATCGAAATAACCACGCTGGGCATCGAGCACATCCATATAATTGATGACGCCGTTGATGTATTGCAACTGTGCCAAATCCACATATCCCTTGGCAGAACGTTCAAGTTTGGCACGCAGTTGGTAGACCTCCTTTATCTTATTGAAATCTACAATGGCATTCTTCGCTTCCTTAAAAGCATTCAGCACTGTCTTTTCATAGCTATGCACTTCGGCTTCAAAAGAAGCCTTCTGTGCATTCAATGCAGCACGGTTCTTTCCCCAACCGAAAAGTGGTGCCAAGACTGCCCCATTCAATAAGGAATAGGGAGATTCCAGGAAATTGGATAACACATCACTTTCCAATCCAAATTGTCCGGTCAGGGCCAAACGGGGGAACATATTGGTATAAGCAACTTTCACTCTGGCATGTTCAGCCCTCAACTGCTGCTCCGCCACACGGACATCGGGGCGACGTTCCAACAAATCGGAAGGCAGACCTACCGGTAAGGACTCCGGCACATCCAGTTCCTGCAGAAAATTGACACGCTTGATACGGGTAGGGAATTCCCCCACAAGGAAGGATATATCATTTTCTTTCAGAGAGATACGGCGTTCCAAATCCGGAACAAGAGTAGCCGTACGAGCCAACTCCACTTGAGCCTGTTGATAAGAGGTCTCCGAGGTCAGCCCTCCTTCAAAACGGATACGCGCCAAGCGCACTCCCTCTTCACGCGCCTTTTGTGTCTGGCGCACAATCTCCAGTTCCGTATCAAGGGCTACCAGCTCATAATAAGCCTGCGCCACTTCGGCAACGATGGTCATGCGCAACGCACGCTGCGCCTCCACACTTTGCAAATATTCGGCCACAGCAGCCACTTTTTTCCATCTCAAGTTTCCCCAAAGGTCCAGTTCCCAAGAGAGCAACGCCTTGGCTTCGTAAGTATTGCCTACATCACGGCTATGACCACCGTAATTCTCCACCTCGCGCTCAGCCTCCACCTTTCCGGTGAGCTGCGGCAGAAGGTTGGCAACACTGATACGTTTTTGGGCAGCCATCTCCTTGACACGGGAAGCTGCAATCAGCATGTCTTTGTTATATTCCAGAGCACGGTCTATCAAAGCACGCAGCGTGCTGTCCGTATAAACTGCCTGCCACTGTTCATCGGCTATGCTCATGCTATCCTGCTGCTGTGCCAGGCTATCCGGCAATGCCATCTCCGGACGCACATAGCTCTTGCCCACCTTGCATGAGGTAAGGGCAAACATACTCAGCAACAAAATAATATATATGTTCTTTCTTTTCATAAACGTTGTCTTTAAAATCAGTCTTTCTTAATCTTATGCTGCACTTTGGCTTTTGTCTTGTATACCAGGACAAAGAAGAACGGTACAAGCACAATACCGAATACAATGGCAAATATCATTCCGAAGAAAACACCCGTACCGATGGCCTGACGGCTCGCCGAGCCCGGTCCGCTTGCCAACACCATAGGAAGCATTCCCAATACAAAGGCGAGGGAAGTCATCAGGATAGGCCGGAAACGGAGTTGGGCAGCATGGATGGCAGACTGTATCAAGTCTCCTCCCTTGTCAACCTGCACCTTGGCAAACTCCACAATCAAAATGGCATTCTTTGCCGCAAGCCCCACCAGCATCACCAAGCCGATCTGGAAATAAATATCATTCTCCAATCCGCATATCACAACGCCCAGATAGGCACCCAAAGCGGCAACCGGCAGTGAAAGCAATACAGCGATAGGCACCGTCCAACTTTCATATTGCGCAGCCAAAAAGAGGAATACGAAAAGGAATACCAGCGTAAGCACAAGACCCGTCTGTCCTCCCGCCTTCTTTTCCTGATAGGAAAGGCCACTCCACTCCAGACCGATATTGTCCGGCAAGTGGTTACGTGCAATCTGCTCCATAATCTCCATTGCCTGGCCGGAACTGTAGCCTTGTGCCGCAGAACCGCGGATGACGGCAGTGGTAAACATATTGAAACGCTTGATACTGCCCGGACCGGTGGTATAAGAGGCATTTCCCAAGGAAGTAAGCGGCACCATCACTCCGTCTTTTGCCTTTACAAAGAACAAGTTGATATTATCCTTATGCTCACGATAAGGAGCCTCGGCCTGGATATACACCTTATATATACGGTTGAACATATTGAAGTCATTCACATATACTGAACCGGTATAGGCCTTCATGGTAGAGAATACATCCGCCAGGGGCACACCCAGCATTTTCACCTTATCACGGTCCACATCAAAATAAAGTTGCGGTATTTCAGACTGCAAGGATGATGAAAGCCCCGTCAGCTCCTTATGCTTCTGGGCATAATACATCAGCGTATCTGCCGCCTGCACCAAGTTGTCAAACGTCGCCTCTCCACGCGCCTCAAGCTGCATTTCGAAACCTCCCGAGGTACCCAATCCCGGAATGACCGGAGGCGTGGAAAGATAGACCTTGCATTCGGGATATTCCTTCAAATCCTGCTCCACATTCTCCATTATCTTATCGATGGAAATCCCCTTACGCTCTTCCCACGGTTTCAGAATAACCGTCAGCTCACTGCGTGCCTGGTTGCTACCCACACGGGGGCTGCTACCCGTCACGTTCTGCACATAGGCCACATAGGGATTCTTCTCCAAGTATTGCACGGCACGGTCGGTCACCACACGGGTTCGCTCCAAAGTAGCACCTTCCGGCAACTCCAACTCTATCTTAAAATAGCCCTGGTCTTCTACCGGCAGGAAGCTGGTAGGCACCAACCGGTGGATAATGAAAATGGCAACCAGTACCAGGCCGAACGCACTCATCAAGCGGCGGGGATTCCTGATGACCCGGTTAATGACAGCCACGTATTTGTGATTGCCCAAGTTCAGCCATTCATTGATTTTGCGGAAAACTATGTTCTTTTTCTTTCCACTGTCGGGCTTCAATATGAGCGAACACATGACGGGACTAAGCGTCAGGGCCACTACCGTAGAAAGCAATACGGAAACGGCGATAGTAATGGTAAACTGACGGTATAACTGTCCGGTGATTCCGCTCAAGAAACTTACCGGCACAAACACGGCACAGAGCACCAATGATGTGGCAATCAAGGCACTTGCCAATCCGTTCATCGCCTTTTTGGTAGCTTCATACGGGCTCAATTTCTCCGTCTCCATAAGATGTTCTACATTCTCCACCACCACAATGGCATCATCCACCACAATACCGATGGCGAGAATCAATCCAAGCAAAGTCAGTATGTTCAGAGAGAAACCGAAAATAAGCATGAAACCGAAGGTACCAATCAGGGAAATAGGTACCGCAACAATCGGTATCACCGTCGCACGCCAACTTTGCAAGGATAGAAATACAACCAGCACCACCAGAATCAGCGCTTCGAACAACGTCTTGTACACTTCGTGAATGGATTCGGAAATATAAGTCGTCATGTCGAAGGGAATCTCATAACTCATCCCCTCAGGGAAATTTGCACTGATTTCCTCCATAGCAGCCTTTACGCTCTTTGCAACTTCCATTGCATTGGCCCCGGGAAGCATATAGATACCGAGAACGGCAGCATTCTCACCGTTGATGCCACTCTCCGTGCTATATGAAGATGCTTCCAATGAAACACGCGCCACATCGCGCAGACGGATAATGGAACCGTTGGCATTGGCACGGACCACAATGTCCTCAAACTGCTTTGCCGAACTTAAACGTCCCTGGGTAGTGATAGGGATAGTAATGTCGAGTCCCTTCACCGGCTGTTGTCCCAAAACACCCGCAGCAGACTCACGGTTCTGGTCCTTCAGGGCATTCTGCAAATCCTGCACCGTCAGTCCGAAGTTGGCAAGTTTGTCGGGCAACGCCCATATCTGCATGGCATAGTAGCGGCTACCGATGTTGGAAACACGTCCCACACCGGGGATACGGCGCAACAAGTCGAGTACATTGATAGTAGCAAAGTTACTCAAATAAATTTCGTCGAACTTCGGGTCACTGGAAGTCAGACAGATAGTCATCAATTGGCTGGGAGCCTGCTTTTCCACAGAAATACCGTTCTGAATCACTTCGGCTGGCAAACGGCTCTCCGCCAGTTTCACACGGTTCTGTATTTCTACGGCAGCCAAATCCGGGTCGGCAGACACGTCGAAAGTGACCGTAGCTGAAAATCCTCCGGAATTAGAACTGTTGGACTCCATGTACAGCATACCGGGAGTACCGTTTATCTCTTGCTCGATAGGGGTTGCCACCGCCTGCGAAACAGTCAATGCACTGGCTCCCGGATAGGAAGCACTGATTTTCACTACGGGAGGCGTTATCTGCGGATATTGGTCTACCGGCAGCATGGTCAGGCCAATGATACCGACAATTACAATCACAATCGATATCACCGCCGAGAATACCGGGCGGTCTATAAAGAAACTTACTTTCATAACATCATTACTTTGAAGGGTTGTTGTCCTTTGATTTATTCTCAGCCGGAGTAGTCTGCTTCGTTTCGGAAACAACCTGCTTGTTCAGAGAATCACTCGTCTGCTCTTCCTCCTTTTTAGGAACGGCAGCCTGGGCACGTACTTTCATACCCGGAGTCAGCTTGTGGAAACCTTCAGTCACAATTTGTTCTCCGGCAACCAGACCACGCTCAACCACCCAATTGTTGCCAAATTCAGGTCCCAGTTCAATGAAACGCTTTTCAACCGTAGAGTCCCGGCGCATCACAAAAATATATGCACCACCTTTCTCAATGGTAACCGCCTTTTGAGGAACGGCGACAGCACCCTCACGTACATCCAGCAATAGCTTAACCTTTGTAAACTGCCCCGGTAACAACACTTTGTTAGGGTTCGGCATTTCGGCACGCACGGAGAATGTTCCGGTCTGAGGGTCCACCTGAGGTTCGGCAAAATCCACATAGCCCTTATAAGGATAGACGGTATTATCCGCCAAAGTAATCGTAATGTTCGGCTGCCAGGAACGTGTAGAGTCCTGACGCCCTATATCGATATTCCGTTCCTTGCTTTTCAGGTAATCCAATGCCGTCATGCTGAAATCTACCAGAACCGTATCACTTTTCACAACCGTAGCCAGCAAGGACTTGCCTCCCGGTCCGACCAATGTTCCCAAATCCACATTTCTTTCACTGATATGTCCCGATAGCGGAGAACGGACCAACGTATATCCCAATTCCAATTCAGCCTGGTCCAAATCGGCCTGGCTCATCGCTACTGAGGCTTCTGCAGTCTCGTAAGCAGCCTGGGCATTGTCCAAATCCAGCTGGCTGGCAGCGTTCTGCGCATAGAGGGGGCGGATACGCTCCAAATCGCGCTTTGCCTTCAATGCCTGCGCTTCATCCTTCTTTAACTGTGCACGAGCTTTGTCAGCCTTTGCCCTATACTGGTCCTGGTTTATCACAAAAAGTACCTGGTTCTTGGTGACATATGTTCCTTCTGCGAAAAGCATATTCTCCAAATACCCTTCCACACGCGCACGTACCTCTACAAACTGCTGAGCGCGAATACGTCCCACGTACTCGCCATATATCTCCACATCTCCTTTTTCCGCAGATTCCACAATCACGGTAGGAGCTTCCGATTCCACCTTCTTAGGCCAAGTCAGAATAACGTAACCTGCCAACAATACCGCCATGCAGGCAACCATCATCAGCAACCTCTTCTTCTTTAGTTTCAATTCTTTTTTCTTCAAAAACTGTCTCATGCTTGTTTGTATATTAAATTTAACCCTGTTTCTTTCTATTAAAGCAAATCCGATGCCAATCTATCACCATCTCATCCATTACGTCTAACAAACTATATATCAAGCAGAAAAGCAGACGGCAGTTCTTTATTCATGGTGGCATCCTCCATTTTTCCCTGTGGAATGTGTCCACAGTTTGTGGAATAATTCCACAAAACCACTAAATTAAAAACACATAAAAAACCTTTTTTGCTCTACACTAACAAAGAAAAACATTATCTTTACCGAAAATAATTCAGATTATTCATTTTAAACGTAAAGATTATGGCAAGTAGAAAAGAACTAAAGAAGAATATAAACTATATTGCAGGTGAATTGTTCACAGAGTGTCTTGTAAACAGCTTATATGTGCCTGGAACAGACAAACAAAAAGCCGATGAACTGATGGCTGAAATTCTGAAAATGCAAGATGAATTCATAAGCCGCATCAGCCACACCGAGCCAGGAAATGTAAAAGGTTTCTACAAAAAACTTCGTGCTGACTTCAATGCAAAAGTAGACGAAATTATTGACGCAATGGGCAAACTGAAATAAGATGAAGAAAGCCTTTTATAGCTTCATTTATTATCGCCTGCTGGGCTGGAAGACAAACGTGACGGTGCCCGACTACGACAAATGTGTAATTTGTGCGGCACCCCATACTTCCAATTGGGACTTATTTATCGGTAAATTGTTTTATGGTGCCATCGGCCGCAAGACCAGTTTCATGATGAAAAAGGAATGGTTCTTTTTTCCTCTGGGACTGATATTCAAAGCCGTTGGCGGCATTCCGGTGAACCGGGGACGTAAATCTTCCTTAGTGGACCAAATGACCGAAAAGTTTGCAAACAGCAAGCATTTCCACCTGGCTATTACACCGGAAGGAACCCGTAAAGCCAATCCCAACTGGAAGAAAGGTTTTTATTACATAGCACTTAAAGCACAAGTGCCCATCATGCTTATCGGGATTGATTATCCTTCCAAGACCATCTCCTCTACCAAGGCTGTCATGCCTACCGGAGACATCGAAAAGGATATGCGCGAGATAAAACTGTACTTCAAGAACTTTAAAGGAAAAAATCCCGAAAATTTTGATTTAGGAAATATCTAATCAGGTATTAAGCATTAATGCCATGCGAATAAGCATCTTGCAAACAGACATCGTCTGGGAAAATAAACAAGAAAATCTCCGTCGTCTCCGCGAGAAGTTAGAAACTCTTCGTGGAACAACGGAGATTGTTGTTTTACCGGAAACATTCTCCACCGGCTTTAGTATGGACACCGCCAGCTTGGCCGAACCCACAACGGGAGAAACCATAGCAACACTGCGCCAATGGTCCGAAGAGTACCGGCTTGCTCTTGCCGGCAGCTATATTGCCTGCGAAACAGCCTCGGAAGGCGGAAAGCCATCCTACTACAACCGCGCATTCTTCCTTACGCCCGAAGGCAATGCTTACTATTACGACAAACGCCACCTCTTCCGGATGGGGCACGAGACAGAACATTTCACCCCCGGCAACCGGCGTCCCATCATCCGATATCGCGGCTGGAATATACTGCTGCTTGTATGCTATGACCTTCGTTTCCCGGTCTGGAGCCGCAATACGAGCAATGAATACGACCTCCTGATTTACGTCGCCAACTGGCCCATTCCCCGCCGGAAAGTCTGGGACATCCTGCTGCAAGCGCGCGCGCTGGAAAACATCAGTTATGTCTGCGGTGTCAACCGTATCGGCAAGGACGGCAGAGACATTCCACACAGCGGAGGCAGTGTGGTCTACTCTCCGAAGGGGGAAGTGCTTGCCACTGTGCCCGACAACGAAGAGGCGATTGCCACCGCCTCCCTCAACCTTTCCTCCCTGCAGGAGTTCAGGCTAAAGTTTCCCGCTTGGAAAGATGCGGACGAGTTCGTTATTTCTTCAAATAATAGTTCACAGTAGTCACTACACGTACGCTTTTTATATAAGGAGTATAGGCATCGCGGTCACTTATGGAGAACTGCCCTTGCGAGGCATTGCGGATTTTCCCCAGTTCACTGTCCGAATCCTTGGCAAACTTCTCGGCTGCAGCACGAGCGTTCTTCGTGGCCTCCTCTATCATTCTGGGCTTCACTTCGTTGAGACCGGTGAATTCATAAGACACATTATATTTATAATCCCCTCCCGTGATGGCAATACCCTGCTTCAAGAGTTCAGCCTGCCCCGACATGAGCTTACGCACCCTATCCACATTCTTGGAAGTGACAGTGATGACAGACGTGGCATTATAACGATAGGCCACGTTGCGGTCAACGTAACGTTCGGCCTGCATATCAATCACTTCGGGCGGTGCAATACTGATTTCCTCCTTCTCAATACCGTTGTTTTCAAGGAAACTCACGACGGCAGCGTTTTTCTTCTCCATATTGGCATAAAGCAGTGCAGGGTCATTACCTATGTCTTTGTAGACAAGAGGCCAGACTACCTTGTCGGCAGGCACTTCCATTTCGGCCAGCCCTTTCACACTGACCACACGGTCCTTATTCACAAAATTGTTGATACCGCCTTTTACCATGATTCCCAACAAAAGCAGCCCCACGGCTATGATGGCTGCTTCTACTTTCCAGCTTTTCATACATTGATATTTTAGAGTTTATAAACACACACAAATATAACAAACCCAAACGACAAAAAGTGCGATGAATGGTCTATTTTTATATGATTATCCTCACTTATACCCCAAACGAACGAGACATTATACAAAATGCACCAAATCCTCTTTTTTAGAGTATTTAATGAAAATACCCAAAAGAAGGAGTACATCTTCTCCAAAAAGTACCTATTTTTGTCCTTCGAAACAATGTCAAAGCGACAACATGATTAATTTAATAATTCTAACCCCTAAATCCTATGTTGACCCAACGTAAAATCCATACTCACGGTGGCGGTTGGCCGTGACTTTATGGAATGACCGAAGACACTTTCCGTACAACCGTCAAAACCCATATGAGATATGGGACGACCAGTATTTCTTAATTAATCTTCAGCAATATGCGGATGAACATTGTTTTTCGTATATTTGTTGATTGAAAGAACAGTTCAATACTTAATCATTTATTAATAATAAATTTTATGAAAACCAATCTAAGCTCTCAAATCACTCTCAACAGAGTCTCCCCCAGGTACTATAGACCTGAGAATGCATTTGAACGGTCGGTATTGACCCGACTGGAAAAAATCCCGACTGATATTTATGAGTCTGCAGAAGAAGGCGCCAACCAGATTGCCCTTGACATTGCACAGTTAATCCGTGACAAGCAAAAGGCGGGACGTTTCTGTGTCTTGGCACTGGCAGGCGGTAACTCTCCGCGCAATGTATATGCAGACTTGGTACGTATGCACCAGGAAGAGGGATTAAGTTTCCGCAACGTAGTCATATTCAACCTCTACGAATATTATCCATTAGCTCCCAATGCCATCAACAGCAACTTCAACGCATTGAAGGAAATGCTGATAGACCATGTGGACATTGACAAACAGAATGTTTTCACCCCCGACAGCACCATCGCCAAAGACGCCATCTTTGAATATTGCCGTCTTTACGAGCAGCGCATTGAAAGTTTCGGTGGCTTAGACATCGCTTTGCTGGGCATTGGCCGTGTAGGTAATATAGGTTTCAATGAACCGGGTTCACGCCTGAACTCTACCACTCGTCTGATATTGCTGGACAACGACTCCCGCAATGAAGCTTCCAAGATGTTCGGTAGCATTGAAAATACCCCCATCAGCTCCATCACCATGGGAGTAGCCACCATCCTCTCGGCAAAGAAAATATATCTGCTGGCATGGGGTGAGGAGAAAGCGCAAAAGGTGAAAGAATGCGTTGAAGGTCCGGTAACAGATACTATCCCTGCATCTTATCTGCAGACTCACAACAATGCACATGTAGCTATCGACTTGTCTGCCGCCGCCAATTTGACGCGTATCCAACGCCCCTGGCTGGTAACCTCCTGCGAATGGAACGACAAGCTCATCCGCAGTGCCATCGTCTGGTTGTGCCAACTCACCGGAAAACCCATTCTGAAACTGACCAACAAGGACTACAACGAAAACGGTCTGAGCGAACTGCTGGCATTGTTCGGCTCAGCCTATAACGTGAACATCAAGATATTCAATGACCTGCAACATACCATCACCGGATGGCCGGGCGGCAAGCCGAATGCTGACGACACCTATCGTCCTGAGCGTGCAAAGCCCTATCCAAAACGTGTGGTCGTATTTTCTCCGCATCCCGATGATGACGTTATCTCCATGGGAGGCACCATCCGTCGTCTGGTAGAGCAGAAACATGACGTGCATGTAGCTTACGAAACTTCCGGTAACATTGCCGTAGGCGATGAAGAAGTTATCCGCTTCCTGCACTTCATCAACGGGTTCAACCAAATCTTCAACAACAGCGAAGACCAGGTCATCAATGACAAATATACTGAAATCCGTAAATACTTGAAGGAGAAGAAAGACGGTGACATGGATACACGCGACATCTTGACCATCAAGGGACTGATTCGCCGTGGCGAGGCACGCACTGCATGTACATACAATAATATCCCTCTGGATCACTGTCATTTCCTTGACCTGCCATTCTACGAAACGGGCAAGATACAGAAGAATCCTATCAGCGAAGCAGACGTGGAAATTGTACGCAACCTATTGCGTGAAGTGAAACCCCATCAGATTTTCGTTGCCGGCGACCTGGCCGACCCGCACGGCACACACCGTGTTTGTACGGACGCCGTATTTGCCGCCATTGACTTGGAAAAAGAAGAAGGTGCCAAATGGTTGAAGGAATGCCGCATCTGGATGTACCGCGGTGCATGGGCCGAATGGGAAATCGAAAACATCGAGATGGCTGTGCCCATCAGCCCGGAAGAACTGCGTGCCAAGCGTAACTCTATCCTGAAGCATCAATCGCAGATGGAAAGTGCACCGTTCCTGGGCAATGACGAACGTCTGTTCTGGCAACGCAGCGAGGACCGTAACCGCGGAACAGCTGCCTTGTATGACAGCCTCGGACTTGCTTCCTATGAGGCGATGGAAGCCTTTGTGGAATACATTCCGCTATAAACGGATAAAATATTAACAATAGGATGAGATGTATTGCTCCGGCAATGCATCTCATTTTTTCATGTCTCAGCCTTCTTATATTCCCAAGGAATATTTGCAGATATAAAAACAATCAAATAATTTTGTTACTTATTTATCGAAACGACAAAACTTAAAAACAAACACCATTATGAAAAAGTATGCTATCAACATCCTTGTCATTTTATTCCTACTCACGCCATTTACATTGTTTGCAAATGGATGCCATGCCAATAACGACACCATCAAAGTATTGGCAATAGGCAACAGCTTTTCACAAGATGCAGTAGAGCAATATTTGCACGAACTGGGAGAAGCTGAAGGTATCACCATGATTATCGGCAATATGTTTATCGGAGGATGTTCACTGGAACGGCACGTGCAAAACATACGCAACAACGCTCCGGCCTATGCCTATCGCAAAGTAGAGAAAGACGGGGAAAAAACAGAAACCCGGTCAATGACTATTGAGAAAGCACTGGCCGATGAGAAATGGGACTATATCAGTGTTCAGCAGGCCAGCCCTTTGTCTGGTATCTATGACAGCTACAAAGCTTCCCTACCTGAATTGGTTAACTATATCAGGGAACGAATTGGAAAGGAAACCGTATTAATGGTGCACCAGACATGGGCTTATGCTACCAATGCCAACCACACCGGATTCAAAAACTATGACCAGAACCAAATGAAAATGTACACCAGCATTGTGGATGCAGTAAAGAAAGCCGCCAACCTGGTGGGTATCAAGAAAATTATCCCTTCGGGAACCGCCATACAAAATGCACGTACCTCCTTTATCGGCGACCATATGAATAGGGACGGATACCACCTTGACTTAACCATAGGCAGATATACAGCTGCCTGCACATGGTTTGAGGCATTGACCCATCAGAATGTAACAGAAAACCCATATTCTCCCGAAGGAATGGACCCAATCCATAAGAAAGCAGCTCAAATGGCTGCGCACAACGCCATCCTCTATCCGGACAAAGTTACGGAACTGACAGAACTGAAAAAGATTGCCGATTAATGCTTTTTAATTCTTAAGACTTACTTATATGTCTGCAAAATAATAAAAAGAAAGTAACCCGCTCATCAGTGAAGCTTTCTTTTATGTACTTTTGCACGCACCACCGTCTGGTAAAAGCAGATATTGGCAACTTCAATATTTCATCAGTATGAAAAAACTTATCCTAACCGGCATATGGCTCTTGTGTGGATTCCTCCTTCCGGCACAAGAACTAGAGCAGAATGTGGAAGAACGCCTCCAGACATTCTTTAGGGAATACACCACCCATACGGCCAACATCGGTACCTGCAAGCTGGATAGTTTCCGCATTGACTTCCGGAAGAAGAAATTGCTTGTCTATACAAACGAGCGCTTTGCCTACCAGCCTCTACGGCCTGAAACCGTTGATGCCATTTACCGCCATCTGGGACAAATCCTGCCAGGACCGGTGAACTATTTCGACCTCACCGTCTTTGCTGACGGGAAGAGCATCGAAGAGCTTATCCCCAACCTCTACCGGAAAGGGAAGAAAGACAAGGCACGTCTGTTCAGCCACCTGGAATACAAAGGTACCCCCTGGGTAACCCGTACCTCGCGCCCCTACGACATCACCCGCGGACTGGAAGGACGCCACATCGCCCTTTGGCAAAGCCACGGGAAATATTATATCAATGACAAGGACAAATGGGGATGGCAACGCCCGAGGCTGTTCTGCACTACAGAAGACCAGTTCACCCAATCCTTCATCCTGCCCTACCTCCTGCCCATGCTAGAGAATGCAGGAGCCAATGTATTCACTCCCCGCGAAAGGGACACGCAGAAGCAGGAAGTCATCGTAGACAATGACGGTAGCCTGAGCGGACATGGAGGACAAGGTTCCCTTTATCTGGACGTGAAAAGCCGGAAAGCACGTTGGGAACAGACCTCCCGACCCGGATTTGCCCAACGGAAACGAGTCTATCAAGACAATGAAAACCCTTTCCTCTCCGGCACGGCACGCTTTGCCAAAACTGAAAAGAAGAAAGACAAGGCTTTTGCCGAATGGGTACCCGATATTCCGGAAACGGGAGAATATGCTGTATACGTATCTTACCAAACACTGCCGGGCAGCGTAAGCGATGCCAAATATCTTGTATTTCACAATGGAGGCGTCACGGAGTTCAAGGTGAACCAGCAAATAGGAAGCGGCACATGGGTGTACCTCGGCACATTCACTTTTGACAAAGGCCGGAACGACTACGGCATGGTGGTATTGAGCAACGAAAGCAAAGAGAAAGGCGTGGTCTGTGCCGATGCCGTCCGCTTTGGAGGGGGCATGGGCAACATTGCCCGCGGGGGACAAACCAGCGGCTTGCCCAGATACCTGGAAGGCGCACGCTACTTTGCCCAATGGGCAGGCATGCCCTATCCCGTCTATGGAGGCTATGAGGGAAAGAATGATATGAACGACGATATCAACGTACGTTCCCGTACAGTGAATTACCTTGCAGGAAAATCACTATTCAACCCAACGGAAGAAGGTTTGGGCATCCCCTTTGAAATGAGTATGGCCCTGCATAGCGATGCCGGTTTCAGTAAGGAAGATGAGATTATAGGCACTCTCGGCATTTATACCACCAACTTCAACAACGGTCGGCTGCATGCCGGTACAGACCGCCATGCCTCCCGTGACCTTTCGGACATTCTGCTAACGCAGTTGCAGCGTGATATCCGCTCTACCTTCAACGTAGACTGGACACGCCGCAGCCTATGGAACCGCAACTACAGTGAAACACGCCTGCCCGCCGTCCCTTCCACCATCGTAGAACTGTTGTCGCACCAGAACTTCGCAGATATGCGCTTGGGACATGACCCTAACTTCAAGTTCACCGTCGGGCGTGCGCTCTATAAAGCTATTCTGCAATACATATGCAGCCAGCACGGCAGAGACTACGTTGTCCAACCCCTTCCCGTCAGCCACTTTGCCATCCGCTTCGGTCAAAAGAAGAATACTTTAGAGCTTTCCTGGCAAGGAGAGGAAGACCCGTTGGAGCCGACTGCCAAACCACGTGAATACATTGTATATACACGTATCGGTCGTAGAGGATTTGACAATGGCGTACGCGTCAGCTCCCCATCCCACACCGTAAAAATAGAACCGGGCATCGTCTATTCCTTTAAAGTAACCGCCGTAAACCGGGGTGGCGAAAGCTTCCCTTCGGAAATTCTTGCCGCCTACAAGGCAAAGCGTGAAAAAGGACAGATACTTATCGTCAACGGATTCGACCGCATCAGCGGGCCTGCCGTTATAGACACCCCCGATGCGGCAGGCTTCGACTTGTCACAAGATCCCGGCGTACCCTATCTCTATGACATCTCCCTCTGCGGCGCCCAGCAGAATTTTAGCCGGAAGGAAGCAGGACGACGTCTGGGAGAGAGCAGTGACGAATACGAAGGCATGAAAATCATCGGAAACACTTTCGATTACCCCTTCGTACATGGCAAAGCCATCCAGGCAGCCGGAAATTACAGCTTCGTCTCATGCAGCGACGAGGCTGTGGAAAAGGGCATCCTCTCATTAGAGGATTATCCGATAGTGGACTATATCCTCGGACTTGAGAAAGAAGACAATTCCAGCAATCCGGCACGCAATACCTACTACAAAACATTCTCCTCGCCCATGCAGCGCATACTGACTTCCTATTGCCAGTCGGGAGGTCATCTCCTGGTCAGCGGTGCCTATGTAGGCAGCGATATGGACAGCTCGCAGGGCAATAAAGAATTTATTCAGAATATCTTGAAGTACCGGCATGGCAACTCTCTGAAAACAGACGGGGACAAAATCGCTGTCCGGGGACTGGGGCATACCTTCACCCTTCCCCGCCTGCCGAATGAGCAAAGCTATCCGGTCACTTCCCCTGATTGCATCCTGCCCATGTCTCCCGCTTTTCCAGTCATGACCTATGCCATCGGCAACACACCCGCCGCCGTAGCCTATCAAGGCAGTGATTATCGCACTTTTGTCATGGGATTCCCTTTTGAAAGCATCCGGGAAGAAACATCCAGAAATGTAATTATGGCATCCATACTCCGCTTTCTCACCACAGATTACACAGATTAACACAGACAAAATAGCAATCCCTATAAATAATCTGTGAAAATCTGTGTAATCTGTAGTGAAAAAACTATCTTTGCTTCCATTAATCATTAAACATCAACCACTAAACATTAAACATCATGTACACTATACAAGCCAACCCCAGCGGAACCCGTAGTTTAGAAGTTTCTGAAGAGAATCTTGCCACCATCGAGAAATACGGCCTCTTCCGCCATCTCATCGACAGCAACGGTATTGTGGACGAAACCGTGCTCGACAAGTTGAAACTGAACATCCGCTCCCTCATCGCCGCGCAAGAGGAAGACAGCAAAGACCTGCTCGACCTCTGTATCGACGTTATCTATCACAACAACATGAAGGCCTTCGGACTACAACAGCTCATCAAGCTCTATCTGCAATGGCTTTCCCAACAAGACACCATAGAAGAAGAATAAATGAAAACCATCGACACCTGCGGACAACAGCATTACAGCCCTTTAATCCCTGCCATCAAAGCCATGTGCGAGGCCGGAAAAGGCGAGAAGCTGGAAATCATCATGGACGACGCTGCTGCCTTCAATGACATGAAAGAGTATCTTTCCGAGCAGCAGATAGGCTTCCGTGAGATTTACGACGGAGAACGGATGACATTACAGTTTTTAATGTGCAAATGAAAGAATATCGCCTTACAGACTGGCTTCCTACTACCAAGAAAGAAGTGGAACTGCGTGGTTGGGACGAATTGGATGTAATACTTTTCAGCGGTGACGCCTACGTGGATCACCCTTCTTTTGGAGCCGCCGTCATAGGCCGCATCCTCGAAGCAGAAGGATTGCGCGTAGCCATCATCCCCCAACCCAACTGGCGCGACGACTTGCGCGACTTCAAAAAACTGGGACGTCCCCGTCTGTTCTTCGGCATCAGTCCCGGCTGTATGGATTCGATGGTCAACAAATATACTGCCAACAAACGCTTGCGCAGTGATGACGCCTATACCCCGGATGCACGTCCGGATATGCGTCCGGAGTACCCTTCCATTGTATATACCCAGATATTAAAGAAGCTATTCCCCGATGTCCCCGTCGTACTGGGCGGCATCGAGGCAAGCATGCGCCGCCTGACGCACTATGACTATTGGCAGGACCGTGTACGCCCCAGCATCCTCCTCGACAGCGGAGCCGACTCACTCATCTACGGTATGGGAGAGAAACCGGTGGTGGAACTTGCGGAAAGGCTGAAACGCCAACAGACACAGATGGACGCCCCAAGCTTCAAAAAGCTCATCGCCGATATTCCCCAAATGGTTTACCTTGACAAGGAAGTAGTGGTACAAGAAGGGGATATCACCCTCTTTTCCCATGAAGAATGTCTGAAAGATAAAAAGAAAGAAGCTGCCAACTTCCGTCATATCGAGGAGGAAAGCAACAAATATACAGCATCCCGCATCTTGCAAAAGAGCGGCAAGCTGACGGTAGTAGTCAATCCTCCCTATCCCCCTTTGACGGAAGCTGAACTCGACCGTTCTTTCGACTTGCCATACACGCGCCTGCCCCATCCCAAATACAAGGGAAAACGTATTCCGGCATACGACATGATAAAGTTCTCCGTCAACCTGCATCGCGGATGTTTCGGAGGATGTGCCTTCTGCACCATCTCCGCACACCAGGGCAAATTCATCGTAAGCCGCAGCAAGGAGAGCATTCTGAAAGAGGTGAAAGCCATCACGGAGCTGCCAGACTTCAAGGGTTATTTGAGCGATTTGGGAGGCCCGTCGGCCAATATGTACCGCATGAAGGGACGGGATGAGGCCGTCTGCAGGAAATGCAAACGCCCGTCGTGCATCTACCCCAAGGTATGCCCCAACCTGAATACGGACCACCGTCCGCTGCTCGACATCTATCATGCCGTAGATGCCCTGCCCGGCATCAAGAAGTCCTTCATTGGCAGCGGTGTACGCTATGACCTGCTGCTGCACCAGAGCAAGGACCCGAACACTAACAAAAGTACGCAGGAATATACCCGCGAGCTCATTGCCCGCCATGTCAGCGGTCGCCTGAAGGTAGCACCGGAGCATACGTCAGACCGCGTGCTCAACATCATGCGCAAGCCTCCGTTCAGCCAGTTCGGTGAGTTCAAGAAGATATTCGACAGGATTAACCATGAAGAAGGACTACGCCAGCAGCTTATTCCTTATTTCATCAGCAGCCATCCCGGATGCAAGGAGGAAGATATGGCAGAACTTGCCGTCATCACCAAGCGACTGGACTTCCATCTGGAGCAAGTGCAAGACTTTACCCCTACTCCCATGACCGTTGCCACCGAAGCATGGTACACGGGCTTCCATCCTTATACGCTGGAACCGGTATTCAGTGCCAAAACGCAGCGCGAGAAACTGGCTCAACGCCAATTCTTCTTCTGGTACAAACCCGAAGAGCGCAGGAACATCATAAACGAACTGCGCCGGATAGGACGGACGGATTTGATAGACAAGCTATACGGGAAACGATAAAAATACGATATTTCCAAGAAACTCACAGCAACTGCATGAAACGATTCCTCCTCCTCTGCCTATCCCTACTCCCCATCGGAGCGACAGGTCTGCTGGCACAAAGCGAATGCCTGCCGCAAAATTACAGTATCATCTTCGGTGGCGGTGTATCCTTACCTCATGTAGAGGGAAACCGTAACGACTTCTTCAGCAAGAATGGCAACCGGGTGGGATATGACCTGATGACAGAAGGCCGCTACTACATCACGCCCCTATTTGCCGCAGGACTTCAATATGACTATCTACGCATGGCACGCCTGCCGGATAAGGCACATCTGCACTGCATACGCCCCAACATCACATACCGGCCCTTGTGGAGCAACGGGAATCAAGGACTGTTCCTCTCGTTCGGCATCGGGTATATGAACTATCAGGAACGGACATATAAACGCGGTGAACGGAACGGACACCTTTTCCATAAAGGATATTGTGGAATAACTTTCGCAGCAGGCTATGAGTTCCGCATCAGCCGTAAACTCTCGGGCATGATTCGCTGTGATTTCCTGACAGCAGACTGGTTTGCCAACCCCGATGCACGACTTTATAACACAGACGGGTATGATGACGGAGTAGACCATAGCTGGTTCAAAAACAACATCACTTTCTTCAATTTGGGATTCGCCTTGCAGTTCGGACGTTAGTGGCAGGAGTGGCAACAGTTTACTCTTCCACCTGCATTGCCACTACCTCCTGCAACACACAGACAGCTTCTTCTACCGTCTTGACATCCTTCACCAACATACTCCGTTTGTTGTTCTGTTCGCGCAGGTCACAACGCCGGGTGTACTTCATCATGTAGGCAATGACCTTACCGAAAGCCTGGCTCTGATAGTACGGGCTGTCCGGATTGGAGACGAAGAACAGGGACATGCGCCCACCTTTCAGAAAGACTTTCTCCACGCCGAGGCGGGCAGCCAGGCGTCGCAAGGGAACGATGCGCAGCAGTTCTTCCGTTTCGGGAGGAATCGGGCCGAAGCGGTCTTCGAGGCGGGAACGGAAAGCATCCACATCCTTGTCGAGTGTCAATCCGTCCAACTCGCGATAGAGCAACATACGCTCGCTGCTGCCAGTCACGTAATCGGCAGGCAACAGAAGTTCAAGGTCGCTTTCCACCTGGCATTCGTCGACAAACTGTTCTCCACTGATGACGCCTCCGTCTGCTTTCAGTTCTTCGGCATAAAGGTCGGCAAACTCGTCGGTCTTCAGTTCGTGCACAGCTTCGGAGAGAATCTTTTGATACGTCTCGTAGCCTAGGTCGGCAATGAAACCACTCTGTTCGGCACCGAGCATATTGCCTGCGCCACGGATGTCAAGGTCCTGCATGGCAATGTGGATGCCACTGCCCAGGTCGGAGAAGTTCTCGATGGCTTGCAGGCGTCGTTTTGCTTCGGGAGTAAGGGAGGACAAAGGCGGTGCCAGCAGGTAACAGAAAGCTTTTTTATTGCTCCGCCCCACACGTCCGCGCATCTGGTGCAAGTCACTGAGGCCGAAGTTCTGCGCCTGGTTGATGATAATGGTATTGGCATTGGGTATGTCGATGCCACTTTCGATGATGGTAGTGGCAAGCAGCACATCGTAATCGTAATTGACGAAATCAAAGATTATCTTCTCCAGTTCGGCAGGCTCCATCTGTCCGTGTCCGATACAGACACGGCAGTCGGGAATGTGCCGCTCTATCATGGCCTTCAACTCAACCAGATTGGAAATACGGTTATTCACGAAGAATACCTGCCCGTTACGGCTCATCTCGAAATTGACGGCGTCGGCAATGATTTCCTCGTTGAAGGTGTGCACTTCCGTCTGGATGGGATAGCGGTTAGGCGGCGGTGTCTGGATGACGCTCAAGTCGCGCGCACCCATCAGCGAAAACTGCAAGGTACGGGGAATGGGTGTAGCCGTCATGGTCAGCGTATCCACATTCACCTTCAATTGGCGGAGTTTCTCCTTGACGGAGACGCCGAACTTCTGCTCCTCATCAATAATCAACAAACCAAGGTCTTTGAACTTAACGTCTTTTCCCAGGATACGGTGGGTACCGATAAGAATATTCACTTCCCCTTCGGCAAGCCCTTTCACTACAGCCTTTGCCTGAGCAGCGGTGCGGGCACGACTCAGATACTCCACCCGGCAAGGCAAACCTTTCAAGCGCTCCTTGAAGGTCTGGAAATGCTGATAGGCAAGTACGGTAGTGGGCACCAGTACAGCCACCTGCTTATTGTCCGCCACAGCCTTGAAAGCGGCACGAACAGCCACCTCCGTCTTGCCGAAGCCCACGTCACCGCACACCAGGCGGTCCATCGGACGGGCACTCTCCATGTCGGCCTTCACGTCGGAAGTAGCCTTGCTTTGGTCGGGGGTATCCTCATAGATGAAGGAGGCTTCCAACTCCCGTTGCAGGAAGCTGTCGGGACTGTATTGGAACCCCTTCTCCTCGCGGCGTTGCGAGTAGAGTTTTATCAAGTCGCGGGCAATATCCTTTATCTTCGTCTTGGTGCGGTCTTTCAGCTTCTCCCAAGCTCCGGTGCCGAGCTTGTTGAGGCGGGGCGCTTCACCCTCCTTTCCCTTGTACTTGGAAACCTTGTGCAGAGAGTGGATGGAGACAAACACCACATCTTCGTTCTGATAGACAATCTTCATCACCTCCTGCGTGGTGTCACCGTTGGGGATACGTACCAGTCCGGCAAAACGCCCCACACCGTGGTCGGTATGCACCACATAGTCGCCGGGGGTGAATTGGTTCAGCTCCTTCAGGCTCAAGGCCACCTTGCCGCTGCGTGCCTTGTCGCTCTTCAAGTTATACTTGTGAAAGCGGTCGAACAGCTGATGGTCGGTAAAGATACAGATACGTAAAGTGTCGTCGGCAAAGCCTTCGTGCAGTGTCCGTTCCACGGCGGTAAAGGATATGTTGTCTCCACGGTCCTCAAAGATGGCACGGATGCGGTCGGTCTGTTTCAGGCTGTCGCTGCATATGTAGATGGTGTAGTGACGGGAGAGGTATTCGCGGAAACTCTCCGCCACCATGTCGAAGTTTTTATGGAAGATAGGCTGTACCGTAGTATGGAACGAGACGGTAGCATCCGGCGTTCCGGTGGGCTTGTTGCCGAACTCCATCCGGCGGAAATCGAGGGCGCGCAGGGTGAACTCGCCACCATCAATCAGCTTGCCTTCCAGCGTGATGGCTCCATTCTCCTCCGACTCACGGGCGGCGATGGCCTGTGGGGTGAGCGATTCGTCGTGCACGGTCTGGATGCGTTCGCGCAACCAGAGAAAGTCGCGCATGGCAAGCAAGCTGTCCGACGGAAGGAAATCGAGGAACGACACCATGCCGCCGCTTCCTTTTTTTTCCAGGCTATGGCTCAAGTCGGGAACTATCACGATGCTTTCTTTCTTCTCTTTCGAGAGCTGTGTTTCCACCTCGAAGGTACGGACGCTTTCCACCTCATCGCCGAAAAAGTCTATACGGAAGGGATATTCGGAAGAGAAGGAAAAGACGTCGATAATACTGCCACGAACGGCATACTGCCCCGGCTCGTAGACGTAGTCCACATATTCAAAACCGTAGCTGCGCAATACGTCCGTCACGAAGTTCATATCCACCCTCTCGCCTGCATGCAGTTTCAGTGTATTCTCTCCCAGTTCCTTACGAGAGACAACCTTTTCGGCCAGCGCATCCGGATAGGTCACCACGCAAAGCCCCTCTTCTCCTTTTTGCAGGCGACTCAGCACTTCTGTACGGAGTATTTCGTTTGCCGCATCCTTCTGCCCGTACTTGATGGCGCGGCGAAATGAAGAAGGAAAAAACAATACCTGCTCTGTCCCCAATATCTGCGTCAAATCATGATAGAAATAACCGGCTTCCTCCATATCGCCCAGAATGAAAACGAGCGGACAAGTAGCCCGCTGAACCAATACAGACGAAAACAAAGAAGCGGCAGAGGCATATAAACCTCCGCAATACAGGTGACGGACAGAGTTATCTTTCAGAAGCCTGCACACCCCCTCTACATTGGGATGGGAAGCATAAGATTGTTGCAGTTCAGTTATATTCATTGCTTTGCGCTTTTTCCCCCGGTATTGCCTCTCATAAGGTATCCTACCGAAATAAATTCGGTGCAAAAATACACAAATAATCTTTAGCTTTGACCTGTCGGCAACTATGTTCTCTGAAATAATCTTTCTGCTGTCAGCCTGCACATCCTTCACCTTTTTTCTGTATCGCCCTATTTATCGGGGAAGGCAATGAAACTTCTTTTCCTCCAATTATGAATAACACAGCCTACACAATCCCTATTCAGGAGTTATGTTACACAAAGTTTATCCCCAGCCTGCGGACATGTATCCCAGGGGTTGGTCTGTCTATCCCAAAGCTTGGGATAGACAGACCAAGACTGAAGAGCACTTTTTCTCCCTATATCTACCCACTTTATCCTTTATACTTCGAAAGTTTTTCTTTAATAGTTTGAATGTTTTCTGTTAATGATTGAAACGGGAATAGCTAAAGATTGAGGCTAAAGTTCAAAGTCAAGCATACGGTTCTTTGATTTAACCTGCATTCCTCATAGTCAGGAGTTAGAAGGAGCTACATAAATGAAAGAGTCGTGGCGCCAGAACTTTGCAAAATCAAGATTTGTGTGAAAATGCTGCCAGATAAAAAAGAAATGTATTACATTTGTTCCCAGTTATAACCCCCATTACCTATAAGTATGCAAACATCAGACAGCATTGTCATCATCCCCACCTACAATGAACGGGAGAATATAGAAAATATCATCCGTGCCGTTTTTGCTCTGAAACATGGTTTTCACATCCTTGTCATTGAAGACGGTTCGCCCGACGGAACGGCTGCCATTGTAAAGACCTTGCAGCAGGAGTTTCCTGAACGCCTCTTCATGGTGGAGCGCAAAGGAAAGCTGGGATTGGGAACAGCCTATATAGCCGGCTTTAAGTGGGCATTGCAACGAGGTTATGAGTATATCTTCGAAATGGATGCCGACTTCAGCCACAATCCCCAAGACCTGCCGCGACTCTACCGCGCCTGCTCCGAAGAGGGTGCCGATGTAGCCATCGGTTCACGTTATGTGAGTGGTGTGAACGTAGTGAACTGGCCCATGGGACGTGTACTGATGTCTTATTTTGCCTCCAAGTATGTGCGCTTCATCACCGGGCTGCCCATCCACGACACTACAGCCGGATTTGTATGTTACCGCCGCCGGGTATTGGAGACCATCAATCTGGACGGTATCCGCTTCAAAGGATACGCCTTCCAGATAGAAATGAAATTCACCGCCTACAAATGTGGCTTCAAGGTAAAGGAAGTGCCTGTCATCTTCATCAATCGCGAACTGGGCACCTCCAAAATGAACAGTAGTATTTTTGGTGAAGCCGTATTCGGAGTGATTCGGTTGAAATGGAACAGTTGGTTCCATAAATATCCTACCGTAGATAAGGAGATGAAGTGATGGGTGATAGAGTGATAGGGGTTTACTACAAATATTAGGAAGATATGAAAAGAACATTGATACATAACGCTACGATTGTCAACGAAGGACAATCCGTGAAAGGTTCCGTAGTGATAGAAGACGGGCGCATTGCAGAGGTACTGACCAACTGGAAACCGCTCTCCGCCCCTTGTGACGAGACCATAGATGCCACCGGATGCTATCTGTTGCCTGGCATCATCGACGACCATGTACATTTTCGCGATCCCGGGCTGACCCACAAAGCGGACATCCTCACCGAAAGCCGTGCGGCTGCCGCAGGTGGTGTGACCTCCATCATGGATATGCCCAATACAAATCCGGTGACCACTACGCTGGATGCCTTGAACGCCAAACTTGATTTGCTGAACGAGAAGTGTATCGTAAACCATTCCTGCTACTTCGGCGCAACAAACGACAATTACAGCGAATTCGGCAAGCTGGACAAGCACCGCGTCTGCGGTATCAAGCTATTCATGGGCTCCAGTACCGGAAACATGCTGGTAGACAAGATGAACAGCCTGCTGAACATCTTCAACGGTACAGACATGCTGATTGCCGCCCACTGCGAAGACCAGGAAACCATCAAGAACAATATTGCCAAGTATAAGGAAATGTTTGCCGGAGAGAATGATATTCCCATAGGCAAGCATCCCTACATCCGCTCCTCGGCAGCATGCTGTGCATCTTCTGAGCTGGCAGTACGGCTGGCAAGGATTGCCGGTGCACGGCTGCATATTCTGCATGTGTCCACAGCCAAGGAACTGCAACTGTTCAATGACTATTCACTTTCCGAGAAGCATATCACCGCCGAAGCATGCGTTGCCCATCTCCTCTTCACGCTCAGTGACTATCGCACGTTGGGCACACGTATCAAGTGCAATCCTGCCATTAAGAAGCAAGCCGACCGCGATGCCCTGCGTGCAGCCGTCAACTCCGGCCTGATAGACGTTATAGCCACCGACCATGCGCCCCATCTGCTCTCCGAAAAAGAAGGAGGTGCCTTGAAGGCCATGTCCGGCATGCCGATGATACAGTTTTCGCTTGTCAGCATGCTGCAACTGGTAGATGAGGGAATATTCACACTCGAGACCATCGTTGAAAAAATGTGCCATGCTCCCGCACAAATTTACCGCATCAACGAGCGCGGCTATATCCGTGAAGGTTACCGGGCAGACCTTGTGCTGGTACGCCCCGATACCCCGTGGGAAGTGACAGCCGACAAAGTTTTGAGCAAATGCGGCTGGAGCCCATTGGAAGGACATACCTTCAACTGGAAAGTGGAAAGGACTTTTGCCAACGGACATCCCGTTTATAGCGACGGCATGGTGGACGATGCTTATCGTGGCGAGGAACTGAGATTTGGAGAGTGAAGGCTAGGGATTAAGGATTAGGGATGAAATGGGATGAAAAGGACAATATTGGCACTGGGGCATGAATTGCTTTCGTATCGGATTCATGAAGTAACCCCTTACATCAACTGGATTTATTTCTTCCATGCCTGGGGCTTCCAGCCTCGCTTTGCAGCTATCGCAAACATCCATGGCTGCGATTCTTGCCGTGCACTTTGGCTGACGACCTTTCCCGAAGAGGAACGCACCAAGGCTTCCGAAGCCATGCAGCTCTTCAAGGAGGCCAATAGAATGCTCGACCGACTGGACGAAACAATCTCCATCCATTGCATCTTCAGGCTTTGCCAGGCAAATGCAGACGGAGATAACCTCTTGATAGAAGGAACAACCTTCCCACTGCTCCGCCAGCAGACACCCCAACCCGATGGCGGTCCATTTCTCTGTCTGAGCGATTTTGTACGTCCCCTCTCTTCAGGCACGCCCGACATCGTAGGACTTTTCGCCTCCACCATCAGTGAAGAGGCCGAAGAGACTTATAAAAGCGACCCTTACAAACATCTCCTTGTACAGACTCTGAACGACCGCCTTGCCGAAGCCGCCACAGAAAAGATGCACGAATATGTCCGCAAGGAGGCTTGGGGGTATGCCCCCGACGAATCCTTGTCCATTCCGGATCTGCTGGTCGAGAAATACCAAGGCATCCGCCCCGCTGTGGGATACCCCTCCCTACCCGACCAATCCGTGAATTTCCTGCTGGACGAACTGCTCGGCATGAAGCAGATAGGCATCACGCTGACTGAACATGGAGCCATGCACCCTCACTCCTCCGTCTGCGGCATGATGCTGGCACATCCCGCATCCCGATACTTTTCAGTGGGCAAGATTGGAGAAGACCAGCTGGACGACTACGCCCGCCGCCGGGGAATGCCAATAGGGGATATGCGGAAGTTTTTAGCCACTACAATATGAATAATGTGCTAATGTGCCTATATGCTAATGTGCCAATTGGCTGCGCTATATGTATATTGTGCTACCATGCCGCAGGTCATTGGCACATTAGCATATAGGCACATTAGCATATAGGCACATTAACACATTAAAATAATCCTTTTTGAACTGTGATTTATCGCCACACAATGCGACTAACAGTGCAAAAGCAATTCGAAAGAAGCTAAAAGATGGAAAATGCAGAACAAGAGTTTGTATCCGTGGTACGGGAGTATGAGCGCGTGATATATAAGGTGTGCTATCTGTACACCACGCCCAATGCTACCCTCAACGACCTGTATCAGGAAGTGGTGCTCAACTTATGGAAAGCATTTCCCAAGTTCCGGCGGGAGTGTAAGATTTCCACATGGATTTACCGCATCGCACTGAACACGTGCATCAGCTTTATCCGCAAAGAAAAGAACATCCCCGAAATCGTCACCCTCACCCAGGAAGCCGACCGGACTGAAGAAACCGACGAGACACAAGCCATGCTACGGCAGCTCTACCGGATGATAAACCGACTGGGACAATTGGAAAAGTCCATCATACTGCTCTATCTGGAAGAGAAAAGCTACGAAGAAATTGCCGAAATCACCGGGCTGACCTTGACAAACGTTGCCACCAAACTCAGCCGCATCAAGGACAAATTGAAAAAAATGAATAAGGAGGAATAAATATATGGAACTGGATGAACTGAAGAAATCATGGAACGCACTGAATGAACAGTTGCAGAAAGAACCGATTGCTGACGAACAGCAGATTACCGAACTGATTGCCGGCTACAAGGCCAATACCCGCAAAAGTCTGGGACGACTCGTAGTCATACAGCGTTTCTCTATCGGAATGGGAGCGGTAGGTCTGGCAGCCCTTCTGCTTATATGGCTGTTGCTGCCCACCTTCGGCTTCAATGAGCAGCTGCAAGGCAAGATTGTCGCTTTACTGGGATTCATCGCTATAAGCATCCTCATAGGCATGTGGTGGGACTGGAAAACATACCGCTGGAACAAGGACACGCGTATTGATGAAATGGGGGTTGCCGAAGTCAGTCGCCGTATGACCACCTTCCGCCAATGGACCAGATATGAAGTGATGGGCATCTCCATTTGGATTATCCTTTTCAATATCCTCAACTATTGGGTGATGGAATATCATCTGGCACCAGCCAGCGTACAAGCCCTACTGATTACCCTTTTCGTAGTATTTGACGCGCTAATTATCTATATTCTCTACAAAAAAGTGATTTACAAACATCTGGACAATATTAAAAAGAACATTGAAGAATTGAAAGATATATGCACCGAGTAACTCTTGTTTTCATCCTTTTCCTTCTCATCCCCGACCTTTACATTTACTTGGTTTATGTAGTAAGAAAAACCAGAAAGGCAGTCCTTCACTGCCTTTATTGGCTTCCCACCTTGCTATTAGCGGCAGGCTATGTTTACTTCATATTCCTTACGGGCGACAATGCGATGTCAAACCATACGCAGGCCATAGGCAGACTGGCAATTACCATCATGCTGTTTGTCTTTCCAAAAACCATATTCATGCTTTGCTCGCTGGTGGGAGTACTGGCACACTTCATCATCCGTCGTTGTCCCCGCAGCCCGTTCACCGCTATAGGACTGGTTTTGGCTGTCGTCAGCTTCTTCAATATCCTTTACGGTACCCTGGCAGGCATCACCCGTTTCGATACAAAAGAAGTGGAATACCGTTCTGCCAATATTCCGGAAGGTTTCGACGGCTACCGCATCGTGCAAATATCGGACATACACATCGGCAGTTGGCAAGGCAATCCGGAACCCATCAAACAGTTGGTCGATTTAGTCAACGGACAGAAGCCGGACCTGATTGTCTTCACCGGTGACCTCGTGAACCAGCAGAGCCACGAACTGGATGGTTTCCAAGAAATACTCTCCCAACTATATGCACCGGACGGAGTATACTCCATCCTCGGCAATCATGACTATGGCTCATACTATCACTGGCAAAGCCCGAAAGCAGAAATCGCCAATCTGGACTATTTAATCCGGCAGCAGAAAGCAATGGGATGGAAACTGCTGAACAATGAGCATGACATCCTTCATCACAAAGGTGACAGCATAGCCCTCATCGGTGTGGAAAACGACGGGGAGCCTCCTTTCTCCCAATTTGCAGACTTGCCGCAAGCCATGCAGGGTACGGAAGGGATGTTCCAAATATTGCTCAGCCATAACCCTACCCACTGGAGGCGCGAGGTACTGCCCCGATCGGATATTTCACTGATGCTTGCAGGACACACCCACGCCATGCAAGGCATCCTGTTCGGACATTCCCTTGCCGAACTTATCTATCCGGAATGGAGAGGAATGTACTACGAAGGCAAGAGGGCTTTGTACGTAAATATTGGCATCGGCTATGTAGGACTACCGTTCCGGTTCGGGGCATGGCCGGAAATTACAGTACTAAAATTAGTAAGAGAGAAAGAGTGACGAAATAAGAAAAAGGTATATCTTTGTAGCAATAAAAAATCCGACACCTATGAAGATACTTTATATTATTTATCAGGTTTGCTTTGCGTTGCCCATTTTATTGGTACTGACTATCCTTACAGCATTGGTCACCATCATCGGTTCGCTGATAGGAGGAGCGCATATCTGGGGTTACTATCCCGGTAAAATCTGGTCACAGCTCATCTGCTATATACTGCTTATTCCGGTGGAGGTACATGGAAGGGAGAAAATACACAAACGTACTTCCTACGTGTTTGTGCCCAATCACCAAGGTGCCTTCGACATATTCCTGATATACGGATTCCTGGGACGGAACTTCAAATGGATGATGAAGAAGAGCCTGCGCAAAATCCCGTTTGTCGGCAAGGCATGCGAGAGCGCAGGACATATCTTCGTCGACCGTTCCAGCCCCAAGAAGGTGCTTGCCACCATGCGGCAGGCAGAATCATCTTTGAAAGACGGCGTGTCACTGGTAGTATTTCCCGAAGGGGCACGTACCTTCACGGGACACATGGGGTACTTCAAGAGAGGTGCTTTCCAGTTGGCAGATGAACTGCAACTGGAAGTGGTGCCCGTCACTATAGACGGCTCGTTCGAGATTCTTCCACGCACCGGAAAGTGGATACACCGTCACCGGATGATACTGACCATCCATGAACCTATTCCTCCCAAAGGGAAAGGGGCAGAAAACATCAAGGCAAGCATGAACGAGGCTTATGCGGCGGTGGAGAGTGCATTGCCGGAAAAGTATAAAGGGATGGTGAAGAACGAAGACCAGGACAGATAAAGACATAATGACAAACGGGAATGCCTGAATATCTTGATAGGATATTCAGGCATTCCCGTTTGTCATTATCAACTCATTCCTGTTTATTTCTGTCCTCCTACAGAAGCATTTTGCTTCATGCGTTTCTGCTCTTCAATCAGCTGCATGTTCTCCTTCGCCTTTGTAAGGAAATCCTTCACCAAAGTATTCTCTTTAAAAGACAAGGGAGCAGTCCTCATGATGTCCTCAATCTGCGGAGTCATCACCGGATAGGGCAGTGTGCTGCACATCATCATGAATACACTGGGGCCCAGCACATTCTCAAAGTTATCTACAATGAACTGCCGGACGTAGTCGTTCATCTCCTTCACAAGTACTTCGCCTTCCTTTGCCAACTGCCCATGCACGTCATCCAGATTGGCACCGTCCAGCACCATACGCGCCTCTTTCCGTTCCAGCTCCTCTATCTTCACTTCCAGGGAATTGCGCTTGTCTATGAACTCGTACAGTTTGTCATTCAAAGGAGTCCCTTTGGCAATCAACTGAGTATTGGAGATGGAAACCACGATTTTGCCGTCTTCCAGCACCAAAGGCATAATGCCCTCGTGGTCCATATAAAGAGTCACCATCATCACGGAATCGGCCCGGCCTTTCATCTTGAAATGCCCATGGATAACCTCTGCCGAGTCGACGTTCACCCATTGCCCGTCCCGAAGCGTCTTGAGGAACAACATCTTTCCGTCAAGGCTGGTTACCGAGGAACTGCCCTCTATCTTATACTTGCGGTTGCAAGAAGTAAAGAGCACAAGCAGGAGCAAAAAGGGTAAAATGCGGTTCACACTCATTCTAATCATGCAAGAAACGATTTTTGAATTACACCCAGCAAAGGTATTAATATTCCTTATAAACCGAATAGAAAGAAAGGATTTTTCATTCGGTTTACGTATTTTTGCACAATTATAAATCATAAAAATAGAGAAAATATACATGTCAACCTATGCACCTTTTGCCAAACCGCTCTATGTAATGCTGAAACCGGTAGGTGCGGTATGCAATCTGGCATGCGATTATTGCTATTATCTGGAGAAATCTAAACTATATAGAGACAACCCCAAGCATGTGATGAGCGAGGAACTGCTGGAAAAGTTCATCGAGGAGTACATCAACTCGCAGACCATGCCCCAGGTTCTGTTCACCTGGCATGGCGGAGAGACGCTGATGCGTCCGCTCTCTTTCTACAAACGTGCCATGGAGCTGCAAAGGAAATATGCCAACGGACGCACCATAGACAACTGCATACAGACCAACGGCACGTTGCTGACCGATGAATGGTGCCGGTTCTTCAAGGAGAACAACTGGCTGGTGGGTGTCTCCATAGACGGGCCCCAGGAGTTCCATGACGAATACCGGAAGAACAAGCAGGGCAAGCCCTCTTTTGTCAAGGTGATGCAAGGCATCAACCTGCTGAAAAAGCACGGTGTGGAATGGAACGGAATGGCAGTGGTCAATGACTACAACGCCGACTATCCGCTGGACTTCTATAATTTCTTCAAGGAGATAGGATGCCATTACATCCAGTTTGCCCCCATCGTGGAGCGCATTGCCCCTCATGGGGACGGACGCCATCTTGCCTCCCTGGCAGACAAGGAAAAGAGCACGCAACTGGCAGACTTTTCCGTCACACCGGAACAATGGGGAGACTTCCTATGCGCCTTGTTCGACGAATGGGTAAAGCAGGACGTGGGTACTTACTACATACAGTTATTCGACTCTACCCTTGCCAACTGGATAGGCGAACAGCCGGGTGTATGTTCCATGGCAAAGACGTGCGGCCATGCAGGTGTCATGGAGTTCAACGGAGACGTATATACCTGCGACCATTTTGTTTTCCCCGAATATAAACTGGGCAACATCCATCAGAATACACTGGTGGAGATGATGTACGGCGAACGGCAACAAGCCTTCGGACTGATGAAGCAACAATCGCTCCCCACCCAATGCAGGGAGTGTGAATGGCTGTTTGCCTGCAACGGCGAATGCCCAAAGAACCGTTTTGCATGTACAGCCGACGGGGAGCCGGGACTGAATTACCTTTGTGCAGGATATCATAAGTTCTTCAGTCACGTAGCCCCATACATGGACTTTATGAAGAACGAACTGATGAACCAGCGTCCGCCTGCAAACATTATGGAAGCAATAAGAAACAATGCCATCAAGCCATAAGCCCACAAGCGATGACAATGAAATTCAAAGACATTACTTAATAATTGATTATATGAAGATTACATTTAAGAAAGGTTTGCTTGCGGCCATTGCCGCACTGACAGTCTGCTCTGCGCGTGCAGACGAAGGAATGTGGTTACTGCAACTGATGAAACAGCAGAACTCCATCGATATGATGAAGAAACAAGGACTGAAGCTGGAGGCTGACGACCTTTACAATCCCAACGGCGTGTCACTGAAAGATGCTGTAGGTATCTTTGGCGGTGGCTGTACCGGCGAAATCATCTCTCCGGAAGGACTGATTCTGACCAATCACCATTGCGGATACGGTGCCATACAGCAGCACAGCAGCGTGGAACACGATTATCTGACAGATGGTTTCTGGGCCATGAACCGCAGTGAAGAACTGCCCACCCCGGGATTGAAATTCCGTTTCGTGCACCGCATTGTAGACATCACCGACCTTGTCAACGCTAAAATAAAGGCAGGCGAAGTGACGGAAATCGATGCACTGACTTCCCCGTTCCTCAACAAACTGGCAAAAGAGGAACTGGAGAAGAGCGATTTGAAGGGTAAACCGGGCATTGAAGTGCGCGCACTCCCCTTCTATGCAGGAAACAAATTCTATATGTTCTATTATAAGGTATACAGCGACGTGCGTATGGTTGCCGCTCCTCCCTCCTCGGTAGGTAAGTTTGGCGGTGAGACCGACAACTGGATGTGGCCGCGCCACACGGGCGACTTCTCCATGTTCCGTATCTATGCCGATGCCAACGGAGAGCCGGCTGAATACAGTGAAAGCAATGTACCCCTGAAAACGCCGAAGTTCCTGCCCATCTCCATCAAAGGTCTGAACGAAGGTGACTACGCCATGATTATGGGCTTCCCCGGCAGCACAGAACGTTACCTCACCCAGAGCGAAGTGAAGCAACGCATGAACGCCGTGAATCAGGCAATGATTGATATGCGCGGCGTACGCCTCGAAGTGCTGCGCAAGTATATGGATGCCAGTGACAAGACCCGCATCCAGTATGCCAGCAAGTTTGCCGGAAGCAGTAACTACTGGAAGAACTCCATTGGTATGAACAAGGCAATCATCGACAATGACGTGTTGGGCGCCAAAGCCGAAATCGAGAAAAAGTATGCCGCCTTTGCCCAAGGAAAACCCGAATACGAGGGTGTGGTAGAGAAAATTGATGCCATCATCGAGAAAAGCACCCCCACGCTGCGCCAGCTCTACTATACCAACGAAGCATTGCGCGGTGCTATCGAATTCGGCAGTACCTACCTTATTATGGATAACATAAAGAAAGCGCTCGAAGAGAAGAACGACTCATTGCTGCAAGCTTCGAAGAAGCAGTTGGAAAATGCATACGATGGTATCCACAATAAAGACTACGACCACGAAGTGGACCGCGCCGTAGCCAAAGCCATCCTGCCCGCCCTTGCCAAGGCACTGAACGCCGACGAGCTGCCCTCCTTCTACCAAACCATCAACGGAGAGTTCAAGGGCGACTACAACGCATACGTAGACAACATTTACGACAACTCCATCCTCTCCAACCGCAAGAACCTGGATAAATTCCTGGCAAAGCCCACCGTGAAAGCCATCGAGAAAGACCCTGCTACGGCTTACTCGCGCTCCAAGAACGAAAAGCTGCAGGAACTCGGAAAGCAATACATGGAACTGGAAAGCGGAATGGAACTGCTCCACAAGGCCTACATCCGTGGCTTGGGTGAAATGAAACAGCCCGTCCCCTCCTATCCGGATGCCAACTTCACCATGCGTCTGACCTATGGTAATGTAAAATCATACAGCCCACGCGATGCCGTACACTACGACTACTATACCACTACCGACGGTATCCTTGAAAAAGAGAATCCCGAAGACCGTGAATTCGTGGTACCCGCCAAGCTGAAAGAACTGATTCAAAAGAAAGACTTCGGACGCTACGCCATGGCAGACGGCACCATGCCGGTTTGCTTCCTCACGACGAACGACATCACCGGCGGCAACTCGGGCAGCCCCGTCATCAATGGCGAAGGACAGCTCATCGGTACTGCTTTCGACGGCAACTGGGAATCTCTGAGCGGTGACATCAACTTCAACAATGACCTGCAGCGTTGCATTGCACTGGATATACGCTACGTGCTCTTCATCCTCGACAAACTGGGCAATTGCAGTCATCTGATAAAAGAAATGAACATTATAGAATAAATTAAAGCCTCTGAGAGATTACCTCCCATACTGAATGGCATTCAGTCGTATACTTAACCCTATTCAGTCGTATACTGAATAGCCCCCCTCTCAGATGCTCTTCTAACGCACATCACCATGAAAAGGATCCTATTATCATTATTCATTACATCTTCTGTCCTTGCCGCACACGCCGACGAAGGTATGTGGATGCTCACCGACCTGCAAAAGCAGAACGAAGTAGCCATGACGGAACTCGGACTGCTCATCCCCGCCAACCAAATCTACAATCCCGACGGCATTGCCCTAAAGGATGCCGTGGTGCATTTCGGCGGTGGCTGTACCGGCGAAGTCATCTCTGCCGAAGGCCTGGTACTGACCAACCACCACTGCGGCTATGGCGCCATACAACAACACAGCTCGGTGGAACACGACTACCTGACCGACGGTTTCTGGGCTATGTCCCGCGAAGAGGAGCTTCCCTGCAAGGGACTCACCGTCACCTACATCGACCGGATACTGGACGTGACAGACTACGTAAACGAACAACTGAAAACCGACGACGACCCGAACGGCACCAATTATCTGTCTCCCAAATACCTAAAAACAGTAGCCGACCGCTTCGCCAAGTCCGAAGGCATCGCCCTGACACCCGGCCGCAAACTGGAACTGAAAGCTTTCTACGGTGGAAACAGATACTATCTATTCGTAAAAACCACCTATAGCGACATCCGCATGGTAGGTGCTCCCCCCTCCTCCATCGGCAAGTTCGGTGCAGACACCGACAACTGGATGTGGCCCCGCCACACGGGAGATTTCTCCATCTTCCGCATCTATGCCGACAAAGACGGGAAACCCGCCGCTTACAGCAAAGACAACGTCCCCCTGAAAGTGAAGAAACACCTCACCATCAGCCTCGACGGCTATCGCGAGGGCGACTTTACCTTCGTCATGGGCTTCCCCGGACGCAACTGGCGCTACATGATTTCCGACGAAGTAGAGGAACGCATGCAAACCACCAACTTCATGCGCCACCACGTGCGTGACGTACGCCAGAAAGCTCTGATGAAGCAGATGCTGCAAGACGATGCCGTACGCATCCACTATGCCAGCAAGTATGCATCTTCTGCCAACTACTGGAAAAATGCCATCGGTATGAACGAGGGTCTCGTCCGTCTGAAAGTATTGGACACCAAACGTGCACAACAAGAGGCACTCCTGGCACGCGGACGCTCGCTGAACGACAATAGCTATCAGCAGGCATTCGACCAGATACGCGCCATCGTAAAGCAACGCCGTCCAGCCCTCTACCACCAGCAAGCCATTCAGGAAGCACTGGTGACGGGACTCGATTTCATGCGTATCCCCAGCACCGCAGGACTGGTATCTGCCTTGAAGAACAAGGACAAGGAACAGATTGCAACAGCTAAAGACAGTCTTCAGAAGGCAGCCGACCGCTACTTCGCCTCTGTCCCCTTCCCCGAAGTGGAACGTATTGTTGGCAAGGAAATGCTGAAAATCTACATGAAGTATATCCCTGCCGAACAACGCATCGGTATTTTCCAAATCATAGACAAGCGTTTCAAGGGCAACAGCGACGCTTTCATCGACGCCTGCTTTGAACATTCCATCTTCGGCAACAAGGAGAACTTTGCCAAGTTCATCCGCAAGCCCAGCCTCTACAAGATTAATACAGACTGGATGGTCTTGCTGAAATATTCCATCACGGACGGCCTGCTTCAGACCTCCATTGCCATGATGGATGCCAATAAAAACTACAATGCCGCCCACAAGGTATGGGTAAAGGGCATGATGGACATGAAACTTGCCAATGGTCAGCCCATCTATCCGGATGCCAACTCCACCTTGCGCCTGACCTACGGTCAAGTGCTCCCCTACGCTCCGGCAGACGGTGTGAAATATGATTACTACACCACTCTGAAAGGAGCTATGGAAAAGGAAGATCCCGACAATTGGGAGTTTGTAGTCCCCGCCAAACTGAAACAGCTGTATCAGGCAAAGGATTTCGGACGTTATGCCATGCCGAACGGCGAAATGCCCATCTGCTTCATTGTCAACACAGACAATACCGGTGGAAACTCCGGCAGCCCAGTGTTCAATGCCAAAGGAGAACTGATAGGTACCGGCTTTGACCGCAATTACGAAGGTTTGACTGGCGACATTGCCTTCCGTCCGTCCTCCCAACGAGCAGCATGTGTAGACATCCGCTACACCTTGTTCATCATCGACAAATACGCGGGAGCTTCGCATCTCATTGAAGAGATGACGATTAAATAATGATTTAGCGAACAAATCCTCCTCCTATTTTGTTATCATTACAAATAAATAAAAACAGAAAGGAAAAAATTATGGAAAAGTTTGAAGAATTGATACAATCAGAAAAGCCCGTTTTAGTTGATTTCTTTGCAACCTGGTGTGGCCCGTGCAAGGCGATGCATCCGGTACTGGAAGAACTCAAAAACGAAATAGGAGATGCTGCCCGTATCGCCAAAATAGATGTAGACCAGCACGAAGAACTTGCTGCCCGCTACCGTATACAAGCAGTACCGACATTTATCGTATTTAAGAAAGGCGAAGCCGTATGGCGCCACTCGGGTGTCATCAGCGGTAAGGATTTGAAAGCCGTTATAGAACAAAACTCTTAACAAGAAGAAATGAAGAAGATTATAGCAATGGTTGCCCTCGTGTTTTCTTGCATGCTGGCCTATGCTCAAACAAACGGAGAAGTTATCGTCATGAACAAAGCCATGTTCATCAAGGATGTGTTCGACTATGAGAAATCCCAGGACTGGAAATACAAGGGAAACAAGCCTGCCATCATAGACTTATATGCCGACTGGTGCGGACCTTGCCGCATGGTGGCTCCCATTATGAAGGAACTGGCCAAAGAGTATGCCGATAAAATCGTTGTCTACAAAGTCAATGTGGATAAGGAAAAGGAACTGGCAGCGTTGTTCAATGCAACAAGCATCCCTCTTTTTGTATTCATCCCTATGAATGGAGAGCCTCAGCTCTTCCGCGGAGCAGCCGATAAGGCTACCTACAAAAAGGCGATTGATGACTTTTTACTGAAAACAGAATAGTTCATAATAGAAAGAAAAACTCCTGACTACCTTTACAAAAAGGCAAGTCAGGAGTTTTTGTATCCTATTCACTCAAAACACGATAGGCATCTCTTTCCATTCTCCTCCGTGTAGTTCCATCACCGATTCATATCCAGCTTTCCTCAAGGCACGCAAAGCTTCGGGACGTCCGTTGTTTATCCGTTCCGGATAGTGTGAATCACTGTTCACCTGCACACGTACACCCAAATCATGCAGGTAGGAGAAATACCGCTCATTGGGATAGAAAGTGCCCAAGTCATGATAGGCTTTGGTATTGACCTCTACCTGATAGCCACGACGGGCAATATCTGCGAAATACGCCCTAACCAGCTCATCATACCAAGGCTCGTCCAGCAATCCCGGGCGATAGCATGCCGCATTGTAGTGCATCTTATCGGCATGGCCCACAATATCGAAACCACCCAGCTCGAGCATCCTCGTCAACCTACCATAATAGAGACGGACCACATGCTCCAAATCACTGCAGAAATGTCCGTCTACAATGGTCTTAAAGGTATCCGCAGATACATCTACATCCACCACTTCCCCTTTGTCATTGTAGAGAAGATGTACAGAACCGATACGATAGTCCAACGGCAACTCCCTGAAACGGGCGATGGACGGATTACTCGCTTCATTCAGATAATCAATCTCCAGACCGATATACAGTTCGATACGTCCGGCATACTTCTCCTTCAGACGATGGAATTCAGACAGATAGTCGTCCATGATATCCCACTCCATAGTCCATGCCGTAGAAAAAGGCAATGGAGCATGCGATGAAAAGCCATAAGATGTAAAACCTTCACTCAATGCAAAACGCACAAAGTCCTCCATGCCGGCACGCCCGTCACAATAAAGGCTATGGCTATGATAATTCGTCAGATTTCCCACTTTCTCAGTTCTAATTTTTAATTCTTAATTTTCAATTTCGAACTTCAGTTCGATTCTATCTCACTCAGCTCCAGCCAGCGCAATGTTTTTTCGTCAATCAAGTCCGACAATTCCGGCAAACGTTTCGACTTCTCCGTCAGTTCGTCCACAGACAAAGTACCGCTGCACAAAGCCTCTTCAATTGCGTTCTTTTCGGTTTCCAGGTCGGCTATCTCCTGCTCCAATTGTTCAAACTCGCGTTTTTCCTTAAAAGACATGCGCCGCTTCTCATTCAGACGCACCTTCGCCGTCTTGTCCTCCTGAGTCTTGGCGGCTTCTTTCTCTTTCTCCTTTTCCTGATGGACTTTCGCATCTTTCCAGTCGCGATATTGTGTATAGTTGCCGGGAAAGTCGCGGATGTCCCCTTGTCCGTTGAACACTAATAGATGGTCTACCACCTTGTCCATGAAATAACGGTCGTGGCTCACCACAATCACGCATCCTTTGAAATTCTGCAAATACTCTTCCAGCACATTCAGCGTCACAATATCGAGATCATTGGTCGGCTCATCCAACACCAGGAAGTTGGGATTGCGCATCAGGACCGTACACAGGTAGAGGCGGCGGCGTTCTCCCCCACTCAGCTTGTAGACATAGCTGTGCTGTGTCTCGGGAGTAAACAGGAAATGTTGCAGGAATTGCGATGCCGTCAGCTTCTTGCCGTTGCCCAGTTCTATAACTTCGGCAATGTCCTGCACTACATCAATCACTTTCATCTGCTCGTCAAACTGCAAGCCGTCCTGCGAGTAGTAACCGAAGCGGACCGTCTCGCCAATGTCCAGCGTACCGCTGTCTGCCTGCTCCAACCCCATCAGTATCTTGATGAAGGTCGACTTGCCCGTACCGTTATTCCCTACGATACCCATCTTTTCGTAACGGGAGAAGATGTAGGAGAAATCATCCAGAATCTTCAAGTCACCAAAGGATTTGTACAGATGGTCTGCCTCGAATATCTTACTGCCTATATAAGAAGCCTTAACGTCCAGCTTTACATTGTCGTTGTTGAAACGCTGCTTAGCCACCTTCTCCAACTCGTAAAAGGCATCCTCCCGATAGCGTGCCTTGTGCCCGCGGGCTTGCGGCATGCGGCGCATCCATTCCAGCTCTGTGCGGTAGAGGTTATTGGCACGTTCTATCTCCACAGTCTTGGCCTCGATACGCTCTTGGCGCTTCTCCAGATAATAACTGTAATTGCCTTTATACTGATAAATCTGCCGGTTGTCTATCTCTACGATTTCGGAGCATACCCGGTCGAGGAAATAACGGTCGTGCGTCACCATCAGCAAGCTGAGGTTGTTCCGGCGGAGATATTCCTCCAGCCACTCCGTCATATCGAGGTCGAGGTGGTTGGTAGGCTCGTCCAGTATCAGCAAATCGGGTTCAGTGATAAGGGTATTGGCAAGTGCCACACGCTTCAACTGCCCGCCGGACAGATGTTTTACGTGCTGACTGAAATCACGTATTTTAAGTTGAGACAGAATCTGTTTCGCCTTCTGCTCGTACTCCCAAGCTTTTTCATGGTCCATACGCACCAGAATTTCGTCCAAGCCGGGATGCCCCTCCGTTTCCATGCAACGTTCATATTCCTTGATTAACTCGACAGTACTGTTGCCATGATGGAAGCACGCTTCGAGCACGGTCAGCTCTTCGGGATATTGCGGGTCTTGTTCCAGATAACCCACACGCAAATCACGACGGAAGGAAATGGTGCCATTGTCATACCCTTCCTTGCCGGAAAGGATATTGAGCAATGTCGTCTTGCCACTGCCGTTCTTGGCTATCAACCCGACACGCTGTCCCTCGGACAAGCCCAAAGAAATATTTTCGAATAGTACCAAGTCACCGAACGACTTGGTCAAGTTTTCCACCTGAAGAATTGAATTTACTGCTGCCAATGCTTTAATAGTTGAAAAATGAAAATTGAAAATTGAAAGTTGAAAATCACAGTACCGAGATGACCGGACCTTAGAACAAGGAGCTGTATATCTCCAGCAGATTCACTTTACCTCCTGCCTTTACTTTGCTCCAAACCAGCTTCATGGGGTCTATCCATTCACCGGTAGACGTGTTCAGCAATATGGGCGCTTCCCGGTTTCCGTCCACCAAGGTACGCCATTCCATACCGTCCACTTCATTGGCGAAAATAACACAAAGCACAATGCCAAAAGCCAGCCACGCATCTTTCTTTTTAGGGCTGATGTTGCTTTCTTCCATCATCTGCTGCATCTTGGCAATGTCTTCCTCGGCTCCCTGGAAATCCTTCTTCAACAATTCCTTTATAGTAGTATCCACCCACTCGTATGCTTCATTAATCTGGTAGATTTCCGAAAGGCGCACCGGAATTATCTCCGCTGGATACTTCACTCCATCCTTCCGCGTTTCCAGCGAAGCGATAATCTTCTCCGCTTCTGCAACTGGCTCTCCTTTCTTCACCGTAAACGAACATTCAAAGGCAACTTCATCCGCGCCCGTTATCCATAAATGGGAAGTATAGTACGCACCTTCTTCCTCGAACATTTCCTTACTATATGCACATTCCATCCGGCCTATCCTAACCGGAATGGCAGAGGAGTTTTCCCGTAACTCTTGCTTCACGGAGTCCTTGCCATATGTAGCATTCCCTTTGAAAGCCGAAATGCGAAAATTACCGGTCCACTCATTGGGGTTATAAAAAAGGAAAGAGCCTTCCCCGTCCTCGAATTCATTCCAGTCTGCCGGATAAGTCATGGAGAACCATGCCCCCGGAGAGATAAATTTCTTGCTTTGTTCCATATATAGACTAATCTTTGCAAAGACAGTTCCTACCATCTCAGCTATTTCTCGCAAAGATAGTACAAACCGAATGCAAAATAAAATGAACTTGTCCATTTTTTATGCTGAGGTGCAGCCTATCTTCGGTTTTAGGGCAAAAGTAACATATTACCGCCGTTGATATGCAAACAAACGAAACAAAAAAACAGCCGATTCTCACGAACCGGCTGTTCCAATCATCATCTATGAATGAAGACCATTAGAGCCTTCAATATCTTAACTATATCTTAAAATCCACATTTTGGGCGTAAAGATAATGAATTTGTATCACAAAATAAAATGCAATGAAAAATTAGTTTTGGGCACTGTCCCACCATACGGGTAAAGTCCATACGTCCTCGGCAGCATTCCAAAGTGCAATTGAAGTATCAGCTCCCGGAACAGTGGCACCGATAGCTTGCAGATTGGCCGTATTGTAGTTGAGTTCATGACTGCATTGCTGCCAACGACGGAACTGTTTACCTTGCGGAATATTCTTTTGGGCAGTAGCATCAACGCCATAGCGTGCAGGAATACCCCAGCCTAAGAAAAGCTCCGGATTAAAATCGTAGCGACGCATATCGTTCCAAATTTCCATGGAAAAATGCAATGCCAAACGCTTTTGAGTAAGAATCTTGCCCAAAGTAATATTCTCTTCAGTGCCGATACCATTGTTCAAATAGTTGTCAATGTCGGTTTGCGTCATAGGAGAGAACGAGGGGCATGCTTCCAAATTGGCATCTTCACGGCACCACACTTTCAACTTATCGTTCATACCGTCGATACTGGCTGCAATACCTTTCTTATAAGCATTAAAAGCCGCTCCTTTATTACCTTGGTTAAAGAGTACTTCAGCACGTATGAAACAAGCTTCGGCATAGGTTCCAATATAGGTGGGAGAAGACACGCGAGTATAGAAAGTTCCCGATTCGCGAGAGGCATCAGTGCCATCGCGACGATAAAGTAAATCAGGACGTCCTTGATAAGCTTTGCACTGACTGGTACACTCTACATAAATAGTGTCCCCCTTACGGGTAGAAGATTCACTGTCAATCCACCAACCTTTGGCTGCCGAGAAGTTCGAGCGCAACGGTCCGCCGGTAAGGCTGGGACTATCATTGCCAATCATATCTACACCCATAGAACGACGCCAACCGTTTTTGAACTTCACCTCTGCGGGTGAATTACTTGATTGCTTCGAATATGCCCAAGGTAAAATCTTATCGGCACGCGGATCTTCTATTCCACTTCCGGCAAAATTTGTCAGATTATCGTAAAGCATCTTGGTAGGCATATAGCCGGCATTCATGCCACATACAGAAAAGAGCGGTGAATAATCAACCGGTTCGTCCCATCCCAATACATCATGCGAATTATTGGCATCAATATGATTGAATACGGTATTGTCGGCATTGCTTTGCTGAGCCTTGTCAAGACAAGCCAAGATTTCTGCGGCATCGTATTTCCCTTCAAGATAACTGCCTTCACCCTTTTTAATAAGCTTGTTAATGTAACGTGCTTTAAGTAAATATGCCAATTTAAGCCACTTGTCTACACTACCACCATTCCAAATATCGCCTACAGCCAACGAAGCTGTCGCAGACCCTTGCTCTTTTTGGAACATCTCGATAGCGGTGTCAAGATCGGCCAAACAGCCCAAATAGATTGTTTTTCCGTCATTATAGGTAGGAGTAACACCGGCTTCAGCCTCACTCGACTTGTAAGGCATTTCTCCATAAAGGTCTGTCATAAGCATAAAACCATAGGCACGAATTACGCGAGCTGCACCCACATAATGCCAAGCCTCGGCTGCCGTAGCCTTGTCAATCAAAAATGGAATATTTACAGCAGCTCCACAGAACCACCATTGGTAGGGAGTGGTAACGGCACCGGTCTGAGGACTCCAATAAGACATATTCCAATAAGTGCCGCCGTCATAATAGCGTGTCCAATCGCCCATAGACATACTGGAACGCCAAGCAGCAAACTGAGTGGCACTGTTGGTATAAAATTCAATATGTGCCAATCGTGAATCATAGGTCGCATTTCCGGCTGTGGGATTTTCGGGATCGACATTTACATCGAGCCAGTCACTACACCCCGAGAACAAAGTCATAAGGGCACCCACACTACATAATATCATAGATTTGAATAATTTCATATTGCTTCTGTTTTTTAAGAGTTAGAAAGTAAGATTCAAGCCAAACGACATGGTAGAAGTGGCAGGTACACCGCAGTAGTCAAATCCTACTGATGATGAGCCACCTACACCCGCACCAGCGGCAGCCACTTCAGGATCACCGTCGTAATTGGTGATGAGCAATAGATTGGTAGCAGCTACCGATACCGAAGCACGCTTTACAAATCCAATCTTGGAAAGCCACGTTTTAGGAAACTCATAGCTCAATGAAACAGAACGCAAACGCAAAGAGTTGACATCGGTAATATAGTTGGCTGACTCCTTAGAATAATAGTTCTGATAGTAATCCTTAATGATGTTGTAACCACTCATTTGTACTCCATTAAAAGTATAGGTTTTATCGGCCTCCCAAGTATTGGTCACTGGGTCACCATTGGCATTGACACCCGTTACAGTGAGAGAACGATTGCGTACATCGGCAGAGAACTGGCTCACACCGCTGTTATCCATAGCATATTGAGTACCGTTGACCACATCGCCACCTACACGGAATTCCCATAGCATATTGAAAGTAAAATTCTTCCAAGTAAGGGTGTTGTTCAATCCACCGGTAAACGATGACTCACGATTACCTACTGCTACAAGGGTTTTGTCATAAGTAGGCATACCGTTTTTGTCGAGTATCACCTCACCGGCGTCATTACGTTTCCATTTGGTACCGGCAATACCCATAAAATCTCCACCGCTGAACGAGGCTGCCTGCATACCGGCATATTGCACATCGGTAACATACATCACGCCCATACCTTCGGGAAGCCCGTCCAAAGTACCACGATTACCTGCCATGTTCAAGCCAATGTCCCATGTCCAGTCCTTAGTCTGTATGGGAGTTCCCGAAATAGAGAGTTCCATACCTTTGTTATACACATTGCCCGCATTGATACTCCAAAAGATGTAACCGGTAGATTGCGGACCGCGAGGAGCAAGAATCTGATTATATGAATCGTTGGTATAGTAAGCATAGTCTATGTGCAGGCGGTTTTTGAAGAAACTCAATTCCACGCCTATTTCGGTAGACTTGGTCATTTCCGGTTTCAGTTTGTCATTACCGCGTGTCCAAGTATTTCCCACACCTACCGTACCGTCAAGATAGGTACCCGTAGGCCATAAGGCAGTTTCCAATTCGTACACACCGGTATCTTTACCTACCTTGGCCCACGATGCACGCAATTTACCAAAGTTGAGCACACTGTCATCCAGCCAACCGAGTCGCTGCAAGGCTTCAGTAAATACGAATGAACCGCTTACCGAAGGATAGAAGTACGAACGGTTTTCAAGAGGAAGAGTAGAAGTCCAGTCATTACGACCGCTCACAGTGAGATAGAGCATATTTTTCCATGATGCACGGAATTCTCCAAAAGCTCCTACCAAACGTTTCTTAGTAGCTGCATGTGTGAATTGCTTATTGTCTTTACTGGCATTGGCGTATGAGAAGAAATCAGGAACGGAAAAGTTCCAAGCCATCATCGAGCTACGGTCTGTCTTGGTTTCGTCCATTGTGGCACCCAACAAAAGATTCAAATCGAAATCACCGAACTTATGGCTCATGTTCGACATAAAGTCATGGCTCATATAGCGGAACTGCTGGGTGTTGTCACTCATCATACCTTTTTGCCACACTTGTTTAAGCACGCCATTGGCAGCCAAACGGTTGGAAGCAGTTTGGGTATAACGGTCAATACCTATTTTATAAGAAACAAACCACCATTTGGCAATATCGGCTTTTATACTGAGCATCCCATTGAAACGGTCGATGTCGTCATACATGTGGTTACGATTGACAATCCAATAGGGGTTGTCGCGTTCGTCCCATGGATCAAGACGATCGCCAAACAAACGATAACGGGTACCATCCTCGTTCTGATAGTGGGTCATTCGGTCGAAAGGAGACCAGTTGTACACACCATAAAGAGCACCATTACCACTCGAATTATAAAGCCCGGCACCCGTCAAAGTACGGTCCGTATGAGCATCGCTATATGCGGCACTGGCGTTAAAGGTAAAAATCCCCACCTTCTGCTCACCATTGAAACGGAAAGCATATTTCTTGTATCCGGTCTCGGGCACAACACCTACCTGATCATAGTAAGACCCTGAAAGATAGAATTTACTATTCTTGGTACCCCCGGCTACGCTGGCACTTTCATCGAAAATGTTTCCGCCTTGAAAGAAATCACCTATGTTATCATAAGTAGCTGCGTTCGACTTCTCTCCCCACGAAGTATAAGCAAAGTCATTAAACACAGTACCAGTATAGTTCTTCTTTGAATCATATTGGTCTTCCATATATCCACGGGCATATTGGCGTTGCGTTTGCGGCAGGCTCTTTACCCATGAAGCAGTAAACTTAGAATTGATATTCACTTCAACCACGCCCTCTTTACCTTTCTTGGTAGTGATAAGAATAACTCCGTTGGCTGCACGTGAACCGTATAAAGCGGCAGCTGCAGGGCCTTTGAGCACCGACATACTTTCTATATCTTCGGGATTTATATCCATCAAACGATTGGAAGTAGTAGAGGCAGAACGCATGGAACCATCGAAAGCCGAATTGCCCACCACTGATGAAGAGTTATCAAAAATAACACCATCCACCACAAAGAGCGGCTGATTGTCTTTGCCTTCAGCACCCGACGTTCCTCCACGCAATATAATCTGAGCGCCCGCACCAGCGGCACCGGATGACTGAGTAACATTCACACCGGCCACTTTCCCCGAAAGGGATGAAATAGGATTGGCAGTTTTCATCTTCATCAATTCATCCGACTTCACATCCTCCATTGAATATCCCAAAGCCTTGCGCTCTTTCTTGATACCCATTGCCGTCACAACCACTTCGTCCAGCGCTTGCGAGTCATCTTGTAAACTCACAGTATAAGTAGTGGCGTTCGTCACCTTCAATGTCACTGTTTTGTAGCCAATGAAAGATACCTCCAATGTGCTACCCACCGGCGCCTCTACAGAAAAATTTCCATCAATATCCGTCACAGCGCCGGTACCAGAACCTTTTACTAACACGCTGGCGCCGATGATGGGTTCGCCTGCCGCATCTAAAACTTTACCTGTGATTTTCTTGGCTTGCTGAGTACTTTGGGAACTTAGCACACTTTCAACAGCTGCATTAGCAGCAAAAGGTGCAGACACCCCAAACAATGCAAGCAACACTAATGATAAGCAATAATTTCTTTTCATAAGCTCTATTATTTGGATTTGTTTGCAAACATATGAATTAATTTAGAAATTCTATCATCAATCGAATTAAAAATTACTAAATAAATATTAAAACATTTGCATTTATATTTTTGCAAAGTTTTAAATATCTATTTAGTAATTATTCAAAGCATTAACTCTTAATCATATTAATGCCGTACTTGTATATAATATATCTCAATGATGCGAAAAAACGAAAAACACATCACATTTATCATTTATATATAGCAATGTTTTGAACTATTTGATTTACGCATTAAAGCATATTCATAAATCTTTTTATATAAAAAGAACTTGATTACGTGGGGATATTGGTATGGATAAGGATTCTAAAAAGCAAATTAGTTAAAATGATTCATAAGTTCATCAAAAAATAGTGTTAGACTATTAACAATAATAAATTCCACATATAATCTACATTAACATTTTATTTTTCAGCATAATACTAATATATACAAGTTTCACTTATAAAAACTGGTCTCTTTCCATGTTGTGGAATTTCCATATCAGTAGTGGTGACATATATAATGGTACAGATTATTTCATGACAGCACGTAGCATGAGTGTGAGATTTAATTCATTGAAGCCTCTCAACGGTCTTCATTCATAGATGATGATTGGAACGGCCGGTTCGTGAAAATCGGCTGTTTGCATTCTACGCCTCATTTCCCTATCGGCTGTATTCTCCTTCTCACCTCTTTGGATATTTCCAGAAACATATAGTTCAGTTTGCCGGAATGAATGCCTTCCTTATTCTGGGCATACTTCTTATTGGCATACTCCTTGGACTTGTCAAAGGTGATGCGCGACATCTGGTTCTGCGACTTTCCCACCATCGTCGAATCCAATTGTTCGTCCGGAAAGAAATCATCCAAATCCACATCACCAATCATGGTCGTTTCAAGGAAATTCATGTCTTTATGACTGGAATCCGTGTAGTATCCTACAAACATATGCCCCGGGGTGCGCACCAATATAGGTTCTATGTTGATGGCACGGAGCAGAGAAGCAAAAAGCACACTTCCATCCACACAGTTGATTTGCGAGGACTCCAAGGCGTCATCGAACGTGCGCACACGCTGTGAAAAGACCACATTGCTGGAAAGGCTCGTATTGGAGACCGAGCTATAACGGAACTTACGCTTCTGCAGTACATTCCACAAGGCATAAACCTGCCTGTCCACCACTTCGGCACCTCCCTGATAGCCTAAAAAACGGTTGACGATACGCGTATCCAGCGCTTCACGCAACAGCTTGTCAATCATAGGATTCTCCTCATTTACATATGCTGCAAAAAAGATGCCGGTATCATGGAATTTTGTACCATTCGTGACATACCCCAACAGACATTCATTAATGCTGCGAACGGAAAAAGTACGCACCCTCTGCCCCAAATCCTTGCCGTTCATCTCTACCATAACGGCCACACTGATGGGTTCCGCTTGGTTGTTATTCTTCAGAGCCTCGTAATTCCATATGATATCAGGATAGATAATATACTCCGTACGCGGTTTTGCCAGCACAAACTCCGACACGGAACGGGAAAAGAACGGAGTCTCTGCAACCTCTACCCGCACCCGGCTATAAGCATTCCTCGAACGGACACGGACAGCGATGCAGGACTTCGGATTACCTACATACATGGAGTCTACCGGCACTATGACCTGAGCATCGGTAGTAGCCACCGAAAGGATACTGGAAGGGAATATATTACCGCCCAGTTCATCCGTAATCTCAAATCCCGAGCGGAAAGTAGCCGTATTCAGCCAGACAGAGCCGATTATCACTAAAAGTAGAGTTCCCATAATAACCGACAAATGTCTCTTAGAGAAACTCCTGATATACATAAGTTCTTTCATACAATTCAGTATTTACGAAGCAAAGATAATATTTTAATGTGACGGGGCTTTTAGATAAACGGGAATTTAATGTAACCCAAATGTAACACTTGTTTCATCATTCCGTAACAAATTAGCCTCACTTTTGTACCCAGAAAGCAGAAATGGCCTGCATCTCGGCACAACTTTTCATGTAAACATGAAAATTCTGCATTCGGTTTGCACTATTTTTGCCGATAAAAAGAAATAAAGTTTAACTTTGTGACAAGAAAATTGTTTTATTCCTGTCATACATAAACAACAAAGCAATGAACAATTACCGGATTTTAGTAGTGGATGATGAAGAAGACTTATGTGAAATTCTGAAGTTCAACCTCGAAAACGAAGGCTACGAAGTGGACACGGCGAACTCTGCCGAAGAAGCTCTGAGAATGGACATTGGCAGCTACAACCTACTACTGCTGGACGTGATGATGGGAGAAATTTCCGGCTTCAAAATGGCAAGTATGCTGAAGAAGGACAAGAAGACGGCCCAGATACCCATCATCTTCATTACCGCCAAAGATACGGAAAATGACACCGTGACTGGCTTCAACCTGGGAGCGGACGACTATATATCCAAACCCTTCTCGCTGCGCGAAGTAGCGGCACGTGTCAAAGCCGTACTGAGACGCACCCAACAAGGAGAGACAGAGCATGCACCGGAACAGATTGTCTACAAGACACTGGTGCTGAACGTCATCAAGAAGAAAGTCTGCATTGACGGTGAAGAGGCACCGCTCACCAAAAAAGAGTTTGAAATCTTATTGCTGCTTTTGCAGAATAAAGGACGCGTATTCTCGCGCGAGGATATACTGAACCGCATCTGGAGTGATGAAGTATATGTGCTGGACCGTACCATCGACGTAAACATCACACGCCTACGCAAGAAAATCGGAGTTTATGGCAAATGCATCGTAACACGCTTGGGATATGGATATTGTTTCGAAGCCGAATAACGACAGACACTTTCTGTCCTTCAGCCGGAAGCTTTTCCTTTCGGTCATTTCACTGTTCCTCATATTCGCCGCATGCTTCATCGCCTACCAGTATCAGCGGGAAAAGGAATATAAAGTGGAGCTACTGGACACGCAGTTGCAAGACTATAATGACAGACTACACCAGGAACTTCGTTATCTCCCCGACAGCCTATGGACTTCCATGCTGGACAGCTACATCTCCAAGCATGTGAACAAGGAATTGCGCGTCACTGTGGTAGACCTTCATGGCAACGTATTGTTCGACAGCTCCCAGAACGACAGCCATGAACTGGACAACCACATCAAACGCCCCGAAGTGCAGAAAGCGCTGAAAGACGGCAAGGGCTACGACCTACGGCGCATCTCCGAAACCACCGGCAAGACCTATTTCTATTCTGCCACCGCCTACGAAGGCTGCATCATCCGCTCAGCCCTCCCCTACAACGTCAACCTGATGAACAATCTGGCTGCCGACCCACACTACATCTGGTTCACGGTCATTGTATCACTGCTGCTGATATCCGTCTTCTACAAATTCACCTCCAAACTGGGCAGCGCCATCAACCACCTGCGCGAGTTTGCCAAAAGAGCCGACAAGAACGAACCTATAGACATGGACATACAAGCCGCCTTTCCGCACAATGAGCTTGGAGAGATTTCGCAGCATATCATACAGATATACAAGCGCCTGCGCGAAACCAAAGAGGCGCTTTACATTGAGCGCGAAAAGCTTATCACCCATTTGCAAACCTCCCGCGAAGGACTGGGCGTATTCAACAGAGACAAAAAGGAGATATTGGTAAACAATCTGTTCACCCAATACGGCAATCTGATTTCAGACTCCAACCTGCAGGCTACCGAAGAGATATTCTCCATCTGCGAATTCCAGAAGATAACGGATTTCATCAACAAGGCGCAGAAGCGCCCCTCCTACAACGAAGAACGAAGGATGTCCGTACACATCAACAAGAACGGACGCACCTTCATCGTGGAGTGCATCATCTTCCAAGACCTCAGCTTTGAAATTTCCATCAACGACATCACCCAGGAAGAAGAGCAAGTACGGCTGAAACGGCAGTTGACCCAGAACATCGCCCACGAGCTGAAAACCCCCGTAAGCAGCATACAAGGTTATCTGGAAACCATCGTGAACAACGAAAACATTGCACCCGAAAAGATGCAGGTCTTCCTGGAACGCTGCTACGCGCAAAGTAACCGCCTGAGCCGCCTGCTGCGCGACATATCCGTACTGACCCGCATGGACGAAGCCGCCAACATGATTGATATGGAAAAGGTGGACATCAGCATGCTGGTTTCAAACATCGTCAACGAAGTGTCCCTGGAACTGGAACAGAAGCAAATCACCGTTGTCAATTCCCTAAAACCGAAGATACAGTTGCGGGGCAACTACTCTCTACTCTACTCCATCTTCCGCAATCTCATGGACAACGCCATCGCTTATGCCGGCACCAACATACACATCAACATCAGTTGTTTCCGCGAAGACGAGAATTACTACTATTTCAGTTTTGCCGATACCGGCATCGGCGTTTCTCCCGAACATCTGAACCGTTTGTTCGAACGCTTCTACCGTGTAGACAAAGGACGCTCGCGCAAGTTGGGCGGCACCGGCTTGGGGCTCGCCATAGTGAAGAATGCAGTCCTTATTCACGGAGGCACCATCTCTGCCAAAAACAACCAAGGTGGAGGACTGGAGTTTGTATTCACACTGGCAAAAGAGAGATAACAGCCCGTTTTACCACACCAAACAAAATGCTTTGCATACCTCTGGAGAAGGTTCTTGTGGCAAGTGTGGCTTGTATTGGTATCTTTTCACCTTACCGACATGACGGATTGCTTAAATCGCCTTAAGTCACTATCAATCAGAGAGTAATTTTGCCAACCTATTGCCATGTTTTTGGCAAACTTTTGCCATGCCTATGGCAAAGTTTTGCCAACGCGGTGACAAAGTCTTGCCAAGAGGATGGCAAAACCTTGCCAATTTGTCGGCAAAAAGAAAGAGAGCGGGGAAGAAAATTTATCACTCATAGAATTGTTTTCTCAAAAAGAATCCGTATCTTTGTCATGCATTGGTTCGCTCCCCCTCTTCTGGGAAAGCGATTAAAAGGGAATCAGGTGTAAATCCTGGACAGTCCCGCTGCTGTAAGTTTCGTGCAACGTTGCAGACAATTACTCTATGCCACTGGAATATTCTTCCGGGAAGGCGCCTGCAACAGAAACAAGTCAGAAGACCTGCCATGCATACTTTATCATTGCTTTCGAGGAAAAAGCGTTGAGTCTAATGAGCCGGACAAACCGTCCATCATTTCATTCATCAAACCTAATTCAGAGAAAGTAAAGAAGGTAATAAACTCTGCCAAGTTTATTTGATGATGTCCGGCCGAAGTGATTTCGTCCGGACATTTACATTACAAAAAGTCATATTTAAATTGATTATTACATAGATTTTACCTAAATTCGGCACATTAAACCGAAATAATCGGTTTATCCGTTAACCTATTGTCAAATTATTAAAGATACAGAGTCTATGGAATTACCATTTGCCGAAGCATGGAAAATAAAAATGGTGGAACCTATCCGTAAAAGTACCCGCCAGGAACGCGAACAATGGCTGAAAGAAGCCCACTACAACGTATTCCAACTCAAATCGGAACAAGTTTATATCGACCTCATCACCGACTCGGGCACCGGCGCCATGAGCGACCGCCAATGGGCAGGCATGATGCTGGGCGACGAAAGCTATGCCGGAGCCACCTCATTCTTCAGACTGAAGGAAGTCATCACCCGCCTCACCGGATTTGGATACATTATCCCCACCCACCAGGGACGCGCTGCCGAAAATGTACTCTTCTCCTACCTGGTGCACGAGGGCGACATTGTGCCGGGAAACTCCCATTTCGACACCACCAAAGGACATATCGAGGGACGCCGGGCACTGGCTCTGGACTGCACCATAGACGAAGCCAAACAGACACAGCTGGAAATTCCCTTCAAAGGCAATGTAGACCCTAAAAAACTGGAAAAAGCATTACAGGAACATAGCGAACGGATACCGTTCGTCATCGTCACCATAACCAACAACACCGCAGGCGGCCAGCCGGTTTCCATGCAGAACCTGCGCGAAGTCCGCGCCATTGCCGACAAGTACGGCAAGCCCGTTCTCTTTGACTCGGCACGCTTTGCGGAAAATGCCTACTTCATCAAAATGAGAGAAGAAGGTTACCGCAACAAGAGCATAAAGGAAATTACCCGCGAGATGTTTGACCTTGCCGACGGCATGACGATGAGTGCCAAAAAAGACGGTATTGTCAACATGGGCGGATTCATAGCCACCCGCCGGAAAGACTGGTATGAAGGTGCCAAAGGCTTCTGCGTGCAATTCGAAGGCTACCTCACTTACGGCGGCATGAACGGACGTGACATGAACGCCCTTGCCATCGGCCTGGATGAAAATACTGAATTTGACAATCTGGAAACCCGCATTCACCAGGTGGGCTATCTAGCCATGAAACTGGATGAGTACGGGATACCTTACCAACGTCCCGCAGGCGGCCATGCCATATTTGTGGATGCCCCCAAAGTGCTGACACACGTGCCCAAAGAAGAGTTTCCGGCACAGACACTGACCGCCGAACTCTATCTAGAAGCAGGCATACGCGGTTGTGAAATCGGCTATCTGCTGGCAGACCGCGACCCGGTGACCCGCGAAAACCGCTTCAACGGCTTGGATTTGCTCCGGCTTGCCATCCCTCGCCGCGTGTACACCGACAACCACATGGATGTGGTAGCAGCCGCTTTAAAAAATGTATATGACAAGCGGGAAAGTATTACCCGCGGAGTTCGCATCACTTGGGAAGCTCCGTTGATGAGACATTTTACGGTACAACTGGAAAGGCTGTAAGAAATTTACAGACTCAATGTCAAGACAAAATCCGGAAACAAATAATAATGAATAGTGAACCGGCGTTTCTCCACCGTACGATACTCTTCGGCGGAGAATACGCCGCTTTCATTTACAGCAAAAGGCAGAATGCGCATGTGCCCACGAAAATCAACCTCGGAAGCATTCAGGCATTTAAACATGGTCTCCTTGGCCGACCAGTGCAGCAACAGTGACCAAGTGTCGGTTCCGCGAAACACGGATGGCTGTTCATCTTCGCGCATGAATTTATGCGCCACCTTCCTTACCCGTTCACCATACTGCTCAATGTCAATGCCCACTTCCCGACCCGGCAATCCCAAAACAACAGCCACATAACCTTTCGTATGCGAAATACTGAGAGAGGCGGAAGCATCTGCCAAATAAGGTTTCCCACTGGGATGATAGGCAATCTCTTTCTCTTCTCCCGACAGCGTGTAAAGCAATACACGGACAGCCAGCCACTCCAGACGGCGGTGTGCTGCGGTGAAACGCCGCATACCTTCCCGGTATACTTCCTGATGAGGAAGCATGGCCAGCAATTCCTCCGGAGATTCCTCCGTTTTCCAAATTCCCCATCGGCAGGGAAGAGCGGTATGTTGTAAGAAGAGGGGCATGAGGCAAGGATTAAGGATTAGGGATTAGAGGAGTTGAGGCATTTACTGTAAACTTCACTTTCAGGATACGGCGGTTGTCCATCTCCAGCACCTCAAACTCATAACGGCCGTAGGTCACCTTTTCATGGAGAGCAGGAAATTCCCCCTTCAGCTCCAGCAGAAGTCCGGCAAGCGTATCGGCATCCCCTGCCACCTCATCGAACGTTTCCTCGTCTATCTTCGTTATTTTATAGAAATCGGTCAGCTGGGTCTTGGCTTCAAATACCCAAGTGTGGTCATTCAGTACGGCATATGTACGTTCTTCATCATCGTATTCGTCATGAATTTCGCCCACAATCTCCTCAATAATGTCCTCCATGGTGACAATGCCCGACGTACCGCCGAACTCATCGACCACAATGGCTATATGAATCTTGTTTGCCTGAAAATCGCGCAGCAAATCATCAATCATCTTGGTTTCGGGCACAAAATAGGCGGGCCGGATAAGCGACTGCCAGCGGAAATTATCCCCTTTGTTCAGATGGGGAAGCAAATCCTTGATATAAAGCACCCCCTTGATATTGTCACGGTTATCCGCATAGATGGGAATACGGGAGTAGACATTCTCTACAATGCACTTCACCACATCCTTGAAAGGGGTACGAATATCCAGATCCACCACATCGAGGCGGGAAGTCATAACCTCCTTGGCTGTCTCTCCACCAAAGCGGATGATACCTTCCAGAATATTGTTCTCCTCCGAAAGTTCCGCCTTATCGGTCAATTCTAGTGCATGTGAAAGTTCATCGACCGATATATTATGGTTCTTGCGGACCACATGCTTGTTCAGGAAAGAAGTGGAACGTACCAGCATAGATGCCATCGGATAGAATACGGAACGGCAAAACGTGATGCCGGGAGCAGCAAAACGGCAGAAAACCAGCGTTTTCTGAGCCGAATATATCTTAGGCATGATTTCACCGAAAAGCAACAGCAAAAACGTAAGGACTACTGTCAGAATGAGAAACTCTGCAATGGGAGAATGAAATTGGAACACATTCATAAAAAAGAAGTTACAGAGCATGATTATGGTTACATTCACGAAGTTGTTTGTAATCAGAATCGTCGCCAACAAACGTTCACTGTTATCCAGCAAATTACTGATTTTCTCATCCGAAGGATGCTTTCTCTCCGCTATTACATTTAAGTCTGACGGAGAAAGAGAAAAAAAGGCTATTTCGGAAGCTGATGCAAAGCCGGAAACGAGCAAAAGCAAACCTGCCAACACAATGGCTACAATGGCCGAAATAGAAGGAGTCTGTACGGATATACCGTTAAAAACATCTGCCAACTGGCATAAATAAGCGTCTGGGTCCAAAGATTTTGGTTTTAGTTAAACAATCAGAACGGTAGATCGTCCGTCGGGTTATCTTGTGCAGGGGCAGCCTGCGGTTGTACCGGTTGTTGCGGCTGGGCTGTCGCTCCGGCTTGCGGCGCAAACGGCGCATTGCCCGATACCGATGCACTTTTAGGTGTCAACATTTCCATTGTATCTGCAAAAACTTCAGTCACATAGCGCTTAGCTCCTGTCTGGTCATCATACGAGCGAGTGCGAATTTTGCCTTCAATGTAAAGTTTATCTCCTTTATGCACATATTTTTCGGCAGTTTCTGCCAGTCCACGCCAAAGCACAATATTATGCCACTCAGTGCGGTCGGGAACCTGGGTTCCATTCTGCAAAGTGTATCCTCTTTCTGTAGTAGCCAAAGAAAAAGTAGCTACCGCCACCCCACTGTCAAGGTATCTCACTTCCGGGTCTCTGCCCACATTTCCTAACAATATCACCTTGTTTACTGACATAAGCTTCTATTTTATTAATTTGCTGCCAAAATTAACGAGAATATCCACACCATGCAAGAATACAGACAACTTTTATATATATTTCTCCAAGAAAGCATGTATCAGCCGAGGCACCGCATAACGGTCCAAATCTTCGACCGCAACCTGCTGGTAACCTGAAAAAGAACCCGAATTATCGGGTAGAGTGACCTCATAGAAATTGGTATAAATCACTCTGTGGGACAATACATGCTTCACTCCCCGAAGTAGTGTACGGACCATCCGCACCTCTCCCTCTGCAAACAGTGCATGAAACTGCGGACATGCCAGGAACTCCTCTTCGGATAAATCTTTTTCCGTTTCGATTAGAGGCAATTCAAAGAGATTTTTCCAGATATCGTTCTCCGTCCTCTTATGTATCAAAGTATGCGCACCCATACGTACATATATATAATTAAAATAGCGGTTGGTAGTCTTTGTTCTGTGCTGCTTCACGGGCAGTTGCTGCACTTTGCCTTCCAACAAGGCTCTGCAGCTACCAGACAAAGGACAGAACAGACAGTTGGGCGACTGCGGCATACACTGCACGGCTCCGAAGTCCATAATCGCTTGGTTATAATCTGCCGGTCGGGATTTATCGAGCATCTCTCTCGCCAAAGCAGTAAAAGTTTTTTTCCCTTCGGTAGAATCAATGGGAATATCAATGCCGAAATAGCGGGAAAGCACCCGATATACATTCCCGTCTACCACCGCATAAGGCATGTCATAGGCAAAAGAACAGATGGCCGCTGCCGTATAATCCCCTACCCCCTTCAAAGCACGCACCTCTGCATAGTTTTTTGGAAATGTACCCTTCATGCTTTTGGCTGCGGCATGCAGGTTGCGGGCACGGGAATAGTACCCCAGGCCCTGCCAATATTTCATCACTTCGTCCTCGGACGCAGCAGCCAGCGACGCCACATCCGGGAAGCGTTTTATGAAACGCAAAAAGTACTCATAACCCTGCGCCACTCTTGTCTGTTGTAAGATGATTTCAGAAATCCATATCAGATAAGGGTCCGTGGTATTTCGCCACGGAAGGTCGCGTTTGTTCTCCGCATACCAATCCAACAATGTTCCGCTAAAAATATTCATGCTGCAAAAATACTTCATTTTCAGCCTAACAAAGCTTAATGCCAAGACTTTTTTAGAAAATTGTCCGAAATATATTTTTTAGAGCCACGGAAAAGCTATATATTTGCAGTCCAAAAAATTAGGAAAACTATAGTAATAATATTTTTTTTAAAGAAAAATGACTAAAGCTGATATTGTAAACGAAATTACAAAGAACACCGGAATTGATAAGACAACCGTACTTACAACCGTTGAAGCATTCATGGACGCAGTAAAGGCATCTTTATCCAAAGATGAAAATGTTTACCTCCGCGGGTTTGGTAGTTTTGTAGTGAAGAAAAGAGCTCAGAAAACTGCACGCAACATCTCCAAGAACACTACAATAATCATTCCGGAACATAACATTCCGGCATTTAAGCCTGCAAAAACGTTCACCCTCTCAGTGAAGAAATAATAAACAATAGTATTAACCCATAAAAATTTTGAAGCTATGCCAAGCGGAAAGAAGAAAAAAAGACATAAAATGTCTACGCACAAGCGTAAAAAAAGACTAAGAAAGAACAGACATAAAAGCAAAAAGTAATTTTTAGTCTGAAGGACAAAATAAAGAACAAACTTGTGAAGCAAAATGTCTCGCGGGTTTGTTCTTTGTTTAAGTAGTAAATAGAATCATTTAAAAGCCAATTATTGTGACAAGCGAACTCGTTGTAGACGTACAGCCCAAAGAGGTATCCATTGCACTGCTTGAAGACAAGCAGCTGGTGGAACTCCAGAGCGAAGGAAGAAACATCTCCTTCTCGGTGGGCAACATGTATTTGGGACGCGTCAAAAAATTGATGCCCGGCCTGAATGCCTGCTTCGTGGACGTGGGTTACGAGAAAGATGCTTTTCTTCATTATCTGGACCTAGGTCCTCAATTTAACTCGTTAGAGAAGTACGTAAAGCAAACTTTAAGCGACAAGAAGAAGCTGAATCCCATTACCAAAGCAACCATACTTCCCGACCTTGAAAAGGACGGAACGGTTTCCAACACACTCAAGGTGGGACAAGAAGTAGTGGTGCAAATTGTCAAGGAACCTATCTCTACCAAAGGGCCGCGACTGACTTCCGAACTTTCCTTTGCCGGAAGATACCTCGTGCTGATTCCCTTCAATGACAAGGTTTCCGTATCACAAAAAATTAAATCGAGCGAAGAGCGCGCACGCCTCAAGCAACTGCTGATGAGTATCAAGCCGAAAAACTTCGGCGTCATCGTCCGCACCGTAGCCGAAGGAAAACGTGTTGCCGAACTCGACGGAGAGCTTAAAGTATTACTGAAACATTGGGAAGATGCCATTACAAAAGTACAGAAGGCCACCAAATTTCCGACACTGATTTACGAAGAAACCAGCCGTGCCGTAGGACTGTTGCGCGACTTGTTCAATCCTTCCTTCGAAAACATCCACGTGAACAACGAGGCTGTGTACCACGAAATCAAGGATTACGTAACCCTCATCGCCCCTGAACGGGCAGGAATCGTGAAGCTGTACAAAGGTCAACTCCCCATTTACGACAATTTTGGTATCACCAAACAAATCAAGTCGTCATTCGGCAAGACCATTTCATACAAAAGTGGTGCCTACCTGATTATTGAGCATACTGAGGCGCTTCACGTAGTAGACGTGAACAGCGGTAACCGCACCAAGAATGCCAACGGGCAGGAGGCCAACGCACTGGAAGTGAATCTGGGTGCAGCCGACGAACTGGCACGCCAGCTCAGACTAAGGGATATGGGTGGTATCATCGTGGTGGACTTCATCGACATGAATGAAGCCGAAAACCGACAGAAGCTTTACGAACGTATGTGTGCCAACATGCAGAAAGACAGAGCACGTCACAACATCCTGCCGCTCAGTAAATTCGGACTGATGCAGATTACACGCCAGCGTGTACGCCCGGCTATGGATGTAAATACGACGGAAACCTGCCCCACCTGCTTCGGTAAAGGCACCATCAAATCGTCCATCCTCTTTACGGACACCTTAGAGAGTAAGATTGACTACCTGGTCAACAAATTGAAGATAAAGAAATTCTCGTTACACATCCACCCGTACATCGCAGCCTACGTCAATCAGGGACTCGTCTCCCTGAAACGGAAGTGGCAGATGAAGTACGGATTCGGTATCAAGATTATTCCAAACCAGAAATTAGCATTCCTGGAATATGTATTCTACGACCTGCAAGGGGAAGAGATAGACATGAAGGAAGAAATCGAAATCAAATAAAAAAGACGGCGAAGGGTATTTATCTTCGCCGTCTTTTTTATCTCTTGCTTTGGGGGAGCTCTCCCCAAACATGCCTTCCGCTATAAAGCCAAACGATAGATTTCCCTGCAATCAGTCATGGTCAGCTTCACGTAGTTGCCAAGCAGTTCGCCTTTATTGCGCTGCAGACTGACGAGCATACGGTCTATATCGGGATGCTCGATGCCCAACTCCTTAAAGCTAACCGGCAAGCCCATGTAACGGAAAAAGTGTTTCAGGCGGGCGGTACCAGCCAAAGCCATCTCTTCCAAATCTTCGGACTTGGGTATATCAAAAACGCGGTGGGCAAACTGGGCTATCTTTGCCGGATTATGTTCTGCCATAAAAGCCATCCAGGCAGGGAAGATTACAGCTAAGCCGGCACCGTGGGCTACATTATAGATAGCACTGATTTCATGTTCCAGTGCATGGGATGCCCAGTCTTCCTCACGCCCTACCCCACAAGTTCCGTTATGCGCCACAGTGCCACACCACATAATGTTGGCACGCGCGGCATAGTTGTCCGGTTGCTGTTTCACCCGGTAAGCTTCTTTAATGATAGCTGTCAAGGTGCCTTCGCAAAGCCGGTCGCTGATTTCCACATCCGGTGTATTTGTGAAATAACGCTCCATGATGTGAGCCATCATGTCGGCAATACCACAAGCCGTCTGATAAGCTGGGAGAGTGTAGGTCAGTTCAGGATTCATGATGGAAAATACGGGACGCAAATGCTCGGGGGCACAGAGCCCCAGTTTTTGGAGTGTCTCTGTCTTGGTAATTACCGTATTGCCCGAACCTTCGCTTCCGGCAGCCGGGATAGTCAGCACCACGGCTACTTTCAACGCTTTCTCCACCTTGGCACGACCGATAAAGAAATCCCAAAAGTCACCATCATAGAGGGCTCCGGCAGCAATGGCCTTTGCCGTATCTATGACCGAACCACCTCCCACAGGAAGCATCATATCCACCTGCTCACGACAGCAAAGCTGAATACCTTCGTATACCTTCCCGTCAATGGGATTGGGCTGGACACCTCCCATTTCGCAATAAGCCACACCGGCTTCCTGCAAGGATTGCTTCACTCTATCCAGCAGACCACTCCGTACAACAGAACCGCCTCCATATACTATCATCACTTTTTGTGCACCATACTTACGCGCCAATGCACCGACTTGCACTTCAGTATTCTTGCCAAAGACAAACTCTGTAGGACTATAAAAAACAAAATTATTCATTGTATACCTTATTTAATGTATCGACTGTATCTTTCAAAGAAGCGTCCGAACGCTCCCCACTTCATCAGTCCTTTCTCAAAAACAAAAATACCCAGCAATGCACAAGAGATGCCCAGCATCACATCAATCAGATAATGGTGTCCCGAATAGACAGCCGTCCACCAGATACCGACCATAATCACCGCAAACAACGCTATCAACCACTTTTTGCTGCGGTCCATAACCGCGTAAGCCAAAGCCACCACCATATAGGCGGCATGGAGCGAGGGCACTGCTGCAAATACATTGGCATTCCTTCCGTAAATGGAGTTGAAGATGGAACATCCCAGCAATTCGTCAAAGCGCCCTAAGCCTGCCACATTGCCCGGAGTGTCGAGTATCGGCTCGAAACCATAATTCATGGCATACCAGGGCGGAGCAGCGGGATGGATGTAATAGCCGGCAAAACCGATGAGATTAACCAGCAGGAACACCATCGCAAAACGAAGATATACCTTACGGTCACCCTTCAGATAGAGCCACAACCCGAATGCAATGGGAACCGGTACCCAACAGAGGTAGAATATCCCGGCAAAGAAATCGGCAACAGGACAATGGTTCAAAGCAAAATACTCACAAGGGATAAGGACAGCACCGTCTACAGACAAGCCAAAAAGGGATTTTTCTGCCTCATAAAGTCCTTTTACATCAATGGGATTCACCTGGTAATTGGGATATACGCGCATCCAGTCATACGAAATGCCGAATATGAAAAACGGCAACAGCGCCACTGCCAACTTACGGGTTATCTGTCCGGCAAAGAACAATACCAAAAATACACCCGCCATCAGGAAATGTTCCGGACGAAGCCCGATACAGACCGCTGTCAGAATCAGGAAAAACGCTGTGATGACAATCACCAGCACCGCCTCTCTCACAGAGGGAAACAAACTATTTTTCATTCCTTGTCTTTCAGTAGTTTATAGCAATGCGCCAAGCGGGCAAATGCCGTCAAATTCGCCAATATTGCAATCACTGCCATAGGCACAATCAGTATCAGCATCGGGTCGAATAAAGTACAATCACCAAAGATACCGCAGAACATGGCACCGAGGGCAGTCAGCACAACGCGTTCGGGGCGCTGCATGAAACCCACTTTACACTCCAGCCCCAAACCTTCGGCACGGGCACGCACGTAACTCACCATCAGCGAACCTATCAGCGCAATGAATGTAATGATGGAGCCCCACAAATAGCCTTGCAGCATCAGGTAATAGAAGATGCCGAACAATGTCACGAGCTCGCTGTAACGGTCGAGTACGGAGTCGTAGAGCGCACCGAAAGTAGAACTCATTTTACCCACGCGTGCCACGCGTCCGTCCATCATATCAAACAACCCGGCAAAGAGCACAATACCGCCTCCCCAGCCTACATAGGCCAGTTCACCACTCTTGTACACTCCTGCATACACAAACAAGGCAGCCGCCACGATATTCAGTACCAGCCCCGTAGTCGTAATAAAGTTAGGCGTAATGCCAATTCTAATCATACCATGCACCACAGGGTTGATAATCTTGTATATCACCTGCTGCAACCAATCTCTATAATTCATATTCGTCTTTTTTGTTCTCTAAATAATGTTTCAGAAAGCCTTTTATATTGTGATTACGATAAACGAAAAAACGTTGCAGATGGTAGTTCCAAAAAAAAGCTACCAGCACTGCTACAATTATCTTTGACAGAATAAATACATTGTCGATATAATATCCCAACAATCCATTGACCCATGTCATGCCGGTAAGCCACTCGGTCAATGCAAAAGTGCCCCAGGTATTCAGTATAATGCTGCCTCCCCAGACAAAGAGATATTTCACGGCAACATGCGTTTTCTTACAGTCTTCGGCATGGAACACCCATCCGTAATTAATGGCACAGTTTACAATGCCTCCTACCACGGAACCCGTGAATGTGGCATAAAGATAAAAAACAGCAAAAGCCTTTACCAGAAGGATAGTCACCAGAAAATCGACAAAGCTTGCGAATTGCGCAGAAATCTGGGCCTTGAAGAAGATCCAGACAGAATGGCGCCACGACACACCTTTGCCATTTGATTTCAACTGATTATCCATCTTGCCACAATCAAAATTATAAATCCGTAGACTCCAGACAGAATATCGTCCATCATTACCCCGATTCCACCCGGCAGACTTTCCATACGGCGAATGCCCAAGGGCTTGAATATATCAAACAAACGGAACAAGACAAATGCTCCCAATGCATACCATACATGTCCGGCGGGCGCCGCAAGCAAGGCAATCCACACACCGACCATTTCATCGACCACCACGCGCGAAGGGTCTTCGCCCCAAGATGCCTCCAGGCGGTTGGCAGCCCAGATACCGGCAAGTGTAAATACCAAAATCAATGCTACTGTCAGCCACAAAAGGCAGGCACTTGAAACCAGATAAGACAACCCGAACCAGATAAGCGTAGCCAGCAAAGCTCCCGCAGTGCCGGGTGCAAAAGGAGAAAAGCCCGAGCCAAAGCCCGTACCGATAATGACTGGGAGGAGGGAGGGTTTCTTCATCAAAAAAGTAATAAGGTGATAAATGCGATAAAAACGGTAAAGTGATAAATGCAATAAAGTAATAAAAGTGATAAAGTGGTAAAGTGCTATCACTCTATCACCTTACCACCTTATTTCTATCACCTTATCACTGTTTTTTTAATCCAAATAACTTGGTGCAGTTTCACCCACCATGTTGCGGAGAGTCTCTTTCACCATGCGCCATTGCTGGAACAAATCGTGTACCGGCTCATGCTCGAAATCGTGCATCGGGCTCTTGCAGAAGAAGGACAGCCACGTCTGGATGCCGCACATACCTGCACGCAATGCCAAATCACTGAAAATAACCAAGTCGAGCGCGATGGGAGCAGCAAGAATGGAGTCACGGCACAGGAAGTTAACCTTGATTTCCATCGGATAGCCCATCCAGCCGAAAATATCGATGTTGTCCCATGCTTCCTTGTTATCCTTACGAGGAGGATAGTAGTTGATGCGTACCTTATGATAAACATCACCGTACAAGTCAGGATATTTCTCCGGTTCGAAGATATTGTCGATAACAGACAGCTTGCTGACCTCTTTTGTCTTGAAGTTCTCCGGTTGGTCGAGTACCTCGCCGTCACGGTTACCCAGAATATTCGTAGAGAACCAGCCGCTTACACCCAACATACGGGTCTTGAACATCGGAGCAAGCACCGTCTTCATCAAAGTCTGGCCACTCTTGAAGTCCTTACCGGAAATGGGCACATTCATTTTCTTGGAGAATTCCCACATAGCCGGAGTATCCACACACAGATTAGGAGCACCCATAATAAACGGAGCGCCTTCTGCAATGGCAGCATATGCATAGCACATACTCGGAGAGATAACTTCAGTATTGTTTTCCTTCATTGCCTGCTCCAAAGCAGCGAGAGATTCGTGCTCTTTGGACAGCGGAATATATATTTCGGTACTTGCAGCCCACAGCACAGCAATACGCTCGCAGTTATTGGCTGCCTTGAAGTTACGGATATCCTCACGCAACTGCTCTGTCATTTCCCAGCGAGTAGCAGCCTTCTTAATATGCGTACCGTTCAAACGTTTTGCAAAATTGTGGTCGAATGCAGCAGGCATCGGCTTGATGGCTTGCAGTTCGTCTTTTACCAAATTCAAGTCTTTCTCTTTCAAAACCTCGGCATACATAGCAGCTTCGTAGGCGTTGTCCGGGAAAATGTCCCAACCGCCGAAAACGATATCATTCAAATCAGCCAAAGGCACTATGTCTTTGATAAGTTTTTCTTTGCCATCCTGCATGCGCATAGCAGCCATTTGTGTGATTGAGCCTATAGCTTTTGCCAAGCCCTTGCGAGCAGCTAATGTACCGGTAATCATGGTGGTTGCAACCGCACCACCTACTCCGACTACCAGCACGCCCAAGCGTCCGGTTGCCGGCTTAATGTTTTCTTTCATTGCCATTGTATTATTTAGAGTTTAAAAAATTGCTCAAATTTAGGGTATTTTACTCAATTGGGATTAGTCATTTTATCCGATTTAATGTCCTATTAGTAAGATTTAAGTTAAAATGTCATGTGTAGACTGATTCTGAGCCCGGATTTGTCTACATCCGGTAAATTTCGGTAAGTCAGACGCCATACATAATCGACACGCAACACCTTGAAAATATTTTCAATGCCTACACCTGCCTCTACGTATGGCGTATGTCCCATGGTGGTACTTCCAGCAGGAAAACGGAACAAATCCTGCTGAAAAGCCGGATTATTCTTATCACTCAAATTCCCATACAAGCCGCGGCAGGAAAGTACTTCACGCCATTTCAACTTTTTCAACAAAGGAATACGGTTGAAGAGCCAGCCGTTCAAGTAATAGGTCACATCCCAGGAAGCGTATTCATCGTTCATGAATTCCATGGCATTCATCAGTGAATAGGACTCGGGCTGTATGGTATAGGACAAGTTCGCGTTGGGAATGACGAGCAAAGGGAAAGGAACCTTGTTCCATACTTTCCCGGCCTTCAGGATAACGTCCGTATAACCGAATGCTGAGAACCAGAAACGCTTTTGAAAACCCGCTTCCGTATAGTGATAGGTATAGTCTCCTCCCAGTACCCCTTTGGCAGCCATGGTATGTGTAAGCGAAAAGACCGGAGCATCCAGCGAAACGGGGAAACGGTTCCATTGGGTCTGGAAGAATTTCTCGTTGGGAGCATAGCGCAGCTTCAATTCCAGTTCACTGGTCGAAATACTTTTTACATACGTATTATGGTCGTCCTGCTTGACGAAAGGAATCAGATGGGATGATTCATCTTTACGCAGACGCGTCGTCATCTGTACGGAAAAACCGGAATGGAACTCATTGGTATAGGTCAGTTCCGCCTTCCGCTGATAACCGATACGGTCATCCTTCTGACGTTTCAAAGCAAGAAAAACATTGTCCTGACTGGTATAAAGATAGTGTTGTCCATATTGATTGACATCTGACAAGTAACGGAGCTTCAACGAATGTATAGGAAATTCATTGGCATATTCCTTCTTCTTATGAAAAGAATATTCCAGTTCGGCAAGTCCTTTTACACGATGGTCGCGAAAACCGTATGCCATATACCCCCTACCGAACAGATGCGGATTGAGCCATGCCGTCGTCATACCGCCGGCACGCAAGCGCACCCCTTCCAGTGTATTTCCGCTGATGGTGGTATTCATCATACCGATATAGAACAAAGGTTCTTTTTCCTTCGGAGCGGGAATATACCCCGTGAACAGCACCTTCAACACTTTCTCCGTCCAGAAATAAACGGGATAGCTGCGCAACTGGGCCATCATCTTGTCCACCGAAGTTTCTTTCTTGCTGACTTCCACCTGGCGGTTGGCATCCCAATATGCTTCCGAATAGCCGGAAGCCGATGTCTCTTCAATCACCTTTTCCGGTTTTCGGAAAGCCTGCAGAGCCTTGTCATCCGGTTCATACTGATAATTTCTGTAATACACATCCCGCTTGGCATAAATACCGTCACTATTGTCCACCAACTTGAACTCCGTAGTGATACTCTCATTGAGCAACTGCCTCGTACCGTCCTCCGCGCGGTCAAAATTCTGTTCAATCTTCATGTAGTCCACAAAGTTCAGATTTATTTTCTGAGGAAAGTTCATGACGGTACGCTTTACAAAATAGGTACTGTCCAGCATGACGTATAAATGTCCCGTAAAACCGAACGACTCGGAGTTGAAAGGGACAAATGTCAAGTCAACACAAGGCTTTCCGGCAACGGTAAGCGTATCCATCAGATAATATTTGTAGAAAGACGGCCCAAGGGAGGAAAGCGGACTGACAAACTTATTGGTGAACAAGGTGATGTTGTTCTCATAAAGGTCTACATCGGTCATGGTGACACTGATAGCCTGCTCCATACCCTGCTGGGAAAGCATTTCGTCCACTCCTGCCTGCCTGCGGGCGGTGACCCACTGTTTCCGGCTATGCGGAGACTTGCGGTAATAGTCTGTGGCAAGCAACTCACGGTTGGAGATGGCCAGTACCGGCCTGCCGGTAACGGCAGAGGTATCGACATAATCCGTCAGAAACTTGAACTTACGGTAAAGCCACTTCTGTTGCTTCAAGCTGTCGAAGTTATTGATGGCAAAAGTCATCTTTTCATAGCGGTCACGTTTCCAGAAGTCGCGTTCGTCGGGCGAGTAGTCATCCCGATGCTCTATCATCTTGCGTACAAACTCCACTGCGGGATTATCCTTTTTCTTATACCGTTCACGTTTCGGCTTCACCACCACCTCATCCAGTGCATAAGTGGCTGGCGAAAGGGCAATATTGAACTTAGAAGACTTTGCAGGATGAATCAGCCGGACATATTCATTATATCCCACGGCCGAAATGACCAGCGTGGCCTCCGGGCGATAGGTCTTGAAGGAAAAACGGCCGTTATTGTCCGTCATCCCTCCCTCCGTAGTTCCTTTCAGATAAACTGACGTATAAGGCAACGGCTCCTTCGTCAACGAATCGGTGACAACGCCTTGCACCATATATTGTGCTCTCAATGGAAGAGTAACCAGCTGGATAAGCAGAAATACCCTAAAAAACAACTTCATACCTTGTTTTACCTAATTTGGATGGCAAAGGTACGGAAGAAAACTTTTTCTTAAAGTTCGGTTTTACGGAATAAATGTTCTAAAAAACTCCTTTTGTACAAAACACTTCCCGTTAAAAGCCGTTGTATAGCGAAACGACGCTCCAGAAAGCATCGGAACAACCAATATATAACCTAAACAACTTGATTATGGAATGGATTTTCAACCAGCTCAGGGAACGCCCCGAACTTGCCATTTTCCTCACTATATTCCTGGGATTCTGGCTGGGGAAACTGCGTATCGGTAAGTTTACGCTGGGCACAGTGACCAGTGTACTGCTTGTAGGCGTACTGGTAGGGCAACTGAATATAGCCGTACCGGGTCCGATAAAGTCGGTATTTTTTCTGCTTTTCCTTTTTGCCGTGGGCTATAAAGTGGGTCCCCAGTTCTTCCGCGGACTGAAAAAGGACGGATTGCCCCAAGTGGGCTTTGCCGTACTGATGTGTGTATCCGTACTGTTAGTGACCTGGCTGCTGGCCCTGATGATGGGCTACAATGCCGGTGAAGCTGCCGGACTGCTGGCCGGTTCGCAAACCATCTCCGCCGTCATCGGAGTGGCAGAAGACACCATGGCCAATATGGGACTGGACGAGGCCCAACGACAAAGTTACGTCAACATCATTCCCGTATCCTACGCCGTCACCTACATTTTCGGTACGGCAGGCTCGGCATGGGTCCTATCATCCATTGGTCCCAAGATGCTAGGCGGGCTGGAAAAGGTGAAAGCCGCCTGCAAGGAACTGGAGGCGAAGATGGGCAGCTCTCTGGCTGACGAACCGGGATTCATGCCGGCGGCACGCCCCGTCACTTTCCGTGCCTACCGGGTCGAAAACGAATGGTTCAAGAATGGAAAGCGGGTGATTGACCTGGAAGTCTACTTCCGGCAGCACGACAAACGTCTATTTGTGGAACGCCTCCGCAAATCCGGAGTTGTGGTGGAAGTCAGCATGAACATACAGATAGAGCCGGGAGACGAAGTAGTGCTAAGCGGACGCCGCGAATACATCATAGGCGAAGAAAGCTGGATAGGGCCGGAAGTACAAGATGCCCAGCTCCTGGATTTTCCTGCCGAAAAGTTACCGGTTACAATCACACGCAAGACGGTTGCCGGCAAGACGGTTGCAGTTATCCGAAGGGAAAAGTTCATGCACGGTGTCAGTATCCGGAGCATCAAGCGCGCCGGAATATCCATTCCCGTGCTGGCACAAACGGTAGTAGATGCCGGCGACGTCATCGAAGTGGTAGGTACCAGGCAGGAAGTGGAAGCAGCAGCCAAACGTCTGGGGTATATAGACCGCCCTACCAACCAGACGGACATGATATTCGTAGGCCTGGGTATCCTTGTCGGAGGTTTGTTCGGAGCACTTTCCGTCCATATCGGCGGCATCCCCATCAGCTTGAGCACAAGCGGCGGCGCATTGATTGCCGGCTTGTTCTTCGGCTGGCTCCGCAGTAAGCACCCCACCTTCGGGCGCATTCCCGAACCTTCGCAATGGGTGTTGAACAATGTCGGTCTGAACATGTTCATCGCGGTAGTGGGCATTTCGGCAGGTCCCAGTTTCGTGCAGGGCTTCCACGACGTAGGTATCAGCCTGTTCCTGGTGGGAGCAGCCGCCACCACCCTGCCGCTGATTATCGGCTTGCTGCTGGCAAGGTATGTTTTCAAGTTCCATCCGGCACTGGCTTTGGGCGTCTGCGCGGGGGCACGTACCACTACGGCCGCTTTAGGCGCGGTGCAGGATGCCGTTGAGAGTGAGACACCTGCTCTGGGATACACCGTGACCTATGCCGTGGGCAATACCTTATTAATAATATGGGGTGTAGTCATCGTTTTGCTAATATAAGACGATTCTGTACCAATGCTTACTAATCCGGAGCATTCAAAGAATTATTGCCGGAAATGCAAGCGACTATATACCCATTCACTAATAGCTATTCGTCCGACAGCTGTCGGACGATAATTCAACAGTTGTCGGACGATGATTCAACAACTGTCGGACGAAAAGGAAACATATATCGGACGATTAATTTCAAGCAAGGAAAGAAATAGTATACCGCATGAACAGAGATTATTCGCCGAATGACTGAAAACAATAAATAACGAACCTAAACTTGAGCTTATGGATACAAAACTTTTAGAAAAGAAAATGGAATCTATCAGTCCTTTCGAACTGAAGAACCGCCTGATAGACATGGCAGACGAGAGTCTGAAGAAAACCGCCCGTACCATGCTGAACGCAGGGCGCGGCAACCCCAACTGGATTGCAACCGCTCCACGCGAAGCCTTCTTCCTATTGGGAAGCTTCGGCCTGGAAGAGTGCCGCCGCATCATGGATTTGCCCGAGGGCATTGCAGGCATCCCCGAAAAAAAAGGCATTGCCTCCCGCTTCGAAGCCTTCCTGAAAAAGAACAATAACGTACCGGGCGCCAAATTGCTGGAACAAACCTACAACTACCTGCTGATGCAGCATGCCGCCGACCCCGACAGCCTTGTACACGAATGGGCCGAAAGCATTGTAGGCGATCAGTATCCCGTGCCCGACCGCATCCTTCATTTTACGGAAATCCTTGTGCAAGATTACCTTTCGCAAGAGATGTGCGACAACCGTCCTCCCCGGGGTGCCTATGACCTGTTTGCCACCGAAGGTGGAACAGCCGCCATGTGCTACATCTTCGACTCCCTGCAGGAAAACTTCCTGCTGAACAAAGGGGACGGCATCGTCCTCATGGTTCCTGCCTTTACCCCCTATATTGAAATCCCACAACTCAGCCGCTACCAGTTTCGAGTGACCAAAATACATGCCAACCGCATGAATAACGAAGGGATGCACCTCTGGCAGTACAGCGACGAAGACATAGACCGCTTGAAAAGCCCTAAAATCAAGGCCCTCTTTGTCACCAATCCCAGTAATCCGCCCAGCTACACACTCAGTCCGGATACAATGGCGCGCATCGTGAGCATCGTCAGGAATGACAACCCTAATCTGATGATTATTACAGACGACGTATACGGTACATTCAGTCCACACTTCCGTTCGTTCATGGCAGAAATTCCCTACAATACGCTTTGCGTCTATTCATTCTCCAAATACTTCGGTGCCACCGGATGGCGCAATGCGGTCATTGCCCTGCACGAATTCAACCTGTTCGACAAGCTGATAGCCAAACTGCCGAAAGAGAAACGGGAGATTCTGCACCACCGCTACTCCACCCTCACTCTGGAACCTGAAAAACTGAAGTTTATCGACCGTATGGTTGCCGACAGCCGTCAGGTGGCACTGAACCATACCGCCGGACTGTCATTGCCACAACAGATGCAGATGGGCCTTTTCGCCGCCTTTGCCCTGCTGGACAAGGAAAACAAATACAAGCAAAAGATGCAGGAGATTATCCGCCGCCGATTGCATGCCCTTTGGGAGAATACCGGTTTCACGCTGACGGAAGACCCGTTGCGCGTAGGTTATTATACAGAAATCGACATGCTGGTTTGGGCAAAGAAGTTCTATGGGGACGACTTTGTAGAATATCTGAAACGTACCTACAGCCCGCTGAACGTAGTCTTCCGCCTTGCCAAAGAAACCTCTCTGGTGCTGCTGAACGGCGGTGGTTTTGACGGCCCCGAATGGAGCGTACGCGCCTCACTCGCCAATCTGGACGAGAAAGACTATGCAACCATCGGCCAAGGCATCAAAAAGATACTGGAGGAGTATGCAAAAGAATTCTTTAAAAATGGAAAGGCGAAAGGTAAAAATTGAAAATTGAAAGGTGAAAGGTAAAACTTTCAAATTTTAATTAAATAGTATACGGAAGCGGGTCAATCCATCGCTGTAGGTACGCAGGGAGAACGTGCAACCATGACGGCTCAAAACTTCCCGGATAAACACCAGGCCAATTCCCTGCCCGTTCGGCTTGGTGGAAAAGAAGGGGCTGAAGAGTTTAGCTTCGGTCTCTTTACTTATCCCCGGACCATTGTCAACGACTTCGACAGAAGCGGGGGCAGTGGTCCTTACTATTATCTCACCTTGCTGTCCGTTTTCTCCGGCGTCCCCCTCTATACTTTCGGCGGCATTCTTGATGATATTCACAAGCACCTGCTCAAAAAGAGAAGCATCCATACGCACCATTCCCACCTCCGGGTCGCATTCCAGACGTAGCTCTATATTGCGGTCATTGCACATTCCTTCCATGAAACGCTTGCACATGGACACCAACTCATTCAGTTGGACGGGTGCCAGGGTAGGTTCAGGTATCTTTACCACATCTGCAAAACGGGTAATGAAACGGCTCATCGAGAAACAACGCTCCGTACAGACGCGCATCACGTCGCAGATGTCCTCCATATCATCTTCTGTAGAAAGTGCCTGCTCCACTGTATCGAGTGTGGAAGTGATGCCCGCAGTGGTATTGTTCACTTCATGAGCTATCATGCGGATTACCTTTTCATAGGCACGCTTCTCGGCACGCATCACTTCTTCCGTCATACGCTCTATCAAGAAAAAAGGATGTTTGAACCCTCTGTCAATAAAAGAAGAATGGGTGCATTTATAAATATTCGCATCATTGAGACGGACCACCGCCGTCTCGTCTTTGGGAATAGACGAAAGTTCGGCAGCCAACGGGGAGTCCATCTGGTCCAGCCGTTTTGTCATCGCCTCCTCCATACGGACACCGAGCATCTTTACCGCCATCGGATTCAGTTGCGACACTTCATCGTCCATTGTCAGGATAATAACCCCCATTGGAGATGCCTGAATCAACAAATCCAAGAAGTGATTCTGCTCGCGCATGCGCAACCGTTCATTCTTGAGCTGCTCCATCATTCGGTTAAAGATATTCACAATGCGGTCTGCCTCGTACTGCCCTACCCGGCTGAGACGACTACTGAAATCCTGCTCGCGCAGCAACTCCATACCGCTGCCTATGGTGTTCATCGGCTTCACTATCTTATTATAGAATACTATCAGATAGATAAGGATAAACCCGATGAGCCCCTCCAATACGTACAGATACAAAGAAGGCTTTCCACTCAGCAGATATACCAGCATTCCACCCAGACCGAGCAGAAAAAGGACGAGTATGAAGAAAAAGAATTTTATGCGCACGGGACTTGAATATTATATTTTTCCAAACGTCTGTAAAGCGCAGCGCGGCTGATGCCTAATGACACTGCCACTTGACTGAGATTCCCTTTATGCTGTTCCAACGCCTGCAAGATAGTCTGCCGCTCTATTTCATCCAAGGTCATACCTGCAAAAGAAGTACCTTCGGCAGCTTTGGCCGGTTCGTCGTGACGCAGATATTGGGCATCGAAATCCGTGGCATCCAGCACCGGCTTGCCGCTGACCAGAATGGTACGCTCCACCAGATTCTTCAACTCACGAATGTTGCCCGGATAAGGCAGGCGGGAAAGGAAATTCAGAGCGTCGGCCGAGAAATCCGTACGCGGCAAGCCGTTCACCTCTGCCTGACGGTCGGCAAAGTGACGTGCCAGCAAAGGAATATCTTCACGGCGCTCCCGCAAGGAGGGCAGTTTTACGGTAATCAGGTTGATACGGTAAAAAAGGTCTTCACGGAAAGTACGTTCGGACACCATCTTGCGGAGGTCTGCATTAGTGGCGGACACAACGCGTACATCGACTTTGCGGGGACGGCTATCGCCCAGCACTTCGAATGTCTGGTCTTGAAGCACGCGCAGCAGTTTCACCTGGCAGGAAGGGTCGAGGTCACCAATCTCGTCGAGGAAGATAGTACCTTTATTTGCCATTTCAAAACGCCCTATACGGTCGGCGCTGGCATCGGTAAACGCCCCTTTCTTATGGCCGAACATCTCGCTCTCGAACAAGCTCTGCGAGATGCCACCAAGGTTCACCTTGACAAAGGGCTGCTTCACGCGTTGGCTGTTGATATGGATGGCTTCGGCAATCAGCTCCTTGCCCGTTCCGCTTTCGCCCGTAATCAGCACCGAAGCATTGGTACGGGCTATGCGAGCCACTGTGTTCAGCACTTCCATCAGCCCTTTGGACTTACCTATAATATGGCTGCGATTCAATGCGGTAGTCTGCTCTTCCGGCACCTCTTTCGGGGCGGCCGTAAGCTCAAGGGCCGTCTCGATGCGCTGCAAAAGAGCAGCATTGTTCCAAGGCTTGGTTATGAAATCGAATGCGCCGGCCTGCATACCCTGCACGGCAAGCTGGATACTTCCCCATGCCGTCATCAAAATAACGGGCACATCGGGACGGAACACCTTTACCTGCTTCAATAAGGTAAGTCCCTCTTCTCCGGTAGTGGAAAGAGTGAAGTTCATATCCATCAAAATCAAGGCGGGAGCTTCGGCCCTAACTATGTCCATAGCTTCGCGAGGACTTGGAGCCGTTTTCACCTCATATCCGGCACGCTTCAGCATAAAGCTGAGGGAAGAGCGCACAGCACTATCGTCGTCTATTATCAGTATCATAAAAATTGTAGTTTGTTTCCCGCAAAAATAAGTAAAAAAGCAGAGTTATGAATGATAAGTTATAAGTTATTCACCTATAATATCGCATATACGGTACTTTTACCGGCAAATAATTCATAACTTATCACTTGCAACCCGTCGACTTATCCTCTTACCACCTCTTCAAAATCAGCTTCCAATTCCGTATCGCGTTCAAAATCCCAAAGGGTCAAGCTGCGGAGCTGATAGAAGTAATACCAATAGTAGTACAGCTCTGAAATATGCTTTTGACGGGCTTCGTCTTTAGAGTTCTGTGCATCGTTCAGGTCCAGGGTGCTGATTTTACCTATCATAAAGGTCTCTACACTGGTCTTGTAACGCTTCTCAGCAATGACATCCGCCTCTTCGGCTATGTCCAGCTGTTGCGCCTGGTTGTTGAAGTTAGCCACCAGCAAAAAGATGTCCTGGTTAAAGTCCATCTGTTCCTGACGGATTCTGGACAAGACCACTTCACGGTTGCTCTTTGCCACCCTTACCTTGCCGCGGCGCTTGCCCCAGTCAAGGATAGGAATCTTGACGCCTACCTGCACAATCTGATTATCAAGCAAGTCCCGGTAGGCTGAAGAGAATTCATGGTTCTGCCCCGTATAGCCCACACTGGCAAAGAGGTCGATGCTGCGCAAGTTTCCGCGTGCCGTTGCCACTTCATAATCAGCTTCGAGCTGGCGGCGGCGAATGTTCTGTGCAAAGGAGTTGCGTTCCAGTGCCTTGTTCAGCACACGGTCATACTCCATCTTTATATCGGGAACAGTGGCGGGCAACACCGGATTCAGGCTTTCCTGCTCGGACACCCCGAGGAAAGAACGGAGCTGGAACATTTTTGCATTCAGGTTGCTCTCTGCCTCAGTCACGTCGGCCTTGCCCTGCAATGAATTCAGTTTAAGCTGCAACAAATCATTCTCGGATATCTGTCCCATTTTACGTTTGGCTATGGCCACTTCATAAAGGCGGTCGGCATTCGTCTTGTTCTGCATGGCGGTAGCGAGCGATTCTTTGGCCAGCAGCAACTCAAAGAAATAAGTGATGGTTTTCATCGTCACCTCTTCCGTAGCTGAAATGAACTCGGCCTTTGCCTCGGCATAGCGTACGGGCTCTATACGGCGGTTCCACTTCAAGGTATTCACTCCGAAGACCGGTTGCGTCAACTCCAGACTCACGGGGACTGACATGAACTGCTTCGCTCCTCCGGAACCCAGTTGTTTGAGATAATCCAGCGAAGAAGTCAGTGACAGCTTACCCCCCGTAAACCAAATGTTCTGGTCTACCGAAAGCTGTCCGGACAGCCCCAGTGTATTGTTGCGAACAAAGCTATAGGAGCCGTCGGAATTCTGGTAGGTACTGTAGGACTTGTTATAGTTGGGTAGTGTACCGGTGAAATTCACTTCCGGCAACAAGTCCGCACGGAATGTACGGTATTCCCAATACGCGGTTTTCAATTCATTCAATGCCACAGCAGCATCCACAGACTGCGTACGGGCCAGTACAATGGCCTCCGACAGCGTAATATTGCGTTCATGTCCCAAAGTATCATTCTGCGCCATGGTTGCCAACGGCATCAAAAAACAAACTGCAAGTAAAATATTCTTTTTCATGTTCAATCTTTAAAATTGTCGCAAACAGAAAAGCAAAGAGTGTGCCAAGTGGCCGGAAAGGTTTCATAGAGGGGTAAGTGTTCATTTTCGGACAGTGGGGATGTCCGTTAGCGGACGATATCAAGAAAACAACCGGTCTCTATCTAAAGTCTGAAAAAATCCTTCTAAAGTTCAATTAACCATTAATTAATTGATGAAAAATTTCTTTATTAAGGAAGAATTCTCTTTCTTTGTGCTGCTTTATACCTTTATTAAAAAGGATACAATACTAACATTAATTTATATAGTTATGAAGATTTCACACATTGAGCATCTGGGCATTGCCGTTAAGAGCATTGAAGAAGCCCTTCCGTACTACGAAAACGTTTTAGGTTTGAAATGCTACAACATCGAAACCGTGGAAGATCAGAAAGTTAGAACCGCTTTCCTGAAAGTGGGCGATGTAAAGATCGAATTGTTGGAACCTACTTCTCCCGAAAGCACAATTGCCAAGTTCATCGAAAAGAACAACGGTAACGGTGGCATGCATCATCTCGCATTCGCCGTTGAAGACGGAGTGGCCGGTGCGCTTGCCGAAGTCGAAGAAAAAGGTATCCGCCTTATAGACAAAGCTCCCCGCAAAGGTGCAGAAGGTCTGAACATTGCATTCCTGCATCCGAAGTCAACTCTCGGTGTCCTGACCGAGCTTTGCGAGAAACCGGAATAAGCAAGACTGTAAAATCATCAAATCATAAATTGTATAAACACTTAAAGAATATAAATTCATGAGTAATCAACTTGAAAAGATTAAAGAGCTTATAGACCGCCGCGCTGCAGCACGTCTCGGTGGTGGTGAAAAAGCGATTGCAAAGCAACACGAGAAGGGTAAATATACAGCTCGCGAGCGCATAGCCATGCTTCTCGACGAAGGCAGTTTCGAAGAAATGGACATGTTCGTAGAACATAGATGCACCAACTTCGGCATGGAAAAGAAACACTACCCCGGTGACGGTGTAGTAACCGGTTGCGGTACAATCGAAGGCCGTCTGGTTTATATCTTCGCACAGGACTTCACAGTTTCTGCCGGTTCACTGTCCGAAACCATGTCTCTGAAAATCTGTAAGATTATGGACCAAGCCATGAAAATGGGTGCTCCGTGTATCGGTATCAACGACTCGGGCGGTGCACGTATTCAGGAAGGTATTAATGCCTTGGCTGGCTACGCTGAAATCTTCCAACGTAACATACTTGCTTCGGGTGTCATTCCGCAGATTTCCGGTATTTTCGGTCCTTGTGCCGGTGGCGCCGTTTACTCTCCTGCCTTGACAGACTTTACTTTGATGATGGAAGGTACATCCTACATGTTCCTTACCGGTCCGAAGGTAGTAAAGACTGTAACCGGAGAAGACGTAAGCCAGGAAAACCTGGGTGGTGCGAGCGTTCACTCCACCAAATCTGGTGTTACTCATTTTACTGCACAGACAGAAGAAGAAGGTTTGGCTCTTATCCGCAAACTGTTGAGCTACATTCCCCAGAACAACCTGGAAGAAGCTCCCTATGTAGACTGTACAGACCCTATCGACCGTCTGGAAGATTCCCTGAACGACATCATTCCTGATAACCCGAACAAGCCGTACGATATGTACGAGGTAATTGGTGCTATCATAGATAATGGTGAGTTCCTCGAAATCCAAAAAGATTATTCAAAGAATATCATTATTGGTTTCGCACGTTTCAACGGACAGTCCGTAGGTATTGTTGCCAACCAGCCGAAGTATCTGGCAGGTGTGCTCGACAGCAACGCATCCCGCAAGGGCGCACGCTTCGTCCGTTTCTGCGACGCCTTCAATATTCCTATCGTATCATTGGTAGACGTACCGGGATTCCTTCCGGGAACCGGCCAGGAGTACAACGGCGTCATCCTGCACGGTGCCAAACTGCTGTATGCATACGGTGAAGCTACTGTACCCAAGGTTACCATCACACTGCGTAAATCCTACGGTGGTTCGCACATCGTGATGAGCTGTAAGCAGCTGCGTGGCGACATGAATTATGCTTGGCCTACTGCTGAAATCGCTGTAATGGGTGGTGCAGGTGCTGTAGAAGTATTATATGCCCGCGAAGCCAAAGAGCAGGAAAATCCGGCTCAATTCCTGGCTGAAAAAGAGGCTGAATACACCAAGTTGTTTGCCAATCCTTATAATGCAGCTAAATATGGCTACATTGATGATGTTATCGAACCGCGTAACACACGTTTCCGCATCATTCGTGCCCTGCAACAGTTGCAAACCAAGAAATTGACTAACCCGGCTAAGAAGCATGGTAATATTCCCTTGTAATCAAGCTTTTCACACTAAAACAAGAACGATTATGAATAAAACAAAAATCGGAATATTCCTTTCATTGATGCTGGTGTTGGGCTTTTGCTCTTCTTGCAAAGAACAGAAATCGAACAACAAACTGCTGCTGAATGAAGTGCTGGTCAACAACGAGAGCAACTATCAGGATGACTACGGTGTGCACAGCGCATGGATTGAAATATTCAACAGATCATACGGCAGCGCCGACCTTGCAGGTTGCTATCTGAAATTCAGCAGCCAGCCGGGTGATACTGCCAGTTATTTCATTCCCAAAGGTGACGTTCTGACACTCATAAAACCACGTCAGCATGCACTTTTCTGGGCTGATGGAGAACCAAGACGCGGTACATTTCATACGAACTTCAAACTGGATGCCACAAATGCCAACTGGATTGGGTTGTATGATTCCGGCAAGAAATTGCTTGATCAAGTCATAGTGCCTGCCGGTACTTTAAAAGCCAACCAATCCTATGCCCGTGTCAGTGATGCAGCCGACCAATGGGAAGTAAAGGGTGGAAGCGAAGATAAATATGTCACTCCGAGTACCAACAACAAGACTATCGACAGCAATGCCAAAATGGAAAAATTCGAAGAGCATGACAGCGTAGGTATCGGTATGGCTATTTCTGCCATGAGCGTTGTATTCTGCGGGCTGATATTACTCTACATCTCCTTCAAGATTATAGGTAAAATATCAGTTAACCTCAGCAAACGCAATGCCATGAAAGCTAAAGGTATTACTGATAAACAAGAAGCAAAAGAGAAACAACTGGGGCAGGCTCCGGGAGAAGTTTTTGCTGCCATTTCAATGGCCATGCACGAATTCCAAAGCGATGTACACGATGTGGAAGACACGATACTTACCATTACCCGTGTAAAACGCAGTTACTCACCGTGGAGTTCAAAGATTTATACGTTGCGTGAGACTCCTCACAAAAAGTAAGTCACCCATAATAAAATAAAACGATGAAAGAATATAAATATAAAATTAACGGTAACGTATATAAAGTTGCCATTGGAGATATTGAAGACAACATCGCTCATGTAGAAGTGAACGGTACTCCCTACAAAGTTGAAATGGAAAAAGCACCGAAGGTAGTTGTTAAACCGGTAGCACGTCCGGCAGCCACATCCGCTCCTGCTGCTCCTGCTACTCCGGTAGTAAAACCGGCCGCTGCTTCTACCGGCAAGTCAGGTGTAAAATCTCCGCTTCCCGGTGTAATCCTCGATATCAAAGTAAATGTCGGCGATACAGTAAAGAAGGGACAAGTTATCATCATTTTGGAAGCCATGAAGATGGAAAACAATATCAATGCTGATAAAGACGGTAAGATTACAGCCATCAATGTAAACAAAGGGGACTCTGTTCTCGAAGGTACTGACCTCGTAATTATTGAATAATATGGGAGAATTTATCACATTTTTAGGAAACAACCTTGCCGACTTCTGGACTTATACAGGTTTTGCCAATGCAACGGTAGGACATGTGGTAATGCTTCTGGTAGGTTTGTTTTTCATATACTTGGCTGTAGCCAAGGAATTTGAGCCGATGCTATTAATTCCTATCGGTTTCGGTATGCTGATTGGTAATATACCTTTCAATATGGAAGCCGGATTGAAAGTCGGTATCTATGAAGAAGGTTCTGTACTTAATATTCTGTACCAGGGAGTAACCTCCGGTTGGTACCCGCCACTCATATTCCTGGGTATCGGTGCCATGACTGATTTCTCCGCTTTGATCTCGAACCCCAAATTAATGTTGGTTGGTGCAGCAGCCCAATTCGGTATATTCGGTGCTTATATGATTGCCCTTGCCATAGGATTTGACCCGATGCAGGCTGGTGCAATCGGTATCATTGGTGGTGCCGATGGTCCGACTGCCATCTTCCTCTCTTCCAAACTGGCTCCTAACTTAATGGGTGCCATTGCGGTATCAGCCTATTCATATATGGCATTAGTACCGGTGATACAGCCGCCTATTATGCGTTGGCTGACCAGTAAAAATGAACGTCTTATCCGTATGAAACCTCCCCGTGTGGTTTCACATACGGAAAAAGTAATGTTCCCGATTATCGGTTTGTTACTGACCACATTCCTTGTACCATCCGGTCTGCCTTTGCTGGGTATGCTGTTCTTCGGTAATTTACTGAAAGAAAGTGGAGTTACACGTCGTCTGGCAAACACAGCCAGTGGTCCGCTGATTGATACCATTACTATTCTGCTTGGTTTGACAGTAGGTGCTTCTACGCAAGCATCCGAGTTCTTAACCCTTGATTCAATCAAGATATTCGGTCTGGGCGCCTTATCATTTGTCATTGCCACAGCATCCGGCGTCATCTTCGTGAAGATTTTCAACCTCTTCCTGAAGAAGGGCAACAAGATTAATCCGTTGATCGGTAATGCCGGTGTATCTGCCGTACCCGACTCTGCACGTATCTCCCAAGTAGTAGGTCTGGAATACGATCCTACCAACTATCTGCTGATGCATGCCATGGGCCCGAACGTTGCCGGTGTAATCGGTTCCGCTGTAGCAGCAGGTATCCTGCTGGGATTCTTAATGTAATACATTTATTCATTCCGTTATCCGGCTTGAATTCTGAACTATTTTAGAGCCCCTTCATTTTTGGAGGGGCTTTTTCGTTAATCTATCTAAAACAGATTACGATTATTTCGTAAATACATTCTTTTTAGTAACTTGCAGTCAGTTTAACCTCATATAAATGATATACTGTATGCGAAAGCTTTTTATCTCCTTATGTTTCAGTGCATGCTGTTCGCTTCTGGCGGCACAGACCACAAATCCCATTCAAGAGGCGATGGCCAACTACGATTATGAAACAGCCTTGATGCTGATCGATCAAGAAACCCCGACCGTCCCCCTACTCTACCAAAAAGGGAAAGCGCTGAAAGGGCTGGGCAATAACCTTGAAGCTCTGAGCGTATTTCAGGAAGTCGTAGCTCAGGATTCTCTCAATCCCCGGGCATACATTGAAGCTGCCGAATGCTGCAAATCACTTGCCAAATATAGCGAGGCACTGGATTACTACCAAAATGCGCTCCACATAAATCCGGACAATAAATACGCACGCATCCAGTATATCAGTCTGCTGATGAACATGAAGAGATACCGTGAGTCTCTAAAGGAAAGCAACCTGCTGGCAGAAAGGGACAGTTCCGCCTATGTACTACACCTTAGAGCCGAAAGTATGGGGCAAGTCTATGACAACACAGAAATCATGCATGTGATAGATGCCTACCTGGACATACAGAAAAGATATCCCAATGATTACCTGTCTGCTGCCAAACTCGGCAACATCTATGTAGCAGGCCACCAGTATGAAGACGCCATAAACATAACGGAGAAATACCGTTCCATAGACTCCACCAACGTCCTTGTGAACCGCATCAATGCCCAAGCCTATTGCCTGAACAAAGATTACCCCAAAGCAATAGAAAGATATGAACAACTGTTACAGGAAAAAGACAGCTCCTTCCAAACCTGCTTCTACGCCGGAATCAGCTATTATGCCCTCGAAGACTTCTACCCAGCACACGACCTGCTGGAAAGGGCTCTTAAAGATGACAATACCAACATCAACGTTCTCTATTATCTGGGACGCGCCTGCTCCAAGACATCATGGAAAGAGGATGGAGTGACTTATCTGGAAACTGCCGTAAGCCTCGCCATGCCCAGCGACAGTGTCATGTCCCGCCTATATGTGGGGCTTGCGGACTGCTACAAGATGGCATTTCAATACACCGACCAGGCGAATACCCTTCTGACGCAATACGAAAAATACGACCGGCAGAAACACAAACTGCTCTACGACGCAGCCTTTATCTATTATTACTATCTGAAAGATGCGTCCAAAGCAGAGAGATACCTAACGGCCTACCTGAAAACCCGTCCGAAAAACAGCAAGGACAAAGTGCAGGAAGTAGATGCGGACGGAGTTCCCATCATCGGAGAAGACAACCGATACAATGCCGCCGAAAACTGGCTGAAGGACATCAGAGAAAAGCGCAAGAAAGAGGACTTCTTCAAGGGAAAGGTCGATACCGCCAGCGTAACCCCCATCAAATAGCCCCAATGAAAACGTTTGCATAATATAATAAGGTACAGTAACGGAGAAAGATTAACTTTCTCCGTTATTTGTTTTAAATTAGCGCAAAAATTAACCGTAAAGTTACTATCATGAAAAAAGTATTCTTAATCTTGGGAACACTCTTACTCTCCCTCAGTACGTATGCAGCTATGAATGTGAACAAAATCGACCCTCCGTTTTGGTACACCGGCATGCAGAACCCGGAACTCCAGCTGATGGTCTATGGCGAAGGCATCGGCAACGCGGCAGTATCCGTCAATTATCCCGGCGTCTCATTGAGCAGCACCGTCAAGCTGGAAAGCAACAACTACCTCCTGGTCTATCTGAAACTGGACAAGGATGTAAAACCCGGCAAATTCAACCTCACCTTCACTGAAGGAAAAAAGAAACTCGTAAAGGAATATGAACTGAAGGCACGCAACAAGAAAGGTTGCGAACATAAAGGTTTCGACGCCTCCGACGCACTGTACCTGCTGATGCCCGACCGCTTTGCCAATGGCAATCCGGACAATGACCAGATTGCGGGCATGGCCGAGTACAAGATAGACCGCAATGACCCCAATGCACGCCACGGCGGTGACCTTGCCGGCATCGAACAACACCTGGACTACTTCTCCGACCTCGGCGTCACAGCCCTCTGGTTTACTCCGGTACTGGAAAACAACATGACCGGCGGTTCCTATCACGGCTATGCCACCACAGACTACTACAAGGTAGACCCGCGCTTCGGTACCAACGAAGAATACAAGCAACTGATTGAAAAAGCCCATGCACGCGGCATCAAAATCGTAATGGACATGATTTTCAACCACTGCGGCGTAGAGCATGTATGGATTAAGGACATGCCCTCCAAAGATTGGTTCAACAACCCCGACCACGAAAACAACTTCGTGCAGACCTCCTTCAAACTGACCCCGCACGTAGACCCTTATACTTCCCAGTACGATGCCGACCAGATGAACGACGGCTGGTTTGTACCTTCCATGCCCGACCTCAACCAGAAGAATCCTCACGTTTACCGCTACCTGGTACAGAACAGTTTCTGGTGGATTGAATTCGCCAACATCGACGGCATCCGCATGGACACTTACCCGTATGCCGACTATGATGCCATGAGCAACTGGATGAAAGAGCTCAACGAAGAATATCCCAACTACAACACCGTGGGCGAGACCTGGGTTACCGAACCCGCCTACACCGCCTGGTGGCAGAAGGATTCCAAGCTATCAGCCCCCAAGAACAGTAACCTCAAGACCGTTATGGACTTCAGCTTCTTCGACAAGATAAACACCGCCAAGAATGAACAGACCGAAACTTGGTTCAAGGGACTGGACCGCATATACAATAACTTCGTATACGACTTCCTCTACCCCAACCCCGCTTCCGTACTGGCATTCATCGAAAACCACGACACCGACCGCTTCCTGGGCGAAGGCAACAACCTTCCGATGCTGAAGCAAGCCTCTACCCTGCTGCTTACCACCCGCCGCATTCCGCAACTCTACTACGGAACGGAAGTCATGATGAATGGCGTGAAGAGCAAGAGCGACGGCTATGTCCGCAAGGACTTCCCCGGCGGATGGACCGGTGACGCAACAAACGCACTGACCCCAGCCGGACGTACCAAAATACAGAACGAGTGCTACGACTTCTACAAGACCATCCTAAACTGGCGCAAAGGAAACGATGTGATTGCCAAAGGCAGCATGGTGCAGTTCATGGTACAGAATGGTGTTTATGCCTACGCACGCCAGTACGAAGGCAAGACGATATTCGTGATGCTGAACGGTACAGATGCAGAGACCACCGTTCCTTTGAAATTCTACAAGGAAATCCTAAAAGACAGCAAGCAGGGAAAAGATATTCTTAGCGGCAAGGCCATCACCTTCGGTGAAGAGCTGAAGATGGGCCCCAGAGAATCATTAGTGATAGAATTATAACGCGCACTCCACACAGAGAGCTCATTCTTGCAAATCTCCCTTGCAGATAGCTTGCAGACACCTCGCCTGCCAGCCATCTGCAAGGGATTTTTAGTATGGAATAGGTGTCACGGGGATATGCTTTTCACCGGTCTCAAATATAGCTAATCTGTTAGTTCATAACGGTGAACACTTTGTTCCAGTATAGAGAAACAAAGTGTTCGGATATGTAGAAACAAAGTGTTCTTACGTATTGGAACGAAGTGTTTTTGCATATTGGAACGAAGTGTTCTCTTTATTGAAACAAACTGTTCAGTTAAGGGAAACAGACTGTTTTGTTAAAGGAAACAGACTGTTGTACACGTTGAAACATCCGCTTCTGAAATAACCGGCGAACTTAACCATCCCACAACACCGGCCTATATATAACAAGTCAGCCCTTGCAACATCAATATTGCAAGGGCTGACGCTATATTCGGATTATCTTTCGATTAGTCCAGTTGAGCCAATTTGTTCTCTGAACCAAGCACGTTGATGATTTTATGCTTGTACAGTTTTTCCATATTGTCACGAGCCGGACCCAGATACTTACGCGGGTCGAATTCTGCCGGTTTTTCAGCAAATGTCTTGCGGATAGCAGCTGTCATAGCCAGACGTGAGTCAGAGTCGATGTTGATTTTGCAAACAGCAGACTTGGCAGCCTTACGCAACTGCTCTTCGGGGATACCGATAGCAGCTTCCAGCTTACCACCATACTTGTTGATAGTATCAACTTCTTCCTGAGGAACTGAAGAAGAACCGTGAAGAACGATGGGGAATCCCGGAAGTTTCTCCATTACAGCATCCAGAACGGCAAATTCCAAAGGAGGAGGAACCAGACGACCGGTAGCAGGGTCAACGTGGCATTGTTCGGGTTTGAACTTGTATGCACCATGAGAAGTACCGATTGAGATAGCCAGTGAATCGCAACCTGTACGGGTAGCGAAGTCAATAACTTCTTCAGGATTAGTATATGTATGGTGTTCTGCAGAAACTTCATCTTCTACACCGGCCAATACACCGAGTTCGCCTTCTACAGTTACGTCGAACTGATGGGCATAGTCAACTACCTTCTTAGTCAGTGCAACGTTTTCTTCGTACGGAAGGTGTGAACCGTCAATCATTACTGAAGAGAAACCGGAGTCGATACAGCTCTTGCAAGTTTCGAATGTATCTCCGTGGTCAAGGTGAAGAACAATTTCAGGATGTTTGCAACCCAATTCCTTAGCGTACTCAACAGCACCCTGAGCCATGTAACGCAACAGCGTAGCGTTGGCATACTGACGGGCACCCTTAGATACCTGAAGAATAACCGGAGACTTTGTTTCAACTGCAGCCTTGATGATAGCCTGCATCTGTTCCATATTGTTGAAGTTGAATGCCGGAATAGCATATCCACCTTTGATAGCCTTAGCAAACATCTCTCTTGTGTTTACCAGTCCTAAATCTTTGTAATTAACCATTTTGTTTAAATTTTATTGTTAGTGAATTAAAATTCTACGCAAAAGTAATCATTATCCTTTAAAGTAAAGAACTTGAGAGGAATAAAATATCCGGCTCATCCTACCAAATCCATTCTATTTTAAAGCTATTGGCTTCATTTAACAGATTATTGTAATCTCTATATTACAAACTCTTTGCATTTATCTCTGCCAGCCATACTTTTGCCATCTATACTTCTATCAACAAAAAAGCCGGAGAACATGTTTGCTCTCCGGCATCTGTTTACACATTATTATGTAATACTAATTTTTCAGATAGATGATGGTCGGCAAATGGTCACTGTAGCCGTTCAGCCAAGTCCTGCCTCCATGCGTACGCAAGGGGGAACCTTTGTATTTGCCATCCTGCTGAATCAGATAATCGCGGATGAAAACTTCATTGTGGTCATAGCGCAACCCTTTCTTTGCCTTCAGCAACGGTTTCGAAATGACAATCTGGTCAAACAGGTTCCACTTGCCCCGATAGAGCAATGTCCCCACTCCCTTGTCTTCCAGTGTCTCCCACCAGGGATTGTAGAGTTCGCCTTTCTTCACCTGCTTCGGATATTTGCGCGCTCCCAGCACCTCCATGCTTTCGTCCATCGGGTCGTCATTCATATCCCCCATCACGATGAGCTTCAGCTTCTTGTCGCTACGCATCAGAGAGTCCTTCAAGGCCTTTACTTGCCTGGCTGCATGCACACGCACCGGTGACTTCGCCCCACGGGAGGGCCAGTGGTTCACTATCACGCAGACACGCTCTCCCGCCAGTTGTCCGTCCACAATCAGGAAGCCGCGCGTCAAGTGCACCGTATCCCCCTCAAAAGGAGTAGAAAGCACCAACTTCGAGTGGGTAACGCTGAACTGCTTCGGGTCGTACAGCAAGGCACAGTCTATACCCCGTCTGTCCGGTCCTTCATAATGCACGAACTCATAATTGGAAATGGCCGGCTGCTTCACGAGGTCTTCCAGCACCCGGCTGTTCTCCGCCTCTGCCACACCGATGAATGCCGGACCTTCCGGCACTAAATCACGCGAAAGGGAACCCAACACTTTGGAAAGGTTCTGCAGCTTGGACTCATACTTCTTTGCCGTCCATTGGTAACTGCCGTCGGGCAGGAACTCATAGTCATTCTTACCTGCATCATGAATCGTATCAAACAAGTTCTCAAGATTGTAGAACGCAACACTATACAATTTCCGTTCCGCATTTTGTGCCCCCAGCGTTGCCACGCACAGCCAGAAAGAGCATAAGACAAGTAGTTTCCTCATAAATTCACAAGATTAAGTCCTGCAAAAATCAGAAATAAAATGCGATAAACCTACTAAATAAAAATAAATCTGAATTTATTTTGTAGAGTCTCCAACTTGCACTATCTTTGCGCTCTGAAAAGAAGACCATTACACTATTTATTACCAAAATAGTAACAGAATATAAATTTTTAAAAGAAAATATCAAAATGAAAAAAGGTATTCATCCTGAAAATTACCGTCCGGTAGTATTTAAAGATATGTCAAATGGTGATGTATTCTTGTCTCGTTCCACTTGCAACACGAAAGAGACTATCGAATTCGAAGGTGAAACTTATCCGCTGGTAAAGCTGGAAATCTCCAGCACTTCTCACCCGTTCTACACTGGTAAGTCCAAGCTGGTTGACACCGCCGGTCGTGTTGATAAGTTCATGAGCCGCTACGGTAACCGTAAGAAATAATCAGTTTCAAGCAAACTGAAAAAAGGGAGTCTTTCACTGAAAGGTTCCCTTTTTTGTTTCCGCCTCCCACTGCAGGACCGATAAATAGGGAATCTCCTATCACAGAATAGGGAAAAAAACGAGAAAGGAGAAAAACACTTCCCTATTTTTGTATCATCAAAACCGAAAACATATACTAATCATGAAACGACTCGCCACCCTATTCATCCTGACAATCCTTGTCGCAACGGCAGGATTTGCCAAGCCCAAAAAGTACAAAGATTTAAGCGGAAACATCGCTGTCAAAGGAGAATTGACAAAAGAGTACCGGCAATCTCCCGCCGGTACACCGGTCATTATCCGCCGGGTTGTCAAAATGAAGAATCCCGGTGAAAGCAGCAACAACATTTGCTATGCTGTCGAAATGAACGGCATACAAGAGACCATTCCTTTGAATGAGATGGGGCACATTGCCATATCCGCTCCGCAAACTGACCGGGAATTCTGGCAGCAGATATACTTGAAAAACCATCTTTACGAATATTTCAGCGACCGCGGCTACAAGCACAAACTGCGCCAGGAAATCGACGAAGAGTGCCTGGAGTATCTCGACAAACTGAATGAGATAGCCTATCAGGAAGATTACATCGTTTCGTACGTGCAGGGAGTGTTCTCCAAGTTGAACGCCACCACCATTGACAGCAATCGCGGGGAGAGTCTGAACATACGTATCATCCAGTCGCCCGAACCAGATGCCTTCATGCTTCCCAACGGCTCCATGGTTATCAGTACAGGCCTCCTCTGCACTCTTGATTCCGAAGACGAACTGGCCGCCGTCATCGCATGTGAGCTGGGACATTTCGTCCTCGACCATCAGGTAAACAACATTTACCGTGCCGAGCGGCGTGCCAAGCGTGCAGCTTTTTGGGCAGATGTCTTTGCCACTACCGCCAGCGCAGCCCTCGATGTGGCCTACTGGGACGATAATGAAGATGCTTATGCCGTCAGTCTGGTGGCAGATATCGGAGCCATCGCTTCCCTTTTGAGCATTCCGGCAACGGACCGGTTGGGGATGAAATACAAAACTTCCCAGGAAATCTCTTCAGACCGCCTTGCGCGCCAACTTCTGGCATTCAAGGGCTATAATCCCGACGGAATCGCATCGGCCCTCGGTAAAATTATAGGGTATTACAACCTGCACCAACGCAACAAGGACATTCCTCGCTACGGCAGCATCGGCAACCTGCAAAAGCGTATAGAAAAGGCCGGTGAATCCCATAGCCTGAGTGCCCGCCCCTACCTACGGACCACCAGCGATGTCGTTTCTTTCAACGCAAGTATGAACTACGCCAACAAGCGCTATAAGGAAACTGCCCGGCTGATACGCAAGAACATTGACAACAGACTAGCCACGGACAATGACTACATCATCCTGGTAAAAGCGGAAATGGCACTGTCTAATACGGAAGAAGTGAACAACCGCTGCCTCGCCATGCTTGATAAAGCCCAGGAGATGGCAGGAACAAGCCCCAATCTGGACATATATAAACAAAAAATACTATTATTGATGCGTATGAACAAACAAGCCCAAGCCGCTGATATACTGAAAGAATATATCACCTTGCTTTCGGCCTACGAAGGCCAGGGCATAGAAGGAACCGAAAAGGAATGGACCAATAAAGAGATAGGTTGGGCAAACCAAATGCTGGACAGGATAAGCAGAATATAGAGAAAGGAATAACTAAGAATGAAGAATTTGACTGCGCGATGATGCCGCATGACAAATTCTTCATTCTTCTTATTTTAGTTATTCATTCAAATTACTGTTTGCGGAACGGCGGTTTCACAACCACAGCTTTCAGCTTACGTCCCCGCATGTCAATGCAGATTTCCGTACCGACTTTGCTGTACTCGGGCCTGATATACCCCATTCCGATACCAATCTTGCGGGTAGGCGACATAGTTCCGGAGGTAACCACACCGATGGCAGTACCGTCTGTACTATACAGCTCGTAACCATGACGGGGGATACCGCGGTCTATCATTTCAAATCCCACCAACTTACGGGTAGTGCCTTCCGCTTTCTGTTTTTCCAGCATCGGGCGATTGGTGAAGTTCTTTCCCTCCACAAACTTGGTAATCCATCCTAAACCCGCTTCAATGGGCGAAGTGGTGTCATCCAAATCATTGCCATACAAACAGAAGCCCATTTCCAGACGAAGCGTATCGCGCGCACCCAGACCAACTGGCTTAATGCCGAACTCCGCGCCTGCCTCGAACACGGCATCCCAAATCTTCATGGCAGCCTCCGGATAGAAGTAAAGCTCAAAACCACCCGCACCGGTATATCCGGTATTGGAGATAATGACATCCTTTTCTCCGGCAAACTCACCGTGGGTAAAAGTATAGTAAGGAAGGTCGGAAAGATTGATGGAAGTCAGTTTCTGCAACGTCTGAATAGCCTTCGGTCCTTGCACAGCAAGCTGTGCCATGTGGTCGGAAGCATTTTCCAATTCAGCGCCTTCCGTGTTATGAGACACACACCAGTTCCAGTCTTTCTCAATGTTCGACGCATTCACGACAAGCAGGTATTTCTCCGGCTCATAATGATAGACCAGAAGGTCGTCTACAATGCCTCCGTTGTCATTGGGGAAGCAGGTATACTGTACTTTCCCAGGTGTGAGGGCAGCTACGTTATTGGAAGTCACTTTCTGCAGAAAGTCCAAAGCATGGGGACCTTTCACCCAGAATTCTCCCATGTGTGAGACGTCGAATACACCGACACCCTGACATACTGTAAGATGTTCGTCAATGATGCCGGAATACTCGATAGGCATATTATATCCCGCAAACTCGTGCATCTTGGCACCCAGCGAGATGTGTTTTTCGGTAAACGGAGTGGTTTTCATGGAACTATTAGAGTTATGAGTTATGAATTATCTATTTGCTTGCTACGAGCTCGGCAATCTTGACGATGACGTTCATGGCTTTCTCCATGTTCTGGATAGGCACGAACTCATAGCGGCCGTGGAAGTTCAAGCCACCGGCAAAGATATTGGGACAAGGCAGGCCCTTGAAAGAGAGCTGGGCACCGTCCGTACCTCCGCGAATGGCTTTTACACGAGGCTCTACACCTACCGCCTTCATGGCGGCAAAAGCGGTGTCGATGATATGCATCACCGGTTCAATCTGCTCGCGCATATTATAGTATTGGTCGCGAAGTTCCAGAGTAGCGGTACCCGGACCGTATTCTTCATTGATTTTTGCCACAAGACGTTCCATCTCCTTCTTGCGCTCTTCAAAGCGGGTGCGGTCGTGGTCACGGATAATGTAAGAGACTGTTGTCTGCTCCACCTCGCCAGTAATGCCTATCAGATGATAGAAACCTTCGTAACCTTCGGTATGCTCCGGAGCCTCGTCAGCCGGAAGCATGGACATGAAACGGTTGGCAACGCGGATAGAGTTAATCATCTTATTCTTGGCATAGCCCGGATGCACATTCCGTCCCTTGAAGCTTATCTTGGCAGAGGCCGCATTGAAGTTCTCGAATTCAAGTTCACCCACTTCTCCGCCATCCATGGTATAGGCCCATTCGCAGCCGAACTGCGCTACATTGAACTTATGGGCACCCAGACCGATTTCCTCATCCGGATTGAAGCCGATACGTATTTTACCGTGCTTGATTTCGGGATGTTCCTTCAGATATACCACTGCCGATACAATTTCGGCAATACCGGCTTTATCATCGGCACCAAGCAAGGTCTTGCCGTCGGTCACAATCAAATCTTCCCCTTGATGGTCGAGCAGTTCGGGGAACTGGGCAGGAGAAAGAACCACATTCTCTTCGGCGCAAAGAACAATGTCCTTACCGTCATAATTCTGCACGATACGCGGAGAAACATTCTTGCCACTCATATCGGGGCTTGTATCCATGTGGGCAATAAAGCCGATGACGGGCAACGGCTTGTCTGTATTGGCAGGAAGAGTGGCGAACAGATAACCATTTTCGTCCAACGTGATTTCTTCCAGACCCAAAGTTTCCAATTCTTCTTTCAGATACCGGGCAAACACCATTTGCCCCGGAGTACTCGGAGTAATCTCAGTCTCTTCACTGGACTGAGTATCGAAGCTTACGTACTTTAAAAAACGTTCTACTAAAGTCATGATGAATAATGATTAGTGATTAATGGTTAGTGATTAATGGTCAGTGATTAGTAATTGGCGAAAAGCATTATCCGAATGGCATTAATCATTAATCACTAATCATTAACCACTATTTTGTGCTGTAAAGATAAAAAAAGGGGCGTGAACTGCCAAGCAATTCACGCCTCTTTTTTATTTCTTAAGGACAAAATGTCAATCAAAAATGGCTGCTACCATCAAAACAATGCGTACATATCTTACACTTAGGCAATCCGATAGCCTCAACCAGAGTTTCCAACGTATTGAACTTCAAGGATGAAAGTCCGAAACGCTCGCGGATAACGTCCACCATCTTTTCGTATTCGGGTGAGCCGGTAGTGGCATACTTATCGAGATTCTTATTCTCGTCACCCTCCAGTTCCTTGATGACACGACGGGTAATCAGTTCCATGTCGCTTTTGGAAGCCGTGAATCCTACAAACGGGCAGCTATATATCAATGGAGGACAAGCAATCCGGATATGCACCTCCTTGGCACCATACTCATACAGCACCTTCACATTGTCGTGCAACTGGGTCCCCCGGACAATAGAGTCATCACAGAACAGCAGACGCTTACCCTCGAGCATGGCACGATTGGGAATCAGCTTCATCTTTGCCACCAGCGAACGCAATTCCTGCTTGCTGGGAGTAAAACTACGAGGCCAAGTCGGAGTATATTTGGAAATGGCACGATGATAAGGAACTCCTTTACCTTCGGCATACCCAAGCGCCATACCTACACCCGAATCAGGAATACCGCAGGCACAATCCACCTCTGACTTATCTGTCTGTGCCATCTTGAAACCGGAGGCAAAACGCACTTCCTCCACATTCTTACCTTCGTAGCAGGAAGTGGGGAAACCGTAATATACCCATAGGAAGGAACAAATCTGCATTCCCTCATCAGGCTTGCGCATCTGTTCCACACCATCGGCACGCAGGCGAACAATCTCTCCGGGTCCCAAATAACGGTCTATCTCATAACCAAGATTCGGAAAGCTGCTCGACTCACTTGTGGCGGCATACGCTCCGTCTTTCTTGCCAATCACAATCGGAGTACGTCCCCAGCGGTCGCGAGCGGCAATGATGCCGTCTTCCGTCAATAACAGCATGGAGCAGGAACCTTTGATATGCTTATACACATTTTCAATTCCTTCGACAAATGTCTTTCCTTGTATAATAAGGAGGGCGATAAGTTCCGTCTGATTGGTTTTGCCCGAACTGAGTTCGGCGAAGTGCATGTTTTGGGCCAACAGTTTTGTTTCCAGTTCTTGCAGATTTACTATTTTGGCTACCGTTACAATGGCAAAGCGACCGAGGTGGGAGTTAAGGATAAGGGGTTGAGGGTCTGTGTCACTGATGATTCCTATTCCGGAATTTCCTTTGAACTTATCCAGTTCATCCTCAAACTTCGTGCGGAAATAAGTGCTTTCCAGATTGTGAATGGAACGGGTAAACTGCTCCGTTTCTGCATCGTATGTAGCCAACCCACCACGTTTTGTCCCTAAATGTGAATTATAATCTGTGCCGTAAAACAAATCTGCCACACAGCTTGTTGCCTTGGCGACTGTTCCGAAAAAACCTCCCATAAGTTCTGTTTTGTTATTGGTTTCTAAAATTAACGGATGCAAAGGTATGAAGAATTTGCGAAATTCGGGCAGATTTGAAATGAATAAAAAAGGCAATATATTTCTTGCCCACAATAGAAGTTATATTATTGGAAACATATACTTTTGTGATCGAAACCAAACAACTGTATAATGGGAGAAACCGCAAATATTATAATAGCCGATACTCTTCAAGGTCTGGGGACGGACGCATACAGTGGCTATCTTGCACACGCCCTCTGTCTGTCAGGAATCTGCCGATTGAAGTACAATGGAGAGGAGCGCGAGCTACGTGCCGGCGACCTGATGATTGTCCGCAAAGGAAAACTGGTAGAGAAAATTCAACCTTCAGAAGATTTTCGCGTAAAGGTCATCTATATCGCATCGGGCTTTGTGGTGCTGAGTACACCACAGAACAACTACGGCATGAAAGGGCAACTTTCCCTATTTCTCAATCCTATCATGTCCCTGACTACCGAACAGCAAGAGCTATGTCTCCGGGATTTTGAACAAGTGGAATACAGACTCCGGAATACAGACCATCATTTCCATCGCGATATGCTTATCGCCTCCACACAGATGTTGATACTCGACTTCTTCGATTTCCACTCCCATCTATATGGCGAGGACAATATCTCTGTACAAAATGCTTCCATCATGAGCCGTTTCCTCAACATGCTGGAGAACGGAACTTTCCGCGAGCATCGTGAAGTGACCTATTATGCCGACTGCCTATGTGTCACCTCCAAATATCTTTCGGAAGTTTCCAAGAAAGTAAGCGGTTATACAGCAAACTACTGGATAAACCGTTATACCACACTCGACATCTCGCGTTTGCTGCGCGACAAATCACTAACGTTCGTCCGTATTTCCGATATGTTCGGTTTTTCCTCTCCTGCTTATTTTAGCCGTTACGTACAACAACATCTGGGTGTAAATCCGACAAAATACAGAGGTTAATGATTATAGTTTTTGATTGTTTGCCCGTTTCAGATCTATTAGCGAAATATGCTCATTACGATAGCGGGCATTGGGGTTCTTCTCCGTTCCGTCAGGAAAAGAGCCATCTTCCTGCTTTATGAACTGAATAGCCTTCTGCGGACAATTCTGTATGCAGGCAAAACAGAACTCGCAGTCACCGGACGTCTTCACTCCTCTCGACGTCAGCTCATAGTTGCCGCGCGGACAAACGTAGGTACAAATGCCACAGTCAATACAAACATCGGTCACGGTAAAGAACTTCTCGCTTTTCATCAGGAAGCCCACCTCGGGGTCGAGTCCACTCCGCTGCATAAAACCTTGGTGCTGTTGCCGTTCCTCCTCCGTCACCGGTTCGTGCCAATGCTGCCGACTGTTGATATCTGCCGTTATCTTCTGCAAGTTCTCGGGGATGTGCTTGTCTATCTTGAGTTGCTCGTTCATGTCGAAGTTGGGTAGCCAGTTATCCACCATGATGATAGTGTTGATATAGTCAAACGCATTGTCGGCTTTACGGGATATACGGTCCCAAATCTCTACCGCATCGCACTTCCTTGCACCATAGGTGAGGACAGCAAACTTGTATTCTGCCTTCAGTTTTGCTTTCCGAATGAACTGCCGTACCATATAGGGAGGCATATGACCGTAGATGGGATAAACGATGCCGATTTCATCTGCCTCAAATTCATACTTCCCCCGTTTCACCATCTGAGGGATACTCAACAATTCTGCGTTCTCTCCAGCCAACTGACGGGCGATGTAAAGACTGTTACCCGTTCCGGTAAAATAAAAGATGATACGCTTACTCCTTTTTGTTTCGCAGGATGCCAACGAGAGTAGGCCGGAAGATGCGATAGCACTGCTCATCACGGCAAATCCCATACGCTTTAAAGCCTCCCGACGACTGATTTTCTTATCCGTATTCATATCTCTGATTTTTAATGATTATGCAATCTGTTATCTGAGTGCAAAAATAAAGGTTTCCCCAAAGAACGGACTTACCAAAAACTCGGGTCTTGATGCTATTTTTACGGTATAAGAATGAGCTTACCCTAACACAAAAAAAAGCCCCGCAAAGATTGGACTTCTGCGGGGCCTCACTAATGCCTAATAAAAACTCTTTCTACCCTAAATTATCTCCACTTCTTCACAGCTTTCTTGTCAGCCGGAGTCGCTTCAATCAAGCTCAATGCAAAACCACCGCTACGCGCTTCCTTCACGGACATTTTGGTCTTGCTGGTTACGATACCCTTCTTTATCTGATAAGAAGTAGGGTTCTCCTTGTAATCAGCATCTTTACCGTCGGCATAGAGAGTGGCTACGTATTGCTTGCCCGGTTCAAGGAAGTCGAGCGTAAAGTTGGCTGTACGTGCATTCTCGTCTGTAATACCTCCAACAAACCAGTTGCCGGTTCCTTTTGCCTTACGGGCCACGGTAATGTAATCACCCGGTTCTGCTTCAATGTACTTGCTGTCGTCCCAGTCTACTGCCACATCCTTGATGAATTGGAAAGCATCCATGTGCTTTTCGTAGTTCTCAACCAAGTCGGCAGCCATCTGCAACGGGCTGTATAAAGTTACATACAGAGCGAGTTGCTTAGCAAGTGTAGTCTGCACTTGTCCGTGGGGCAAATCGCCCATAAAGTCAAGTTTGGTATCGAAGATACCCGGTGTATAATCCATCGGACCGCCAATCAAGCGGTTGAATGGAAGCAATGTGGTATGGAACGGTTTGCTACCGCCGAATGCCTCATATTCAGTTCCTCGTGCAGATTCGTTGCCAATCAAGTTAGGATAAGTACGGCACAAACCGGTAGGGCGTACAGCTTCGTGCGCATTTACACAAATTTTGTAGTCGGCTGCCTTCTTCACGGCATAGAGGTAGTGGTTGTTCAGCCATTGCCCATAATGATGTTCACCACGGGGAATCATATTACCTACATATCCGCTCTTCACGGCATTGTAGCCATTATCCACCATAAACTGATAGGCCTTGTCCATGTGACGTTCGTAGTTGCGCACCGAACCGGATGTCTCATGATGCATCATCAGCTTCACGCCTTTGCTCTTGGCATATTCATTCAGCATCTTCACGTCGAAATCGGGATAAGGGGTCACAAAATCGAATACATAATCCTTGGATTTGCCAAACCAGTCTTCCCAGCCTTCATTCCAGCCTTCTACCAATACTTGGTCCAGACCGTGCTCGGCTGCGAAGTCGATGTACTTTTTTACATTTTCGTTAGTGGCACCATGACGGCCATTGGGCTTCATTTTGGAGTAGTCCACTTCACCCAGTTTGATGGAGGGAAGGTCGTCTGTATATGCCCAGGTGCTCTTACCTGCAATCATTTCCCACCATACACCTACGTATTTCACGGGCTTAATCCAGGAAACGTCCTCGTAAGCACAAGGTTCGTTCAAGTTCAGCGTGATTTTAGAGGCAAGGATGTCACGAGCATCGTCGCTTACGATAACCGTACGCCACGGTGACGTGCAGGGAGCTTGCAGATAACCTTTATCGCCTACTGCATCGGGAGTAAGCCAAGATTCAAAAACAAAATTCTTATCATCCAGATTCAAGTGCATGCAAGAGTAATCCACCAAAGCAGCCTCGTGCAAGTTGATGTACAAACCATCAGCAGTCTTCATCTGCAAAGAAGTCTGAACACCGGTGGGCGAAAACGGGGTTTGTGAAGAGTTAGGCGTAATGGCCCCTTTCATCAACCCGCGAATTTCAGAAAGTTTGGATTCTGTGTAATCATATTCCTGCGTATCGTAGTCGCCCGGAATCCAGAAGGCTGTATGGTCGCCAGTCATGGCAAACTGAGTACGCTCCTCCTTAATCACGAAATAGTTCAAGTTCTTCTGCAAAGGGAACTCATAACGGAAGCCCATACCATCGTCGAACAAACGGAAGCGGATAATGATGTTCCTATCCTGCGCCTTTTGGTTGAGCGTCACAGCCAGCTCATTATAGTGGTTACGGATTTGCTTTACTTCACCCCATACCGGTTCCCAAGTCTCGTCGAAAGTGGAAGTCTTTGCATCCTCCATCGTGAAGCCATTCATCAGACCGGGGTCGTTCTTCAGTTCGAGTCCTAATTTGGAAGGGTTAATCACCGGCTTTCCTTTGTAAGAAAGTTCGTAAACGGGTTCGCCTTGCGCATTTACCGAAAAATTCAATTGAAGTTGTCCGTTGGGAGAGGTAATACTCTCTGCCATTGCTACGCCGCTCACCAACAAAACGAGCAGGAAGCAGGCTAATTTTGTACAGATTGCTTTCATGTTTCTCATGCTATATTTATAAAATTATGTTCCAGATGCAAATATAGGCAGGAAAGAAATACACTCTGACGCAATTAAACTAAAATGATAGATGATTTGTCGGCAAACGTTTGCATGAAAACCAACTTCCCTTGAACAATATCCTGCCTACAAACAAAATAGAAGGAGAAGTATCGCTACGAAAACTTCGCCCTCCATATTTTTACAACTTTAATCGTGCACTGGAATTATCCCAAAGGATTTTCACCTTGGTCCCCGTCATTGCCTCCCGAAGGATTGGAGTTATCCCCTCCACCATTGCTACTTCCATCCGTATAGTCCGTATCGGGAACCACCATCTTGGTGACGCTCATATTGCCCAACATTTGACTAAAAGCTTTCCCCGGAAAAAACAGAATACGTTTACGGACAATGTTACTGGCCGAAACGCCAGCCTCCGTATCAGCACTCTTCCCTACAAAAGAAGGGCGGAACAATCCGAAATCACCTAAACGAACAGTCTTTCCATCGTCTATTTCTTCCGACATGATGTCCACCAGTCCTGCAGCCACTAAGTCCACCGTCTTTCTGTGAATACCAAGAATACGGCTCACTTTGGCACACAACTTATCAAAATCCAATTCACCCGCTCCTACGGATTTAGCTACATACTTTACATTTTTGTCCTTGTCAAAACCAAAGATTCTCTTTGCCACTACATACTGAAGTCCCATAATTTTTAATGTTTTAGAAAGTTAATATAATAATGTAATAAATAGGCCGAAGCCTTTTCCTCTCTTTCAAGAAGTGGAGATCCATCGTGAGGCCTCAACGATAAACTTTCATTCTCTTGAATTCGATGTTGCAAAGTTAGGGTGTGAATGACGGGAATACAAGGAAATGACATCTACAACCAATTTCGTTAAAACTCTAAAAAACAACAAATTAAGAACAACCCTTCTCTACAAGTGAAGAAAGAAAGGCAGGAAGAGAATGAGAAGGAATGGATACAATCTCTACAGCCTATGAAAATAAATCGCTGATTATCAAGACAAGGTTCTAGAGAGGTCTCTACAATATGGCATTTGAACGGTTAAGACCTCAATTTCAAGAGTGGCTCAAGTTTCACAAGTTATTACCGTATCCAAAAATACAGACAAACCAGTCATCCTTCCAAAGCCCCTTCTACTCGTTTACTAAAATCTCCCGGACATTTTACTAAATCTCCGGCAACGATTTACTAAATCTTCCTCCAAGATTTAGTAAATCGCTTCTGCCCCATCACGAACTATCCGGAACCAAGATTGGCAATCACTCATATCAAATATCAAAATTATATACATCCCACCAATAACTACTTCCCCCAGTACAGAATCGCTTTATGAAATTTCGGGCTATGATTTACTGAAATTCCTTTGTCTTCACTACCTTTGCAGCCAAAACCAACCCCAGAAAACCTATGACTAGATTACTGATAGCTATATTCCTTGGCGGCGGTACCGGCAGCGTACTGCGCTACTGCGTGCAGATGATGCTCCACGAGCGCATAGTCCCCTACTCTTTCCCATGGGCTACATTCACAGTCAATATCCTCGGAAGTTTCCTCATCGGGCTATTCTATACCTTATCCGCCCGTTTCAACCTTTCTACTGAGGTACGGCTGTTGCTGACTACCGGTCTGTGCGGAGGATTCACCACCTTCTCCACTTTCAGCAATGACGGACTGATTCTGATAAAGCAAGAATTCTACGGAATGTTTGCCTTATATACCTTATTAAGTATCACATTAGGAGTCCTGGCAGCCTTCGCCGGCGGCGCCTTCGGACGCTGTATATAACCCAAACACCCCTATGAAACCCAGCAAGCCTTTTGTCATGCCTCCCGTACGCATCATCCCTCCTACCTTAGAGGGACAAAGTGAAAGTTCCAAATCATTGGAAGAATGGCTGAATACGGAAGAAACTGTCAGAGACCTTCACTTCGGTAAACGGACAGAGGAACACATGGAGTATTCCTACAAAAGCATCACCAACTGTACTTTCAGTCATATCCAATTCAGCGCCTGCAAACTGAAATCCTGCCATTTCACTGATGTACGTTTTGAACATTGCGACCTTTCCAACATCTCATTTGCCGAAAGTTCTCTGTTCAGAGTGGAATTCATATCCTGCAAACTGGTGGGAACCAATCTGCCGGAAACAATATTGAACCATCTGACAATGAAGGACTGCAATGCCAGATACCTCAATCTTTCCATGAGTAAAATCAATCAAGCCCGCTTCACCTCTTGTGACTTGCGCAACAGCGACGTCAACGACTGCAAACTTGCCTCCATCGCCTTTGAAAACTGTGAGCTGGTAGAATCCGAGTTTTCACACACCCCTCTAAGAGGAATCGACTTGAGCGACTCGCACATAGGAGGTATACGCCTCAACCTGCCCGACATACGGGGAGCCATCGTCAATACTTCCCAAGCCATGGAGTTGACTGCTCTTTTAGGCATTACAATAAAGGATTAAAAACGAAAAACAATTCCTTGTTTTCATTTGTTAGTAAGGTAGTTTATAATTAAAATTGACTGAATATGAAAATAGAGAAGATTATCGGACGTGAAATCCTCGATTCAAGAGGTAACCCAACTGTAGAAGTAGACGTAACCTTGGAATCCGGCTTCATAGGCCGTGCATCTGTCCCGTCAGGAGCATCCACGGGAGAACACGAAGCATTGGAACTGCGTGACGGTGACAAAAAACGTTACGGAGGCAAAGGTGTCCTGAAAGCCGTGGACAATATCAATAATATCATTGCTCCCAAGCTCATCGGTATGTCCGCCCTCGACCAGATGGGTATCGACCATGCCATGCTTGCACTGGACGGAACCAAAACGAAAGCCAATCTGGGTGCCAATGCCATCCTCGGCGTATCTCTTGCTGTAGCCAAGGCTGCCGCCGCTTACCTTGACATCCCACTCTACCGATATATCGGTGGTACAAATACCTATGTGATGCCTGTACCGATGATGAACATCATCAACGGCGGTTCGCATAGTGACGCTCCCATTGCTTTCCAGGAATTCATGATACGCCCCGTAGGTGCCACTTCCTTCCGCGAAGGTTTGCGTATGGGTGCCGAAGTGTTCCACGCACTGAAGAAAGTCCTGAAAGACCGTGGCCTCAGCACAGCAGTAGGCGATGAAGGAGGTTTTGCTCCTAATCTGGAGGGTACAGAAGATGCCTTGAACTCCATCATTGCCGCCATCAAGGCTGCCGGATACGAACCGGGCAAAGATGTAATGATTGCCATGGACTGCGCTTCTTCCGAGTTCTACCATGATGGCATCTACGATTATACCAAATTCGAAGGTGAAAAAGGCAAGAAACGTACTGCCGACGAACAGATTGACTATCTGGAAGAGTTAATCAACAAGTATCCCATCGACTCTATCGAAGACGGCATGAGCGAGAACGACTGGGACGGCTGGAAAAAACTGACCGACCGTATCGGCAACCGTTGCCAGTTGGTAGGAGACGATTTGTTCGTCACCAATGTGGACTTCCTTGCAATGGGCATCGAAAAAGGCTGTGCCAACTCCATATTGATTAAAGTAAACCAGATAGGTTCGCTGACCGAAACACTGAATGCCATCGAAATGGCACACCGCCACGGATATACTACCGTAACTTCCCATCGTTCCGGTGAAACGGAAGATGCAACCATTGCGGACATAGCCGTAGCTACCAACAGCGGACAAATCAAGACCGGTTCACTAAGCCGCTCAGACCGTATGGCAAAGTACAACCAACTGCTTCGCATCGAAGAAGAGCTGGGAAGCAATGCGGTGTATGGGTATAAGAAAGTGATGAGTGATGAGTTATAAGTGATAAGTGATTTGTAAGACAAAGAAAAATCCGCGAAATCCGTGCCTAAAAGAAAGCATAACAAGAGTTCTCGGACAGTCAGGGGCTTGAAGGATAAAGCATTTATATGAATGTAAGAAGGGACGAACCGTCACGGTCTGTCCCTTCTCTTTTTAACCTTAAATCAACAATCAATCTACTACCCTAAAGAAAACTTCTTCTCCACTTTGGCTATCCGGTGCCACCCAAAGAGCAAAGTCTCCGGCTTCCACCGTCTTCATCCTATCTATATTCCAGAAAGCAAGTTCACTTATAGGAAGTTCAAACGATACATTCTTCTTCTCACCCGGCTTCAATGTGACGCGAGCAAAGCGTTTCAGCTCTTTCACCGGACGGGTCACCGAAGCAAACTTGTCCTGCACGTAAAGCTGGGCTACCTCGGTACCTTCATACTTTCCGGTATTCTCAAGGTCGAAAGTCACAGTCAGCACATCTTCCTTCTTCAGACTGGCAGACGAGAGTTTCACATTGCCATACTTGAACGTCGTATACGACAGACCGTAGCCAAAAGGAACCAACGGATCGAAACCTGCATCCATATAGAAAGAAGTACATCCCAATGAAGTCTGCCCCGCTTCCAACGGAATGTCATTCAGCAAGACCTCATTCCGCGTAGCCGGACGTCCGGAATTGTTATGAGCATAATAAACCGGTATTTGTCCTACCATCTTCGGGAAAGTCACCGGAGTCTTGCCGCTTGGCACTGCCTTGCCCCACAGCAGGTCGGCCAATGCCGGTCCTCCCATCGTTCCGGGATGGAACGAATAAAGCACGGCAGACGAGAGTTCGACTTCTTTTCCTATAGTCAGCGGACGTCCTGCCATTACAACGGTAACCACCGGTTTGCCCGTTTTTGCCAAAGCTGCAACCAGCTCGCTTTGTGCACCCTGCAAGTTCAGGTCGGCCAGGCAATGCGCCTCTCCGGAAAGAATGGCTTCCTCACCCACAAATGCCAGAATGACATCAGCACGTACTGCGGCGGCGGCAGCTTTGGCCACGCCGGCCATATTCTTGTCACGGCTATAAGTCAGGCCCAGTTCGTATATCACTTGTACTTTGTCTCCCACCAATTCCTTGATGGCAGTCAGCGGTGTCACAGTCTTTGTCTTGTCGCCATCAAATACCCAGGTACCCAATTGGTCGTATGGCGCATTCGCCATCGGGCCTACCACGGCAACTGTCTTTACCGAAGATTGCAGAGGCAATGTCTCCTTTTCGTTCTTCAGCAAGATGGCCGATTCCACAGCAGCTTGCTTGGCAGCCTCCAGATGAGCAGGAGCATAAAGTTCCTCTATACGTTTCTCATCTACATAAGGGTTATCAAACAACCCCAAGCGGTACTTGATGCGCAGAATATTCCGCACTGCATCATCTATGGCAGATTCCTTGACTTTTCCTTCTTTTATCAACTCCGGCAGTTCCTTGACAAACGTATAGCTGACCATCTCCATATCCACACCGGCATTCACTGCTTTCATCGCTGCCTCTTTGGAATCGGGCGCAAAGCCATGCGCTATCATTTCGGCTACCGAAGCCCAGTCTGAAACCACCACTCCATCAAATCCCCATTCACCGCGAAGCACGTCTTTCAGAATAAAAGTGTTCCCGGTAGACGGCACTCCGTCATTGTCATTGAACGAAGTCATGAAAGTGGCCGCCCCAGCCTTGGCAGCAGCCTCGAATGGAGGAAGATAGACATTGCGCAGGCGACGCTCCGGAATAAAAGTTGAGTTATAGTCGCGTCCTCCTTCTGCCGCCCCATACCCTACAAAATGTTTGGGACATGCTGCGATAGAGGTCGGATTATTCAAAGAATCCCCCTGAAAGCCTTTTACCATGGCAGCCCCCATCACCGAAGTGAGGTATGTATCTTCTCCACATCCCTCGGCCATACGTCCCCAACGGGGATCGCGCGCCACATCTATCATCGGTGCGAATGTCCAGCGAATACCCACAGCAGAAGCTTCGACAGCCGCTACCCGTGCACCGTCCTCGGCCACCTGAGGATTAAAAGAGGCCGCCTGCCCCAGAGGGATAGGGAATATGGTCTTGAAGCCATGAATGACATCACGCGCCATCAGCAAGGGAATGCCCAAGCGGGACTCCTCCATAGCCACGCGCTGCAAGGCATTGACGCGCACCGGGTCCACCTCATTCAGAATAGACCCGACCTCACCTTTCTTTATCAGTCCGCTCATGTCCTCTATATTGCCATAAGAAGAAATCTGGTTCATCTGCCCAATCTTTTCTTCCAGTGTCATACGGGACAACAGAGCTTCTATTTTCTGCTCGATGGCGGCATCACCTTTTCCGTTCTGCACTCGGGTACAAGATGTAAAGGAAAGCAATAATAAATAAGCAATAATAAATTTCAGCATTCTTACTTCACATGTTTTTAATTATAATATGATATATCAACTCGTGTTGTTCCATGCTTTTCATACGGTCCATCATTCTGAGTTCCTAAACTTTTGGAAAAATAAGCATCATAAATATACGTTCCTGCTGGTAGAAAGACTTTCCAAGTATGAGTAACTACATCAGTAGTCAAAGGCCCTACCATATATTCTTCCATCCAAAATTGAACAGTAACAAATGGCCAATGACCATAGGATGTAATAACACCTCCTGTTTCCTTTGGATGTCTGTATATATCAATCCACTCATTAAATGCTCTTTTAACAGTACAAGTCACTGTTACAATCGTATTCTGCTCTATTGTCATGTATTGATTACCATTTGGATGATCTGAAGAAAATTCAGTTACACTTACATAGCCATTACCGCTACGCCATTTAGGATATAGCATTGTATCATCCTTTATATACGTTCCATACCTACATTCATCCGTCAATCCGTAGTCATAGTACCAGCCCCCAAATTGTTTACTATCTGGAATCACATCAGGTATATGATACCAAGACAATTGCACGCTATCCCCTTTATAGAAAGATGCAGAATTTTTATTACCATAGAATGAAAGAGTACACCTAATAGGCCATAGTTCCTTCAAGGCAACCGCATCATAAAAGGGCATACCATTCCAGTTTAAGCCACAAGTATTTGAATTCATATAAGAGACTTGATCTATCTCAGGAGTATTAGGAATCTTAACCATTCCATAAGAACCATTTCCTTCACCCTTCATAAAGCAATCTGTGTGCCGCAATCCAAGATTATGCCCTAATTCATGCATCAATAAGAATATCTTTTGCTTCAAAGTCAAATAAGTATCTATATTAGTATAAAAACTACTATTAATAAAGATTTCTTTTCCAGGCTTTTTTGAAGATGAAGGAAAAACGCCCATTGCACATACATCCGTTCCTGAAATGTTCTTTTTAGTAATCTTCACATCTGGATTATATTCACTATAGCTGATAGTAAGACCAGTATAATCATTATATAGCCTAACAACTTCCTTTACAGCTTCCCTCCAATTTGTGCTTTGAGCAATTGTATTATCAACGCCTATTGTTAGCGACTGTAAATTGTCTACGTAATTATTAGTTCTATATTGTCTCGTTGAAACAATATTGAGACTATCTTTACATATCAATATGTCTTCCTCAACGATATAATAATTATCCCATTCTGTCACAAAGGCAGAATCAAACCCCATAGCATAAATAGCCAATTTAGCTTGTTCCAATTCCAGCGCAGAATTTTCAAAAGGTTTCTCTGGTATTACCAGCTCATCCTCTTGACTACAAGAAAAGAAAAAAGATAAAACTATTAATATCAAAAAAAGGTATTTACTCTTCATATTCTAATTCTATTAATTAAATAATTTCATTTTTTCTGAAACACGCGTACATAGTCCACCTTCATCGTCACCGGCAGGGCAGACTCGTCCACACCGTTCATTCCACCCCAGTCACCTCCCCATGCCAGGTTCAGAATGGGATAGAAAGCATAATGGAACGGCCACTGATTATGCCCGGAACCCAGTTGTTGCTTGGTGACCGCCAACTGTACCTTGCCATCCACGTAGGTAGTGATGGCATCTTCCGTCCACTCCAAGGCGTAGACATGATATTCTCCTTCTGCCCGGTCTATGGTCATGGCGTGTGTCTTCTGCGTACCTTTAGTATGATTATAGTCTTGCGTATGGATAGACGAAGAGACTTCGTTGGGTACTACGCCCACTTCCTCCATGATGTCTATCTCGCCACACATGGGCCAAGGGTTGGTATTCCAGTCGTTCCCTACCGGCATCATCCAGAAAGCAGGCCAAGTACCTTTGCCTTTCGGCAAGAGAATACGCGCCTCAAAATAACCATACTTCCAACCGGTATTCACCTTGGCATACACACGACCGGAATAAATCTTACCGTCGCTGCCTTTGAAGCAGTTGATGTTCAGCTTACCGTCAGCAAGTTCCGTCACACGCTTTCCGTATACCTCTCCGTTCACGTAGTTCTGCAGTTCATTGTTCACCCAACCGGATTTCTGGACTTCGTGAGTCCAGTCGTCACCCAGTGTAGTGCCTTCATTGAATTCATCCTGCCATACCAATGAATACCCTTCAGGAACATAGTTTTCTATTGCACCTTTGCTTTGTTTCAACAGATACTCTTGCTTATAATTTGTTCCAGAAGTAAAAGAAAGGATAGCCGAACGTTCCTTTTCTTCGCTATTTTTCAAAGCAGTTATCTTCACTACGGATTCGCCGACATATCCGGAATTTGCCGATAATGAATACCATGTCTGCCCATCATCTTTCAACGCCCATGCAGCAGCAGCCTTTATTCTTATCGTTTTTTCTTCTCCGGCAGCAGCAAACTGCAAATCAGCAGGAGATACTTCTATTATATTATCTACGAGGGGATTATTTGCAGCCTGCCCATCACTACCACATCCCATCAATGGTATCAAGGTCACTATCCAAAGGCCAATCATTGTTTTCATCGATAAAAAGGATTAAAAAGGCGGTTGCCCAGAGGGTAACCGCCTCTACTATCATTCAGAAACCAGTATTATTCTCCAAAATAGAAATCATCAAAAAAGAAGATACCCGGAGCAGCATGTCCTTCTGCACCAAACTGAATTACAATCTTATCGTAATCCTTACGATCTTTCACTTCACTGAAATCAAATTCAAGTTCAATCCATTGATCTGTAGTCAGATTTGTTTTTACTATTTCAGTTTGAGTCTCCCATGCACTTCCACCGGCAGCACTGTTCTGCAATTTGACAGCAACTTGTTTCTGCAACTGGTTGACAGCAATCCAATCACCGGCTACATCGGCAACTGTCGTATAATCATTGTACGAAGGCACAAAAACTTTCATACGAACTTTGTTTGCCTTTGTCAAATCAAACTTATAATCAGGTGCCGTATATGAGATATTGGAATAGAAACCGATACTCTTTTCATACAGATAAACCTTTTTTGAAGTATTTACCGGAACAGGTGCCGGATTCGAATAGATAAAATCCAATTCGCCCATATCTTCACGGGCAAAATCAACGGACAGTTTATCTGCTTCAAAGTCTTCGCTCAACTTCACTGCCTTCACAGCTACTTCCGGCTTCACATTTTTTTCTTTAGGAACAAAACGATACCACCAGCCATTACCAGATTCGACATTGCTCACAACTTCCAAATAAAGTTCATCTTCCGTCAGACTACGAATAAAATAAGTAGACGAACCGGTATAATGTCCCATAAATGCACCGTCACTCAATGTCAACGTATTGTTGATTTCGTCCAAAGTATAAGTATAGCTTTCTTTAGGAGTATATTCTACATCAAAGTCACCGGCACCCGGAACGGTGGCAGCCCCACCCAAGTCATTCTTACCCGCTTCGTTCGTATAGATTTTGCCATTGTTTTTCCATATCATCTTGACACCTACTTGCACAAATGTAAACTCTTGTGTGTAAAGACTACTTTCCAGTTTTCCATTGGCAGGACAAGACCACCATTTGGGAGTACCGTCATAATCTCCACCACCTTTCGCTGGTCCCACACCAAAATGTCCATCGTGATATTGGTCAAACACCCATGTTTTTCCTCCAAGATTCGCAGCACCACCAGTCAAAGCATTATACATAGGGGTGTCGAGCAAAGCCATATCATCATCTGCAATAGAAATTACCTTGCTGATAGTAGCTGAGCCACCGGTTGTATACAGAGTCATAGCCACAGTATACTCACCCTTGAAAGGATATTGTGCTTTCACACTTTCCCCTTTTGCCGTGCCTCCATTACCTAAATCCCACAAAACGACACCTTCAACTGTTGATTCGTTTTTAAACTCTACAATGTTTGCTTTGCCAGCGGTGGGAGTAGCAGAAAATGCCAACTGATTTTCTTGCGGTTCTGCACCCAAAGAATGGTCATCACTGTCAACGGGGTCACAAGAAGCCAACCCGACAATAGCCATGCTCAATGCAAAAAAGCCATATAATAAATTCTTTTTCATACTATTTTCTTACTTAATTAATAACCATCATTTTGTTTCAGTTCAAACTCAGTACCCTTAGTTGCGTCAATATCGCCCTGAGGAATAGCCACATATTTATTGTGAGCCTGCCAAGTACGCGGTGCATTTACCCCCGGCACATTAGCTACAGTCAACACGTCTGTGATACCCCAACGAATCACATCGTAGTAACGATGTCCTTCACCCACAAATTCATAATGGTTTTCGTCGATTATGCTCTGTCTGCTGAGAGCAACACGATGGCTATCATCTCCAAAAGCACGATCGCGAACCATATCCAAGCACTGTTGCGCAGAAATACCTTTCTGTTCAGCAACACCTTCCACACCAACCAGTTCAGCGTATGCCAGCAAAGTTTCCGCATAACGGAAAATACGCACGTTGTTGCAGTAGTTCAAGGCTATGTCGCCCGTTGGCTTGTGGTAGCCTTTGCGAGCTGCATATTTACCTAACCAGAAACCCGTATCCTGAAAACGGATAACATAAGTACCACCGGATGCGATTTCCACTTTGTCGCCGATGTTGCCACCTGTACCGTTGCCACGATAATCGCGAATAGAAACGTCACGACGAGTATCGCCTTCGGCAAACATCTGATAAGCTTCCGTACGTACCGGGCCGAATCCCCAACCGTCTTCATAAGTATTGGTAGGATCGCTTAAGGTACTCGGTGAAACGTATGCGGGAAGATTAGTACCACCTGTAGCCCATGAATTTCCCCAAGTTTTTCCTTCACCAATATGGTTTGCCTCAAAAATGGACTCCTTGTTGAATTCACCTTCATCCACCCAAATATCAGCAAATTTAGGAGTCAATACAAACTCTCCACTGGCAATAATCTCAGCCAACCCTTCAGCAGCTTCCGTATATTTAGCCTTATCTTTCTGATACATTACTGTACGTGCTTTCAGCATCAGAGCAGCAGCAAGGCTTGCGCGTCCGTTGTTCACACCATCATTGGTAGAATACTTCGACTTAGCATCCTTAAAGCTGGCTATAGAAGCATCGACATCCTTGATAATCTGGGCATATATCTCATCCGGACTCAACTGTGGTCCAACGTAAGGAGGCTCATACAATGTTTCTTGAAATGGAACTGATCCAAAACTTCTCCACAACATATAAAGGAAATAAGCACGCAAGAAATGCCCTTCACCACGATACTGTGCAATGAGTTTCAGCTCTGCCGGATTGGCGGTTACAGCGGTGGCACAAAGCCCCAATGCACTATTTACGCGCGTAATCCCGGAAGTATAGATATTCCAAGTCCCATTCAGCGTACTATTTCCTGTCGTGGAAAACATTGCCACATTCAAGTTCATGCCAGCCATGCCATCTTGAGCATCACCACCACCTTTCCACAAGTCATCACTCTGGATGTCACCGATATAAACAGAAGACTCATAAGAACCACCTGCATACGAATCAAGTAAAAGAATCTGGTAGGCTGCAGCCAAACCGGAGTTAATATTCATGGGGTCGCCCGCTGCTCCAGCAGCACCTTTTGAAGCAGGGTCCGAATTCAAGAAACTATCGCCGCAAGAGGACAAAGCCATGCTTGATGCCAAAACGGCTGCCACTGTATAAAATTTAAATTTATTCATTGTCTGATTGATTTTAAAGTTTAGAATGTGATGTTAGCACCCAGAGTAATGGTACGGGATTGCGGATAGATACCCTTATCAACACCCAATGTCGTATAACCACCGGACGCCAGTTCCGGATCAAATCCTTCGTAACCAGTAATGGTTATCAGATTCTCTGCACCTACATAGAAACGCAAACGTTGAATGGAAATCTTGCGAGTAAGAGTGGCCGGCAGTGTATAACCAAGCTGTGCATTCTTCAAGCGAAGGTAAGAACCATCGTGAATGTAAAGGTCTGAAGAAGTCCAGTTACCGTTGGGGTTGGCAGAAGTCATACGAGGAATACGGTTAGAAGTACCTTCACCTACCCAACGATCCAAAATCCAAGAAGGACGGTTCATGGCCGGGATGTCACCGCGTTGCGCAAAGTCAAACACGTCGTTGCCCAATGTACCTTGGAAAGACAAACTCAAATCGAAGCCTTTCCACTCGGCACCAAGAGAGAAACCGAAAGTCCAGTCGGGCATACCCTTACCAATTTTGGTACGGTCTTGGTCATTGATTACACCATCACTAGTAACATCTACAAAACGAACATCGCCCGGTTGAGCATTGGGTTGCAAAAGTTCACCCTTCTCATTTACGTAATTGTTCACTTCATCCCAATTCTGGAAGATGCCGTTAGTCTTACGTCCATAAAAATAAGGCCAGACCTCGCCATTCTTGGCATGTACATAGTCACCTACACCGGAAGCACCTGCGCTTTCATAATTCTGTTCACCGGAAGCGTTGCCCAAGTCCAAGAGTTTGTTTTGGGAATAAGACCAGTTGGTGTTGAACCAATAAGAGAAATCTTCAATGCTATCTTTCCAGCCAAGTTCAAACTCAAGTCCCCAGTTTTCCATAGAACCGAGATTACCCCAAGGTTTGCTTTGTCCGATATAAGTAGGCACAGGCATTTCGGCCAGCATATCTGTTGTCTTCTTATAATAATAGTCAAATGTGAAACTCAAACGTTGGTTAAAGAAACGCATATCCACACCAAGGTCAGTTTGAGTGGAAGTTTCCCACTTAATATCAGGATTGGCGGCTGCTGCGGGAGAAGTACCGTAAATCATGGAGCCACCATTTTCACCAGGTTTTGTATAATCATTCAGGTTGGGCTTGTAACTGCCGCCAAAGTAATAATTCTGACCACCATTCATCAAGGCAAGATAACGGAAATCTCCGATAGACTCGTTACCATTCTGTCCCCATGAGAAACGGAATTTTAATACGTCAAACCAGCTCGGTTTGATTTTTTCCAGATAAGGTTCATTCCAGACATTCCAACCCAAAGAGAACGAAGGGAATACGCCCCACTTATTATTGGCACCAAAATGTGAAGAGCCATCGCGGCGAACCGTGAACTGCACCATGTAACGTTCTGCAAAGTTATAGTCGAGACGACCGAAATAGGAAGCAATGGAAGTATGGGTTGCATCACCGATTCCACCCCACAAAACAGATTCTGTCTCGGCAGCTGTAGCAGAGCCAAAATTGGCATGAATAGGATTCAAGTCAAACAAATCGAAGTCCTTACCGCCAATATTGCGTGAACGATAACGAGCTGCCGATTGCCCCAACACTACAGAAAGATTATGCCTTTCTGCAAAAGTCTGGTTATAAGAGAAATAATTTTCAGTTTGCCAACGCATACCACGATTCATCTCGCTTTGAACCCAGCTGGCATCCGTATGTGTCATTGTACCCAGATAATCAGCATAACCATAGCCATCATATCCCCAGAAAGCCAAGTCCACACCATAACTGGAACGGAACTTCAAACCAGGCAAGATATTCAATTCAGCATAGAACGTACCTACAATTTTATCGGAATTGTTACGTCCCAATGTCGGTCTGTTCAGCTGTGCCACCGGATTTGTCAATTCCTGGAAACCGGAAGGAGGCAAAGAAAGCACTTTACCATCCTTTACGATAGCATTAGGATGCTCGGCCAGGATTGCGGCACCTTCTTGTTCAGAAGCATACACCGGAACCAACGGTGAGAACGCAATAGCACTACCAAGAATAGAACCATACTCAGAGTTTGTTTCAATACCGGTAGAATGATCACGAGTATAGCCCAAGTTTACTCCTACCGTGACTGCATTCAAGAACTTTCGATTCTCTACTTCAAACACTTTATAAGTAGAATTACTACGAACAGACAAACGTTCATAATTGGAACGTCCATAATTACCACCAACGATACCTTCCTGATTGAAATAGCCCAAAGAAAGGAAATAAGTCATTTTATCATTACCGCCATTAATGCTCAACTGATGTTGCTGAACTGGTGCATCATAATTAAAGACTTCATCCTGCCAGTCTGTATCAATCGTATTATTGGCAATTTCTTCTGCAGAATAACGAGGAGCATTGCCATCATTAATCTGCATTTCATTCATGATTGTCATATATTCCTTGGCATTCAAAACAGCTTTCTTCTTCCAAGGATTCTGCCAACCATAACTGAAATCATAGTTTACAGTCGTTTTTCCCTTGCTGCCCGCCTTGGTAGTCACCAAAACCACACCGTTGGCTGCACGGGCACCATAAATAGCAGCCGAAGCAGCATCTTTCAGGATTTCAATAGAAGCAATATCCGTCGGGTTCAAATAGTTGATACCACCGCCCACCGGCATACCATCGACAATGTACAAGGGGTCGGAACCATTTACAGAACCGATACCACGAATACGAACCTTAGAATCAGAATTAGGCTGACCGGAAGACTGTGTAATCTGTACGCCGGAAACTTTACCTTTCAAAGCATCTTCTACACGGGAAGGCTTCATCAAGTTCAATTCATCCGCATTTACTTTGCTGATAGCCGCTGTCACTACACTTTTTTTCTGAACACCGTAACCTACAACCACCACTTCGTCCAACGCCTCTGCATCCTCTATCAATGCTACTTTAAGAGAAGTTCTTCCATTTATAGCCACTTCTTGTGGCTTAAATCCTATATAAGTAAAGGAAAGCGTTGCATCGGCAGGAGCCGACAATGTGAAATTGCCATCCAGGTCAGTAATTCCACCATTGGTAGTTCCTTTAACTACCACATTTACTCCAGGCAACGGTTCATTATCCGAACCGCTTACCACTGTACCTTTTACCTGTATATTTTGGGCATATACAGAAGCCAAGGTAAAGCTTAACAGAAATAAAACTGATAATAACTTTTTCATAAGTTTTACTAAATTAAGATTAACGTTTCTCGGTTTTGTTCTCAATCGAACAGTGCAAACATAGAGTAAAATGCAATAAAACAAATAAGAAACAATCATTCTTAAATACGTCAAATCTGAAATTCAAATACGTTATCAATACGTCATCAGCAAATAACTTATTAATAATCAATAGTTAATATATACTTTTAAGTATTACGTCACAACATGTTATAGAACACAAAAGGGAGGAATATTAAATTCCTCCCTTCCATGCACTTCCTTCTTTTAAAGGAAGTTAATATCTAAAGACTACAGTTTATTGCTTAAATAATCCGTCAAACTATCCTCTCTCTCTAAAGCGAACTTCTTACGAAGACGATAACGGATTGTTTCAACTCCACGAACCGAAATGTTCAATAGAGGCGCTATTTCTTTCGTGGAAAGATTCATCTTTAGATAAGCGCACATCATGCGTTCGTTGTGGGAAAGTTCAGGATGCTTGGCATGAAGACGTTTCATAAAATTGTTATGTATCAAATCGAACTGGTCTTCAATACGCTTCAAAACCTCATCACTCTGTATATTACCGTCTATTTTATTATTAATAAGTATGAGTTGCTGTTTTCCTTCCCGAGCCCCCTCACCCTTCAGCAAGGCGGATACTTTAAGTATCTCTGACTTGATTTCAGTCAGCATTTCATTCTTACGGACAAAGTTTATCATCAGATTGGCCATTTCCTGACTCTTATGTTGCAAATCGTATTCCAATTTTTCTTTCTCCAGCTGCATAATCTGCTTTTCCTGACGAGCTTTCTCCTCTTCGTACTCCCTTTCCATATCGTGCAACTCTTTGTCCTTCTCGACCACCGCCTGCTGTTTCTTCCGCTTCACACGGACATCATCCCAGCGATAGACATACCATAAGGCAAGCAAAGCCAAGATGATATAACAAACGTATGCAGCAGCACTACGATACCACGGTGGAAGTATACGGAAGGCGATTGTATCCGATGATGTCGTACCGTCAGGAAAGACCGCTTTAACTTCAAACGTATATTCACCTTCCGACAGATTACTATACTCCTTGGTGCGTACCGTTGTAAAATCGGACCAGCCTCCCTTATTCAAACGATATTGAAAACGGATATCATCCCCTACCGAAAAAAAAGAAAGGGCATAGTCAAAACGAACGGAATTCATGGAATAAGCTATCACCGGAACCGGCTTCTCTCCTAAAAAGTTTGCGGTATATACCAATGAATCCTTGGGATAAGACAGATACATGTTCCTTATATATAAAGAGTGGCTACGATCCTGACGCTCTCTTACGGCCGGGATGCTGAATAAAGCGAAACCTCCTTCATTAGGAACCACCATCAGCGAATCTGAAAGAGGAATAATCGTTTCAAAACCGGGTACCAGTTCAATCAGCGATTGCTGGATGGGATTAATGCTTGTATTCGCCCCCCGCTTATAGGTACCCAGATTGGCAATACAGATTTCGTGAGGGCTCAAACTAATCAACTTATCGTGATACTCCAAGATACGCGAATAGGCCGCGGTGCCATTCAAAAGGTTGTTCATATCCGGACAAGGCTCCATGACATCTTTATGAGGATTATGCTTATAGATTCCCCGGGGAGTGGCAAAATACACCCGGTCTTCTATCTTCGCTATATACATATCACGTCCTACCGGAAAACCATCCTTCGCGCTATATTCCTTTATACGGACAGCTTTTGTCAAATCATTATCCAAATCCACACGGGTAACGTGGTCTGTATTGTACACCCAAATCACCTTATCGCTTTCCTGCTCAAAAAGACGGCAAGAATCGTTCATACCCTCAATCTTGCCAACCACCTGCCATTCTCCATTCTTTTTCCCAACCAAATAAATACCGTTATATACCCCGACATACATAAGGTCCGTACGTCCTGCCACAAGTTGGCAACACCAGGCGCCGGCAATATCCGTCACGCGTTTTACGGAAGTGCCATTGATAAGGAAAATACCACGGTCGTGCAGACAGAAGAGTTCATCACCTATACGGCAAAGGTTCCAGACCTGTCCGCTGGATTGGGGCATCGGACGGATATCCGGCAAATCGCCGTTCATCTGTACCGGATAAGAGGTGTAATACAAACCCCGATTGGTACCTAAATAAAGATAGCCGCCTTCTACGGCAGCCGTATATCCCGTGCCGTAGGAATAAGGATAGGAATAGAGATTCGTAAAAGGAGAACTCAGACAGACGTAGTCAATGCCGCTATCCAGACCGGCCCAGAGGTTTCCGGTTGTATCGAAGGAGACAGAAAGCACCGTATTGTTACGCAAGCCGTTGTTCTCATTGAAATATTTCAGTTGCATGGTGCTGCAATCCACCAGTACCAATCCTTTATGAATGGTTCCCAAGGCAATCTTATCATCCTTTTTGGCCACGCAAAAGACTTCATTCTCACGCATAAACTCTTCGGCACCGGTGATAAACGGTTCCATCGTACGCCCGTCACAATAGTAAAGTCCGTTGTATGCAGTCACCACCAGAACACCTTTCTTATAAGGTATAATGCCACGAATACGCTTGGAAGCCAACGCATCGGCCCCCTGAAGAGGGAAAAAAGTGTTTCCAACCAAAAGCCATACGCCTCTGTCCGTACCGATGTAAAGGATGCCATTGACCATATTGGAACAGTCTATCTTGGCATTCATTTCAATGGCGGTATATTTTCCGTTCAGGAACTTCACCACGCACCCGTCCCCTTGGAAATACAAGATATTGTCTGTCTCATGGATGCCCCACACATTTCCAAGAAAACGAACGGAACTCTCCAAAGTATCGGACATGCAATGATAGGCCAAAGAACCGTCCGCATCCGGTTCATAATAGCCGAACTCATTGATGCCCCCCACATAAATTCTTTTTTGGGTGGCAGAAGCCAGAACGGAACGCACATCGGAAGCATTGTTCAATGGAAACACATTCCAGACATTGCCATCAAATTGCACCATACCGTTCTTGTTGGCGAAATATACCCACTTGTCATCATAGGGTGCTATCTGCCAAGTCTGGGTCCCCTTGCCATAAACACTTTTATCAAAATTGACGATAAAGCTATTCCAGCCGGCAATTGCTTCGACCAAAGGGAGAAAAAGAAAAAGGCAGAAAAAAAGGTAGAATGACAATATGTGTTTGTTCATGCGTATAATGACTATATAGTTAGTTGCACAAAAATAATGCTTATTTTCAAGGTAGCGCACAATAGCCTATCAGTTTTTTCGTCCCCGATTATTATTTTCTTCTCGAATGGCAATCTTTTGCATTACTATACTTTAGATTCCGGTATACTAAGAAGTATTCGTCCGACAGTTGTTGAATTATCGTCCGACAGCTGTCGGACGATAATTCAACAACTGTCGGACGATAAGGTTACACATATCGGACGAATACTTTTTAGTAAAAGGAATATTTGTCCATCGTAATGCCGGAAAGAATCCGTACCTCCCCTCCAAAGTATCTGTATAAGGAGCCGTGAAGAGGGATAGAATAGAGAATCTAAAAAAACAAATAAAAAAATCGCCGCAAGCTATTGCAGATTTCAAAATAATGCCTACCTTTGCAACCGCAAAACGAAAACGGGTAAGTCCTATACGGCCAGCTCCCTTCGAATCCTCCAGGGCTTGATCGCAGCAAAGGTAGTTGGTTGTAGCGGCGCGATATAGTAAGCTTACCCACCCGCCTCTTTAGCTCAGTTGGCCAGAGCACGTGATTTGTAATCTCGGGGTCGTTGGTTCGAATCCGACAAGAGGCTCGAAAGAAAAGCAGATGATACGAAAGTGTTACCTGCTTTTTTCTTTTTGCCCCGCAAAGAATCCTCTAATTTATTTAAAATCTACACATCGGCTTGCCCTTGAATCCAACTATATTTGTACCTTTGCACATTATTTCTAAGAAAGATGACAGAAAATAGAGGTTACATGCAACGATACGCAATGCTGTTCGGTACCTATATGGGAGGTTTCTGGATATTGAAGTTCATACTCTTTCCTGTGGGGCTGTCGGTTCCTTTTTTACTTTTCCTTTTCATGGGACTCACGCTATGCGTACCTTTTATGGGATATTATTATGCACGGATGTATCGTAATCAGGTATGCGGAGGCGGCATCAGCTTCCTGCATGCATGGATATTCACCGTTTTCATGTATATGTTTGCTGCGCTGCTTGCCGCCGTGGCACACTACATCTACTTCAGGTTCATAGACCACGGATATGTGATAAACACGTGCGAAACGATGGTAGACACGCTTGCCCAAAGCAACATGCCGGGAATGGATTCGTACATCGCCACCTATCAGGAAGCTCTGGAGACAGCCCGACTGCTCAGCCCTATCGACATTACGCTACAGATGATATCGTCCAATGTATTTTGGGGTTCGATACTGGCTTTCCCCACCGCCTTGTTCGTGATGAGACGCAAGAAAGACGACGCTCCGGCAGAGTGACGGAACAGCAAAAAGAAATGTTATTTCAATTGTAAAATAGAAAAATCATACATCAATGGATATTTCAGTTGTCGTACCACTATATAATGAAGAAGAATCACTCCCCGAATTGTTCGCATGGATTGAGCGGGTGATGAATGCCAACGGCTTTTCATACGAAGTGATTTTCGTTAACGACGGAAGTACCGACCGTTCGTGGCAGGTTATCGAGCAATTGCAGGCACAAGCTCCGGACAAGGTACGGGGCATTAAGTTCCGCCGCAACTACGGGAAGTCGCCGGCATTGTTCTGTGGTTTCGAACAAGCACAAGGCGACGTCGTGATAACCATGGACGCCGACCTGCAGGACAGTCCCGACGAAATACCCGAACTCTACCGCATGATTACCCAGGAGGGCTACGACCTCGTATCGGGCTGGAAGCAGAAACGTTACGACCCGTTGTCGAAGACCCTCCCCACCAAATTGTTCAATGCCACCGCCCGCAAAGTATCGGGCATCAAAAACCTGCACGACTTTAATTGCGGACTGAAGGCATATCGCAAAGAGGTTGTCAAGAATATAGAGGTATACGGCGAAATGCACCGCTACATCCCCTACCTGGCCAAGAACGCCGGCTTCAAGAAAATCGGCGAGAAAGTGGTGCACCACCAGGCACGCAAATACGGAAAGACCAAGTTCGGGCTGAACCGATTTGTAAACGGGTATCTGGACTTGCTTTCCCTTTGGTTCCTTTCCCGGTTCGGCATCAAGCCCATGCACTTTTTCGGATTGCTGGGTTCATTGATGTTCATCTTCGGCTTCATAGCCGTGGTCATAGTAGGTGTCAGCAAGTTGTACTACATGCACCATGGCATGCCCTACCGTCTTGTAACGGACTCTCCCTACTTCTACCTCTCGTTGACCTCCATGATTATCGGCACACAACTATTCGTGGCAGGATTCCTCGGAGAGCTGATTTCACGTAATGCCCCGGAACGAAACAAATATCAAATAGAGAAAACCATTTAACGATGAAAAAATTAGTCAGACTTGTCATACTCGGAGCTATCCTTTGTCCGATAGTAAGCATAGCTATCTCCTGCTCGGAAGAGGCCGACTGTTCCATGACAGCACGCTCCATGGTGAATTGCATTCTTTATAGAGTAGACCCCGAAACCCAATACGTGGAGAACGACACGCTCGACTCGCTCACCGTGACAGCATACGGCACCGACTCCATCATCATCAACAACCAGAAGAAGGTACACGACATCTCCCTGCCACTGCGCTATACGGAGGATTCCACCAAGCTGATATTCAAGTACAGCCGGACCAAGAGTGACACGATGGTGATACGCCACACCAACACCCCCTATTTCCTATCAATGGATTGCGGCTATCAGATGAAGCAGGCCATCACAGACGTAACGTGCACCCGCATCTCTCTGGACTCGATATACATCAAAGACAATGAAGCAGGCATCTATGGAAAGGAAAATCTTAAGTTATTCTATTAGTCTGGCACTCTGCCTGCTGATGTTCCTCCCCCTACGGGCGCAGAACGGGAATCCTACCGCTCCCCCCCAGGGAGCACCTCCCAAGAAGGAGAAGAAGGACGCGAAAGAAGAAGTGCACTATCCGTTATACAACGGCATGTCCGTCGGCTTGGACTTGTGGGGAATCGGAAGCTCCGTATTTGGAGGAGATTTCCTGAGTTCCGAAGTGGCCGTGGACGTAAACCTCAAGAACCGCTTCTTCCCTATTGCCGAACTGGGATATGGCTCCACGGACACCTGGAGTGACAAAGGCATACACTACAAAAGCAACGCCCCCTACTTCCGCATAGGAATGGACTATAACACGCTATACAAGAAGCAGCACGGACACATGCTACTCGTAGGCTTGCGTTACGGTGTAAGTAGCTTCAAGTATGATGTAGACGCCTTGGGACTGGACGACCCGATATATGGTGGCATCGTAGGCAATCCGAATCTGGACGACGAGATATGGGGAGGCAGCCTGCCCTATAACCATAAAGGAATGAAAGGCTCCATGCAATGGGCGGAATTTTGTGTCGGTATCCGGGCGCACGTCTGGAAGGCATTGTACATGGGCTGGTCACTACGCTTCAAGTTCAAATTGTCTGCCTCGGCCGATGAATACGGTGACCCGTGGTATGTGCCCGGTTTCGGGAAATATGGCTCCAACACGATGGGAGTAACCTATACGATAACTTATAAACTACCTCTTTAAGCGACTTATGACAGGGTTAGAGATTTGGCTACTGGCCGTAGGACTTGCGATGGATTGTTTCGCCGTTTCTATAGCCAGCGGAATTATATTGAAACGCGCCCGGCTGCGCCCTATGCTGGTGATGGCCATCAGCTTCGGCTTTTTCCAGGCTTTGATGCCTCTGCTGGGATGGATAGGCGCCAGTTTTTTCAGCCACCTGATAGAAAGTATTGACCATTGGATTGCATTCGGTATCCTTGCCTTCCTGGGCGGACGCATGATAATGGAATCCTTCAAGGACGAAGATTGCAAGCACGAGTATGACCCTACCAGCCTGAAGGTGGTGCTCGCTCTGGCCGTGGCAACCAGCATCGATGCATTGGCGGTAGGTGTTTCGTTTGCATTCCTCGGTATCAAGCAATTCTCGGCTATTCTTTCCCCCATCGGCATTATCGGTTTTGTATCATTCGCCTTGTCGATGGTCGGCCTGATGTTCGGCATCCGTTTCGGATGTGGCATAGCCCGCAGACTGCGCGCCGAACTTTGGGGAGGGATTATCCTCGTCATCATCGGTACCAAGATATTGGTAGAGCATCTCTTCTTTTAATTAAAAAGTAAAAACTCAGATAGGATATGGAAAAGAAAGTACAACGGAATTTTTTATGGATTGCCCTACTGGTACTGGGAACCATCTGGATACTTGCCCGCCACAACCAAGTCACTCCTTATCAGACGGATAACGGACTGATATTCGGTACGGTATATAAAGTGACTTATCAATGTGACCAAAATCTGAAGGCAGAGATAGAAGCGGAACTCAAACGTTTCGACGGTTCCTTGTCCCCTTTCAATGACACGGCGACCATTACGCGCATCAACCGCAACGAGGACATTGTGCCCGACACATTCTTTACCAACGTCTTCCGACGTAGCATGGAAATCTCCCGGGAGACCGATGGTGCCTTCGATATCACCGTTGCCCCTCTTGCCAATGCCTGGGGATTTGGGTTCAAGAAGGGTAATTTCCCCGACTCTGCCATGATAGACAGCCTGCTGGAGATGACAGGATACGAAAAAGTAAAATTGTCCGATGAAGGGAAAGTGGTGAAAACAGACCCACGTATAATGCTCTCGTGTAGCGCTGTGGCAAAAGGATATGCAGTAGATGTCATAGCCCAACTTCTGAAGAAAAAGGGTATCCGCAACTTTATGGTCGATATAGGCGGAGAAGTGGTTGTTCACGGGCAAAACCCTCAAAATGGACCTTGGCGCATCGGTTTGAACAAGCCGATAGACGACTCACTGGCAGTGAACCAGGAACTGCAAGCAGTGCTGCAAGTTACGGATTTAGGCATGGCTACATCGGGCAATTATCGCAACTACTACTATAAAGACGGAAAGAAATATGCGCATACCATCGACCCGCGTACCGGCTATCCGGTACAGCACAGCATCTTGTCCGCCACCGTCATCGCCAAAGATTGCATGAGTGCAGACGCCTATGCCACGGCATTCATGGTGATGGGGCTGGAAGAAGCAGAACGCGTGGCGGATGCACATCCGGATATCGACGCCTGTTTCATTTATACGGATGAAGAAGGAAAGCTTCAAACGTTCTTAACAAAAGGAATGGAGAAGTATATGAAATAATGTGCAAATGCGATTAACCCATCATTTATAAAATACAAAATATACCGCCAGTACCAGACATACAAAAGCGGCAAAATGATTCCAATGCAGCGTTTCCCCCTTGAAAAGAACCGTTGTAAACACCGTAAAGATTATCAAAGTGATTACTTCCTGAATCACTTTGAGTTGCATCAATGAGAACGGGCCTCCATTGCCTAAAAAGCCTATCCGATTGGCCGGAACCTGACAAGAATACTCAGCCAGAGCTATTACCCAAGAAAACAGCACCACGGCATACAACGGCCAGTTGGAGATGACTTTTGTCTCTTGTAGCTTCAGATGCCCATACCAGGCAAACGTCATGAAAATATTAGATACAATCAATAGCAAAATGGTATAAAATGCTTTCATATATTTTTTAATAATTAATGGTTAATGTTTTATGATTGCAGGCAGCAATTCCTCCTGCACATTCGTCATACTCCCCCATAGACTATAGCGTGCCTCAGGATTCATTTCCTCCAACTGTTTCAGAATGCCTTTCATTGTACTACGGCTGGATTGTGACTCATACGGACAATTCTTCACCTGCTTACGATACCCCCTCACTTGCGCCAACTCCATCAAATCCGCCTCATGTACCAGACACATCGGACGGATAATCGTCATATCAAACTTCTTCATTACCAGCCGAGGAGGCATGGAGCTGAACGCTCCCTGATAGGTGATATTCATCAGCAAGGTCTCTAGAATATCATCCATGTGATGGCCTAACGCGATTTTATTGCATCCCTGCTCCTTGGCTACGGTAAACAATGCCTTCCGCCTATTCCAAGAGCAAAGAAAACAAGGAGACTTGCGGGTATCTGTCGTGGCATCAAACTCCGTTTCAAAGAGAACAAAAGGCACTCCCCACGACTCTACGTACTCCCTCAGATAGTCCACATCGCTTTGATAAGGTATATTCTTCATCACTACATGTACGGCGACAACGGAAAAACGGGGTTTATAGACACGGGCACGCCGTGCCAACAATTCCACCAGCGCCAAAGAGTCCTTGCCTCCCGAAAGCCCGATGAGAATCTTATCGCCGTCCTCTATCAGCCCATATTCCACCACACCTTTGCTAAACCGCTTGTCTATGCGGCGCAACATCTTTTCTTCTTCAGTAAATTGTGCCATTGATACGAGTTATGAGTTATAAGTTATGAATTATAGCTCTTCCGGTTGCAAAAGTAAGGCAAAAGAACGATTTAAAGAAGAATTAACAAAATAGAATTACGGAAACCAGCTTTATTCACGATAAATTTGTATTTTTGACCTTCTGAACAAATCAGCATGTATCAATATGAATAAAAAATATATCCTTTTCTTTCTATTCGGCCTTTTGAGCATAACAATTTCCGCACAAAGCCTGGCAGAAGCCAAAGCCTTGTACGAGAAGGGAGAATACGAAGAAGCCAAGCCCGCCTTCAAAAAACTCGTCAAGACACAACCTGGCAATGGAAATTACAACCTATGGTACGGTGTATGTTGCCTGGAAACCGGCGAACCCGCAGAAGCCTTGAAACACCTGGAAAGCGCCGTCAAGAGACGCGTCCCCAGCGGGCAACTCTATTTGGCCCGGGCATACAATGATCTATATCGGTTCGAAGAAGCCATCGAGACTTATGAGACCTACATTTCCGACCTGAGAAAGAGAAAACGCTCCACCGAAGAGGCCGAACAATTATTGGAAAAAAGCAAATCCAACTTGCGCATGCTGAAAGGCGTGGAAGAGGTCTGCTTCATCGACAGCTTTGTGGTAGACAAGGAAAAATTCCTGGATGCATACAAAATCAGCCCCGAATCGGGCAAGCTGTTCATGTACGACACCTACTTCAATGATTCCGGTAAGGAAGGCGGAACGGTATACGAAACGGAGCTGGGCAATAAGCTATATTATAGCGAAATGCAACCGGACAGCACCCTCAGTATCCTTTCGCGCAACAAGTTGCTGGACAAATGGAGTGATGGCAGCTTGTTGCCCGGAAGCATCAACGAGGCCATGAATGCAGACTATCCCTATGTACTTACGGACGGTATCACTATCTACTATGCTTCGGATGGCCCTGGCTCGATGGGAGGATATGATATTTTCGTCACCCGTTACAATACGAATACCGACTCCTATCTGATGCCGGAAAATGTGGGCATGCCGTTCAATTCGCCCTACAACGACTATATGTACGTCATCGACGAATTCAACGACTTGGGATGGTTTGCCTCCGACCGCTACCAGCCCGAAGGCAAAGTGTGCATCTATGTATTCATTCCCAACTCATCCAAGCAAGTGTACAACTACGAAGGGATGGACCCGGACAAGATGATATCATTGGCGCAACTTCACTCTATCAAGGACACATGGACGGACACCGATGCGGTAAAGGCCGCCCGAGAAAGGCTTCGGACCGCTGCCAACGCAAAGCCGCGGACCACCAAGAAGCACGATTTCCAATTCGTCATTGATGACCACTCCACCTATTACCAGCTGGACGATTTCCGTTCCCCGCAGGCCAAAGCCTCGTATGGCAAATACAATCAGCTGGAGCAGAGCCACAAACAACTGCAGGAGAAACTGGAAGATATGCGTTCGGAATACTCCCGAGCCGACAAGCAGGAAAAGGACAAGATGTCCGCCGCCATCCTCGACCTGGAGCAACGTGTACGGCAATTGTCCACTGAGATGGAGCAGACTGCCATTCAAGTGCGCAACCTGGAAAAACAAGCCACCAAATAAAGACAACTATGGATATACTCATTATCGCCTCATTGATTATAGGAGCAGTAATCTTGTTCTTAGTGGAATTATTCGTAATTCCGGGCATCAGCGTTGCCGGTTTTCTGGCAGGAGGTTGCATCATCTTTGCCAATTACTATGCCTTTGCCTATATGGGCACCACGGCAGGTGTCATTACGCTTATCATATCTGCCCTGGCTTGTATCGGCTCGTTGGTATGGTTCATGCGTTCCAAGACACTCGACAAAATTGCATTGAAAAAAAACATCACCTCCAAAGTAGACCGTAGTGCCGAGGAAAAAGTCAAGGTAGGCGATATAGGCGTAACCACTACCCGCCTGGCTCTTATCGGCTATGCCGAAATCAACGGAGACATCGTGGAAGTAAAGTCATCAGACGGCTTCCTGAACGAAAAGACTCCGATTATCGTAGACCGTATTGCCGACGGAGTCCTCTTAGTGGAACGGCTCAAGCAGTGAAATTTCTGAAATCAACCTATTATTTATAACTAACAATTAATATTTAATCTCATGGATCCAAGCACAATGTATTTAACCGCCTTCCTCATTATAGGAGGCATTATTTTCCTGGTACTTTTCTTCCATTATGTACCGTTCTTCTTGTGGCTGTCCGCCAAAGTATCGGGAGTAAACATCTCGCTGGTACAACTTTTCCTGATGCGCATCCGTAATGTCCCTCCTTATATCATTGTGCCCGGCATGATTGAAGCTCATAAAGCAGGATTGCAAAACATCACGCGCGACGAACTGGAAGCGCACTACCTTGCCGGAGGTCACGTAGAGCGGGTGGTACACGCACTGGTATCCGCCTCTAAAGCCAATATCGAGCTGCCGTTCCAGATGGCAACCGCCATCGACCTTGCCGGCCGTGACGTGTTCGAAGCCGTACAGATGTCCGTTAACCCCAAAGTAATTGACACCCCTCCCGTGACAGCTGTCGCCAAAGACGGTATCCAGCTGATTGCCAAGGCCCGTGTAACGGTGCGCGCCAATATCCGCCAATTGGTGGGCGGTGCCGGAGAAGACACGATTCTGGCCCGTGTAGGCGAGGGTATTGTGTCTTCCATCGGTTCGTCAGAGAATCATAAGTCTGTATTGGAGAATCCGGATTCTATCTCCAAACTGGTATTGCGCAAGGGGTTGGATGCCGGAACAGCATTCGAAATTCTGTCCATTGACATTGCTGATATTGACATAGGTAAGAATATCGGTGCCGCCCTGCAGATAGACCAAGCCAATGCCGACAAGAACATTGCTCAAGCCAAGGCAGAGGAACGCCGCGCCATGGCCGTAGCCACAGAGCAGGAAATGAAGGCAAAAGCCCAGGAAGCCCGTGCCAAAGTTATCGAGGCAGAAGCGGAAGTACCCAAGGCCATGGCCGAAGCATTCCGCAACGGCAATCTGGGTATCATGGACTATTACCGGATGAAGAATATAGAAGCCGACACTTCCATGCGCGAAAACATTGCCAAACCGACGACGGGCAATACCAGCCAGCCGTTGAGCAAATAACTCGAAAAGTAACTGACAGAAACGCCGGAACCGGTGAACAAGAATCGGTTCCCGGCGTTTCTATTTATAAACAAAAGATTAAAAGCTCAATCAAATGAAAAAATATTTCGCCTCTTCCGAACTGATCATCAATGAAGACGGTTCTGTATTTCATCTTCACGTAAAGCCCGAATGGCTGGCAGACAAAGTCATCTTGGTAGGTGACCCCGGACGGGTGGCACTGGTTGCCTCCCATTTCGAGAACAAGGAATGTGAAGTGGAAAGCCGCGAGTTCAAGACTATCACCGGTACTTACCAAGGGAAACGTATTACGGTGGTTTCCACCGGTATCGGATGTGACAACATCGATATCGTGATGAATGAACTGGATGCCCTGGCAAACATCGACTTCGAGACGCGCGAAGAAAAGCCCCGCCTACGTAGCCTTGAGCTGGTACGTATCGGCACCTGCGGCGGCTTGCAACCCTACACTCCGGTGGGTACATTTGTATGTTCTGAAAAATCCATCGGTTTCGACGGTCTGCTCAACTTCTATGCCGGACGCAACTCCGTGTGCGACCTACCCATGGAGCGTGCCTTCCTCAACCATATGGGATGGTCCGGCAACATGTGTGCCCCTGCCCCCTACGTCATTGATGCAAGTGCTGAACTGATAGACCGCATCGCACAAGACGACATGGTACGTGGCGTAACGATTGCCGCCGGGGGCTTCTTCGGACCTCAAGGACGCGAGTTACGCGTGCCGCTTGCCGACCCGCATCAGAACGAGAAGATTGAAAAATTTGAATACAACGGCTACCATATCACCAACTTCGAGATGGAAAGTTCTGCCTTGGCAGGCTTGAGCCGTCTGATGGGACACAAGGCCATGACGGTATGCATGGTCATTGCCAACCGCCTGATAAAAGAAGCGAACACGGGATACAAAAATACGATAGATACTCTTATCAAAACAGTACTCGACCGTATCTAAGTATCCTTCAAGAAATGCTCCTCCCTTTCCTTCAGCCAATCCTAGGAGTAAGGTTTAGTAATGACTTCATCACATCCTGCCTGACGTGCCCGTTGCTGGTCTGTATAGTGTAGCAATGTCCTGCTATACCCACAATGGGCACAGAGGCGGATTAGGCTTTATAAGCATCTATCCATTATCGATTTGCACAAAGTTACGATAAAAGCCCATAAGTTGAATCACCATCTCTCTTTTTTGTAAAGAAACCATTATCTTTGCTGAATAAAAATAAGCCGGATAAAATGAACCAAGATACCATTTGTGCCATAGCCACCGCCCAAGGGGGAGCCATAGGATGCATCCGTGTCTCCGGACCGGATGCCATAGAGATAACATCCCGCATATTTACCCCTGCCCGGAAGGGGAAGAAGCTGAAGGATGCCAAGCCATACACACTTACCTTCGGTCATATCCATGAAGAAGAAAACATCATAGACGAAGTACTTGTAAGCTTATTCCGTGCCCCCCACTCGTACACGGGCGAGGATAGCACGGAAATCATGTGCCACGGTTCGAGCTATATTCTTCAGAAGGTGTTGCAACTGCTCATCGGTAATGGTTGCCGCCTGGCCGCTCCCGGTGAGTACACGCAACGGGCCTTCTTGGGCGGCAAAATGGACCTAAGCCAGGCCGAAGCCGTGGCCGACCTCATCGCCTCCACCTCTGCCGCCACTCACCGCCTCGCCATGAGCCAAATGCGCGGTGGGTTCAGTAAAGAGCTGGCCTCACTACGCGACCAATTGCTGCACTTCACATCACTCATAGAACTGGAGCTGGACTTCAGCGACCACGAAGAACTGGAATTTGCAGACCGCTCCGAGCTATGTCTCCTAGCAGACGGCATAGAGCAGGTAATTTCCCGTTTAGTACAATCCTTCAGTGTAGGCAATGCCATCAAGAACGGTGTGCCCGTAGCCATCATCGGCGAAACGAATGCTGGTAAATCCACCCTGCTGAATGCACTACTAAACGAGGAACGAGCCATTGTAAGCGACATACACGGGACAACCCGAGATGTGATAGAAGACACAGTCAATCTTGGCGGGATAACTTTCCGGTTTATTGATACGGCAGGCATACGCGAAACGAGCGACACCATCGAGAGCCTAGGAATTGAGCGAACCTTCCAGAAATTGGAGCAGGCGGAAATCGTGCTCTGGGTAGTTGATGCCACGAATGCCGTCTCACGGATACCACAACTAACTGCCCAGATACTTCCCCGTTGCGAAGGGAAACGGCTCATTCTCGTATTCAACAAGGCCGATCTGGTGCAGGATGCCTCAACCATCCTCACCCCCAGTTTCACCCTGGCCGCTACTAATGTGCAATGCATCTCCATCTCTGCCAAAGGGCGTACCAACCTCGACAAGCTTCAGCAAATGCTAATCTCTGCCGCTAACCTGCCCACGGTTACCCAAAACGATGTCATTGTCACGAATATACGCCACTACGAGGCTTTGACCCATGCCTTGGAAGCCATCCACCGGGTCCAACAAGGGCTAGCAGAAAATCTATCCGGAGATTTTGTTTCACAAGATATCCGCGAATGTATTTTCCATCTAAGCGATATTGCGGGGGAAGTTACGAACGACATGGTACTTGGGAATATTTTTGAACATTTTTGCATCGGCAAATGATGGCTTGTAAACAGCCATAAGCAACCATAACCATTTAGAATAAAGTCGCTGAAATCCAGCGACTTTTATTTTTGTGTCTATTCCAGTCAATTCTGACAGACTGCCAATTTTCAGCATCTTTTTGTACCATAATTCTACCGCCGAACAAATAAGCGGGCTCCTCGCACTCATCATAGCGACATCTTAGGCACGATGTGAGACGCTATGAGAATGAGCGGAACCGCTATAGAAGACACAGCGTGAGACGCTGTGAGAAATTGTGAGACGCGTTGAGACGAAATCGACGAAATTAAAGGCGACTAATATATGGAGGTACAGAGAAAATGCCAGTGGTGCGGCAAACCATTTATAGCACACACGATGGTAACACGGTTTTGCAGCAAATCGTGTACAGAAAAAGCGTATAAAGACAAGAAGCGCAAGCAGAAATTGCAGGAATACGAAGCGAGGCAAAACGAGCAGCCAATGCAGGAAGTTGGCATTGTGGGAGGCAAACCGTTCCTCTCCCCTGCCGAAGCCGCTACCCTTTTAGGTATCAGTCGTGCCACCATCTACCGACACATGGCTACCGGTATCATTCGGGCGTTGCAACTTCGTGGGCGTACCATCATACGCAAATCCGACATTGAAAAGATGTTCGACAATGCGCCCGACTACAAGAAACGCAGCTATGGACGGAAGCAGACCGTCCTCTATTACACCACGAATGAGATTTTGGAGAAATACCAAATCCAGAAGAAAACCCTGTACCGTCGCTGCAGACTATACAACATCCCAAAGGTTGCAGAAGGTAGCCGTGTGTTCTACAACCGCACCCTCATAGACAAGTATTTTGCCGACCTTGCCGAAGAAATCAATCTGGACTGTTATTACACACCGGAGCAGGTCATGGGAAAATACGGTATGAGCCGTAATGCCGTTGTCACCTTTGCCCTGCGGCACAATATTCCCCGAATCAACCGCCACCACGAGGTGTATTATTCCCGTGCCCATATAGACGCTATCAAAGAAAAGCAGGACAAGTTGAATCCTGACTATTATACCTATTCGGAAATCACCGAGAAATACGGGCTTACCAAGATAAACATCAGCTACTATGTCAACAAATACGATATAACGAGGTTCAAACAAGGAAGCCGGACTATGGTATTGCGCACCGAATTTGACAAGGTATATCGTGAACACCGGAACGGTACATATACACCCAAGAAGCGCGAAAGCAAATCCGGCCAGCAGGAGCAGAAAGAACCTTTTACAATCCCCGACGGATATTATTCGTCAGAACAGATTGCAGTCACATATCAGATGACCAAGAAAACTATTTGCAGGCTGTGCCGTGAAAACGACATTCCTAAAATCAGTCACGGAGGATTCAACTACTACGAACAGTTGGCAGTAAACCGTTTCTTCGTCAAATATAAGGCAGCTGACAATATCAAAGAATGGATTGGCGCAGAACAGATGGAAGAAATATACGACATGAGCAAAGATGCCAGATGCTCGTTTGTGCATCGCCACAAAATCCCCTCCCGTGTAGTTTACGGCAAGGTTCAATACTCCAAAGACCATATCGACACTATCAAGAACGGAGGTTTCGACCAACGCGAAAAGTATTACAGCGTAGCCGAGGCGATGGAAAAATATGGTTTGCGCAGAGATGATGTCTATAACTATGCACGCTATAACAACATCCGAAAAATGCACCACGGCAAATCCATGTTCCTGCTGAAAGAGGATTTTGACAAGGTGATGGCTGAAAAATCCGTCACCTGAAAAATTATTCCATACAGACAGGAAAATTACTCCTGACGATTATAGGTCTGTATAGAACCATTTCGTTGGTTTGCAGCAAATTATTAACAACAATATAATATAGTAGAGTATGCACGAATGTAAAACTGTAACATTGAGGACAAGACCTCTAAAGAACAAAATGTTGTCATTCTATCTGGATTATTATCCGGGATATAGAGACAAGGAAACGATGAAAGTAATCCGTCACGAGTCGCTTGGCATTTATATCTATGCCAACCCGAAGAACAAACGTGAGCAGAATTTCAACGATGTAATGACCGAGAAAGCCGAAGCCATCCGTTGCCGTAGGTTTGAATCGGTTGTAAATGAACGCTATGATTTCTTCGACAGGTACAAACTAAAGGGTGATTTCTTGGAGTACTATCGCCAGCAGCTCCGCAAGCACGACCAGAAATGGGAGTTCGTCTATCTCCATTTCAAGAACTTCGTACACGGCAAATGCACTTTTGAAGAGATTGACATCGACCTGTGCAACAAGTTTCGGGAATATCTGCTGAGCGCCAAGAAACTAAGACGCAACGGACGTATCACACGAAACTCAGCATCAGGATACTGGTCTACTTTCAGAGGATTCTTGAAAATACTATATCGTAAAGGGATGATAAAGACCAATGTCAATGACTTCTTGGAAAAGATTGAAACAGAAGACACTATGAAAGAAGCTTTATCTGTTGAAGAATTATACCAGTTAGCTGAAACGCCATGTAAAAAGCCTATTGTGAAAATCGCATCGCTGTTTTCCTGTATGACCAGCTTGCGCATCAGCGACATCCTAGCCCTGCGCTGGGAAGACATAGTGGACTACTCTGCCGGAGGGAAATGTGTGCATATCATCACACAGAAAAACAAAGCGGAAGACATCATTCCCATCAGCGAGGAGGCATTAGGACTGATAGGATACAGTTCTGAGAAGAAAGGTCTGGTATTCAAGGAACTTATGCGTAGTTGGACACAAGTACCAATGAAAGAGTGGATTCGTTCTGCCGGAATAACCAAGAACATAACATTCCATTCATATCGGAGAACATTCGCAACCCTCCAAGGTGCTGCCGGTACAGACATCCGTACCATACAAAGCTTGATGGCGCACAAAAGCATCACCACCACGATGCGTTACATGAAAGTCGTGGACAGCAACAAGCGTGAAGCCAGCAAGAAAATCACTTTGACACGCAAGGGTTGAACTCCCCTATTTTGCCCCATTACATAGTCTTAGAGTATGATTTTCGAGAGATTATCATACTCTAAGACTATATTTTCTTAAAAATTGACCGATTTACTGCACTTATTTATAACTATCTGGAAATGTGCTTATAACTTTGCACTATCATTTCATCTAAACAACAATAGATTATGACAGATAGTATTCAAATTCACAGAAAAAAGGCAAGTTTCATACTTGCGGTAAGCGTTACTTCATACTCGGTAATCGCCACTTATCTTTACAACTGCCATCAAATAAACCTGATGGAATATACCACACCTATTATATTGAGTATTGTGATCTTAACTCTTTCATGTGCGTTCTCTCAAAGATTTTTCTATCGCTACCTTATCAAGAATAACGTATGTATTTCTTTTGGCAAGCAAAAAGAATCCATCCCACCTGAAATCACGCAGCCATCTGATACCATTACCGCGGAAGTAGAAGTTATAGAAGTGCCGACAGCAAGGAATGATTACACAGATGGTTATGACGAACGCATAGCTGAAATAGAACGGGAAAAGGCAGAGCAGCAAGCTGACATTATGCGTGTTATGCACGAATATACCACATATAGTATGGCTGAGTTCCTTTCAAAAGACGACCTTATTACACTTCACGAAAACATAGAGTGCTTTGCCCATGGGCAATGTGATTTATACAAGTCCATACGTTCCAAATTCGACAACCCATTAAACACTCTCGATATACGGCATTTTGTATGGAATATCGGTATAAGGTTGAATATCTCGGTGGAAAAATGCGCAGAATTCATAAAAACCATATTCCCACACGAATTGAAAAATGCTACTCTGTTTTATTTATCAAAAAATCTACGGACTACAGGTATTTGTAAAATCCCACTTGATATTCCCCTAAAAGGAGAGTATTATTTCAATTGCCTCAAAAAAGCAGACGATGAGACAGCTGGTTCTGACCGACTGAAATGATTCCGTCGCTGACGGGAAAATTACCCTCTGCTGACGAAGGTCTGCATAGGATCATTGTGTTGGTTTGCAGCATGTTTAACAAATAAAACATTTGAATCATGTCTAAGAATCAATTCACATTCAATGACCTTCCCGAAGTGCTGGGAGAGTTATGCGACCGAATTGCAAGTATGGAAAGTCTGCTGACAGAGAAACTTTCCAAGCAGAACGAGGTCAAGGAGAACACGCACGTCCCCATGACCGTGCAGGAGGCTTGCGCCTATCTCAAAATGCCGCTATCGACCTTTTATTACAAAGTTAAAAAGGACGATATTCCGGTTATAAAACAAGGCAAGCACCTCTACATCTATCGTGATGAGCTGGATAAATGGTTGGAGTCGTCCCGTAAGACCGTTATTCCGCAAAGTTTCGAGGAAGAGAATGATGCGCTGCTCGCTTCCCATCGTCGTAAACCAAACAATAAAAATTGGTAAGCTATGGAGAAGACGAACAATAACATTCCGACAGCCGAGGAACTGGCTATTTACATAAAGGAGGCTACCGTGAGCGTAACCAACACATATGAACAGTCGCCTGTGGTGTTGATGGTGGATAACTCCATTATCGGAACATTGGGCAACTTCAGTGCATCCATCGGTAAAGCCAAAAGCAAGAAGACTTTCAATGTTTCAGCCATTGCCGCTTCCGCATTGGCCAATGGCACAGTACTCCATTACCGTTCATCGTTCCCGGAAAATAAACGGACGATATTGTATATCGACACCGAACAAGGAGAGCCTCATTGCCAAAAGGTGCTACAACGCATTCTATGTTTGGCCGGATTACCAAAGGATGCCGATTCTGACAATCTGATTATGTTAGGTCTGCGCAAATATTCTCCCGAAATGAGGCTTGCAATAGTCGAACAGGCCATTGGCACAATTCCGAATTTGGGTCTGGTCATTATAGATGGCATCAGGGATTTTATGTATGACATCAATTCTCCGAATGAAGCCACCAATATAATCTCCAAATTCATGCAGTGGACGGATGACAGGCAAATCCATATTCATACCGTCTTGCATCAGAACAAGAATGATGAACATGCCCGTGGTCACATCGGCACGGAACTTAACAACAAAGCGGAAACCATCATGCAGATCGAAGTGGATAAAGAGGACAAGACTGTAAGCGTGGTCGAAGCCGTCCATATCCGTGACCGTGAGTTTGAGCCTTTCGCTTTCCGCATAAACGAGGAAGCCATACCCGAACTGGTAGAGTCCTATCTGCCCAAAGAGAAAAAGATCGGACGACCAACCAAAGAGCCGTTTGAACCGTACAAGGAAATCCCTGAGAATGTACATCAGGCTGCGTTGGATGCCGCCTTTGCAAACGGCAACATCAGCAACTACAATGACTATCTGGAACGACTGAAAATAGGGTATGGATTGCAAGACGTAAATCTCGGTCACAACAAAGCGGTCAAGGTCGCTACTTTTCTCAGAAACAAACGCATGGTAATAAAAGTGGGGAAAGAGTATCAAATCAACCCCGAATACCATTACTAAGTTTGACTTTACTTTATTATCGGGGCATACATATAAGGATAAAGCAAAGTTGTGAAGATAGTAGTTGAAAACATTCATTCTCTCCCCTCTTTTAGAGATGTATCTTATACCATCCGGATGCCAGTTCGCTATGTACATCCGATATGGTTTGCCGGAAAGTATCAACAGGTAACTGTTGCGAGATATGCCAAGGTATAACCTCACTACGTTACGGTTGTACATTGGCGCTCTCGCCGGCTCATAGACTCCGCCGGTGCGGTACTCGCAAGCTCGCACCTATTCACCATTATAGAACTATTTATATGAAAGAAAATATTGAAAATTCATCCAGTTCCTCTGACGAGACAAGAAGCGTCTTTATCGGAGCTAAAGTCACTCCCAGCCAGAAAGAACATATAAAATCACTGGCCGAACAATGCGGCATGACCGTAAGTGACTACATATTATCACGCGCGTATAACTTCAAACCCAAAGCAAGACTCACGAGAAAAGAAGCTGCTCTGTTGCAGAATCTGGACGATTGTCGGTCAGACCTCGTAAAATATACATCTGCACTTCATGGAATGTCCACAAAGCAACGCATGATAATGTTCAATCAGATTCCGTTCATGGTCGGTTGGCTTAAGGAGCTTGGCAATGTAGCCGAAAGTGTCTGCCAGTTCTTGAATGCTGCAAAAGAGAAGAACAACATTCCGTCTAACCCTAAATCCAAAGAAGAATGATTGCAAAAGCCAAAGCAATATCGCACGGAATAAACGACCTCCGTTATATTACCGGAGAATCACAGCACAAGAAACATCCGGAGAAAATCTATCGAGTAGTGGACAATCTGTTACCCTCTCAACCAGACGCTATGGGGATATGGAACTCCATGCAGTTGACCTTATCCCAATATCGGCCTATAAAGAATTCTGTAATCAGAATCGAGTTGAGCCCATCGCCCGAACATACCCAATTCTATGACATTGAAGATTGGCAAACACTTTGGCAGGAATTCGCCGAGGAGTTCGACAGACAAGTGATTACTGGCAAGAACGGAAAAGTCCGTTCCTGTCCGACCAATTTGGCGGGCAGCAAATACTCAGTTTGGTTGCATACGGAATCCAAAGGCGAAGTCCCTCACCTCCATGCTGCGATTTGCCGTTTGGATGAAGATGGCAATATCAACAACGACCATAACATTCATCTTCGTGCACAACGTGCAGCCGAGCGAGTGGCAAAGAAACGAGGCTGGACAACTGCAGCGCAAATCCGAAATTGGAACATTCCACAAGTGAACCGGGACTGTATGGAGGTGTTGAAAGCAATGCCATCATGGTCATGGGATGAATACAAGAGTGCTCTTATACGGAAAGGTTATACCGTCCATGAAAGAGAGGACAAGAAGGGTATTCTTCGTGGATATGCACTCGTGCATGGGAATACCAAATACAAGGCTTCCGAATTGGGAGTCGGCAGGAACCTAATGGTCTCGAAACTTCCTGCGACATGGGAGAAACTGTACCATCAGCCAGCAATTGCCATTAGAAACAATACACCCTTAGAGGTTCAACAAATAGCAGAACATAAGGCTGCACCTATTGACTACACCCAATATCGCCCAGACCATTCGGATATGATTCCCTACACCCTTACCCATAAAGATAAGGAACACAAGTTCTATATTCCGGAAAAAGTGCTTGACTGCTTCAACGACGAATTTAATTACAGGTTCGTTTCCAACTCGCATGAACTGGCTGATATGGCCGTGGCTATTTTTGTCGGACTGCTTGATACGTCGAATGTAGCAACCGGCGGAGGTGGCGGAGGTTCGCAAAGCGAGCTTCCATGGAGAGATAAAGACGAAGACGATTTGCAATGGGCTCGCAGATGCGCTCGTGCTGCCAGTCGTTCGTTAGGAAAGAAAACGAAAATAGGATTAAAACGATAAGCGCATGAAGAAGAAATTTGATTTTTCCGCAGAAATGGCAGAAGCGGAATCCATAAAGTCCAATCCTAAGAATGAATATCAGGAGGAAGAAAATCGCCTACTCGATATCAATGCACAAGAACTTGTCAAGCTGAATGACAACGTGTTCAAGTTGAGAACGGATGTTAAAAATCTGTCCAACTCTATACGAGAGTGTAAACCTATCATTTCTGAAGAAATGCAGAAGATGGCAGTAGAATTTGGCGCAAGGCTTCTATGTGATTTTCTCAGTCAGATTGAAAGCAAATGCAAGGAAGCCGAGCGGAGAATAAAGAAAGCCGACAATGCCATCCATATTCCGGCTACCACATTTTATATCACCATTATAATACTGGTAGCCCTATCTTCTTTTTTCGTCAGCATGATAGTGGCCAATGCAGAAATATTGCATTCAGCGTTGATATGGAAAGCAGTCGTTATCTATATTCTTATTGCAATTTTGGGGATTGCCATGGCTATAATCGTACCGAAGATTTTGGATAAATGGACGTAATTGAAAGTTTACGAATCTTTAGAAAGCAACTATCATTGGCATTTGTTTGGTCGTATCATAGGCTATAACAATCCTGTAACCGCCGTAACTGTTACGGTGGTTACGGAATTGTTGTATAGTTCTGCGATTTGACATTTGAACTAAAAGTGCATACAAGCTATACTTCAATCAACATAGCTATTTTCTTTGAACTTGTCGGGTACATGTCGGGCATCTTCTACGTTTTATTTAACAATGACTGAGCTTAGTGCATTTTCACTTGGACTTGCTAACTTAGACCGTTTTTCTCCAAATGATCGCACAGAAGTTACATACCAGTAAAATGCTATTTGCCAAGCGACTTGAACATCTTGGCGATACAACGTTTCTTTTGTTCCATATTTGGATGGACATAAAGATTGAGCGTGGTACTGATATTTGAGTGTCCCAGCAATACACTGACTGTTTTATAGTCACAATTGCTTTCTATACAGCGAGTCGCAAAGCTATGCCTAAGCCCATGAAATTTCAATTTGGGGATACCAAGGTGCTCCATCAACCGTTTGTAATAATTGCGATATGTTCGTGGTTCTGTGGGCAATGGTTCATTGGTGAGTATGTAGTAATCCGCATTTACCACTTTTTTCAGTGGTTTCACCAATGCAAGCAACTCCTTGCTCATAGGAATTTCACGGCAGGAGTTCTTTGTTTTAGGCGTATTGATAACCAGCTCAGTATGTTTCATTTCACCTTCGATAATATAAATACGCTCTATGGTACGCTGAACGCTGATAGTTCCGCTATCGACATCAATGTCACTCCAGCGTAAAGCACAAACTTCACCAATACGAAGTCCGGTGCTTAGGCTTATATAGATGCCTAAATTACGGAATGTGAAATTTTGACGAATGTAGTCCAATATTTTCTTGTGATGGGCTACAGTCAACACCTCCAGCTCCTTGTTCTTTTCTGTTGTAGGATATTTTATGTCCCATTCTGAATAATTCATCCATTCGTGTTTTACTCCGAACTTCATCACCATTTTGAGCACAATAAGAATGTCCTTTACCGATTTTACACTCATACCACCATTGAGTTTTTGTAGTACAAAATCTTGTACCGCTTTCTCGCTTAACGCATCACTTTCACCAAAATATGGTAAAAGATGGTTTTCCAGAATCAACATATAAGCTGCAAATGTTGATTGCTTCACATACGGACGCTTGTCTTCTCGCCAAGCCATCGCAATTTCTCTAATTGATTTCTTTGTCATAATTGCTTTTTTAGGGGTTTCCTATAATTAGAGAAATATAATGGGCAATGTTCCCCATTTGAGATTCCCTGAGTTTAGTGGGGAATGGGTAACAAAATCAATAAACGATTTAGCGGTTGTTATTGGCGGTGGAACGCCTGATACTACTGTAAAATCATATTGGGATGGAGAAATACAATGGTTTACCCCTTCTGAAATAGGTAAAAATAAATATGTTGATTCAAGTTTGCGTACCATAACAGAAGTGGGGTTAAACAATTCCAGCGCAAAACTTTTGCCTCCCAATACGATACTTTTAAGTTCTCGTGCCACCATTGGAGAATGCTCATTATCTCTCAGAGAATGTGCTACAAACCAAGGTTTTCAATGTCTTGTATCTAAAAAATGCAATGTTGATTTTCTCTATTATCTGATACAAACAAAGAAGAAAGATCTAATCAGGAAGTCTTGTGGGTCAACCTTTTTAGAAATTTCGGCAAATGAAGTTCGTAAAATTCAAGTGTCAGTTCCATCTGATGTTGAGCAACAAAAGATAGCAGAGTTATTGTCGTTGATAGATGAGCGTATTGCTACTCAAAACAAAATCATTGAG